>VOFK01002597.1_pt1 | contig 259764 bp, 257 predicted proteins | sample 5384121 | NCBI WGS metagenome assembly VOFK01 (sample SAMN12384730, study PRJNA508395) | human gut metagenome | isolation source: healthy gut J | host: Homo sapiens | reverse complement strand
GCCTTGTGCATATACAATGCAAATTCTTATGAACCTTATGATGCTTTTCAATGGTGTTCGTAATGATTACAATGGCAAGAGCGTCATCTGAAAGAATCGTCGAAATACTTGACGAAAAAGAGCGATCTTTCACAAATCCTGAAAATCCTGTATATGAAATTAAAAACGGCGATATTTCATTCAGAAATGTAAACTTCGGATATTCAAAGAAAAAGAGAAAAACTCTGCCTTAAGAATATAAATCTTGATATTAAATCGGGTGAAACTGTCGGAATTATAGGCGGTACGGGAAGTTCAAAAGTCAAGCCTTTGTAGCAGCTTATCCCAAGACTTTACGATACAACCGACGGTGAAGTGATTGTCGGTGACAGAAACGTAAAGGAATATGATATTGAGTCATTGCGTGACGAGGTTGCAATGGCAGGTCAGAAAAATGTGTTGTTCTCCGAACAATCAAAAGAAACTTGCGTTGGGGTAATGACCACGCAACAGATGAAGAAATGAAAGAGTATGTAAGCTTGCACAAGCCGATGAATTTGTTGGATATTCCCTGATAAGTATGATGCTTATATCCGAACAGGGCGGTTCAAACATCAGGAGGTCAGAAACAAGGCTTTGTATCGCAAGACTTTGTTAAAGAAACCGAAACTTTTTATTTTTGGACGACACGTACAAGTGCGGTTGATACAAAGACAGATGCAAAGTATCAGACGTGCGTTCCGTGAAAAATACCGAACACGACAAAGATTATTTTGGTAATAAAGGAATCTCATCTGTCGAAGACGCAGATAGATGGTTGTTATGGATAACGGTGAAATAAACGGAATAGGTACTCATGAGGAACTTTTTGAAGAACAACGAAATATATAAGGAAGTATATCTTCACAGGTGAAAGGAGGCCGGTGACGATGAATAAACACGAGTGCACTAAAATACCGGTGAGACAATCAACCAGCGATACAGGCGCTTGCCGCAGTCCGGGCAGGTCATGTACGCCATGTTTTCCACCAAGCCCAGCACCGGGATGTTCATCATCTGCGCCATTTTGACGGCTTTTTCCACAATCATGCCGACCAGCTCCTGCGGGCTTAAGACAATCACGATGCCATCCACCGGCAGCGATTGGAACACCGTCAGCGGCACGTCGCCCGTTCCCGGCGGCATGTCCACATACAGGCAGTCCACATCCCGCCCAGCACATCCGTCCAGAACTGCTTCACCGTGCCCGCAATCAGGCTGCCGCGCCAGATGACGGGGTCGGTGTCGTGTTCCAGCAGCAGGTTGATGGACATAACCTTCACGCCGTTTTCGGCTTCCTGCGGCAGGATGCCCAGCTCATTGCCGACCGCCTTGTCGCGGATGCCCAGAATGCGCGGCATACTCGGCCCGGTGATGTCCGCATCCAGTACCCCGGCGATTTTCCCGCGCCGCGCCGTTTCGCACGCGAGCAGACCCGTCACCAGCGATTTTCCCACGCCGCCTTTGCCGCTGACAACGCCGATGACCTTCTTCACCCGGCTGCCCGCGTTTGCCGGGGCAAGCAAACTCTGCGGCTTCTGCCGCGATGCGCACGCGCTCCCGCACGAGGAGCAGTCATGCGTACATTCTTCTGCCATCATGTTCACCTCTGCATCAGATTCATGGGGTATTATAGCATCCGTTTGGGAATGCGTCAAGCTGTCATAATGCCCGAATCGGGAAGTACAGATACTCCTGCTGCGTTTTCGGGTCGGTGAATTCCTGCACTGCGCCGACGAGCTTCACGCCGTTTTCGCGGAAGTAATCGACCATGCGGCTGAACGTGTCCGCGCGGCGATTCTCTATGGCGAGGTACTCATACCCCGGCACGACCCACTTCGTCCATCCGTCCGGCACTTCCGCGTCGATGGAACATTCCACGCCCGCGAGGTACAAACCGCGCGAGAAGCCGTCTGTCCACGGCAGGAACGAACGGGTTTCGTCGCTCATCACGCCCCAAATGCCGAGCAGCGCGCCGTTTTCGTCGCGGCTGGCGACGGGGGAGACTTCGTCGAAGTGGGCGTTTGCGTCCGACCAGAGCATGGGGATGAAGCCTTCGCCGTCGTCTGTCGAGCCTTCGATGCCGATAACGGCAAAGGAGGGCTTGACGATTTTTTGAATGTTGAGGGATGATTCCATGGCGATACCTCCGATGCTATTCTATTCCCGATTCCGCCACAAGTCATTCTTGCGAATTTTTACCCGCGGAATGCTCGTCGTCAAGTCCACTTCATATATGTCTTCCTCCGTCGGATGCAGAATCACATGCACCTTCTGCCCCAGCGCCGGTTCAATGGTGGACGTATGAAACAAAATCAGCGCATTCCCCGTGCTCGGATGCGTACATTGCAGCTCGATAAAGAAGCGATTGTGTTTGACGGGTGCAGTGTAGCTGACGGTCGCTGCCGTGTGCAGCCCGATTCGCCGCAGTTCCCAGCGCGGCTTCAGGCGCTGGAAGAAATCGACGATGGCGGCAGGGGAGAAGGATTGCAGCGTCGTGCGGCGCAGGAGCAGAGCGCCCGTGAGCATCCACAGCGGCAGCGGCGCCGACGCAAGCAGTGCAATGGGATAGCCCAGCGCAGCGCCCACAATGCCAAGGACGCACAGCACTTCCAGCGCGACGAACGTCCACCGGGAGAAGAAGCAATGCCGGTGCAGCGCGTTCGCCGCCGCCCAGCCCAGCACGATGCCCCACGCCAGCGGCGCGAGCAGCAGCACGAATCCGGCGAACGATGCGCCCGTTGACCCGCGCGACATCAGATGAACACCGCCGAATGCCAGCCCCCAAGCAGCAGATAGAACCCCGCCCAGCTGTACGGGCGGAGCAGAAACGCCTGCCAGAGCGGCGTTGCGCCCTCCACGGCATAGCGGACGGATGCGCGCAGGTAACGGCAGGCATACAGCGTCAAATGCACCGTCAGTTTCGGCAGCCACAGCAGCACATCCAGCAGCATGTTCAGCAAGTCGCCGACCCCATGCGGACGGCGGAAGGGAAAATCCGGGCGCGCAGAACGGAGCAATTGCATCGTCCTGCGCAGCGATTCGCCCAGCGGCGGCAGACGAAATTTCCGTTTCGGGGGCGCGGACGGCGTGTCCGGAGGCACATCGAACGGGATGTCTGGCGGCATGGCATCGAACGAATCCGCCGCAGGGTACGGGATGAACTCCTCAGGCGAATAATACTCGCGCGTTCGGCGTCGGCGCGGCGTCTGCTCACTCATGGGGCTGCCTCCCTTTCGTATGCGTCGCACAGGGACTTTGCGTCGCCCTGCGCGCGGATTCTACCGTGCTCCAGCCAAATCACGCGGTCGCAGAGTTCGCGAATCTGGCTTAAATTATGGCTGACAAACAGCACTGTCGCGCCGCCGGACATGAGCTCAAGCATCCGCGCGCGGCTCTTGCGCTGGAAACGCTCGTCGCCGACGGCAAGAATTTCGTCCACAATCAGAATATCAGGCTGAACGACGGTGGCGATGGAGAACGCCAGCCGCGCGAGCATTCCGGACGAGTACGTTTTCAGCGGGCGGTCGATGAAACGATCGAGTTCGCTGTACGCAATGATTTCCGGCGCTTTGTCGTGCAGAAAATCCTTCGGGTAGCCGAGAATTGCGCCGTTGAGGAAGATGTTCTCCCGCCCGGTGAGTTCCGCGTCGAAGCCGCTGCCGAGTTCGAGCATGGGCACAAGCGTGCCCTGCAGGGCGACGCTGCCGCTGGTGGGCGGGTAAATGCCGCTGATGATTTTGAGCAGGGTGGATTTTCCCGCGCCGTTATGGCCAATCAGCCCGGTGACACTGCCCTTTTCGGCGGTGAAGGATACATCATCGAGGGCGCGGAAGGTGGTGGTATGCGTCTGGCGGTGGAGGGCGTCGACGACAAACTCCTTGAGGTTGGTGGTGCGGTTCTGGTCGATGCGGAAATCCATCGTAATGTGGCGGGCTTCTACCAAGGGGATTCACCTCCTTGTGAAAGATTTCGTGCAATAAGAATGGTGTATTATTCTCCATCAACCAAGAAAAATCCTCTTGCCAAATGCAAAATTGACAGAAATTCCTTTCTGCTTCCGCCCCTTGACGGGAGGGCGCGGGTGGGCTATACTTATCCCGTATCGAAAAGGAGGAATCTGGATGGAAATCATTGCACGAATCGAAAACGGCTTTCGGGAGAAATTCGGCGTGCCGCGGCAGTCGGGGCTTGTGCCGGAGGTGATTTCCCGCGTCGTGATGGCGGAAAAGTACAGCGTCCGCGAGGCGTTCCGCGGCATTGAGGATTACTCCCACCTGTGGCTGCTCTGGGAGTTTGACCGCGCGCAGCAGGATGATTGGCGGCCGACTGTGCGTCCGCCGCGGCTGGGCGGCAATACCCGATTGGGCGTGTTCGCGACGCGCTCGCCGTTCCGCCCGAACCGCATCGGTTTGACGGTTGTCCGCTTGATTCGCATGGAGGAGGAGAACGGGCGCATCACGCTCGTCGTCTCCGGCGCGGATTTGATGGACGGCACGCCAATTGTGGACATCAAGCCGTACCTGCCGTATGTGGACAGTGTGCCGGATGCCGTCGGCGGGTTCACCGAGCAGACCGAACGCCATCGCCTGACGGTGGATTTCCCGGAGAAGCTCAAAAAGTACGTTCCCAAGCAGAATCTGCCCGCCGTGATGGGCTTGCTCGCGCAAGACCCGCGCCCGGCGTATCAGCATGACGGAAAGCGCGTGTACGGCGTGCCGTATGGCGAGGTGGATATTCGCTTTGTCGTCGAGGGCGACACGCTGACGGTGGTGGAGGTCGTTCCGTACACGGAAAAGGAGCAGGAAAAGTGAATACGAATCGCTGGATGCAGGAGGTCAATGCGCGGTTTCCGGTGCGCAAAAGCAAGGTACAAAAGGCGCAGTTCCGCCAGTATGTGCTGCAAAAGGCGCAGGAAATGGGCTATGCGGCGAGGATGGAGGAAAACAAGGCAATCTGCACGAACCGCAATATCGTCGTGGGCGATGTGGACAAGGCGAAAGTGCTTGTTACGGCGCATTACGACACGCCCGCAACCGTCGGGCTGCCGAATGTCATGCTGCCCATGAATCGCCCGATGTTCTACCTCGTTCAGGCGCTGATTGCGCTGGTGATGGTGGTGCTCATCTTCATACCGACGGGGATTGTGGAAAAGCTCACGGGCAGCATCTTCTGCACGGAGGCGACGCTGATTGGGCTGTACTGCCTGATGATGTATCTGCTGCTGGCGGGCGTGCCGAATCCGCACAACGTCAATGACAACACGTCGGGTGTGTGCGGGGTGCTGGCGCTGATGGAATCGTTCGCGGCGGAAAAGCCGGAGGAGATTGCGTTCGTGCTGTTCGACAACGAGGAGAAGGGGCTGCTCGGCGCATCGGGGCTGGCGAAAGCGCACAAGCAGGCGGCAAAAGAGACGCTTGTGCTGAACATGGACTGCATCGGCGTGGGGGAAGCCATGCTGATGCTTGTGCCGAAAGCGGCGCGGGAGAAGTATCCGGCACTGGGCGAGACGGCGCGGAAAAGCAGCGGCATTCCGGTCGTCCTTGGCAACATGGAGAAGTGCAATTTCTCCTCCGACTAGAAGCGCTTCAAGCTCGGCGTGGGCATCTGCGCCTGCCGCAAGAAAAAGCATGTAGGCTGGTACTGCAGCAAAATTCATACCAAACATGACACGACGTACGACGAAATCACCCTGCAGGGCGTGGCGGACACGGTGGAAGCCGTCCTCCGGCAGGTCGTCGGGAAGGAGCAAGCATGACCATACGCGAAGAAATCGACGCGCAGTTCCCCATCCGCAAAACGACGGCGCAGAAGCGGGCGTTCGAGAAGTGGGTGATGGCGAAGATGCGCGAAATGGGGTATCGCCCCTATGTGGACGGCATGAACCGAAAGGACAAGCTGCGCCACCGCAACATCGTCGCCGGCGACCCTCAAAATGCCGAACTCCTCATCAGCGCCCACTACGATACGGCGGCGACCATCGGCGTGCCGGACTTGCGCATTCCCCGGAATTTCCCGGTGTATATCCTCTCGCAGGGCGCGGTGCTGCTGGGAATGCTGCTGATTTCCCTGCTGATTGGCACGGCAGTCGGGTTGGCGACAAAAAGCGGAGATTTGCTGATTCTGACGTTCTTTTTCGACTATCTGGCACTGATGCTGCTGATGATGTTCGGCGCGGCGAACAAGCATAACGTCAATGACAACACATCCGGCATTGCCGCCCTGCTGGAGACGATGCAGCGCCTGTCCCCTGAAGCGCGCGAAAAGACGGCGTTCATCCTCTTTGATCATCAGGAGACGGGCAGCCGCGGCGCAAAGAGTTACGGCGCACAGCACGTCGAAGTGCAGACGATGAAGCTGCTTGTTGACCTCAACTGCGTCGGGGATGGCGACACGTTTGTCATCAGCGCCCCGAAAATGGCGCAGGATAAGCCGGAATACGCCGCCGTCCGCGAATCCCTTGAAGAAAACGCAATGGCATCCGGCGTGTCGACGCAGTTCTTCGGGCGCGCGGGTGTGCAAGGCGCGGGCGATTATCGGCGGTTCGTGTGCGGGGTGGGCGTATCGGCATACCACCACAGCGCGGGGGTGGGACTCATCACCGGGCGCATTCACACTTCCCGCGATACCGTCTGCCGGCAGGAAAATTTGGACTATCTCGCCAAAAGTCTCGCCGACGCGGCTCAAAAAATGAATGATTTGTAACAATTTGCCGAACAAGCGGCATTTTTCAGCGCTTTTGCTTTGCAATTTGTACCGGAATATGCTACAATAGAGAATAGAAAGGCTCCCTGTTGGCGAGACTGGAAGAGGAGGAAGCAGCATGCTGCCGAAAGTTTCCAAGGGATTCCGCGCCATTTTTGTCGCGGTGATGTGTGTGGTGTGCGTGGCGCTGTGTGTGCTGGCGGTTCGGCTGGCGCAGCAGGGCGAGCAGCTTCGGCTGACGCAATTGCAGCTGGATGCAAGTCTGGCGCGGTTGAAGCTCCAGCAGACGCAGCGCGCGCAAATCGACGTTGACCTGCCGGAAACGCTGGCGCAATTGCAGGCGGTGCAGCCCGAAGCGGATGCAGCGTCCGCGCGCGAGCAGGAACTCCGCGCCCAGCGCAAGGCGCTCCGCAGCGAAAATGCGGAATTAGCAGCGCAGGCGGAAACGCTCACGCAGCAGCTCGCTCTCCTTCGGACCCCGGACAGTGAGCTGATCGGAGAGGTGGAGACGCTGCAAAAGACGCTTTCATCCCTTCAGGCGCAGGTGGACGCCGCACGGCAGCTCCTTGGGCAGGCAGAGGAGTGAGCCTATTCCCCAATTCACTTGCGCTATCTGCTTGCGCATTCGCATTTGGGAATAGTATACCAGCCGGATTTATTCGCAGCCTGAGATTCGACTGACAAAGCAAGGAGGAAGTTCCCATGTCCGAAAACAAGTCCCAGACGCCGGCACAGAACACGCCGGAAAACAGCGAGAAGAAGAAAGTTTCCCTGTTTGCACTCATCGTCGTGCTGGTCGTGGCGGTCATCGTGATGGTCGCGCTGTTCGTGCGGTCGAATAACCTGTCCAGTCAGCTGGATGAGGTCAACGGTCAGCTGGCCGCCAGCAACACCGAACTCCAGCAGACCATTGCCGACAAGGAGACGGCGCAGGCGGAACTGACCACCGCGCAGAACGACCTCCGCGAAGCGCAGCTGGTGCTGGAAGAATCCACCGCAAAGGTGGCGGAGCTGGAAGCCCAGCTGGTTGTGCTGAACGACGAAAACGAAGCGAACAAGGCGCAGGTGGAAACGCTGACCGCTGAACTGGACACCGCAAAGGCGAATCAGGCGGCGGCGCAGGGCTACCTCGACAACGTGTCCGCCCAGCTGGATGAGCTGATGCAGAACCTTGGCTTGGCGCAGAGCGCGCTGAACGGCGAAGCGACGGAAGAACCCGCCGCTGAGCCGGATGTGACGGAAAAACCCGCTGTTGAACCCGAAGTGACGGAAGAACCCGCCGCTGAGCCGGATGTGACGGAAGAACCCGCTGTTGAACCCGAAGCGACGGAAGAACCCGCCGCTGAGCCGGATGTGACGGAAGAACCCGCTGTTGAACCCGCTGCGACGGAAGAACCCGCTGTCGAGCCCGCTGTGACGGAAGAACCCGCTGTTGAACCCGCTGCGACGGAAGAACCCGCTGTCGAGCCCGCTGTGACGGAAGAACCCGCTGTCGAGCCCGCTGTGACGGAAGAACCCACCGCCGAACCCGAAGCGACGGAAGAACCCACCGCCGAACCCGAAGCGACGGAAGAACCCACCGCCGAACCCGAGGCGACGGAAGAACCCGCCGCTGAACCCGACGCGACGGAAAAACCCGCCGCCGAACCCGACGCGACGGAAGAACCCGCCGCTGAACCCGAAGCAACGGAAGAACCCGCTGCTGAAGGAAGAGTTCTTACCACCACCATCACGTCTATGCTGCCGGACGAATACACGCTTGATGTTGAACTGCATCTGGATGCGAACAATGTGGTGACGGAGTTGAAGCTGACGCTGGAAAATGAAGTCGAAGGTCTGACGCAGGAAATGCTGGACGCCTTCGCGGAGCAGTTCGTCGGCAAGCAGCTGCCGGTTGTCCTGCACGCGGATGCGGATGAGACGACTGCGGAAGAGCAGATTGTCGAAGGCATGGAGAATCAGCTGGAGAACAGCCGCAACATCATTGATGTGCTGAACATGCTGCTGGCGCAGTAATCCTCTGACACATCACGCCGCCCGCCTGACCGTGCATGGCCAAGCGGAGCGGCGCTTTTTTGCACTTGTGTTCCTTTTCAATCAATGTTATAATAGAAGTGGACGTGTATGTCCGAGCAGGTATATCAACGATCGACGACCAATGGAGGCTGCACATGAAAAAATGGTTTTGCACGCTGGGCATGATGCTGGCGCTGCTGATGTCCGTCGCGCTGGCGGACGGCGTGAAAGTTACCTTTGCCGAGAAAAACGGGCAAATCAACGGCGGCTATGATTACACGCTGAAGCTGAACGTGTCGCCCGCAAGCGACAAAGACCTGACGGTTTCCCTGACCTGCGACGGCTTGGACGGCGCGTATTCCGTGGTCATCCCGGCAGGGCAGAAGAGTACCATGCTGACCGTTCCGACGCAGGTGGTGGAGGAGCGCGGCAAGGTCGTCTTTGAGCTGCAGAGCGGCGACGGCTACACCGGCACGGGCAAGCACACGCTGACCATCCAGCGCCTGCCGAACGTGCAGTTCTATCTGGGCATCAACTTTGGCACGGTGGGCAAGAAGATGAGTGTCCGCATGACGGTGACGAATTCATCCACCATCGTCAAGGGCAACAACACCTTCCAGCTGCGCGATGACAAGGGTACAGTGCTGGCGGAAGCGAAGTGGTCGAATCCGAGCGGCGACATGAGCTTCTCTATCACCCCAACCGCTGATATGGAGGGATACACCCGCCTGAGCGTGTGGCTGGGCGATCGCTGTGTGGCGGATGGCGGTTACCTGACCGTCGTTGCGAAGGGACAGCGCGCCGTCAAGAACGTGGAGACGGAGCGGAAACTTGTCGGCATCGGCATGGACTGCGGTTTCGGCGGCAAGAACACCGATCAGGTGCTGGAAGTGCTGGCGAAGCACAACACGAATATCACCTTCTTCATGACGGGCTATTTCGTCCGCACGTTCCCGGAGGAATCCAAGCGCGTGCTGGCGGCGGGCAATGAAATCGGCGACCACACGAACACGCATCCGCAGCTGACGAAGGAACGGCCATACAGCATGATGCGCCAAATCGTTTTTCCGGCGGAGACCATGGCGGAAACGCTGGGCGTCTCGCCGCGCCTGATGCGCCCGCCGTACGGGGACGTGAACAGCAACGTCATCAGCGTTTCGCGCGCGGAAGGCATGGAGTGCGTGCTGTGGAACATGAGCACGAAGGACTCCATCGGCAAATATACGGTGGAGGAGTGCATCAAGAACGGTACGACGCGCGCCAAGCTCGCGCCCGGCAATATTTTGCTCTGCCATCTCGACGCGAATCACAGCTGGGAAATTCTTGATGCTGTCCTGACCTACTACGAGGAGCAGGGCTACACCGTTCTGCTGATTTCTGCGCTGATTTACGCCACGGGCGGCTCGCTGCCCCCGATGCCCTCCACCCGCGAGGCACTGCTCTACACCGACGACTACTGGCCGAACTGGCTGGCAGAACGCGGCATTGAGATTGAGTCGAAGGAATAAGCAAGCAGGCTGTCCGAGAAAAACGGGCAGCCTGTTTTGTAAAAGGTGGAATGCCGATGCACATCACTGACTGGAAAGAGAATTTTATCTCGAAGATGATTACGCGCGGGCGCAATTACTGGCGTGCCGGTGCAGTGAAAGATCTGCACTGCACGCAGGAGAAAATCACTGCTGATGTAGAAGGCACGCGGCTGTATCGGGTTGAGATTACGCTGGCAGGCGATGCCGTGGCAACTCTGTCCTGCACCTGCCCTTTTGCGAAAGAGGGCGCAAACTGCAAGCATATGGCGGCGGTTCTCTTTGCGGCGACCCATCTGCCGGAAGCGGAATTGCCCGCGCCGGAGTGGGAGAAGAAGCTGAACAGCCTGTCCGCTGAAACGCTTCGGGATTTTCTTCGCCCGCTGCTGAAAAAGGACGAAGCACTCCGAAATCGGCTGATGCTGTGCAAGGGAGACGAACCTGTCCGTGCGGATGAACGCCGCCTCAATTGGCAGCGCACCCTGACGCAGACGCTTCACGCCGCCGAACGCTATTCCGAAAACGAGTATGACGAATACGCGGAATATGACGAAGAAGAATATGACGAAGAAGAGGAATCACCCGTTCAGGAACTGCTGGAGCTGATGGATGCGGAATTGGCTGATTTGCTGACGCCGGGACATGCGATGCTGGCGTTTGAACTCGTTTGCGACACGGCAATGATGTTTGAATCCGCCGATGAAATTCTTGAACAGGAGGATATCGAAGCCGCTTGCCGCGATGCATGGATGCGGATTCTTGCCATCGCAGCACCCGCCCAGCAGTCGGCAATGTACGAGTGGTTCGCCGCTGCATTCCGGACGTGGCAGCCGATGCCGTATTTCACCGCGCCGCTGGCGTTCTTGTTTTCGTATCCGTGGGACGAAGCAATTCATCAGCGGAATCTTGCGCTGCTGGACGAGAAAATTGCCGAATGGAAGCCGAATGCGCAGGAACGCGGTGGAGGCGCGATGGTGAACCTGCTGAATCAGCGTGAAAAAACGATGCAGCAGCTGCACGCTTCGCAGGAGGACATCATCAGCTTCTGGCATTCGCATTGGGATGTGCCGTATGCGCATGACCGGACACTGAAAACGCTGATGGCGGCGGAAAAGTGGACGGAAGCCATCGAGCAGGTCAAGGCGGATTTGCAGACGTTCGCCGGGGAATATATGCCATGCAAGCAGCGCCGCGAACAGCTGATTTTACTCTATCAGCGCGCGAATCGGCCTGACCTTGCGCAGCGGGAGATTCGGCAGTACATTGAGCAGTACAATCAGTACAGCATGGAGCAGATTGATGCGCTTCGAGCGACGCTTCCCGCCGATGCGTGGCGCGACGAGGCGGAACGTTTGATGAAACTGCCGATGACAAGCACTATCCGCCTGCCCCTGCTGGCATCCATTGAGCTGTGGGAGCAGCTGCTCCAGCGGATTCAGCAACACAGCAATTTTGAGGGACTGTGTACCTATTTTGACCCGCTGATGGCATGGGATTCCGCCCGCACGCTGGCACTCTACCGCAACATGGTGAATCGCGCTATGCAAGCGGCTTCGTCGCGCGCCGCCTACTGCGAGGTCATCCAACAGCTGGAACGCATGAAAGGCACCGACGAGGGAAGAAAGATAATTGCTGACCTTGCTGAACAGTGGCGCAGGGACTACAAGCGCAAGTGCGCACTGCTGGACGAATTGCAGAAAGCGGGATACTGACAAAAGACAGGCTGTCCGGGCAAAACACTCGAACAGCCTGTTTTTTCTGCTACTTACTCTGCCGGGAACAGGAATCCCGCCGTCATTTCCAGATGGTTTTCGCCCGCGTAGTCCGGGAAAAGCTCATGCATCTTCGCGGGGAAATCCGCCGCGGACGCTGCCGGTCGTAAGCGTCACGGTGGTGCAGGTCGGGGTGCTCACTTCCGCCAGCGCAGCGGACAGCAGCAGCAAAATCATCACCAGCAGGGAAATTAGTTTCCTCATGGGTTCCTCCAAGGTGGGTCGTTCGGGAAAAGGGTTATCTTGTAAAGAATACACCATTTCTGATATGGGCGCAAGTACGCACTTTTTATTAGAGAGGCACTTTTTGGTGACTGGGGGGGATTTGCTGCGAGGGCAAAAGAAAAGCACCGATTCTATCGAATCGATGCTAATCTGGCGGAGAGTTAGGGATTTGAACCCTAGGTGGGGTATAAGCCCACACACGATTTCCAGTCGTGCGCCTTAGACCACTCAGCCAACTCTCCATATGAAGCTCACATTGCGGCGGGTCATCCGCAACATTGATTATTATAGCGCGAATCGGGGTGTTTGTCAAGGGAATTTTCGTGATTTTTGCAAAAAATCCGCGCGAGTGAGGGCAAACGCAGAAAAAGGACTGTGAGCGGAGAAAAGTGCCCGCGCAGCAGTCCTTTTGCGGTTAAATCAGGAACATCCAGCCAAGCATTGACACCATCGCGGCAATATGCAGCGTGACGACGATTTGCAGGGGGAACATGACGAGGAAAATCGGGAGAATCATGAACACGAGCGCCCAGATCGGGAAGCCAATCGCGCCGGTGATGATAGCAACCATCAGCGTGATGTAGAACGTAATCATTCCCAAAGAACACAGGCGCAGGGATGCGCCGCTGCCCATCAGGTCAAGCATCATGCCCTTGGCACGTTCGTCCCGCCCGTATTTGAGGAACATGTACTCCGCCAGCCCGCACTTCAAGTGATACGCGGAGCTGACGATGCAAGCGAACGTCGTTCCGGCGAACAGAATTGCGCCGTACACCGGGGCTTTCTGGTACGCATACGCCGCCAGTGCCGCGTATCCGCAGAACTCCAGCACGATGGCAAACACGCCCAGCACGCCTGAACGCATCGGCACACTTGGCGAAACGCCCTCCATCAGCTTCGCAGCATAGTCGCCTTCCTTCAGCTTGCTGTAGTTGGCAAGTTTCAGCGTGCCGTTGGGGAAGATACTCAGGATGCGGTCGCAGTACATGTTGATGGCGTGGCCGATGATGCCCAGGGCAAGCAGGATGCACAGGATATTCATGCGCGTATGTCTCCTAATTGGTTAATCGCAACTAACTGCTTCAGTTTGGAGTATAGCACACGCACCAATCCCTGTCAAGGGCGGACAAATGGTTTCGGAAGATTTTCGTTACAGCCAGCCGACCGCGTGCGCCGCCGCGCCGCCGACGCCGCAGAGCAGCATCACCAGAATTGGGTTCCATTTCTTCCAGCGCAGGACGAGGAACGCCGCGACCATCAGCACAATGCCGACGATGGACACGCCGCCGCCCGATTTCACCGCCGCGACCTGCACGATGCTCAGCGCCGCCGACGCAATCAGCGCGACGACCACGGGACGCAGCGCGCCCAGCACGTTCTGCATCGTTTGCCCGGAACGAAATCGCCCATACAAATAGGAAAGAAGCGTGACGAGAATCAGCGACGGCGCGATGCACCCGAACGTCGCGACGAGCGCCCCCGGTAGTCCGGCGCAGCGCATCCCGACGAATGTCGCGGAGTTGACCGCAATCGGGCCGGGGGTCATCTCGGCAATCGTCATTAGGTTCGTAAATTCTGCCATCGTCAGCCAGCCGTGCGATTCCACGACCAGCGACTGAATCAGCGGCATGGCAGCATATCCGCCGCCGACACTGAACAGCCCGATTTGGAAAAAGACGAGGAACAGCACCATCATGCGGATACGCCCCCCTTTCGCGCCAGCAGCGCCCGGATAACACCAATCGCCGCCGCGACGAGGATGACTACGATGACGTTGACGTGAAAGACAGCGGATGCCACGAACGCGCCCGCCATCAGCAGCAGATTCAGCCAATCCTTCGACTGCACGACCTTGCCGCCAAGATTTGCCGTTACGTCGCAGATGACCGCCGCCACGCCCGACTGCATCCCCGTCAGCACCGCGCGTACCCATTCGTTCTCGGCGAACGCGGCGTACATCATAGAGATGATGCTGATGATGACAATCGGCGGCAGAATTGTCGCCAGTACCGCGACAATCAGCCCCGAAATCCCGGCGATGCGCCGCCCAACGAGAATGGCACCGTTGACGGCAATCGCGCCCGGTGCGGTCTGCGCCAGGGCAGTCATGTCCAGCATTTCCTCTTCGGTCAGGTAATGCAGCTCATCAACGAATTTTTTCTTCATCAGCGATACGATGACGAATCCGCCGCCGAAAGTGAAGGTGCTGATGAGGAGCATGGAAGAAAAGAGCGTCCAAAGACGGTGCGCTTTGGATTCCTGTTGCATCAGGGTGGTCAGCTCCTTTTTTGAATTGAGTTTATTCAATAAAATAGAATTTGTCTGCGGCGCGGAGGTTTCGTGTCTGCGGACGCGACAAGGGGGCAATAGAAACAGACGAAGTCTGCGATCGCCCCCTCCTCGCCTCCGCAGAGGCGAAACCCTCTGCAACATCAAAGGCACTACCGCACAATTCGTCGGCAGCGCTGGCGATGCCTTTTCTGCCATCTGCTTCTTGCAGAAATCTCGATTTACCTCCAGTAAACCTTCGATTTCTGCAATCGCATCTGACAAAAAATGCATTTGCCATCGCACCAACTCATTTGTGCGGTATTGCCCAAAACTCAAGTTTGGAGAAGAAAATCAATCAGAATATCACTCAACAAACTTCAATGTGTTGACATTGAAGACCCCCTTGGTGGTGAGCCGCAGTGCCGGAATCACCGGCAGACTCGCGAACGAAAGCGTCATGAACGGGTCAATGCCGCGATTTACGCCCTGCGCCCACGCTGCCGCCTTGCAGTGCTCTAACTTCTCGTTCACTTCCGGCAGCGGACGGTCAGTAAACAGCCCCGCCAACTCCAGCGACAGACGAGCCTGCACCTGCCCGTTCTCCACGACGATGATGCCGCCGTGCATCTTTTTCAGCTCGTTGACCGCAAAGGCAATGTCCTCCGGCGATACGCCGCAGGCAATGATGTTGTGGCTGTCGTGGGCAATCGACGTCGCAACCGCGCCGCGTTGAATCCCGTAGCCGCGGACATAGCAGCTGGCGACATGCCCCGTGTCGTGGTGCCGCTCGCAGACGGTCATCTGGCAGATGCCGTTATCGACGCCTTCCGCGTGCCCCAAGTCTTCGGTCACAATCTGCCCGTCGATGAGGCCAATCAGCGGTGCGACCCCAATCCGCAGCTGTTCCGGCGTTACGTCCGGCAGATGGAACGTGTCCAGCACGCCCGCGAGGATGTCCGGGTCAATGTCCGGCGCGGCGATCTCCACCTCGTGCCCGTCGTAGACGAGCTTGCCGCGCTTGAACACCATTTCTACATTCACATCATGCAGGTTGTCCAGCACGACGAAATCCGCCAAGTACCCCGGTGCAATTGCGCCTTTGTTGTTCAGCAGGAAGTAGCGCGCGGCGTAGTGGCTGGCGACCTTGATGGTCAGAATCGGGTCGGCGCCGAGGGAAATCGCTTTGCGGACGATGTAGTCAATGTGCCCCTTGTGCAGCAGGTCGTAGGGGTGCTTGTCGTCAGTGCAGAACATGCAGCGGTGCGCATACTGCTCCGTCAGCAGAGGCATGAGGGCTTCGAGATTCTGCGCCGCCGTGCCGTCGCGAATCATGATGAACTGCCCCTTGCGCAGTTTTTCCAATGCGTTGTCAATGGTGTCGCACTCGTGGTCGGAATAGACGCCGGCGGACATGTACGCGTTGAGCGCCTTGCCGGACAGCCCCGGCGCGTGGCCGTCAATCTTCTTGTGATGCGCCTGTGAAACGACGATTTTCTCCATCGTCGCGCGGTCGCCCATCATCACGCCCGGATAATTCATCATCTCCGCCAGCCCCAGCACGCGGGGATGGTCGAAATAGGCGTTGATGTCGCGCCATGTCAGCGTTGCGCCGTTTTCCTCAAACGCCATTGCCGGCACGCATGACGGGAGCATGAAATGCACATCCAGCGGCAGATTTTCTGTCGCCGCCATCATGTAGTCGATGCCGCCCATACCGCAGACGTTCGCGATTTCGTGTGGGTCGGTGATGACGGTGGTTGTGCCGTGGGGCAGTACCGCACGCGCGAACGAGGTCGGGCTGACGAGGCTGCTCTCCAGATGAATATGCGCGTCAATGAAGCCGGGTGCGACGATTTTGCCGCTGACATCGACCTCCATCAAGCCGTCGTAATGGTCAGCCATGCCGACGACCAGCCCGTTGGCAACGGCAATATCGCCATGCTCAATCGTGCCGGAAAATACGTTGACATAATCGGCGTTTTTGAGGACAACATCCGCCTTCTCCTCGCCCAGCGCGACGCGGACGAGCCGCTGCTTCCGGCGAACCTTGAGCGCAATGCGTTCTGCGCGGGTTTTTTGACTTCGGACATCGTGGAACACGCTCCTTCCGTGATTCTGTTTGTCCTATTATAGCGGTTTGAAGGGGTGTTGTAAAGGGGAAAAGGAGAAGAAAGCGACAGTGCACTTGACCCCGTTTCCTCTTTCCGCTATAATAGAAGCGAAGAAACGGAGGTCTTTTTGCATGGATGCACAGCGACTTCTTTCCGCCTGCGAAGGGGCGGGCATTGACTTTTTTACCGGCGTGCCGGATTCGCAGCTAAAAGGACTTTGCGATTCCCTCTACGCCCTCTACGGCGTTCATTCGCCCCGGCACATTGTCGCGGCGAACGAGGGCAACGCGGTCGGTCTCGCCGCCGGGCATTTCCTCGCGACGGGGCGTCCCGCGCTGTGCTATATGCAGAATTCCGGGCTGGGCAACGCCGTCAATCCGCTTGCGTCGCTGATGGATGCGCAGGTGTATCAGCTGCCGTGCCTGCTCGTCGTCGGCTGGCGCGGCGAACCCGGTGTGCACGATGAACCGCAGCACGTCAAGCAGGGGCAAATCACCCTGTCGCAGCTGGAGATTCTTGGCATCCCGTGCCGCATCCTCAGCAAGGATACGACGGAAGAGCAGTTTGCGGCGGATTTCGATTTCCTGCGCGAACAATTGAATCAGCGGCAGTGCGCGGCGATTGTCGTTCGCAAAGGCGCGCTGACCTGCTCGCTCAAGCCTGCGTACGGCAATGAAAACACCCTCACCCGTGAGCGGGCAGCGGAAATCATGCTGAATGCGATGGATGCGGGCGATGTGGTTGTGTCCACGACGGGGAAACTCAGCCGCGAAATCTTTGAGCTTCGCGAAAAGCGCGGCGAAGGGCATGAGCGTGACTTCCTGACCGTCGGGTCGATGGGACATGCCAGTATGATTGCGCTGGAAATCGCGCTGGAGAAGCCGAACCGCAGCGTTTGGTGCTTGGACGGCGACGGCGCGGCGCTGATGCACCTTGGCGCACTGCCGGTGATTGCCCAGCGCAAGCCGGCGAACCTCATCCACGTCGTCATCAACAATGCCGCGCATGAAACGGTCGGCGGGATGCCCGTGTGCGAAGGGGGACTGTGCGCAGCGAAGGTCGCATCAGCGGTCGGATACCCACGGACGCTGAACGCGCGGGACGAATCGACGCTGGAAGCTGCCCTGCAGGAAGCGAAGAGGGCGAATCAGCTAACGATGCTGGAGGTTGCCTGCGCGGTGGGGGCGCGCGCGGATCTGGGCCGCCCGACGACGACGCCCATCCAGAACCGTGACGCGCTGATGGCATTTTTGCGGGAGGAAAAGGCATGATTGCATTGCTGCTCAATTCGGGGCTGGGGTCGCGCATGGGCGACGAAACGCGGGAGCATCCCAAGTGCATGTGCCGCCTGACCGAACAGGAAACCATCATCTCGTGGCAGGTGAAGCTGCTGCGGCGCATTGGCGTGACGGAAGCGGTGGTGACGACGGGGCATCTGGCGGACACGCTGATAGCGTATCTGGAATCGCTGGACAGCGGCATCCGCTTCCACTTCGTCCATAATCCGAAGTATCGGGAGACAAACTATATTTACAGCATGTATCTGGCGCGGAATTTGCTGCGCGGGCAGGACGTCATCAGCCTGCACGGCGATTTGGTGCTGCATCCGGCGGTGATGGATGCGCTGGCGGCGGCGGGCAGAAGCGTGATGGCGGTGGATTCCACGCTGCCCCTGCCGGACAAGGACTTCAAGGCGCTGATTCAGGACGGGCGCATCCGGCGTGTAGGCGTGGACTGCTTCGACGCGGGCAGCGTGGAATGTCAGGCGGCGTACCACTGGCAAGCGGCGGATTTTTCCAGCTGGATGGACGAAATCGAGCGCTTTGTGGAGCGTGGGGACGTGAAGTGCTACGCCGAGAACGCGTTCAACGCTGTGTCAGGGGAGATTCCGCTGTACCCGCTGGAGTGCGGCGGGAGGCTCTGCGCTGAAATCGACAATCAGGCGGATCGGGAAGTTGTTTTGACTCGATTCCGTCAGGAGGTACTTTGAATGAAGCAGGTGTACATTTGCTTTTCGACGGATATTCTGCACAACGGGCATATCCGCATTTTGCAGCGCGCGGCGGAGCTGGGCGAAGTGACCGTCGGCTTGCTGACGGACGAGGTCGTCGCCAGCTACAAGCATTATCCGCTGATTCCGCTGGAGGAGCGCATCGCGATGTTTGAGGGGCTGAAGTACGTCAGCCGCGTCGTCGTGCAGGAAAGCCTGGATTACACGGATATCCTCAATCGCCTGCGCCCCGACATTGTGGTGCATGGGGATGACTGGCTTGTCGGCTATCAGGCGAATATCCGGCAAAAAGTCATTGAGACGCTCAAAGGCTGGGGCGGCGAACTCGTCGAATTCCCCTACACGCACACCGCGACCGAGGAGACGCTTTCGACCCTTGATCAGTTGCTCTCCCTGCCGGAGACGCGCCGGAGCCGCCTCCGCCGCCTGCTGCATTACAAGCCGTGCCTGTCCGTGATGGAGGCGCACGACGGCCTGACCGGGCTGATTGTCGAAAAGACGACCGTTGAAACGCCCAAGGGCCGCCGCCAGTTCGACGCAATTTGGGTCAGCAGCTTGTGCGACTCCACCGCGAAGGGGAAACCGGATATTGAACTGGTGGACATGACCAGCCGCCTGAACACGCTGGAAGAAATCATGGAAGTGACGACGAAGCCGATTATTTTGGACGGCGACACCGGCGGGCTGGTCGAGCACTTTGTCTACAACGTACAGACGCTGGAACGCACGGGCATCAGCGCCGTCATCATCGAGGATAAGCAGGGGCTGAAGAAGAACAGCCTGTTTGGCACGGGTGCGGGACAGAAGCAGGCAAGCATCCCCGACTTCTGCGAGAAAATCACTGCGGGCAAAAACGCGCAGAAAACGAAGGACTTCATGATTATCGCGCGCTGCGAGAGCCTGATTCTGGAACAGGGCCTCGATGATGCGCTGACCCGCTGCCACGCCTACGTCAAAGCGGGCGCGGACGGCATCATGATTCACTCCAAGGCGAAAACGCCGGACGAGGTGTTCGCCTTCTGCGACGCCTTCCGCAAGGACGACCCGAAAACGCCGCTTGTCGTCGTTCCCACGACCTACAACATGACGACGGAGGATGAACTCGCGGCGCACGGCGTGAACATTGTCATCCACGCCAACCACCTGATTCGCAGCGCCTTCCCCGCGATGCAGAAGACCGCGCAGGTGATTCTGGAGCACGGCCGCAGCCACGAAGCCGACCCGTACTGCATGTCGATTAAGGAGATTCTGACGCTGCTGCCGAATCGGTGAGGATGCAGGGAAGCAATGCCAGTACACTAACTAAAAAACTTACGCAATAAACCAAGCAGCATGGGAGTGTCCGCGCCGAAGGGGTCAAGGGGGCGATCGGAAAGCCCCCTTGTCGCCTCCGCAGAGGCGATTTCCCCTTGCAGCGATAAAAATCAAGAAACATGGGAGTGCAATGCGAAGGTTTCCAAAGGGCGACCGCAAAGCCCTTTGGTCGCCTCCGCAGAGGCGATTCCCCCTACAACAATAAAAATCAAGAAACATAGATAAAGCAAAGCAGTTCTGCAGTCTGCTGACTGCCCCCCTGCGATGCCAATCCCTGCATTGACTTTTTACCACGTCCGTGGTATAATCAACCCTGACGCTGATGTGGTGGAATGGCAGACACTGGGGACTTAAAATCCCTTGCCTTGCGGCGTGCGGGTTCGAGTCCCGCCATCAGCACGAGGAAAGCCCCGGACACTTCCTGCATCAGGAAGCACGTTCGGGGCTTTTGCTGTCATCAAAAAAACGCCAAACAGCAAAAACTGCCTGGCGGAGTAGTCGAGTAGATTACTTCTTCTGCGTGAGCTTCTTCAGGAACGCGCGAATGGAGTCGGGGTCGAACCCCTTCGTAGGTTCTTTCGGCTGGGGAATCTGCTCAGCGGTCTGCTTCGTTTCGGTCGGCGTGGCGGTATTCGTCGCAGGCATGGCTGCAACCTCCTTGTTCGTCCAGGTGGAATGATTTGGGCGCATTCTTCCGCGCCCGCAAAGTATTATACGCCAACGAGTTGAGAATGCAATGTGCAATCTGGGCAAAAATACGACCGCGTAGAAAGCGGATTCCGCAACACCTGCACAATTTCGGCTGAACGACTGCATTTCCGCCGCCCTGATAGCAGAAAACGCGCACGGATTGCATTTTTCAGCCCGTGCGCGCGCAGGAAAAACGGTTTCGCGGGAAAACCGAAGGGAATTGTATTTGGAATGTTTTTTGTGGAGTGGCGTTTTCTTCAACACAAAAATCGCCCATCAGCAGGCTGCTGACAGGCGACCTCGTTTATTCCTTCCACTCCAGCGGATATTCCGACACCACATATTCCAGCGACTTGCCGTTGTTCTTCAGCGTCGTCAGCACCGCGTCGCGCGCCGCGCCGTCGCCGAAAACCGTCGGGGTGAAGTCGTTGCGGTCAGTGCGGCTGGAAATGCGAATCGGGATGATGCGGAAGCCTTCGTTCGTGATTTCGTCGTCCCGGATGCGCCAGCGCGTTTGGAACATGAAGCTGGACATGTCGCTCGGCTTGCTGTTGCCCGCAAAGCAGAAATTCCCCAGAGAATAGCAGATGTACACACCGTTATAGTATTCAATCGGGTTCATGCGGTGGCTGTGATGCCCCAGCACAAGGTCAGCGCCGGAATCCACCGCTAAACGCCCCATCTTAATCTGATTCTGCGTGGGCGAGTAGGCCATTTCCTTGCCCCAGTGGAAGCTGACAATGACAATCGGGTACTGTTCCTTCGCGGCGGCAATGTCCTTCGGCACCTGATCCCAAAGCGTGTTGTAGCGGTCGATGCACAGGTAGCTGAGCATGGCGATTTGGATGCCCTTGACTTCCATCACGCCGACGTGCGTGCTGTTTGACCACACGATGCCCGCGTCTTCAAGGTGCTGCTGCGTTTCCTCGTAGACCGCCTGACCGTGGTCAAGAACGTGGTTGTTCTCCAGCGCAACCGCTTCGATGCCGTTGTCCACCAGCATGCTGACATGGTCGGGCGATGCGGAGAACAGGAACTCGTTATTGCGCTTTTCCGACGGCACATAGGTGCTGTCCGTCAGCGTGCCCTCGAAGTTGACGATGGTGAGGTCATCGGCGAGGAAAATGTCGCGGACGTTCGCAAGGGCAAAGTTGTAGTCGTTATCGTGCTTCTTCAGCTCATTCATCCAGATGTTGGTGGACTTTCGGCTGTCTCCGCCGACGGTGAAGTCCCCCGTTGCGGTCAGCGTGATGAGAATCGAGCCGTCCTCCTCGTAGATGGAGACAGGCTCATTATTCTCGTCGAGCAGGATGTCGTCTGCGTTGCCCGGCTGACTGTATGTGTTTTTGACCACATCGGGGTCAGCGTCGGAGAGAATGTCATCGAGGTCGAAGTCGTCCTCGGCGGCAACGAGTCCGGGGAGCAGCAGGAGCATCAGCAGCAGGGCTGTTATTCGGCGCATTTTGGAACCTCCATGGTAAAGTAGTAGCCTTTTTTGCGGAAAACTGGGTTTTCCCAATAAGCACGCGGGAGAAGTATGCAAGTGTGCTCAACTCAATCGCGAAAAAGGGTCAAGGGAGGAACTCCCTTGCAGGGTGCAGGGACAGAGTCCCTGCTGGGGTCAAGGGGCAACGCCCCTTGGGTTCCCCCATAAACACGCGGAAGTTGTATGAAAAAGTCACCAACTGAATCGCGCGAAAGGGTCAAGGGAGGAACTCCCTTGCGTTTCCCTTACTTCCCGCACTTGTCGACAAACTCGCTCATGCGCTCAAGCGCAATGTTCAGCTTCTCCACGCCCGTGGCGTAGGAGCAGCGGATGTGTCCCTCGCCGCACTCGCCAAACGCGGTGCCGGGGACAGTCGCGATTTTGTACTCGTTCAGCAGCCGCTCACAGAACGTCTCGCTGTCCAAGCCCGTCTTTTTGATGCTGGGGAAAACGTAGAACGCGCCCAGCGGCTCAAAGCAGTCCAGACCCATCTTGCGGAAGGAATCCACCATCAGGCGGCGGCGGCGGTCGTAGCTGTCGCGCATTCGGCGCACATCCTCATAGTCGTTCGCGCGTCCGGCCTGCAGGGCTTCCAATGCGGCAACCTGCCCCATGCGCGGCGCGCAGAGAATCGAATACTGATGGATTTTCAGCATGACCGACAGGATTTCCTTCGGCCCGCAGGCGTAGCCCACGCGCCAGCCTGTCATCGCAAACGCCTTCGAGAAGCCGTTGAGCGTGATGGTGTACTGCCACATGTCCGGCAGGGACGCGAAGGAGATGTGCGTGCGGTCGCCGTAGGTCAATTCGCCGTAGATTTCGTCGCTGATGACCAGAATCCCCGTTTCGCGGACGACCTGCGCGATTTTCTCCAAGTCGGCTTTCTCCATGATGCCGCCGGTGGGGTTGTTCGGGTAGGGGAGAATCAGACACTTTGTGCGCGGCGTGATGGCAGCGCGGAGGGCTTCGGGAGTCAGGCGGAACTCGGTGTCCGCCGTCGTCTCCACGCCGACTGGCGTGCCGCCCGCGAAAATCACCGACGGGCTGTACGAAACATAGCTCGGCTGCGGCACAAGCACCTCATCGCCCGGCCCAACCAGTGCGCGCAGGGCAATATCAATCGCCTCCGACGCGCCGACTGTCACCATGATTTCGGTCTTGGGGTCGTAGTCGGTGTGGAAGCGCTCGGAGAGGTACTCGCTGATTTCCCTGCACAATTCCGGCAGACCGCGGTTGCCCGTGTACTGCGTGCCGCCGTCGATGATGGAGTTGATGGCGGCGTTGCGGATGTGATAGGGGGTGACAAAATCGGGCTCGCCCACGCCAAGGGAGATGGCGTCCTTCATTGTTGCGGCAATATCGAAGAAACGGCGGATGCCGCTGGGCGGAACGGCAGCGATGGCTTGGTTGATATAGCGGTCGTAATTCACGGCGAGACCACCAGCCTGTTGTCAGATTGGCTGCCGTCGAAGATGACGCCCTCTTCCTTGTAGCGCTTGAGGACGAAGGACGTTTGCGTGCCCGTGACCATTTCCAGCGTAGACAGCTTGCTGGATACGAACAGCGCCAGTTCCTTCAGGCTCTTGGCTTCCACCAGCACCAGCAGGTCGTAGCCGCCGCTCATCAGATAGACGCTCTTGACCTCCTCGAAGCGGTAAATCCGGCGTGCCACAGCGTCAAAGCCCATGTCGCGCTGCGGCGTCACGCTGACCTGAATCATCGCCTCCACGCGCTCGCGGTCGGTCAAATCCCAGTTGATGGTGGGCGCGTAGTGCAGGATGACGCGGCGGCGTTCCAGACTGTCAATTGTTTCCGCGACTTCCTCGGTGGACACGCTCAGCATCACCGCCAGCTTTTCCAGCGGCAGACGGCAGTCCTCCCGGAGCAGGTCAAGCACCTGCGTTTCCAGTCGTGTCATAGCGTTCCCTTCCTTTCGGCAGAAAAATATACATTCTTATTTTACACCTATTTCGCGGTGTGCGCAAGGGAAAGTTGTAAAAAGTACGCGGAATAAGCAGCGCATTACCCAAACAACATCATCCCCGCCCGTGCCGTCTTGCTCTGCATCCGAAATCCGCCCTTCCTTAGCGCTCGCAGCCTTGCCATTTTCCTCAGCTGCGGAATCTGGGCGAAGTCCGCCAGCAACTTCTGCGCATCTTCCGGCAGCAAATCGCCGTACGCTTGCTGAAATTGTGCGGCGTTGCGGTAGGAGAGGGCAATCCGCGCGCGGATGCGGTCGGGGGTGCGCAGTGCAGTCAGGGAGCGGCGGAAAAGCCCCGATGTGCTTGCACCCATGGCGTTCGTGCCGTGCTGGCGGTAGTCCGCAAGCGCCGCCGGAATCGGGATGATGCGCCCGAAAGCCGCCGCCGTCAGCGCAATGAACCAGTCATGCATGTGCAGGTCGCCCGTCGGCTGATGCTGGGCGCACAGGCGGCATAGCGGCGCGTTTATCATCAGCAGACACCCGGTCACGTTGTTCTGCACCAGCAATTCCGGCAGGGACTGCGCCGCCGGATTCCACCCCTGATGCCGCCATAGGCTTGCGTGCAGCGGCTGACCATCAGCGTCCACAATCCGCGCGTCGCTGTGGACGAGAATCGGCGTATCTGCCCCGAAACGCGCTTCCGCGTCGGACAGGGCGGCTTGCAGGCGCGTCAGCTTATCCGGATGCCAAATGTCGTCTTGGTCGCAGAGGGCGACAGGCGCGCCGGAATCCGCCGCTTCCCGCATCAGCGCAAAGAATCCGCCGACCGCGCCGAGGTGAACCCCACTGGTGGGCGATAGACGGAAGCGCGCGTCCTGATGGCATTGGGCGGCAAGCAGCGCGGGCGTGTCATCCGCTGAACCGTCGTCGCGCAGAATCGCCGTGAAAGAAACCACCTGCGCACGCAGGGACGAAAGCTGCGCCGGGAGGTACGCCGCGCCGTTGTACGCCGTCAACAGCACGAGCGGCGGCTTGCGCGTTACCATTTCCAGCCCCACTTGTTGAAGTAGCGGATGGTGCTTTTCAGGTGGTGGAGGGTTGCAGGGAGGGTGTGGGCACTGTCGCGCTTCCATGCGTGGGTGACGCAGATGTCGGGCGTGTAGAGGATGCTGCCGCCGTTTGCAAGCACGCGGCGGGAGAGGTCGCTGTCCTCATGATAGAGAAAATAATGCGGGTCGAAGCCGCCAAGCTGCTGAGCGATAACGTGCGTGCGCACCATCATGAAGCACCCGGTCGCGAACGCCACGTTCATGCGCTCATTGACGTTCTGCCCCTCCAGCGTGTAGTCGCTGCGAAGCTGCTGCCAGCGCGCGCCGGAAAAATTCAGGCGGCGGGCAAGCAAACGGCGAATCGTCGGCTCATGGCGGGGGAGAAACTGCTCCGTGCCGTCGGGATTCAGCACACGCGGGGTGAGGATGGTCGCGCCCGTTTCGTCCATCACTTCAATCATCCGGCGCAGTACATCCGGCGCGAAGGTCACATCTGGATTGCAGATGACGTGGTAGGTGCTTTTCAGCTTGGGAAAGATAAGATTGTTTGCACGCCCATAGCCGATGTTGCGCCGAACAGGATAATAATGAACGCCGGGGCAGTTCCAGCGCGCGGTAAAAAGCGAGGCGTCTCCCGGAGAATTGTTGACCACATAGAGGTCAAGATACACGTCGCTGTCCACAAAGCTCTGGATGCACGAAAGCATCTCCACGCCTGAATGGTACAGCACGACCGTTGCGCTCAGGCGATTCCGCTGCGTCAAGTCCTGCATGGCTGATCGCTCCCTTCCAAATGGAATTTCTCCCTGTCATTCTACCCCATAGAACATGTTTTGTCCAGAATGGGGATGGCTTTTTTGCATAAATAATGCTATACTAAATGGGTATACAATCCCGCAGGAGGCGAATTTCTGATGACGAACCGGCTCATCCCTACGAACGCCGAACCGCTCTACCGCCAGCTGATGGCGCGCATTCGCGACGATGTGTCCAGCGGCGTGTATCCGGCGGAAAGCCGGATTCCGTCCGAGCAGGAGATGTGCGCGCGCTACAGCGTCAGCCGCGTGACCGTCCGCCGCGCCATCAGCGAATTGACGAACGAGGGAATCCTGCGCAAGCAGCAGGGCAAGGGCACGTTCGTCTGCACGCCCAAGCTATGCCGCGACCTGCGGGATATCAACAGCTTCCACGAGTGCTGCCGGATGCAGGGCGTTACTCCCGGCACGCGGCTGATTCACGCGCAGCTGTCCCACGCGGATGAGCGCACCCAGCGCGAACTGGAACTGCCGGATGACCGCGTGGTGGAGATTGAGCGCGTGCGGACGGCAGACGGCGTCCCGGTGATGCTGGAAACGAACAGTTTCCCGTTGGCGTACAGCGACCTGCTGCAAGCGGATTTGAGCCAATCGCTTTACGCAGTATTGGAAGGGCGCGGCATTACGCCCAAGCGCGGAATTCACGAAATCAGCCTGCACTACGCGACGAACGCACAGGCTCGTTTGCTGGAAGTTGACCCCGGTCAAGCGCTGCTGCTGCTGCGAGAGGTTGTGTTCGACCAGCATGGCAGACCGCTCCACACGTCCTATCAGCTGATTCGTGGAGATAGGTTCACGTTCCGAATCTAAGGCGGAGACGAAACCCTCTGCAACTTGCTTAAATCAATCATCATCATAGTACGCTGCCCACTGCAGCAATAGGAGAATTATCACCATGGCGAAATTTGCAATATTTGTTGACCTCGAAAACTGCGGCGCGAAAGTGCCGACCCTCAACTCCATCCTCGAAAAGGTCAAAATCCGCGGCGATATTCTGCTGGGCAAGGTCTACGGCTATACCGACCGCTTCTCTGACCTTAAAGAGCTGCTGCTCAGCAATACCTTCACCGTCGTGCCGTCCCTGCGCTATGGCATCGCGCAGAAGAATAACGCCGATATTCAGCTTGTCGTGGATGCCCTTGAAGTCGCGTTCACCAACCCGCTCATTGACTCGTTCTGCATCGTCTCCGGCGACAGCGATTATACCCCCCTCGTTGGGCGCTTGAAGAGCATGGGCAAATTCGTGCTGGGTATCAGCCGAAGCGAAGCCGCCAGCACCGTATTTATCAACGCCTGCAATGAGTTCCAGTTCTTGGAGGGCGTGAGCGGCAGAACTGTCGCTCCCGCTGCCCCGAAGAAGCATCGCGCATCCACCGAGGAAGCTGCTGATGAAGCCGAGCTGAACAAGCTGATTGTCTCCATTCTGGAGGAGTCCGCCGACACGGACGGCATGTACGCATCGGAACTGAAGGGGATTCTTTTGCGCTTGCGCCCGGACTTCAACGAGAAGTCCTACGGCTGCTCGTCGTTCGGGAAGCTGCTGACGAAATTGAGCCAGCGGTTTGGCGAACTGCGCGTGAAGAATGACAATTTTAACATGATGGTCAATCTGAACAGCGCGGAATCGGCGGAAGGGCGGCCGCAGCTGACGAAGGATAACTGGCGGGAGGCGTTCGCGGCGCAGCTGCAGGCGTATAAGGGACGGTGGATTTGAGCGTGTGAATCCGTCGATTTTGAAGGCGGATATATTGACGTCGTATCCGGATTTTACGGAGCGGAGTATCGGGTTTAAGCGATTTTCGGATGTGATGAAGCAGCTGGAGAAGGATGGATTGGTGGTAGTGGAGATGGATGAGCAGAAGACGATGCTGATAAAGTTATTATAAGGGCGGAAAAGGGTCTTAGGCGAAGCACCAAAAGAGCAACACGCGGAAGAAGTAAGGAGAAGAGACCAACTCAATCGCGCGGAGGGGTCAAGGGGGAAATTCCCCCTTGCGGGGTCAAGGGGCGGAGCTCCCTTGTGGGGTTTGGGGCAACGCCCCAATCGTTCCACGGGCGACCACTCCAAAGGAATCACCAACAAAGGCGCAGGCAGCGAAGCGTCCCTGCTAGTAACTTTGCGCTTCCTCAGAAGCGCCCCCAAGCTGCTTTACCCATCACTTGCACATTGTCGCGTCAAATGGACGCGACCACGCAGTTGGTCTTTCAGACAGAACAGGTCTTTTCTGCAAGCAGGGGATTTCGCCTCTGCGGAGGCGACAAGGGGGCTTTGCGGTCGCCCCCTTGACCCCTTTGCAGCGGACACTCCCATACTTGATTTTTATTGCAAGTTTTTTTAGTTTGTGTACTTAATCATCAATGAAATGAAAGAAGAATGAATGATGGAAACCGGATTGACCCGCGAGGAGGCGCTGCAAGCACTTCAAACATATAACCACGAACCCTTCCACCTCCAGCACGCGCTGACCGTCGAGGATGTCATGGGTTGGTTCGCCAAGGAAGAGGGCTTCGAGGCGGAAAGCGACTTCTGGCGCATGGCGGGGCTGCTGCATGACATTGACTTTGAGCAGTGGCCTGAACAGCATTGCGTAAAGTGCATCGAACTGCTCCAAAGCGCCCACGCGACGCCTGAACTCATCCACGCCGTCTGCTGCCATGGCTATGGTATCTGCACCGACGTTGAGCCGACGCTGCAAATGGAGAAAATCCTCTTCGCAGCGGATGAACTGACCGGGCTGATTGGCGCGGCGGCGAAAATGCGCCCGTCGAAGTCCTGCACAGATATGGAGTTGTCGTCGCTGAAAAAGAAGTTCAAGGACAAGAAATTCGCGGCAGGATGCTCGCGCGACATCATCCGCGCGGGTGCGGAACGCCTCGACTGGACGCTCGATGAGCTGCTTGAAAAGACGCTGCACGCGATGGCAGACACCGAAAGCACCGTCGCGGAAGAGCTGAATTTGCTTTTGCAGGCATGAAAAACGCGCCCTGAATCGTTGCATCAGGGAAGGAGGAATACAACATGCAGTATCTGCGCCGACTTGTCTGGTATATCGCGTCGCGCCTGCTCGTGATTACGCTCGTGCTGGGGCTGATGGTCACGGGGTTCTACTACGCTATGAATGTGACGAACATAAACGTCGTCCTGAAGGATGGCATGGCGCGCCGCGCGCAGGTCATCATGATGACCGAGGATTCCTCCGAGCTGACGAAGTATTTTCAGGAAAGCTTTATTCAGCGCGACCCGCAGGTGCAGAACGCCATTGCGGGGTACTCCGCGTATAAGGACTACAACATCCGCGGCATGGATCACCGGCTGGAAATGTCGTTTTTCTGGGTATGGCCGTGGGACACGGTGGCGCGTGTGACGATTGTGGAGCGGATTCCGCGCATCGACGGGCGTGTCAAGGGCGCGTATGCTGACCAGTACGTTGCCGAGCAGGGGGCATCCGCCCTGTATCCGCCCGCGTGGCAGAGCATGAAGTACAACGCCATTCTCGTCAAGGAAAGCGGCAAGTGGCACATTCGCAGCCTGACAGTAGTGGAAGCCTTGGCAAATTGAGAAATCGGCAGACCGTGAATAGGCGGCCTGCCGATTTCGTTTGCATATGTGAATGACTTGCCTTATTTCCCCGTTGCCGCATTCATCAGCGCCGGACGCAGCCCCTCCCGCTTCATCAGGCGGAAGTCAAAACGTTCGACGATGCCAATCAGCTGACCGGAGAGAATCACCGTCAGCAGCGAGTACGCTATCTTTCCCAGCGGAATGTAGCAGAGCGACAAGCTCAGCACGATTAGGTCAGAGAGCAGGTAGACCCACTGAATCGGCAGACGCGTGATGCGGCTCAAGGACATCGAGAGCGCATCGTCGCCGCCGGGCGCGCCGCCATAGCGGACGCAGATGCCCGCGCCGAAGCCCACGAACAGCGAGCCGACAAGCGACGCGACAAGCTGGGAGGAAATCAGCAGTGGGAACATAGGCGCAAACGGCTCCAGCAGCGCATACACCGCGGAATAGCACAGACACGCAACGGCGGAGTTCAGCAGGAATCCGCGGCCGAGCGTCCGCCAGCCCAGTGCGTAGCACAGGACGTTCAGAATCAGCGCAGAGAGCGCGGGGGAGATGGCGAACAGATGCTCCAGCAGCAGCGTCAGTCCCAGCACGCCGCCTTCCGTAACGCCGGAATGCGCGTGAATGTTGCACATGCCCATCGCAAGGATGGAACTGCCCAAGATCATCATGGCGGCTGACTTGCGGGAAAAACCGGTTGACAAAATATCCTTCCTTCCTATTATATGAAGATGGTTACATACTATCGTACCTGAATTGGGGCGGTTTGTCAAGCGAAAACGAGCAAAAATCCAGCAGGAAGAGACGCTGAAATCAAAACGATGGCACTTTCGGAAAACTCGCAACCATTTTATCAAGATGCAAGATTTCGTTCGTTTTTTTTGTAAAATCCCTTTGCATAATGCGAAAAAATGCTGTATAATAAGGAGTGGAACGGACGGTTCCAAGGAATTTGAGCAAAGTGGCTTGCCCCCTTGGCGGCTCCACACATACGCCCCGAAATGACACATGACGGAATGAGGTTGATGGTCTGTGACGGACTTTGTGAGTACCTGGAATGAGGAATCCTTTCTGACGACGCCTGTTGCTCCGCTGGGCTTGATTGCCATGCGCGGCACGGAGGACATGGGCGACAAGGTGAACAAGTGGCTGCTGAAGTGGCGCAAGTACACGGAAGAAACCCTGCCGGGCGATATGTCCACAACGCCTGGTATGGGTCGCGAGGACTTCCTCGTGCGCGCAACCTGCCCGCGCTTCGGTAACGGCGAAGGCAAGGGACTGATTAAGGACTCCGTTCGCGGACTGGATCTCTACATCCTCTGCGATGTCGGCGCGTACAACTGCACCTACAACATGTACGGGCATGAAGTGCCGATGTCCCCCGATGACCACTACATGGATCTGAAGCGCACCATTGCAGCCGTCGGCGGCAAGGCGAAGCGCATCACCGTTATCATGCCGCTGCTCTACGGCGGCCGTCAGCACCGCCGCAGCGCCCGCGAAAGCCTGGACTGCGCGCTGATGCTGCAGGAACTCAACCGCATGGGCGTGAATAACATCATCACGTTCGATGCGCATGACCCGCGCGTCGTCAACGCGATTCCCGAAGGCGGATTTGAGTCCGTCATGCCCAGCTACCAGATTTTCAAGGCACTGCTGAAGCGCCGCAAGGACTTGAAGCTGGACAAGGATCATTTGATGATTGTCTCCCCCGACGAGGGTGCGCTTGACCGCAACATCTTCTACGCCTCCGTCCTCGGCGTGGATATGGGCATGTTCTACAAGCGCCGCGATTACACCCGCATCGTCAACGGTCGCAACCCCATTGTCGCCCACGAGTACATGGGCAAGGAAGTCAACGGCAAGGACGTGTTCGTTGCGGACGATATTCTGTCCTCCGGCGAATCCATGATTGAGGTTGCGCACCGCTTGAAGGAACTCGGCGCGAACCGCATCTTCTCTGCCGTTACCTTCCCGCTGTTCACCAACGGTTTGGAGCTGTACCAGAAGAGCTACGACGAAGGTCTGATTGACGGCGTGATTTCCACGAACCTGACCTACCGCACACCCGAATTGCAGGCAGCGCCGTGGTTCATCGAAGCCGACATGAGCAAGTACATTTCCTATATCATTGCGACATTGAACCACGACCGTTCGCTGTCGAAGCTGCTGTCGCCGTATGACCGCGTGCATAATTTGATGAACCGCTACAAGCAGGAGCAGGAACAGGGCTAATACTATTTTCAAATTCACCTGCGCCATCTGCTTGCGCCTTTTCCGCTCTGTCGTCCGGTCGTTCCATTTAGCGTAGCGCTGTTACGCTGCATTTCACTCCCGTTAGCCAGAACGAAAAATTCGCGGCGCATCTTGGCGCATTCTCATTTGGAAATAGTATAATGCCCCTGCAAGTGCCTGATGGCATGACAAAACCCCGTCTGATGCTGGATGATGACCAGCGCTCAGGCGGGGCTTTTGTTTGCGGCGAGGTCTGCGCCGCAGGGCAGGGGTTTCGCCTCTGCGGAGGCGCGATTCCACCTGCATCAATAGAGAACGACTTCGGCAGAATCAGACAGCTCGTTCAGCCGCGCACTCAGCGCCTCACTGCACATGTCCTGATACAGCGTGTAAGACAGCGCATCGTGAATCGCATCCGTCATCTCAATCGCGCCGCTTTTGGAATCGCACAGGTAATACAGAATGTGCACCCCCGCGTCGCTGACAATCGGGTCGCTCCAGCAGCCGGGCTGCGCCATGCGCTCACTGAACGCCGCCGCTACAAACTTCTCATCCCACACGACCGAATCACGGTGCACCTGATACCCAACGGTCAGGAAATCCGCATCGTAAAACGCCACGTCGGTGTTGTACTCCGCCATCAGCGTCTGGAAGGATTCGCCCGCGTTGAGCCGCTCGTCAATGGCATCCACCGTCGCCTGAACGCTTTCAAGCCGCGCTTCGTCCGTGTCGCCCTCAGCAGGCAGGAGAATTTGCAGGATGCTGCGGTAGCCATCCGGCTTGTACCACACTTCTTTGCCGGAATACAGCGCCGTCTCGAATGCCGCGGCGTCGCCCTCGAAGCGCTCCTTGCTTGCCGCCACGTTTGTCTCGTAGGCGGACTGAATCGCGTCTTCCGTCACCGGGTTGTCGCCCAGCAGCACCGTGTAGTAGTTCACCATTGCACGCTGCTTGCGGTAGACGGCAATGTAATCCTCCGCCGTCACGCCAAGCGCCTTGGCGTAGCTCAGGGCGAAGGAAGACATATCCTCTTCGTCGCTGTAACCAAGTTCAGCGCGCAGGGCCTCACCGACGTTTGTCAGCGCCGTCTCATAGGCGGTCTGTCCCTGCTCTTGAATCCAGCTTTCCGTCTCTTCATCAAAGTCGTAGCAGCCCTTGGCGCGCATGTCCTGCTCGATGAGCATGTCCTGAATCGCGGTGGTCAGCGCAAGGTCTGCGATGTAGGCGGCCTGTGTCTCGTCCGTCTCGTCATACGCGCCGGAAAGCAGCTGCTGGTATTGCGTCAGGTAGGTGACATAGGCGCTGTAGCGCAGCTCCTCGCCGTTGACAGTCGCCATCAGCTTATCATCGGTGCTTTCTGCCAATGCGCAGGAAAACAGCAGGAGCAGGGATAGCAGCAGGGCAGTTAAACGATGGATTTTCATGATAAAAACCTCCAATCAAGAAATGCGCCGGAGATGAACAACCGGGAGAGCCGGTTCGCGCGTTCATCTCTGGCGCAAAGGGGGGATGCGGAGGTCTGGCGGGTTGAAATCTGTCAGACCTCCGCAAATGACTCTTAGTAGCTCAGACCGAAGCCGGAGACGTAGGAGTTGCCGTCGGCATCCTTGTAGATGTAGCTGCCGGACGGAGACTGCGCCAGCACTTCAGGAGCAATGTACTGATCCTTGTCGTAGCCGGGCACGTCATTCGGGGAAGCGCATTCTTCGTAGAGAAGGTTGCCATCCGCGTCGCGGACTTCCGTCAGGGCGATAACAGCCTCGCAGGAAGGCATGGTCACAGACAGTTTGCCGGTCGGGTTGTAATTGCCGACGATGACGTCCACCTGCGCGCTGTACGCATTGGACAGGGAAGCCGCGGAGGTGGTGTACTGCGCCAGCAGCGCGTCGCAGTAAGGCTCGAGGTTGTCCAGGATCCACGGAGAGGTGCAGACGATGGTCGCGATGACCTTGCCGCCCTTTTCGTGCATCTTGTTCGCAGCCTTCTGCAGCTTCTTGATGCCTTCAACAGTGGTCACGTCAACCATTTCGCCAGTCTTACCCTGACCGCCCGCGCCGAACATAGCCGTCACAGCCGCGTCTGTGCCGCCGCCCAGCTGACGCTGAGCCACTTCAAAGCCGTCCACCAGGCTCAAAACGCCTTCGGTTTCGGAAGCGCCTGCCTTGATGGTCGCCTTGGGCTGCACATAGAAGTACACAACATCGGCATCATCCATATCCTCGCAGACGGTGAAGCCCTGCTGCACGAACAGCTCGGCCAGCGCCTTGAGGGTCGCTTCGTTTTCACCAGTGCCGGTGTAGGAGGCGATGTAAACCTTGGTGCCCGCGTCCTTGCTCAGCGGCAGCGTGTTCTCATGGTTCTTCATGAGGACGGTCGCCTTCAGGTGGAGAGAATACGCCTGGTCATGCGCGGTTTCCATGTTGGTGGCACGCACGACGTCAGCCTGTTCGTAGTCCAGGTAGGGGTTCTCGAAACGACCCTGCTTGAACAGCGCGGTCGCACGATTGATGTTGGCGCGGTCGAGGTCAGCCTTGTCCAGCAGACCGAATTCAACAGCGGAAACAATGTATTCCGGAGCCAGTTCAGCGCCGATGGCGTCGGTACCGGCCTTGATCAGCAGCGCGAAACGCTGGATGCTGGTCAGGGATTCCACGCCGTAGGTCTGGGTCAGGGTGATACCGGAGTCGGAGTTCACGAAGCCCTTGAAGCCCATGATGTCACGCAGCAGGGTGGTGATGATTTCGGAGTTGTAAGCAGAACCAAGCTGCTTGACGTCGATTTCATGGCCACGGTAGGTCTGCGGGACAGAGCGGACATCCGCCGCGTCGCGGGAGTAGCAGGGCATGATTGCGCCCACGCCTGCGTCAACAGCAGCCTGGAAGCCGACCAGCTGGTACTTTTCCAGAGAACCGGCAGTCGGGTACAGACGCCACTGACCCTGAGAGGTGTGAGACTCAAAGCCGTTTTCGGCAGCGCCGTCACCGGGGAAGTGCTTCGCAGACAGCACGACGGACTTCTCGTTCACGCCGTCCTTGCCATACTGATAGCCGTCCACCAGCGCGGTGATGATGCCGGCGGTGACGTCGGGACGCTCGCCGTAAGTGCCGCTGTTCCGAGGCCAGCGGGGATCGGTCACCAGGTCGATCTGCGGGCCATACATGAAGATGATGCCCTGCGAACGCCACATCTGGCGGTCAACCTCGGCATAATCCTTGATGGCGTCGTAGTTGCCGTCGCCCAGCACCGCTGCCGCCATGCCCAGAGAATCCGGGAAGCCGGCGGAAATCGGGTTGGAGATCAGCGTCACCGGGATTGCAGGCGTACCCGCCTTGGCGGAATCCCATTCAGCAAACGCAGTGGTTACGTTGTTGTACAGCGCAACAACAGAAGCGTCGTAGTTCAGACCGCCGCGGTACACGCCCGCGCGAATCTTGCCAATGGACATCACCTGATCGTCCAGGCTGGCGAACGAAGAGGAAGCCGAATTCAACATAATCAGGCTCTTCGTGGTTTCGCCTTCGGGGATGACGGTCATAACCTTGGCGGGATTGATGGTGCCGTCTTCATTCTTGACATCCGCAAGCGTCTTGGAACCGGGCATAACCATCAGGGCGTTCAGGACGAAACCAGCCTGTTCGGTCAGCGTCATCTTCGTAACCATGTCCGCGGCGCGTTCTTCCGCCGGCAGACGCCAGTCTTCGAACGCGTCCAGCTCGTGGTCGTTGTCGGAATCCTTGAAGTACAGGCCATCCTGCTGGATGACACCGACGGTCGTCACGCCGATGGTCGGGCCATTCTCGTTCTGATAGAACACAGGCTCAAGGTAGGTCTTGGTGGGGTTAACTTCTTCCGCGTTGTAGGGAGCAGGAATGTAGGTTGCTTCGGTCGCCGTTTCCGCCATTGCGGGAATCGCAGACAGCAGCATCGACGCTGCAACCGCCAAGCTCAGAATCCGTTTCATGCTGAGGGTTCTCCTTTTCCGTTTTCTCTTCCTCATGCTGCGCGAAACATGAGGTGCTGGTAATATAATAGCATAAAAATCGCCAGATTGGAAGGGGATTGTCTTGAATGCCTGTACCCCCGTCGCAACCGTGTGGACGTTCCGTTCACGACGAAAATATGTCGCGAACGGCAACTTTTTGCCCGATTTGGGAGGGAAATGGGGGAAAAGTGCAAAATCGAGAACGGCATATTCTGGAACTGATGGCAGATTGTGAAATGCGCCGTATCTCCGTTCCGGCAAGTCCGCGGGCACAATTCAGCCTGCAAAAAAAATCAGCACCGAGAAAAAATCCTCAATGCTGATGGGCAGCGCACGAATGTGCAGCGTGCTGGAAAGAGCGGGCTGATGGCGCAAAGGGTGGGCATTTCGTCTTACTGGTTCTGCGTGCTAACGCGGGAAGCGCCGCATCCCGCCGGCGGGTGCAGAACTACCGTCAGCTTAAAAATGCCATTTTCCGCAACCACGGTCGCTATGCCGTCATACTTTTCAGCAATTGCCTGAATTGACCGCAAGCCAAACCCATGTCCCGTGCCGGCCTTGGTCGTCACCGGCATATCATCCACCATGTTCAGCGGCGCTTCATAGCTGTTTTCTACATGCAGCACCACCATGCCGTTCATGGCGTTTGCCTTGAGCGAAATCACCCGCTTCTCATGGTCAGTCACCTTGTTGCAGCCCTCCAAGGCGTTGTCCAGCGCATTGCCGAAGAGCGAAAACAGCTCCATTTCCGACATGAAGCCGAAAATCGACCCGTCAATCAGGTACGAGAACTTAACCCCGCACGTTGAGCAGAGGATGTTCTTCTCCGTCAGCACAATGTTGATGGTCTCGTTGCCGCACTCAACAACCGTGCCATACTCGATGATGGAGTCCTCCAAGCGGTCAATGTACTTGTCGAAACTCTCTTTGCCTGCTTTCGAGCGGATGGTGGCGATTTGGTGCTTCAGGTCGTGGCACTTGATTTGCAGGGACGTGATGCCGTCGCGGCTCATCTGGTAATACTGCATCTTGTTGGCAATGAACTTCTGCATTTCCTCGTTGTCCTGCCGATAGCGGGCAAGGTCGGCAATGGTGATCAGGATGATGTAGTTTGTTGCAGTATAGAGCAGGGCGCAGAGATAGAACATGAAAGACGAATCCGGCGCCGAGGTGAACACATGCCCGCAATATTCCAGCACTATTTGAAAAAGCAGGAAAACGGCGACCGAAGCCCGGACAATGCGGGAAGCCTCATTGAGCGGCGGATTGCTGTGAATCAGCCGCTTATAGAGCAAAGAAGCGGCTGCGCACACGGCGATATACACCAGATACGACACAAGGGCGCCGGAAACACTGTAACGTGACCAGACCGACGCGATACCCGTCATCCCAAATGCCGCTGCGAAAACCTTGAATGTGTTCCATGCGAGCTTGAAAATCGTCAGCGCAAGCAGTCCCATGTAGCACGATTCGGAGAGGGTTGTGTGGTAACAGAAGGTATATGTGCCCCAATAGAGCAGGCTCATGACCAACAGGTGCAGGCTGTACCCGATGCCCTGCGCGACGGTTGTTGTCAGGCAGAGGTCAATCCAGTAGCGCGTCAACCAGCTGACGGCGCACAGCGCGATGAAACTGACAAGGATGCGCAGGGGAAAATAGGGCTTCTTATGTCCGTTTCCCATCGTCATCAGCAGCAGAAAAAACACCAGCGCCGTGGAGACGCGGTGGTCAATCGTCGAAATCCACCATGAGTCATGCAGCATGTTCATAGGTTTTCCCCCAGAAAGTTCGAGAAATGCTGCAAAATCTCTTTGCGGTGCGATTTGGAAATGGAAATCTGCGTGCCATCGACAACGAGAAAATCATTGTTGATATTTGACACATAGCGCAGGTTGACGACATACGAGCGGTTGCACATGATGAACCGCTTCGGGTCGAGCCGCTTCATCACGTCGGAGAGCCGCCCGCGGATGTCGTAATTCCCCTTGGTGGTGTGATAAACCAAATTGTGGTCAAATACTTCGACATAGATAATATCGTTGGTAGATAGGCTGACAATACCGTCGGAAGTCTTGAGCGCGAATGCCGCGTTCGACACGCCCTCCAGCCGCTTCATTGCTTTATCCAGCACATAATTGATGGAGCCTTGGTCAGCCGGCTTGACGATGAAATCCAGCGCATCCACCTCGTAGCCCTTGATGGCGAGCTGCGCCATGTGGGTGACGAAAATCAGCACGGAATCGGTGTTGATTTTGCGCATGATGCGCGCCACTTCCAGCCCGTCCAGCTTATCCATGCGGATATCCATAAACACGATGTCGTGGTTCTCGGTGCTGCGGATGAAATCCAGCGCGCCGTTGAAGACGTGAATCATATACGCCTGACGGTTCTGCTGGAAGTAGGTATCGACAAGCGCCTTAAGCGCGCTGGAATCGCTGCGTTCATCATCGACGATGGCAATTAGGAGCATTCGTCTCGCCTCCCCCTTGCGTGAAATATTCTGAAGCCATTATAGCATGATTTCGGGGTTTGGACAAGTCGGAATATGCGGAAATTCCTGCTTTTCCGCTGATTTGCAGGGGTTTCACCTCTGCGCAGCAAAAAGGGCACACAGCTTTTCGCCATGTGCCCCGAAAATCCTCAGGAAATTCCCGAAGAAGGAATCGAATTACTTCTTCGCACCCTTCTTCTTGCCATCCAGCACGACCAGCACAAACGCCACCGCCGTCAGCGCGCCCAGTGCCCACTGCGCAATATTCAGCGTCAGCTGCCACCACGTCGCTTCGCGTACCACGCGCGTGTACTGGCTGATGCCGTCCATGCCGCGCGAGTTCACAACCGTGTTCAGCACACGCTTTGCGGACGTGCGCAGCGCCTGCGCCACCATCGGGTTCGCCTTCGCGCCGTCAGGGCCGTAGTCCTTCAATTCGCTGATGTCTTCGCCCACGAAGTTGTCCGGCAGGTCGTTGCCCGCGACAATCTCGTTCACCTTCACCATGTAGGTGCCGTCGTACATGTCCGTGACCGCGAAGCCGCTCATGCCCGCTTCGCCGCGCAGCCAGTCCGTCAGCAGTTCGGTGTACGCGCCTGCCCAAATGGCGCCCAGACGGTTGAACGCCGTCATCACGCACTGTGCGTCCGCCTGAATAATCGGCAGCTCGAATGCGCGCAGGTAGATTTCGCGCAGCGCCTGCTCGTTGCACCAGGTGCCGATGCCCGCGCGGTTGTTCTCCTGATCGTTCAGGACGAAGTGCTTGTTGTAGACGTACACGCCCTTGCTCTGGATGCCCACGGTCTCCCGCGCGTCAATCAGACCCGTCAGGATGCCGTCCTCGGAGTAATACTCAAACACGCGGCCAGAATAGGGGGAGCGGTGGATGTTCAGACCCGTGCCGTACAGACCAGCGTAGCCTGCCCACATGGCGTCCTCGCCAATCAGTTCGCCGACCTCCTGCACAAGCTGACTGTTCATCGTTGCGGCGATGATGCCGTTGCAGGGGTAGCAGGTACCCTTCATGTTCTTATCGGGGTCGTTCGTCTGCACCGCGTAGCCGTTAGAACCGACGGAGTACTTCTGCGTCACGCCGGAAGGCCCGTTGTGGTCAACCGTCTCCGGTTTGCCGATTTCGTTGATGGCAATCGTCATGCGCAGACCGTTGGCGCAGATTTTCGCCAGCTGGTCGAACGTCAGCTGATCCATGAAGGTTTCCCACTGCGGGTCGTCCGCGTCGACGCCGCGCATGTTGATGAGCTGCAGATCCGCCTGCTTGCCGAACACCGGCCATTCGTAGCCGTCAGCGGAGGGAAGGTCGCTGTCGGTCAGCACCGTGTCGTCGAAGAGCTGCTGGGTCATCGCCAGCTTCACCGCGCCGGGCGTCACCGTGCCTTCCCAGTTGCTGCGGGAGTAGTACGTTACCGTGTTGTCGCCGCTGCCCTCGTAGCGGTTCACGTCCGCCGCTGCGAACAGGGAGGTGACGTCGTTGCCCGTGCCATACGCCTTGGCGTAGGTCGTCGCGTCGAAGGAGTAGGTTGCCGTGTAAACCATCGAAGCGTCGCCGTCTGCGGTCATGCCGTCGGCGGTCGTCTTGCCCTTCACGGTCAGAATGTTGTTTGCCGCCGCGTGCGCGTCATCGGCAATCGTCAGGTAATGCGCGCCTTCTTCCAGAATATACACGCCCGTGTTGTAAGCGTCGTAGCTGGTCAGGAAGTATTCCGGCACGGAGACGGTCACCGTCTCGCTCTCGCCCGGCTGGAGCAGCTTCGTCTTCGAGAAGCCCACAAACTCCACCGCCGGCTTTTCAATGTGATTCTGCACGTCGTAGTCGGTATAGGGCTTTTGCGCGTAGACCTGCACCGCCTTTTTGCCCGCCTTGTCGCCCGTGTTGGTAACGGTGACAGTCAGCTGATACTCGGTCTTCAGCCCTTCGCCGACCTTCTGCACCTGCATATCGGAGAAAGCGAAGTTCGTGTAGCTCAGCCCGTAGCCGAAGGGGTACGCGACAACGTTATTGTACTGGAAGTTGCCCGCGTTCGGCGTGCCCAGCACAACGTCTTCATAGCGCGTTTCCGTGTACTTGTAGCCCAGATACACGCCTTCCTGATAGACCACATAGTGGTTGTAGCTGTTGGCGTTGGCGGGATAGGTGTAGTTCTCCTGACCCTCATAGGTGTAGACACCGAAGTTGTTCTGCACCGGGTCAAGCTGATTGTCCTTCCACCAAGTGTCCGGCAGCGAACCGGACGGGTTCACCGCGCCGGAAAGCACGTCGCCCAAGGCGTACAGACCCGTCTGACCGACCGAGCCGACCCACAGCACCGCGTCCACGCCGTAATCCTCTTCATCCGCGAACGCCATCGAAACCGGGTTCGCGCTGTTGACGATGACGGTGATGGAGCGGATATTGCCGTCGTCCTTCATGCCCTTCAGGCCTTCCAGAACGCTCAGCTCGGCCTCGTTGAGGTGCAGGTAGTCGCCGCTCTCCTCGAACGTATCCTCGATGCCGGCGCCGACGTCGTTGCCTTCGCCGCCCACGCGGCCGATGACGTACACCACGTCTTCACCCTGCCCCAGGGTATCGTCATGGTTCTTTTTGACCTGCTTCCACTTGACTTCGCCGATTTCGTGGCCGTTGCGCTTCTTTTCCTCGCTCACATACCAGTTCAGCAGGGGCTTGTCCACCACGTCGAAGCCCGCGCCGGTCAGCACATCGAGGTAGTTCGGGGCGCCGTCCGCGTCCACCGCGCCGGAGCCCGTACCACCGTAGACGGGATCCATCGCCGTCACGCCGACGAGGGACACCTTTGCGCCCGCGGCGAGCGGCAGGACGCTGTTCTCATTCTTCATCAGCACAATGCCTTCGCCCTCGACCTCGCGAACCTTCGCGTTGCCGGCGGCTTTCAGTTCGGCCAGCGTGCTGTACTTGCTGTCATAGTAGCGGACGTAGCCCTCTTCGGTCACGCCCTCCGGGAGATTGGTAACGATTTTGGTGCTGCTCGTGCCGAGGAAGGAATTGAGCTGCACTTCGCACTCGTTGGCGATGATACTGCCCGTGACAACCAGCGCCGTCAGGCACGCCGTGACATTCAGGAACACTTTTTTCAGTGTCCGATGCTTGGAGGTAGATTTCATAAGAATCGGGTTCTCCTTTCAAATGACGTTTATTCTGACACACGAAAAAACGCCCTGTGAGTGAATGTCAAATCACAGCGCCAATGCGGTGGCGGAGACTCTTGCGCCGGGGAAACATCGGGGGAATCAATGCGCGTAGTTGACCGCCCTGTGTCCGCCCGGCCACATTCTATCCTTATTCTATATCAAAACGGCACAAAAGTGAAGAACGTTTGTCGCACAAAGGAACACAAGCGTCGCAAGAACAAAAGATGCCCAAATACGGCAGATTTTATGCCGTGAACGGAATGCAATTGACGTGAATTGACGTGAATGTGACGCGAGAGAGCGTTTTTTTGTCTTTTCCCAATTCGCGCGGCGCGGAAACGATTTGCAACGATGGTCAAAATATGACATAATATTTCTATCCCAACGTGTGCCGTTCAGAGGCTGATGAGGAAATGCGGTTCCTCCCAGCGGAGGCGGCAAAGGTTCGTTTGGCTGCGCGGTGATGCAACAATCCCTATGCGAATAGGGCAATGGCTGCACCGTTTCTTTGCGGTGCAAAAAAATCAGGAAATCCCCCTGACGGGGCAGAAACCGGGCGAAGGCGGAAGTCGGCGTGTTCCCGGTTGATGAAAGGAGTTCATTTTCCATGAGCAATTCTACCAAGAAGGGCTTTGGCGTTTATGCGACGCTCGTCTCCGCGGTGCTGGCGATTGCGGCGGCGGTCATCTATCAGGTGATTGGCGGCAAGTTCGGCGCGACGCAGCGCGTGTGCTATGACCAGTGGGTTGTGCTGCTGCTTATCGGCGGCGGCGTGGTGTCCGGCGCGCTGGTGGGGCTGAAGAAGTACGGTGTGGCGAGCGCGATTGCCGCGTTTGCGCCGTTTGCCGCCATCTGCTTCTTTGCGCACAAGTGCTACTGGTATGTCACCGATGTGTTTGTGGCGATTGACGAAAAGGGCTTTGACCCGAATTTCCTCTGGTTTGCCGGACTGGCGCTGGGCGCGTTCATCATCGGCGAAATCGCTGTGTACACTCGCAAAGAGAAGGCTGCGTAATCCTTCGCTCCACCCGCATGGGCGGAGCCTTTTGCGTCTTTTTTGATTCTCCCAAGGAGGTTCCGACATGCGACACATCATTGAACTCAAGGACGGCTGGCAGTTCACGAATCTGGACGGTCAGACGAGCGAAGTCTCCATTCCGCACACATGGAACGCCATCGACGGGCAGGACGGTGGCGACGACTACAAGCGCGGCACATGCACTTACACGCTGGCGCTTCAAAAGCCCGAATTCGACCCGGACACGCAGGAAGTGTGGATTGAATTTGACGGCGTGAATGCCTCTGCGCAGGTCAGCCTGAATGGGCAGGAAGTGTGCAGCCACGACGGCGGCTACTCCACGTTCCGCGCGAACCTGACCGGGCTGCTGGCGGACGAGAACGAGCTGGTTGTCAAGGCGGACAACAGCAAGAACGACCGCGTGTATCCGCAGATGGCGGACTTCACGTTCTATGGCGGCATCTACCGCATGGTTCGTCTGCTGGTGGTGAACAAGGCGCATTTCGCGCTGGATTACCTCGGTTCGTCCGGCATCCGCGTGACGGCGACGCCCGAAGGCGCGGGCGCGAAGGTGCGCGTACAGAGCCGGGTGACGGCGGGCGACGTGGTCGTGACGCTTATTGACCGCAAGGGGCGCGTCGTTGGCACGGGCACGGGGCTGGACACGACCATCGAGATGGCGAAGGCGCGCCGCTGGCATGGCGTGGAAGATCCCTACCTTTATACTGCGCGCTGTGAAGTCACGGTGGATGGCAGCGTCACCGATCGGCTGGAAATTCCCTTCGGCGTTCGCTCCTTCCGCGTGGACGAAAAGCACGGCTTCATCCTCAACGATGAACCGTATGACCTGCACGGCGTGAGCCGCCACCAGGATCGCAAGGGCATCGGCAACGCGATCACGCGCGAGATGCACGACGAGGATATGGCGCTCATCCGCGAAATTGGCGCGACGACGCTGCGGCTGGCGCACTACCAGCACGACCAGTATTTCTACGACCTCTGCGACCGCGACGGCCTGATTGTCTGGGCGGAAATCCCCTACATCAGCAAGCACATGCCCAACGGCCGCGCGAACACCATCAGCCAGATGGAAGAGCTGATTGAGCAGAACTACAATCATGCGTCCATCGTCTGCTGGGGCGTGTCGAACGAAATCACCATCGCGACGAAGGACAAACAGGACATGCTGGATAACCACCGCCTCCTCAACGACATGATCCATCAAACAGACCCGACCCGCTTCACCACGCTGGCGTGCTACGCGATGTGCGGCCCGTTCAACAAGGTTGCGCACATCACCGACGTCGTCAGCTGGAACCTGTATCTGGGCTGGTATGTGCCGGGGCTGTTCCTCAATGACCTGTGGATTGGCTTCTGGCACCTGTGCTACCCCAAGCGCCTGCTGGGGTACAGCGAGTACGGCGCAGAGGGGATGCCGAACCTGCATTCCGATCATCCGCGCCGCAACGACCACACCGAGGAGTATCAGGCGGTGTACCACGAGTACATGCTGCGGTGCTTCCGGCGGCATCCGTGGATGTGGGCGAACCACGTCTGGAACATGTTCGACTTCGCGGCGGACGCGCGCGATCAGGGCGGCGAACCCGGCATGAACCACAAGGGACTTGTCACCTTTGACCGCAAGACAAAGAAGGACAGCTTCTACCTCTACAAGGCATGGTGGAGCAGCGACCGCTTTGTGCACATCTGCTCCAAGCGCTTTGTTGACCGCTGCGGCAAAAAGACGACCATCAAGGTCTACTCCACCGACGATACCGTGACGCTGATGGTCAACGGCAAGACAGTCGGCAAAAAGACCAGCAGCGACCATGTGTTCACGTTCACCGTGCCGCTTGACGGCGATTTGGACGTGGAAGCGTTCTCGGGTCTTAAGAAAGACACGGCGCACTTCCACAAGGTGGACAAGCCGAACCCGGCGTACAAGCTCGTGAAGAATAAGAATGCCCAGAAGTCGAACTGGGTGGATAACTAAGGAGGTCACAAGAGCATGTCCAACACGACCGCGAAAAATGACGGCGTGAACCGCGCAAAACTGTATCAGCTGGCGCTCTTCCCGCTCAACAACGGCGCAACCAATGTGTACTTTGTCCTGATTCTGTCGTATGTGGCGCAGTTTGGCTCCAGCATCCTGCAGTTAGGGTTGTATGCCTCCCTGATGGTTACGATTATGCGCATCTGCGACGCCATTACCGACCCGATTATTGGCGCGCTGATGGATCGCACCAGCACTCGCTGGGGCAAGTTCCGCCCGTTCATGGTAATCGGCTCGGTCATCATGGCGATTTCCGTTATCTGCCTGTACATCCTGCTTCCGCTCGTTCCGGAAACAATGATGGCGATGCGCTACATCCTGTTTACGCTGATTTACTTCGTCTGGGTCATCGGTTACACGTTCCAGACCAGCGTTACCCGCGCCGGTCAGACTGTGCTGACGAACGACCCGAATCAGCGCCCGATGTTCACCATCTTCAACACCATCGGTTCGATGCTGGGCATGGGCGTGATGCAGTTCCTGATTCCGCTGATTAAGAATGCGTATAACATCCTTGATGAGAGCGGCGCAGTCGTTGTATCCGGCTACGCGCGTCCGGAACTGTATGCGATTATTACCCCTGTCGGCATCGGCGTGTCCGTCCTGCTGACGATTCTGGCGATTATCGGCATTGCCGAGAAGGATCGCCCGGAATACTACGGCATTGGCGGAAGCAAGCAGGAGAAGGTCAAGCTGTCCGAGTACATGGAAATCATCCGCAACAACAAGCCGATGAAGCGCCTGATGGTTGCGGGCGCGGGCTGCAAGCTGGCGCTGGCGATTGCCACGAACACCACCGTGCTGCTGGCGCTCTACGGCATCCTGATGGGCAACTATGACAGCCTGTATCTGCCGATGATGATTCTGGGCTACGTTTTCGCGGTGCCCTTCTTCCTGCTCAGCGTCCGCACGAGCCAGAAGAAGGGGCAGAAGGCCTCCTTGCAGAAGTACGTTGGCATTGCGCTGGTTTGCTACATCGGCGTGCTGGCGCTGCTCATTGTCAGCAACGTAAGCAACCCGAACCTGCTGCTGAGCTTCCCCTATAATGGCGGCGGCGCCATCAACCTCTACACGGTGCTGTTTATCCTCTGCTTCGGCATTGGCTACGGCGCGTACTACGCCACGGCGGATATGCCGATTCCGATGGTTGCGGACTGCTCCGACTACGAGACATACCGCTCCGGCAAGTACATTCCCGGCATCATGGGTACGCTGTTCTCTCTGGTGGATAAGCTGGTTTCTTCTCTCGCGCAGACGCTGGTGGCGCTTATCTTCCTGTGGTGCGCGGGCTTGAGCGAGCTGCCGACCGACGCGACCCCCTATTCTACGGGCATCAAGGTCGCTGTCATCATCATGTTCTGCGTCATTCCGATGCTGGCATGGGCGGCGACGCTGTGGGCGATGAAGGGCTACAGCCTGACCGGAGCGAAGATGAAGGAAATTCAGGCGGTCAACCGCGCGCGTAAAGCGGCGGTCAATGATGGCATGACCCTCGAACAGGCGATGGACACCATCAAGACCACCGAAGACGCCGAGAAATACCAGACCACAGGCGGCAAAACCGCGGCAATGTAAGGAGGACATCCACCCATGAAAAGCTCTTTCCGCTGGTACGGGGACAGCGACCCGGTGACGCTGGACATGATTCGCCAGATTCCCGGTATGCGCTCCATCGTCTCCGCCGTCTATGATGTGAAGCCCGGCGAGGTGTGGCCGGAAGAATCCATCAAGCATTTGGTGGATGAGTGCGCGGCGCACGGGCTGATTTTCGATGTCGTCGAGTCCATCCCGGTGACGGAGGAAATCAAGCTCGGCAAGCCTGAACGCGACCGCCACATTGCCAACTACTGCGAATCCATCCGCCGCTGCGCCAAGTACGGCATCAAGTGCGTGACGTACAACTTCATGCCCGTCTTTGACTGGACGCGCACGCAGCTGGACAAGAAAGCCGCCGACGGCTCGACCAGCCTCGTCATGTACTGGGATCAGATGAAGGGTCTTGACCCGCTCAAGGACGACATTCACTTGCCCGGCTGGGATTCCAGCTACACGCAGGACGAGGTTCGCGACCTCATCCGCGCGTATGGCGAACTGGGCGAAGAAGGGCTGTGGAAGAACATCGAGTATTTCTTGAAGCGCGTGATTCCCGTCGCGGAGGAGTGCGGCGTGGTGATGGCGCTGCACCCCGATGATCCGCCGTACCAGATTTTCGGTCTGCCGCGCGTCATTACCTGCGAAGAAAACATCGACCGCTACCTGGCGATTGTGGACAGTCCCGCAAACACGATGTGCCTGTGCACCGGCTCGCTCGGCTGCTCGCCCAAGAACGACATTCCGAAGCTGGTGCGCAAGTATTCGGCGATGAAGCGCATCGGGTTCATGCACATCCGCAACGTGAAGATCCTGCCGGACACCTCCTTTGAGGAAAGCGGTCATCTGACGAAGAACGGCAGCCTGGACATGAATGCGATTGTGAAGGCACTGGTGGAAACGGGCTTCGACGGCTACTTCCGTCCCGACCACGGGCGGATGATCTGGAGCGAAGTCGGCAGCAGCGCGAAGCCGGGCTACGGTCTGTACGACCGTGCGCTGGGCAGCGCGTACATCAATGGGCTGATTGAAGCCAACGGCGGGACAATCGAGTAACGCAGGGGCGCGTGCCTGCGCCGAAGGAGTCCAGAGGGCGATTGGAAAGTCCTCTGAAAGCAGCACGCGAAACCAGTATGCAGAAGTTACCAACTCAATCGCGCGAAAGGGTCAAGGGACGAAGTCCCTTGCGGAGTCCAGAGGCAGATCCTCTGGGTTCGACCCTTAATCATAATGTAAGGAGAGAAAAAACAATGATGAAATTGCCTTTGAACGTGGATTTTACCGGGAAAGTGGTCGTTGTGACGGGCGCGGGCGGCGTGCTGTGCGGCGAGATGGCACGGGCGTATGCGCAGGCGGGCGCGAAAGTCGCGGCGCTGGACTTGAATGAGGAAGCCGTGAAGAAGCTGGCGGATGAGCTGACCGCTGAAGGCTTCATCTGCAAGGGCTACAAGGCGAACGTGCTGGACGCTGAGGCGCTGGAAGCGGTGCACCAGCAGGTGCTTGCTGACCTCGGCCCGTGCGACATCCTCATCAACGGCGCTGGCGGCAACAATCCGCGCGCGACGACCGACAACGAGTACCAGCACGAAGCCAAGGAAGGGCAGAAGACGTTCTTCGACCTTGAGCCCAACGGCGTGGACTTCGTGTTCAAGCTGAATTTCCAAGGCACGCTCCTGCCGACGCAGGCGTTTGCCAAGGACATGGTCGCCCGCAAGAGCGGCAACATCCTGAACATCTCGTCCATGAACGCCTACATCCCGCTGACGAAGATTCCGGCCTACTCCGGCGCGAAGGCTGCCATCAGCAACTTCACGCAGTGGCTGGCGACGCACTTCGCGGGCACGGGCATCCGCGCGAACGCGATTGCTCCCGGCTTCCTCGTCAGCAACCAGAACCGCGCGCTGCTCTTCAACGCGGATGGCACGCCTACCGCGCGCAGTGCGAAAATCCTGAACGGCACGCCCATGGGCCGCTTTGTGGACAGCAAGGAACTCCTTGGCGGCGTGTTCTTCCTCACCGATGATGAGGCGGCGTCGGCGATTACGGGTGTCGTGCTGCCGATTGACTGCGGGTTCGCGGCGTACTCTGGAGTGTAAGCCGCGAAAGTGTCTGAATTGTAAAATCTGTTTGGAATGATTGCAATTTGGCGCACAGGTGTGATATAATAAGGTCGAAAAGCGGAAATAAACCGCAGAAATGGTAAAGGAGAAAACCAAAATGAAAAAGATTCTGTCTCTGGTCATGGCGCTGGCGATGGTGCTGGGCTGCTTCGCGATGGCGGAAACCACTTCGATTCTGGACGCGGATATGGACGAACTGCTCGTCCTCGACCGTGAATCCAGCCTGAACGACTGGGAAGGCGAATGGGTGCTGGTTGCGGCGTATATCACCGCCGATTTCGCTGAGGAATACGACGTGGAACAGTCCGGCCTGCTGGCTGTGCCGGAAAACGCGGCGACGCTGACCATCACCGCGCTGAAGGACGCGACCGCGAACGACAAGGTACTGGGCACGATGGTGGACGTGGCATCCTACATCCACGACCACACCTACGACCTGTCCGGCGAGCTGACTTTCTCCGATGAGGACAGCTACACGGTTAAGAGCGCGTGGGACGAATGGGCGAACAACGTCATCGCGAAGGTGGACTATGACCCCGAAGCGTCCTACAACCGCGGCCCCGCCAAGACCCACGTCAAGGGCGACGACGACACCGTTCGTTTCGCGGACATGACTGGCGTGGAAATCGAGGACATGGAAACGATGAAGTACATCGGCATGACCACGTCTGGCTATCTGGTGTTGTGCTACTCTGACGACAACCTCGCCAAGAAAGACGGCGACATGGGCGTTGGCTACATCTTCGCGCGTGTCGAAGCCGAATAATTCCCCTCGAAATACAAAAGAGCCATCCAATGCGGGTGGCTCTTTTGCAAATTCACAATTCGACAGGAACTTTCCGCATACACCTTGCAATCGGCGCGAAAATCTGCTATAATTGCACGGATAACCCGAAACGACAGGAGGGCTGAACGTGCGAGTGCTGCTCAAGGACGGTTCTGTTTTGGAACAGGGCAAGTGGAAGCAAACCGATGTGGCAATTGAAAACGGCGTCATTGTCGCCCGTGGGGAACAACTTTCCTTTCCGGCAGAGAAAGTGTTTGATTGCCGTGGATTTGCCCTTTTTCCCGGCTTTGTGGATGTGCATGTGCATCTGCGTGAGCCGGGATTTTCTTATAAGGAGACCATTGCGACCGGCAGCGTGGCATGTGCGCACGGCGGATATACGACCGTCTGCGCGATGCCGAATTTGAATCCTGCGCCGGACAGCTCGGAGCATCTGGCAGTGGAGGAAGCGCTGATTCAAGGCGAAGCGGTTATTGATGTGCGTCCGTACGCGTCCATCACGATGGGGCAGAAGGGCGAGGGCGAACTGACCGACATGGCGGCGCTGAGCGGGCGCGTCTGCGGCTTCTCCGACGACGGACGCGGGGTCAAAACCGCCGAGACGATGCGCGAAGCCATGCAAAGTGCAAGGCGGCGGACAGCATCATTGCGGCGCACTGCGAGGACATGAGCTGGATTCCCGCAGGCGGCGCGATTCATGACGGCGCGTTCGCAAAGGCGCACGGCATTCCGGGCATTCCGTCCGAAAGCGAATGGAAGCCCATTGAACGCGACATTGCCCTCTGCCGCGAAACCGGCTGCCGCTACCACGTCTGCCACGTCAGCACGAAGGAATCCGTCGCGCTGATTCGTCAGGCGAAGGCGGAGGGAATCAACATCACCTGCGAAACTGGACCGCACTATCTGCTGCTGTGTCAGGATGATTTGCAGGACTTGGGGCGCTTCAAGATGAATCCGCCGCTGCGTAACGAGGATGACCAAGAGGCGCTCCTGGCAGGCCTGCTCGACGGCACGATTGATATGATCGCGACGGATCACGCGCCGCATTCCGCCGAGGAAAAGGCGAAAGGGCTGCGCGGGTCTGCAATGGGCGTCGTCGGGATTGAAACGGCGTTCCCGCTGCTGTACACCTATCTGGTGGAAACGGGGAAGATGCCGCTGGAAATGCTGATTGACCGCATGGCGGATGCGCCGCGCCGCCGCTTCCGCATAGATGGCGGGATGCAGGTGGGCGACAAAGCCGCTGTGACCGTGTTTGACCTGCACGCGCAGGAGAAGATTGACCCGAACACCTTCCTCTCGAAAGGGCACGCAACCCCCTTTGAGGGCTGGGAGGTTCACGCCGCGTGCCGCCTGACCATCTGCGGCGACAAGATTGCGTATAACGCGCTGAGCCGGAAGGAGTAACAACATGCGCTTTACCATCAAGCAGAATACCCCGCTGACATCGTGCGTCTACCGCATGGTGCTTCAGGGGGACACATCCGCCATCACCGCGCCGGGGCAGTTCGTTCAGGTGCAGGTGCCGGGCTTCTACCTGCGCCGCCCGATTTCCGTCTGCGACTGGGACAGTGAGACGCTGACGCTGGTCTACAAGGTCGTCGGCAACGGCACGGACGCCATGTGCCGCATGATTCCCGGCACGGAACTCGATTTGCTGACCGGGCTGGGCAACGGCTTCGATATCACCCGCTGCGGGGAGCGTCCGCTGCTGATTGGCGGCGGCGTGGGGCTTCCGCCGATGGTGGGGCTGTGCCGCTGCCTTATGCAAGCGGGCAAGCACCCGACCGTGCTGGCGGGGTTCAATACGGCAGACGAGGTGTTCCTGCGCGAGGATGTGGAGAAGCTCGGCGCGCCGTTTGTGCTGGCGACGATGGACGGGTCAGCGGGCATCAAGGGACTTGTGACCGACGCGCTGCCGGAAATCGACTTCACCGACATCTGTGCGTGCGGGCCGCTGCCGATGCTCAAGGCGATTATGAACGCGGACGACCATCCGGCACAGCTGTCCTTCGAGGAGCGCATGGGCTGCGGCTTCGGCGCGTGCATGGGCTGCACGGTCAAGGTCAAGGGCGGCTACAAGCGAATCTGCAAGGACGGTCCGGTGCTGGTGCGAGAGGAGGTCATCTGGTGAGCAGCAAGGATTTGCGCGTTACCCTGTCCGGCGTGACGCTGGACAACCCGGTCATTCCCGCCAGCGGCACATACGGCTTCGGGCAGGAATTCACCCCGTATTACGACATCAACATCTTAGGCAGCCTGTCCTTCAAGGGCACAACGGCGGAAAGCCGCTTCGGCAACCCAACGCCGCGCATTGCGGAATGCCCGAACGGGATGCTGAACTCCGTCGGCTTGCAGAATCCCGGCGTGGAGCACGTCATCGCGCACGAACTGCCCGCACTGCGGAAAATCTTCCATAAGCCGATTATCGCCAACATCAGCGGTTTCTCGGTGGAGGAATACGTTCACTGTGTCGAGCTGCTGACGAAGGAAGAGCAGGTTGAAATTCTCGAAATCAACATCTCCTGCCCGAACGTGCGGCACGGCGGCATGGCGTTCGGTACGAACCCCGACGCGGCGGCGGAAATCACCCGCGCCGTCAAGCAAGTGGCGACGAAGCCTGTCTACATGAAGCTGTCGCCGAACGTGACGGACATTGTGTCCATCGCGAAAGCGTGCGAAGAGGCGGGCGCGGACGGCTTGTCGCTCATCAATACCCTGCTGGGGATGCGCATTGACCTCAAGCGCCGCCGCCCCGTGCTGGCGAACGTCATGGGCGGCTACTCCGGACCGGGTGTGTTCCCGGTCGCGGTGCGCATGGTGTATCAGGTGACGGGCGCGGTCAGCATCCCGGTCATCGGCATGGGCGGCGTCAGCAGCGCGCAGGACGTCATCGAGATGATGATGGCGGGCGCGAAGGCGGTGCAGGTCGGCGCGGCGAACCTTGTTGACCCGTATGCGTGCAAGAAAATCATCGACGATCTGCCGCGCGAAATGGAGCGCCTCGGCATCGAACGCTTGTTGGATATTCAACGAGTATAATGAAGGAGGACTTTCACCATGGCGAAGGATGTTATCATTGCCCTTGACTTTGAAAACAAGGAAAAGACGCTCGCGTTCCTTGACCAGTTCACGGGGCGCAAGCCGTTTGTGAAAATCGGCATGGAGCTGTTCTATGCCGAAGGCCCGGACATTGTGCGCGAAATCAAGGCGCGCGGACACAAGATTTTCCTTGACCTGAAGCTGCACGACATTCCGAACACCGTCAAAAAGGCGATGAAGGTGCTCTCGAAGCTGGATGTGGACATGACGAACCTGCACGCGGCAGGCACGATTGCCATGATGGAAGCCGCGAAAGAGGGCTTGACGAAGGAAGACGGCTCCTGCGGCGTGCTGTTGGCAGTGACGCAGCTGACCTCGACGAGCGAAGAGCGGATGCAGCAGGAGCTGCTCATCAACGCGACGATGCCGGAGACGGTGAAGAAGTACGCGCAGAACGCGAAAGCGGCGGGACTGAGCGGCGTGGTCTGTTCGCCGCTGGAAGCCGCCTTGGTGAAGGAAGCCTGCGGGCAGGAGTTCCTGACGGTGACGCCGGGCATTCGCTTTGCCGACGGCGACGTGGGGGATCAGGTGCGTGTGATGACGCCGGCAAAGGCGCGGCTGGGCGGCAGCGACTACATTGTGGTCGGGCGGCCGATTACGGCGGCGGCGGATCCGGTGGCGGCATATGAGCGGTGTGTGAAGGAATTCTTGGGCGAGTAAGCTGGGGTTCCTTTTGTAACTGATTGATATTGTTGCAGTGGAATCGCCTCTGCGGAGGCGACCAAAGGGCAATGAAAACAGACGAAGTCTGCGATCGCCCTTTGGAAACCTTCGGCGCCGCTACTTTTGGGGTTTCCCATGCTCAATTTGAACCGAAGGTTCATAGGATAAACACGCGGGCACTGCCTGAAAGTGTCACCAACTGAATCGCGAAAAGGGTGTCGAGAGGGTCGAAGACCCTTCGCGGGTGCAGGGCAGAGCCCTGCCGGAGTCCAGAGGCAGAGCCTCTGGCGTCTCCCTATAAGTAAGAAAGGAAGTATTGCTCTATGAATCAGAATGTCGAAAAGATGATTGCGAAGGATTTGCTGTCGATTTCCGCGGTGTTTCTGCGGCCGGATGAACCGTTCACTTGGGCGAGCGGGATTAAGTCGCCGATTTACTGCGACAACCGCCTGACGCTGACTGCGCCTGCCGTCCGCACGGACGTGGAAACGGCGCTGAAGGCGGTCATCGAGGAGTATTACCCGGATGTGGAGGTGCTGATGGGCACGTCCACGGCGGGCATTGCGCACGCAGCCATTACCGCGCACCTGATGAACCTGCCGATGGGCTATGTCCGTTCGGGGCATAAGGATCACGGGCGCGGAAACCAGATCGAGGGCAAGCTGGAGAAGGGGCAGAAGGTCGTCGTCGTCGAAGACCTGATTTCCACCGGCGGCTCGGTGCTGGAAGTGGTGGACGTGCTGCGCGAAGCCGGCGCGGAGGTTCTCGGCGTGGCATCCATCTTCACCTACGGAATGCAGAAGGGGCTTGACCGTCTGGCAGCGGCAAACGTCATCAACCACAGCCTGTCAAACTTCGACACGCTGTGCGAAGTCGCGGCGGAAGAAGTACATCAAGCCTGAGGACATTGCCCGCCTGAAGAAGTTCCGTCAGAACCCCTCGGACGAAAGCTGGATGAATGGGTAATACGCTTCTCAGCGTTCGCTGAAAAGCGTATTGGAATGCCAACCAAAGGAGGAAACCACATGCTGGATATTCAGCACCTGACGCGCCGGTATCAAAATAAGCTGGCGGTGTCGGATTTGTCCCTGACCTTCGAGAAGGGGAAAACGTATGCGTTGCTGGGTCCGAACGGAAGCGGCAAGACGACGCTGATGAAGATGATTGCCGGACTGACGAAGCAGACCAGCGGCGAAATCACGCTCGATGGCATCCCGGTCGGGCCGGAAACGAAGAAGCACATTGCCTACATGCCGACGGAAAGCTACTTTTATTCCTACATGAGCATCGCGGACGCGGGCAAGTATTATGCGGATTTCTTCGAGGACTTCGATGAAAGGCGGTACGAGGAAGCCCTTCAGCGTATGGAGCTGAACCCGAAGGACAAGATTCGCACGCTCTCCTCCGGCATGAACGCCAAAGTCCGCCTTGCGCTCACCCTCAGCCGCGACGCACAGGTGATGATGTTTGACGAGCCGCTCAACGGCGTGGACATCCTCACGCGCAAGCAGGTGGTGGACGAAATCATCCGCAACCGCGAAAACGGACGTACCATGATTATCTCCACCCACTTGGTGGACGAGCTGAATGCGTATATCGACGTCGCCATCTTCATGAAGAACGGCGTTTTGGAGCGCATCGGCGACCGCGCAGCGCTGGAAGAGAAGCATGGCTCGCTGACGAACCTGTATCTGTCGATTTACGGCGGGAAGGAGGAAGAGAAGCATGTGGAAGCTGCTGAAGTATGAGTTCCGCCGCGCTCGCACGTCGCTGCTGACGGTGCTGGGCGTGATTGCGGTCTTGGAAATGTACTTCCTCATTTCGCTGGGCGTTGACCATATGGAGCACGTTGTCATTGCGGCGGTGCTGATGATGTTTGCGACATACGGCGCGGCGGTGTACGTTTTCGTCCGCGGCGTGGCAAGCTATGCGAGTGAACTGAAAGCAAAAAGCGCGTATCTCATCTTTATGACGCCCAATTCCGGGCTGAAAATCATGGGCAGCAAGTACCTGTACACGTTTGTCAACGGCATCCTGCTGGGCGGCGTGTGCGGCGCGCTGGGTGCGCTGGATTTGTCGCTCATTATGATGCACGAGGACGACTGGCAGAGCTTCCTGCGCATGATGGACATCTTCCTGCGGGTGAATCAGGGCGTTCAGACCGGACAGATTGTGCTGGCGGTTGCGTTCTATCTGGTGTTGATGCTGCTGTCGCTGCTGACGTTCTTCGCGATGGCGTATTTCGCCATCACCCTCAGCCACACCCTCTTCCGCGACAAGAAGTGGCGGACGTGGGTCGCGCTGCTGATTTTCATCGGCGTGTACTGGGGGCTGAGCTATTTGCAGGGGCTGCTGCCGAACCCGGTGGAAAACCTCGTCTTTAACACGATGTATGACCCGAACGCGGAAATCACGGTAACGACGTTTGCGGACATGATTCCGCAGATGCTGCCGTATGCCCTGTACGACTTGGCGATTGTGCTGCTGAGTCTGTTCGGGTGCGGCTGGATGCTGGACAAAAAGGTATCCCTCTGATAGATAGAAAGGGGTTTTGCGCTTGCGTCATTTGATTGACATTACTGATTTATCGGTGGACGAAATCGAGAGCATTCTGGATCTGGCGGACAAAATGAAGGCGAATCCAGCGGCATACCGCGACACGATGCACGGGCGGATTCTGGCGACGCTGTTCTTTGAGCCGAGTACGCGCACGCGGCTTTCGTTTGAATCGGCGATGCTGTCGCTGGGCGGCAGTGTGCTGGGCTTCTCGTCGGCGGACTCTACGTCCACGTCGAAGGGCGAAACGCTGACCGACACCATCCACGTTGTCAGCAGCTACTGCGACATCATCGCCATGCGTCACCCGAAGGAAGGCGCGCCGATGGCGGCGACGCTGACCTCGCGCGTGCCGATTATCAACGCGGGCGACGGCGGACACAATCACCCGACGCAGACGCTGATCGATCTGCTGACGATTCGCACGGCGCGCGGCGAACTGGGGCATGTGACCATCGGTATGTGCGGCGACTTGAAATTCGGGCGCACGGTGCACAGCCTGATTGGCGCCATGAGCCGCTATCCGGGCGTGGAGTTTGTGCTGATTTCGCCGACGGAACTGCGCGTGCCGGCATACATCACGCAGAAGCTGGCAGATGATGGCATCCCCTTCCGCGAGGTGGAGACGATGGAGGAGGTTATGCCCGAACTGGACGTGCTGTACATGACGCGCGTGCAGAAGGAACGCTTCTTCAACGAGGCGGACTACATTCGCCTGAAGGACACCTACATTCTTGACCCGGACAAGCTGAAAACGGCAAAGCCCGACATGGCGATACTGCACCCGCTGCCCCGCGTGAACGAGATTTCCACCAAGGTGGACGCTGACCCGCGTGCCATGTACTTTGAGCAGGTGCGCAACGGGCGTTTTGTGCGTATGGCGCTGATTTCGACGCTGCTGGAGGGATTGTATGAAGATTGACGCGATTCACCGCGGCATTGTGCTTGACCACATCAAGGCGGGCCGCGCGATGGACATTTACCGCTATCTGCATCTGGACGAGCTGCAATGCCCGGTCGCCATCATCAAAAATGCCCGCAGCGAAGCCATGGGGCTGAAGGACATCATCAAGATTGACGACGAAATCGACATTGATTTGGACGTCGTGGGCTTTGTTGACCCCGGCACGACGGTGAACATCATCAAAGACGGCGTGGTGGTGGAAAAGAAGCGTCTGGAGCTTCCCGAACGCTTGGTGAACGTTATCCGCTGCAAGAACCCGCGCTGCATCACGACCGTCGAACCTTCCCTCGACCAAGTCTTCCGCCTGACCGACCGCGCCCGCCGCATCTACCGCTGCATCTACTGCGACGCGGAAAGAAAGCCGAAGTAAGGGGGAGGGGGGAGGCGAAGGGGCGTTGCACCTTAACCCCCACCAGAGGCTCTGCCTCTGGACTCCGCAAGGGAGAATGAAACGGGACGAAGTCCCCTCCCTTGACCCTTTCGCGCGATTGGGTTGGTGACACTCTCAGGCGATGCCCGCGTGTTTATCCGGGAGACCCTTGCGAATTGTAACAATTTCCAGCCCATTCTTGCGAAAACACAGGAAATATGCTATGATACTCCTACCACAAGGAGGTCATCATGAAGAAATTGCTTGCATTGGCAGCCGCCATCACCCTGCTCTGCACCGCCGCCCTCGCGGAATTCGACTTCTACGCCCTCAAGGACACCCCCGACGCCATGACCTATACTGTTCCCGGTACGGCGGACACGGTCGTGCGGCCGGCGCTTGCCCCCTATCAGGGCGAATTCGGCGAGGATGAACTCGTCGCGTACCTTGATTATATCATCCTCCCCGATGAAGAGGTTGCGACGTTCCGGCTTTGCCTGTCACTTTCGATGTTCGATTCCTTTCAGGCGGATGAAGTGCGCGTGACAGTTGACAAAAAGTGCTACACGTTCGCCGTCAAACCCGCCATCACCGACTACGACGGGATTTTCATGGAGGACTACACGCTTGTGCTGTCCAGCGAGAGTTTTTCCATCGTAACGGCGCTGTCGAAGGCGAAAAACGCCACGACGATGCAGGTCGTATTCGTCAACACGATGGACGGCGCAGAGCGGGCAGGCAGCGTGGAGATTCCCAGCGCGGACGTGCAAACCCTGCTGACCCGCTACAACGACTTAGGCGGCAGCAAGCAGGATTTGTCCGTGCTGATGGACAAGTACCCCTGCACGGTGGAAAAAGCAAAATAAGCCACGGTAACAGCACAAAAAGTCCCCCGACTTGCGTTGACAGGTCGGGGGATTGTGTTTGTGATGGGGATAGGTGTGGGATAGTGTTATCCCTCCATCGACACGCCGCAGAGCGCCGCCATCTCCTCCAGCTTATCCAGCGGGAAAGGCGGACAGGCGAGCGGCTTCGACGCCAGCGACATCAGCAGCAGCGGGTTATCATCCGCCGCGACGCGGTTGGCGTGAATCGTGCCGCACATCCGGCAGCGATGGAGCAGCGCCCATTCGCCGTTTTTGTGCACCCACACGCCGATGGGTTCCATCAGCGCGCCGCAGTCGGCTTCGCGGTCGCCGGGGGCGTTGTCGAGGTGAACGGAGCACAGGCAGTAAGGGCAATGGTTGCGGTGGTCACTGCCCGCGCCTTCGGGAACGACGAGCCGTCCGCAGTGCCTGCAGGTGAAGGCTTCGTCGCAGGGGTGGGTCTTGTAGTAGTGTTTGTCGTAGAGTTTCCGCTTGTTTTCGCGGTTCATGGGGAAATTCCTCCTGATATTCGGCGTTGATGAGGGAACAAGTGCTTCATCAGCCGGGAGGAATGCGTTCAGCGCAAACCTCCCGGTTTACGCCGATGCCGATTGATAGAACGAATGTTTCAAACAGTTCTCCTTGTTTCTAAGTTGATTGATTTGTTGTGGGGCACGGGATTTCGCCTCTGCGGAGGCGACCAAAGGGCAATGAAAACAGACGAAGTCTGCGGTCGCCCCCTTAACCCCTTCGCTGTGCACACTCCCATACTTGACTTGAACCGCAGGTTCATAGGATAAACACGCGGGCACAGCCAGAGAGTGTCACCAACTGAATCGCGCGAACGGGAGTCCAGAGGGTCGAAGACCCTTTGGCAGGGTCAAGGGGCAGCGCCCCTTGGGTCTCCCCCTTACAACGTAATCTCCAGCTTCGACGCGCGGCCTAAGAAGCTGCACTCGCTGATTTGGGCTTCGACGGCTTCGTATTCGCGGTCGTAGGATTGCAGGAGGACGCTGTAATCGTTCAGCTTCTTGATTTTGCGCAGGAAGCGGTGGCTGTTGTATTCAACCAGCATAATTGCGCCGTCAATCGGGCTGCGGGCGGGGACAATCAGCGCCAAATCGCCGGAGTGGATACGGAAGCCGCGCATGGAATCGTCCGGCGCGAGGAAGTAGAACACCTTGTCCGGCTTCGCACCCTCGATTTTGCCGGATTGAATCGGCATCAGGCGGTAATCCACCGGCTGCATGACCGCGTTCATAATCGGCACGCGCTTGAGGACACTCGTCAGCGCGTCCAGCCAGACGCTGCCCGTCACGTTCTCGTCCTTGTCGGTATCGTCGTCCTGCTTTTTGCCGGCCGTCTTCGTCGTTGCGACAAGCTCGTATTCCGGCTGGGGCTTCGGGCGCTCGACTGCTTTTGCCACCGCGGGGGATGCACTCGCCAAATCCACCGTCGCGGCGATGTCATCCAGCGAGAAGTCCGCTTCGGTCTGCTCGCGCAAGCCGATGGTTTTCAGGATGCGGCGGGCCTGGTCGTCCGCGATAATCTTCGTTCCGGCTTCCACCGCCAGCAGGTAGCTTTCCGACACGCCGCACTTGCGCGCCACCTGCTTCGGGGTCATCTTGGAGCGAAGCCGCTCCGTGCGGATTAAATCACCCAGTCTGCTCATAAAAGAACCTCCGTACATGATTATTGGAGAAGCTGTGCGACGGCATCCCACGCGCTTTCGGTCAGGAGGGGGATGCTCGTGCCGAGAACGACTGCGCTGCCGCTCGTTTCCAGCGCCACATCCGCCGCCAGCAGCGTCACATCCGCGCCGTCGAAATGATAGTGGCAGCGGAAAACGCCGTCCGGCGCGGGCTGCTCCTGCCGCATACCGAGCTTCGTCAGCACTTTGTCGGCACGGGCGGCATCAGCAGCGGATACCACAATGTCGAACGTGTGGTAGACGGCGGACTGCCCTAACTGGCAGTGCAGCCATTCGCCGCCGGCGGCAAAGGGGATGTTTGCGGCGGTGAGCTTTTCGCCTAAGCGACGGAGGGCTTTCTCTTTCAGTGCCATGCGCAAGTACCTCATTGTTTTGGGATTTTGGGATGCTATTCTCCCAAATGGAATTTTTCCGGGGCAGGGGGAATCGCGTCTGCGGAGGCGGCAAGGGGGCAATGAAAACAGACGAAGTCTGCGGTCGCCCCCTTGACCCCTTCGGATATTGTAGCGCAATGCGGGCGGAAATGCAAGCGGAGGAGAAAAATCCGCGAAAAAACGGCAAAGAAATTCAAAAATCAGTGAACGAAAAGGCGCGCTCAAACGTCTATATATCGGAGAACAAATGGAAGGAGGTGCGGCGGTGGATGCGCGCACGTTTCAGACGGAAGCGCTGAAAATCGAGAAGCTGCTGTACCATATCAGCTACGCGATGCTTCGCAACGAAAGCGACTGCGAGGACGCGGTGCAGGAGGCGCTGCTGCGGGCGTGGCAGAAGCGCGGCACGCTGCGAGATATGGCGGCGTTCCGGAGCTGGCTGTGCCGGATTGTGGCGAACACCTGCACAGAACTGCTGCGGCGGAAGCAGCGCACGACGCTGACGGACATCCCCGAAGAGATGCCCGCGCCGCAGAGCGACGCCATCGACCATATGGCGGTGATGGACGCGCTGGCGGAACTAACGCCGCAGATGCGCGTCTGCATGACGCTGCATTATCTGGACGGCTGGCGTGTGCCGGAAATCGCGCAAATGCTGGACATCCCGGAGGGGACGGTCAAAACACGGCTGATGCACGCAAGAAAGCGGATGGAAACGCTGCTGAGGGAGGTGGAAACGTGACGGACGAGCAGATGAAGAAATTGCTGGAAGAGGACACGGGCGAAGTGCCGGAGCGCTTCCATCAGGCGATGCTGGCGGCGTTTGGGCAGATGGAGGACGAGCCGTTTGACGGCACCGAACTGCCGATTTCGGTGGAGGCGGCGGAGAAACCGCGCCGTCCGCGCCATGTGCCTCGTCAGGGTGGACGATTTCGGCGGATGTTGCTGGTGATGCTCATCACGCTGGGGCTGCTGGGTGGACTGGCAGTCGCGACGACGGCGAATCCGCGGCTGCTGGAAGTGTTCTGGGGCAAGGATTTTGAGCCGAGCGCACAGGCATCGGCGTACATCGCGCACGATTTGGCGGAGGTGGAGACAAACGGCTACCGCGTCCGCGTGGAAGAAGCGGTCTATGACGGAATGACGCTGTATGTCCGCTATTCCATCCGCGACATGAGCTGCGACCACCTGCTGGGCGAAACGAACGTGGATACCGGGCGGCGGATGCTGAACGAGCAGGAAATCACCGCGTTTGACCACGCGCCGGTTGGCTGGTGGACGGACAACCTGTGGTTAAACGGGCAGAACGTCGATATGCCGGGGCTATCCGGCGGCGAAACGTGGGCGGGCGACGAGAACGGCGAAATTGTCGTGAGCGAAATGTATCGGCTGGATCAGGTCGGCGTGTTCCTGTCGGGCGATGTGCAGATTGATCTGCCGATTGGCGAAAAGCAGCATTACGACTACGAAATGTGGCAGTCGATGCTGAAGGAGGACGGCACATTCCGCAAGCCGGACGCGGGCCTTGTTTCGTTCACGCTGAACTGCGACGCGCCCGTGACGCACTACGCGGACGGCGAGCGGGTCGTTCTGCCCGACGGCACGGCGGCGTGGGTGGAATCGGCGGACGACACGCCGGTGAAGCTGTATGTGACGGTGCGGTTCGAGATTTCGGACGCGCAGCGGGAAGCGTTCCGCGCCGAAAACGGCGAAGGGTATGTATTCCCGGATGGCACGGTGATGCCCTTTGATGACGTGGACATGGTCGGGTCATGGGTGTATGGGCTAACGCTGGTGGATGCGGACGGGAAGCCGCTGCGGGCGAGTCTTGGCTATGGCGAAGGCAACTGGGGCGTTGGCAGCGGTGTTGCGGACTATGTATTTTCGCACGAGGATGCGTATCCGGAGCAGGTGTATCTTGCACCGCAGACGGGGGAGGACAGCGCGGATATGGCGTGGGCGATTCCACTCCCCGTGCGGGAGTGAGCAGGGCAGTCTGCTTTTTGCGCTTTTGCTGCTTGATTTTTTTGTTGCAGGGGGAATCGCCGCTGCGGCGGCGACAAGGGGGCAATGGAAACAGACGAAGTCTGCGATCGCCCCCTTGACCCCTTCGGGTGCACACTACTGTTAGTTGATTTCTATCGGAGCAAAGGGAATACCGATGGGCGCGGAAAATCGTGAGAATGGAGGAAAATTTGATGTTCAGGCAGAAAAAGAGCGCACAAAAAAACCTTCCGAGCAAAACTCAGAAGGTTTTGGTGCGGCCGACGGGACTTGAACCCGTACCCATTGCTGGACACGCCCCTCAAACGTGCGCGTATGCCAATTCCGCCACGGCCGCAAGCGCAAGAATAATTATACCAAACGACAAGTGATTTGTCAAGAGGGAAAATGACAAAATCCGATTTTTCGGGATTTTGGGTTGAGGAAGAGAGAAAAGGAGACGCAATCGTGAACATAGGCAACGTGTGGAGAAAAGGACTGCTGCTGGGCATTTTGCTGCTGCTGGTGCTGATTGGCAGTGCACAGGCAGAAAATTTTACGGTTCGGGTCGAGAAGGACATCATCGGGTTCGACGAAAACCAGATTACAGTGGAAACCGACCAGACGGGTCTCCTGACGCTGACGCTCAGCGACAACTATGGGACGTACCGCACCATCACGCGGGAAGCAAAGCGCGGCACGACGACGTTCATGTGGGACGGACTGGGCGAAAACGAGGAGCGTCTGCCGTCGGGAAGCTACACGCTGCACGCGCTGCTGGTGACGGCGCGCGGAAATCAGGAGACGCAAATCAATGTAACGGTCGGCAAGGCGAAGCAGGCGCTGCTTTTCGCGCTCCGCAGCAGCGACACGCTGTATCTGGACACGGACGACTGGTTCTGCGAAGCCAAGCCGGTGCGTACAGGCGCGGTCGTCATGGACATTTACGCGGCGGATGACCTGAACACGAAGCTCGACACGCTAAAAAAGACGTTCGGCAGTACGACGAAAGTCAGCTGGAACGGGCGCGTGAAGGGCAAAAAAGTAGCGGAAGGACTACCTGCTGCGCTTCTACGCGGAGAGCAACCCGGCGTATGTGCGCGATGTGCGTGTGACGGTGAAGGAAGGCGCGCGTCCCGTCGTTCCGGTGGCGGAAACGGGCAGCATCATGCCGACGTGGGACATGGACGACGCGGCAATGTGGGACATGATGATGAAGCCGAGCGTCGTGGTGGACATTGCGGCGGTCAGCCATCAGAAGGTGTATGACAAGCCGTCGACGAATGGCAAGGCACTGGGGACGCTCCACGGGCAGAGCCAAGGCATCGAGGTCATGAAGGTTGAGGGCGGCTGGGCGTACATCGGCGCGTGGCAGCATGAATCCGGCGGGTATATTGAGGGCTGGGTGCCGATGAAACGGCTCAAAACTGTCACGCCGAACAGCGATTTCGGGCTGGTGGTGGACAAGCAGACGCAGCGGATGAAGGTGTTCTATCGCGGCAAGTGCATCACGACGCTGACGATTTCGACCGGGCTGGCGGGCAAGAATCGGCTGATTCGCGAAACGGCGGCGGGCGCGTTCATCACCGTCGAACGCGTCAGCGACTTCGAGGACAGCGGCTATCACTACGAGTACGCCATCCGCTACGACGGCGGCAACCTCATCCACCAACTGGGCTACAAGGCGCAGCGCACGAAGAAGGATTTCTCCGACCAAGAGCCGGTGCTGGGGCAGAAGGGCTCGCACGGGTGCGTCCGCATTCCGCGCGCGGTGGATGCAACCGGGGTCAACGTCTACTACTTATGGACACACCTGCCCTACGGCACGCGTCTGTTCATCCTCGATGACCCGGAGAATCGCACGCTGCAAGCTGCCGCCGTCAGCGATAAGGTGCAGGCGGATGTGACCGCGCCGACCGACGTGCCGGCTTTATCCGCCGATGAAACCGAACTCGTGCTGACCCTCGGCGGGGACGCCGTGCTGGGAACGCGCGAATACTGGTGGAACGACCCCGAAAGTCTGCCGGCATACCTCAATCAATACGGCATGGCATACCCGTTCAGCAGCATGCAAAGCCTGTTCGCCAGCGACGACATGACCTTCATCAACCTTGAATGCGCGCTCAAGGAGGACGGCAAGGGCGAACAGACCGGCCGCTTGTGGCGCTTCCGCGGGCTGCCGGGCTACACCGAAGCACTCTGGCAGGGGTCGATTGAGCAGGTCAACATTGCCAACAACCACCATGGCGACTATGGTACGGCGGGCGAGGAATCCACACGCCAAGCGCTCATCGACGCGGGGATGCCCTTCAGCGGCTATGGGTATACCTACGTCTGGGAGAAAAACGGGCACAAAATCGGCTTCGCGGGCTGCCGTGAAACCACCTACAAGAACGACGAATTTGTGATTGCCCGTGACATCAACCGCTTGCGCGAGCAGGGCTGCGACGTGATTGTGTACAGCTGCCATTGGGGCACGGAGTACGATGATAAGCACAACGCCCTCCAGCAGGAAATGGCGTATAGGGCGGTCGCCGCGGGCGCGGATATCGTGGTTGGCAATCACCCGCACGTCGTGCAGGGCTTGACCAGCGTGGGTGGCGCGGTTGTGTTTTATAGCTTTGGGAACTTGATGTTCGGCGGAACGCATGATTTGACGACGTTTGATGCAATGGTCGCGCAGGTACGGCTGCGGTTCAAGGGGGAGGAGTACGTCGGGTGTGAGGTGGATGTGATTCCGATTTTGACCAGTGGACGAGCCGCGGAGGGCATGAATGACTTCCGACCGGTGTTGGCGGAAGGGGAAGATTGGGTTCGGATTTGGGAGAAGGTGCAGAAGGATACACCGTTTACGATGGAAGAAAAGATGTATTTCGCGAAATGAGGATAACTACAAAACAGGGTCAGCAGCCTATTAAGCCGCTGACCCCAATTTTATTCACCAATCGTCATCCTCGTCATCCCAATCGTCGTCATCCTCCGTTTGCCCAATCCCGCTGAACGCCGATGGCAGGGCTGTGCCCACGAATATCTCCTCGTTATCCGCGAACATCATCAGATAATCGCCATCTGCCATGGTGCCAATCATCCACCATGCGCAGCCTTTCGCCAAGGGAAGCGCCTTGCCGCTGAAGGACACCGCCTCCTGCGCCCTATCAACTTCCTCATGCGTGGGGAAGGTGCAGACCACGTTCTCCGTGTCCGCGCCGAACGCCAAATCCGCCGCACGCACCCAGCAGCGCAGCCCGTCCGCGTCGCCGCCAAGCTGCACTTCGCGCCAGTCGCCGCTTTCGCTGATGACCACCATCGGCACGCGCGTGTAGCAGTACGCCAGTACCCCGCCATCCGGGGCGGCGTAGAGGGGCGTGTCATCGTGCGCGGTGCAGGCGACGTCTGTGTAGTCCATGTAGGCGAGAACTTCGTCAAGCGTTTGCGGGAAGGTGGCAAAATCCACCTCAGTCAGAGAATGGGGAAGGGTGAGGCGACCGTAATGCTCCGAATTGTTGTCCTGATACCATTCCTCAATCTCCCCTTCGATAATGCGATTCTGGAAAACGACGAGATTTGAGTCATTGATGAAGAAGTGATTGATATGCCACCCGACCTCCGCGTCATAGCGGGGATAGACCACCGCGTCCTCGCTCAGCCAAAGCTCCATTTCCCCGTCGTAGGAGTGCGCCGGAAGGAAGTTCAGGTGCGGCTGCGGTCGAGTGGCGACAACATTCGCGTAGCTGCTGCCGTCCCACTCGGCAATGCGCAGAATGCTCTTCCCGGCGCTGTTCTCCGTGATGCAGAACAGGAACTTCGAGCAGGACAGGAGCTGGGTGACGCTCTCATCCGCCGCACGCAGGCTGGGGACAAGCAGATTCCGCGCCGCATTAGTAAACGATGCTCCGATGCCGTCATAGAAGATTTCTTCCGCAGTCATGGCGCACAGGTCGTCCGCTGCGCCGGAGACGATTTCCACCGGAATCAGCGCAGAGACAGACCAAGACACGTCATCGCCTTCGCGAATCGGGTTGATGAGCGTAGACAATTCCAGCAATTCAATGGCGCTATCGGTGATTCGGTAGATGGAAATTTCTATATACCGTGCCGATTCGCCCTCATAGCGCCCAGAAATGTAGTACGATGCTCTGCGAATCTGCCAATCCGGATAATCCTGTTGGGCAGCCTCAAGAAAATACGATTTCGGCAGCACTTCCGGCAGCGTCAAGGATTCGGCAAACGCCGTCAAGCCCGTGCAGCACATCAGGAGGGCAAGAAAACAAGCTAACATTTTTCGCATCGTGTAATTCTCCTGCCATTTGCACAATGAGCCGCCCAGCCCTGCATTTTCCGCAAGGTTCGGCGGCTCAATTTCTGTTACCCGTTCCCCTCTTCGTCCGGCTCAACCAGCAGAATCGTCGCGTCGCGCGCGTCGAGGTTCACCGTGGAGACGACTTCGCTGCCTTTCACGAAGAACACCTGCCAAGTGCCGTTCTGCTCGCTGCTGCCCATGATGTAGCCGTAGCCGACCGCGTCGTAATCCGCGGCGGTCAGGCCGGTCACGTTCAGCGCAGCGGCAAGGGCTTCCTCCTGCGTCAAATCGCCCTCGACGGGTTCGCCGTAGCAGGGCGCCATGGCGTACAGGCGATCAAACAGCATCTTGTCCTGAATGCTCCACAGCGCATAGATGCCCTTTGCGCTCTCCCAGCGGGCCTGCGCGGTGGCGAAGAAACCGGTGTCGGTCGTGTCCTCCTGCAGGACTTCCTGCGTTTCGGCGTCGATGACGCGGCTCCATGCGTTGGACATGGTCGTCTGGTCAAACTGGCAGATGACCCACGCTTCGCGTCCGTCGGACAGCACAACGCGCTCCCAGCGGGTCAGGGCGTTCTCCTTCGGCTCGATGAGGGCGGAAAGCGCCGCCGTCGTCGCCTCGTCCGTCAGGTCGTAGGACACGATGGCAATCGGCAGCAGCGGCGCTTCCTCCGCAAGGGCGAAACAGCCCAGCAGCAGCATCGCCGAAACCAGCAGGGACAGGGCACGCTTCATAAACTTCATCATGGGAAATCAACTCCTTTTGCGGGATATTTTAGGGTTTCCACTCATCCAACGAATGAAAAACGCGAAATGTTCCCGTTCACGGAATATTTACGATTTAATCCACCACGATGCTCTTCTTTTTGCCGTTTTTCTTGCGCGGATATTCCCGGATGCGGGTGACGAAATCCAGATTGACGATTTCCGTCTCGCCCGTCGTCTTCTCGATGACCAGTCCGCCATCTTCAACCTCTTTCAGCACGCCCTGTATGCTGCCGCTCTCCGAGGTAATGGTGTAGATGATGCAATCTTCGCCAATCAGCCGTTTTGCCAGTTCTTTCATTTCGTTGCTCTCCTTATTTTGCTTTTTCCGATTCAGAAACTGCCTGACCGCCGCCGCCCGCTTTCGCCGCGCGAACAGCGGAAAAATGACGAGAAACAGGATGATGAGAAGGGGAAGAAAAGTTTCCATTGTATGTCCTCCCGGCGTCCATCAGAAAATTTTATTGCCCGCCTTGGCGTAACGCATGGCTTCCTGCAGTAAACAGAGAGATTAACCATCCAGATGATGCACACCGCCAGCGAAGGCAGGAAGCCGATGCCGAATACAAGCGCGCAGATGGCAAGCACAATCGCTGCAATCGCGCAGACGCGATTGACGGCGGAATACGCCTTGAAAGCGCACTTGCCAATCATGATTTTCTCGGCTTCGTCGCAGTCGTCAACCCACTTTTTCTGGAACTGCAAATCGTAGATGGACGCTTTCTTTTCGGGACTCATCTGCTTGGCGGCATCCACGCACTTTTGCTGAATCAGGATGGATTCCACCAGAATGGCAAGGAACGCCGCAATGCCAATGAAGATGAGAACCGTGCTTTCCCAGCTGTCGAACGACGCAAAGCCGACGGAATACGTCGCCGCAATCAGGAAAAACGCAAGCACGAGGCTGGCGCTGGATAGCCAGAGAGCGGCGGACAGCTTGCCGTCAATGACGCTTGATGTGTCCTCATCTTCGCCGTCCCATGATGCCAACAGCGCCTTGGCGTGCCGGTACATCGGAATGCAGACCGCCGGCGTGACGACTGCCAACGCCACCATCAGCCATGGGGCGATGCGCGTGCCGAAGAATGCGCTCGCGTCCGCCAAAACGCCGGACAGCTGGTCAAGCCCGTATCGGGCGGCGCAGTAACCCGCGATGCCGCCAATCACGGCACAGACGAGGGTAAAAAGTAGAAATTTCGGCAGCGCCTTACGATTCGCAGCCCTGATTTCGTCATTCTTCATGTTCCGTTCCCTCCTGCAAGTAGAAAATTTCCTCCACCGATGCGCCGCAGACTTTCGCAATCGTCAGGGCGAGGGTGACGGACGGCGAATAGTCCCCCCGCTCAATCAGGCTGATTGTCTGCCGCGATACGCCGCACAAGCGCCCCATTTCCTGCTGATTGACGTTCAGCATTGCCCGGTACACCTTCAAGCGATTTCGCAGTACCATACAGCACCTCCGTCTGACAAATGTGCTTATCATGATGACAAGCATCATTGTCAAATTGAATTATACACTTGTCGTGCGGATTTGTCAAGAGGGCATGAAAAAAAGCGGGAGAAAAAGCGAATTGCTTTCTCTTCCGCTTGGGAAGCCCTGTCATCAGGTTTTCGTCCGAATCGCCTGCACGGTCATGAAGGAAAGAAACGTGCATTCAATCATCATCGTGCAGCCGCTCACGGGCTGGAACGGCAGCGCCACGCCGAGCGCGCGCATGAGCTGCAGCGCCAGCAGGACAATCAGCGCAATCATCGGCACAACGAGCAGCGTCGCGAACGGCTCCTTGCGCCGTGACGCGCCGGAAAGCGGCAGCAGGAGCGCCAGCAGCGCGCCGAGAATCAGCCCCTGCAGCAAGTCCGACCACAGCCCAAACCCGCCCAGCAGCGGCAGGAAGAACACGCAAAGCCCGCACAGCACCAGCGGCACAACGATGACCAAGAGTTTCCGCAAAAACATCACAATTCCTCCAGCAGACGCTTTTCCTTGTCGGTCAGTTCGGCGGATGCCAGTAAATCCGGGCGGTGCCGCTTCGTCGCGCGGAGGGACTCAATGCGCCGCCATGCCTTGATTTTCGCGTGGTCGCCGGACAGCAGCACATCCGGCACTTCCATGCCGTTGAGTTCGCGCGGGCGCGTGTACTGCGGATATTCCAGCAGCCCATCGGAAAACGATTCCTCCTCCGGCGATTCGGCAGACCCCAGCACCCCCGGAATGAAACGCGCCACGCAGTCTGTCAGCACCATCGCCGCCAGTTCGCCGCCGGTGAGGATGTAGTCGCCGATGCTGATTTCCTCGTCAATGCAGGTGTCCAGCGCGCGCTGGTCAACGCCCTCGTAGTGGCCGCAGAGCAGCACGAGTTCCCTTTCCTGCGCCAGCTCGCGGGCGACGGCAGTTGAAAGCGTTCGCCCGCGCGGGCCGAGATAAATGCGGCGGCCTTGGAAATCGTCGCCCGTCACGCTGTGCATCGCGTCCAGAATCGGCTGTGCCAGCATCACCATGCCTGCGCCGCCGCCGAAGGGGTAATCATCGGTGTTCTTGTGCTTGCGATCGGAGAAGGGGCGGATATCCACGCAGCGGATATCAAGGATGCCCTGCGCGCGCGCCCGCCCCAGAATGCTGGAATTCAGCACGCTCTCAAACATCTCCGGGAAGATGGTTAGGATGGTGATTTTCATCGCGGGCGCTTCACTCATTGTAGACGGCCACCTCGTCCAGTTTTTCGCGCACGACGCGGATGACGCGGTTTTGCACGTCCACCGCCGGGAAAACCGCCTTGAGCGCGGGCGCCATCCATTCGCCCTTGTCGGACTGGAAGACGTACACGTCCACCGCGCCGTGCTGGAGCACGTCCGTCAGCTTGCCGAGTGCTGCGCCGGTTTCATCCACCGCCGCGCAGCCGATCAGGTCGCTGATGTACACCTCGTCTTCCGCGAGGGAGAGAGCGTGGGCGCGGTCGATGTAGAGCTTCTGTCCGCGCAGCTTCTCCGCGTCGTCCATGGTTTTGCAGTCGCCGAGGGTGACATACGCGAAGCCGTCGTGGACGCGGGAGCAGACCGCCTTAATGGGCTGATACACCGTACCGTCGAGCAGGTAGAGGGTTTTCCAGTCATGGAACGCCTCTAAATCGGCGGCGTAGGGCTTGATTTTGACTTCGCCGCGAACGCCCTGCGGCTTCAGGACTTCCCCAATCATCAGGTATTCGTTCATCTATAATAACCTTTCCACCAGAGGCGCTGCCTCTGGACTCCGCAAGGGGCGTCGCCCCTTGACCCTTCGCGCGATTGAGTTGTGCGCGATTGCATACAGTTCTCGCGTGTTTATGCAGGGGGCACCGCAGCGGCGAAATCTAAAAGAGGCGTGGAAACATCACTGCTCCCACGCCTACGTTCAGTTCTGAGCTTCGTCGTCTTCCGGCTTGTGAATTTCGACAAAAACAGGCTTGCTGTTCTTGGCAGTCGCAGCGGAGACCACCGTGCGGATGGCCTTCGCGATGCGTCCCTGCTTGCCGATGACCTTGCCCATGTCATCTTCAGCCACGCTCAGCTCAAGAATGACGGCTTCCGGGCCTTCCGTTTCGCGGACGACGACCTGATCGGGATGATCGACCAGAGACTGCGCCACAAAGGTGAGCAATTCGCGCATAGGGCGTCCTTTCTGCCTGTCGGCTGTCAGATGCGGCAAAACCGCACCGATCCATCTTGCAGAGGGAGTCCCTTACTTCTCGATGACGCCGGTCTTCTTCAGCAGCACGCGCACGGTATCCGTGGGCTGAGCGCCGCAGGTAAGCCAGTACTTCGCGCGCTCGCCGTCCACCTTCACCTCAGCGGGGTGCACCATGGGATTGTAGTAGCCGATTTCTTCGATGAAACGGCCATCACGGGGAGAGTGGATGTCGGCAACGACGACACGGTAGAAGGGCTTCTTCTTCATACCCATTCTCTTCAGACGAATCTTCACGGACATTGGTTTGTTCCTCCTCAATATGTTCAGGAAAGTTATTTATATGGAAATCATATAAGCAATTTATATGATACCACGCAGTAGGGGAGTGCGCAGGCTTTACCGCATTCCGGGGAAGCGCATTCTCATGCGGCCTTTGCCCTTCATTTGTGTTACCTGCTTCATCATCTGCTTCGCCTGATCAAACTGGCGGATCAGCTGATTGACGTCCTGCACGGTCGTGCCGGAGCCAGCGGCAATGCGCTTGCGGCGGCTGGCGTTCAGGACACCGGGATTGCGGCGCTCTTTCGGCGTCATGGAGCGGATGATGGCTTCGGGCTTCTTCATGGCGTTTTCGTCCACGTCGATGTCCTTGCCGGACATGCCCGGCAGCATTTCCAGCATCGACTTGATGCCGCCCATCTTCTTCATGGACTGCATCTGGTCGAGGAAGTCATCCAGCGTCAAATCAGCGGTTCGGGCTTTCTTGGCGAGCTTCTCCGCGTCCTCCTGATCGAAGGCTTCGGAGGCTTTGTCAATCAGCGTCAGCACGTCGCCCATGCCCAGGATTCGGCTTGCCATGCGGTCGGGGTGGAAAGGCTCGATTTCCGAGAGCTTTTCGCCCGTGCCGCTGAACTTGATGGGCTTGCCTGTCACCGCGCGGACGGACAGCGCCGCGCCGCCGCGGGTGTCGCCGTCCAGCTTGGTCAGAATCACGCCGTCGATGTCCAGCTTCTCGTTAAAGGTCTGGGCGACGTTGACCGCGTCCTGACCCGTCATGGCGTCAACCACCAGCAGGATTTCCTGCGGATGCACATTTTCCTTGATGCGGACGAGCTCGTCCATCAGCTCCTGGTCGATGTGCAGGCGGCCGGCGGTGTCGATAATCAGCACGTCGCGACCCAGATAGCGGGCGCGTTCGACGGCTTCCAGCGCAGTCTTGACCGGGTCTTGCATGCCGTGTTCATACACCGGCACATTGACCTGCTTGCCGACGACCTGCAGCTGGTTGATGGCGGCGGGGCGGTAGATGTCGCACGCGGCGAGCATCGGCTTCTTGCCCTGCTTTGCCAGATAGTTGGCGAGCTTGGCTGCCATCGTGGTTTTGCCCGCGCCCTGCAGACCGCAGAGCATGTAGACCGTCAGCGGCCCGGACGACCACGTCAGGCGTGCGTTTTCGCCGCCCATCAGCTGGGTCATTTCCTCGTTGACGATTTTGATGACCTGCTGGGAGGCGCTCAGCGTGCCGGTGATTTCCGTGCCGACGCAGCGCGCCGTGACCTTCTTGATGAAGTCCTTGGCGACGGCGTAGTTGACGTCCGCTTCAAGCAGCGCCATGCGCACCTCGCGCATACCCTCCTTGACATTATCCTCCGTCAGCTTGCCTTTGCTGCTCAATTTGCGCAGCGCGCCCTGCAATTTCTCTGTCAAGCCCTCAAAGGCCATTGTTTTCCTCCTGATCAAAGCGAATCAGCGCGTCAATCATGCGTTCCGCGTCGTCGTAGCGGCCCTCGCGCATCATCGCCCGGCATTTCTCCAGCCCGTTCTCCACACGCTGAAACCGGGCGGCAACATGGAGCTTTTCCTCCATCTCGAACATCTTCCGCGCCGCGCGGGTGAGCAGTTCATGCACGCCCTGACGGCTGATGCCGACCTCCTGCGCGATTTCCGTCAGCGACAAGTCCTCCTCGCAGTGCAGGGTGAGCACCTGACGCTGCTTGTCGGTCAGCAATCCGCCATAGAACGCGGAAAGCCAATTCAGCTCGACTTTCTTGCTGATTTCGTCCTGTGCCATGTCAGCGCTCCTTGCTGTCAAGCATTTTCCGTTGACACCGATCTATGATACACGATTTTGCCGCACCTGTCAAGGGGTTTTGCCTGACAGCGCGAATTTTTCTGCGGACTTTTTCACGATTTTTCTGCGAATTGTAACATTCATGCTGCATTGCTTGACCTTTGGATGCGGCTGCTATATAATGAAAGGGAATAGACCACGACTTTGAACGAGGAGGTTTGCTGATGAAGAAGCAATTTCGCCGCGCAGGGGCGCTGATGCTGGCGCTGCTGATGCTGATGACGGCTGCCCCCGCCTTGGCGGAGGATGCGCCGAGTGCGGCAGACGGCACGCAGATAGAGGAGATTATCGGGGAAGAGCCGGCTGTGACGGAAGCCCCGACGGCGATTCCGACGGAGATCCCCACGGAAGCGCCGACGAATACGCCGATTCCGACGGAGATCCCCACCGAAGCGCCGACGGAAACGCCAATTCAGACCGAAATTCCCACGGAAGAACCGACAAATACGGCAATTCCGACGGAAATCCCCACCGAAGCGCCGACGGAAACGCCGATTTCGACCGACGCTCCCACCGAAGCCCCGACCGCCACGCCGGACGAGGACGTGTTTGTGCCGGGACTGGCGACCCTCCGCAGCGGCGCGAAGCTCTACGCGAATCAGCAGTTGACGGGCGACGCGGATGTGACCGAAGTGTCCGGCACGGTTTACGCCGAGGCGCGCACGGACAGCAAACGCGCGGTGCGGATTGCTTTCTATGATGGGGTGATTGTGCGCACGGCGTGGGTCAAGACCAGCAGCACCGAAATGCTGACGGACGAGCAGACCGCTGCATATGACGCGATTCCCCGCAAGCCGGAGGACGACCTGATGGCGGCGCACGGACATTTGCTTGCGCCGATTCCAGTGCATCCGGAGCAGAAGGAAACGCCCGCGCCGACGGAACAGCCGACGGAAGAACCGACCGCCACGCCGGAAGTCACCAATCCGCCGGAAGTGACGGACGCGCCGACGGACGTTCCGACCGAAGCCCCGACCGATGTTCCCGAAGTGACGGATGCCCCGACGAATCCGCCGGAAGTGACGGACGCACCGACCGAAGTGCCGGAAATTACCGAGCAGCCGACCGCCGCACCGGAAGCCACCAATCCGCCGGAAATCACCGAAAATCCGACCGAAGCGCCGACGGACGAAATCATTTCGGACTACACCCCCGTCCCCGCGACGGACGCGCCGACCGCTACCCCCGCCCCGACCGAGGCGAATGCCACCGAAATCCCCGAACCGACGATTTCCATCGCGCCGGATGAACTTGATGACCTCATCATCGGGCGCGCGCTGGAGCAGCCGACGGGCATTTCTGCCTCCTACGAGCGCAGCGGCCGCATTACCCTCAAGTGGACGGCGGTAGAGGGCGCGAATGCCTACGCCATCTACTACAAGCCCGCGTGGGGCAGCGAATATTCGCTCCTTGGGCAGAGCAGCGGCACAACCTATTCCACCACCACCCCGCGCATGGGCACGGTCTACTACTACCGCATTCAGGCGCTGTATGTCGTGGGCGGACAGCAGGTCAGTCAGGGCGCGCAGTCGATGTCCTTCCCGTATATCGCGCTGGGCGACGTTGTGATTGCTGACCCGCGCGGCAAGGATACCTCCACCATCCGCCTGAACTGGACACCCGTTGCAGGCGCGACGCACTACGATGTTGCCATGTCCCTGCACGACGCGGACGATTACAAGATTGTCCGTACCGACCTCACGGGCAGCCTGTGCGACATCCGCGATATTTCCTTCAACGAGACGTATGACTTCCTTGTTATCCCCAAGCGCAAGCTCAACAGCGGCGACGTGATTACGGGTCTGCCGTCGAGCAACCGCATGGTCGGCAGCCCGATGGAAACGCCGTCGTTTACAGGCTACGAGTGGACGGAAACGGGGCTGAAGCTGACGTGGGACGCGATCCCAGGTGCGATGGGCTACGTCATCTACCGCCGCGGCTTCCACGAAACGGGCTACCACAAGCTGATGGTCTCTGAGAACACCGCGACCACCTACATCGACACCACGATGAAGCCCGGCGAAGTGTACTACTACTTCGTTTACTCCTTCCGCCTTGCCCAGCCGCAGGGATGGCGCTGCTTCTCGCTCAAGGGCGACATTGGCATGGGCGTGTGGCTGCCCAAGACGACCGGGCTGACGGCAGTGTCCGCGCAGGAAAACAGCGTCCGCATTTCGTGGGCGGCGACTGAGGGCGCGAACAAGTATGACGTGTACATTTCCACCACGCCCGGCGGCACGCCCAAGGCGAACGGGCGCGTCAGCAACGCCTACGGTTACCACAACAGCGCTGTGCTGGGCAGAACGTACTATTACCGCGTGCGCCCGGTGCGCATTTTCTCCAATGGCGATGTAAGCGTGGGCGACTGGTCGGATGAGCTGGCGTACACGCATCAGGAAGCCGTCGGCACATACCGCGCACTGCTGATTGGCAACACCTATACCGGCGAATCGAACGAACTGCCCGGCTGTGACAACGACGTGGACGGGATGCGCACCATGCTCGGCCGCATGACCGCGACGCCGTACAGCGTGACGGTGAAGAAGAACATCCGCGCCGAAGAGATTCTCTCCAGCATTTCCTCGACGTTCGGGAATGCCAGCTACAACGACGTGTCGCTCTTCTACTACTCCGGCCACGGCGCGAACAGCCTCGGCGCGGACGGCAATCCGACGAGCTACCATGCCGCGCTGGTCGGCACGTTCCAGACGTATGTCTCGATTGCGCGCCTCAAAACTGAGCTGGACAAGATTCCCGGCAAGAAAGTTATCATCATCGACGCGTGCCACTCCGGGCAGTTCATTGCGCGCGACGGCGCGGTGACGCAGGTATCCTCCTCCGCGTTCAACAGTCAGGTGGTCAACCTCTTCGCCAATGATGACCAGCTTTCCGGCGATGTCAACCGCACAGCGGTCGTGCTGGCGGCGGACGGCAGCGAACTGCTCAGCGAGGAAGCGCCCGTCTTCATCGACCGTGCGGGTGACACGAATTTCGCCAAGAGCGGCTACTACGTCATCACTGCCTGCCGCTCCGAGGAAAAGAGCGTCAGCACCGGCTACGACAGCAACGGTGACGGCAAAATCGACCGCTACTTTGGTCTGTTCACCTACGGCTTGTGCTACGGAAACGGCTGGAACCTCGCCCGAAATTCGGCGATTTCGTCCCTGAACGCCGACCTGAACAAGGACAGCAAGGTGACGCTTTACGAAGCCTATGTATACGCCAAAGTAATGGCGCAGTCCCACAACCCGAACCAAACCGCCCAGATTTGGCCCGAAAATAGCGCGTTTGTGCTGTGGGGGAAATAATGTCTCTTCTCCGCTGGATTCAACATCCGGCGGAGTTTTTATGCAGGAAAACACCGTCTGCGCGGCGAATTGTACGGTGCAAGAAAAGCGTGGAGGGCAGAAAATCATGCTGATTCGCAATGCGACGCTGCAAATGAGCGCGACGGAGCGCGCCTGCATGGACGTGCGCGTGATGAATGGCTGCGTGTGGGAGATGGGCGCGGCGCTTGTGAAGGGGCTGTACGAATCCGAAATCGACCTGCGCGGCGACGTGCTGATGCCGGGGCGGATGCTGGAAACGCCCATCTCTGCGGCGGACGAAAAGGCGCTTCGGCTGCTGTGCCGGAGGCTCTACCGCGAGGGCGTGCGGTATTTCGTGACTGATTGCCCGGCGGATGCGCTCCTGCGCGTGCAGAATCGCCCGGAACGCCGCGGCGCGCTGCCCGTGACGGCACTGCCGAACCCCGAACCGCTCCGCTCCGGAACGGGAATGCCCCTGACACGCTGGACGGCGGCGGGCGAATTTGTCGGCATGATGGACGAGCACAGCGGCGATTGAGAGGTATATGAGATGAAGCAATCCCATCAAAATAGCGCCCTTTTCTGTGAAAGCGACCTCTACGCGCTGATGCAGCCGGACGTGCGGAAACGGCTGGCGCTGTCCGACGAGGTGGATTTTCCGGCGCTGCGGGGGCAGTTCCACGGGGAGAATCTGCCGGAAATCTATCGAAAATTGTCCGAAATCGCGGGCGCTGACCTCATGCCGCTGTGCGAGACGGAACAGCAATTGCGGCAGAAAATGCGGATTCCGGCGGACAGCGAACAGCCGCTGAACCATCAGCAAAAATGGTTTTTGCGGGAAAATTACGCGCACCTGACGACCTTCACGGGCGCGTATGAAGCCGAGCGTTTTCTGGGACTGCGCGCGATTCAGGCGATGCAGCTGCGGGACACGTCGCCGGGGTATGCCGCGCTGGGAGCGTACCTGTTTAGTCAGGCGATGTGGCTGGCGCGGGAGGTGCAGCAAAACGGCTATGCGCGGGTGAATTTTCTGGCGCGGGACGGGTATTACGTCAAAAAAGCGTTCGAGCGGCTGAACAGCGTCCTGCATCTGCCGGTGGAGACGGGCTATGTGCGCATTTCGCGGCAGGCGGCGCTGCCCCTGCAATTTCCCAAAACAATTGACCTGCTGTCCCTGCCGCTGCTCATCGACATGACCGCCCACACACCGGATTCGCTGCTGATGCTCCTGCATCCGATTGCGACGGAAAACGCGCGGGCGGCGCTGGCGGCGGAACTGCCGATGAATCAGCGGATGGATGCGCGGACACAGTGGAACTTCGTGCGCATCTTCCGCGAAAAAGGGTATGACGCGGAAAAATATCAGCAGTACGAAAAGAATGCGAAGGCGTATTTGCTGCCGATGTTCGCGGGCAAATGCGCGACGTTCGACGTGGTACAACCTGCGGTCGGAAACGGTGATTCAGCGGCTGACAGGGGCGGACGTGACAGCATACATCACCCACATTGACAGCGATTTGCCGATGCGCCGAGGTGTGCCGTTCCGGACGCTGTACGGCACGTCGCCGTATGTATCGTGGGTGGCGCGGGAGCAGTTTCTGCTGGAAAGAGGCGCGGCGACGATTGGCTACGACGCGCACGGCGCGGTGCTGGGGCAGGCGGACGTGCCGAGCAGCACGGTGCAGCAGATGCAGACGGACGCGATGCGGTTCGTTGCGGATATGGCGGATACGTTTGGGGTGCGGCTGATGGATATGCACTTCCGTCCGCAGGATGGCTGCGCGGCGTTTGAACATTTCCTGCACACAGGGGCGCTTCGGGCAGGTGCGGAGGTGGAAAACGCTTTTCTGGATGGTCAAGCGGGCGGGGACACGACGCGGGTGCAGTGGCGCTTGATGCAGACGGACGCGGAGCAGGCGCGTCATCCATTGCCCAAGTGGATGCGAAAATTGCAGCGCGCGGCGATTCGGCTGGCGCATGACCCGCAATCTATCCGCCGGAAGTTATAACATTCTCATGAAATTCTCATGAAAATGCCCACTCGCTCCGCCGAAAATGACATTTCCTGCCCTTTACGAAAGGCGCGGGTTTGTGGTACAATAGGCGGGGATTACGACGAAAGGGGCTCCTTCCTTGAAGAAAAAGAAATGGGGCAGGATTCTCAGCATTGGCTTTATCCTCCTGTCAATGCTGGTTGTGGTACTGATTGCGTTCAACAACCCGGAGCTGATGAACGCATGGGACGTGCTTTTCACGCTGGACAAGCGGTGGCTGCTGCTGTGCCTGCTGGCGATGGTCGGCTATGTGTATGCCGAGGGCGCGGGGCTGTGCACCTTCCTGCGGATGGAGGGGTACAAAGTCAGCCTGAATACGGCGACGCATTTCTCCTTCGCGGGCATTTATTATGCGAATGTCACGCCCGGCTCGTCCGGTGGTCAGCCGATGCAGATTTACCTGATGAGCCAGCGCTCGATTCCCGCGGGTGTGGCCACATCGGCGCTGACGGCGCGGTATTTCTTCAATCAGCTGACATTGGTGGTGATGACGCTGCTGCTGTGGCTGAGCAACCGCGTGTATGTGGCGGAGCACTTGGGCAACGTCATCCCGCTGATTATCCTGGGCTGCGTGGTGAATTCCTTCTGTGTGCCGTCGATTCTGCTGGTGACGTTCCACCGCTCGTGGGTGGAGAAAATTGTGCAGTGGGGCATCCGCTTCCTGACGAAAATCCACATCTGCAAGAAGCCGGAGCAATGGCAGGCATCCGCCGAAACGACGATTGAGCATTTCCACGGTTCGCTGATGGATTTGGTGCATCACCCGATGCACCTGCTGGCGCAGCTTGTGATTTCGGTGGTGGAAATGTCGTGCCTGATGGTCGTGCCGCTGCTGGTGTACCGTGCCATGGGTCTGACCGGCACGCCGTGGTATCATGTGCTGACGGTTTCGTTCCTGCTGTTCGTGTCCGCCAGCTACACGCCCCTGCCGGGCGCGTCCGGCGCGCAGGAAGGCGGATTTCTCGTTTACTTCGGCAGCGTTTTTACCGGCGGCACGGTGTCCGTCGCGCTGCTGGTGTGGCGGTTTATTACCTATTATTTGTGCCTGCTTGTGGGCTGCGCGGACTCCATCTTCACCAGCCTGCGCAAGCGCGTGAAGCCGATTCGGCATGAGAAAAAGGGACAGACAAAGGAGCAATCATGAAACAGCAGGTGCATGGCAATGTGACCGGCGTGCGCGATACGCTGATAGAAGCGCTTGGTCAATTATACGATTATGAGGTGGATGAGGACACGTTCCTCCCGCACGAGCTGATGCAGGTGCTGGCGCGTTTTACGGGCGTGCTGAACCGGGAAATCGCGGTGTACATTACGCGCGACGGCGAAGTGGTGGACGTGTCCATCGGCACTGATCGGGACGTGGAGCTGCGCGACTACCGCCTGCGCCGCAACACTCAGCGCCTGAGCTGCGTCCGCTGCATCCACACCCACCCCAATGGCGACGGTCGCCTCTCCGATGTGGATTTGTCGGCGCTGCGGTCGTTCCGCTATGACGCAATGGTCGCCATCGGCTGCTTGAAGGGCGAGCCGACGTTTGTGCAGAGCGCGTTTTTGGTGGAGAAGCAGAATCTGCTGATGGACGAGCCCGTCCGCTGGTACAAGACGCCCGATGGCGACTGGATGCGGCAAATCACCGAGAGTGACCGCATTGTCGGCTGGGAGGCGGATGAGAAGGGCACACATGCCAAGGAGCGCGCTGTGCTGATGGGCATCGAGAGCATGGAATCGCTGGATGAACTGGCGCGCCTGGCGGACACCGCCGGGGCGGAGGTCGTGGGGCAATTCCTGCAAAAAAAGGATAAGCCGGATACGGCGCTGTTCATCGGGCGCGGGCGCGCGGATGAATTGTGCCGGCAGTGTCAGGCACTGGAAGCTGATTTGTGCATTTTTGACGAGGAACTGACGGGCATTCAGGCGCGCAATCTGGAGGAGATTCTGCGCGTGAAGGTGGTTGACCGCACGACGCTGATCCTGGACATTTTCGCCCAGCGCGCATCATCCGCCGAGGGCAAACTGCAAGTCGAGCTGGCGCAGCTGCAATACCAGTCCAGCCGCCTGATTGGGCAGGGCTTGGTGCTGTCGCGGCTGGCAGGCGGCATCGGCACGCGCGGGCCGGGCGAATCAAAGCTGGAAATGAACCGCCGCCACATCCGCGAGCGCATGACGGAACTCCGCCGCCGCTTGGATGCGGTGGAAAAGCAGCGCGAACTGCGCCGCAAGAGCCGCGAGAAGAACGAAATCCCCGTCGTCGCGCTGGTCGGCTACACCAATGCGGGCAAATCGACACTGCTGAACCAGATGACGGGCAGCGATGTGTATGTGCAAGACCAACTGTTCGCGACGCTGGACGCGGTCAGCCGCCGCATCGAGACGGCGGAGCACACGCCGTTCCTGCTGGTGGACACGGTTGGGTTCATCCGCAAGCTGCCCCACGCGCTGGTCAGCGCCTTCCGCTCGACGCTGGAAGAAGCTGTGCTGGCGGATGTGCTGGTCATCGTCAACGACGGCGCATCGGAGGAAATCATGCAGCAGCACGACACGGTGGTGCAGGTGCTGTCTGACCTCGGCGCGACGGAGCAGCCGCGCATTGAGGTCATCAACAAGTGCGACCTGTACACCGATGAGGCGGGCGCGCCGATGCTGATTCCGGGCGCGGTACGGTTGAGCGCAAAAACGGGCGAGGGCATCGCGGAGCTGCACGCGCGCATTGCGGAGCAGCTGCAAAAGACCTACGCGCCCGTAACGTTCGTGCTGCCGTTTGACCGCTTCGGCTTGGTGGGGCAGATTCGTCCGCTGGGACGCGTGATCAATGAGGAATACACGGATACGGGGCTTGAACTGACGGTGGTGCTGGCGAATGCCGACCGCGACCGCTTGGTGAGCAAGTATGGGAAGGAAATCCTGAAGGGGTAAGTCCGTTCCCCAAATAAACACGCGGGCATAGTATGCAAGCGTCACCAACTCAATCGCGAAAAAGGGAGTCCAGAGGGTCGAAGACCCTTTGGCGGAATCCAGAGGCAGCGCCTCTGGGAAAGGAAGTTGCAATTCATGCAGAAGGCAAAAGTACGGGAAAATGTGAAGGAATACGCATTGCTGACGCTCGGCACGGTGATTATGACGCTGGGCATCTACTTCTTCAAGTTTCCGAACCATTTTTCCACCGGCGGCGTCAGCGGTATGGCGGTCATTGAGCCATTATATTCCGAATTTCACCAATGGCGATTTCGTCATGATGATCAACGTTCTGCTGCTCATCGTCGGCTACATTGTGCTCGGCAAGGGCTTCGGCGGACGCACGACGTATGTCAGCCTGCTGATGTCGGGTCTGACGTGGGGGCTGGAGCGCATCATTCCGATGAACGCGCCGATGACATCCCAGCCCCTCATGGAGCTGATTTTCGCTGTCAGCCTGCCCGCGGTCGGCTCGGCGATTCTCTTCAACCTCGACGCGTCCTCCGGCGGCACGGACATTGTCGCCATGATTCTGCGCAAGTACACCAGCCTCAACATCGGGCGCGCGCTGATGTGCAGCGACCTCATCATCACCCTGATGGCATGCGTCGCGTTCGGCATGGAAACCGGGTTGTTCTGCATCCTCGGTCTGGTGATAAAGAGCCTGCTGGTGGACATGGTGCTGGAAAACATCAACACGCATAAATACTTCCATATCATCACGACCAAACCGCGCGAAATCGAGCAGTATATTACGAACGTGCTCAAGCGCGGCGCGACCGAACTGCACGGCGAAGGCGCGTACACGCACGAGGGCCGCACGGTGCTGATGACGGTGATGAAGCGCCACGAGGCGATTATGCTGCGCAAGTACGTCAAGACGGTTGACCCCCACGCGTTCGTGCTGATTATGAACACGGGCGAAATCATCGGCAAGGGCTTCCGCGGCACGAACTAAGGGAGAAGCATCATGGAACACATTACGAGCCTGAAAAACCCGAAAGTCGCCGCGTGGAAGGCGCTCAAAGACCGCAAGGGTCGCCGGGAAAGCGGCTGCTTTCTGGTGGAGGGGCGCAAGATGGTGGAAGAAGCACTTGCTTCCGCGTTTGACGTGGAAACAGTGCTGGTGCAGGAGGGCATGGAACTCCCCGACGGGCTGACCATGCCGGTTTACGAGCTGCCGGAGCATGTGCTGGCGGCGGTCTGCGACACCAAAACGCCGCAGGGCATCGCCGCCGTCGTGCGGATGAAGGAGCAAAGCGCGCTGGGGAAGCACATCGTCGTCCTTGACGGCGTGCAGGACCCCGGCAACGTCGGCACAATTATCCGCACGGCGGACGCAGCGGGGCTGGACGGCGTGCTGCTCTCGAATCAGTGCGCGGACGTGTTCAGCCCGAAGGTGCTGCGCGCGACGATGGGCAGCATCTTCCGCATGAACCTGCGCACGACGGACGATTTGCCCGGCGAACTGACGAAGCTGCGCGAAAAGGGGTACAGCATCCTGTCCTCGCAGTTAGACGGTACGCCGTTCTATGAGCGGCAGGGCGTAGCGGAACGCTTTGCCCTCATCATCGGCAACGAGGGCAACGGCGTGAGCGAACAAGTGCAGCAGACCGCGACGCACCGGGTTCGCCTGCCTATGCGCGGCGGCGCGGAGAGCCTGAATGCCGCGATTGCCGCCGCCATCATGATGTACGAGCTGATGCGGTGATTTTTCCCAGATTGGATATTGACAGAACAACGACCCGATGATATAATGACACTCCCGATGTGCGAAAAAGCACGACATCTGCCAAAATAGTGAGCAGCGCTGTCCGATTCCCGCGAAGAAAAACGCGGCAGGATGGCGCTGCTTTTTTGGTGTCGGCAAAAAAATTGACGTGCGCGCATCCAAAGGAGGCAAGGCATGGAACAGCAGGGGATAAATCCGCCTTTCATCGTGACAGACGGGCTGACAAAGACATACATCCGGCGGGAGAAACCGGAGCATGGCGGCATCACGCGCCTGTGGCGGCGGGAAACACGCGAGGTGCAGGCGCTCAGGGACGTATCCTTCCGCATTGGGCGCGGAGAACTCGTTGGGCTGATTGGACCGAATGGCGCGGGCAAGAGCACCTTGGTCAAGCTGATGACGGGCATCCTGACGCCGACAAGCGGCAGCTGCACGGTGGATGGGCGCACGCCGTGGGCGGAGCGGAAGGCGCATGTGCGCAGCCTCGGCGCGGTGTTCGGGCAGCGAATGCAGCTCTGGTGGGACGTGCCGATTCGCGATTCGTTCGACCTCCTGCGCGACATTTACAGCATTGACGAGGGGCGCTATCGGCATCGGCTGGATGAATTGACGACGGCGCTGGACTTGGGGGACATCATGCAGTCGCCGCTGCGGCAATTGTCGCTGGGGCAGCGGATGCGCGCGGAGCTGTGCGGGTCGCTGCTGCATGAGCCGGAGCTGCTGTTTCTCGATGAGCCGACCATCGGGCTGGACGCAGTGAGTAAATTGAAGCTGCGGGAGTTCCTGCGGGTGGAAAACGAGACGCGCCGGACGACGATTTTGCTGACAACGCACGACATGGAGGACATGCGCGCGCTGTGCAGCCGGGTGATGGTGCTGGGACACGGCCAGCTGCTCTATGACGGCACGCTGACGAACCTGCTGCACCGCTACGACACCGCGCACACGCTGACCGTCACCTACGACGGCGCGGCGGATGCGTCGAAGCTGCCGCAGGGCGCAGTGAAAGACGGCGATACATGGCGAATTATCCTGCAAAAAGACGGCGACTTGTCCGAAACCATGCGGCAGGTGATGGCGGCAGGGAAAATGCACGAAATGGCAATCGAAGAGCAGAATGTCGATGAGCTGATTGCGCGGATGTACCGGGAGATGGCGCTATGAAGACGTGGATTGCATCGTGGAAGCCGTATTTCTCCCTCTACCGGCTCAAAGCTATGCAGGAGACGCAGTACCGCGCGGCGGCGCTGGGCGGGCTGGTGACGCAGGCGTTCTTCGGGCTGCTGTATGTGTTCCTGTACACGGCGTTGTTCCGAGGGGAAAATCAAGCGGAACTGGCGGAAACCATCACCTATGTGTGGCTTCAGCAGATGTTTTTCCGCGTATTGCTGATGAACGACACGGAGCTGATACAGCAGGTGATGACGGGTGGGCTGGCGTATGCGGTGCTTCGCCCGGTCGATCAGTATCGCTTCGCGTTCGTGCGGAACATGGCGCAGCGGCATGTGAATGCGCTGATGCGGCTTGTGCCGATGATTGCGCTGCAATTCCTGCTGCCGACCGCGTGGCGGATGCAGCCGCCGGAAAGCCTGCTCGCGCTGATGCAGGCATTCGTATCGCTGCTCATCGGCGTGATGAACCTGTGCGCGATTGCGGGCATTTCAGGCGCTATCCTGATGCAGACGATGGACAACCGCGGCATCAACGCCATCATCACCTTTATCAGCAACGCCTTCGCGGGCAACATCATCCCCCTGACGCTCTTCCCGGACAGCGTGCAGGCGATCATCCGCTATCAGCCGTTCGCGCAGTCGCTTGATGCGCCGATTCGCATGTATCTGCACGCGCAGGCGGCGGGGGAGTGGGCACTGAACATCGGCGTGCAGCTGCTTTGGCTGATGCTGCTGGTCGCCCTTGGGCGCAGAATGTGGCGGTATCAGCTGAACAGGCTCACGATTCAGGGAGGGTGAAGCAAGATGAAGTATGCGTTTCATGCCCTGCGGATGCAGTGGCGGTGCGCGACGCAGTACCGCGCGTCGTTCTGGATGCAGACGCTGGCGCAGCTGGTGATGTCCGGCAGTGAATTGATGGCGGTGCTGGTGCTGCTGGGGCGGTTCACGTCGGTTGGGCAGTGGTCGGGGAGCGAAATCATGTTTTTCTTCGGCATGATGCAGATGACGTTCGCCATCACGGAGTGTGTCGGGCGCGGGCTAACAGCGTTTTCGCGGGTCGTGCAGGGCGGTGAGTTCGACCAAATCCTCCTTCGCCCGCGAAATCTGCTTCTTCAGGTGCTGTGCAGCAGCACTGACCCGCGGCGGCTGAGCACGGCGGTGCTGGGGATTGTGTTGATGTGGCTTTCGGTCACGCAGCTGGGCATTCCGTGGACGCTGGGGAGCACGGTGCTGCTGCTGATTTCCGTCGCGGGGACGGTGCTGATGCTGCTTGGGCTGTTTCTGGTGGAAGCGACGCTGTGCTTTCTGTCCGTGCAGTCCATCGAGGCGGTGAATATCCTGACCTACGGCGGGCGGACGGCGTGCGAGTATCCGGTGGATATTTACCCGCGCCCGATTCGGCTGCTGTTCATGTATGTCGCGCCGTTTGGGCTGTGTATGCACGTTCCGGTGAGTGCGCTGCTGCATCACCCGATGGTGGATTGGCCTGCATGGACGGCGTACCTTGCGCCGCTGGCAGGGGCGATGTTCTTTCTGCTGATGGCGCTGGTGTGGCGGAAGGTCGGGGTCAAGCGGTACTGCTCGACGGGGTCGTGAGAGCAGGGAAATTGGGGGCGGCTTTCCGTTCTTCATCGCTCATTGCTAAGGCACCACCGCACAATTCGGCGGCGCGTCTGTCGATGTCTTTTCCGCCATCTGCGGCATGCAAATTCCTCGATTTACCGCCAGTAAACCTTCGAAATTTGCATTTGCATCTGACGAAAAATCCATTCGCCAGCCGACCACCTCATTTGTGCGGTGTTACCCTAATTCTCTTCGCTTTATCATCAATTTCTCATCTTTATTGGTTGCTTTTTGCGTAAAGTAGGGTACAATGTTCATGGTGAGTTCATTTTTCGCCTTCACCGTTCATTCATCCACATTCATACCCGATTCATTCAGGAGGCAGCCATGCAAAATTACGTTTTCATGACAGACAGCGACAGCGACCTGCCGCTGGAACTCAAACAGCAGTACGACATTCCTGTCGTCTACATGCCTTACTCCATGGATGGCAAAGAGTACTTCGACGACCTCGGCCAGTCGCTGAACCATAAGTCCTTCTACGACAAGATGCGCGCGGGCAGTCAGCCGACGACCTCCGCGCTCAACGAGACGGTCTACATGGAGTACTTCGAGCCGATTCTCTCTTCCGGGCGCGACTTGCTCTTCGTCGCCTTCTCCAGCCAGCTCAGCGCGACCATTCAGGCGATTTACGCCGCACGCGAGGAACTGCTGAAGCAGTATCCGGAACGCAAGTTCATCGTGGTGGACACGCTGTCCATCTCCGCGCCGCAGACGATTCTCGTCCTCAAGGCGCATGAGATGTACCGCGCGGGCAAACCGATGGAGGAAGTCGCCCAGTGGCTGGAGGACAACAAGCTCCGCGCACAGGCGTGGTTCACAGTGGATGACCTGAAGTACCTCCAGCGCGGCGGACGCATCTCCGCGACGGCGGCGGCACTCGGCACGCTGCTGGACTTGAAGCCCATCCTGACCGAAACGCTCGAAGGCAAGCTTGCCGCCGCGGGCAAAGTGCGTGGCCGCCGCAAGGCGATGAGCTACATCCTTGAGAAGGCGGTGGAGAACGTCGCCGATCAGAAGGAAGCCATGGGCATCATCCTGCACGCCGACGCGATGGACGATGCCCAGAAGCTGCACCAAATGCTGGTGGAGAAGCTGCCGGAGATGGACATCCGCATCTACCCCGTCGGCCCCGTCATCGGCACGCACGCCGGCCCCGGTACGATTGCGTTCTGCTTCCTCGGCAAAAAGCGCGAAATTTGATTTATCCGCCGTCTGTTCTACGCGAACAGGCGGCAATCTTTATATTTGATAAAAAAATTTCGCAGCGCCCCAGCACTGCGGGAACAGATGCGGATGAGGCCTTTTTCAGCAAAATCAACTGTTTTGCCGAATCTGGGCGAAGGAATTGCATTTTCTCCATATTTATGCTATAATAAGAATGTCACATTTTATTTTGCGGAAAGGAGTGGTGGCATCGTATGGATCAGCCTCCTTGTAGTCCGATACCCCGCAAGCCGTCATTCCCGGTACGCAGGGGTTTTTGAAAGAAAGGAATGCTTGATTTTCCATGACGCCTGAACTATATGGCACTGTTGTGATTCTGGTTGTGCTGGTGATGCTGTCGGCGTTTTTCTCTGCCTCGGAAACGGCGTTTACCTCCGCCAACCGCGTCAAACTCAAGACGATGGCGCAGGGCGGCAACAAGCGCGCGCAGATAGCGCTGAATTTGGCGGAGGATTATGACCGCTTGCTCAGCACCATCCTCGTGGGCAACAACGTGGTCAACATCGGCGCTTCGTCCATGGCGACGGGGCTGTTTCTTGCGCTGCTAAGCGGCAATCAGTCTGCTGCGACAACGGTTTCGACCATCGTGATGACGATTGTCGTGCTGATTTTCGGCGAAATCAGCCCGAAAGCGATTGCCAAGGAGAACCCGGAGACGGTTGCCGTTGCGTTTGCACCTGTGCTGCTGGTGCTGCGGACGATTGTTACGCCGATTAACGCCCTGTTTGTGCAGTGGAAGAAGCTGCTGGCAAAGCTGTTCAAGCCCGCACACACGGAAAGCTTTGTTGAGGCGGAAATCATGACGATGGTGGATGAGGCACAGAACGACGGTGATATAGATGAACATGAGGGAGAACTGATTCGCTCCGTCATTGAGTTCAACGACGACCGCGACGTGCTGAACATCATGACCCCGCGTGTGGACGTGACGGCGCTGGAGGACACTGCGACGATGGAAGAAGCCGCGAATCTCCTGCGCGAAACGGGGTATACCCGCGTCCCGGTCTACCACGAGGACATGGATCACATCGTTGGCATCCTCAATGAAAAGGATTTTTATGCCTGTCAGCATGAGGGTGTGGATAGTATCGTGGACATTATGAAACCGCCGGTTTATGCCCCTGCGACGCTGAAGCTCTCCAAGCTGCTGAAGCTGTTCCAGACGCAGAAGACGCATATGCTGATTGTTCTGGATGAATTTGGCGGAACTGAAGGCATCGTCACGATGGAGGATGTGCTGGAAGAACTCGTCGGCGAAATCTACGATGAGCACGACGATGTGTCCGAGGAAAGCGTCGAGATGGCGGACGGCTCACGCGTGGTCGAGGGCGGCATGGAACTGACTGAACTGTTGGAAGGCATGGGGTTGAAGGACACCTTCAACGCCGAAACCGTTGGCGGCTGGGTGAGCGAAATCATGGGCTGCATCCCGTTCGTCGGTGCGCGTTTTGAGACGGACCACCTCCGCGGCATGGTCACGCGCATGGAAAAGCGCCGCGTAACGCAAGTCCGCATCTGGCGCAAAGAGGGTACGGACGGGCACGCTGCACAGGCGTGATTTCCCCTGCTGCGGCAAAATCATCATTCAGGCGGAAATATCAATCAGAAAAGGAGCCTACCACCATGGCAACCACCAAAAAAGATAAGAAGCAGAAGTCTGACAGGCGTCAGCTTGCCATCAGCATTACCTGCATCGTCATTGTCGCAGCCATGCTGCTGACCTCCCTGATCACCCTGCTGCCCATTTATAACTGACGGAAAGGCATCACATGAAGAAAGACCATCGCGGCATATCGCTGGGAACATATGTCATGCTTGGCGTGACGGGCGCGGTGCTGCTGGGCTGCTTCTTGATTCTGCCCGGTCTGCTGGGGCAGGCGCGCGGCACGGTGGATGTCCGGCAGGTGCTGTCCATCTTCCAAACCGACGGAATGCCCTCGCTCACGCTGAGCGATATTCCCATTACCCGCGGCGATTCCACTGGCAATCTGCCCGCGCCGGAACCCACGCAGCCGCCCGCTGAAACCGCCGCGCTTGCCATTCCGTCCGCCACCCAAGCCCCCAAGCAGGGCGGCACGGTCACCCTTACTCTCGGCGGTACGGTCGATATGGATGATGCGGTGCGCAAAGCGGGCTACTACTCCGACTCGCAGAAGTACGATTTTACGGAGATGCTTTCGCTCCTGCGGAGCGAAATGACGGGCGATATCACGTTCCTGACGCTGGAGAACCTGATTCAGCCGGAAGTGAAAGTCTCCGCGCTGAACGCTCCCGACGCCGCGGCGGAACTGCTCCGCACCACCGGCGTGAACCTCGTTGCCATCGGCTTCCCGAAGGTGTACGACAAGGGCGCGGATGGCGTTCGGACGACGCTGGAAGCCCTGCATGACCGCAATTTGCTGACCATCGGCGCGTACAACACGCAGGAGAAAGCAAGCGCCATCTGCATCCGGACGCTGGACAACGTGCCCGTCGCGTTCCTGCACTACACCGAAGCACTGAGCAGCACGGGCAAGAAAGCGATGAAGTCCTCCGGGGCATCCTACGCTGTCCCGCTGGCGAATGCGGAAACGATTTCTGCTGATATTCGCCGTGCACGCGAGCAGGGAGCGGCGGTGGTCGTCGTATCGCTGAACTGGGGAACATCCGGCACGTCGAAGCCGACGAATGCGCAGCGGAAACTGGCGCAGGCGATTGCCGATGCGGGCGCGGACGTCATCGTCGGCGCGGGGACGCGCGTCGTGCAGCCGGTGACATGGCTGACGCACAAGAATGCGGATGGTACGGCAGCGCAGACGCTGTGCGCGTGGTCGCTGGGCAGTCTGCTGAATGAGTCCCGGAAGGACGGAAACGTTGCTGGAATGCTGCTGCAATTGCAGATTTCGTGGGACGGGCAGAACATCAGCTTTGGGCAAGTCAGCTATACGCCGACGTACATTTGGCGGCAGAAGGTGGATGGCGCGTATCAGTATCGGGTAGTTGCGAGTGACCAGAGCGCGCCGAATGGGATGTCGGAGGAACAGCAGGGATATATGGCGAAGGCACTGCGGACGATTCAAAACGCGCTGGCGGATTCGCCAATAACGATTAGGACAAAGTAAAAAGATAAACACGCGGAACCAGTAAGGGAAGAGCGCTCAACTCAATCGCGCGAAGGGGTCAAGGGGCAATGGTAGATTGTCAAGCAAGTGCAACACCGAAAAAGACCTCAAAAGGGGTGCGCCAGCCTAATCTTTTGCGGGGTCTGTGATTCAGCAAGTCGATAACGGCGGCGAAATACTCCGGAGAGACGGCAAGAAAATCACAGCCCTTAGGGAAAAAGAAGCGAAGAAGGCCATTGCCATTTTCGTTGCAGCCGCGCTGCCAAGGCTTGTGCGGTTCCGCGAAGAAAATGGGAGCTTCGAGCGCTTCTTCCAACTGGCGAAACTCAGCGACTCAGAACCGTTGTCTAAAGAAAGAGAGCAAACAGGCAGTCCTTCCAAGGCATCGAGAATGGCTTGCCGAGTTTCAGCGGCCGAGCGTGTGGCAACAAGGTGGCCAGTGATGAACCCCGAACAGCGGTCAACAAGCGTGACAGCCGCGCCTTTGCCCTTCGCTCCGACGATGGAATCGCCTTCCCAATCTCCGATGCGTAACCTGTTCTTAATTTCATCAGGCCAGTCAGGGATAATGCGGTCAGGATGAATGGTGTTGAAGTTGGCATTGCGGTTGACTTTCCGCTTGCCACGGCGGCGAAGATGGGTCTTCGGTTCAATTCCGGGAAGCAGTTTTCGCTTAATGTGGCGGTAAATGGTGGCGAAACTGACCGGGCGGTCAGGATGAGCAAGCGACCAGCGTCCCGCAATTTCCTCAGGAGTCCAAAAATGGTTGAGACCATCAATGACATACGCTCTCAGCTCAAGGTCAGTCTGGAGAGAAGAGTTGCGGAGATGTCTGCGCCGTGCCTTCGCCTTTTTGTGGGCAGGGAAAGGATGCCACGTTCCTTTCTCACTGCGATTCCGCCGCAATTCACGAGAAACAGAGGAAGGAGCTCTTCCCAGCGCATCAGCAATCTTTCGAATGCTGAGGTTTTTCCTGTGAAGTTCCCATAGACATTTCCGCTCATCTGATGTAAACTGGTGGTAAGACATTGTCTGCGCCTCCTGTTAGTTGGTGTGTGGTAGCTTCATTCTAACACAAAGCGCACGCAATGTCTTTCCTTTTTTGGCGCGGTGTTGCACTTGATATGATAATCTAAGAATTGCCCCTTGCAGGGTCAAGGGACGCTGTCCCTTGACCCTGCAAGGGGCAGACGAAAAGGGACGAAGTCCCCCCTTGCCCCCTCTGCGCGATTGAGTTGGCCGCGCTTTCATGCTCCTTCCGCGTGCAGCTTTTTGGCGCTTCGCCTAAGCCCTTGTTTGCTCCCCCAACTTTCCATGAAAAACCTAATTTGGGGGATGGCGCGTCACTCGCCGCGCACCATCATCACATGAATTTGCCGCTCCAACGCGGGAATCACGCACTCTGCCAAGCCGCCGTCCAACGCCACGTCGCGTATCACCAGCACATCAATGCCCAGCATGTCGAACACGGCGCTATTGAACGCGCGGGTGTAGGGGCCATGCGCCGCGACAATGTGTGTCTCCGGCACGCCGACTTTCTTTGCCAAATCCAGCGCTTCCACCGTCGGCACAATGCGGCAGAACAGGTGGTCTTTGCGCAGAAGGGACGCATAATGCGGCAGATTGCGGTAATCGCCCGCCAGCAGAATGTTCTCCTCCGAAAGCCGCGACAGCACCGCGGCCGCCTCCGCCGGATTCTCCACCCACTGCACCACGTCGCGCCAAGCTTCCTGCTCGTTCTCGATTTTCATGCGCTGGCAGGGAATGCCCAGCTGCTCGGCGGAACGGCGGATGCGCGTCTGCGTCGCGGTGGCGTACGGGTGCGTCGCGTCGATGACCTTGCGGGGGTTCGTCTGGCGGATGTAGGAGAGCATCTGCCCGTCGTCAAACCGCCCGATGTGGCACATCGTTCCCGGCGGCAGCTGTGCGCGCGCGTATTCCGTCGTCACGCAGACGATAACCTGCTTGCCGCGCCGCCGCATCGTCTGTGCCGCCTCACGGCTCTCGTGGGTGTTGCCGAAAATCAGAATTCGCTCCATGGTCACTCACTCCTGCGGGTTATTATTTTTGCCCGTAGTAGGCGTTCGGGCCGTGTTTGCGTAGAAAATGCTTATCTTGAATGTTCTGCGGCGCGGGGGCGGCGTCGGGCTTAATCTGCCGCGTGTAGACCGCCATTTTCGCCACTTCCTCCAGCACAACGGCGTGGTAGACCGCCTGTGCCGCGTCCTTGCCCCATGTGAACGGCCCGTGCGACGCGCAGATAATCCCCGGCACATGCACCGGGTTGATATTCCGCTTCGTCAGCTCCTCGATGATGACTTTGCCCGTGTTCTTCTCGTAGTCCTCGTCGATTTCCTCGGTCGTCAGGTGGCGCGCGCAGGGAATTGCGCCGTAGAAGTAGTCCGCGTGGGTCGTGCCGTAGCAGGGAATATCCTCGCACGCCTGCGCCCAGCCGACCGCGTAGGGGCTGTGCGTGTGCACGATGCCGCCGATGTCCGGGTACTGCTTGTACAGCTCCAAGTGCGTTTTCGTGTCGCTGGAGGGGTTCAATTTGCCCTCGACGATGTTGCCGTCCAGGTCAAGCACGACCAGCTTGTCGGGGGACAGCTCGTCGTACTCCACGCCCGACGGCTTGATGACGACCAGCCCCTTTTCGCGGCTGATGCCGGACACGTTGCCCCAAGTGTAGGTCACCAGATGACGCTTGGGCAGCTCCATGTTGGCTTCGTAAACGGCTTCTTTGAGCGATTTCAGCATCGGAATTCCCCTCCTCAATCCATATCCGCAATCGCGGCCTTTTCGGCGGAAAGCGCCTGATGGAAACGCGCGGTGTAAGCATCCAGCCCGGCTTCATCCGCCGCGTCCGCACGGATGGTAGAACCCTTCGCGCCCGCAAAAACACGCGCGTTCAGGTAGTCCTCCAGCGTTTCGTCTGCCTGTCGATTGACGCGGTACGCCGCCAGCAGCGCCATGCCCCACGGGCCGCCTTCGCCCGCCGTTTCCATGACGGAGATGGGGGCTTTCAGCGCGGCGGAGAGAATCGTCTGCCCTGCGACGGGCGTCTTGAAGTAGCCGCCATGACCCAGCAGCTTGTCAATCTGCACATGCTCCTTGGCGAGGATGTCCATGCCGATTTTGAGGCTCGTCATTGCGCCCGCCACGAGCGAACGCGCGAAATTCGGGAATGTCAGCTTCGCATCCGGCGTGCGCACCAGCATCGGACGACCCGCGTCCAGCCCAACCACCGGTTCGCCGGAGAACAGCGGCAGATTCACCACGCCGCCGCAGTCCTTGTCGCCGGAAAGGGCGGATGTGAACAGCGCCGTGTAAATGTCGCCCATGCTGACAGGCACGCCCGCCGCGTCCGCAAAGCCCTTGAGCATCCCCGCCCATGCGTTGATGTCGGAGGTGCAGTTGTTGCAGTGCACCATGGCGGTCGGCTTGCCGGTGGGCGTCGTCACCATGTCGATTTCGGGGTACACGCGCGAAAGCGGCTTTTCCAGCACCACCATCGCGAATGTCGATGTGCCCGCGGACACATTGCCCGTGCGCACCGCGACGGAGTTCGTCGCCGCCATGCCCGTGCCCGCGTCGCCTTCCGGGGGCGCCATCAGCGCGCCGGGCTGGAGCGTGCCGGTCGGGTCAAGCAGCTTTGCGCCTTCCGCCGTCATCACGCCCGCGTCATCGCCCGCGCATAGCACGCACGGCAGAATCTCGCGCAGCGTCCACGGCATGTGGTAGGTTTTCGCCAGCGCATCCACCTTGTCCAGCATGTGCTGGTCGTAATCCAGCGCATCGCTGTCGATGGGGAACATGCCGCTCGCTTCGCCGATGCCAAGGCAGTTCTTGCCGCACAGCTTGTAGTGCACATAGCCCGCCAACGTCGTCAGGTGATGAATCTGCGGCACCATTGCTTCGCCGTTCATCATCGCCTGCACAAGGTGCGCAATCGACCAGCGCTGCGGGATGTTGAAGCCCAGCAGGGCGGTCAGCTTTTCCGCCGCCTGTGCCGTCATGGTGTTGCGCCAAGTGCGGAACTGCGCCAATTGCCGCCCGTTTTCATCAAAGGCGAGGAAGCCGTGCATCATGCCGGATACGCCGAACGCCGCCAGATTCGTCAGCGTCACGCCATAATTCGCCTGCACGTCCTTTTGCAGATTCGCGAACGCGTCCTGCACGCCCGCCCACACGTCATCCGGATGATACGTCCAAATGCCGTCCTCCAGCCGATTCTCCCATGTATGGTCGCCGGATGCAATCGGCGCGTGGTCGTCGCCAATCAGCACCGCCTTGATGCGCGTCGAGCCGAACTCAATGCCCAGCACCGCTTTTCCGTCCGCAATATATGCGGCAATTGTTTCGTGATTCATGATGTACCGTCCTCCTCTTTCTGGGTGATTCCGCAGCCTTTCTTACACACAGTATACCAGAAAACGCCGGGAATGTCCATCGTTTGCGGGGGTGAAAGTGGCGTAAGCAAAAAAAATCTGGTTTTTCACGGAAAGTTGGGGAGCAAACAAGGGCTTAGGCGAAGCGCCAAAAAGCTGCACGCGGAAGGTGCATGAAAGCGCGACCAACTCAATCGCGAAAAGGGGTCAAGGGGCAATTGCCCCTTGCAGGGTCAAGGGACAGCGTCCCTTGTGGGGTTTGGGGCAACGCCCCAACTGTTCCGCGGGCGACCAGCATCTCAAACGCACTCAACAAAGGCGCAGGCAGCGAAGCGTCCCTGCCAGTAACTTTGCGCGTCCGCAGACGCGCCCTCAAGCTGCTCTTCCCCCAAAGATTTCGTGAAGAACCAAAAATCCCTGCCCCAGCATTCCACTGGAACAGGGAAAAGAACTCACTTCCGCTTCTTTGCCTTGCGGATGATGATGATGACAATCGCCATCACGGCGACAATCGCGATAAACGGCAGCGCCGCCGTCAGGAACACCACGCAGTCCTGCAGGAACGACACGAAGGCATTCCAGCCGGTGGACAATGCGCCGCGGATGCGATCGCCCAGCGACACCGTTTCGTCGCGCAGATCCGGCTGGGCTTCCTCATTCAGCGTCACACGCACGGTCGCGTCATTTACCTGCTGATCGGTGTCCGCCAAGGCGCTTTCCAGCTGCTCGATGTTGTACTGCGTGTCCGCCAGCTGCGTCTCCAGCGCCAGCAAATCCGACAAATCGCCCGCCGTGTCGGTCAAGGCTTGCAGGCGCGCCAGCAGCAGCTTCTGATTTTCCAGCCGCGCGGCGGTATCCTGATAGTTTGCCGTCACGTCGGTGGACGACATGTTCCGGCTGGTGACGCGCCCCAGCTCACCCGTATTGCTCAGGAACGCATCGAGCGAATCCGCCGGAATCCTCAGCGTCAGCGACGCGGTGCGCAGATCACGGTTGTTCGTGTATTCGCTGGAGCTTTCCAGATATCCGCCGTACTGGCTGAGCAGCGCGGTCAAACTTGCCATGCTGTCGTCATAGGCGGATGTTTTGATGGTCAGCGACACGTTGCGGATGATTTTCTTGTCCTCCGCGACGGCGGATTTCGCGCTCGCGGTTTCCGGCATGGCGTCGTTCGCGGCGCGGACCATCATCGTGCGCGCACCGCTGTCGGCTTCCTCCGAATAGCCGACGTCGCTGGTGTAGGTGTCGTAATCGTAGTCGTAGTCGTAGTCGTAGTCGTAGCTGTCCGCGAGGGACTGCGGCGAACTCGTCCGCGCGGGCGACAGGCTGTCTTTCGTCAGCAGCGTTCCGCCAACGACGAACACCAGCGCCGCGGCGACGGAGAGGATGCGCGTCCAGCGGCGCATCGGGGTGACTTTGCGGGTTTCTTCCTGTTTCATGGCGTCCTCCTTTACCAGCGCCGTCCACTGCGCGTGGAAATTTTCCGGCATATCCGGCACTTCCTCGTTCAGGGACGACATGCATTGCCGGAGGACTTCGTTTTCATCAAAATGGGGTTCGCGGTTCATTTTCCTGTCCTCCTTTCACTCGGTAAGACGCTTGATTTTTCGTTTTGTTCCCGCTGATTGGCAAGAATGGCGGCAAGTTTCTGCCGCGCGCGGTTGAGTCGGCTCTTCACCGTGCCGACGGATACGCCCGTAATCTGCGCAATATCCTCGTAGCGCTGCTTTTCCAGCGCGTAGAGGATGAGGACGGTGCGCATGTCGGCGGGAAGCTGGTCGATGGCGCGGGAAATATCGCCGGTGGATTCGCGGTCGAGCAGCGCGGCTTCGGGGGTCGGGGAATCATCCGCCGGTTCAAAGCCGTTTTCCGCCATCGCGTCCATCGAATCGCTGTCCACCATGCGTTTTTGCTTGCGCAGAAAGTCAATGCATACGCTGCCCGCAATGCGGTACAGCCAGCTGGAAAGCCGCAGTCCTGCCGATACTGCCCAATGGAGCGCCACGCCTTCAGCATGACCTCCTGCGCGCAGTCCATCGCGTCCTCGCGGTGGTGCAGATAATGCCAGCAGACGCGCCAAATCATCTGCTCATAGGGTGTGACGAGCTGCTCAAAGGCGGATGCGTCGCCCTTTTGCGCGCGCCGGAGAATGAGTTCATCCATTGCAGAAGCCTCCTCGTTTTTCATGACGAGCGGTCGGGGGATTTTGTTCCGTGTTTCATGAAGATTTACAACTTTTCTTCCGCCAAAATAGAAGAACGGCTGCAATTTCATCATATCATGGCGGATGGATGCCGTCAAGCAGAAAAAAAGGTTCATCACGGACTCTTGGGGGAAGAGCAGCTTGGGGGCGCGTCTGCGGACGCGCAAAGTTACTGGCAGGGACGCTTCGCTGCCTGCGCCTTTGTTGAGTGCGTTTGCGATGCTGGTCGCCCGCGGAACAGTTGGGGCGTTGCCCCAAACCCCACAAGGGACGCTGTCCCTTGACCCTGCAAGGGGCAGACGAAAAGGGACGAAGTCCCCCCTTGACCCCTCCGCGCGATTGAGTTGGTCGCGCTTTCATGCTCCTTCCGCGTGCAGCTTTTTGGCGCTTCGCCTAAGCCCTTGTTTGCTCCCCCAACTTTCCGTGAAGAACCGAAAAAAATCCCCGCGGACGTATCATGATTTCGTCCAGCGGGGAACATAAAGACTTGACAAGGTATATATTATGATATATACTAATAATACAAGGAGGTGCAGACGCATGATGACTGCAAAGCTGTTTGAAAACGGGCGGAGTCAGGCAGTTCGGCTGCCGAAGGAGTGCCGCTTCAGCGGGGACGAGGTGTCCGTCAGCAAGGTGGGGGATGCCGTGATTCTGCTGCCGAAGAACAACCGCTGGTCGGGCTTCTTGACCAGTTTGGATATGTTCACGGCGGATTTCATGCCGAATGGGCGCGAACAGCCCGATGCGCAGGAGCGTGAATCGCTGTGAAATACATGCTGGACACGAACATCTGCATCTTTGCCATCAAGCACAAGCCCCCGGCGCTCATCCGCAATTTCCTCCAGCACGACCCGGACGACCTGTGCATTTCCGCCATCACCTACGCGGAGCTGATGCATGGCGTGGAGAAAAGCCAGTCGACGGCGCAGAACCGCGCTGCCATCACGCTCTTTCTCTCCGCTATGGCGATTCTCTCCTTCGACGACCGCGCGGCGGAGGAATATGGGCAAATCCGCGTCGACTTGGAGCGCAAAGGCACGCCCATCGGCCCGCTGGATACGCTGATTGCCGCGCACGCACGGTCGCGGGGCTTGACCCTGGTGACGAACAACACCCGCGAGTTCTTCCGCGTGGAAAATCTGCCTGTGGAGGACTGGACAAAATAAGAAATGAGCAATTACAATGAGAAATGAGGAATGATTCGTCCACCATTTCATTGCGAATTGCTCATTTTTCATTGCTAATTGAGGCGTTACCGCCTTCTTGCCATTTCCGCCCACACATCATCGAGCGTCACGCCCTGCTGGTAGAGCAGCACCATCAGGTGGTACAGCAAATCAGCGGCCTCGTAGGTCACTTCCTCTTTATTCGCTTTCATCGCGGCGATAATCGTCTCGCTGGCTTCCTCGCCAACCTTCTTGCAGATTTTCTCCACGCCGTTGTCCAGCAGGTAGTTCGTGTAGCTGCCTTCCACGGGGTTCGCGGCGCGGTCGGCAATCGTCGCGTAGTCCTCCTGAAGGACATTCGCGGTCGCGGGCGCGTCCTCATCCACATACACGTCGTTGAAGAAACAGCTTTTTGCGCCCGTGTGGCACGCCGGCCCGACTTGCTCCACCGTCAGCAGCATCGCGTCGTGGTCGCAGTCGTAGCGCATGGCGACGAGCTTCTGCGTGTGCCCGGAGGTTTCGCCCTTCTTCCACAGCGCCTGCCGGGAACGGCTGAAGTACGTCGCGTATCCGGTTTCCAGCGTCTGCTCAATTGACTGCTGATTCATGTATGCCAGCATCAGCACCTGATTGGTGCGCGCATCCTGCGCAATGGCGGGAATCAGCCCGTTTGCATCAAATTTCAACTGCGAAAAGTCCATATTCATTCTCCTTTGTTCGCGGTTTGGATGGCCTCAAGCGCGTCCGGCACGGTGAACGCGCCCTCGTACATTGCGCGCCCTAAAATCGCGCCTGCGCAGCCGATTTCCTGCAATTTCAGTAAATCGCTGATGCTGCTCACGCCGCCTGAGCCGATGATGTCCATCTGCGTCTTGTCAATCAGGCGCTTCGTTGCGGCGAAATTCGGGCCCTGCATCATCCCGTCGCGGCTGATGTCGGTGTAGATGAGGGTAGCGACGCCCATGTCCCGCATTCGCAGGGCGACTTCGGCGGCGGTCAGCGCGGATGTTTCCACCCACCCGCGCGTCGCGACGAACCCGTCCTTCGCGTCCAGCCCCACGGCGATTTGCCCCGGAAACGCCCGGCACGCCTCTTTCACCAGTTCCGGATGTTCAATCGCCGCTGTGCCGATGATGCACCGCGTCACGCCCGCTTCGATGCGCAGGGCGATGTCCGCCATCGTGCGCAGCCCGCCGCCCAGCTCGACGTTTCCGCCGAACGCGCGGATGACCTCGCGAATCAGCGGGAGGTGCTTGGTCTGCCCATCAAACGCGGCGGTGAGGTCAACAAGGTGGAGGTACGTCGCGCCCTGTTCGCGCCATTTCGCGGCAAGGTCAACGGGATTGCCGAAGATGGTCACGTCGTCGCGCCTGCCTTGGCGGAGACGCACGGCATTGCCATCGAGCATGTCAATCGCGGGGTAAAGCTGCATGGGAAACCCTCCTTTGGGGGATGAAAATTAACACGCGAGCATAGCATGAAAGTGCGCCCAACGCAATCGCGCGAGAGGGTCAAGGGACGAAGTCCCTTGCGGGGTCAAGGGGGCAGCGCCCCTTGGTTTCCCCCAATAAACACGCGGAAGAAGCCTGAAAAAGTTACCAACTCAATCGCGCGAAAGGGAGTCCAGAGGGTCGAAGACCCTTTGGCGGGGTCAAGGGGCAGCGCCCCTTGCGCCTCCTTAATCCAGACTGCCCTTTGTGGACAGCACACCCTCAATCCGATTGTCGATGCTTGCCGCGTCTCGCAGCGCCAGTCCCAGCGCCTTATACAGCGCCTCCAGCTTGTGGTGGTCGTTTTTACCGTACAGCACCTTCAAATGCAGCGTTAAGCCCGCATTTACGGCGAACGCGCGGAAGAATTCCTCCGCCAGCTGCGTGTCGAACTGCCCGCACATGGGGGCGGCAAATTCCGCGTCGAACACCAAATACGGGCGGCCGCTGATGTCCAGCGCGGCAAACGCAAGGGCTTCGTCCATCGGCATATAGGCACTCGCGGCGCGGCGGATGCCTGCGCGGTCGCCCAGCGCGTCGCGGATGGCGCGGCCGAGGCAGATGCCCACGTCCTCCACCGTGTGGTGTGCGTCAACGTGCAAATCGCCCCGGCAGGTGAGCGCCAAATCCAGCTGCCCGAAACGGCACAGCGCGTCCAGCATGTGGTCAAAGAAGCCAATGCCGGTCGAAAGCGACGTTTTGCCGCTGCCGTCGAGGGTCAGCGTGAGGGTAATGTCCGTTTCGCGGGTTGTGCGGGTGATGGCGGCGGTGCGCATGAGGATACCTCCTTGGTGGATTTGGGCGTGCGCTGTGTGCGGGCGGAGCTATCCGGTCGCGCCCATTTGGCGCGACACAGCATAGATGTTGGAATGAGCAAGTTGGGGGCGCGTCTGCGGACGCGCAAAGTTAGGGGCAGGGACGCTTCGCTGCCTGCACCTTTGTTGAGTTCTTCCTTTGAGTAGGTTTGACGCGGAACAGTTGGGGCGTTGCCCCAAACCCCAGCAGGGACGCTGTCCCTGCACCCTGCAAGGGGCATTGCCCCTTGACCCGTTTTTTGTGACCCGGCTTGGGCGCGATTCCCTTACTACTTTTTCCCTTAGGCTTTTATTTCCTTACCGAACCGAATCGCAACCGCGTTCGCGTGGGCATCTAAGCCCTCCTGCCGTGCCAGCAGCATCACCTGCTCCGACACCCGCTCCAATTCTGCCCTTGAACAGCAAATCAAGCTCGACTTCTTCACGAAATCATCCACCGACAAGGGCGAAGAACCGTGCCGTCCCACTCGTCGGCAGCACATGATTCGGCCCCGCCAGATAATCCCCCAGCGGTTCGGGCGAGTAATGCCCCAGAAAAATCGCGCCCGCGTTCTCAATCAGCGGCAGCAGCCCATACGGGTCAGCAACGGACAGCTCCATGTGTTCCGGCGCAATTTGGTTCGCGATGTCCGCGCAGTCGGGGAGGGTCGGCGCGACGACGATCGTCCCGTAGGCGGTCAAGCTCTTCTCGATGACGTCGCGGCGGGGGAGAAGGGCGGTCTGCCGGGCGATTTCCGCCTGAACGGCAGCGGCGAGGGTTTCGCTGTCCGTAACGAGAATCGCGGCGGCGAGGGGGGTCGTGCTCCGCCTGTGACAGCAAATCAGCGGCGACGTAGCGGGGATTCGCGCTGTCGTCGGCAATCACCAGCACTTCGCTCGGCCCGGCGACCATGTCAATGCCGACATGCCCGAAAACCTCCCGTTTCGCGTTGGCGACGAAAATGTTGCCCGGCCCGGTGATTTTGTCCACGCGGGGGATGCTCTCTGTGCCGAACGCAAGGGCGGCAACGGCCTGCGCGCCGCCGACTTTGTAGATTTTGTCCACACCCGCCAAATCCGCCGCGACAAGGGCAAGCGGGTAGCTGACCGAGCCGTCCCGGCCGGGTGGCGTGACCATGATAATCTCCTTTACGCCCGCGACCTTCGCCGGCAGCACGTTCATCAGCACCGACGAGGGGTACGCCGCCGTGCCGCCGGGGACGTACACGCCGACGCGCTTGAGGGGCGTAATCTTCTGCCCCAGCGAAATGGCGGGGTCAAAATTTAACCATGTGTTCTGCTTCTGCTTCTCGTGGAAGGCAGTGATGCGGCGGGCGGCTTCGCGCATGGCGTCGAGCCATTCGGGGGAAGCGGCGGCGTAAGCGCGGGCGATTTCGTCCTTCGTCACCAGCACGGTTTCGGCGGTCATGGTCACATGGTCGAATTTCACCGTGTAGTCGAACAAGGCGGCGTCGCCCTCCTGCCGGACGCGCGCGACAATCTCCTTGACGATGCGCGAAACCTCTTCGTTTTGCAGCTGAGAGCGGTTCATAACGCGGCGTTTCAGTTCACCCGCGTCGGATGCGCGCAGAATCGGAATCATGCCTGTCCCTCCTGTTTCACGGCGAGCAGCGCGCCCAGTCCGTCGATAATCTGGCGGATGCGCTCCCGCTTGGTTTTCATGGCGACGCGGTTGACGACTAAGCGCGCCGATACGTCGCAGATGTCTTCCAGCACCGTCAGGCCGTTGGCACGCAGGGTCGAGCCGCTCTCCACAATGTCGAGGATTACGTCGCTCAGCCCGATGACGGGGCCAAGTTCCACCGAACCGTGCAGTTCAATAATTTCAATCGTCTGTCCACGGCTGTCGTAGTAGCTGCGGGCGATATTGGGGTACTTCGTGGCGACGCGGAAGGTGGCGCGGTTGACGCTGCCGCCCGGCTCGCCGGGGTAGCCCGCGATGCACAAGCGGCACTTGCCGAAGCCTAAATCCAGCACTTCGTACAGTTCGCGTCCGGCTTCCAGCAGCGTGTCTTTGCCGACGACGCCTAAATCCGCCACGCCGTGATCCACATAGGTCGGTACGTCCGATGGCTTGACGAGGATAAACCGGACGTTTTGTTTTTTGTCCCACAGCACCAGCTGACGACCGGGATTCCGCGGTTCAGAGCAGTCAATGCCCAGCTGCTCCAAGAGGTCGAACGCCTGCTCCGCAAGCCGCCCCTTTGCCAGCGCGAAGGTGATGACCGGCTGCTCCATCAGAACACCGCCTTTCCGTACTGCTCGAAAACGCTGCCGTTCAGGTATACGGCGGCGGATGCTTCCCCGCTGTCGACGCGCTGGTGCAGCTCCTCGGCGGTCAGCCCGTACAGCAGGGCGACTGAAACGCCCTTGTCCCGCAGCTGATGCGCGTAGGCGATGGCAGAGCGCAGTCCGCCCGGCGCGAAGGAGAGGATGACGTCCGGCACGGGCGGCGCGAACGTTTCGCCCTGCCGCTCCAGCGCCATCAGCGTCAATTTCAGCGAGAGCGCGAACCCCGTCGCGGGCATCGGGCGGCCGAACTGCGCCGGAAGCCCGTCATAGCGCCCGCCGGAGAGAAGCGGCTGCCCAAGCTCCGCCGCCAAGCCGTGGAACACCACGCCGGAGTAGTAATTCGCCTGCTGCGTCAGCCCAAGGTCGATGCTTACGCAGTCCGCACAGCCATAGTCTTGCAGGATGGACAGCACCTGCCGAAGATGCGCAATCGCGCGCAGGCATTTCGGCGATTTCGTCAGCTGTTCCGCTTCATCCAGCACCGCCGCGTCGCCGAAGAGCTGCGGCAGACGCATCAGGCGGCGCGATACGTCCGCCTCAATGGACAGGCGGTCAAGGTAGAGCTGCATGTCCAGCGCGTTTTTGTGCGCCATCATGTCGCGCACCGCCGCGCACTGCTGTTCTGTCAGCCCGGCTTCTTCCAGAAATCCGCTGACGAACTTCACCTGTCCCAGTTCAATCAAAAAGTCGCGAATCCCGGCGGCGCGCAGGGCTTCCACCGCCAGCGCGATGACCTCCGCGTCCGCCTGTGCGCTGCCTTCGCCCATCAGCTCCACGCCTGCCTGCGTGTCCTCGCACAAAGCGACAGTGTTTCGGAGTGGAATTTCGCCGCGGACTGCACATAGCATAAACGCAGCGGCAGCGGCGCGTTTTTCAGCCGCCCGGACGCCAGCCGAACCGCCGGAATCGTCGAATCCGGGCGGACGGCGAGAATGCGTGCCTGCGGGTCGAACGTCTTCCACACCTGCTCCGGGCGATAGCCGAACGTTTGATCATCCAGCGCGTCATAATACTCCAAAATCGGTGTTTCGATTTCCTGATAGCCGCCGAGGGTGAACAGACGGCGCAGCTTGTCCTCCAAGCGGCGCTTGCCCGCGCATTCGCCGGGGAGGGTATCCTGCATACCGCTGGGAATTTGCAGTCTGCGACGCTCCATTGTGCCGCCTCCTGTCATAATTTTGATGATTTAGCGCGATAAAGCGCTAATGCAATGAATTATACCAGAAATAGCGGATTTGTCAAGGGGTCAAAACGCGATTTCTGCTGATTTCATCATACCAGATTGCAAGCCGCTTCGCAAGGCAAAAACACCGAAAGGACAAAATGGGGCGCGCCGTGGCGCGTTTGCCCCGATGGTGGACGGAAGGGGAGTACCGTGGCGATTTTGCACTGCTGGTGGCTGGACGTGGCGCGCTGTGGCAATTCGTCCCGTGCGGCATCCCGTCTAATCCTATATAATAAAGGAAGCGAAATTTCGCGAAAACCGACTGCCGCGCCGCCGTCAGCCGAAAATCCGCCGAAATCATCCCGCGAATCGGCTGATTTTGCGCTATTTTCCCGCGCTCGGCTGAAATTTTTCCTTGTATCATCCCCGGAATTGTGATATAATAACATTTGGCGCGTTCTGTCTGCGCCATAGATTGAAAAGATTGGAACTATCGGAATGCGTTTTGATGACTTGAAACTGATGCCCCTGCTCCTGCAGAATGTGCAGGCGGCAGGCTATGAAACCCCGACCCCGATTCAGCAGGCGACCATCCCGCTCGTCCTCGCTGGAAAGGATGTGCTGGGCTGCGCGCAGACCGGCACGGGCAAAACCGCCGCGTTCGCCCTGCCGATTATCCAGCAACTGGCAAAAAAGCCCACCCGCTTCGGGCAGAGCCGCGCCATCCGCGCCCTCATCCTCACCCCGACCCGCGAACTCGCCCAGCAGATTATGATAATTTCGTGCTTTATGGCAAAAAGCTGCCCGTCTACCCGACTGTCATCTTCGGCGGCGTAAATCAGCAGGGGCAGGTGAATGCCCTCCACCGCGGCGCGGATGTGGTGATTGCCTGCCCCGGCCGCCTGTGGGACTTGATGAATCAGGGCTTTGTGCATTTGGATAAGGTGGAGACGTTCGTGCTGGACGAGGCAGACCGAATGCTTGACATGGGCTTCATCCATGACGTCCGCCGCATTGCGGAAAAGCTGCCGGAAAAGCGCCAGACGCTGATGTTCTCCGCGACAATGCCGCCGGAGGTTGAAAAGCTGGCGATGGATCTGCTCCACGAGCCGGAATCCGTCAAGGTTGACCCCGTGTCCTCCACGGTCAAGAAGATTGACCAGTGCCTGTATTATGTCGATAAGGCGAACAAGAAGCATCTGCTGGCGAAAATCCTGCGCGACCCGGACGTGGAAAACGCGCTCGTGTTCAGCCGCACGAAGCATGGCGCAGACCGCATCGTCCGCGACCTCAAGCGCGAGGGCATCGACGCGGTCGCCATCCACGGCGATAAGAGCCAAAACGCCCGTCAGGCCGCGCTGACCGCATTCAAGACCGGCGAGTGCAAAGTCCTCGTCGCGACGGATATTGCCGCCCGCGGCATCGACATCGCGGGTCTGAGCCACGTTATCAACTACGACATGCCGATGGAGCCGGAAGCGTATGTCCACCGCATTGGGCGCACGGGCCGCGCCGGCCGCGACGGCACCGCCATTTCTTTCTGCTGCATCGACGAGGTGAAGCAGTTAGGGCAGGTGGAGAAGCTCATTGGCAAGCGTCTGCCGCTGAAGGAAAGCGAGTGGCCGATGGAAATCACCACCCCCAGCGAGCCGAAGCCGCGTCAGCCCCGCCCGGCAAAATTGACGATGCAGGGCAACGCCGCGCCGGAGCGCAAGGCGAATCGCCCGATGAGCGCCAAACTCGCCGCATCCGCCCCGATTCGCGAGGCGTCCGTGGAGAAGCGCGCCGCGAAATCCGCCCCGCGCGAGATGCAGGTCATCCGCCGCGAGCATCAGCAAAATCCCGTGCCGCGCTTCGGCCCTGCCAGCGGTCAGCGCGCAGCACGCAGCGGTCAGCCTGTCGTCATCGGCAGAGACGGCAAGATGCGCCTTGGCGGCACGCCCATCCGCGTCGAGAGCGCCCCGGCGAGCAAGCCTGTCGCCCGCACGAACGCATCCAGCGCGAAGAAAAGCGCCGGACAGCCCGTCCGCCGCGTCAACCGCAGCCGCGGCCGCAATGGCGAGCGGTAAGCATTGTCCCCCCCCGAATCACGCACGATTCGGGGGATTTTTTGGTTCTTCACGGAAAGTTCGGGGAGCAAACAAAGGCTTCGGCGAAGCACCAAAAAGCTGCACGCGGAAGGCGCATGAAAGCGCGACCAACTCAATCGCGCGGAGGGGTCAAGGGGCAATTGCCCCTTGCAAGGTCAAGGGACGGCGTCCCTTGTGGGGTTTGGGGCAACGCCCCAACAGTTCCGCGGACGACCAGTATGCCAAACGCGCTCAACAAAGGTGCAGGCAGCGAAGCGTCCCTGCCAGTAACTCTGCGCTCCCGCAGGAGCGCCCCCGAGCTGCTCTTCCCCCAAGATTCCGTGAAAAAACGTTTTTTCTGCCTGCAAGCTGCAGATTCCCCGCAAAATCGCTAAATCCATCAGAATTTTTTTCCGAAACCCTCTTGACAAACTGCCTGTCATTTGGTATACTAATAAAGCTGAATCGTTTCAGCCGTGCCAACATGGCTCAGTCGGTAGAGCAGCGGTTTCGTAAACCGCAGGTCGAGGGTTCGAGTCCCTCTGTTGGCTCGCTTTTCGAGGTGTAGCGCAGTTTGGTAGCGCGTTTGGTTCGGGACCAAAAGGCCGCGGGTTCGAATCCCGCCACTTCGACACTTTTTACCATCTGCATTGCAAAATGTAGATGGTTTTTTCTTTTTATCCACAAGATATTGACCATATCCACATGCCACGCCCCTTTTTCTTCGTGGAAGCCGCCTTCTTGGGTACATTTTGTCCCCATTGGGGACAGCGCGTGTTCGTGTAGTTTTGCAATCCCTTTGAAAAATGTGTTACAGGTGTCACAAGAGAAACGCACCTGCAATTCCATGACATAGAAGAGTATTTTCTTGTTACACTTATTTTTATGCTTGTGTTACATTGTGTTACGCTTCACCATGACCCCCTCCCTGTAATTTTGCCACGCGGTGTCTACGACGAGCCCCCGCCGGTGTGAAAACCCCCATGTTGGAATTTCCAGCATAGGGGGGATACCCCCAACAGCAGAAGATGTTCGCATTTTTTATCTTCACCTGCGTCCCGCAAAAATTTCCTTGACCGTGTATCCCGCACCCCACGCTATTGCGGCTTGCGTTTCACTTGCAAAATTCAGGATTCTATGCTATACTGACGCTGTTCCCGGTTTCGCAATTTCCGGGCAACACAAAGCGACTGCTCCACTCGATGGAACAGCCGCTTCTTTTTTGCACTTTATTCTTTTCGCCCTTTTGATACTTGTCCTCGCCCTGATCCGTCTTGTCCCGCAGCACTTCCAGCAGCTTCCGCAGGAACGCCGGAACAGGCAGCCCCATCAGCCCGCAGTTCTCGATGATCGACAGTGCCTCATTCGCGATATAGAACAGCGCCGCCGCCGTCTGGCAGCTCTCGCCCGTGCCGATGACGTACCTGTCCACCAGCGTCGCCACCAGAATCAGCACCCAGATGAACATTTTCCGCGCCAGGCCAATGAAGCCCGCCGTGCTGGACAGCCGCCCGCCGTCCGTCTTGGTGCTGCGTCCCAGCGCCGCGCAGACAAGCCCGCTGATGTAATCCACCACGTTCAGCGCCAGCAGGCACGTCAGCGCGCCTGTCCATGCGCCGCCGACCGCGCCCACAATCGCGCCTACCGCCGCCGAAATCCACTTAATCACATCATCCCACCGCATTGTTCAGTACCTCCTCCAATACTTCCAGCGCACGTCTGAGACTATCCCGCAGCGCTTCCAGTTTCGCCCGCCACGCATCCGGCTCTTTCGTAGGCATATCTCCATCCGGCTGCTTCTGTGCCGCATCCAGCGCTGCCCACGTTGCTGTGCCGCAGATACCGTCTACCGTCAGCCCCTTCGCCGTCTGGAACGCACGCACCGCGCCCTCCGTCGCGCTGCCGAACACGCCATCCACCGCGCCGACATCGTAGCCACACGCTGCAAGCATCGTCTGAAGCTCTCGCACCTCATCGCCGCTTGTGCCTTTCCGCAGTGTCTTTCTCACCTTGATTCGCCCCGCTTTCTGTATTTCGTCCGCCGAATACAACCCGACCGGCACGGCATAATGCGTCCAGCCCTGCCCGATGTTGCCGGTCTGCACACCAGCACTGCAATGGATAACCTGTCCTCTGCCGATGTGCATCCCGGTATGCTCCATTTTGCTCCCACTCTGCCGGAACAGGCAGCAGACCACATCCGGCATATCCGCGATTTTTCCGCGCACTGCCCAGTTGGAAATGGTGTTGTACTGGCTCGTTGCGCCACCTCCGGCAATCTCGATGCCGACCTGCTTCAGCAGCCAGTGCGTGAAGCCGCGGCAGTCATACGCCAGCGCACCCTGCCACTTGCATCCAGTGCAGCTTGTCCCGCCGCCATTCAGCACCTGGCACTTCTTCGTGATGTTGCCAGCATGCGATGGATTGAGCCGCGCATACTTGCGCCGCAGTTCCGGTGTGCAGGGACTGCCCCACGCGCCGTAGACATACGGGTCGCCCAGATGCTCCTGGGCAAGGCGGATGATTGTTGATGCTTTGTCGTTCATGCGCTCACTCCTCCGTCTGTTCCACCCACGCCTGGCATTCCGCCATCGTGTACGCGCCCCGCAGCACCTTGAAGCTGTGCAGCGTTCCGTCAAAGAATCTTCCGTGCGTGCCGTCGGACTTCTGGTAGCCGCCGATGAGCAGCGATTTGGCGACTGCTGTTTTGTAGCCGCCGATGAGCGACGGTTTGTTGTAGTCCGTTTCTGTCGGATAGCGGTCGGATGCGAAGTACCAGTTCTCGCCGTCAAGCACCAGCGCGCAGCGGATGCGCTTGCCCTTGCAGAACGGTGTGATCGTTTTTGAGGACGAATACATGTTGATTTGGAAGGAAACGTCCGTGCCGGCGGCGTGACCGACCAGTCCCGGCCATGGCGACGATTCCTCCAGACAGTGGAAAAGCACGCAAGTTTCGCCTGCGGACGGGTTTGGCGTCAGGTTCTGACTGCATGTCACGTCGAACAGAATCGAGTATGCCGGCTTCGTGCTGACGTCCTGGAAGAGCCTCACGCCCGTGTCGATGATGCCGTCGGTGGTGTTCGTGAAGGTCGTTTCCGCCGGAAGCTCGTAGAGGAGCGTAGGAGTAACCGCCGTGACCGTCACCGCGCATGTTGCTGATGCGCTGCCCGCCGTCGCTGTGATGGTCGCGTTGCCCGCTGCCAGCGCCGAGACGCTGCCGCCGCTGATGCTCACGATGCCAGAAGGCGATACGCTCCAAACCAGCGTGTCCGTGCTGTTTTCCGGCGTGACTGTCGCCGTCAGGTTCGCTGTCCCGCCGACTTCCAGATTCAGCGATTCGGCGGAGAGCGTCACCGCCGTTGCCGGGTTCGCCAGCGTAATCACCATCCCCGCCGTTTTCGCGCCCACCACGTCGCCCCTGCAAGGCTCAAACGCAACCGTGCGCGTTCCGCTGCCCGCGTCCGTGAAGGACAGCTTGTAGGTCATCGTCCCGTCCGTTACGTCGTAGATGTAGCGGTTCACGCTGCCGTCAATGTACACGCGAATGCTTGTCGTGTTTTTGACGGTCATGGTGAAGATGATTTCCTCGTTCAGCGCCGCCGTCGTTTTGTCCGCGCTGATGGCGGAAATCGTCGGCGCGGCTTCTGCTGGTTCGCTCACGTCGCGCATCGGCGGATTCGTCGCGTCCACAAAAGACGCTGCCGGAGCGGTTGCCGCAATGGTGGTTTCGCCCTTCGTCACGCTGATTGTTCCCGCCGTCAAGCCGTTCGCCGTCGCCGTAATCTTCATTGCGCCGGAAGCCCCGTCGTGCTTCACCACGCAAAGGCACTTCCCGCTGAACGCGGCGTGCGTGCTGCCGGAGAGCTTCTCCACATTCGCGCCGTGACCGTTGTCCGTGCCGATAATCGTTCCGCCCACGACCGCAAAGGTCACGCTGTTGTCAGCATTCGGACAGAGCGTGCCGTTCTTGTCCAGTACGTCGCAGGTGATGTAGACCAGATCATCCGACGCGGTGTTGACCGCTGTCTTGTCGCTGGAAAGCGCCAGTTTCGCGGGCGCTCCCGCCGTGTACTGAATGTCCTGCGCAATCAGATTGCCGGAAACGTCGTAACCATTCGCAACCAGCGTTCCCGCCGCATACGCCACCGTGTAGGCGTACTGATTCTTCGTCCCGCGCTGCGCAAGCGTCTTCTTGCCAAGAGACGTTCCGTTCAGGAAGAGTTCAACCGACGCGCAGTTCGAGTACAGCCATACGTCAATATTGCCGGATTCGTGCGTCCAGTGCGGCAGCATGTGAATCATCGGCGCACTTGCCCACATGGACTGGTACATGAAGTAGATGTCCTTCGGGAATCCGCAGGTGTCCACAATGCCGAAATAGCTGCTCTTCGCCGGATACTTGTTCCATTCGGTCGGTTCGCCAATGTAGTCAAAGCCCGTCCAGACGAAATGACCGCAGGAACGAGCGCTGCTTAAGTAGGCGTTCACCGTTTCTGCCGCTGTGTTGCCCCACGAAACCGCCTTGTTGTCGTAGGAAGGATACGCCATGTTCGCGCTGTCCGTTGCGTATACGCCGCGGCTGGAAAGCGCCGAGGTCGTTTCGCTGCCGTAAATCGGGCGGTCGGTCTGGTAGGTCTGGTTGTTGCCGTTGTAGTTGATGCCAACGACATCCACGATAGCCATCAGCGCAGATAGATTGCCGCCGGGGGCGTTGTTGCCCATCGTTGTCGGGCGGGTGCTGTCGAGGGCTTTCACCGCGCTGTTGACCATCGTGCAGACGTTCACAATCTCGCTGGATGAATAATCGCCGAGCGTCAAATTCGTGCGCACTTCGTTGCCCAGCGACCACATGATGACCGCCGGATTGTTCCAGTCGCGGCGAATCGCGCTGGTCACGACTTCGGCGTAGTGGTCGGTGAAATACCGCCCGAAATCCTTCTGCTTTTTGCTCTTCGTCCAGCCGTCGAATAGCTCTTCCACCAGCAGAACGCCCTTGCGCTGGCATACGTCGAGGTATTCCGCGCCGAACGGGTTGTGCGTCAGGCGAATCGCGTTGCAGCCCATATTGGTCAGGATGTCCACTTGCCGCTCAATGGCGCTGCGGTTCTCCGCCGCGCCGATGCACCCGCCGTCGTGGTGGACGCACACGCCTTTCAGCTTCGTATGGATGCCGTTGAGATAGAAGCCCGTGTCCTTGTCGAATCGGATACTGCGGTAGCCGTAGGTCACGCGCTTTGATCGCTGAACCCGATTGCCGACTTTCGCGCTGATTTGTGCTTCGTACAGCTTGCCCGCGCCGATTGCCCATAGCGTCGGGTTCGCCAGCGCCACCGTCGCGCTGACGCTCTGCGTTTCTCCTGCCGCAATCACCGCCGACGCATCCGCCGTGCCGACTTTTGCGCCGTCCGGGTCATACAAATCCACCGTGAACGTCGCGGACGCTTCCGCGCCCGTCTTGTTCACCGCGTCGAACGCGACAACCGTTTCGCCGTTGGTCAGGTCGCTGTCCAGCTTCGGGGTCGTCACGCGGATATTCTCCATGCGAATCTGGTCATCCAGCAGCGTCACCAGCTCCACCGGGCGAATCATTCCGCTGCCGGAGTACCAGCGCGAGGACGGCTGCTCATTGCGCACGAAAACCGCAATCGTGTTCACGCCGCTGACCATCTGTTCCGTCGCATCCACCGCGAACGGGTTGTAGCCGTAATAGTTCTTGTGTACCTGCTGCCCGTTGACGTACACGGTCGATTCCATGTACACGCCGTCAAAGCACAGCACATACCGCCGCCCACTCTGCTTGTTCACGCTGACGGTCGTGCGATACCACGCGTCGCCGCCGTCCAGATACCCGCCCTCATACGTCGCAGGGCTGGACGCATTGAATTCCAGCTCCACCGACCAGTCGTGCGGCACGCTGACCGTCCGCCAGCTTGCGTCGTCAAACCCCGCTGCCGCTTCCGCGGTCGAGGAATACGCCGTGTTCGCCGTCGCGAAAATCAGGTTGAACTTCCACGAATCAAGCGTGACAGCAGAAACAAGCTGGTCGGCGGTCGTGACGGGGATGCCGATTTCCTCCAGCGCGGCAATGCGCCGTTCCAGCTTGGCAATGTAGTCGCCGACCGCCTTTGCATCCGCCGCCTCGCCCTCTTTCGTCAGCGTCGCGTCCACTTCGACCGTTCCACCGCCGGAACTGCCGTCTTGCGGCGCATCGTATCCCGCCCCGCGTCGTACAAACCACCTGCCGGATGCCAGTGTTATCACCTGCGCATCTTGTTTCGCTTGCAATACGCCGCGCAGCACGCCGGATACCGCATATACACTCTGCGGCAGTACGACGCTTGCTACATTGCCAGCCGCAGTGCCAAGCACAGGAATCGTTTTCCCATCGGCGCGGTCGAAGGATGCTGAAATCTCATATGCGGGCAAATCCACCGCTGCACCGCCGTCGTACACACTGACGCGCCATTCGTGCGCACGGCTGTCACCCTGCACCATCATCAAGTCAGGCCAGTTTCGCGCCCCGGTCGGATGCTGGAGGTCAATGCGCTCCTCAAACGTCCACTGCATTGTTTTTCTCCTCCTGCTTGCGGATGATAGCGATAGCCTCATTCAGCGCCTGCATACATCCCAGCATGTGCGCCACATTGTCACGCCCTGTGACAGGAATCGTGTCAAGCGTCATCTGAATGCTCAGCAGCTTATTCAGCACTTCTTTCATGCGGTTTCCTCCTGTCTTACGATATTACAAAGACCTGCTGTTTCGTCTTGCCGTTGCTTGCCTTTACCACTACGCGCACCCGGCCGGTATCGAGACTAACGCAAGTGATTTCTCCAATGGTTACGTCGCTTGAACCTGCGCTGTATCCTGCGCTGTATGCGCTGGACGCATCGACCGACACCAAGTGCTGGCTTGTGTCCTTGTTGCTCAGGGTAATGTCCAAATCTGCTGTGATGGTTTTGCTCGCAGAATAGTAGCTTTCTCCGTATGCTTCCAGCGCCTGCACATATACCGATGATGCTCCTTCTCTCCTCGCGGCATCCAGAGCATCATCGTAGCCCGGCATGTCGCTCAGGTCAAAAGTTGCATCGGCAGGCGCGAAAAAAGAACAGGTTTTCGTGCCAATGGTTAGCGTATGAAGAACACATGCTGTTTTTCCAACAGTCAACGTCCCCGTATCCAGCGTTGTAATAAGTCCCTGTCCTGCAACAAGTTCGTCGAAATCGCCGTATCCTGCTACAACAGATTCACCGCTAATGGTTACGCCTGCGAAGTCCGTTGCCCATGCGCGAATCGTATCAAGTTCCCCGGTTGTCACATATCCCGTTAGCGTAATTGTGCCGCCGCTGATGGTCACGCCATCGCCGCTTAGTTCGACCATTGCGCTAATGTCATCGTCCTTCTTGACGTACATCACAAGGCTGTCACTCAGCTGCTCGATGGCGCTTTCCGTCTTTGTCGTGCGCCCTGCCAGCGCATCCGTCCGCGTCACCAGCGTGCCGATGGAATCATTGTTGACCAGGATTTGCGCCTGCGCCGTCGCGACGCTATCTTCGACCGTTGTCACGCGCCCGGAAAGCAATCCGATGCCGCTGGCTTGGACTTCGATGGCGGATTCAGCCGTATTCATCCGTTGCCCAAGCGCATCGACCGATTCTTTACTGGCTTTGAGCTGGATTTCATCGGCATTCTGCCGGATGGACGTTTCCGCTTTGCGGATTTCGTCGCGCGCCACATGAGACGCAGCGCCATTCGCCGCGCTTTCGGCTTCAATCGCTTGCAGCTTGCTGACGATGCCGTCCGTCTTCGAAAGCGTGTCCGATGCTTTGCTGGCAATGGTGACGACGATGCTGCCCGGATCGCCGCGCGCGTCCTGCTTTTCGACCGTCACAATCCGCGCAGTTTGCCGCAGACTGTGCGCATCATCCGAGATAATCACTTGCTTCCCCGGCGTGAAGCAATCCCAGTCATAGCCGGTCAGCGTGTAGAGGTCAATTGCCGTTGCGGTCAGGCTGATTTGCGGCTGATTTCTTTCTGCCAGCACCTGCTGACCGCGCGCCAGCAGTTCCTCCGGCGTAGTCAGCGCGTTGTTTTGATAGATGGCGGCACGGATGCCGTACTGTGAAATGGTGTCCGCATCAATGTATGGCACTGCATCCGTTGTCAACGATTCCACGGTGACGGTTTTCCCGTCCTTGCCAGTCCCGCCAATCAGGTAGAGGCGCGTCACCAGCTCTGTCGTGTCCATCTGCATTTGGATGCCGGTGAGGTTGCGCCCATAGTGGATGCCGCACTTGCTTTCAGCATCTGCCTTCCGGACGCTCAGCCGGAAGGGAAGGGCACTTGTGTCGCATTCCCATGTGTACGCATCCAGCTCTTCGCAGAGCTTCCGAATGCCTTCCAGAATGCTGATGTTGCTCATTGACAGCGCCACCGTTTGGTCGAAATCGCACACATCCAGCGCCCAATGCGCCGTTGTCTGCTTCTCCAATAGCTGCTGGATTGCTTCCCGGACGCTGATGCCGTCAAACACCATTTCGCCGAAGATGAGGTCGTCCAGCAGAAGCGACAGCACATGTTCCAGCGTGTAACTGCGCGTTCCACCCGGCAGCACGTCCGAAGCGGGCATCCCCGTGATGCGATACACGCCTAAATCACGCGCGCCATCTTGCAGATGCACCCACGGCAGTTTCGCGCATAGGTCGTTCGCCGCGTCCTCGCAGGGCAGACGCAATTCCGCCGTGCAGAGGTCATTGTGCTGCAATGTCCAGCCAAAGCTGGCGTTTTCCAAGATTGCAATCGGGCGCAGCGCATCATCCAGCAGAACAGGTGCATCACTCATCGCCACACCCCCTGTGCGCTGACGGTAACAGCTGTGCCGATTGTTCCTTGCGCGGCTTCATCGTACAGAGGCGTTATTGCAATCGTCGTTGCTCCGACACCGCGAAGCAATTCGCAGTGCAGACAGCGCGAAAAGACGGGTTCGCGCGTCTCATCCGCGCGCTTGACTGAAACATCCAGCGGGTAACTGCTGTCAATCAGCAGCGTTTCGCCCGTTGCCAGTGCCAGCCCTGACACCTCGACAATCGCGCCGCTGACGTTGATTCGGCAGCCGTCGAGCCTGCGCGTCCCGGTGTTCAGCATCTCGAAGCTGATAGGCGCGGGCATATCGCCGTCAATTGCAATCGCCATGAGGTGCGTTCCGGCAGCTTCAAGCGCCTTTTGCGCGAAATTCGCCCGCAGGCTGTGCAGATGCGGCTGTACCTTGAAAGTCACGCTTAGCCCTTCATCCACCCAGCCGGATGCTTCGCCGACGACGCCCGTCACTTCTGCCATCGCATACTTGTCCGGCTCGCTGTCCCAGATAAGCTGGCGGCGACCGCACATCAGCCACGACACCACCTGCCGCCAGAGCAGCGTTGCTGCTTCCTGCGTCGGCAGCGCATGGTTCGCATACAGATTCACCGTTTCCGTGTATTCGTCCGCGCTTCGCTGGTCGCCATAGCTCAACGTGCCATCCATCCCACTGACAGAATAGCTGACAACATCACTGCCTGCGCAGATGGTGCGCTTCTTCGCACGAATCGCAATCAACCCGAAGTCGTAGAGACTGTGCTGCCCGTTGAAAGTAAATCCGTTTTCCATTTGCTCATCTCCCATCAGACAATGACCAGCTTCGCTGTCCTTCCGGCAATGGTATGGTTGCCGCGGTCGGTACTCGACCGGCTGACGCTCGGTTCTATCGTCCGGGCGACAACTTGGCGATCCATCACCATCGTCGTCTGCCCAAGCCCTTCACGGCGCATTGCGGCAGCGGTTGCGTCGCCCATGCGGTCGTAGTCGATGCCCGCAGGCGCAGCACCTTGCCGCGCCGCATAAATGGCAGCGTCCGCAAATTGATTGTAGTCAATCGGCGGATTGCTTCGCGTTGTCTGCGTGGTACGCAGGGCAATGTTGCTGAGCGCCTGCGCAGCTTCCACAATGCGCGGTGTCGTGCGCTCAATGCCCAGCGCAAAGCCCTCTGTATACGATTCGCCGATTTCACGCGTTTTTTTCGATGGACTGTTGACGTTCAGTTCCGTTCGCGCAGCATAATACGCCTGACGCGCCGCCGACCGTGCTGCCTGCACAACTGCACCTGTGCCGGATCGGATACCGACGGCAATGCCGCTGCTGATGGCCGTGCCGATGCGGTTGAACGTGCCGCTATCAACCACAGCTTGCAGCGCCGTGAGCATATTGTCGAACACCGTGCCCATTTCATCCTGCACCTTGTGCCCATCTTCGTTGATGCCGCCCGCAACACCCGTCACCCAGTCCTTGCCGAGCGGCTTGCCCGCATCAACGGTCATCAGCTCATTCGTTGCGTCGATGGCGGCTTGCAGGACATCCGACATTTGGTCATAGACATCCGGCGCAGCGCTGCCGATATTGCTGCCGACAAGATTGAGTGCACCCGGAACAACCGCGTTGATAATCTCTGCATTTTCAGTTCCGGCAGGAACATAGCCATGCGTAGCCGCATCCACGTCCTGTGCAAGGCGGTTGCTGGCAATTTCCTTCGTGCTGCTGCCGTCAAAGATTCCAACAATCCAATTCCATGCACCTTCGATGGCTGTGCCGACGCTCGTTTTTACGCTTTCCCAAGCCTTTGCAATTGCATCAGCGACACCATCCCAGATGCCGCTGAACCAATCAGCCAGACTGCCGAAGCTGTCAAGAATTGCGCTCCAAGCACCGCTGAATACACTGCCCACGCTGTCCTTGACTGTGTTCCATGCGGTCGTCGCCGCTTCCGATACGCCGTTCCAAACGCTTTCGAACCACTCTGCCAAGCTGCCGAAGCAGTCAAGAATTGCATCCCACGAACCGCCAAACACACCGCTTACACTGTCTTTGACTGCGTTCCATGCCGTTGTCGCAGCTTCTGATACACCGTCCCAGACGTTTCCGAACCACTCAGCCAAGCTGCCGAAGCAATTCAGAATTGCATTCCAAGCGGACTGAAATGCATTGGTTACGCCTTGCTTTACGTTCTCCCACGCATCACTGATGGCTTGACCAAGGTCATCAACACCGAAAATATTGCCGATAATATCAAGCATCGTACCGAAAACGGTGGTGATAGCTGCCCAAATTTGAGCAAAGAAGCCAGCAACAACCGTTTTTGCGCTTTCCAAGGCTTCACCAATATCAATCTGCCCGGAAAGCAAATCGGTGAGAATCCCGCCAAGCGTCCCGAACACGCCGGTGATGGCATCCCAAATGCTTTTGAAGTATGTTTCTACGGCACTGATTGCTTTTCCGAGCGTTGCAGTGATGTTCCCTTCTGGCAGATTCAGCACATCTTCCAGAATTTCACCCAGTGTGCCATAGACATTCTTGATTGCATTCCAAATCTGACCGAACAATCCCTCAACCGCAGTCTTTGCGCGCGTCAGGGCTTCCCCTACATCAATTTCACCGGAAAGCAGGTCGCTGAGAATCCCACCGAGCGTGCCGAACGCTCCCGTGATGGCATTCCAGACACTTGCGAAATAGCCGCCAACTGCGCCAATTGCCTTGTTCAGCGGTTCCGTGATGCTGCCTTCCGGCAGATTCAGCACATCCTCCAAGATGCCGCCGAGCGTGCCGAATGCGCTGGTGATGCCCGTCCAGACTTTGCCCATTGCTTCCCCGACACCATCTTTGACGGATTCCCAGCACGGCTCAATGGCGGCAAGCAAGCCGGAGAAAAGCCCGCTCACCAGCTGAACCGCTGCACTTGCCAGCGCAGGCAGATTGCTCACAAGGAAAGTGGCCAGCTGCGCAACTAACTGCCCAGCGGCTTGCCCGATGCCCGCCGCGTTCGCGGTCAGCGTGTTCACCAGCGTTTGGAGCAGCTGTATCACCGCAGGCAGAAGTCGATTGACCATCCCCGGCAGCTTGTTTCCGAGGGAACTCACCAGCTTGCCCACGGCGGTAGTCAGCAGCGGCAGCGCACCTTCGACGGTGCTGATGATGTCCTCGATTGCACCGTCCATCTCATCCAGCAGGTAGTCCATCAATTCGCCCATTTCGTCGGGCGTGAGCCCATCTCGAATGGCATGGTTGACGCGCCCCATTGCTTCGGTTGCGCGATTCACCAGCGGCTGGAATGCAGGAATCAGCGCCAAGCCAATCGCGTTCTTTAAGCCGGTTACAGCCTGCGAATTGCGCTGTATGGCATCATCGAATCCGCCCATTGTGGCGATTTCATCATCGCTGAATACGGTGCCGAGCCGTTCTGCTTCTGCGTTCAGCGCTTCAAAGCCTTCACGTCCGGCTGCGATGAGTGGGTTGAGTTTCTGTGCACTCTCGCCGAACAGCGCAATCGCGGCAGCGTCACGCTCTGCTGGGTTCTCAATCTTGCCGAGTGCATCAATCGCATCCCAGAATACATCCTCCGTACTGCGCAGACGGCCGTGAACGTCCGTGATGCTGACACCCAGCGTCGCAAACTTGTCCGAGGCTTCGCTGCTGCCGTTGAGCGCATTGCCCATCGTCTGTGTGAGCTTGGTCATGCTGCTGGCTATCGAATCGACGCTCGTATCAACGAAGTTGCTTGCATATGTCCATTGCTGGAGACTGCTCTGCGCAACGCCGGTTTGCGTGCTGAGTGTCGCAATATCATCCGCGTACTTGCCAGCTTCCTTGGATAGCTCGAAGCCCTCCTTGGTCGCATTGGCAGCCGCTTTTCCGACTTCCAGCAGAGCCTTTGCCGCCAACTTCGCGCCGGCTACGACAACGTTGCCCAGCGTTTTCGCTGCTCCTGCCATGACCGACAGGAACGCCTGATTCTTGCCCGACGCATCATCAGCGCTGTCACCCAGTTCGTCCAGCGAATCACCTGTTTCGCCCGCTGCTTCGCCGTATTCATCCAGCGCGTCCCCAGCTTCGCCGACCGTATCGCCAAGGTCATCCGTTGCGTCCGCGCTTTCCTGCGTCGCTTTCTGCGCCTCCGCAAGCGCCGTCGAAGTTGTGTTGATTTCGTTGGAACACTTGTTGAGGGCTGTCTGCGCGGTTGCCAGCTTGATGCGGTACTGGTCGGCTTCTTCGCTGTTTTCGCCAAACTCCTGCTTTGCGATTTCCAGCATTTCGGATAGAATCTGTACCTTTTCGCGGTGCGCGTCCTGCTGCTTTGTCAGCGCTTCCTGCTTCGCCGAGAGTGCTTCAATGCTGTTCTGATTCGCGCCATAGGCAGACGTTACGGCATCCATCTCAACCTTCTGGACGCGCAGTTCGCGGCTGATGTTTTTCAGCGCCTCGCGATAGGTCTGCTCGCCCGCAACGCCGACGCGCGTTTTCATTTCGACGACCTTCGTGCCATTTGGCATGGTTTCACCTCTCTTCGCGCTACGGGCGCGGAATGTAGTTCAGACGCACCGTCTGCCCGCCGGATCCGCTTGCAGTGTGTTTTTCGCGCGGCTGGTTTGCCCGCATCATTTCGCTCAGCAGGATGCAGATGGCACGCGGTGTCGTCTCCCAAAACGCATCTATGCTGATGCCCAAATCAAGCGCATGATACATCAGCCACGCCCAAGGAAAGTGCTTGGCAGCATCTTCTTTCCTCGCGTGGCTCATCAGTTTCCCAGCTGTTCCGGGTCGGGCAGTGTACTGATGACGGACTTCTGGATAACATCGCGCAGCTGATCGATGCTGTCATAGGTGAACAGGTCGTCGAACGTTTCAAAGTCCATGAAACAGCCGCCCGCACGGAGCGCACCATAGACACACGCCTCGATGGCGCGGTGTTTCTGGCGCTGGAGTTCCGAAAGAATCTCCATGTATTCCGCGTCGCGGCCATACTGCTCTTCGTACACCATTTCCGTATAACGCGCCTGCCGATTGCCCCATTTGAGCGTATAGGTCTGTCCGTCAAGGGTAATTGTCTGCGCTGGTGCAACGAAGTCACGACCGCGCACCACCTTTTCCATCTTCACATTTTCCATGATTCAAGTACGCGCCCGGAAAGCACATGCAGACCGGGCGCGATTCCTCCTTACTTTCCTGCCTTTTCAGACGCAGCTTCGTAGACAGCTGTGAACCAGCCCGTAATCACGCTTGCCGGAATCGTTTCATCATCACTGTCCACCACCATGCCAAGGGCATTGTCATAGATGCGGCGGTCGCAGACTGCTTCCAGCGTCGGGGTCTGATATTCCGTCGAGCCAACTTTGTCGGTCTTGCCGCTGGTTTCGTTCTCGCTGAACTGCCCCTTGTAGAGCCACCAGAGTTCCTTTGCGCCTGTGTCCTTCGTCCGGCAAAGCCCAATCGCGACGCTCGGTGCATCCGTCGATCCGTCAAGAATGGTGACACCGTTCTTGTCCTTCTTGCGGCCGAGAACGTAGTCCTTCATTTCCGGCGACACGGTATCAACGTTCGCCTTGATGCTGTAAGCCTTGATGCGCTTGGAGCGCCGCACAACACGGTTGGATGCTTCCAGCGTCGCTTCCGCGTACTGCGGCGTAATGGTCACTTCAATCGACGCGCCAAGCACCTTCGGGGGATCGTAGGTCGGCGCGGCCACCGTCGTGTCCTCCGTCGCGTACCGTGCGACGTAAACATCCAGCACGCCGGTAAAGATACCAATCGTCTTTTCTGCTTCACTCATGGGTGAATACCTCCTGTTGTTCATTGGTTGTTAGACGCAGGGTAATCTGAATATGCCTGTATCGGGTTTCTGTTTCGTAGGTTTCTGGCCCCCAATCGCTGATGACGCATCCAGCGCGTTTGAGTGCGTAGAGCGTCGCCGCCAGCAGGGTGTCCAGCGGCTCGCGGCTGTACAGGTCAACCTGTATCATGTGCCGCACGCGAATCCAGCGGTTGCTCGCGCTCTCCGGCGTTGCCTTGACCTCAAACCAAGCAATGTAGGTATCCGGGCGCTCATTGAGGGGATAGCGCCCGACCGCAGGCGCAAGCCCTTTCAGCGCATTGCCAAGCATTTCATGGATGGTCATGTGCCGCCTCCTGTCAGGACTTCGGCAATGGCGCTGCTGATTTCATCCGCGCTTTCTTCCATTGCTGGCCACATCCACGGTTGTGCAGGCATGTTGCTCCGTCCGTACTCCAGCACATAGCCGACGGTTGCGTTCCGTTCGCCATCGGCGCGCTTGCCGGAAGGGTAGACATCGCAGTAGTAGCCATCCGCCACCGTGTGATGCGGGCCGTCAACGGTCATCGAGGCGGCAAGCTGTCCCGTGCGCACGGGCGCGCTTCGCTGGAATGCTGCCGCTGCGACCTTTCCGCCCGCGACTGCCGCTTCCGGCGCGCGCTCTTTGAGGGCATCCGCCGCCAAATCAAGCTGCTTGATTGCCTCATCAAGCCCCGTCACATTAAAGATTGCCATATGCCGCACCTTCTCCCTGAATCATCCGCGCCCGAAGCAGCATGTAGCCGCCGCGCCGATTGTTCAAATGGTTGACCTGAATAATGTCGTAGAGCGCCCCGGCATAGCTGATGCGCATTCCGGTTGTCAAACCCGTGCGCCAGCGGATTTTGAAATTCATCACATTTTCCGCCTGATGATTCGCGTTCGCGAAGAATTCCCGGCCGGACAGGTCGCGCGCCTGTGCCTTTGTTTCCGCGATAAGCGCCCAAGTGGTGGTTGCATTGCCCTGCGCATCCTGTCCAGGCTGTGCGCGGAGAATCTGTATGGTGTCCTGCAATGCGCCGCAATTATCGTACATACCGCATTACCTCAGAGCCGGAGCTGGTGGATGATGCTGGTGACGCCAAAGGGAAGCTGCTCCGCCTTGTCACCAAGAGCACCACGGTTATCGTAGTAGTGGACAGCCAGCTGATACACGCACAAATCATACAGCGGATCTTCTTCCGTCGGCACGGGTACGCCTGCGTTGACCAAGTACCGTTCTGCCGCCGCCATGCACTTCTCCAGCACAAAGTCATCTTCCGATGAATCCACCACGGCATAGCGCTTCAGGTCGCTGATGTTTGGCATGATTCAGCCCCCCTCACATTTCCCTGGGAACAGGCAGCCCCGCCGACAGACAGCGCTTCTGCACTTCTGTCAGGAACTCTGCCGCAGCCTTGCGCACAAGCTCATCGTGCTGACTGGCATCGTATGCCTGCGCCAGCTCCATGTTGACGCTTGCGCGCCGTCCTGCCTTGTAGCTGGCGGAGAGGGAAGCGACCGCTACACGTTTCTCCTCATCCGCCGTGACCTGCATCACGATGCTTTCCACCGCATCAAACATCCTGCATCCTCCTCATCAGGCGCGTGCCGCCAGCGCAACATACGGCGAACGGGCAATGGTGGAGTTTGCGCCGGTAATCGCGGTCATCCAGTCCGGGCGGCCACCAACACGCCAGGAAAATTTGAACGCCACCTCATCGGTGTCGAAATACATGTGCATGGAAGTCTGCTTGTTGATGCCAGCGCGCTCCACAATCAGGTACTGCGTCGCATCGAGGAAGGCAATGTCGCCGACCGCCCCGACCGCCGCTGCTTGTTCCAGCGGGATCACGTCGCGCCCCAGCAGCTTGCCGTTCTCGTTACCATACGCACCGGCAGGCAGCCACAGCGGGCCGCCGAAGCTGACCGTCACGCCGCTGTCGCTGGTTGCCACCGTATCCGTTCCCATCATCAGCTGCATCAGCTGAAGCTCCAAGTCCTGATTGATGTACCACTTCGCGTTCGCACGGCACTGCGCAGGCATACGATTCCACATTTTCAGGATGTTCTGCACATTGACCGTGCCAGCCGCCTGATCGGATTCCTTATCCACCGTGACCAGCGCAGTGTTCGTCGTCGGCATGACCATGCCCAGCGGCATCGAACCGCTGCCAGAGCCATTGAAGATGGCAGCATCCGCCTTCCACGCAAATTCCTGCGCCACTTTGGTGTCCAGCGTGCTTTCGATGGCGGGTTCATCCATCAGCAGCTCTTCCGTCACGGGGCAGATGGCCGTCAGCTTGTCCAGCTGGGTCGTGCGCTCACCGAACGTCGGCTTGCTTGACTTGTACTGCTGTGCCTCGCCCTTCCAGTAAGCCAGCACGCCACCATGACGATGCCCATCGTCGCGCTTGCTCTCCAGATACGCCTCAATCAGGCGGTTTCCGGCGATGGTCACGCGGCGTGCCTGCGGCAGCAGAATGGACTGCTCCTGAATCAGGTCGATGACACCCGCCGCGTAGTCCGGCGGCACAAGATAGCCGCCATCCGCGCCGGTCGTTTCATTCGCGCCGGACGCATCATTGCGCACCAGTCGGCTGTCCACCGTGGCGTTGAGCGTACAGGCATTATGCACCGCGCTGGCAAATTCGCCGAGGCTGCGGAAGCCGCCGGTCTGACCGAGCTTCTTGCTCTGCGGCGGATTTTCCTTGCCCTCTGCCGTATTCAGCGCCTGCGTCAGCAGGGCTTCGCGGATTTGCAGGTCGTCCACTTTGTCGCTCTGCGCCTTGATGGATTCGAGCGTAGTGGCGCGATTCTTCGCCATCTCCATGCCCTTGTCGATTTCCGCAGCAAGTTCAGTGCGGATGTCCTTGATTTCCTGCTTCATCTGAATGATGTTCATGTGTTACCTCCTACTTGATTGTCGGGTAGTTGTTCAGCGCCGCTTTTGCGGTCTGCATTTTTCTTGATAAGCATATCCCGCGCTTCCTGATTCACCGCTTCGGGCTGTTCAGGCGCTTTTGCGGAAATCCGTTTGAGGGTTCGCGCACACGCGGCAATGCTGCCAAATTTGCAATTCCGCAGCGCGCTTTGCGCATCAGTTTCCCCGCCGCGCAGCAGCATTGCATCCGCAAAGCCATTGTCGATGGCTGTCTGCGCCGACATCCACGTTTCATCCGCCATCATCTGCCGGATGGTGTCGCGCGGCAGCCCGGTCTTGATTTCGTAGGCCAGCACCAGCCCGTCTGCAATCTCATCCAGCACAGCCGCCGCGTGGCGCAGTTCGTCTGCGTCGCCATAGCCCATCGACCATGGATTGTGAATCATCAGGAACGCGGTCGGGGCCATTAGCACCTTGTCACCTGCCATTGCAATGACCGATGCCGCACTTGCCGCCAAGCCCTCAATCTTCACCGTCACCGCGCCTTTGTGTTCCATCAGCGCCGTATAAATGATGCTGGCGGCAAAGACATCGCCGCCGGGGGAGTTAATCCAGACGGTTACGTCGCGCCCGCTGGCTGCCGCCAGTTCCTCGCGGAACTGCTTCGGCGTTACTTCATCCCCGTACCACGATTCAGCCGCAATTTCGCCTTCCAGATACAACTCGGCAGGCTTTTCCGCTTCCTCCGGCAGTACGAGATTCCAAAACTTCTGCATGTGCATGTTCCTTTCACTGCGCCGTGCCGGACTGCACAGCTTCCAGCGGCGCAAGGTCTTTGGATACCATCGGCAAGTCACCACCACTGACAGGTGGTTTGCCTTCTTTCCTGCGAACCTCATTGATGGTCTTGTAGCCATTGCGGATGCCCTTTTGGTTGACCTCCGCTTGGGTGCTTTGGTCGGCGCGCAGCAGCTCATCGAGGTCGAATGCGAAGTAGTATCCTTCGCAGCGCTCGCGCCACGTCAGCAGTTTCAGATTGAGCTGCTGTTCCCACTGCGCCACAATCGGCATGATGGTCAGCGTCAGATACTCCTGCGTGGACTGCTCGTTTGTTGAGTAGCTGCTGTCCGAGTAGTCACCCAGCATGTGCGGCGGGATGTTGTATACGGTCGCCACGCGGTTTTTCGTGACGCGCTCCACATCCAGTGACTGCGCATCCACCGGGCTTTGCGTCAGCGTTGTTGCGGTCATGCCGCCTTCCAGCACAATGACGCGTCCACCTGATTTCTTGTAGGCTTCAAGAAACTGCTTGACGGCATTGTCGCGCTTCTCCGGGCTGAGGTTCGTCGAAGGGATGTTAAGCACGACACCTGAGTTGACCCCTTGCAGCTGATTTGCCGCGTATTCGCGGATGGCGTTGGAATACTGCAATGTTCCCATCAGAACGTCAATCGGGCGGATGCCCTTGCGTCCGTTGGTGGACATATGCCGCAGCACAATCATGTTGGATTCATGCACCCGGCAGAGTGTCCCGTCATCCAGCGTGAACTTGTAGTACGTTTCCCGCGTCTCCACTTCACGCTCCACTTGCACCAGCGAAGCATCCAGAACGTCCAGGGATGCAATGCGCTGCCGCATCGGGTCAGTCAAATCAGGAATCATCAACGCGTAGGTGTTACCCTCGACATTCCGGAATGCCTCCATCGTTTGCTGGAACAGATATGGTGTCATGGTGGCGTTCGGCTGATAATTTATCAAGCGCTCACGCCAGTCCTCCCGCTGAATCTCATGATCCTTGTAGAGGTGTATCGGCAGCATCGCCATCGTGTTCGCGATTCGCGACACAGCCGAGTAGATGGCTTCACTGCCGGAAAGCGTGTAGTCGCTCCGGGTGCGCGTTGCGGTACGCAGCACGCTCCAATCGGGCGCGTCCCGTGTGCCGTTTGCGCGGCGCTTGGCTTTCTTTCTTTTCCTTGCTTTTTCCCATTGTGTACCCTCCGTTATAAATCAAGGCTGTAAATGCTGACATCCAGCTCCGGCGCGAAGCCGTCCGGCAGGGGACTTTCGCCCAGCATCAGCGTGTGCGCATCCAGCAGGGCGGCAAAGCCGTCAATCTTGCGGTATCGCTGACGCTTTGTCGGCACCCAGTTCGCTTTGTCCTCATCGCCATAGCCGGTTCGCAGTTTGACGTTCTGCAAGAACCAGCGGAACAGTGCATTCCGGTTATGCACCAGACGACCATCCAGCAGCACTTCGCGCAGGTCTTTCATGGGCGCATTCAGCGTCAGCGGGCCTTGCCGAACAACCTTGCACGGCAGTCCGCTGGCTTCCAGCATCCGCACAAGCCACGTTGCGTTTGCCGGGTCATAACCGATGGCGCGGATGGCGTAATGTTTCACCTGCGTTTCAAACCACTTGTAGACTTCATCCTGCGCAACGTAATCCCCATCGACGATGGACAGCCAGCCGTTGAGCGCATATTCATGGTACGGTATCTTTTCGAGGTCAAGCTCCACTTTTTTTGCGCGTTGTCCATGCGTGACAGAGCCAGAAATAGCGGCCGTCATCCAGCTGGAACTCCAAGCCCGCAGCCGTCATGTCCTCGGACGTTGCAGGTCGAATCCGCCGAAGCACTCGCGCCCTTCCAGCAGCCCCATCTCAATCCAATCTTCATTCCGCTTGACGACATCGAAGTCTACAAACGGCGCGTTGCTTGCATCCGTGAAGATGTTGAGCTGTTTGTTGATGAAGTCCGCACGTTCGCTGGGTATCTGTTTGCATCGCGCCCAGTCCGCTTCCAAGTTGCTTTGATTGAGCAGAACGCCCATCGCCGGGTTTGCCTTTACCCAAAGACGGCTGTCCTCTATGTCATCCTCTGCATCCATCTCGCAAATGAATGCAAACATGCGGTCAGCGACATCCGGGCGCAGACTTCCGAGCAGTGCATCCCCGAACAGTCCGTAGTAGTACATCAGCGGCCCGTCCAGTACGCTGCCCATCGTTGTGATGTAAATCATCAGCGGCTGTCTGCGCTTGTTCATGCCGCGCTTGACAACATTGATGAGCTTGAAATCCCGCATCGCATGGATTTCGTCAAAGACAGCGCCGTGCGGATTCAGCCCGTCCAGCTTGCGGCTGTCGGATGCGCGGTGCTGAATCATGCTGTGCGTGCTTGGATAGCGGATAACGTCGCGCCGCACCTCAAAGTGCTTGCACAGCGCAGGACTTGAAGCAATCTGCGTTGCACATTCCCGGTAGACGATGCTGGCCTGTTCCTTGCTGTTCGCCAGCAAATACACATCCGCGCCTCGCTCACCATCCTTGGAACACAAGTAGGCAGCATTGCCGCTCATCATGGTGGACTTGCCATTGCCACGCCCCACGCACACCAGCCCTTCGCGGTAGCGCCGCAAGCCCGTCTGCTTGTCCACCCAGCCGTATAAGCTGCCCTCGACGAAGCACTGCCACGGCATCAGCTCCATTCGCGTGATTTCACCTTTTGATGGCCGCAGGAAACGCTCAAAGAAGCCGATTGCGCGGTCTGCCCTTTCTGCATCAAAGCGATATGGCCAGTCACTCGTTTGACTGCGTTTCAAATCGTCAAGATGGCGCTGACAAGCCATTCGCACTTTTTTGCACGCGACAATCTTTCCATCCAGCACATCATGTACATATTGTTCAAGCCGCTGGCTTCCGGTGGGCAGGGCGGGTTTGTCAGTAGGCAGAGAAGTCGTCGTCCGTCGGCGCGTCAATGCTGCCCTTCCTGCTGGCTGGTGTGAGTTTCAGTTCGGCAAGGTTGCGCCGCTGTGAGCTGACAAGGCGGTTGACCTCGCCGATTGCTCCGTTCGGCTTCCAGTACTCCTGCCGACCGTTCCGAATGTGATCCATCGGGCGGTTTTCGATTTCTTTGAGCAGCTTGCCCTTAATCTGCTCCATCGTCGCAATGTCCGTCAGCAATGCCATGCTGCTGTCCGGAATTTCCTCAACGCCGTGCGTCCGCAAGTATTCCTCGCACAGCGCCGTGTAGAGCCGTTTTGCCTTTCATCCTGCAAGTTCGCAGGAACTGCCGTGTAGTCCATGCTATTCCCCCTGTATCTTCAAGACACGCGCGGTGATTTTCGGTCGTGTCTGTCCCGGCTTGTCAGCGCCATGCACCCCACCTTTTTCAGGATGCTCCTGATTGTGACAAATTGCACACACGGATTGCAGATTTTGCAGGTCAAGCTCCAAGTCGGGGCGTTCCGTGCGCGGAATCAGGTGATGCACGATGGTTGCACGTCTGGGCTTGCGCATCAGACCGGCTTGGAAGGCACGCAGGCAAATCTGACAGATTTCGTGGTCGCGCAGCAGAGCGTTCTTCCGGACAGCCAGCCATGCGCTGCTGTGATAAAAAGGATCTGACTGCTTCCCTCGGTATGCCATGCCTCACCTCCAAAAGCGACAACGTTGTCGTTTTTCGCCTGTATCATAGCACATGCACCTATGGTGCATTCAAGGTGAGGGAATGGGGCATATAGGGTGCATGGGTGGGGCATACATGGTGCAGACAGGGTGAGGGAGAGGGGCATAGGTGGGGCATAAAAAAATGGCAATAGAAAAGCGCCACACCTCTGTTTGAAGTGTGACGCTCCCATGAATTAGGCAATCGCTTTCGCATTCAGTACCGCAGTGGTCGCTTCGTCGAGTTCCGCCCGCAAATCCGTCAGGTTATGCCTGATGAAGCTTAAGACGCGCTCAAAGTTGTCGCCGTTTGCAAGGTTGTTAGCTCCCATTGCGGCAAGCTCCAGCATCGCATCCAAGGCAAGCAGCTGTGCGTCGATGTTTTCCAGATGTTCTATTGCGTTGCTCTTGCAATTTTCAAGCATTTTGCGTTCCTCCTTGTGCTGTTTAGGGGTTGTCAGGAGGTCGCCCTTGTGGTAGAATAGATTTACTACAAGGGAAACCATGTAGCCGTAAGAATTGCCGCAATCTTTGGTCGGGGCGCGGCAATTCTTATTTTTGTTTTTCCAGAAGCAGCAGAACACCTTGTCGAATAGCTTCTACTTTGCTTAGTCCATGTTCTTGACAGTATTTGCTAAGTCTCGCGTCTGTTTCACTGTCCAGACGGACATGATAGCTATTCGCCTTGGGATTTGTTGCTTTCGGACGTCCCGTTCGAGGACTCATCGGCTTCACTTCCTTTCTGGTACCATTATATATTCTTGGTTCCAGAAAGTCAACCCCTTTTTTTGAGAATAGCGCTTGCCAGGAGGTCGCCCTTGTGGTAGAATAGATTTACCGAAGGGTGACCTTTGGTGATGGCTTGTGCATCAGCTTTCTGGCAGGAGAGGGGATGCACAGGCTTTATTTTTTATCGTTGTCCAGCACAGTGCGGATTCCTTTTCGCGCGACCTCTGCTTTTGTCGTACCATACTTCTGACAGTACGCTTCCAGCTCGGCGTTTTCCGATTCACTCAATCTGACGTTGAAGTGGATGCTCTTAGGATTATCCGCCTTTGGACGTCCTGTTCTCGCCATTGAATCACCTCACTTTTGAGAACACATTTATTATAATTCTTGTGTTCTCAAAAGTCAATACCTTTTGCAAAGAAAAAGAGCTGGATTCTCCAGCCCTCTTTGGGGCATGTGTCATTCCAACACATAATGCGTTTTTAGCTGATTGAACATGTTAAAGCCGATAATCCTATCCTTTTGCAGTCTGCCGACCACAATACCCTCATCAATGTCTATCTTCATTGCAAAAGCACGAATCGAAGCGTCATTCACTTCATTTTCAGCAAGGTATTCTTTGAATGCAGACATCGGGATAAGCGTTTCATCAGAGAACTTATCCGCAACTGCTTCATCCGCATCATCAGGACCATCAGGCTTGTTGGTGTGTCCGTTGAGAACGTGCCCAATCTCATGGAAAAGGCTGAACCAGAAACGGTCTGCATCGTGACCACGAACAGTCAAGCCCATCACAATTTTCTTGCCATCATAAAAGGTTGCGCCATGCAAAAAAGAACTCTTCATATGCGGCAATACGACAAGTGCAATTCCGCAGTCAGCAAGTAATGATTCTAACTTTGCAAAGAACTCTTTCGGGTCTTGCTTTGTCATTTTTCTAATTTCAGGTATTGACTTTTCCAGCTTGTCGATATTGATGTTGCCCACTTCGTGTTCTCTTGCCTCAATGCGCGCCCTCTGCGACCACGCAGCCAGCGCGTAATTGTTGGCAGACTGCGCATCAGTCCGTCTGTATGCAATGCCTGGAATGCGCAGCTTTTCAAGGCTTTCCAACCTTACTACTTCAAAATAGGCTCGAAGATTCTTTACCTTCTCCACAATGGAATGCGTTGCAGCCACCCAGCCAAAGTCCGACATTTCCTTGTAAGGAAATTTTCGTGCCAGTTCTTCGTCTGCATCAAGCGCATTTTCTTCTTCAACCTGAATGAGCTTCTCCTGATAGATTGCTTCAAGGTTGTTCCAGAACTGTGCCGGAATGCCCAGCACATACTCAAGCCGATGTGCAACATCGGGCGTTAGGTGCACATCGCCGTTAATCAGTCTGCTAATATGCTTTTCAGACAGAGCCATCCGCAATGCAAATTCCTTCTGGCTCATTCCGCGATCTTCAAGCTGCTCCTTGATAGTAGCGCCGGGCGGCGTAGCAATTGTTTTACGACTTCTCATAGCAGTTCCCCCTTCACTTATACTATGCGCTGCTCTTAGTGGTAATCCACTATTTCGAGTACCTTCACTGCTATAATTTGCTCGTTTACCTTTTCAAAGATCAACCTGTATGGGTGGGTCAAATCCATAGCGTACTGACCTTTTCGATCACCTTGCAGTTGGTGACAGCGTCCGATGCGTCCCGATACCAGCATTTCAACGGATAGAGCAGCTTGAAGCTGGTCGATTCGCAGCTGTATCTTTACTGCCATTTCAGCACCATACTTCTTACCAGCAACACTTGCATCTTCGCACACCTTACGAAGCTGCTCGGTTCGGTATCGAACCACCATCGGGCATTCACCTCTTTACCTCCAAGGTAAAGAAATTATACCAACAAAAATGAAGAATGTCAACAGGATAATCGCAATTATCGCGAAAAAACGCAATATAACGCAAAAAAAGCGCCACACCTCTGTGTGAAGTGTGACGCTCCCATTATTCCCGGTTCACCAGCACACCAGCGACGCAAACCATTACCGCCAGCAATGCCAGCAGCGCAACAACAATCATTCGCCAGCACCTCCCTCCATTTCGAGATACCACGCAGGCAGAAGCGCGGTGACGCTGCCGTCATCCATCTGTTCCACCAGCGCCAGACCGCTGCGTTTCTGCGCCTTATACGTCCGCACCGCGATATGCAGCGCCGTCGAGATGCTGCCTTGATTCTGCCCCATGACATAATAGCGATAGAGGATGCAGCACTCCGGGTCGGGCAGCATGTCCACAATGCGGCAAGCTGCCAGCTTTTCTGCATCCAGCCGCCGCGCGCGTTCGTCAAGGGCATGACGGCATTTCAGCACGTCCCGCTCAATCGTTGCCGGGTCAGCACCGCAGGCAAGCAGCCGGTTCAGGCGTTGGTCAAGTTGCTGCACCTCCGCCGCACCCGCACGGCAGCGTTCGAGTACATCCGTAGCTTTCATGCTGCATCCTCCTCTCTGTCAATATTCCAGTTCATCCTGTTCCGGAGCATCTTCGCGGCGAGCAGAGCCGCAGAATTCCACGCCGTCCGCATTCAGCTCCATGCTGACGCGCGTCGAGCCGTCCTGCGCCTGATACGTCGATGCCGTAACCGCACCCCAGCAGCAGACGCGGCTTCCTCGCCTCAGGTACTTCGCGCAGCTTTCCGCAATGTTTCGCCATACGGTTACGCGGAAGTAGTCGGTCGTTTCATGCTCGCTGCGCCCACGGTTGACCGCAACCGAAAAATTGCAGACATTGATGCCGCTCTGTGTCGTGCTGCTGACCGGGTCGCGTGTCAGGTTGCCAATGATGATGAGCTTGTTCATGTTGCTTTCCTCCCTTATCGTTGCCGTAGTTTCCGAATGGTACTGTAACTGTCCCAAGTATTGATGCCTGCAAGCGCTTCCGGCAGCATGGATTCCGGCAAATCATGCAGGTCTTTCACATGCCAGCGGCTGACCGTATCCTGCCGAATTGCCGTGCGCAGCGGCGGAAGCACCGCACTGTCCAGCTGATATTTGCGGGCAAGCTCTGCGGCACGGCGGCGAATCGTGGTCAGCAACTGCCGATACTGCGCACTGCTGATGGTCAGCCGCTTCTGCATCAGCTCTTCCTGCTTCCGCAGGCGCGTGTCCAGCTGCACCAAGTACACACCCAATTGCTGCACCATGTCAGCTAACTGCTGGGCAGTGGCTTCGCTTGACCGGCTAAGCTGCATCAGCTGGTCAAGCGGCACAATGACATCGTGCTTATCGCACATCGCCATCCACCTCCGTCCGCACCGGCTGACTCAAACGTTCGCACATGGATTGCCCCCACTGCCGAATCATTTCCGCCCATTGCCGCATGGTTGTCAGGTCAGCGCGTTCTTTTCCGGCAAAGAGCATTGCGTCCGAAACGTTCTGATAACGCAGCGCCTCGGCATAAAAGCCAGAACACATCTGGATATAGCCGCTCACATCGTCCCGATTCTCCGCACCAGGTACCGCACTTGCATCGAGCCTGGCTTGCAGTTCTCGCACACGTTCTTCCTGCGCGTCTGCGTAGTCCTCTGCCTCACGGATTCGCGCCGCCGCCGCCGCATCTCGCTCTTTGAGCGCCTTGTAGTCCTCCGGGACAACCTCGACAACCTCCGGATTATTGATGCGGTCATCCAACTGACGTTCCAATGCCTGCTGACGGGCGTTCGCTTGCTGCAGGGCATCCCGCGCCTGCTGACAGCTCCGCTTCGCATCCTCCGCCGCTTGCTCTGCTTCTTTCGCCCGCTGTTCCGCCGCCAGCTTCTCCCGGACAGCCGCGTCCAGCTGGCGAACGCTCAAACGCTGCGCATCGACATCAGCAGCAAAGGCTTCGCGTTCCTCCGCAGGCAGTGCCAGCAATGGCGCAATCTTGGAGAAGTCCAAAAGCGTCAACGTTGACGTTTTTGGAATCTCCCGTGCTGCCAGCATTACGCGCTGGGCCGCGCGCACCGTGAAGCCTGTGTTCACAGCAACCCACTCCTGCCAATGCCCGTGCGACACCAGCTTGGCTTCCTTGGCTTCGTTCAGACAGCGCCCAATTTCCAGCAGTGACAGCGTGAAGCGCTCCCGATGGTCACGGATGCGCATTTCAATCTGGTCAAGGTGAAGCTGCTGTTTGTCGTTCAGATTATGCCGAATGTCGGCGGCTAAGGCTTTTTCCTGCATGGAAATCATGTCATTGCTCATATTTCATCCTCCTGTCATCGCTCTACGTTATCGTTTGCCTCGCGCCTTGCGATTCATATACCAAGTGTGCGTCTTTTCGCGCATCGACGCAGCATAGTCGGGGTTCTCCATCTTCTGCTGATGAAGTGCTCGCCTGTGTGCTCGTTTTGCAAGTTCCTGTTCGTCCGGCTTCGGCCCCGCATGATTGTTGCGCCGTTTGTACTGACCGCTATCGACGGCTCTGTGCATCATGTCCAGCATGTCCTCTGGGTCAATCAGTCCGCCCGTCAACGACACAAACGTTTCTGTGCAGACCCAATTTTCCACCTCATCAATCGTGTTTTCCGCAGTTCGGTCATGCGGACGCTTTTGCAGTTTTGCAACGGCAGCCGCGTATTCATCCATCATTTCGTTGAGGATTGCTTCGATGAGGTTGAGCGCACCGACAAGGCTGTTGACCGGCAGTTTCGGTCGTTCTTCGCTGCCCATAATATTCACCACCTTTCGCCTTATCTCACAGGAATGGATTGTCTGCATCATCCTGTGCCTCCACGATGCTGAGCTGTTCTTCTTCTGCTTTGACCACCTTGCCAGACAGTTTGTCCACGCGCACACGGTCAAGCCAGAGCAGCCGCAGCACGTTCGAGCCAATTCGCTTGGGCTTCGTCGTCTTGTTCGTTGCGCTGTCGCACATCAGAATGCCTTCGTCCTTCAATTGCTTAAACAGCGCACGCTTGCCGAGAGGGAATGTCACGCCTTGGTCGCTGTACAGGCGTGCGACGCGGCTATACGCAACATCCGGCAGCAGGTAGTAGTATTGCGCGTCGCAGTAGCCGATGGTGCTGGGCGGCGTTGCCCCGCTGTCCGCCAACGTCAAATCGCGTACCGTTGCCTGTTTGCTCGCCAGCAGCTCCAGCACAGCAGAGAGAAACATCGCAACCGGCCTGTCCTCTTTCGCTTCCTCTGTCTGACGGCGGCTGTTGTCCATCACAACGTCCCACGCCTGCCGAATCTCTTCCTCCACTTGTTCCGGTTGTGCTGCGCCAATGTCCACCATGTACCGCAGCATCATCTCATAGCCCAGCATCACATGCGCGACTGCTTCTGCCGAGCGTCCGTGTGCACCAGTGCTTGCCTTCATTGCCTGCGCACGAAGCCGCACATAGGCTTCCGGCAGTTCAGATGCCAAGTGGTCAGCGCGTCGGCTGAGCCACTCAATGTATTCGCTCATCGCCTTGCGCAAATATCCTCTTTTCGCCAAGTCTTGCATCACCTCCAATTCCGGCGTAATGGCAATATCATCTTTTTCGACGCTGATGATGTAGTAGCGCGCCACGCCGCTCGGCCCAATGTCTGGTGTCTGCTCGCCGGACATGATGGCAAGCCCGCGCGACGGTGTGCTGTCCTCCAGCTTGCGCTCGGCGGTCATGCGCCCGCGGTCGTCGCCGTTGCCGTATGCGCGCGAAAGCGACTGCACAAGGCTTTCCATCTTACGCCGCTCCTGCATCGACGTTTCCGGATGATAGTCATCCACACATAGCAAGCTGTCTTTGAGGACAAATGCTTTCCGGCGGATGCTGTTGCTTGTGTCGTGGAAGGACGCGGGCAGCGGGTCGGAATAGCCGAATTGCCCGAAGAATGATAGCGTCAGCGCGGTAGCCGTTGACTTCCGAACGCCTGATGCCCCCTTAATCCACATCGCGAAGCGCGGCGTATGACCTGCCTGCGCCAGAAATTCGCGCAGCGGCGCAAGAAACGCAATGCCCATCAGCGGAACGGAAACGTGCAGCGCCATTGCATCGCGAAAGTTGTGCGCCAGCGCCATCGTCACGGTTCGATCATCCGGCAAATCGTTGTCGAACGTGTAGCGTGACAGCGCACTTTCCAGCTCCACGCGTACTCCCTCCGCACCGATTGCGCCTCCGGGATGCAGATACGCCCATTTCCCGCCGATTTTCCGCCAACCGACGTGCGTGTATACCGTTTCGCGCACCGCACTCTGGTTGCCGACTTCGGTCATCACATAGCGCAGCTGTTCTTTGATGGTGTTTCCCGGCATGACGTTCGCCGCGAAGTCCCAGTTCTTCAGCACCCAACCCATGCTGCTGAACTCTTCTGCCCGAACAGTCACAGGCGGCAGGGGATGACCCGTTTTTGTCCATCCGCTGATGCCGAAGTACTTTTCGATGTTCACGCCGTCGTCTTTCGTGATGATGTTCGTCGGCAGCGCGACGAAGGTGGACAGCTTGCGCACGCTTTCCTTGCCCATTGCGCAGATGCCGCCGTCGATGATGCAGTACCCCGGCACATCGTCGTAGAGTTCAACTGCCCGTTCATACTGGCTGACCTCCGGCGCGGTTTCCTCCGGCGTTTCTGCCATGAGTTTGTCAAGCAATCGGCGCGTTTCCGACTTGCCAAGCAGCTGCATCATGTCGCTGACATCGCCCTTTGCTGGCAGTTCCGGGCAGACATCCTTGATGTGCAGAATGCGGATACTCCGCGCAATGCCGAATAGCTGCTGTGCCACCTTCTGCGCGTGCTGCTCGCCGGGTTCATCGTTGTCCGGGATGATGTATACGTCCGCGCTGCGCAGAAACTCACTGTGTTCCTTGTGCCATTTGCCTGCGCCCATCGCGCAGGTGGTGCCGGTCAGTCCGATGGATGCCAGATTGTCCGCATCCTTCTCGCCCTCGACGACGAAGATGGCTTCTCCGGCGGCGATGGCGGCAAGAACGTGCGGCAGATTGTAAATCACCGGGCGCACACCCTTGATGCTCCACCGATACCCGCCACGCTGACTTGCGTCCGGCACACGCTGCCGGAAGTCCTTCGGCTTGTAGCGGACGACCTCAAAGACGGTTTTTCCCTGTTCATCCGTGTAGGTGTAGACCCGATCCACAACGCGCTTGACCGCTTCTTCCGGCTTTTTCGCTTTCGGAAGTTCGGCAGGCTTTGGCGAAGAAATCTTCGGTGCAGTCGGTTTCGTCACACCCTTTCGCGGTTCGTAGAACAGGTCACTCATTTTCAGCCCGACCGCCGCCAGAACATCCTCTGTCCGGCAGTTCCGCTGGCATTTGACCTGTACGCCACTTTCACCCGCCTTGATGAGCAGACTGGGATGCGTGTCCTTGTGCGCTGGGCAGAAGCATTCATAGTACCCACTTTCGCCGTTCGGCCCGCTCTTCACCTCGAAGTGTTCAAGCACCTCTTTCAGGTTCATCCGCGCCCCCTCCTCAGCGTTCGTATTTGTCGTTCATCCGCTTTTTGATGGCACTTTGAACTTCCGTCAGGTCGAACCGCATGGAACGTCCGCCCTTTTCGCAGGGCAGCCACCCATCGGCGACCGCGCGGCGGATGGCGCTTTCGCTCAGCCCGATTCGCTGGGCAAGATCCGATGTGCTCAGCCCCTTGTCGGCATACTCTGTCATCAGCAGTGGACAAATCGCGTCGAAATCGACCATCACACGGTTGCCTACCAGCATATATGGATATTTCCCGCTTGTGCAGCCCTGGCGGATCCGCGCTGCCGTGATGCGCAGCGCATGTTCCGCCAACATTGCCTGGCTTGCTTCTCGGCACGTCATCATCTTCATTCTCTCTGCCCTCCCATTGCCGCATCAATCGCCGTGATTGTCTCCTGCATCAGCTTCGTCAGCTCCACGGCTTTCCGCCGTACATGCAGTGCCTCCTCCACTTCGTCCGGTCGGATGCGCCCGTCCAGGGCAAGCGACACAAAGCGCTGTACCGCGCTGTCCGCATCGTGCAGCTGTACCGCCCAACCGAGCGCAGCCGCGCAAAGCTCACTGCGTTCCGCGATTCCTTCTAACATCAGCGGGCAGATGGTGCGCATATGCGCATTGCGCAGGTCAGGAAGAGCGTATATGCGGCACATACACGCAACAACGTCGCACGGCGGCACAGTCAGCCCGGTTTCGTAGTCCATCAGCGCCTCTGCGCTGACGTGAATCAGGTCGGCAGCGCGTTCGCGGCTGGCAAAAATGCGGTTTTTCCGCGCTGCCTCCATGCGCGCCGTGTAGTAAATCGTCTGTTTCTTGGTCATGTTCCCTCCGTTTCCCGCCATTCTTGGCGGAATGCTGTCGCAATTTCCGGGTGTATCAGCTATTCGCATTCCACAAATTGCTGATATGCTGATTATATTCCACGATTAAACGAATGTCAACAGATAATTCGCCAATTTCGCGAATAAACAATCTAATTGACAGATATTTGTCCGTGCGATAAAATAAAAAATATGGAGGGCTTAACATGGACACACTTTCCAGACGTTTGAAGATGCTACGGTCGCAAGCTGGTTGCAAACAGTCTGACCTTGCCGAAGCACTGCATACTTCTGTTTCCGTAATCTCGAACTACGAGAACGGTCGAGAACCTCCGTTGGGTATGTTGATACAGTTCGCACAGTATTTCGGGGTCACAACGGACTACCTGCTGGGGCTTTCAAGTGCCAAGCAGCCGGACAATGGTGCATTGCTTGCGGAAGTTAACCGTGCGGCAAAGCTCACCGAGCAGACAGGCGCGCAGCCTATTGATGCGGCGGAGGTTCAAGCGCTTTTCACGGCGCTGATTGCCTATACAAAAGTACAAGCGCCTGCGGGCAAGCTGCCGGTTGATTTTGTCCACAGTCAGATTTGCCGAATGACGGAAATGCTGAAAGCACTCACCAGCCGGAACGTTGCGGAAGTGCTGGATGCAAACAACGTGCTGCTCAAAGTCTGCTGGATGTGTCTGATATTACTGCCGAATATGTAAATCGAAACGAATGACAGGAGGTTTACCCACATGAAACGCTGGATTGCTTCGGTTTTGACTGCCTGTTTCCTGCTGCCGGGTGCAGCAATGGCGGAAGGCGTGCTGTCGGATGGCTGGCAGGAGGCCAGCACGGATGCGCTTGCGGACGCAAAGACTGCCATCAGTCGGCAGATTGCTGCCAACCTTGCAAGTGCCGCGTGTGGAGAGGAAGGCATGACGCTCTCCGGCGGCGGTCTGGACATCACGGATACCTATACCTTGCCGCAGGGAATCTGGCGGCGCGTGATTACTGCACCCACCGCAGATTATGATGACATTGTGACATTTACGGTCAATGGCGAAAACGAAAAAGTTAAAATCGCCGACAGGATTGTTGCAATGCCAGTGCGTGCTGATTCCCCCGATGGACTTATTGTTGACTATGCGTGCATTGAAACGGATTCAGATTGGACGATTAGCTATACACCAATCACAATGGATGGCACGATTGAAGCCAGTGGCAATGGAGGTTATGTCAGCAACTTCTTTACTTGCACAAAACCGACGAAGGTTACTTTCAACTGCAAATTGAGGGAAGGCTACTCGACACTTTTCGATGTAAAACTATATCCGATAACAAGCAGTGGATTCTTTTCTATCTATTCATCCGAAAAGTTGGTTCACGAATGGGTTGAGAGTACCGGAAGTGAATTTACTGGTATCATCAAGCCAGAAGATAAATACGCAGCATACCTCTTGGTAATTAGTTGCGACCAGAATGTCGAGTGGAGCATCACCGCGAAATAACCCCACCGTAACACAAAAAGACCGGGCGTGTAACGCAAATCAGGCGCATGTTACACGTCCGTTTTTTGACCGACTTAATATAAGAAGCGTAACCGCCGTTACACAAGTAACGCAGAAAAAACACACCTACCCCCTCTATATCTTTTCCAGAGAGGATGAGCAGCATGGGGTCAATCGAAAAGCGCGGTGAAAACACATGGCGCGTAGGGTTTCGGCGCTCGGTCGCGGACGGACGCGGTTGGGTGCGCAAGACGCTCTCGTTCCCGGCAGACATGCCCGAAGTCGAGCAGCGCAAAGCGTGTGAGGTGGAGCTGGCGCGGCTGGTCGTGCAGGAAGCCGACGGACGGCATGCCATGACCGCCCCCTCCCAAGCAGACGTGCTGTCGCTGATTGAGAAGTACCACATCACGCCGGAGGATGCCGCGAAGCTCGGCGCAGGGAAGGGCAGCGAGCGCTGGAAGATAACCGTGCAGGAACTCTATGACCGGTGGATGGAAATCTACTGCATCCCAAACCTTGCACCCACGACCGCAAAGACGTATCGTTCACTCATGGAGACACGCGTCCTTCCGCTGATCGGCAATCGGCAAATCACCAGCTTGACCGCTTTCGACGCGCAGCAGCTGATTGCCAGCCTGCGGCAAGCGCCGCGGCGCACGACCGCCATCGACCCGGAACAGCGGAAGCACAAAGCAGACCACCAGCGTCAGCCGCAGCCGCCGAAGCCCCTGAGCGCCCGAACTGTTCAGCATCACTTCACAACCATCAGCGGCATGTTTGACATGGGCGTTTCGTGGAAGCTCATCCCGGAGAATCCGTTCAAGGACGTGAAGCGCCCGACCGCACGTCGAAAGAAGCTGAAAGTGCTGGACGATGAACGCGCTGTCGAGCTTCTACGATGCCTGGCAAAGGAAGATTCGCTGTCCTTCCGCGCAGCAGTGATGCTTGCGCTGACGTGCGGACTTCGGCTTGGCGAGGTCGGCGCATTGTGCTGGGATGATGTAGACTGGAAGCGCTGCACCATCGACATCAGCCGAGGCCTGAACTATGTGCCGGAGCTGGGCAATTATACCTCCGACCCGAAAACCGAGGAAAGCAGCCGCACCATCGACCTCCCCGCAGGTATGATGACCCTGCTCCAAGAGACAAAAGCCTATCAGGACGACATTGCCGCCAAGCTGGGCGACCGCTGGCGCGGGCAAGGCCGCATCGTCTGCGGCTGGGATGGCACACCGCAGCACCACGACACGCCTTCCAAGCAGTTCCGCAAGTTCGCCGATAAGCACGGCTTCGAGGGCATCCGCTTCCATGATCTGCGCCATAGCCATGCCACCCTGCTCTTCGCCAACAACATGGATGCCGTTGCCGTCGCGCACCGTCTCGGTCATTCTTCTCCCGAAGTGACGTACCGTTTCTATGCCCACGCCATCAACAGCCGTGATGCCGCCAGCGCCGCCGCCATGCAGCACTACCTCGATGCCGCAACCGCTCCGGATGCAGTGAACGCCCCCGCCGCGCAGCCCACCGCTGCATCCGCCGATGGCATAGCCGATACAGGCGCAAAAAAATAGCCCTAACCAAACTGGCTGGGGACAATCATTGGGGACACCTGTCCCCAAAACATCGAATGAAGCCAAGAAATATTGAATTTCCGCGTCAGAAAATGATGAAATCACGCAGTTTGAAGCCAAAATGAAAGATAATCAATGCAATCGCCCTGTCCAACGGCTCTTCGGGACCAAAAGGCCGCGGGTTCGAATCCCGCCACTTCGACGCCAAAAAACGAAGCGACTTGCAATAAAGCAAGCCGCTTTTTTGTGCGCTTTTCGCAAATATGCACAGGTGTGGGACAGGTTGTGGATAGCATGGGTAGAGGAAAATTGGGTAGAGAAGGGGTGAAAGGTTTACTGCGCATCGGGTGAGGGCGCAAAGCCGTCATTTTCAACGGGTTCAGGCGTTTTTGGCTGCGCGAATGCGGCATCAAGGAAGGATTGCCAGACGCGGGCGGCATCGTCGTCGCGGCGGCGAAGCGCGTGAGCGTAGACGCGGAGAGTCGTGCTGGCATCCTCATGCCCCATGCGGCTGGCAACAGCTACCGCGTCGATGCCGTTGGCAAGCAGCGTGCTGGCGTGCGTGTGCCGCAGGTCGTGAAAGCGTACACCTTCAAAGCCGTGCGCATCCGCAAAGTGGCGAAACCATCGGCTGGGCGTGTCATGATGCAGCTGCGCGCCGTTCCATGCGTGGACAATCCAGCCTTCGCCGACCCAGAGATGCGGGGCAGCGCGCTTGCAATCCTCCTGATAGGCGCGGGTCTGATCCAGCACCGCCATCATGCCGACCGGCAGCGCGATGATTCGCTCCCCAGCTTCGCTTTTCGGCGGGCCTTCAAAGCTGCCGGTCTGCGGAGTGTACTTCAAGGCGTGGCTGATGTCGATGGTGCCGCGCTTCCAGTCCACGTCGCTGAGCCGCAGGGGACCGACTTCACCAAGCGACATTTCAATCCACACTCCCCGCACGGGGAGCGATGATGTCCGAATTCATTTATGGCAATCCCGCACAAAGAAAGAACAGCAAAAAGGTCGGGAAAGGGGTATAATAAAGAGGTGAAGAAGCAATTGACGATGAGCCTGATCAGCGACAAGTTGGGGCAGGCAACACTGTCTTTGATGGTGAGAGCAAGATAAAAGACGTGTTTGCCGATGTGATCATTCAGAAGTTTTTACGAGACAGAGAGAAAGAACATCTTCACAAACGTGAAGCGATCTTGTATAATGAACATAGCGTTCCGCAAAATCAGGGTTTGTCTGGATTGCGCGGTGAAACATACAGAAGCCCCGGAATCGTCAGCGGGTGACAAATGCTGAAGAACTGAGCTTGTTCGCCGGCATCGTGAAGCACATGCATAGAAGAAAGGAGAGCCAGCCATGGAGCTGTTTTCCACGAATAAACTGTTCAAAGAGGAAAAATACGAGGAGATTCTTGCCCTTTGGCAGAACGATGAGTCCAGAAACAGGATGACTGACTGGGATAAATGGTACGTCCTCCTCAGCCTCAACAAGCAGAAACGGTATCAGGAGACGCTGGATGCATACAAGCTGCTGCGAGCGAAAAGGGACGAGTCGACAGAAACCGAACTATGGCAGCGCATCGAGGATACTGTGTGCAGGGCGCTGTACTATGCCCATGTCAAAACCTTTGACTTCCGGCAGGGGGACAGCAGCAAACTGTTCAAACAGGTGGATTATATCCTTGCTCATTCCTCAGACAGCCCTTATTCCGTGAAGGGGAAAGCCGCCCTGTTTGTCGTGAGTGCAGCAGAAGAAGGAAAACTGGCTGTCGACAATGCGAGTGAACTGATTATCCGATATCTGGACGCGATGAACCCTTCCACGCTGGGCAGAGAAGAGTTTGAGTACATAGATCAGCAGGGAAACCGACGTGCTAAGGCTCCGGATCGGGAAATCTGGTATGCCGCCCGAGCCAAAGCATTACTGAAACTGCAGCGCTATGAGGAGTGCATAGCCTGCTGTGATGAGGCCTTGCGGGAGCTCAGGGGATTCCACTACAGCAATGATAGCTGGCTTCGATACCGCAAAGCAAAATGCCTGCTGGCGCTTGGAAAACCAGACGATGCGAAGCGGTGCATCAGCGAGGCGCAGGCGCGAGGAGCGCATCACTGGTGCCTGTCTCAGGTGCTGTTTGAAATTGAACGAAATGGCGGAGAGCATCAAGCGGCACTGGCTTTGGGTGCCGAATGCGCCCTTGCGGATCCCAGCCATGAAATGCGGGTCAGCTTTTATGAGGACTTCGCGGATTATCTTGAGCAGTCGGGCCTCACCCATGAGGCGGCGCTCCACCGGCGGCTGGTCATTCTGATTCGTCAGGAAAACAACTGGGGTCTGAAGCAAAAGCATCTCGGCTGGACGAATCTTGATGATGTGAGTGCGATGGATAAAGCGGAGATCCTAAAAACGCTGAAGCCGCTCTGGAAGGAATGGCGGTCGGCGGCGAAAAGCTATCTTACTGGTGTGGTGATTAGAGTCCTTCCCGAGGGCGGCTCGGGCTTTATCCAGGACGAGCGGGGCGGACAATACTATTTCAACGCCAAAGATTACACGCACGGGAAACAAAAACCCATTGTTGACCAGCGCGTTCGCTTCACGCTGGTGGATAAGCTTGACCGGAAGAAGAATGAAGTCAAAAAGAACGCTGTGGATATCAGTATAATATAAGCATGGATGTGGTTCGTGATGTCGAAGAAATGTTCGGATCAGTTCTATTATGCCGTTCGAATCGGCAGGAAACCGGGTATTTACCGGGGTTGGTACGGCGAATACGGCGCTGAAAAACAAATTACAGGCATACGGAATTACGATTATTCGACCGGTTATCTGAAAACGTCCAGTTGGGAAGATGCCGACGCTTATATGCGGGCACATGAGCTGTTTTCCGTGGAATCTGATTTTACCATCAAAAAAGCGACTTCCTTCAAAGAAGATATGTCAGTGGTCTATGGGGAGGCACGCGTTGCCGCGAAGGAGACGCCAGCGCAGCCGCCTACAGCGCCAGCGACGGAAAACGCCTTTTTTTTCTCCATCTGCTCCCTCTGTGCCCTATCATCGGGACGAGAAACTGGAATCATTCCTTCATGCGTATTACCCGGACAGGCGCTTTACCGACGATCAGAAAGCGGCCATTCAGGCGCTTTCAGGGGCGCATCTGCTCTATGCCATTCCCGGCAGCAAGACAGCCGTTCTGACCGCGCGTGCCGGCTGGATGATTCACTGCGGGATTCCTGCGGAAAACATCCTGATCATGACCTTTGGCAAGAAAGCTGCCGAACACATGGCGGATGTGTTTCGGGAGCGATTCCCGTCCTTTTCGGTGCCGTTCTTTTGCACAATCCACAGTTTTTGCTATCGGATAATCCGGCAGGCGGAGGCAGAGGGCCTGATCAAGAAGTATAGGCTGATTGTCGACGAGGAAGATGACCCGGTGCCTGAGGCGATGGACGGTGAGACTGCCAACGCGTGGATCGTGGATGAATCCCCGGATGAAGTGCCTTCCGGCAGAACAAAGCGGGAGGACAAGAAAAAGGGAAACCGGTACGCAAATCCGCGCAGTCCAATCTACCTGCTTGAAAAGATTCTGACGAAGCTTGAATACTGCAAAACAGTCCGAAGCCCGGACTTTCGCCGAGCAGGCAGCTACTGTCATCGGCTGCCTGAAGAACCGGATGATGACGGATGAGAAAATCTTGCGGCTTTTATCTATAAACATGGGAGCGGACAAGCGGGTCAGCATTTGGCCGGTATACGAAGCTTATCAAAAGGAACTGACGGAACATCAGCCGCCCGAGATGGATTTTGACGATATGCTGATTCACGCGCTGGAAGTGCTGGATAATCCCAACATGCAGGCTTTCTGGCAGCGGAAGTATCCGTATGTCTGCGTGGACGAGGCACAGGACACCTCTCTGCTTCAGCACGCGATTGTTCAAAAGCTTCACCGGACTGGGGACAGCCTGTTCATGGTGGGAGACGACGACCAGAGCATTTACGCTTTCCGAGGCGCGATGCCGAAAGCCATGCTGACCTTTGATCGGCGCTATGAGGATGCCGCTGTCCACCGGATGGGTGTGAATTTCCGCAGTGATCAGCAAATCGTTCTTTCCGGCGATGGCTTGATCCAGCGCAATAAGGCGCGTGCAAAAAAAACAATGGAAGCATTCTCGAAACAGCCTGGAGAGATTCGAATCATCGACATCTCCGCTGCGATGCAGGGGCAGTTCCTCTTGGATCAGGCACGCCGGTTCTGCAAGAAACAAGAAGGGGGGGAGAATCCGGAGAGCCTTGCCATCCTGTACCGAAACAACGTTTCCGCCTTACTGCCACTGGCTTACTTTTTCAAAAACGACATTCCCTTCGTCGGCAATAAGGTGTTCGATGTTTTGACCCTTCTGTACAGCCGGACTGCCATCAATATTTTGGCGTTTCTCTGCTTTGTTCTGGAGCCAGACAGCTTCCAAGCGTACAGCAGCGCATATCCAGTATGGAACCACTATCACGGGCTGTTTCTGAACAGAGAAACCGCAGTCGAGAATCTGCGAAAACAGATGGGTGAAGAAAATTCGGGCGGGCCCATCCTCCCTAAGCTTCAGGCTCTCCTTCGCTCTTTGGGCGAGATGGATAAGGCACGGCACATCGGGGAAATATGGACAATTCTTCAAAGAATCCAAGCGGAGGACAAACCGGATTTTGCCATCATGGCAATGTTGAAGGAGGTGGAATACAACAAAAACGGCTCCATGAAGCAGAAAAACGTGCAGCTTCTTGTCATGGCGCTGATTCGGATTGCGTCCTTGTACGACAGCATATTATCTTTTGTGGAAGCGATGCTTGCCTTGCGGACAAAGCGAAAATGGGACGAGCATAACGCAGACAAGCACCCTGTTGTTACGCTGTCTACCATGCATTCCGCCAAGGGACAGGAATACGACCATGTGATTATTATCGACGCTGTGAAAGACCTGATGCCGGGAGACCGCAGCAAACCGCTGCCTTTCTGGCATGCCTCCTGGCAAGCTCATGTGGAAGAAGAACGCAGACTTTTCTATGTGGCAGCCACTCGTGCCCGGCATGATCTGCGAATCGTGGTAAATGGATTGAACAGCAGCAGCCCACAGGCACCCAGCCCCTTCATTCATGAGATGCTGCGGGACAACCCGAATATCCCAGTGGAAAAACTGGCTGCGGATGACGCGCTTGAGGAGCAGATCGAGGAAGCAATGGGCATTCCGTACTTTGCCGTTCGGAGAGGAAAAACGCCAGGTATCCACAGGGAATATGAGAAGGCGGGCGTCGAAGGGTATTCCTGCCCTGTATACCGCAGATGCACGACATGGCGGAAAGCGAACCGGTTTCTGAACAAAGCAGTGTCATGCCCGGTTCCGGAAACAGAGACAGCGCCGGATCTGCCGCTGCCTGTGGAAAAGGCACTGCTGCGGCTGTTTTCTGTACAGCAGCTCAAAGAGCTGGATGCAAACAGGTTGAAAAAAATCCGCCAAAAAACAGGCTACCTGTTCTCCAAAGAGGCGATTGCGGCGAAAGCAGTGGACTATGCTGCCTGTGCGCCAGAGTATGCACTGATATATCTCCCGGTGAATCTGCACAAAGTATGGCAGCCACTGATAGAACTCCTGCGCGACGAGATGCTTCCTTTGTTGGATGAATTCAAATACCCCGATGGTGCGCATCCTATCCGGATTCTTGAGATGGGTGCTGGCCCGGGTACAGCCACCATAGGTCTGCTATCTTTCTATGCGAAGATCGCAGAAGCAAACCCGTCACTGGAGATCCATCTGGAATACCTGCCGGTAGAGTACGAACGGGCATTCCGACCGATTTTTGAAGCGCTGACCGCCGCAATGCTTTCCACACTGCCTGCCAATCTCCATATATGCATGAAACCGATGCAGATCAGCGATGCTTTTGCATTCCTCCATACTTGCCAGGCGGACAGCTTTGATCTCATCCTGGAGAGCAATATGCTCAACCATAACGAGCATGTGGAGAGCAGACTTTTGAACGGGCTGCTCCATGACATGAACCGCACGCTGGTATACAGCGGTAAAGTCATCGCAATCGAGCCTGCGGATGAGGAGACGGCTGCTTTCCTCGTCCAGTTGGCCGGTCTGGCTGAAAAAAGTTGTGGATTTGGCGTGATGGAGCCCAAGAGCGAGAGCGCCGCGTGCGACGTATCCGGCATTAGACTTTATCAGGAAGCGGTCGCCTGTGGGCTTCGCCATCCCCTGGAAAAGGATTGTCACAGGTTCCGCTATACTGTTCTGACCAAGAAGCAGGAGGTATCCCCATGATCCTCAGCGTAAGCCGCCGCACCGATATTCCGGCTTTCTATATGCCCTGGTTCATGAATCGGCTGCGAGAAGGCTATGTCATGGTGCGCAACCCTATGAATTACCATCAGGTAAGCCGCGTGTCCCTGTCACCGGAGGTCATCGACTGCATGGTGTTCTGGACAAAGAACGCCATCCCCCTGACGCCGCATCTCGGGGAGATTGCATTGCAGTATCCATTCTACATTCAATATACCCTGAATCCATATGGCAGGGATCTGGAACCGGGGCTGCCGCCGCTGGCACAGCGGCTGGCGAGTGCCTGCGCCATCGCGGAACAGTTCGGCTCAAAGCATGTGGTGTGGCGGTACGATCCCATTATGCTGACGGAGCAATATACAGCGGACTGGCACATCGAACAGTTCGCCGCCATGGCAGATGCCCTGAAAGGCTCCGCCCATGACTGCGTGTTCAGCTTCGTCGATCTGTATGACAAGGTGCAGGCCAATCTCCGGAGGCTGGGCGTCCGGATTTGCTCGGACGGGGAGATGGATCGGATTGCGGCCGCTTTCGCTGCCATCGCGCGCGAGAATGGCTTCCGCCTGCGCACCTGTGCGGAGAAGGTGGATCTGCAGCGGTATGGCATCGCCCACGGCTGCTGCGTGGACGGGGATTTGATCGCGGAACTGACCGGCTGGACGATGGCAGCGAAGAAGGACCCGAACCAGCGCCCGGAATGCGGCTGCCTGGAGAGCATTGACATCGGCCAGTACAACACCTGCCGGCATGGATGCCGCTACTGCTATGCCACCTTCAATGCAAAGACCGTTGAAACCCTTTCTGCTCGGCACGACCCGGCTTCTCCTTTCCTGATCGGCCAGGCTGAGCCGGGCGACAAGGTCACCGAACGAAAAATGAAATCATTAAAAAAGGCGCCATCCGGACAAATCAGCTTCTTCTGATTGTCCGAAGGGTGTCCTCCGTTGGATTGGCGGGAATGGACAGTCTGCTGTCACAACTGACAGCAGAAAATGCGAAAGAAACCGTAATATCAGGGAAAAACGCACCATAGAGATGCTTAATGCGGCCTCAAAGCCGCTCGTCGCGCACCGCATTCAGCAGGCGCTGAGTGCCCTTCTATACCAAGGATTTTGCGCCCTATGGCTGCTATGGCAGTCACGGGGCGTTTTTGTATGCAGTCACGTGCTGGGAAGGGGATGGCACTCGTTCGGGTGATTTTTTCTGACATTGCCGATGCTTTTGCGGACGTAACACCATTGTAGTTCAAGCGACGAGGGCATTCTCCACAAAATTCGACATTTCACCTTGCTGAATGTCTGCAAGTATGGTAAAATACACACGACGTAACGAATTATACCATTTCAGGCGACATTATCCGCAAAGGGGGGCGCACCATGATTATCAAGTGCAAGATGTGCGGCTGGGACATTGTCTTTGAGCCGCCCCGCGATAAGGGGTGACCCCTGAACGGTTCATCCGCCCAATTTAATCATCCATTGCATTCTCATCCAGTCAGGAGCGCATCCTCCTGCCATTCCCCGTCCCCTCAATTGTATACAACCAACTAAGCCCGCCGACCGCCTGTACAAATCACAGGCAGCCGACGGGCTTGCTTTCTTGCTTTATACTATTTCCGGATTCAACTGCGCCATCTGCTTGCGCATTTTCATCCGGAAATAGTATTATTTCGCTTGATACACCATTTCCGCCTGCTTCTGCGCAATCAGGCACAGTTCCGCCGCCTTGAAGGCGTGCGCCTGCGTCATTGCGTTTTCCGTGCGGTTCAGGCTGTCCAGAATCAAATCACCGAAGAACGGGTAGCCCGTCAAACCGGTCGCGTTGATGTACTGCTCGCCTTGGTCGTTGACGAGGAACACATGGTTGCCGCCGTCGCGCTCCGTACCGACATCCACATACTTGCGGATTTCAATGTACCCCTTCGTGCCGATGATGATGGTGCGCCCGTCGCCCCACGTCCGCAGGCCGTCCGGCGTGAACCAGTCCACGCGGAAGTAGAACGTCGTGCCGTTTGCACCGTTGATGGCGCAGTCGCCGAAGTCGTCCAGCTCCGGGTACTGCGGATGCGCGTAGTTGGCAATGCGGCTGCGGGAGACTGTGCCGTCCTCCTCGCCCGCGTAGAACAAATACTGCTCGATTTGGTGGCTGCCGATATCGCAGAGGATGCCGCCGTACTTCTCCTTCTCAAAGAACCACTGCGGCCGCCCTGCCGCGCCCAGCCGATGCGGCCCGAAGCCCTCCACATGGATGACCTTGCCGATGGCGCCCTGCTCAATCAGGTTGCCCGCCAGCACCGCGCCTTCCACATGCAGCCGCTCGCCGTAATAGACCATGTACTTCTTGCCCGTCTGCGCCGCCATCTTCTTGGCGCTGTCCAGCTGCTCCAAGGTGGTGAAGGGCGCTTTGTCGGTGAAGTAGTCCTTGCCCGCCTGCATGGCGCGCAGCCCCAGCGCACAGCGCTCGTTTGTAATCGCCGCGCCGCAGACCATGTTCGTTTCTTTGTCGTTAAGCAGTTCTTCCTCGCTCCGGGCGACTTTCACCTGCGGGTACGCCTTTACGAACGCTTCCACCTTCTTCGGGTCGGGGTCGTAGACGTACTTCAGCGTGCCGCCCGCCTCCAGCAGACCGTTTGTCATGCCGTAGATGTGCCCGTGGTCAAGGTGCGCGGCAGAAAAGATAAATTCACCCGGCTTCACGACGGGCTGCGCCTTGCCTTTGGGCGCATAATTCATGCCGTCTGATACTTTCATGACTGCATCCTCCAATTATTTCTGCTGATAATCGCTGCCGAGCGTAATCGTGCCGTCAAGCGACGCGGCAGACGTGGTTTTCTCGTAGAAATGCGGCACAGCGCGCATCATGCCTTCCACCGTGTAGAACGGGTCGTCCTTTTGCAGCGGCAGCGTGACTGTCTGCTTTGTTGCGCCTGACTTGTAGACGGCTGTAATCAGCTCAATCGTCCGGCGGCCATCCTCGCCGCCAATTGCGGGCAGGGTGTCGTTCTCCAGCGCGGAGAGGACGTTTTCCAATTCGCCCGCGTGCCCTTCGTAGGGAAGCTGCGGCTGCGCATCCACAAAATCGCGGATTTTCTGCTCCAATTCGGTGTTTTCAATCGGGAAGCCGTTCGGTTTGGAGATGGACGCGTACACGCTGAACGGCGCGGCGACTTTCGCCTTCTCGCACTGGAAAACAAGCTCCTGCTCTTCGCCGTGATGCACAACGGAGGCTGTCAGCTGCGCCAGCGCGCCCGGATATTGCAGCACGGACAGCGACAAATCCTCCACCTCGGCGTTGTCGTGCGCGACGTTCGCCATCACGCTCGTCACGGCCTGCGGAAGACCCATCATCCAGCACAGCATGTCAATATGGTGGACGGCGTGGTTCAGCGTGCAGCCGCCGCCCTCCTTCTCCCATGTGCCGCGCCACCACAGGTCGTAGTAGCAGTGCCCGCGCCACCAGGCCGATGTGACGGATGCGCACAGCACTTTGCCCGCAAGTCCGCTGTCCAGCAGTTTCTTCAGGTTGCTGATGGGCTGGCGGAAGCGGTTCTGGGCGATAATCGCGAGTTTCTTGCCGCTTTCATCGCGGGCGCGGAGCATCGCGTCGCACTCTTCCAGCGATGCCGCCATCGGCTTTTCGCAGACGACGTTCTTGCCCGAACGCAGGCTGTTGATGGAAATGCTGGCGTGGACGTATGGCGGCGTGCAGACATCCACCAAGTCAATATCCTTGCGTGAAAGGATTTTCTGATGGTCGTCGTAGACCTCCGCTTCGGTCAGGTGATAATCCTCCTTCATCTTCTGCGCCTTTTCCGGCACAATGTCCACCAGCGCCACAATCTTGCAGCGCTCCGGGAAGCGCAGGTAGGCTTCCACATGGGCGTGGGAAATGTTGCCCGTACCCACGATGGCAATCCGAATCATGGCATTCGCTCCTTCTTCAATACTCAACGCTGCGTGATGCGTTATCTGCATGATAGCACATTGACATTAAGATTTCTATGCGAATCCTGTTTTCAATTCGGCGGATTTGGCAGATTGTCGTCCTAATCAGACAAAACAGCAATTAGTGTCCGCCGCTGCGCTGCTTGCGGTAGGCGTTCGGAGCCATGCCCGTCATCCGCCGGAAGCTGCGCAGAAAGCCGGAATAATCGCCGAATCCGCTGCGGTCGGCTACTTCACTCAGGCTCATGTCCGTCAGCAGATTCTCCTTCGCCAGCTGCACGCGGCGGTAGAGAATGTATTCGTAGACGCTGCGCCCGGCGTAGCTTGTAAACTCGTGCGAAAGGTACGATACGCTGATGGCGAAGCGGCGCGCAATGTCTTCCAATTTTAGCGGTTCGGTGAAGTGGTCGTTGATGTATTGCAGCACATCGAAAATCACATCGTTGACAACGCTTGGCTGAATAGGAGCGGTTGTTCCCTGCACGGCTTGGCAGACCATGACCATGAAGTCGATGATGCGCCCGTAATTGCGGAACTGCACCATCTCGTCTGCCATGTCCTGCTGCGCGGAGATGTCTATCAGCAGCTGTTTGCACGCCAGCGCATCCGCCTGCGGCAGTTCATAGTAGAATTTTCCGGACTGCAGGCGGCTGTCGAAGTAACGCTGGAGGTCAATCTGCCCGAAGCCAAGCTTTCGCAGCGTTTCCGGGCGCAGATACAGGAAGCCGCGCTCGTAGTTCTGCAGCGAACTGCCGCCCACCAGCCCGTGCATCCGAAACGGCGGCATGATAATCAGCTGATTGTTTTGCAGCAGAAACACGCTGCCGTCCACATAGTAGACCTTGCCACCCTGATAGTGGATGTAAAATTCGTAGAAATCGTGGCAATGCAGCCCGCTGATGGTGTGGTGCTCCGCTACGGCATAGCACGCTTCGTACTCCGCGTTCTCGCGCCCCATCGCGTTGTAGCCGTTGATGGTCTCCGCGAATTTCATCGTTTCAGCTCCTTTCTGGGCTCGGATATTTTGATTATACAGCAGGATTCACATATTTTCAAGCAGGATTTACATTGATTGTGCAACTTATGTCGGCTATAATCAAAGCAACGATACGGAAACGGAGCGTGACGTTCCCGTAACAGGCTGCCTCGTGCAGCGTCTCCTGTGGTTTCCCGTTGGCAGTGCTGGTCAAGTGTCGGCTGATGCTGCTGAAAAGGCAGGTGTTTTGCATGGATTCTACTTTGCATTCCGCAAAGGAGACTTGTTTTTGAACACCTTGAAGAAACCACAATTTATCAGAAATGGAGGTTTTTGCTTATGACGAATCCTGCGAAAGCCCCTGCATCGGTGCAGCCGCGCCGCAAGCGCAGGAAACACTGGCTTCAGCGCGACTGGCGGCTGTACCTGATGCTGCTGATTCCGATTGTCTGGTACATTCTGTTCTGCTACAAGCCGATGGCGGGGCTGCAAATTGCTTTCCAGAAGTACAACATGTTCAATCCCGCCAAGAGCAAGTGGATTTGGCTGGATAACTTCAAGTTTGTTTTCGGCATGAGTGACTTTGGCATCGCGCTGAAGAACACGCTGATTCTCAACGGGCTGGACTTGCTCTTCGGCTTCCCCGTCCCGATTATCCTCGCCATCCTGCTCAACGAAATGCGTACGCCCAAGCTCAAGAAGCTTTCGCAGACGATGCTGTACCTGCCGCACTTCCTCTCGTGGGTCATCATCGGCGGCATGGTGCTGCAGATCTTTGCGCCGACGTCGGGCGTCATCAACTCCACGCTTCTGCGCTGGGGCTGGATTTCCGAGAACATTCCTTTCCTGACGGATGGCCCGACGTGGACGTTCACCTATGTGCTCGTCGGCGTGTGGCAGTCGATGGGCTGGGGCACAATTCTTTACCTTGCGGCGATTACAGGCTTGGACATGAACCTCTTTGAAGCGGCGCGCATTGACGGCGCGAACAAGCTCCAGCAGATTTGGCATGTCACCCTTCCCGGCATCCGTTCCACCATCGTCGTTCTGCTGATTATGAACATCGGGCGTATGATGTCCATCGGCTTTGACCGCCCGTTTATTATCGGCAATACCAAGGTCAAGGACTACTGCGACGTCATTTCCACCTTCGTTTACCGCGCCGGCATTACCAACAGCCAGTTCGCCCGCGCAACCGCCATTGGTCTGTTCCAGTCCATCGTGGGCTTGGTGCTGATTACGGGCGCAAACACCGTTTCCCGCCTGTTCGACGAACAGAGTATTTGGTAAGAGGGGAGGATTTGTCATGACTGCGATTTCCACACAGGCGCATATTTGCCCTGAGAAGAAAAAGAAACTCGGTGTAGGGCAGATTATCCTCATCATCGTGATGATGCTCTTCGTGCTGATCTGCACGCTGCCGTTCATCAACGTCATTGCCATGTCAATGTCCTCCAAGTCTGCGATTCTGCGCGGCGCAGTGTCGTTCTGGCCGGTGGAATTCAACGTCGATGCCTACAAGCTCATCGTCAGCGACAATTCGATGTGGCACAGTCTGCTCTATACCATCGAACTGACGGTAATCTACACCGTGCTGGCGATGGTAATGACGATTCTGGTGGCGTTTCCGCTGTCCATGCGTCGCCTCAAGGGGCAGCGCGTCATCATGTTCTTCATCGTCTTTACCATGTACTTCTCCGGCGGCACGATTCCGATTTACCTGAACGTGAAGGAATTCGGAATGCTTGACAGCATGTGGTCGCTGATTATTCCGGGGCTGATTTCCACGTTCAACGTCATCATCCTGAAGAATTTCTTTTCTTCCCTGCCGTATGAGCTGGTGGAGGCGGCGTCGATTGACGGTGCGACGGATTTCCAAGTTCTCACCCGCATCTTCCTGCCGCTGAGCTTCTCCTCGCTGGCGACGCTTTCCCTGTTTTACGCAGTCGGCAAATGGAACAGCTTCAACGATGCGCTGTACTACATCACCTCGCGTGACCTCCAGCCCTTGCAGCTCAAGCTGTACAACCTCATCAAGGGCAGCCAGTCGGTGGAAGTCGCCGTCGCGGAGGGCAGCTCGAATGACCTGAGCACCAACGTGTCCGAATCCATTCAGTCCGCAACCATCATTTTCGCGACGCTCCCCATCCTGATTGTGTACCCGTTTGTGCAGCGCTACTTCGTGGCGGGTGTTACGATGGGCGCAGTCAAGGGCTAATACTAATTCTCATCTAAACCATGACATTCGCACAGCATCTTTTTCGCCCGGCTTTGCTTCGTTCCGCTCGCGCGTACCTCCAGTACGCCTCGCTTCACTCAGCTTTGCCGGAACGAAAAATCTGCTATGCTCGATGCCATGTTTTAGAATCGAATTAGTATCATCATCCCACATTCCCATTGGAACGGGCGGCAAAGCCGTTCAAGATAGAAAGGAGTACCCCTATGAAAAAGTTTCTGGCTCTGGTTTGCACGCTGTGCCTGCTGCTGACGGCGCTTCCGCTGACGGCACTGGCGGCGGATGACGATTGGGTAACGCTCAACGTCGAAATGTATGACCGCTCCATCGCAGGCTTCAACGTGGAGGACTGCTGGCAGCTGCACTACATTCAGGAGAACTTTGGTGATCCGAACCACATCAAGGTTAACTGGATTCCCGTTTCCCGCTGGGAGGAAGGCACGATTCTTTCCACCCGTCTGGCGGGCGGCACCGCGCCGGATATCTGCATGACTTACGGCACGGATTTGGTGCAGCAGTACATCGACATGGGCGGCATTATGCCGCTGGATGACCTGCTGGCGGAATACGGTCAGGAACTGACGGCATTCCTCGGCGACGAAGTGCTGCAGTACGGTCAGTACGACGTGGGCGACGGCAAAGAGCAGTATTACCTGCCTGCGCGCCGCATCGTCGTCGCGACGCAGAGCATGTTCATCCGCAAGGACTGGCTGGAAAAGCTGAACATGGAAGTTCCCACGAACGTGGAAGAGCTGTATGCCTACCTGAAGGCAGCGAAGGAGCAGAAGCTGGGCGGCGACAACACCATTCCGTATTCCTCCGACCTGTACGCGGCTGACCCCTTCTACGGCTGGATTTACCAGATGGATGCGTTCCTTGATTACAGCCAGATTACCGAAGAAGACTGGGTGGCGAACTTCAAGTTCCATTACATGCTGCCCGGCGCGAAGGAAGCGCTGCGCTGGATGAACAAGTTCTTCAATGAGGGTCTGGTTTCCGATTACTTCGGCATTGAGAACTCCAAGCAGACCGACAGCGACCGCGTGAACGGCTATGACGGCTTCTGGGTCGGCAACTGGGACGCGCCGTGGCGCATGGAAAAGTCCTACGCGCAGGATCTGGCGAAGAATGTCCCCGGCGCAAGCTGGATTGCGTGCGACCCCTTCAAGCCCGAAGACGGCACGACCCCGCACGAAACCTACACCGCCGCTGGTCAGGCGATTTTCATCCCCGCGTCTGTGGATGAAAAGGTTGCGGTTGCCGCGATTAAGTACCTGAACTGGATGTGCAAGCCGGAATCCCTGTACGCGCTCCAGAACGGCGAAAAGGGCTACAACTACACCACCGTCAACGAAAACAACATTCCGACCGACCTGAAGAACATCAACGACACCGACGACGCGCACAAGATGCACGCGACCGACGGCGCGCCGATCTGCAACGGCTTCTACTACGGTTCTGACGAACTGAACTACGCCGCGACCGCTATGGGCTTCCCCGGCTACGAAGATGTTGTGGCGGACAGCCTTGTGATTTCCAATGACGGTGCTTACGAACCCGTCAGCTTCACCCGCACCATCCAGTCCCGCATTGACTACGGCACGACCATCGTTTCCAAGGAAGCGGAACTGCTGGTTCAGGTTGTGACCTGCAAGCCGGAAGATTTCGACGCAACGTGGGATAAGTACATCAACGAAATTCTTTCCGCCGGCGGTCAGCAGATTATCGACGAACAGCGCGAAGCGTATCAGGAAGGCGCATACCGCGGCTTCTATCCGATGGCGCAGAAGTAATAAGCGCACGCAAACTTCACAAAAAGGGGGCTGCGTCTTGGACGCAGTCCTTTTTTTCGGAATAACCCTCCTGATATTTCTGTTTTTCCCTGATTGAAATTGACAAAGAGTCTGCTTGGCTCTATGATGGGAGTGTTTCGGTATGCTTCGACTTGGAATCATCGGTGCGGGCGGCATTGCCAGCCTGCATACCCACAACATCCTGAGCGGCAAATGCCCTGAAGTGCAGCTGACCGCCATGGCAGACCGCAAGGAAAGCCGCCGAGAGTGGATTCGCGCAACCGTGCCGGACGCTGCGGTTTTCTGCGAGGGCAGCGATTTGATTGCGTCCGATACCTGCGACGCAGTGCTGATTGCAACGCCGCACTATCAGCATCCGACGCTGGCGATTGAGGCGTTCCGCCATGGAAAGCATGTCCTGTGCGAAAAGCCGGCGGGCGTGTACACCTTGCAGGTGCGGGACATGATCGCGGAGGCGGATAAGCATCCCGAACTGACCTTCGGCATGATGTTCAACCAGCGCACGAACTGCGTCTACCGCAAGGCGAAGGCGCTGATTGACAGCGGCGCACTGGGCGAAATCAAGCGCATGATCTGGGTTGTGACGGACTGGTATCGCACGCAAAGCTACTACGATGCCGGGGCGTGGCGCGCAACGTGGGATGGCGAGGGCGGCGGTGTGCTGCTCAATCAATGCCCGCATCAGCTGGATTTGCTGCAATGGCTCTGTGGGCTGCCCGTGCGGGTGCGCGCCGCCTGCCATGAGGGGAAATGGCACGACATCGAGGTGGAGGACGACGTGACCGCTTATCTGGAATTTGCAAATGGCGCAACGGGCACGTTCATTGCATCCACGGGGGACGCGCTGGGTGAAAACCGGCTGGAAATCATCGGAACGCGCGCGCGGATTCGCATCGAGAACGACCAATTGACGCTGGATACGCTCAGCGTGGATGAGCGCGACTGGTGCCCCGTGTGCAAAGAGCCGTTCGGCGTACCGGATATTCAGCACGAAATCGTGCAGACGGACGGCGAAAATCCGCAGCACGCGGGCGTGTTGAACGCCTTCGCAGCGCACATCCTGCACGGTACGCCGCTTGTTGCCGACGGGCGCGAGGGTATCCGCGGGCTGATGCTGTCCAACGCCATGCACCTTTCTTCGTGGACGAATCAGACCGTTTCGCTGCCTATTGACGAAGAACTGTTCTTGAAGCTGCTGAATGAAAAACGCAGGACATCCCGCCACAAGGACGAAGTGGATGCTGCCATCGACGTTTCCGGCAGCTTTGGAAGCACGAGAAAGTAACCTATTCCAAGGAGGAAATCAGCGTGGAGAAGATTCGCCTCGGTATTATCGGCATTGGCAACATGGGCTCGGAGCACTGCCGGCTCATCCTGTCCGGGCAAACGCCGGAAATTGCGCTGACCTGCGTTGCTGATCCGCGCCAAGACCGCCGTGACTGGGCGCAGCAGACGCTCCCCGCCGGAACGGGCATCTATGCCGACGGCATGTCGCTCATCCGCGCCCATGCGTGCGACGCCGTGCTGATTGCCACGCCGCACGAGCTGCATCCGCCGCTTGCGGAGGCGGCGCTTCGGGCAGGACTGCATGTATTGAGCGAGAAGCCCGCGGGTGTTTACACGGCGCAGCTGCACCCGGTTATCGCCGCCGCACAGGAGACGGGCAGGACGTATGCGCTCATGTTCAACCAGCGCACGAACTGCGTCTACCGCCGCCTGAAAGCGCTGCTGGATTCCGGCGAGTTAGGCGCGCTGAAGCGTGTGACGTGGGTGGTGACGGACTGGTATCGTTCACAGGCGTATTACGATTCCGGGGCTTGGCGCGCAACGTGGACGGGCGAGGGCGGCGGCGTGCTGCTCAACCAATGCCCGCATCAGCTGGATTTGCTGCAATGGCTCTGCGGATTGCCGACAACGGTGCGCGCGTTCTGCCACGAGGGCAAATGGCACGACATTGAGGTGGAGGACGACGTGACCGCCTATCTGGAATTTCCGGGCGGCGCGACGGGCGTTTTTATCGCCTCTACCGGGGAGCTGCCCGGCACGAATCGGCTGGAAATCGCCTGTGACCGCGGCAAAGTCGTCTGCGAAAACGGTCAGCTGACGCTATGGCGCTTGCCGCAGAGCGAATCCGCCTATTACCGCCGAAGCGCATCCGCATACCCCCATGCTGAGGTGCAGGTGGAGATTTGCCGCTGGACGGGGAGAATCCGCAGCACGTCGGTGTGCTGAACGCTTTTGCGGCGCATATCCTGCACGGCACGCCGCTGGTGGCGGACGGCGCGGAGGGTATCCGCGCGCTGATGCTGTCCAACGCCATGCACCTTTCCTCGTGGACAGGCAAGCCCGTGTCCCTGCCGATTGACGAGGGCGAATTTGCGCGGCTTCTGGCGGAAAAACGCCTGCATTCAAGGAAAAAGCAGGTGAAAGAGGTCACGTTCGCGACGGATCACAGCGGGACGGGAAGAGCGGAAGGATAATCGGGTATAGGCGACATCGCACAACTCGGCGGCGCGTTGGGCGCGAATTTTCTCCGGGCAGGCACATACGCCTGCCCGTTTTTTGCGTCGTTCTTTTTCGGAATAGCTGTTGAATTGCTTGAAAAAATGGAAATAAAGGTGTATAATGAAAGCAGAATGATGTTCTCCGGTGAACGGCGCGCTGCTTGAAAGAGAAGGTCTGACATCGGACGATAAAAAGGAGGAATTATCATGGCAGTGAATTTGAAGAAGGGTCAGAAGGTTGATTTGACGAAGGGCAACCCCGGCTTGAGCAAAATCATGGTCGGCTTGGGCTGGGACGTGAACCGCTACGACGGCGGACATGACTTTGACTTGGATGCCTCTGCATTTCTGCTGGGCGCGAATGGCAAGGTTGCGAACGATTCGAACTTCGTGTTTTACAGCAACCCGGCTGATCCATCCGGCGCGGTACGGTACGGCGGCGACAACAGAACCGGCGCTGGGGAGGGCGACGACGAGACGATTTTCGTTGACCTCGCTACTGTTCCGGCGAACGTGGAGAAGATTGACTTCACCGTGACCATCTACGACGCCGCCGAGCGCCGCCAGAACTTCGGACAGGTCAGCAATGCGTACGTCCGCGTTGTGGATGAATCCACGGGTATGGAGCTGATTCGCTACGATTTGGAGGAGGATTTCTCCATTGAAACGGCGATTGTTGTTGCGGAAATCTACCGCCACAACGGTGAATGGAAGTTCAATGCCATCGGCAGCGGCTTCCAGGGCGGACTCGAAGCACTCTGCATCAACTTCGGCGTGAATGTATAACGGTGCGGAAATAGCCTGACAGAGGAAGAGACGTACCCCGTTTCCTCCTCTTTTTTTCAAAATACAGCGCGTCTGCGGAGGAAAATAGGAGCATGAAGAACAGCAAACGCCTTCGGATTAGTTACAACGCCCCTGCTATCTTGTCTTTTGTCCTGATTTGCTTTGCGGTGCAGCTGCTGAATGTCCTGACAAAAGGGGCAAGCAATCGGGCTGTGTTCAGCGTCTATCGTTCCTCGTTTCTTGATCCGCTGGCGTATCTGCGATGCGTCTGCCACGTCTTTGGCCACGCAAACTGGAATCACCTGATGGGCAACATGATGTATATCCTGATTCTGGGGCCGATGCTGGAGGAAAAGTACGGCACATCCAACATGGTGTTCATCATGCTGGTGACGGCACTGGCGACGGGGCTTGCGAACCTGATTTTCTTCCCGAACATTCGCCTGCTGGGGGCGAGCGGCATCGTGTTCGCGATGATTCTGCTCTCATCCATTACCATCACGGAAGAGCATACGATTCCGCTTTCGTTCATTCTTGTTGCCGCGATTTACATCGGGCAGCAGGCGTATCAAGGGCTTTTCACGGCGGATAACATCTCGCAGATGGCGCATATCGTGGGCGGCATGATCGGCTCGGTGCTGGGATTTGTGATGAACAAGTATAAAATGAGCCGTTATGAACGAGGCAGCCATGGCTAACAGAATCAACGCAAGCAATCTTTCTGATTTGCTCCTTCCCATGCGCCAAAGAGGAAATGCGCCGGGGGTATACTTTGTGCGCCTGTGCCAATGGAGCCCGGAAATCAAGGATTTTCTCTGGCGCTACCACGAAGCGGCGCGCGCAAAGGGTGTTATCATTGAGGGGCAAATCGGCAATCCGGATGAGCGGCAGCTGAGTTACCTGACGGAAATGCTGGGCAGCGCGTTTGAACCGAATCCGGCGTTCATTACCCAAGCGCTGCAAAAGTGGATGCCGCGCATGAGTCAGGCAAATCGCGTTTCGTTTGCCGAAGCAATGTGCGACCAGATGGATGAATTGAAGCGGAAGGGAAAAACGGACAGCATCATCCGGAACATCTACATGAAGGTGATGTGCTGGCTGTACTACAAATTCGAGCGCCTGATGCCCTTTCTGGGCGACGACAATCCGCCCCGTATTCTCTACGAATGCAATGCGGTTACGGCGCATGAGCTGATTCTCCTGCGCATTTTGTCGCTGATGGGGACGGACATACTGCTGCTGGAGCCGCAGGGCGACGCGGCGTACTTGAAGCAGGATGCAGCCTCGGCATGGTCGCAGCTGCTAAGCGTGCAGGGGATGCCCTTCGCGAAGGATTTCACACTCAAGCAGTTCCGCAAGGAAATGGCGGCGGCAGCGGCGGAAAACATGCGCCAGCCGTCGCAGCCTGCGCCGCGCCCGGTGACATCCGCGCAGCCGATGCGCCAGCCGGCCCCCGCTGTGCCGCGTCCGGCGATAGCGCCGAACCAGCCGATGCGGACACCGCCGCCCGCTGTGCCGCAGCGGCGCGACCCCGAAACATACTTCCCGAAGCCGTCGCGGATGGCGTGCACGAATGCGTGGATGAAGGAAGCATCCTATGAGGAAATCCTGACCCCCATTGCGGAACGCGGCGACGACTTCCGCCTGTTCTACCATGCGTTCATCCGCTTAAAAGGCGTGCCGGACAAGCAGACGTACATCAGCGACCTGTTCCAGTTCTACCAGAAGTTCCGCAGCACGGGGCGCAGAATCGCCGTTGTCGACGACGGATTATCCCTGCCCGGCCCGGAGGAAGCGGCGCAAATCCGCCGTCACCCGTACCGCTCGCAGGAGGAGCTGATAATCGACATTGCCGGGAATCTGCCCGCGTGTGCGAATGTGGAGCTGCAGCGGCTGATGCAGCAGGCGTTCGTCCGGACGATGATGGCGGCGGCAAAAGCCGAACCGAACCTGAATCGCCTCCTGATTTCCGCCGTGTATCTGCTTTGCTGGATTCGGCAGTATCAGGCGGCGCTGTTTCAGGGCTACAAGGGCAGCGAAATTCCGTGCTTTGTGCTGATGGGCGGGTGCAGAAATCAGCATGACGCGCTGTTTGTGCAGTACCTTGCCCAGCTCCCCGTGGATATCCTAATTCTCGCGTGCGATTTGAGCTGCCCGTGCACCGTGCAGAGCGACCAGCTGCTGGAATTGACGGGCAAGGACTCCATGCCCGTGCCGAAATTCCCGCGCGACGGCGGCAGCGTTCAGATGCGCACAATGGCCTCGAACGCTGAGCAGGACTTAACGTCGATTCTCTACACAGATTCGGGCATTTACCGTAATCGTCAGTTCTCGCGGGCGGACGCGATTACGCTGCAAACCACCTACGACGAGGTGTTCATCCTCTGGAGTCAGGAACTCAAATACCGCGCGAATTTCAGCACGGTGAATCAAGTGGTCAACATGCCCGTGGTGTATGCAAAGGTTTCCGGCGTGGAGGATGGCAAGGTGGAGGCATACTGGCAGAAAATCAAACTTCTGCTGGGAGATGACACGATGCTGATTCCCTCGCTGCCCTATGTTGTAACCGGCGCAGCCAACCAGTTTCAGCCGCTGGCGGTGAAAACGCTGCGAAACGGCAGGCTGAAGCGCGAGGAAATCAAGGCAGACCGCCAATATCCGTTCGCTCTGCTGCGCGAAGAACTGCAGGAGCATATGTTTGACAAGGTTCAGCTGATGCTGGATGAGCGGATGATCAAAGGCACGTTCACCAACGGCACGGAATACACGGTGCTGGCGACGGTGCTGAACATGAACCGCGATATCGTCCGGCGGCTGCAAAGTTTCGATTTTACGAAGAAGAATCCCAAGATGGTCGTGCTGTGTACGGGCGAGCAGCCGTGTTCGCTGGAGGATGCAATCCTGATGACATTCCTGAATCTGGTGGGCTTTGACATTGCGCTCTTTGTCCCGACCGGGTATCAGACGATTGAGCGCTACCTCAATGGAAATTATCCGGTGGAGCACCAAATCGGCGAATACGTCTACGATTTGCAAGTGCCGGATTTTAACGCACTGACCCCAGTCAAACATTCGTGGCTTGAAAACATACTGAAAAGAGGTAACTGACAATGGCAATGAATTTCAACCGTCCCGCAGGCGCACCGACCACGGCCGTCGCTGCCAAGCCGGAAACGGCGCTGATGGAAGTGCAGCCCTATGACATCATTGCGGATCAGCAGGCGACGCAGAAGCAGCTTGCGCATTCGCCTGAAATTGAGTCGCTGACCGCCGGCATCGACGTCAACGACTTGAACACGATTGTTACCTTCGGCAGCCACTCGGCGGAAGAAATCTCCAAGGCATCGGATGTTGTCCTGCGCAGCATGAACATGAGCCAGCTGGATGAATCCAGCAAGATGCTCAATTCGCTGGCGAAAATCATGGATCAGTTTGATATCAATGAGATTCGTGACAACCCGTCGCTGTTTGGCAAGCTGTTCGGCAACCTGCGCAAGCAGCTGGACAAGATTCTGGCGAAGTACAACACGATGGGCAACGAGGTGGACAAAATCTACGTCCAGCTGAAGCAGTATGAAGGGGAAATCAAGCAGTCGAATCAAAAGCTGGAGACGATGTTCCAAGCCAACGTGGGCTACTTCCATGAGCTGGAGAAGTACATTGTCGCGGGCGATCAGGGCTGTCAGGAAATTCAGAACTACATGACCCAGCTTCAGCAGCAGATGGAAGCAACGGGCGACCAGTCCATCACGTTTGAATTGCAGTCGCTTCAGCAGGCGCTGGCGATGCTGGAGCAGCGCACGCAGGACCTGCGCACGGCGGAGAGCGTCGCTTTGCAGTCCATCCCCATGATTAAGACGATTCAGTTCAGCAACATGAACCTTGTCCGCAAGATTAACTCGGCGTTTATCGTCACGCTGCCTGTCTTTAAGCAGGCGCTTGCGCAGGCGATTATGCTCAAGCGGCAGAAGATTCAGGCGGATGCTATTTCCGCACTGGATGAGCGGACGAACGAAATGCTGCTGAAGAACGCCCGCAACACGGTGGAGCAGGCGAAAATCACCACGCGCCTTGCCTCTGGCAGTTCTATCAAGGCGGATACGCTGGAAACCACTTGGCGCACCATTATGACGGGGCTGGACGAAACGAAGAAGATTCAGGAGAGCGCCCGCACGCAGCGCGCGCAGGATCAGGCGAAGCTGGAAGCCATCAAGAAGGACTTCATGTCCCGCTATAACATGCCCAACAGGTAAGGAATAAAGCAAATGAGAAAACTATTTGCGCTTATCCTGATTCTGGGTGTGCTGGCGTGTGCGCTGGGCTTCTATGCCGCTGATACGTTTGAAACCAGCGACTACTACCGCGTGCTGAACCCCGTTTTCCGCACCGCCATGGGTCACGACATTGACCCTGACACGGTGAAGGATATGATGGCGATTCATGTGGACGGCAACCTGCCCGGTGTCGGTGAATTTAACTTCTCGCTGAATGCGCTGATTGATGGCGGCGTTGATTTGCCGGGCTTGGGGCATGTTTCCCTGTCCGATTTGCTGGGGAAGGAGCTGAACTTCGGTCAGCGCCTGCAGGCAAAAGCGGTGATTGCCGGATACGGCTGGAGCCACGAGCTCAAGCTGTATGGCGGCATTGCGGCAGGCGTGATGGCGTTCCTGCTGATTGGAACGCACCGCCCGAAGCGCAGAAGGTAATCCGGCTATATATTAAAACCCCATACAGGGTGCGCAAATGCCCTGTATGGGGTTTCAATTGTCATGATATTATTTTAGCCAGTCCGCAAATTCTTCCTGCGACTGCCCGTCAATCGTCAGAAACGTGCACGTCGGATGCCCAGCATCGAGGTACGCCTGGTCACTGCCCGGCAGCGGTGGATCCTGCTTCATTGGGGAGAGCCAGAAGTACGTCTGCTTGCGCGGACTGATGCGCTGCTCGTAGCTGTCGCGGTAGCCGGCGCGGTTCAGCGGGCACAGCACCTGACTTTCAGCTCCGCGCGGGGAATCGGCGGCGCGTTCAGGTTGCACACCGTCAGTTCCGGCGCGCCGCGCGTGACCAGCTTCTCCGCCATCTCTACGGCCCAGTCGGACAGGTACGCCAGCGTGTCGTGCGGCGTCTGCTTCTCGGCGGATACGGCAATGCCCGGCTTGCGCAGGAATGTCGCTTCCCGTGCCGCACCGACGGTTCCGGACACATACACCGACATGCCGACGTTGTAGCCCAAATTGATGCCGCTGATGACGGCGTCCGCGTCCGGCGCAAGGTTCATTGCTCCGATGCGGCAGCTGTCCACCGGCGTACCGAAAATTGCCCACGCTTCATCCGCATCGGGCACTTCGCGCTTCTCCGCCAGAATCGGCTGCTCGATGCTGAATGCATGTGCCTTTGCGCTCTGCTGCGTCGCTGGCACGCAGACCGTCACCCGATGCCCGGCACGCTTGACCGCCTGCGTCAGAATCGGCAGAAACGGGCTGTTGATGCCGTCATCGTTCACAATCAGAAAGTGCATGGTTATTCTCCTTCCGCAGGGGTCAGCGCGACCAAGAGCGTCTGCATGTTCTCGCGCATCCGATCCTCATAGTAGGTCAGCGGCACGTCGGCTTCCGGGCCGGTCACAACGGGGTCAAGCGTGTAAATCGGCGCGCCCGTCTCGCGGGAAATCGTCTGCGCCGCCATATCATCGTACTGCGGCTCGGTGAACAGCGGCGGATTGTTCAGCTCACGGATAGTGCGCACCAGCTCCGCCAATTGCGCGGGGGACAGCGCGTCACCCGGCTCGTGGTTGACGACGGCGGCGACTGTCAAGCCATACGCCCGCGCAAAATACGGGAATGCCTCGTGGAAGGTGACGATGTTCTTGTTCGGCACGGCTGCAAGGGTGGCTTTCAGCTCCTCATCCAGCGCCGTCAAGCGCGACACATAATCCGCCCGGTTTTGCTCAATCTGCGCTTCGTACTGCGGCATGGCGCTGATAAGCCCGTCTGCCAGATTGTCCACCATCTGGATGGCATTCTGCGCATCAAGCCAGATATGGGCGTTCGCTTCGCCCGCGTGGTGATGCCCGTGGTCGTCGGCGTCTTCGTCCTCGTGGTCATGGTCATGGTCGTCCACATACTCGTCCATGCCGTCCTCGGTCAGCAGCGTGATGCCGGTGGACGCATCCACCACGGGCAGCTTCGGGAACGTGTCCATCACGCGGGTGAGGTAGCTTTCCATGCCCGCACCGTTGATGAGGAATACATCCGCCTTGTTCAGCACCTTCATATCGCCGGTGGAAAGCTGATAATCATGCAGGCAGCCGGTGTTCGGCGCGGCGAGGTTGCGGATGGTGATGCCGTCGATGCCCTGCGTGAGGTTGAGGGCGAAGAGGTAGATGGGATAGAACGACGTGACGACGGTTTCCGCCGCCGCGAAGGTGGGGGAGAGGAAGATGAGCAGCGTCAAAAGGGCTGCAAGCAGCTTTTTGGTTTTCATGTGATGATGATTCCTTCCTAAAACAGTGGTTGATTGGGGGATGCAGTGGCTGCCTGCGGCGCATTTTCCCGAAGGATTCGCTCCATCAGCGTTTTTTCCGCCGATGACAGCGGGTAAAATTGCATCAGCGTCCGCATAGCGCACAGGCTGCCGGAGGTCATGGCGAACGCCATCAGCGTGTCCTTCGGCATTCCGGTTGTGCCGAGGGATTCAAAGAGGACGGCAAGCAGCTCATCCGCCAGCAGGGGAAACTCCTCCATGCGGAAACGGCGGGTTCGTCCGTCCGGCATGGAAACGCGCATCTGCGGGCCCAGAATGGCGTATAAATCGCGGAACAAGCCATCGCGAAGCGCTTCGCACAAGGCGGAAAGGTCGTCGCCCACGCGGTAGTGCCGCAGCTGTTCTGCCGCATGTGTTCCGGCCCCGGAATGCGCCAGCGCTGTCCCGATTCGCATCGCCAGAACCTGCTGCACCCGGTCAAGCGGAATTGCAATCGCCATAGCCTGTCCTCCTTTGGGGGAGATGCAGAATCCCCGCCCTTTTCATTTCGACATCCAAAGGCAAAATCCCTTGTTTCCAAACTTTTTTTGCACTTTTTTTCGGGCGGTAATTCCCAGAAAAATATGCAGGATTCAGCATAAAACTCGCCGCCAAATGAAATTATCCACAGGAACTTGTGGAGAACATAGCTTCTTTCCACAAGATTTTGTTCCGCCGGGCTGCAAAACGGCATGGGTCATGCACAAAAATGACGGAATCGGAATGCTTGCGATTTTGGCGAACCTGTGGTATGATACAAAAGGATGCGAATGGACATGAATGCAAAAGCATCACAGGCTCACGGCCGCAGGTCGGTCGTGCGCCTTTTTCGCCCCCTTGCGTCCCCAACGCGGACAAAAAAGCCGGTCGGACAATGCGTCCGCGCAAAGAATACGGAGGAATCCCCTGATGGACATGGAAGAGCTGTGGTCAAAGACACGCGAGGTGCTTCGCGCGGAAGTCAACGCCGTAGTGTACAATTCTCTGCTGGGCAGCAACAACCTCGTTCCGGCGCTGCTTGACGGCGATACGCTTGTGCTTCGTGTGGTGATGGACAATCTGAAGCTGCTGATTACCAACCAGTGGTATTCGACGATTGTCCGCGCGCTCAGCCAGGTGGCGGGCCATCAGATGGATGTGGAAATCCTGACGCAGGAGGAAATCGAGGCGCGTCCGCAGCTGAAGCAGAAGGCGGTGGAGGAGCAGGAGACGGTGCTGGAAAGCTCGGTCGCCCTGAACCCGAAGTACACCTTCGAGACGTTCGTCGTCGGCAGCGGCAACCGTTTTGCCCATGCCGCCGCGCTGTCCGTCGCCACTGACCCGGCTCATTCTTACAACCCGCTGTTTATCTACGGCGGTGTAGGCCTTGGCAAAACACACCTCATGCACGCCGTCGGCAACTTCATCCGCGAGCATGACCCCAGCAAACGCATCCTCTATATCCCCGGTGAAACCTTCACCAACGAGTTGATTTCCGCTATCCAGCAGGGGCGGAACATTCAGTTCCGAAACCGCTTCCGCAGCGTTGATGTGCTGATGGTGGACGATATTCAGTTCATCGCCGGCAAAGAATCCACACAGGAAGAATTCTTCCACACCTTCAACACCCTGCATACCGCCGGAAAGCAGATTATCCTCACATCCGACCGTCCGCCGCAGGAAATTGCCCGCCTTGAGGATCGCCTGAAGAGCCGCTTTGCGTGGGGGCTGACCTGCGATATCAAGAAACCGGACGTGGAAACACGAATCGCCATCCTGCGCGAAAAGGCGCGGCAGGAAAACATCACGATGGATGAGGACGTGTACGAGGCCATTGCGACGCGCGTCGAATCCAACATCCGTGAACTGGAAGGCAGCCTGACCCGCCTTGTCGCCTATGCGCAGCTGACGAATCGCCCGATTACCGTGCAGCTGTGCGAAGAGGCGCTGCACGACATTTTCGCCAAGAAGGTGCGCAAGGAAGTGACGGCGCAGGTTATCATGCAGGCGGTGGCGAACTACTACTCCATCACGGTGGATGACCTGATTCGCCCCACGCGCCGCCGCGAAATTGCTGTTCCGCGCCAGATCGCGATGTACATCACGCGCGACCTGACGAACCTCTCCCTGCCGCAGATTGGGCAGGTGTTCGGCAACCGCGACCACACGACGGTGCTGCATGGCTGCAACCAGATTGCCAACGCCATCAAGAACGACCCGTCGATGGCGAGCGTGGTGAATGATTTGAAGGAAATCATTGTGGACAACAAGTGATTGCATCAATATGTATATTCCCCCTCGTGCTGTGTTAATACAGGCGAGGGGGAATTTTTTATGCTGCTTGATCGCGGTGCGGGGGGAAATCGCCTCTGCGGAGGCGAACCCCCTGCATAAACACGCGGACACTGTATGCAGAAGTCACCAACTCAATCGCGAGAAGGGTGTCGAGAGGGTCGAAGACCCTTCGCAGGTGCAGGGCAGAGCCCTGCCGGGGTCAAGGGGCAGCGCCCCTTGGGTTCCCCCAATAAACACGCGGGCATTGTATGAAAGTGTCACCAACTGAATCGCGCGAAAGGGTCAAGGGAGGAACTCCCTTGCGGGGTCAAGGGGCAGCGCCCCTTGGGTCACTCACTCCTTCAGCAGCTCCTCAATCTGCCAGAAAACATCTTTCGGGATTCCCTTCTCGTTCAGCAGCCCGCTGTGCGTGCCGTTCATCTTGTAGGTGTAGGAAGTCGGCTGGTCGTTCGGGAAATCGAACATGCCCCAGACGGATACGCCCGTCAGCGGCTGCGTGCCGCCGCGGTTCACGGCGCAGAGGACCTTGAAGAGACGAACGTAGAAATCCGCGTGCTCTTCGACTTTCGCCGCGTCAAAGTTGCGCACTGCCATTTCCGTCAGCTGCACTTCCAGCCCTTCCGCCGCATAGGTTTTGATGGCGGTGCTGATGAGCGCAAGGTCATTCACATTCATGCAGCCCGCCTGCGTGCCGTAGCCGCCGATGTACCCCTGCATCCCAACGCCGTCGCAGAGCTTGCGCGGATTCCCGTCCGCATCCACCGCGAAGCTGTTGATGCTCCGTGTCAGGGCGATAATGGCATCCCGTTTTTCGGCGTAGAACGTGTTGTAGTCGTTGTAGAACAGGCGGATGTCCGCCCCAAGCGCATCCACCGTGTTGCGCGCATAGAGGAATGCATATTCCACATAGTCGCTGCCGATGGTGTCATAGAACACGTTGCTCACGCCGCTGCGGGTGGTGCGGATGTGCCGCGGGTCGGTCGGATCGAACTCGCTGCCTTCGCCGACGGCTTCATTCACCACGTCCCAGCAGTACACCACGCCGGGAAATTTCTCTTCAAAGTGGGTGATGACCTGCGTGATGTAGCTCTCCAGACGCTGGAGCATCACCTCCCGGCTGACAAGCGGCTTGCCTGCGTCGTACTGCTCGTGGAAAAACCACGGCGTCATATAGGCATCCCACACCAGCACATGCCCGCGCACGCCGAGGCCGTTCTCCTGCGCCCAAGCGACCATCTTGTCCGCCGCGCTAAAATTCATGCGCGGCATCCCGTCGCTGCTGGCGCGGCTTTTGCTTTGGTCAAGCAGAGAGTACGCCTTCATCTCGTTCGTCGCCGTGATGCTGTTGCAGTGCGTTTTCAGGAAGTTCAGGTAGTTCGTGTCCCATAGCTGCATGTAGGACAGCGCGCCGCCGAAGCGGAAGCCGTGCGCCATCGTCAGCTCATGCATCGGGGTCACGGGTTCGTCCTCCTCCTCAGCCAGCGCCGCGCACGGCACAAGCATGAGCATCAGCAGAATGGACAGCATTCGTTTCATGGGGATTCTCCTCCTTTTATACTATTTCCAGATTCACCTGCACCATCTGCTTGCGCATTTTCATCTGGAAATAGTATTATGCGGCAATATACCGCTTTTTCTGCTGGTGAGATTCGCCACGCAGATGGAAATCTCCTGCTGATTTGTCCGTTTTTCTGCCATATTCACCATGCCTAAATTTTTATCACGAAATCAGCATATTTATTCACAAAACGGCTTGACAAGCTAATAAATATGCAGTATAATGCCTTCCGTCAAACACAAGGAAGGATGGTGGCAATCATGGCTCACCTGAATGCAAAGAAACTTTTCCCGCTTTTCTTGGCACTGGCACTCTGCTTGACGTCGGTCAATGCGCTTGCCTGCACCGCTGTTTATGTTGGTTCTGACCTCACCGCGGACGGCACGACGATGTTCGCCCGCTCGGAGGATATTTCCAACAGCTACAACAAGCTGTTCTACGCGATTCCCGCTGGCGTCCATACCGCCGGCGAGGTGTACAACGGCTGCTACGGCTTCACCTACACCTTTACCAAGGACAGCTACGCCTATACGGCGTTCCGCGATGATAACGGCGCGGCGAAGGATGGCGTCTGCCCGGACTGCGGTCAGACCCATGCACACACGCCCTATGAGGCAGGCGGAACGAACAGCATGGGCGTGAGCGTGAGCGCGACCGAAACCATCGGCTGCTCCGACGCGCTGTATGAAGTTGATCCGTACACGGACGAGGGCATTGAAGAGGCCGAAATTACGACCGTATTGCTGAGCGAATCCGCGACGGCGAAGGAAGCAGTCGAACTGCTGCTGAGCATTTACGATTCTGTCGGCGCGGCGGGCGGCTCCGGCATCTTCATTGCGGACGACAAGGAAGTGTGGTACGTCGAAAACGCTTCCGGTACGCAGTATGTTGCCGTGAAGCTGACCTCGACGATGGCGTTTTCGCAGCCGAACATGTCGGTGATTGGTCTGATTGACCTCGATGATACCGAGAACGTGATGGCCTCCGCGAACCTGATTGCTGTGGCGGAACAGGCTGGCTCTTATGTCGGCGACAAGGAAGCCAACACCATCGACTATGCCGCTTCCTACAATGCGGATCAGGGCGTCGGCTCCCGTATGGTGAACGCGCTGAAGTACTTCAACGCCGCAACCGCCAAGGAAGAACCTGTTTATGCGGATTTCGCCATTTCCAACGTCGCGGCGGATGGCAGCATCGTGCCGATGTATACCAATATCACGCTTGACCATGCATGGAGCGTCGCGGATGTTGTCGGCTACTATCACATTGCGGGCATTGGCTCGACGCGCAACCTTGAAACGCACATCTTCCAGGTTGCCAAGGAGAACAGCATCACCGACACCGTGGAATGGGTCGCGATGGACGACGCGGCGCTGAGCGTCTTCGTGCCGTATTACCCGATGCTGACCACGGATACCTACGCTGGCTATCAGCTCAGCACTGCGGCGGCAGATTTTGTGGAAGCGCAGCCGGAAAGCGGCGTGTACTACGCAACGACGAAGAACAAGCGGAACGAGAACGGCGAGCGTGTGAAGGTGGAAGGCTTCTGCGTCCTGCCGGAGAACTGGGCGGATTCCGTCTACTGGACGATGGACGCGCTGTCCAACCTCTACGAGTACGGCACGCTGACGGACGAAGAAAAGGCGCAGGTTGAAACGACGCTGGCGGATTTGCAGGCTGAATGCTACGAAGTCTACAATCAGCTGAAGGCTGACCCCGACAACGCCACCGCAATCAGCGCCGCTGCCGCGCAGAAGGTTCACGAAGCCTGCGTCGCGCTGGTGAACAGTGTGAAGTAATACAAGAGGAAGTTCGTTCAATGTGGGCGGACTTCCTTTTTGCGTGGGAGGGGGGAGGAAAGGATGTCGCGCGTCCCCAAACCTTCCCCTCTGGGAAAGGTGCCGTAGGCGGATGAGGTCGGTTCTGCAACAATATCCAAAAAACCATGGGGGTGTGCAATGCGAAGGGGTCAAGGGGGCGACCGCAGACTTCGTCTGTTTTCATTGCCCTCTTGTCGCATCCGCAGAGGCGAAACCTTCTGCAACGATAAAAATCAAGCAGCGTGAACGCAAAATCTTCCCTCTTGCGTTCCACGAACGCTCTATGCTATAATACTCATCGGACAAATTCCCCAAAGGAGCATCGCATGAGCAAGACCAAGGAACGCATTCACGACAGCAATCTCCGCTACAAGCAGGGCTTGGGGCAGAACTTTATTTATGACGAGGATCTTCTCGCCGCGCTGGTGGCATCCAGCGAAATCACCAAGGACGATGATGTGCTGGAAATCGGCCCCGGCGCGGGCAGCATGACCAAATACCTCTGTGATGCGGCACACCATGTCCTCTCCATCGAGCTGGATGAACGCCTGATTCCGCTGCTGACGGCGTTCCTCGCTGAACGCGATAATTTCACCCTCGTGCAGGGCGACGTGATGACGCTCAACCTCGCCGACGTGACGAAAGACCTGCGCAAGCCGCTCTCTGTCGTCGCGAATATCCCATATTATATTACCACCCCGCTGCTGACCATGCTGCTTGCCAGCCCGATTCCGATTCAGCGGATGGCGCTGATGGTGCAGAAGGAAGTGGCGGACAAGGTGCTGGCGCAGCCCGGCGACGATGGCTGGGGGATGCTCAGCGTTCGCAGCCAGTTCTACTGCGACCCGTATCTGGCCATGGATGTACCGGCAAAGTGCTTTACGCCCGTGCCGAAGGTGGACAGCGCGTTCATCGTCCTGCCGTGGCGGGAAACGCCGGCGGTACAGGTGCAGGATGAAGCTGACTTCTTCCGCGTGGCGCAGGCAGCGTTCGCACTTCGCCGCAAGACGATGACGAACGGTCTGTGCGCCGCGTTCCACATGGAGCGCGCCGACGCTGCCTCGCTGATGCAGACTGCCGGGCTGGATGAGCGAATCCGCGGCGAAAAGCTGACGCTGGCGGAATTTGCGCGGCTGGCGGATGCGTTTACGGCGTGGAAGGCGAAGCAGGCGTAACCTGCTGTTGTAATTTCGAATCATTCGTGGCATACTGCAATTAAGGTAACACCGCACAAATGAGGTGGTCGGCTGGGGAATGGATTTTTCGTCAGATGCAAATGCAAATTTCGAAGGTTTACTGGAGGTAAATCGAGGAATTTGCATGCCGCAGATGGCGGAAAAGACATCGCCAGACGCGCCGCCGAATTGTGCGGTGGTGCCTTAGCTCCCAACGAACATTATTGGAGGGAAAACATGTATATCAGCAATATCGACCATCAAAAGGTGCAGGCACTGACGGCGCTTGTGAACGTCATGCCGGGGCAGATTGTCTCCCGTACGCTTGCGCAGAACAAGGCGGTCAGCATCACCCTGTTCGCGTTCGACAAGGGCACCGAAATCAGCACCCACGAATCCACCGGTGACGCCATGGTGCAGGTGCTGGAGGGCACAGGCTGCTTCACCGTGGATGGCAAGGAATACCTTGTGCATCCGGGTGAAGTGCTGGTGATGCCCGCGAACGTGCCGCACGCCGTGTCCGCGCCCGAAGCGTTCAAGTGGGTGCTGACGGTCGTTTTCCCGGAAGGATTCAAGAAGTAATGGCGGATTTGCAGACACTTCGCCGGATGCTGCTGGGCAGTGTCATCGGCTTGGCGCGCACTTGCACGACTCGCCCGCCGACGAAGACGACGCCCGGCCTGATTCTCGCTGGATTGCACCTCTCGGATGATGCTGTTTCCGCGACTCCGGAGCAGCTGAGTGCCCTCACCGAGCGGATTCAGCGCAACAAGTTTGAGGTCAGCCCGAACTGCGCGACGTGCGCAAGCCCCTGCGGGAAGAACGCAGATTACGACTTGCGCCGCTTGGACGACGCGCCGGAGGATGTGCGGCAGGCGAAAACGCGTTTGATTGCATTGCTGCAGGCCTGCGGGCATCGCGGCAAGATGGCGGACTGCGTGATGGACGCGGTGTTCGCCCTTGCGGAGGACTGGGACGCGGCGGACTTCAAGGTGTATGAGGAACAATTAACGGAATTATTGGCAGGGTGAGGGCACGCTCATCTGAAACGCAGCAGACAGTCATTTTCTCCCGTCTGCCGCGTTTTTTTCGTGTCCTTTTTCCAAAAACTATGACAATTTGATTGCAATTTGACTTGATTTTTTTCACAATTCAGGGTACAATAAACGAGCAGCCGTTCGCGGCAAATTATACAGAGGTGAACCATCATGGGAAAACGCATTCTGCTGGTGGACGATGAGCCGCTTATTTTGAAGGGCTTGAAATATACGCTTGAGCAGGACGGCTACGAAACCGATACCGCCGTGGATGGTCAGGAAGCGCTGGACAAATTCTTTTCCGGGGTGTATGATCTTGTGCTGCTGGACGTGATGCTGCCGAAGGTGGACGGACTCAGCGTTTGTCAGCGCATCCGCGAAACATCCAGTGTGCCGATTATCATGCTGACCGCCAAGGGCGAGGACATGGACAAAATCCTCGGCCTGGAATACGGCGCGGACGACTACATGACCAAACCGTTCAACATTCTGGAGGTGCGCGCGCGGATTCGCACCGTGCTGCGCCGCGCCGGGGGACACGTCGTGCAGGAGCAGAAAATCATCCGCGTGCATGATATGGAGGTCAACCTCGTCAAGCGCACCGTCACCCTCGGCGGAGAGGAAGTACGCCTGACCGCGAAGGAATTTGATCTCCTGCAAATGTTCATCACCAACCGCGGCCGCCCGTTCTCCCGCAAGGAGATGCTGGAAGCCGTGTGGAAATATGACGATTATACCGGCGACGCGCGCACGGTGGACGTGCACATCCGCCGCCTGCGCGAGAAGATTGAGCGCAACCCCGATGAACCGGAGTTTATCTTCACGAAATGGAAGGTGGGCTACTATTTCACCGACAAGGACTAAGCCGCTTGCGGCGCTCGTGCGCGGCGCAATGTCGCTGCGCTGGAAGCTGATGCTCACGTTTCTGGTGGTCATCGGCGCTTCCTTCGCCATCATGGCATCTATCCTGACCGGTATGGTCAGCAGCACCTTATATCAGCAGCGCACCCGTCAGGCCACCCGCTCTCTGGAGCAGCTGGCTTCGTCGGCTGCGCCTTTTTTGGCGTCGGCGCAGATGGATAGCCTGTCCGAACTCCTGACCGCGCAGGCAGGTGAACTCGGCGGGCGACTGCTGGCGGTGGATATGGACGGCAAGGTGCAGGCGGATACCTTCGGCGCAAGGAGCGGGCAGCGGCTCAGTATCCCGGAGACGGTCGCCGTCCTCCTGCACGGGGAGAAATCCGCGTTCGGCATTCACCGCGTCGATTCGGAATCGGGTGCGGCGTATGTGGCGGTCGCGTCCGCCGCGATGGAGCAAAGCGGCGAGACGCTGGGCGTACTCGTGCTGTCCCTGCCGGTGGATGAATTGCAAACCGCGCTGGAAACGGTCAAAAGGCAGCTGATGACGGTGTTCCTGATTGTCGCGGGCGCGGCCATGGCGGCGGCGCTGATGCTGTCGGGGATGCTCACTCGCCCGGTCAAGGCGCTGACGCAGACAATTCGCCGCATGGGCAAGGGTGACCTGTCCGCGCGTGTGAACGTCCGCACATCCGGCGAACTCAAGGAGCTGGCGGAAAGCTACAACGCGATGGCGGAGCAGATTGAGCACCTCGACAAGAGCCGCAGTCAGTTCGTCGCCAACGCCTCGCATGAACTGAAAACCCCCTTGGCGACAATGAAGCTGCTGCTGGAAAACATGCTCTATCAGCCGGATATGCCGCAGGAGCTGCGCACGGAGTTCATGCAGGACATCAACCACGAAATCGACCGCTTGAGCGGCATCATCACGGACCTGCTGACGCTGACGCAGATGGACAGCCACTCGTCCCCCTTGCGCGTGACAAAAGTAGATTTGTCCGCACTGACGGAGGAAACCGTGCATACACTGCAAATCGCCGCCGAGAAGAAGGGACAGACGCTTACCGCAGACATTGCGCCCGGCATCACCCTCGACGGCGATTCAGGCAAGCTGATGCAGATCTTCTACAACTTGACGGACAATGCCATCAAGTACACGCCGGAAAACGGGCATATCGCCGTGCGGCTTGCGCAAAGCGGCGCAAACGTGCTGTTCGCCGTCACAGACGACGGCATCGGAATCCCGGAGGAAGACCAGAAGCATATTTTCGAGCGCTTCTACCGCGTCGATAAGGCGCGTTCCCGCGCGACGGGCGGAACGGGACTGGGGCTTTCCATCGTCCGGCAGTTGGCGGCGATGCACGGCGGCACGGTCAGCGTGTCATCCCAGCCGGGGCAGGGCGCGACGTTCACTGTCACTCTGCCGATGGATGCAAAGCGAGGTGAAAAGGCATGAAGCGGCTTCGGTTGACTTTGCTTCTGCTCATGCTGCTGATGATGCTGACGGCCTGTGCACCGTCCGGCAATTCGATGGAAGCGCTCTCCGTGACCGCCGCGCCGCAGGAGGACGAAATCCCCCGCGCGGATGGCGACGATGCGGCAGCGACAGACACATCCGCCCTCATCTGGTATCGCTATGGCGACGAACCAATGCTGGCGGCGGAGCGGCGGACGGTTTCGCGATTGCCGAATGAGCCGTATGAGACGGCGCTGCTGCGGCTGCTGCTGGAAGGGCCAAGCCTGAATGCGCCCGCGCTGCGCGGATTGTTCCCGGCGGGTACGCGCGTGATTTCGACATCCCGGCAGGGCGAAATGCTCTTCGTCACCCTGTCGTATCAGCTGATGAACGGCTATTCGGACGAGCCGAGCAACTGGCGGTCGGACACGGCGTGGGCGCAGGAAGTACCGCTCCGCCGGAGGCTGGCGATGCAGGCGATTGCCGCGACGGTGACGGAAAACACGACTGCCCAGCAGGTCGTCATTCTCTTGGAGCAGCGCGGCGAAACGACGGATTCCATGCGGCTGCGGCAAAAAAATACTATACGCTGAACGCGGCGGACGATGCGCTCGCCGATCCGCTTCGGCGGGATGAATCGCTGCTGCTGACCGCTTCCGGCACGATGCGGACAATTCTGACCTGCATCCAGCAGCGCGATATCCGCCGCCTCTACCGCTATCTTGCGCTAAGCGACCCGGACACCGGCGAAGCGCGCATGGAATATGAAGCGTTCGCATCCAAATGGACGGAATATCCCGCGCTGACCGCGTTCGACTTCTCCGGCGGCAGCGCCTCCGGCACGCGGGCGGTTTTCACCGTCAGCGGAACGAGATTAGCGGACGGCGTATCGCAGAAGTTTACGGGGCGAAGCGTCCACCTGATGAAAACGGGCGGACTGTGGTGCATCAGCATGAGCCAGCTGACCGCAATTGTGGAGGGAACGCCATGAAAAAAAGCAAGTTTCGTTTGATGGCGCTGATGATGGCGCTGCTGCTGACACTTACTTCTTGCAGCCGCGAAAGCAGCTTGGCGCCCGCCGAGACGCTGCCGCCGCCATCTGCCCCCTACGCCGCGCCGACGGATGATACCGGCTTGGATTATGAGCAGGACGTCGCCCTCTACCTCCCCGCGAAAAACGGGCAGACGATGCTTTGCTTCTGGCGCACGGCGGCGCTGCGCTACGACCAGATGCCCGCTGAAGCGGTGCTGCAGCTGCTCTTGCAGGAGGAGGGCGACGGGAGCGCCGTGCCGCTGAAGGACTATGGCAATGTGTCGCTTGCGCAAGGGAGCGCCGTCACAACTGCCGGACACGTCTGCACGGTCAATCTGTCGTCCGCCGCGCTGCAAATGGGCATCCACGAGCTGTACATGGTGTGTTTGTCCATTGCCACCACGCTCTGCGCGCTGCCGGATGTGCGGTTCGTCAATATCCTCGTCGCGGGCAATCCGGTCGCGATGGATGTGCAGAATCTGCTGCCCCTGGGGGCGCTTTCCTCCGCGGAAGGGGAGAACCTCGTCACCCGCTGGGAGCAGCTCGTCGCGCAGCGCACGGGCGCGGGCGGCATTGCGGCGCAGACCCCGCTGAGCAGCGCAGCCGTGCTGTATTTTCCCCTGAAAAGCGGCAGCGGCATCACCTGTGAAGTCAGACAGCTTTCCTTCGATGGTCAGAACGCCCAGCAGCTGGTTTATGGTCTGCTGGATGCGCTCTCCGCCGGGGCGAATGATGCCGCGAACATCCCGGATATGCCCGACCTGCGCACGATGCTCCTGATGGCGCCGGAAGTCACGACGCTCTCCAGCGGCCGCCAGTCCGCCGCCATTAACCTTGTCCCCGATGCGCTTCAGAGAATTTCCAGCGCGGGTATCGACCCGGTGTGCTTCTTCGCTGCCCTGACGATGACGCTCACGTCCTACATTCCCTCGCTGGAGCAGGTTGTCTACCGCGTCGGTGATTCCGCGCTGACCAGCCTGTATTCCACCATCCACGGTACGATTGTCCTGCCCGGCGGCATGATGACGCGCGCGAATTTCGGCGGCTTGCTGACTGACGAAGCAGTCTGCTATCTCTCGAACGGCGAAAAGCTGCGTCAAGGAAGGCTGAATCTCCCGGCATCAGAGGCCTGCTCGCCGCGCACGCTGCTGACGGCTGTGCTGGCGACGGAGGGCTTCCCGGCGGGGCTGACGGAAGATGATGTGTTAGGCGTCGCGATTGCGGACGATACGGTACTGGTGAATTTCTCGGCGCATATGGCGGATGCGATTCGCACAAGCAGGCTGAATCAACGCATGATGGCGTATCAGCTGACGGGCGCGCTGGTGCAGCGGTATCCGGTACGGCGGGTGCGGTTCTTCTTTGATGGGGAAGCAGAGAATACGTTGGATGGCGACGTGATGTGGGCGGGGGAGTTTTTGATGGATTATGTATTGTGTGAGTAACCTGTGGATAAACACGCGGAAGGAGCAGGGGAGACTTCATCCCTTTTCATCTGCCTCCTGCAATCACGCAAAGTTCACGAAATTCCACTGAATGTTCAAAAATCGTTCATGACAAAGACAAAAAAGGCGGATATAATAAAAGCATAGCCAGTTGGAAAGACTGACTGGACGCCGGAAATGCGAACGGCGGCATGAAATTCGATTTTTGAACCTGAAGGAGGTACAGCAGTTATGAAATTCCGGAAAATGATGGGCTGTATTGCACTGGGCTTGACCTGCGCGATGATTGGCGCGGGCGCGACGATGGCGGCGCAGAACACGTCGGCGGCGGCAGAAGCCGTCACGGCGGCGAACTCGACAACGACGGTTGTTACCAGCCCGTTCACCGCGGCGGTGCAGCAGGTGCGTAACAGCGTGGTCGGCGTGAGCAACTATCAGACCGTGCGCTATGGCAGCTATGGCAACAACTTCTATTTTGGCTATGGCTTCGGCTATGGCAACGGCCGCAACAATGATCAGCAGATTGAGGAGCGCGAGGAACTGGCGGCTACCGGCTCTGGCGTGGTTATCGGTCAGGGCTTCGTGCTGACGAATTACCACGTTGTGGAGGACGCGAGCAGCCTGCGTGTGACCGTGACGGATGACAGCGGCAACACCGACGAGTACGCCGCGACGCTTGTTGCGTATGACGAATCGCTGGATATCGCCATTGTGTACGCGACGGGCCTTGACCTGCCGGCGGTCACGCTGGGCGACAGCGACACCCTGCAGGTCGGCGACTGGGCCATCAACATCGGCAACCCGCTGGGCTTCACCAAGACCACGACGGTCGGTGTCGTCAGCGCCCTGAACCGCGCGATTGAGTCCGAATCCTACGACAAGTATGGCCGCAAGTCCACCATCACCAACGCCATGATTCAGGTGGATGCCGCGATTAACTCCGGCAACTCCGGCGGCGGCATGTTCAATGTGAATGGCGAACTGATGGGCATCCCGACGCTGAAGTACACCGGCTCGTACTACTCCGGCAGCACCGTCGAGGGCATCGGCATGTGCATCCCGATTAACTCCGCTAAGCCCCTGATTAACAAGGTGCTTTCCGGCGAAATCACCTTCACCGCGCCCGAAGCGCTGGATAACAGCGACGACAACAAGGCGGATAGCAACACCGACAGCACGCTCGTCGGCAAGCCCCGCATGGGCATCACCATGAGCAACCTCGCCAACAGCCGCGCACTGCAGAACGGTCAGATTCCGAAGGGCGTTTACGTTGTGAACGTGGAAGAGAACAGCCCGGCGGAAAAAGCGGGAATGCAGGTTGGCGACATCATTGTGGATGTGAACGACAACGTGATTACCTCGACCACCGAGCTGGCAGCGCAGGTTGCGGACTGCAAGGCGGGCGACGTGCTGAAGATTAAGGTCTACCGCGTGCCGGGCATCACTGATCTGACCGGCAGCGACGACATACCCGACGGCGAGTACATCGACCTCGAAGTGACGCTGGAAGTCATTGATAATGTGAAGCAGTAACAACTGGGCAATCGAAAACCGGGACGGAACACGATGAATGTTCCGCCCCGGTTTTAACGTGGGGAAAAAGACAGGCAGTTTGGTCGCGCCCCTTTGACGCGGCAATGTGCAAGCACACGGTAAATTTTCCACTGCACTCATTCTCCCAGATGCTTCCTCATATTCATCAGCGCGTGCTTCTCCAACCGCGACACCTGCGCCTGACTAATCCCAATCTCCCCAGCAACTTCCATCTGCGTCCGCCCCTCAAAGAAGCGCATCCGCAGGATCTTCTTCTCCCGCTCGTTCAGATGTCCCATCGCGTCCGAAATCGCAATGTCCTGCACCCAATCCTCGTCCCGCACGCGCTCGTCCTTCACCTGATCAACGATGCACAGCGCGTCGCTGCCGTCGCTGCAAACCGGCTCAAACAGGCTCACCGGGTCTTGAATCGCCTCCAGCGCCAGCACGACGTCCATGCGGTCGATGTGCATGTCGGCGGCAATTTCCTCGACGGTGGGCTCGCGGGAAAGCTCCGTTTGCAGGCGGTCGCGCGCACGAAGGGCTTTGTACGCCGTGTCGCGCATGGAGCGGCTGACACGGATGGCGTTGTTGTCGCGCAGATAGCGGCGGATTTCGCCAATGACCATCGGCACGGCGTAGGTCGAAAAGCGGACGTTCTGCGACACGTCGAAGTTGTCCAGCGCCTTCATCAGCCCGATGCACCCGACTTGAAAGAGGTCATCAACGTTTTCGCCGCGCCCGGAAAAGCGCTGGATGACGGACAGCACCAGCCGCAGATTCCCCTGTATGAACTCGTCGCGCGCCTTGTCGCCGCTATGTACCAGCGGGTAGAGCTCCTGCATCCGCTGCGGCGTGAGAACGGGCAGCTTGCTGGTGTCCAGCCCGCACAAATCGACCTTGCCCCATGCCATGTTCTGCGTCCTCCTTGCATGTGAAGTATCCACAGTATGGCAATTTGCGGCGGTGGCTAATCACTTAGGCGAAAGTAGTGTTTTTTCGGCGATGCACGCTAAAATCAGGCATATCCCTCTTCTCTCACCAGCTCCCCATGCAGCCGATGCAGAATCCGCTTTTCGAGGCGGCTGATGTAGCTCTGCGAAATGCCGAGATGTCCGCCACTTCCTTCTGCGTCATTTCGGGATGCCCGTGCAGACCGAAGCGCAAATCCATAATTTGCTGTTCGCGCGGGGAAAGGTGCGAAAGGGCAGCGAAAAGCATCTGCCGCTCGGCGTTTTCCTCGATGCCGCGCGAAACCATGTCCGGGTCAGTGCCGAGAACGTCAGAAAGCAGCAGCTCGTTGCCGTCCCAGTCGGTTTTCAACGGCTCATCCAGCGAAACTTCCATGCGCGTGCGGCTGTGGCGGCGCAGGAACATCAGCACTTCGTTCTCGATGCAGCGGCTGGCGTAGGTGGCGAGCTTGATTTTCTTCGACGGGTCGAAAGTGTTGACGGCTTTAATCAGCCCGATCGTGCCGATGGAAATGAGATCCTCCAGCATGATGCCGGTGTTGTCGAACTTCCGGGCGATAAAGACGACGAGGCGGAGATTGTGTTCAATCAGCGTCGTGCGGACGGCAGCGCCGTCGGTGTCGAGCCGGGCGAGGAGCGACTGTTCCTCTGCCGGTGTCAGCGGGGCAGGCAGGGGTTCAGGGCCGCCGATGTAGTAAATCTCGCGCGGCGCAAGGCTGCTCAGCAGGGCGGAAAGCTGCGCGGACGCGGCGGAAACGACAGAACACAAGGTGGACATATTGAATTCCTCCTATTTGCATAGAATTGCGGACACCATGCTTTCCGGCATCACCGGCTGATGCACTCCGCCGTCCGACAGCGCGCAGCCAATCAGCCCGCGAAGCGCCGTCTCTTTCCAACCTGAAAGCAGGAAAATGCCATCTGGACGGAGAACTATCATCAGTGTGATGCCCGATGCGGTTCGGGCACGGAGCAGGCGCATTCCGGGCAGCAGCGTGCTGTCCTCCGGCAAGTGTGTCAGGCGGCGGAAAGTATTTCGCGGCAGGATGAGCACCGGGTCGCCGGAGAGCGGGTCGCAGAGCAGGTTGCCGGAATCAACGAGCGCAGTCACGGCGGATTCGCAGCTGCCGCAGCGGATGCGGACGCGCACGAAGCGGCGTTTGCCGTGCTCCAAGCGCGTCAGGCGGCGCAGCAGGAGCAGCAGCGTGCACGTCAGCGCCGTTTGGACAGCACCCGGCAGCGGCAGCAGCGCCGATAGGCCAGCGCAGCCCCATTGCATCATCAGCATTGTCAGGCAGAAGGGCAGCGTCCGCCGCGCGGGAAATCGCCCGATGAGCGCGAGCAGCCCCGTCAGCGGCAGAACCATCACCACCTGCAGCAGTGGCGGAACGGAGAGCGACAGCAGGGTGAATCCGGCGTAGAGAATGGCGAATAGCAGCCTTCGCCCACGGCTTGCGCGCGGCAGACCGAGCGCGGCGGACAGCGCCGACATCAGGCAAATGCCGCACAATCCCTGCTCCAAGAGGAACAAAAACCCGCTTGCGCGCAACCGGCATCGTCTCCTTTCGCCTTTGAGTATAGCGATTGGGGACGAGCAGAATCGTCGAACGGGCGCGCAGAAAATGTCCGAGACGGAAAAATGAAGGAAATGAGAGAAGCATGAAAACAAGGACGCTGACCATCCGCGGCATTGCGGTGCAAATCACCGAGCGGGAGAATTGCCGGCGCTTCATCCTGCGCAGCCGCCCGGACTGCCCGTATGCGATGCTGTCTGTGCCGAAGCGGTCGCGGGAAGCGGACATCCGCCGCTTTCTGGAAAATCAGCAGGAATGGCTGCAAGCGCATGTCGGTGCGGTGAAAAATCCGCCGACGTTCGCGTCGGGCGAGGTGCATCGGCTGATGGGCGCGTGGGTGACGCTGGGAGCAGATGTGCCGTCGGGCGCGGCGTTTGCGCAACTGCGCAATGAGCGGCTGATTCGCGAAATTGAGCGGGATATTGCAAAGTGGGCGAGTATCCTGCATGTGAGCATCACGCACGTTACCCTGCGGGAAATGACGAGCCGCTGGGGCAGTTGCCGCAAGCAGACGCAACGCCTGACGTTCAACACGCGCCTTGGAGGTGCCGACGAAAGTATGATTGAATACGTTGTGGTGCACGAACTGTGCCACCTGATTTATGCTGACCACTCGGCGGGGTTCTGGGCGCTGGTGGCAAGCTGTCTGCCGGACTGCAAGCAGCGGCAAATCGCGCTGAACCGCATGGACATGACCCCGAAAGTGCCCTAATCACCGTATTACACACCGAAATCCGGGAAATCATATGCTGAAAGCAGCCGGAATACCGACTTCTATGAAAAAATCAAAAGGCGGCGGCAGAAAAATGCCGTTTTTGCCTTGACATCCCGGACGGAGTGTGACATCATGAAACGTGGCGACGTATACCAGGCGAACCTTGACCCGGTGATTGGGTCGGAGCAGGGGGGCATCCGCCCGGTCGTCATCATCCAGAATGACCGCGGCAACCGATATTCCCCGACCGTCATCGTCGTGGCGGTCACGACGCGCAGAAAAAAGCCGCAGCTTCCCGTGCATGTGCTGCTGACGAGGGAAGAAAGCGGCTTGAAGGAGGATTCCATCGTCCTGACCGAGCAGGTTCGGACGCTGGAGAAAACACGCCTGACTCGCTATCTGGGCACAGTGACGGCGCAGGCCATGAAACGCATCGACCGCGCACTGGGCATGAGCATCGGCAGCATATGATACTAATTCTCATCTAAACCATGTCATTCGCACAGCATCTTTTCCGCCCCGGCTTTGCTTCGTTCCGCTCGTGCGTACCTCCAGTACGCCTTGCTTCACTCAGCTTTGCCGGAACGAAAAATCTGCTATGCTCGATGCCATGATTTAGAATCGAATTAGTATGAGTACGCAAACAACAAAGGAGCAGAAATCACCATGAACAAGCAATGGAATTGGAAAACGGTTCTTCAGCACGAGCAAGCCATCGTGTGGACGCAGATTGTGCTGGGCTGCATCATCGGCGGCGCGGCGTATCCGCTGTTTCTCACGCCCTGCAACATCGCGCCCGGCGGCTTGACCGGCGTCGGCATGATTTTGAACTACCTCTTCCAGTTCCCCATCGGCACAACTGCGCTGGTGCTGAATATCCCGCTGTTTATCATGGGCTATCGCAGCATGGGGCATGTGTTCGTTATCCGCTCGCTGGTGGCGACGGTGCTGTTTTCCTGGCGATTGATATTCTGCAGCTGCAGCCGCTGACGAGCGACCCCATGCTTGGCGCGATTTTCGGCGGTGCGCTGATGGGCGTCGGCTTGGGACTGATTCTCCGTGGCGGCGCGACGACCGGCGGCACGGATATGCTGGCGAAAATGGTGCATCAAAAGCTGCCTTTTATTTCGACCGGTATGTTTCTGATGATTATCGACTGCGTTGTGGTGATTTTTGCCGCCGTCTGCATCGGCACGACCGAAGCGCTGTTTGCGCTGGTATGTATTTTCATCAACGGCAAAGTGATTGACATGGTGATGCTGGGCTTGTCGAAGAACAAAGCGTGCTTTGTGATGAGTGACAAGTGGGCGGAAATTTCGCATCAGGTGCTGAACGACATGGACAGAGGGGCTACGCAGCTGTCGGCGCGCGGGGCGTATTCGGGCAAGGAACGCCCCGTGCTGCTGTGTGTCCTGCCGCCGCAGGAGGTTGCGCGGTTTAAGGAGATTGTGCGGAAAGAGGATGACCGGGCGTTTATGTTCATCACCGAAGCGCATGAGGCGCTGGGGGAGGGCTTTGATAGGCTGGCGGAAAAAGACTGATTCTAATTGGAAACAAACAATTAAAAATTAGCATGTTTTTTCCGTTGCAGGAGCGTAAAGCGTTTTGATTTTGTCCAAGCAGCTTTATCGCGGATGAGGTTGTTTCTTCATGAAAGTCCTTTCGATGGGCAATTTCTGTGCGAAAAAGTCATTTTGTGGTATTTTGCGTTTGACAAATCATCACACTTGTCGTATACTATATTGTGCGTCATCCTGATGATGACCGAAAGAAACAGAAGCTCGCATACAGGGGAGGGAGAAACATCAGCCGCCCCTGCTGTCCTATCTGGAAAGGAATGAAACGGACAATGGCGTTGCGGAAAAAGGTGGTTTGCCTGCTGGCAATGGCGCTGGCACTGCTGATGCTCTGCGGCACGGCAATGGCGGATAATTTCAGTTTCCTTCCGTCGCGGACGGAGAACGGCAAGGAGTACCTTGCGCACCCTTCGTCGGAATTGACGACAATTCTGCTCATCGGCTATGATCACTACGCAAATGGTCAGATTGAGGAAGAGCCGAGCCAGTATCACCTCGGCGGGCAGTCGGACTTTCTTTTGCTGCTGGTGATTGACCATAAGAATCAGCAGATTCACCAATTGCAGTTTGACCGCGACACGATGACCCCCATCAAACTTGTTGCGACCAACGGCAAGGACGCGGGGACGCGCCGCTTGCAGCTGTGCCTGGCGCACGCCTACGGCCGGACGCGCGAGGAGAACAATCAAAACACCATCTGGGCAGTGGAAAAGCTGCTGGGCATCGAGAAGGCGGATGACGGCGCGGAGATTGACTATTACATCAGCATGGATATCTCCGGCATCAATAAGCTTAATGAGCTGGTTGGCGGTGTGACCGTCACAGTTCCCAACGATGACCTGCTTGCCCTTGACCCTACGCTCAAGGGCGGCGAGACCATCAAGCTGACCGGGATGCAGGCAGAATACTTCACCCGCACCCGCTATGATACCGCCGAACCGACGAATGAAGCCCGCATGGCACGCCAGCGCATCTATTTGAACAGCCTCGAAACGCTGCTGGAGGAGAAGATTCGCGCGAACGTGAATTACGTCAACACGCTGCTGAACGAAATGGGCATGATTTTCGACCGGACGACAACGCTGGATTCCGGCTTCGGCTTTACCACTGACGATGCGACCGGTACGGCGATTACCGACACAACCGACCACTACCTGATGGCGAACGTGAGCATCGATAATCTGGCGCTGCTGGCAAATCGCGTGATGGACTACGAAGTGCTGGACGTGGAGACGCTGAACGGCGTGCACTCGCTGGGCAGCGACGAGCACATCCACTTTGACCTCTACGAGAACGAGGCACTCAACTGGACGCTGAAGACCTTCTACACGGAGGCAGCCGGAAACTAACGTAGTGCAAGTACTTTTTTGAAAGAACAATAGGAGGACACCATGGCTTCTGAACATCAGGCGATTTCGCAGAATCAGGTGGAACAGGAAGAAACAACCATTGACTTGGCAGAACTGTTCTACCGCCTGCTGGATAAGGCGAAGTTCATCATCGTTGCGGCACTGCTGGGCGCGATTATTGCCTTCTGCGTGACGAAATTCTTTATGACGCCCATGTATCAGGCGTCGGCAAAGCTGTATGTGCTCAACAGCAGCGGCACCTCCCTCAATCTGTCGCAGATTCAGCTGAGCAGTTCGCTGGCGTCGGACTATGTGCAGGTGTTCGACAACTGGCATGTGCATGAAATGGTCAAGCGTCGCCTGAACCTCGACTACACCTATGCGCAGATGGGAAAAATGATTTCCGTGGAAAACCCGACCAACACGCGAATTTTGAAGGTGACGGTACAGAGCGACGATCCGCAGGAAGCTGCGGACATGGCGCTGACGTATGTGCAGGTGGCGCGCGAGTTTATCGCCGCGAAGATGGACATGGATATGCCCACCATCTTTGAAGAGCCGCAGCTGCCCACGCGCCCCTATTCGCCCAGCACGATGAAGAACACGGTGCTTGGCTTTCTGCTGGGTCTGCTGCTGATGTGCGGCATCGTGGTCGTGCAGTTCCTTGCGGATGACCGCGTCCGCAACGCTGACAAGCTGGAGAAGCAGCTGGGTCTGGCAACCATCGGCATAATGCCCGTGCAGAGCTACGATTTGTCCCGCGAGCATAAGAACGGCAAGGAGGGGAAGTAAACCATGAAGAAGGCAATCATTCATCAGCACTATCCCCTTGATTATGCGGGAGAAGAGGCGCTGAACTCCATCTGCACGAACCTTGCCTTCATCGGCACGGATAAGCGCAAAATTGTGATCACCAGCAACTCCCAGAGCGAGCAAGAGCTGGATGACCATGCACATCGCTGAAAACATGGCGCGCCGCGGCCGCCACGTTGTGCTGGTGGACGCGGATATGCGCCGCTCCTTCATGGTGCAGCGCTATAAGCTGGAACTGGAAGGCGAAGGGCTGGGCTTGGCGCACTTCCTCGCCGGGCAGTGCGACCTGAACGATGTTGTCTACGAGTCGGATGTGTACGGCATGTGCCTGATTCCGGCGGGGCGCGACGTGGTGAATCCCATCAACCTGATTGACTCGTCGTACTTTGAGCAGATGCTGGAGGCGCTGGCACAGTCCTTCGACATGGTGATTGTGGACGCGCCGCCGGTTGGCATGGTGATTGACGCGGCAGAAATCGCGGCCTTCTGCGACGGCAGCGTGCTGGTGCTGGAGTATAACCACACCCGTCTGCGCGAAGTGGCGGAATGCAAACGGCAGATGGAAAAATCAGGTACGCCGGTGCTGGGCTGCATCATCAACAAAGTCAACTTCAACGCGCTGAGTGCAAAGAATATTACAACAAAAATTATTACAGCCACTACACGAAAGGCTACTACAAGCACGACGACAAGGACAGCCAAGCCAAGGCGTAATGGCATAATACGATTTCCAGATTCACCTGCGCCATCTGCTTGCGCATTTTATAAATTCATTAAAATCAGGAAAAGCGATATCATGTTCGTTGACATTCATCACCATCTCATCTACGGCGTAGACGACGGCGCGCAAACGTGGGAGGACACGCAGAAGATGATTCTGCGCGCCGTGGACGAGGGCATCACCGACATCGTATGCACCTCCCACGCGACACCGGGCATTACCCCTTTCCCGACGGAAAAGTACCTTGCGCATTTCGCACAGGCACAGCAGTGGTGCATAGACCATCAGCTGCCCGTGACGCTGCATACCGGCTGCGAAATCCTCTATACCGATGCCAGCCCGCATCTGCTCAAAGAGGGTCACTATCCGTCACTGGCGGAAACATGGACAGTGCTGGTGGAGTTCTCCGGCGACGTGCCGTACAGCCGCATGTGCGAGGCAGCGCGGCTCTTTGGCAATGCGGGATTCACGGTCATCTTCGCGCATGTGGAGCGCTTTGACCCGATGCGCGACTTCAAGCACGTTCGTGAGCTGCGCGAGGAATACGGCGTGTATATGCAGATGAACGCGAACACGGTGCTGATGAAGAAGGGCTTTTTTGCCGACCGATGGACGCGCAAGATGCTTGATGAGGGCTACATTGACTGCATTGCGACCGACGCGCACAACACGACGTCGCGCCCCTGCCGGATGCAGGAGTGCTTCGAGAAGCTGAAAGCATCCTATGGCGTGGAGGCGGCGGAAGAACTCTGCGGCGGCTTCCAAAGAAGGCTGCTGAACCTGTAAAATCGCAAAAATAAGACGGCTTCCAGTCCCGTGATTTTGGGATTGGAAGCCGTCTTTGCGCTATCATTCTTTGGGCAGCATCGCCGCACTGCGCACGGGCTTGTCCAGGCGCAACTCGATATACTGCCGCATCAGACGGTACGGCGCCATCATTTCCGGTGAATCCACCCATCCGGCGGAACCCGTCGTCAGCATTGTTCGCAGCCAGTTCACCTGCGCCGCCGAAATCGGCACATGAACGGGCAGGCGGCAGTCGCGGCAGACCAGCCCGCCCTCGGTCAGGTCGAACCACGTCGATTCGCCGTCCGCAATCCGCCGCTGACAGTGGACGCAGTGGTGCAGGCGCGGCACAAATCCCTCGCTCTGCGACAAGTGCAGCAGAAAGCCGGTCAGCAGCGGCCGCCATGGCTGATCGGAGAAGGTCAGGCGCGACAGCGTGTGCAACAGGAGCATGAAGGTTTCCTGCGCGGGGACGCCGGGCTGGATGACGTTCTCGACGACGCCGAGGAGGTACGTTCCGACGGCCAAGCGGTCGAAATCAGCGCGCAGGGGATAGAACGTCTCCATCAGGTTCGCGCTGATGACGGTAAGGTGATTGCCGCGCTCGTACAGCTCAAAATCGCCCAAGGCGAACAGCTCGCTGGCGTTGAGGATAGGGGAGCGCGGTTTGCGGCATCCGCGGGCAAGCGCCTCAATGCGCCCCTTCGTCGGGCTGAAGAGGGTCAGCATTCGGTCGTTGTCCCGGTAATTGGCGTAGCGGAGGACAATCGCGGTGTGTTCGGTCTGTTTCATAGCATCTTACCCAAAAGGCTGCGCACAGTCGCCCATGCGCAGCCTTTGCTTATTTGCTTACTCGTTCGGAATCAGGGTCGCGAAGTAAATGCAGTCACCCACCTCGCGGCGCTTCGGGTTCGAGGGGGAGTTAATCTTCTCGTTGTTCAGCACCACGGTGCAGGAGGAACCGCCATCGAGGTTGTAGGCGTTCTGCAAGCCGAACGCGCCCGCCAGCTTTGCCGCGCCCCACAGGTCAAAACCGATGGATTTCGGGCTTTGGCTTTCCGGGCCTTCTGTGCAAAGGATGACGAACTCCATCGGGGTAATCTGTCCGAAAATCATGCGCTGCGCCAGCGTCTTGGGGCCGTTGTCCATGCGGGAGTCGAATTCGTCGCGGACGACGCCGTCAATCACCAGTCCGGGGCCGAAGCAGAACGTGTGGGCGACCGTGCCGCCGTTTTCCAGATAATCCTGCCATTTTTGATGCGTCGTGCCCTGAATGATGTGCATACCGCCCTCGGTGTCGATAATCATCGTGTCGCGGTATTCGCGGGGCAGTTCACGCAGACGGTGCGTGTTGCGATAGACGATTCCTTCAGAATGGTAGATGAAGTAGTCGCCGTTGATGGCGAGGACGGCGTTATTCTGCTTTGCCATGCGTTCGACGCGCACGGTGTTCTTGGACGGGTAGGGGAACGCCAGCGCAGTGCGAATCTGCGTCGGATCGGTGATTTTGACGTACACCGCCATGACGGTCGTCGTGCCCTCGCCGGGTTCATCAACACGCTCGATGTCCTGCGTCCAGTAGGACGTTTCGACGCGAATATCCAGCGAATCGTCGTGGTAGCCGCCCTGATCGGGCAGATAGCAGTCCGGATTCGGCAGATACGGCGCGGCAAGGAGTTTTCTGCCCGTGCTGTCCAGCCAAGGAAGCGGCTCGTAGGTCGTTTCCTCCGCCAGCGCAGGGCAAAGCATCGCCAGCAGCGCACACGCGGCGATGAGTTTCCGCAGATATTTCATTTGTCTATTCCTTTCCGTAGAGGGGGGGAGGCGCAAGGGGCGCTGCCCCTTGACCCCGCAAGGGAGTTCCTCCCTTGACCCTTCCGCGCGATTGAGTTGGTGACGCTCTCATACTGCTTTCGCGTGTTTATGGGGGAAACCCAAGGGGCGCTGCCCCTTGACCCTGCAAGGGAGTTCCTTCCTTGACCCTTTCGCGCGATTGGGTTGAGCGCGACTGCATACAGTGTCCGCATGTTTATGAGGGAAACGGGCGAAATTAGAAGCGCATCCGTTCCTCGATGTAGCTGCGCAGATCCTTCAGCGCCACACGCTCCTGCAGCATGGTGTCGCGGTCGCGAACCGTGACCGACTGCGTCGCTTCGGTGTCGAAGTCCACGCAGATCGTGAACGGCGTGCCGATTTCGTCCTGACGGCGATAGCGCTTGCCAATCGAACCCGTCTCGTCGTAATCCACCGGGAAATACTTCGCCAAATCCGCGTGGATTTCGCTCGCCAGCGTGCCCAGCTTGTTCTTTTGCAGCGGCAGAACGGCAGCCTTGTAGGGCGCCAGCGCCGGATGCAGATGCAACACCGTGCGCACGTCGCCGCCCTCCAGCTCCTGCTCCTCGTAGGCATTGCACAGGAACGCCAGCACCATGCGGTCAACGCCCAGCGACGGCTCGATGCAGTAGGGGATGTAGCGCTCGTTCGTCACCGGGTCGAGGTATTCCAGCGACTTGCCGGAATGGTTTTGATGCTGCGTCAGGTCGTAATCCGTGCGGTCGGCGATGCCCCAGAGTCACCCCAGCCGAACGGGAACAGGAACTCGAAGTCCGTCGTCGCCTTGGAGTAGAACGCCAGCTTCTCCGGCTCATGGTCGCGCAGGCGCAGGCTGTCCTCTTTGATGCCCAGCGAAAGCAGCCACTGCTTGCAGAACGAACGCCAGTAGTCGAACCACTGCAAGTCCTCGCCGGGCTTGCAGAAGAATTCCAGCTCCATCTGCTCAAATTCGCGGACACGGAAGATGAAGTTGCCGGGGGTAATTTCGTTGCGGAAGGATTTACCAATCTGCGCGATGCCCGCCGGAAGCTTCTTGCGCATGGAGCGCATGACGTTGGCGAAGTTGACGAAGATGCCCTGCGCGGTTTCGGGACGCAGGTAAATCTCGTTCTCCGGCGTTTCCATCACGCCCGCATGGGTCTTGAACATCAGGTTGAACTGGCGGATGCCGGTGAAATCCTTCTTGCCGCACTTCGGGCAGACGATGTCGTGCTCGGCAATGTACTTCTCCAGCTCAGCGTTCGTCCAGCCGTCGCCGGTTTCCGCGCCGCCGGTGAAGTCCTCAATCAGTTTGTCTGCACGGTAGCGCGCCTTACACGCCTTGCAGTCCATCAGCGGGTCATTGAAGCCGCCGACGTGACCCGACGCCACCCACACTTCGCGGTTCATCAGAATAGCGCAGTCAAGCCCCACGTTGTACTTGCTTTCCTGCACAAATTTCTGCCACCACGCCTTTTTCACATTGTTCTTGAATTCCACGCCCAGCGGGCCGTAGTCCCATGTATTTGCCAAACCGCCGTACAGTTCGCTTCCGGCAAAAATCAGACCGCGGTTTTTGCACAGCGCAACCAGTTTGTCCATCGTCAAATCAGCCATCGTGATTTCCTCCTGAAAAAGTGAGAATCTAACAAATGTAATGATAGGCGCAAACGCTCACTTTGTCAAGGCTGGAACGCATTTTTTCCACCGAAAACGCTGATTTTCCGTGCTGAAATCTGCTGATTTTCCCGCAAACGATATTTTTCGCAAATTTCCCAAAAAAAAATTTCATTTTCCCTCTTGCATTTTCCGAAGAAGTGTGCTATTATATCAATGTTGTCAGTGCGATTCACTCGCTGGCACACGGATGCTGATATAGCTCAGTTGGTAGAGCGCATCCTTGGTAAGGATGAGGTCACCAGTTCAAATCTGGTTATCAGCTCCATAAGCCTTGCATTTTGCAGGGCTTTTTTCGTGTTTTGGGGCGAAAAATGCAAGAAAACGGGGCTGTGAACTGCATTTGTGTGGTCTCATAGCCCTGCTTTTGCACTTTGTCAGTTTTGTAGTCAGTTTTCGGAAACTTGTATCATCGCGTATGCTTTGATTTTCCTGCACTTGACGGCACTTGTATCAATCAGCTTTTCCGTCAGTTTTCGTTCCCGTAGATGGCATCTATGGCACTTGCGGAAGCCTGATTTATCTGCCGACATTTAACATAATGTTTCAAAGTCATGTCGGCGGTTTTATGTCCGGCTGCGGCTTGCGTCAGCTTAATATCCCGCGTCTGGTCATAAATGTCTGTCAAGACAGTTGTTCGGAAACGCTGCGGGGTAATCTTGCCCGGAAAATCAATTTGCCGCGCAATGCGTTGACACATCCGGCGAACCTGCGTATAGCTGAACGGTACTTTCCCGCCCACAACAAAATCAGTAGGCGCTCCTTGCAGTATGCTGTCCAGATAATGCAAGGTCGTTTTTGTCAGTGCAACGTCTCGCTTTTCCTGCGTCTTTGTTTCCTTGACAATGGGCGCGTTTCGGTCGGGGTGTGTGACCGCTCGACGAATATGCAATGCCATTGCTTGACAGTCTACGTCTTGCCATTGCAAGCCCAATGTTTCTTCAAGGCGTAACGGCTGCATGGTAGCAACTGCCAAATAAGCAATGTCGTTCGGATTCGTCAGCCGTCCGATTCGCTCCACCATCAGGCGCATTTCTTCCACGGAATACGGCTGTGTTGTGTCACTTGCTTCGCCTGTCAGACGAAAGGAAAAGGCTTGTAGCGGATTTTTCCGCATCAGGTCATCGTCAATTGCCTTTCGGAAAATCTGATTCAAGACGGTTCGCGTTTTCATCAAAGATTCTTTTTTTTGCGCCCTTGCGGTTGAATAACGCTTGAACGTCTGATAGGGTTATGTCCTCGATGTTCATTTTCCCGAATGCGGGGAAAATGTGCAAATCCAATTCCCGCTTGTAGGTAATGGCGGTTACTTGCTCCACGTTTGGAAGCGAAAAATTCTTGAACCAGTCCAGCGCATACGCCCGAAAATTGTGCTTCGCCGCTGGTGCTGGTCGGGTCTGCGCGCCCATTAACGCACAAGCCTTTTCAAGAATTTCCTGCTCCGATTTGCCTTGAATCCATACGCCTTCACCGTTAATTGTGTATTTTCGTTTGATGTTCGCCATACTATCACCTTCACACGCAATTCGGCTTGTCCCTGTTCCGTTGTCAAGGTGCTGAGACGTACTATTCGCCGCCAATGTCTGCAATTCCTGCTTCAAGGGCTGAAATTCCTGCCGAAATGCTGCGGAAAATGCTTGCGTCAGTGCATCCACGCTGACAGATACTGTCTGCTCCATCCGTTCTTCCTCCGTCACAACGTTTCCCGCTGGCTCGGCTTTCTGCCGATGCTTGCAAGCGTGTCATACCATGTTTCGGGCGGGTCTTTCGGCAGATACTTCTTGTTCTTCTCCCAGTACATCCGTACCAGTTCCATCAGCACAGGCGTTTTCTCATAGACTATCAGCATCACGCCGTGTTCGTCCCGCTCCCAGTAAAGCGGCTGCATATTCTGGTACTTCAACCATCCTTGCAAGCCCACATCATGGACTTTGTATTTTCCCGGTTCGTGCATCCTGTTTTCCTCCTATGTTTTCAATCTGCGCTTCCTCTGCGTATTTTTGCCCCCTGCAAGGCGTTCCAGCGTCAAAGGTGAATAATACCACCTTGCCCCTGAAACGCCTCACAGGGTCGATTTTCACGTTAAGATAACGATGTTTTGGATAAGCGCGCCTGTTCGTTGAGTTTTTGCATCCGTTGAGACGCTGCCGCCTTTTGTTCATCGCTCATTTCCCGCTTGACAGGCGGGGCAATCTTCAACCACGTTGACGGCACTTTGCAGTAAAGGCAGCCGTCGTTCTCCTCCGGGCGCTTGATGATTTCCGTTTCGTCGGGATGTTCCGCAATCAGCTTCATCATGCGCGTAATCATCCGCCGTTCGTCCGTTGATACCCACATCACCGAATCAGTGTATTCACAGCACGTTTCCATTTTCGTTCCTCCTGCTCAATCGTCTTTCTGTCTGCTTGCCGTCTCTGACGCTCTAATGCCCCTTCCAGCCGTTCCAACAGAAGCTGTGAAAGAATCCACGTCCACCGTTGAAACGGCTGTGGAGGGGGGCTGCGTTCAATGCAGGGCAGTCATATCCTGCCGCTTCATGCGGGTTATGCGTCCAGCTTCGTGCCGATAATCTCCGGATGTTCCGTCAACAGGCTTTCCAGCACGGTCACAAAAAACGAATTCTCGAAATACTCTTCGTCGTTCACGTCCTGCCCCTGCGCAATCTTCCCGCGCCGCATGGTAAACAGGCTTTCCCCTTCGACATACCGCCGTTGAACCGCCTTGATGTTCGCCTGAATCATCGCTTCCTCGTTCGTCAGGGTCAGTTCCAGCTTCTTACCGTCGATGTTACGAATGATTTTCATAATTCAAACCTCTACTTTCATCATTAACAATTTATAATTTTATGGTAGATTCCACAAGCGGGAAGATTGATTTTCCCGCCCCATTTCATGGCAAACAACAGTTTATAAATTCGCGCTTTTCTGCAAGTTTTCCAGCTGTCCGCCGTCATGCAAAGTTGAATCATTCGGCTGTTTTTATTCTTGCGCTCTCCCAGTCTCCGGCGAATATGTTTCGGCTTTTTGAAAGATTTATATTTCCACTCCGGGCGGATAACATAGACCTTCGGCGTTGTCCACTTCATCGGCTCACGCTTCCAGAACGCAGGCTTGATTTTCTCCACCTGCGCCCGCTCTGGCATAGAACGCCGCCGTAGACTGAAACAGGCTTCGGGCGGTAGCATCGCCATCGCCGCCACACGCTGCCAATCAATGCGGATTTCTTCGGGCGTGTACAGAATGAATCCGACATCAACCAGTTCTTTCCGTGCCTTACAGATTGAACTTTCATTCATGCCTGTTTCGTCATGAATGGTTTTCAGGGCAGGGAAGAAGCCGTCGGGACAATCCGCATAGAAGGTCAGCAGCTTTTTCATGCGGTCGGGCAGGTACATCGCCGCGCAAGCATCCGCCGCCATTTGGGCAAGGCTCGCGCCGCGCTGGATGTATTCTGTTTGATTGCAGTGGTGAATCATGGGCGGCTGACGAATGTTCTTCATTTGCTCAAACCTCACTTTTCATTGCTTGCGTTCAGCAGCTTTTCAATTCGGGCAACTTCTTCAATCCTGTCCCACAGTAGGCAGATGTTCCCGCCGCCGTACAGGATGAATCCAGTGGTCACAAGGCATTTGCGAATGGTGGAGACGGCATTTTTCGCAATGCCTGTGTTCTCGCGAACAGTTTTCAAGGCAGGTCGAAAGCCGTCGGGACAATCTGCATAGAAGGTCAGCAGCTTTGTTGCACGGTCGGGCAGTCGTACAACCTTCGCGGCTTGTCGAACCGTTTGGGCATGGTTTTCGTCCCGCCGTCCAATGTGATGAATGGCGGGTGGGTGGCGGTAGTTCCTTCCAGTGTTTGGCATGGATTTTTCCTCCGTTTCAAAATTTATGAAATTGTTGTACCTTGCTTGCGCGGGTACATATTATATAGGTGTGTTTTTCTCATCAGAGTTCCGGCTGAATCAAAATCTTTTTGGGCTCCCCCTCATAATTGCGCCCAAACCATCCACATCATCCCCGCCGACCCAAAGTTTCGAGAAAAAGCGCAATTCAAGCGCATTGTTTGCACGAGAAATAAACCTCGTTACGCAACCTTCATTCGATTGCGAGCAAGGTATAAATTCGCAAGTGCAAACAGTGTGCAGCAATGCTGATGCAGTTTTTTCCGTCCTCGGAATCGTGTTTTGCAAAAATGAAAGATTCTCTTTATCACGCAAAACACATGTTCCACTTTGGAACGAACCGAGGATTTCGCATGTTCGATTGCTTTGAGCAGCTCGAACTTTTCGCCGCTTGCTTTCTTCAGCTGCGACGGACGCTTGTTGATTTGATACCGGATAGGATGTCCTTCATTGTTGACAAGAATTGCATCATCCTTCTTTTCTGCACCCAGATACCCGCTGTCACCATAAACATCCTCCTCCGTTCCTTGAAGAAGCTCGACAACCATGTTGCTGTCGTGCACATTGGCGGCTGTTGTTTCCACCGTGTGAACCAGTCCGCTGTCCGCATCCACGCCGATGTGCTCCTTGTAGCCGAAGTACCATTGGTTGCCCTTTTTGACGGAATGAGCTTCCGGATCACGCTGCTTTTCCTTGTTTTTCGTCGATGAAGGCGCGGCTATCAGCGTCGAATCCACAATCGTTCCCTTTTTCAGCATCAGATTGCACTTCTGCAAACTTTCGACCACATTCGTGAAAAAAGCCTCGCCGAGCTGGTTTTGCTCAAGGATATGCCGAAAACGCCCGATGGTATCGCCATCCGGCACCTGATTGCTGGAGTCCACACCGCAGAACTGCGAGAATGCACGGCTGTCGATGATTTCATTGCGCGCCGCGTCATCCGCGAGGTTGTAGAGGTGCTGCAGCACATAGATTCGGAGCATCAATTCCAAGTCGTAGGGCTTATTGCCGCGCTCTCCTTTGTAATAGTGCGGCTGCACGATCCCGACCCATTGCGACCACGGAATCAGTTTCTCCATGATTCCCAGAAACTCTTTCTTCTTCGTTGAGGCCTGCCCCAGCTCGTCGCTGATCAGGCTCATCGTCAATTGCTTCTTCACCTCTTTATTATACCTCTTTCACGACATTTTGGCTGTTCTTTCTTTGTGCGGGATTGCCTTTGGACTTTTTTCAGAAGTCATAGACTTTATTCGCGGTATGTGCCCGGTCTGTAAAAAATAAGGCTCTCACCGATGCACTATAACTGCAATAAAAATCATTGAAAAAATTATAAAGGAAAATAGGATTCACAAGAAATTGACTTGCACGGTAGAAACTGGAATTTTTCTTTCAGCCGTTGCAAAGAAAAGAAAGTATCAAAGAAAAGAAAATCAAAGAAAAGAAAGATCAAAGAAAAGAAAGATAGAGATTATCTTATAAGCTATATCTTTATTATATTATAGGGGGGTGGGTCAGGTAATTTCTTCCAAAAACATGAACAAAAAAAAGAGGGAACAGCATCACGCCATTTCCTCCATCTTCCAACTTCTGTATCACCGATTCACGGTTTCCTTCGTGCTTGAATCGTCAGCACACCGCCTTTTTGTTTAGCGGTCAGACTGTCCCGAATCCAACTCACAACTTCATATTCTCCCGGATTCCCTTCCAGCGTCAGAATATCGCCCGTTTTGATTTCATCCGTCCAGTGATTGCCTTGCAGCTTGACCTCTATCATGTCCGCAAAGTATGCGCCCGCCTGATTCTTCGCGTCTGCCATCGTGCCGCTGAATGTCAGCACGGCAGGGAAGTTATCAATCAGCGGGTGGAGGCGGTCGCCCGTGTCCTCCACCGCAAAGCCGAATTTATCCGTCTGCGGGTTGACTTTGCGGCTTACCTTCACGAAATGCAAACACGGGGTTGCATGGGTCATGAAGCAGTTCGGGGCTTCCTGCACGTCATCCGCAATCAGGTAGAACCGCCCTTCAACGTACAGAAGATTCCCCCGGTAGATTTCATCTTTGAGTGACGTTCGCAGCACCGGCTTCATTCCTGCGTTCTTTGCGTACAGCACACAGCGGGTTTCGGCGCTGTAACCGTGAATAGCGTCCTATCCGTTCCCGTAGTCGGGGATGATACTGCAATCGTGATTCTGTCCCGGTATGTTCGCCTGAATCATGCGGTCAAAATCATTCCGCATTCTGAAAAACAAGTCATCCATGTTTCTTCCTCCTCAACATTTCGATAGTTCCGCCAACAGCTTGATTCGCTTCCAGTTGACAACAATTAGATTCAAACGACGGTTGCGCAAAATCAGCCGTTTCAGCAGCAGCGCGTTCTTGTAGGTCTGGCTTCCCGTCAACGTCAGGCTTGTTTCGCTCTGCAATGCGGAAGCCGTGATTTCCGCGCCCTCGTTCATGCCCGCATAGAACAGAAGAAGCTCCTGCGCCTTTTCGCCCAGTCTGACCTCTGTCAATGCTGCATCCAGCACCGCCCAATAATCAGACGGTCGCTCATTCTAATGTGTTATCCTTGCCATGAAAAAACCTCCTTTGTTCAATTATCAGGAATAGAATAACCCTCACATTATTAATATTATAAAATAACTATGTGCTTAAGACAAATCCACAGAAACAAAAACATTTTAGCTATTTTATGACGATTGATAAACGAACAATTTAGAAATGATAAAGAACTTCTTTGCAACAACTATCTGTTTTCTTAATTGACAATAAAATAACAAATATTATCAAACGCAAATACGCCCGCCTTGTATACATAGGATTTTTGACCGATAGGTGGAAATATGACAGGTATAGCACTTTCACAGTGCTTTTTCTCCCGGAAACGTAAATGGGCAAGCGCCCGGCAGCTTGCTCGACACAATCAGACGATAGACATCGCCTTCGGGGATGTATAATCTGGTGCGATTCGCGCCCTCATTGTTCGTGCCCTGATTTAGGGCAGGAGTTTTTAAGGTGCTATTCCGGCAATACTGGGCAATAGCATTCTGCGGCTTTGCATATCCCAGCGCTCTCGCCACATCCGAACCGCAGAACAGAACCTTGTCATCTGCAACGATGGTTCGCACGTTCCCGAACTCCGGGTTCGTTGACGATGGTCATGTTCTGCTGTCCGCTGTGGTGTCGGTTAAACTGACGGCAGCTTTCTCGTCGTCTAAATGATGAGCGAAAATCAACAAATTCAGGTTGTCTAAAATCACTGGCATTTCCCCGTGTTTGCAAACGCTCTGAGGCGTTCTGGCTTCGGAGGTGGAATTATCCCACTTTACCGCTGGAAGCGCTCAGAGCATCAAAAACTCTGCGGTGTTACTGCATTTTCAGACAAACGCGCTTGCTGATTCCTTTCTGCCGTTTCAAATGCCCCTGATTTCCTTCCATCAGCGAGCCAATTTTTGTATCACTTCTGTTTCTCCTGCACACAAAAAAAAGAGGGCTTCATGCTTGCCCTCTCTCTGCCTTGACCAGCTTGTAAAACGTCGTGCGGGTCATTCCTGCTTGCTTGATGGCTTCGGTTGCGGTAATCTTGCCGTCCTTCCACAGCTTCACAGCATCATGAAACGCCTGATTCGCAACGGCTTTCGGTCTGCCTACGCGCTTTTCATCCAGCGCTTTCTTGTAGCCGTATTCCCGCCGCTCTGCATTGATTTCGCGTTCATATGCGCTGATGGCTCCCAACACCGACACAATCAGCTTGCCCGTTGCGCCCGTCGTGTCGATGTTCTCTTTCTGCGATACAAACGTTACGCCCTTTTCTGCGAAATAATCCAGCGTGTTCAGCAGGTCGGGCAAACTGCGGCTAACGCGGCTGAAACTCTCGAAATAAACCGTGTCACCTTCACGCACATAGTCAAGCATTGCCTGAAACTGCGGTCGGTCGGTATTCTTGCCGCTTGCCTTGTCCGTGAATACCTTGTCAAGGTCGGTCGGCATTGCGTATTCCTGCCGCTGCGTGTTTTGGTGTACTGTGCTGACGCGAACATAACCGATTCTTGCCATCGCTCTTTCCTCCGTCGCTGCTTATTCGGGAACGATGCTATTATAACTCAGATGTTCGCAAATGTCAACATTATTTTGCGAATATTCGCAAATTGTTCAGCAAAGATTTACGGATGCAAAAATCCGGCTCTTTCGGACTGTTCGTAATTCCATGGATAGTGCGACATAGCAAACAGAAAAGACGGCAGAACAATTCCCGCCGCCTTATATCCTTCATCATTTCGCCCGCATCTGCGTCATCAGGTAGCGCCTGATTCTCTGCTGCATCCGACAACATGCTGATTTGGACATGCCCAGCATTTTCGCTGCTTCGATGCAATTCCGTCCGTCCAGCCTGCAACGCACAAACGCCTGTTCCTTGTCGTTCATCCCTGCAAGAATCGCCCACAGTTCCATCTCCTGCGCGCTTTCATCCTCCGGCTGATTCTTCTCCCACAGTGCAAGGGCATCGCTGCCACAGCAGGAAAACCGCCCAACGTTCTTTCTGAATTTCCGTCGCGGAATGCGAATCGGGTAGGCATGAACCGCAGCCGTGTAGAGTGCATCAATAATGCAAATGTACGCCCTGCGCTCTAAGCCCGCCGTATTTTCCTGCTTGCGGTAGGCTATCAGCAGGGCAATTCGCGCTTCTTGCATCAGGTCATCCCGCATCTTCCCACGCTGTTCGGGATAGCGCGCAATGAAGCGGCTGACAATGCTGCTCAAATAGGTTTCATGCTGCTGAATGTATTCGGATTCTGTCATGGTGAATACTCCTGCTGAAAGTAGTCACCTTGACAGGAACAAGAACAAGCAAGAAAACTAAATATTTAAATAATTCGTCTCGCTTGGTAAGGATGAGGTCACCAGTTCAAATCTGGTTATCAGCTCCATAAGCCTTGCATTTTGCAGGGCTTTTTTCGTGTTTTGGGGCAGATTTTGCATTTATAAGCAGAACGCGTTGCAGCCTCGACGTTTTTCCTGACCTCATCCCTATTTTTCTGCACCTGCCGCTTCCTTGACGGTGAATTTGCCTCAAAAGCAAGGTGCGCAGGTCTGATAATCGCCTGCGCACCGCGAGGTTCACTTATTTTCCTCCACTTTTACCGTCCGTACCGACTCCTTCTCCCGCCACGTCTCTTCCTTCACCAGCGTCGCGAACCAAATGCAATCCCCAACCATGCGGTTCTTATGGCTCGACGGCGAGTTAATCTTCTGATTATTCAGCGCAATCGTGCTCGATGAGCCGCCGTCGAGGTTGTATGCGTTGTCCAGCCCAAACTGCACGCACAGGTTCGCCATCTGCACAAGGTCGAAGCCGACGGATTTCGGGGCGGTGCTTTCCGGCCCTTCGTTCGTCAGTATCAGGTATTCCAGCTTGCCGGTCTGCCCGATGACCATTCGCTGGGCTTTCTTGGCTTTGCCGTTGTCGATGGTCACGTCATCAAGGTTTGTGAGCGGAACGCCGTCCACCACCAGCGCGGGGCCGAAACAGAAGGCGTGCAGGACGGTGCCGCCGCCGGCGATGTACTCGTCCCACTTCGCCTGCGTGGTGCAGGTGATGAGGTGGAAGTCGCCATTTTCGTCCACAATCAGCTCGTCGCGGCCCTTGTGCGGGCGCATCCGCAGCGTCTGACCGTTGCGGACGACGATGCCTTGCTCATGGTAGAGGCAGTAGTCGCCGTCGATGCCCATGACGGCTTTGAAACGCTTCGTCATGTCGTTGACGTGGCGCGCCTGCTTCGACGGGTACTTGTTCGCGAAGCCTGTGCGGAATTGGCTCACGTCGGTCAGCTTCACGCGTGCGGACATGACGGTCGTTGTGCCTTCGCCGGGAGCATCGACCTGCTGCAAATCCTGCGTCCAGTAGGTGACGTTAATCTGGATGTCGATGGAATCATCATGGTAGCCGCCGTTATTGGGCAGGTAACAATCCGGGTTCGGCAGGTTGGGGGAAACCTTGATATCCCACGGAATTGGCTCGAAATCAGGCGCGTCCTCCGCCAAAGCGGGAACAATCAGCAGCGCGCAGAGCAAAAGCGAAATCAGGCGTTTCATCGGGAAATGTACCTCCTACGGTGTTCTACTTAAGACGAATCAAAAGGGGAAAACGTTGTCATGTACGAAAATTTAATTTTTTTGTAACAATTTTGCGGATGCGCGCCATTTCGCCCAAAAGTTGAAATTCCCTCTTGCATCAGCGCGCAAAATGGCGTATAATAAGCCTGTCAAATGACCCCGCTTGACGGGAGAAAAGCAGCTTTTGTCCTTCCAGAGAGCCGCCGGACGGTGCGAGGCGGCAGGGCGCGGGTGCTTCTTCCACTCCTGAATGGGGGCAGACGAGGAGTCTGCCGGGTTCGCCCGATACAGCGAGCATGAGTGGTCTGACGTGCGTCAGGCAAACTGGGTGGCAACGCGAGCTTCTCGTCCCGGAATTTTACGGGATGGGAAGCCTTTTTGGTTTCCGCCAAGCAAAAAAGGAGGATTTTTTCCGATGCTGGACATCAATCTGCTCCGTACCAATCCCGAATTGGTGAAGGAGAACATTCGCAAGAAGTTTCAGGACGAAAAGCTCGTCATGGTCGACGAAGTCGTCGAGATGGACAAGGAGTACCGCGCCGCGATTCAGCAGGCGGACACCCTGCGCAACCAAATTAAGGTTGCGTCCAAGCAGATCGGCATGCTGATGGGCAAGGGTCAGAAGGAAGAGGCCGAAAAGGCGAAGGAACAGGTCGCCGTTTACAAGGCGGATCTGGAGGGCCTTGCGGCGAAGGAAGACGAACTGCAGGCGGAAATCCGCAAGCGGATGCTCGTCATTCCGAACATCATTGACCCGTCTGTGCCGATTGGCAAGGATGACAGCCAGAACGTGGAAATCGAGCGCTTCGGCGAGCCCGTCGTGCCGGATTTCGAGATTCCGTATCATGTGGATATCATGGAGCGCCTGCACGGCATCGACCTTGACAGCGCCCGCAAGACCTCCGGCAACGGCTTCTATTACCTCATGGGCGATATTGCCCGTCTGCACTCCGCGATTCTGTCCTATGGCCGTGATTTCATGATCGACCGCGGCTTCACCTACTGCATCCCGCCGTACATGATTCATGGCGACGTGGTGACGGGCGTGATGAGCTTCGCCGAGATGGAGAACATGATGTACAAGATTGAGGGCGAAGACCTCTATCTGATTGGTACGTCCGAGCACTCCATGATCGGCAAGTTCATTGATACGATTCTGGACGAAAGCCAGCTGCCGCAGACGCTGACCAGCTATTCCCCCTGCTTCCGCAAGGAAGTTGGCGCGCATGGCATTGAGGAGCGCGGCGTGTACCGCATCCACCAGTTCGAGAAGCAGGAGATGATCGTCGTCTGCAAGCCGGAGGACAGCCCGATGTGGTTCAACCGCCTGTGGCAGAACACCGTCGATTTCTTCCGCTCGATGGACATCCCGGTTCGCACGCTGGAATGCTGCTCCGGCGACCTTGCTGACTTGAAGGTGAAGTCGCTGGACGTGGAAGCGTGGTCTCCGCGCCAGAAGAAGTACTTTGAGGTCGGCAGCTGCTCGAATCTGGGTGATGCGCAGGCGCGCCGCTTGAAGATTCGCGTCAAGGGCGACGACGGCGCAAATACTTCGCGCATACGCTGAACAACACCTGTGTTGCGCCGCCGCGTATGCTGATTGCCTTCCTCGAAAACAACCTGCAGGCCGACGGCCGCGTCCGCATTCCGGAAGCGCTGCGCATGTACATGGGCGGGAAGGAATATATCGGCTGATTGGGCTGAAGGGAAAATTGCAAAGGGACGGGTGCAGGGGGGATGCAATGCTCCCTGCCCCCGTTTTTTCTTTTCCACACGCCCTTCTTTTCCGCCGCCCGCCTGCATACCATCCATCAGCCGAATCAACGGGCAAGGAGGCGGACAAACATGAAACTTCCCAAACTTCCGAAACTTCCATCCCTCAAATCCCTTCATCTCCCCAGCCGCATCACGATGGAACGGCTGCTCATTGTCTCTGCGGCGGCGCTTGTAGTTGTCCTCGCCGTCCGCGGCGGACAGCAGACCCAAACCGCCATGCAGCAGACTGACTTCACCCCCGATGTCAGCACCCAAACCATCGCGGACGCATCGCCGGATGTCGAAGTGACCTCTACCGTCTGCTGGTATGAGGACGGCGAGGGGTATCTCGTGCCGGTCACGCGCCAGATTCCGCTGCAGGACGGCGTGGCGAAGGCGACGCTGAGCCTGATGGTGAAGTCGTCCGAGAACGACCTCGCGGCGGCGCGCATGGGGCTGCGGAACGTTATTCCAGAGGGCGTGACGTTCGATTTGGACATTTCCGGCGGCAAGGCGCGCGTGGACTTGAGCAAGGAGGCGCTGAGCTGCCAGAACGCGGAAGAAGAGCTGCTGATGGTGCAGGGGACGGCGGCGGCGCTGTGCGGATTTGACACGGTGCAGGAGGTAACGTTCCTCTTTGACGGTCAGAAGCGGTCACAGTTGACGCACGGGACAGACGTATCCGGCGTGTTCAAGGCGGACAGCGTGAATCTGGAAAGCGTGGAAACGACGGCGAACCTGACAAATGCGTCGCGGGTGCAGCTGTATTTCCCGTCGGCGGACGGGCGGCTGATGGTGCCTGTTACGCGGACGGTGTTTTCCCCCGCTGACCTGACCACGGCAATGCTGGAACTGGCGAAAGGCCCGGAGAAGGACAGCGGGCTGGAAATTCCGCTGCCGAAGGACTGTGGTCTGCGGTCGGTGACGCTGAAGAACGGTGTCGCGACAATTGACTTCACAAAAGAATTTGCATCCCTTGCGACGGCGGAGGACGCGAGCGCGGCGACAAGCCAGGCGCTCCGGGCAATTGTGTTCACGGCGAGCCAATTTCCGGGCGTGAAGAAAGTCGAGGTGCTGGTGGAAGGAAAGCCGTTCGAGGCACAGCCGTCGGCAGTAACGACGTTCGTGAATCAGGCGGACGAAGTGATGGCACAGTATCCGGGGTTGATTACGGTGGACTAAGGCACCACCGCACAACTCGGCGGCGCGTCTGCCGATGTCTTTTCCGCCATCTGCGGCATGCAAATTTCTCGATTTACCGCCAGTAAACCTTCGAAATTTGCATTTGCATCTGACGAAAAATCCATTCGTCAGCCGACCACCTCATTTGTGCGGTGTTACCCTAATACTATTTCCTGCATTCGCCTGCGCCATCTGCTTGCGCCGCGAATTTAGAAATAGTATAAAAAAGGCGGGTGCGCGGAGCTTCAAACTCCATGCACCCGCTTTGCGTATATCAATAATTACTTCTTGTTTCCCCCGAACAGACCCGTGATTCCGCCAAGAATCCCGCGCGTCACCTGCCGCGTCACTTCGCGGGTCGCGGTGTTAATCGCCGTATTCTGCACGCGCCCCAGCAATGAGTCGTTCTTTCGGGCGCGCGCGGCACGTTCTTCGCGCAGTTCATCCGCGTGCTTCCGGCGTTCTTCCGCCTGGCGTTCCTTCTCGGCTTTCTCAGCTGCCTTGCGCTGCTTTTCCGCCTCGCGCTCCTGCGCCTTCGTTGTTGTCGGCGCTGCTGCGGGCTGCGCCTGAGCCGGGACGTAATTGCCCGTCGCGGGGTCAAGCTGCATCGGCATCATCTTCTGCACATACTGCCCGCTTGCCGGGTCGTAGACCATCACCAGCATGTTTTGCACCTGCGGCTGCTGCACAGTCAGCACCGGGACAGGCTGCGCCTGACCTATCGGCTGCTGCTCCTGCTGATTCTGCCACGCCGGACGTGCGGGTTCGTCCGCCGCCATCCACGCGGGACGCGGCGTGCTGCCCTGTGCGGCAGGCTGTTGAACAGACTGTGCCTGACCCACTGGCTGCGCCTGAACCATCGGCTGTGCCTGAGCCATCGGCTGTGCAGCCTCGCGCTGCACATAATGCCCTGTCTGCGGGTCGAACACAAGGAAAGCATCGGGGCGGCTGACCGTCGGCGCAGCGGTCGAAATCTGCGGCGCGGCGGCTTCCGGCGCGGGCATCTGCTCCTTCTGGAACGCGCTTGCCAGCATTTCGTAGGCGGAAACGCGGTCAACCGGCGTGTCGTAAACGCCGCGGAAGGGGCTGGATTCGATGCACTCCTGCCGCACATCGCCGTCAATGGCGTTCATGGCGCTCTGCGGGGGAAGGATGGTCGCACGCTCGACGATGCTCGGCGCACCGTCCGCATCGAGGAAGGAAACCAGCGCTTCGCCTGTTTTGAGCGTGGTGATGGCTTCTGCCGTGTCGAACGCGGGATTCGCGCGGAAGGTCATCGCGGCGGTGCGGACGGCCTTCTGGTCAAGCGGCGTGTAGGCGCGCAGGGCGTGCTGGACGCGGTTGCCGAGCTGCCCCAGAATGCTCATGGGAATGTCGCAGGGGTTCTGGGTGACGAAATACACGCCGACGCCCTTGGAGCGAATCAGCCGGACGACCTGCTCCAGCGTTTCCAGCAGCGCCTTGGGGCAGTCGTCGAAGAGCAGGTGCGCCTCGTCGAAGAAGAACACCATGCGCGGCTTGTCCAAATCGCCGCATTCGGGCAGCAGCTCGTACAGCTCCGACAGCATCCACAGCAGGAAGGTCGAGTACAGCCGGGGCTTGCGGTAGAGCACGTCCGCCGCGAGGATGTTGATAACGCCGCGCCCGCTTTCATCAAGCTGCATCCAGTCGGCAATGTTCAGCGCGGGTTCGCCGAAGAACGCATTGCCGCCCTCGTCCTCCAGCATGGCGACGGCGCGCTGAATCGCACCGACAGATGCCATGGACACGTTGCCGTAATCGAGCGTGTACTCCTTGGCGTGCTCCCCGACGTAGGCAAGCATGGCCTTCAAGTCCTTGAGGTCGAGCAGGAGCATGTTCTCATCGTCTGCAACGCGGAAGAGGATGCTCAGCACGCCCGCCTGCGTGTCGTTGAGGTTCATCAGCCGCGCGAGCAGCGTCGGCCCCATTTCGCTCACGGTCGTGCGGACGGGATGCCCCTCTTTGCCGAACACGTCCCAGAACACGGTCGGGAACGTGCGGTACTCGAACGTCGGCACGCCGCACTGCGTCAGGCGATTGGCGATATTGTCGCTGTGTGTGCCGGGCTGCACCATCCCGGCGAGATCGCCCTTGATATCCGCGAGGAACACGGGCACGCCCATGTCCGAAAATCCCTCTGCCAGCACCTTGAGGGAGACGGTTTTGCCCGTGCCGGTCGCCCCGGCAATGAGACCATGGCGGTTTGCCATCTGCGGCAGCAGGCAGACGGGATGTTCACCCGTTCCAAACCAGATTTTGCCTTCGTAGAGCATGTGTGTTGTGTTCTCCTTTTTCCTTTTATAGTGGTACTATTGGTACTTCTTTATCGCGGCAGGGGTTTCGCCTCTGCGGAGGCGATCAGAGGGCTTTGCGGTCGCCATCTGGACTCCTTCGCACGCACACCCATGTTATTTGGATTTTATCGAAAATGCGATTAGTGGGTGTGCCGTTACTCCTTCTTCTCATCCATCTCCGCTGTGCGTTCCGAAATAATATACCGCGGACGCTGCTTGACTTCCAAGTAGATTTTGCCGATGTATTCCCCGATGATACCGAGAAACAGGCACTGCATCCCGCCAACGAAGCATACCAGACAAGCCAGCGACGCCCAGCCAGCCACCGAATGCCCGGCAATCGCGGCAATCACCGCCCAGATAATGCCGATAAATGACAGAATCGTGATAAACAGCCCGGCGAAGAACACCATGCGAATCGGTTTGACCGATAGGCTTGTGATGCCGTCGAACGCCAGCCCCAGCATCTTCTTCAGCGGATAGTGGCTTTCGCCCGCAATGCGCTCGTGGCGCTCGTAAGAGACGCTGGTGGACTTGAACCCGACCAGCGGAACCATCCCGCGCAGATACAGGTTTACTTCGCGGAATTTTGCCAATTCCTGCAGGGCACGGCTGGAAATCAGGCGATAATCCGCGTGATTAAACACAACCTCCGCGCCCATTGCGCTGAGCAGCTTGTAGAAGCCTTCCGCCGTGAAGCGCTTGAAGAACGTGTCGGTATCACGCTTGGAGCGCACGCCGTAGACGATTTCGCAGCCGTCAAGGTACGCATCCACCATCGCGTCCATGGCGTTGATATCGTCCTGCCCGTCGCAGTCGATGCTGATGGTGATGTCGCAGCGGTCTTTCGCCTCCATCAGCCCTGCCCAGACCGCCCTTTGGTGCCCTCGGTTGCGGCTCTGCGCAATGCCTTGGAAGCACGGGTCTTTCGCGGACAGCGCCGTGATAATCTCCCACGTCTTGTCCTTGCTGCCGTCGTTGACGAACAGAATGCGGCTCTCGTCGCTGATTTTCCCCGCGTTTGCGAGCTGACGCACCTTGTCGCGGAACATGCCGCTGGTAATCGGCAGTACGCTTTCTTCGTTGTAGCAGGGAATCACAATATACAATACAGGCTTGTGTGCCACGCAGAAACACCTCCAGTATGGTTGATTATGCCTTATTATAGCACATTTTCTCCTGCTTGAACAGGTTCTTTTTGCAACAGTTTCGACGCAATTATTGTTCACAAAATATTTACAAACACTTCCGACATTCGTTACAAAGTCGTGCTATGATACGGAAAGTACTCCAAGAGGGGTGCGGCTATCAAAGGAAGTGTGCTTATGAATCAGGCGGCAATTGGTCAGTATATCGCAGGCAAGCGCACTGCGCAAGGAATGACGCAGGAGCAGCTGGCGCAGAAAATTGGCGTATCGCAGAAATCCTTGATGCGCTGGGAAACGGGCAAACGTCTGCCCGATGCTGACGCAGTGGAAGCGCTCTGCACGGCGCTGGGTATCACCCTGCCGGAACTGCTCAACGGCAAGGATTCGCCGCAGAAGGAAGAAATGCAGCTGACGCATGACGCACAGATGCTTGACCTGCTGCGCCGGATGCAGCGCACAGTCTATGAGCAGCATATTCTCTACGGCGTTCTGCTGATTCTGCTGGGCATCGCGAGCAACGCATTGTCTGCGCTGGTCGGCGGCAGCCATGTCAAGGAATTCTTTTCGGGTGTGCTGATGGGGATGTCCGTTGCGGAAATGCTGGCGGGGGTCGTCATCGTCGCCATCCATGTGATTCACGGAAAATGCGAGGAGTAATTAGCAATTTGAGAAATCATTGCGCATTGAAAAGCGGTCGCGTGACCGCTTTTTTCGTTTTGGGAAATCGCAGAAACATGCCTTTTTTCCTTGACCCCTTCGGCATTCCGATGTATAATAAACAATAGTGTATTAGCGCATTGAGCAGAAAGGGGTGAGTGTCCTGTACGCACAGGTAATTGTGGACATTGTGCATGAGAATGTTGCGCACACGTTTACCTACCGCATTCCGGACGGCATGACGCTCACCGCCGGACAGCGCGTGGAAGTTCCGTTCGGGCGGATGCGCAAGGAGGGGGTCGTCCTCTCCCTGACGCAGGAGACGGACGTGCCGCCGGAAAAGCTCCGCGACATCCTCCGCCCGCTGGAGGATTATGCCGCTATCTGCCCCACGCTGCTGACGCTCGCCCAGCAGATGGCGGACGACGTGCATTGCCCACTGGCGGAAACGCTGCGGCTGATGCTGCCCGCCCAAATGCGCGGTGGACGCATTCAGGTGAAAACGCAGACGGTCGCGCAGGGCCGCGAAGCCACGCGAAATGCTGGAAGCGGCGGCACTGGCGGAGAAACGCTCGCCGAAACGGCGTCTGTTGCTGACGGTCTTATCCGACGGGCGGACGCACCCGGTGGAGGAATTGAAGCTGCTCGTCCGCGAACCGCTGCAAGCGCTGCGCCAGATAGAAGCAGCCGGACTAATTGCCCTGCGGGAAGAAGAAGTGCTGCGCCGACCGGGCGGCAATACGCCGGACACCGCCGTCCCTGACCCGCCCCTCACGCCGGGGCAGGAGGAAGCGCTGTCTGTCATGCTGCCGGATTTGCGCAGTGGACAGGGGAAATACCTGCTCCACGGCGTGACGGGCAGCGGCAAAACCGAGGTGTTCATCCGCCTCGTGCGCCAGACGCTCGTGCAGGGGAAATCCGCCATGATTCTCGTGCCGGAAATCGCCCTCACGCCGCAAATGGTCATGTGGTTTCGGGCGCGGTTCGGGGCGGTTGCGGCGGTGCTGCACTCGCGGCTCAGCGCGGGCGAGCGCTTTGATGAGTGGCGGCGCATCCGGCGCGGCGACGCGCGGGTCGTCATCGGCGCACGGTCAGCGGTGTTCGCGCCGTGCGGAAATTTGGGGCTGATTGTCGTGGATGAGGAGCACGAATCGACGTACATCTCCGACCGTCATCCGCGATATGACGCGCGCGAAGTTGCCATCCGCCGATGCGAAAATGAGCACGCGACGCTTCTGCTTGCCTCCGCTACGCCCAGCATCCTGTCCTTCGCCAGGGCACGGCGCGGGGATTATGTGCTGCTTGAAATGCCCTCCCGCGTCGGCAACCGCCCGATGCCGCAGGTCACGCTGGTGGACATGCGCAAGGAGATGGAGAACGGCAACCGAAGCGTATTTTCCGGGCAATTGGTCGCGGCACTCAAAAACTGCGTCGCGCGCGGCGAACAGGCCATGCTGCTGATGAATCGGCGCGGGTACAACAGCTTCGTCAGCTGCCGAAGCTGCGGTTATGTCGTCAAATGCCCGAACTGCGATGTCGCCATGACCTACCACGTCGTGGGCAGCGGGCAGACCGAGGCGAAACTCCACTGCCACTACTGCGGATTCGCCGCGCTGCCGCCGAACACCTGCCCGAAATGCGGCAGCAAGTACATCCGCTATTTCGGCGCGGGGACGCAGAAAATCGAGGAAGAATTGAAAAAACTCTTCCCACAGGAAAACGTCATCCGCATGGATATTGACACGACCTCCGGCAAGGATGGTCACGCAAAGCTGCTTGATGAGTTCCGCTCCGGGCGCGCAAAGCTGCTTGTCGGCACGCAGATGATCGCTAAAGGGCTGGATTTCCCGAAGGTGACGCTGGTGGGCGTGATTGCGGCGGATATGACGCTGAATCTGCCCGACTACCGCGCGCGGGAGCGAACATTCCAGCTGCTGACGCAGGTCGCCGGGCGCGCCGGACGCGGCACACTGCCGGGGCAGGTCATCATCCAGACGTACAAGCCGGAGGATGAGGTGATTCAGACCGCTGCCGCGCAGGACTACCGCGCGTTCTTTGAGCTGGAGTTCGATCGCCGGCGGACGGGGCTGTATCCGCCGTTCACGATTCTGGCGCGCCTGCTGGTGGAGAGCAATTCGCCGCAGAAGGCGCGAGAAGTTGCGACAATGCTTCATGCGCGGTGCGAGGAGCTGCTTAACGCGCATCCGCAGTGGAAGAAGCGAGCGCTGATGGTGCGGCTTGACCAGCCGAGCATCACGGTTTTGCGCGGAAAAACGCGCTGGCATGTGCTGATGAAGCTGCTGGTGCATCCGGAGACGGAGCAGTTCGCCGCGGCATTGAGCGAGCTGGCGCGGGAGAAGCAGGAGGGCGCGGAGGTGTACTTTGAGTACAACCCCACGACCATGATGTAAATGTGGTTTTATTTCCCTGAAATCGCGTGAATTGTGTGGGTATCCTGTGGATAAACACGCGGAAGCAGTATGCAGATGCGACCAACTCAATCGCGAAAAGGGTGTCGAGAGGGTCGAAGACCCTTCGCGGAGTCCAGAGGCAGAGCCTCTGGTGGGGTCAAGGGGCGAAGCCCCTTCGGTTCCCCTTTTATAGGAAGGAGCATTGTAACTTATGGCGATTCGGAAGATTGTGAAGATTGGCGATGATTGCTTGCGGCAGGAGTGCCGGAAGCAGGAGAAGTTTGATTTGCGGCTGAAAATCCTGCTGAAGGATATGGCGGACACGATGTATAAGGCGGAGGGCGTCGGGCTGGCGGCGCCGCAGGTCGGGGTGCTGCGCCGCGTGGTCGTGATTGATGTGGGTGATCAGGGGGACGGGCTGCTGGAACTCATCAACCCCGTCATCACCATGCGCGAGGGCGAGCAGTGCGGTCGCGAAGGCTGCCTGTCGCTGCCGGGACGTCAGGCGGTCGTTACCCGCCCGCGTAAAGTCACCGTGCAGTACCAGAACCGCGACGGCGTGCATTGCGAAAAGACGGTCGAAGGGCTGTTCGCGCGCGCGGTCTGCCACGAGCTGGATCACCTGGACGGCAAGCTGTACATCGACGTGATGGATCGCGAACTGACGCCGGAGGAAATCGAAGGGCATATCCCGGAGGACGACAACCAGTGAGAATCGTGTTTATGGGTACGCCGGATTTTGCCGTGCCGTCCCTCAAAGCCTTGGTGGAAGGCGGATATTCGGTCGTCGGCGTGGTTACGCAGCCTGACCGCCCCAAGGGGCGCGGCAAGAAGCTCGCCATGTCCCCCGTCAAGGAGTACGCCATCCAACAGGGCATCCCTGTCCTCCAGCCGGAGCGCATCAGCCGGGATGGGTATGAGGATCTGCTGAATCTCCACCCCGATTTGTGCGTCACGGCGGCGTTCGGGCAGATTCTCTCGCAGAAAATCCTCGATATTCCGCCGCTGGGGACGATTAACGTCCATGCGTCGCTCCTGCCCAAGCACCGCGGCTCTGCGCCGATTGCGTGGGCAATGGTGCAGGGCGACAAGACCACCGGGGTGACCACCATGATGACCGCGCGCGGCATCGACAACGGCGATATGCTCCTCAAAGCCGAAACGCCGATTGACCCCGCCGAAACGTGCGGCGAACTGACGGCGCGCCTGAGCGAAATCGGCGCAAAGCTGCTGATTGAGACGCTTAAAGCCCTCGAAAATGGGACGCTTGAGCGCATTCCGCAGGATGAAAGCCAAATGACCTACGACCCCAAGCTCGAAAAGGACATGGGCGTTATCGACTGGACGCAGGACGCGGCGGACATTGTGCATCGGATTCACGGCCTGAACCCGTGGCCCGGCTGCACAAGTGCTGCCCCCGGCGGAACGTGGAAGCTCCTGCGCGCCGAAGTTGCGGACATGAGCGGTCAGCCCGGCGAAGTCCTTGCGGCGGATGGCAAGGAAGGACTGATTGTCGCGGCGGGGAAGAACGCTGTGCGCGTCCGCCAGCTGCAAGTGCCCGGCGGAAAGCCGATGGATGCACGGGATTATCTGCGCGGTCACGCAATGGCCGCTGGAACAATGTTGAAAGAGGATACGGAAAATGAGTGACGAGAATCGACAGGGCAGCGGCAATTTCCGCGCAAACAACGGCGGACAGAAGCGTCCCGCGGGTGGCAATCGCATGAGCGGAAACCGTACTGGCAGCAAAAATTTCGGCGGCAAGAAGCCGTTCAGCGGAGAGAAGCGCTCCTTCGGTGGCAGCAAGCCTGCGTTTGGCGGCGAGAAACGCTCTTTTGGTGGGGACAAGCCCGCGTATAACGGGGAAAAACGCTCCTTTGGTGGAAATAAGCCTGCGTATAACGGCGAGAAGCGTTCCTTTGGTGGCGATAAGCCCGCGTACAATGGCGAAAAGCGCGCCTTCGGTGGGGACAAGCCCGCGCATAACGGCGAAAAGCGCGCCTTCCGTGGGGACAAGCCCAATGATGGCGACAAACGCCCGGCAAAATCGGGCTCTGGTGGGGAAAAACGCCCGTATGGGGATAAAAAGCCGTCCTTCGGTGGGAAAACAGGATTCCATTCTGCCGAAAAACGCCCCTACGGTGGCGGCAATGGGGAACGCCGTCCCTATCCGGCAAAACCGGCTGCCCCGAAGGTGGAGGGCAGCGACGGTCTGCCCGCGCGCCGTCTCGCGCTCGAAGTCATCCGCGCGGTGACGGAGAACGACGCGTATGCCTCCCTCGTGCTGGACGAGAAGCTGAACAAGTGCACGCTGCCGCTGGTCGACCGCCGTCTGGCGGCGCGGCTGGTGTACGACACGCTGGAGCACCTGCTGACGCTCGACTACGCGCTCAATTCGCTGATGGCGAAGCCCGACACGGACATCAAGCTGCGCAACGTGCTGCGGCTGGGGGCGTGTCAGATTCTGCTGGAGGATCGCATCCCGGAGAGCGCAGCGTGCAACACGTCGGTCGCGCTGTGCAAGGAGCTGGGCATGGAGGGACTGGCAGGCGTGTGCAACGGCATTCTGCGCAACCTCGTGCGGCAGAAGGACGAAATCAAGTATCCGGACATGGAAACCGAGCCCGTCAAGGCGCTGTCCATCCGTTACAGCGTGCCGGAATGGCTCGTGGAGCGGCTGCTTGCGGACTGGGGCGAGGACGCGGAGAAGCTCATGGGCTTCCATCAGCCGAACGCTGCCATCACCATCCGCCCGAACCTGATGAAGATGGACGAAGCCGCTTTTGAGCAGTTCCTCGGCAGCAAGGTCTGGGAAAAGGAAAAGGGGATGCTGCCCTTCTCGTGGCGCATCCGCAACATGGCGGAAATCGCGCATGACGCGGGCTTCGTCGGCGGCAAGTTCTCCATCCAGAGCGAAAGCAGCATGATGGTCTGCCTCGCCGCTGCGCCGAAGAACGGAATGCAGATTCTGGATGCGTGCGCCGCGCCGGGCGGCAAGAGCTGCCTGATGGCGGAAATGATGCAGGGCACGGGGCGCGTGCAGGCGTGGGAGCTGCATCCGCACCGGGCGGATTTGATTGCCGCGCAGGTGCAGCGTCTGGGGCTTGAAAACGTGCGCCCGATGACGCGCGACGCCCTCAAGCGCCGCGAAGAGCTGGATGGCACGATGGACATTGTGCTGCTGGATGCGCCGTGTTCGGGCCTGGGCGTGATGAGCGAAAAGCCGGACGTGAAATACCGCGTGACGGCACAGAGCGTCGATGAGCTGGTGCAGCTGCAAAGCAATCTGCTGGACGCGGTCTGCCCGTATGTGAAGAAGGGCGGCACGCTGGTATACTCCACCTGCTCGGTGCTGAAGGACGAAACGTGCGTCAGGCGGAGAAGTTCCTCGCGCGTCACCCGGAATTTGAGCTGCAGCCGCTGCCGGAGACGATTCCGGCTTCCGTGCGGCAGTATGAAACGACCGGCTTGCAGCTCCTGCCGCAGCGCGACGGCATCGAGGGCTTCTATATGTGCCGGATGCGGAGGAAAAAGGCATGACCGAACTGACAGGCATGACGCCGCAGGAGCTGTCCGACTGGTGCAAGGCGCAGGGAATGCCCGCTTTCGCGGCAAGCAGATTTTCCGCTGGATCCATCAGGGCGCGGATTTTGACGCGATGACGAATCTGCCGGCGGCGATGCGCGCGCAGCTGAAGGAAATCGCTGTGGCGCAGCCGGTCAGCATCATTGACGAGCGGAAAAGCCAGATTGACGATACGGTGAAATTCCTCTTTGGTTTGAAGGACGGCAACTGCGTCGAGGGTGTGCTGATGCACTACCACCACGGCTATACGCTGTGCATCTCGACGCAGGTCGGCTGCCGCATGGGGTGCAAGTTCTGCGCCAGCACGCTGGAAGGGTGCGTCCGCTCGCTGACGGCGGGGGAGATGCTCGGCGAAGTGCTGGCGGCGAACCGGTATCTGGACGGTAAAGACCGCGTCCACAACATTGTGCTGATGGGCAGCGGCGAACCGCTGGACAACTACGACAACGTCTGCCGATTCCTGCGCCTGCTGCGCGAGGAGGACGGCGTGAACATCGGCTTGCGCAATGTGAGCCTCTCCACCTGCGGGCTGGTGCCGAAGATGTACCAGCTTGCGGAGGAGAACCTGCCGGTCACGCTGTCTGTGTCGCTCCATGCGCCGAACGACGAGATTCGCCGCCAGACCATGCCCGTCGCCAACGCCTACCCGATGGACGAGCTGCTTGCCGCTTGCCGGAATTACATCGACAAGACCGGGCGGCGCGTCATCTTCGAGTACGCACTGGTGGGTGGCGTAAACTGCGAGGAAAAGCACGCGATTGAACTGGCGAGCCGGCTGCGCGGAATGCAGTGCCATGTCAACCTGATTCCGCTCAACGCCGTGGAAGAGCGCCACTTGAAGGGCGTGAACGAACAGACCGTGCAGCGTTTCCTGCATAAGCTGGAGGAGCTGCACATTTCCGCGACCCGCCGCCGCGAAATGGGCGACGACATTGAGGGCGCGTGCGGCCAGCTGCGCCGCAAGACACTTACTACTCTACACGACCCGCAGGGAGAAGAAGCATGAGCCGCAAAATCCGTTTCAGCAAGGAGAGCCAGAGCTCGCTGAATGATTTCTTCGTTCACCGCAGTCCGGAACAGCCGAAGTCCAAGGAGGAAGAGAATCTGCCCGCCGGGATTCTCAGCGCCTTCCGCACGGACGTGGGCAAAGTGCGCGCAAACAATCAGGATGCGCCTATTGTGTCGGAGAAGCTGCGCCTGTACGGGGTGGCGGACGGCATGGGCGGCCACAAGGGCGGCGAAGTAGCGTCCACCAGTGCGCGCGACGATCTGCTGCGGGAGTTGGAAGGGAAAACGCCCTCGGTCGCGGCGCTCTCCGGCGCGATTGAGGAGGTCAACCGCCAAATCTACCATCAGCAGGAGCATGACGACGCCCTGACTGGCATGGGCACGACGCTATCCGTCCTCTGGATGAGCGACAATTTCGTATACATCGGTCATGTAGGGGACAGCCGTGTGTATCTGCTGCGCGACGGCGAGTTCAAGCAGATGACGCTTGACCACTCTCTGGTGGAGCAGCTGGTGCGCGAAGGCGTGCTGACGGAGGAAGAGGCGCAGAATCACCCGATGCGCAACATCATCACCCGCGCGATTGGCACGGATGAATCGGTGGAGGTGGACGTGGTGGTGGAGGAGCGCCGCAAGGGCGACCTGTGGCTTGCCTGCTCCGATGGTCTGCACGGCTTGGTGGATGACCGCCAAATGCGCGATGCGCTGCGCCAGTATGCGCCGGAAAAGGCGGCGGATGTGCTGCTCAAAGCCGCACTGGATGCGGGCGGACGCGACAACGTGACGCTCGTCATCGTGCATGACGGGGAGGAACCGGCATGAATGCGTTGATTCAGCCTGGCCGCATCCTCGCCGGCCGCTACCGCATTGATCAGCAGATCGGCGTGGGCGGCATGGCGGTGGTTTACCGCGCGACCGACCTCAATACACAGCATTTCGTCGCCGTCAAAGTTCTTAAACCGGAGTACAATCAGGATGCGGAGTATGTCGCGCGCTTTCAGCGGGAGGCGGAAGCCGCGTCGAAAATGACGCACCACAACATCGTCAACCTGCTGGATGTCGGCATGGATTCCAGCGGCAACCGCTACCTCATCATGGAGTACGTCGAGGGACAGACGCTCAAGGACGTCATCCGCGAAAAAGGGCGGCTGAGCGAAACATCGGCAGTGCAGATTACCATCCGTATTCTCTCTGCGCTCCAGCACGCACATTCCAACGGCATCATCCACCGTGACATTAAGCCGCAGAATATCCTCATGCAGTCCGACGGCCATGTGAAGGTGGCGGATTTCGGCATCGCGCGCATGGCAAACAAAAATACGCTTGCCAAGGGCGATTCCGTCATGGGGTCGGTGCACTACTTCAGCCCCGAACAGGCATCGGGCAAGGAAGCAGGGGTCACGAGCGACATTTACAGCGTCGGCGTGACGCTCTACGAGATGCTCACCGGGCGTGTGCCGTTTGACAGCAATAACCCCGTCGCCATTGCGATGCAGCACATCCACAATACGCCTGTGCCGATTCAGCAGTACGCGCCGGAAACGTCGGACGCGGTGTGCCATGTCTGCATGAAGGCAATGGACAAAAATCCGGCGTACCGCTATCAGTCCGCGTGGGATATGGCGAGGGATCTTCGCCACGCCATCAGCGGGCAGGTGGGAGAGATGGAGCCGCGCATCGTTGACGGCAGGCTTCCGGGGACGGCGAGAGCGGCGGAATGCAGCCTGCACGCCGCCAGCCCAGCAGACGCATGGTGCGCAAAAAGCACCCCGCCAGCTGGTGGGTGATTACACTGCTGATGTCACTGGTTGTCTGCTACGGGCTGTTCGTCGGCACGAAGGCGATTTACGAGCGCGTGGTCAACAGCGCGGTGGTTGACGAGTACATTGGCATGGATGTCTCAGCGGCGCAGCGGAAGATTCAGCGCGCCGGACTGCGCCCGGAAATCATGGAAATCAATCACCCGACCATCAAGGCGGGTGAGGTCATCCTGCAAGCGCCGCAGGAGGGGACGACCCTGCGCAAGAATGACGTGGTGGTGCTGACTGTCTCGAAGGGTCCATCCACCCAGACCGTGCCGAAAATTACGAATTTGACCGTCTCGGACGCAATTACGACGCTATCTCCCTATGGGCTGACGCTGACGATTGTCGAGTATGTGGTCAGCGCGACGGTTCCGGCGGGGCGCATCATCAGCCAAAGCCCGGAAGAAGGCAGCGTGTGCATGTTAGGCGACGCGGTGAGTGTGTCGGTGTCCGGCGGGATGGCGGTTGTGCCGAATGTGTACGGGCGGCATCTGGCGGATGCGCAGGAGCTGATTGCGGCATCGGGATTGTCGCTGAACCAGAACATCACTTTCTTGGAGACGGATGACACGACGATGCACGGGCTGGTTGCCCAGCAGTCGCCGTCGGGCGGCAGCGAGGTGATTGCCTCCGCGAAAGTGTCGCTGACGCTCTACCGCGTACCGTCGATGATGGCGCGGGCGAAGGTGCTTTTGTCCCTGCCGCAGACGGAAAGCATGATGCACGTCCGTGTGACGCTGGTGGAAAGCGGCGTGGAGTACACGGCGTACGAGGGGGATTTCCCCGCCAACGCCAGCCGCGAGCCGGAGGTTGAGCTGTGCGGCAATGAGCCGGGCATGTACACCTACCGCGTCTATTGCGATGGAGAATTTGCCTATCAGCAGCAGGTGAATATGGAATGAGAGAACCAGAAATGACGCAGGAATTGCAGGCGGAACTGCATCAGGGCGTGCTTGTGCGCTTCTTCGGCGGCTTTTATGTCGCAGCGGACGCGGACGGGCAGGAGTACACGCTCCGCTGCCCGAAAAAATTCCGCCATCAGCGCCTGTCGCCCCTTGTGGGGGATGCGGTGCGCTTTACGCCGGGGCAGGGCGAAGAGGAAGGCTGGCTGGTGGAAATTCTGCCGCGCAAGACCGAGTGCATCCGCCCGCCCGTGGCAAATGTGACGCTGCTGCTTGTGAGCATCTGCCCGTCGCCTGAACCGGATCTGCTGCTGGTAGATCGCCTGCTGGCGCGCGCGAAGAAGCAGGGCATGAAAACGGCGCTCATCGTCGGCAAATGCGACCTTGACGGCGGCAAACTGCTCGCCCAAATGCAGGAGGAGTATCGCGGGGCGGACTGCCCGGTGCTGGGTGTCAGCGCGCGGAACAAGGAAGGGCTGGATAGCGTTCGGGCGCTGATGCGCGGGGCGGACTGCTGCTGTCTGGCGGGGCAGAGCGGCGTGGGCAAATCGACGCTGCTGAACGCGCTGCTTGACTTGCAGCTGGAGACGGGTGAAATCAGCGAGAAAATCCAGCGCGGCAAGAACACGACGCGCTATGCGCAGCTGCTGATCCATGATGGCATCCACGTGCTGGATACGGCGGGCTTCAGCCTGCTGGAAACAGAGAAGGGCATGGAGCCGGAAGAATTGCAGGAATTGTACCCGGAATTTCAGCCGTACATCGGGCAGTGTCGCTTCCAGCCCTGCCTGCATGACCGCGAACCCGGCTGTGCCGTCACGCAGGCGGTGCAGGCGGGGAAGATTGACGGAAACAGGGTGGCGCGATATCGGGAACTGCTGGCGGATGTCAGGCTGGCGTGGAAGAACCGGTATCAGTGACATAAAAGCAAACAAACTCACCCCGGCGTGTGACCAAAGCGGTTCACATGCCGGGGTGAGTTTCTATTCGATTAGCCGATGCCATCCCGCTCGAACTATTTCCATTTTGGAAACAGTTGCGGCAGGGGCGGAGCGCCTTTTGCGGAATTGCCCGTGGGTATTTCCATTTTGGAAACAACCACTCCCGCGCCGCTCACTTCCGCCTGAGTTTCGCCACAAAGAACCCCTCAAACCTTTCATCCGGTTTGACGCACACGACCCCATCTACCTTCGTCGGCAGTAGCGGCACGTCAGTCAAGAACGGGTGTTCAATCGGCACAACCTCACAGATGCCCATGCTCACTGCGCTCTGCACGATGTCCTCATTTTCCATTTGCAGCACCGAGCACGTCGAGTAGACCATTTCGTGCTTCTTCGGCAGCAGGGACAGCGCCTTTTGCAGCAGCACTTTCTGCGTTTTTGCGGTCTTTGCCAGCCAGTCCGCCGTCATCCGCCGCTGCGGCTCGCCGTCTTCAAGCAGCAGCGTGCCGCTTCCGGAACAGGGTGCGTCCAGCAGAATCTTGTCGAACTTGAACAGGCTGTCCAGCAGGCGCGCGTCCTGCCGCATGATGTTCACGGCGCGCGCACCCTGCCGCGTTAGGTTGAATTGCAGGCGGTCGGCGCGAATCGCGTTTTTCTCGCAGGCGGTGATGAGCGCCTTGCCGCCGGACAGCGCCGCCATCTGCGTCGTTTTGCCGCCGGGGGCAGCCGCCATGTCCAGCACGGTTTCGCCTGCTTTCGGCGCAAGCACCAGCGCTGGCAGCATCGAGGAAAGCGATTGCAGGTAAATCGCGCCCGCGCCGTAGCAGGGCAGGGCGCGCAGCTGCTCTTCATTGCCGTCCGGCAGCAGGAACGCATCGTCATACCACGCAATCGGCTCGACTGCAATGCCAGCATCCGCGATTTCGCGCAGAACCGCCTCCCGGTCGCCTTTGAGCGGATTGACGCGGAACGTCGTGCGTTTGCGGACATAGCCCGCTTCAATCTCCCGCGCAAGCTCCGCGCCGTATTGTGCTTCCAGCCGCTCATGCAGCAGCGGCGCTACTTCGGGTATCATGTGTTCCTCCTCCGCCGTCAGGACACCGGACGTTCCCGGCTCATGCGGCGCTTGACTTTGATGGGCGCGAACAGCGGCTTTTTGCCGTGCTTCTTCGCTTTGCTCTTTTTCATGCGGATGCACCTCCTGCGGATAGCTTATCCGCATTTTGCAGCCGTCATTCAGCGCATCTGGTGGATTTTCGCGATGTCCTCGGCGGGATTTGCGCTCTTAAACAGCGCCGTGCCCATGACCGCGGCGTCCAGCCCGCACTCGTGCAGCAGGGGCAGATTACTAAGCGACACGCCGCCGTCCACCTCGGTCAGCCCGGTGTAGCCGATGGCGCGGAGCTGGCGGAGTTTGTCCAGCACGATGGGGTTGAATTTCTGCCCGCCGAAGCCGGGTTCGACCGACATCAGCAGCACCATGTCGCACAGGGGCAGTAGGGGGATGATAGCGTCCACCGGCGTGTTGGGCTTGATGGATACCGCCGTCTTGACGCCCTGCGCGCGGATGCAGCGGAGAATTTCGGCGCGGTCGGCGGCGATTTCCTCATGAATCGTGATGGAGGACGCGCCTGCCCGGCAGAAGGCTTCGACGTATTTTTCGGGCTGGTCGAGCATGAGGTGCACATCCAGCGGGATGGTGAAGCGCTCATGGAGCGCTCTCACAACGCTGGCTGAAGCTGAGGTTCGGCACGAAATGCCCGTCCATGACGTCTACATGAATCCAGTCTGCGCCCGCGGCAATCATGCGGGCAGCGGCGGATTCGAGGTTGAGAACATCGGCAGCGAGGATGGAAGGGGATACAATCATGGCTTGAACCTCCGAGTAGTCGATAGGATTCAGTTCATCATGCAAAATGCGCATCCTTGAGTATCTTTAGCGCCGCGGGGGCAATCGGGTCAGGAACTGCGGCAGGGCGGGCAAGAAAGTAACCTTGCAGCAAATCAACGCCTAAGCGCAGGACAGTGCGCAGTTCGGCTTCGTTTTCAATGCCCTCCGCGACGACCTGCATCTGGCGCGCATGGGCGTAGGTGACGACGTCCGTGACGACCTGCTGCTTGTCGATGTTGGAGTCAATGCCGCGGATGATGGCAATATCCACCTTGATGTAGTGCGGAGCGAGCAGAAGGAGGTTGTTGCTGTTGCTGTACCCGCTGCCGTAATCATCCAGCGCAAAGACCGCGGTTCCGCCCAGCTGACGGCGCTTGATGGCAAGCACCTCCGGCATCGTTTCTTCTTCCTCGGTAATCTCGATGACCATTTTCTTCAGCATCGGGGCAAACTGACGGCGAAAATCCGCAAAATCAGCATCTGTCAGCGAAACGTTTGCAATGGAGTTGATGAACAGCTTCGCGTCGGGGGAGAGCTTGCCGCACGAGACAAGGCGCTCGAACGTCTGCGTGCCCTTGAAGAGGGTCAAATGCTCAATGTCGTACAGCCGATTCTCCTCGTGCGCCAGCTTCATGATGGTTTCGGGGGAACGCAGCAGCGGCATGTTGACGCGCATCAGTGCCTCGTAAGCCACCACATGCCCGTCGCGCGCGGAGAACAGCGGCTGGAAGTGATAGAACACGCTGCTGTTCTCCAGCAGTGCGGAGAACTCCTGCCGCAACTGCGCGTAGTAGGCTTCGCGGTTGTATGCACCAATGTCAAATTCGCGGATTTCGCCCTTGCGCTGCCGCTTCACCTGATAGAGCGCAAAATCGGCATAGCGTTTGAGGGTCGCGAAATCGCGGCTGTCATCCGGATACCACGCCACGCCGCCGGAAATGGCAATGTGCATCGTGTCGCCGGAAGGCAGCACGGCGGTGTAGGTGGACATGGCTTCCTGCAGGTGCGTCAAATCCGCCCGGAGCGCGTCGCGGGATTCATAGCCGTGCAGCAGGACAACAATTTCGTCGCCCGAAAGCCGCGAACAGACCGCGTTTGCCGGGATATTCTCTGCAAGGCATTGCCCGGTCAGGCGGATGTAGCGGTCGCCACAGTCGTGTCCGTAGGTGTCGTTGATGCGCTTCAGGTCGTCCAAATCGGTCATCAGCAGCGCAGCATGGCGCATCTTGTCCGGGTGCGCGAACATCTCCTGTACCTTCCGCATGAACGAGAAGCGGTTGTACAGCCCGGTCAGTACGTCGTAGTCGCGCTCGTGCTCAATGCGGCGGCGCTCCTGCATGGAGGTCGTTACATCCTCCACCAGACCGACCTGCGTCCCGCGTTCTTCGCCGGAACGCAGGAGGATGTAGCGCACCGTGCCGCCCGAAGCGGGCAGGGCGTACACTTCGCCGCCGTATGCGCGGGTTACGTACTCGTGCGTCTGCTTCCAGCCGTTCAGGATGGCATCGAACCAATCCTTGTTCAGCGAATCCAGCGGTACGTCCGGCAGCGCCAAGAGGGAGAAGAAATTGTCCGTCACATACACGGTATCCACATCAGGCCGCTTCTCAAAGCCGCCGATTTCCACGCTCGCCAATTCCATAATGCGCTGGAACTTGACTGACGTGTCCAAAATCTCCTGTGAACGCTGGGTGAAGGCGGCGGAGAATTGGTCAAGCTCACAGATGCCCGTCGGGGAGAGCGTCGGCACTTGATACCGCTGATTCTGTGACGCGCTGATCTGCTTGGACAGGCGCGTAATCGGTTGTGCCAAACGCCGACTGACGATGAAGGAAGCAAAAACACCTGCCAGCAGTGTCAATACGACGATAATCACCAGCATTTGCCGAACGCTGCCGGAAAAGCTGTACAGCTGCTTGACGGGCACAAGCTCAATCAGCAGCCAGTGCTCACCGGAGAACGGCGCGTTTCGGCTGTACAGCGCCAGCGGCTGTTCGCTGGCAAAGTAGCGTGTGCCGTCAATTGTCAGAAAGCCCTCACCGGATGCATCCTTTTGCAGCACCAGCGTGTTTCCCGCATGAATTGCTGTGTCGGACGAAGAGCAGACGGCGATTTGCAGCGTCAGCGTATCCGCGGACAGGTCGTCCGTCGTCGAGCAGAGCAGGTAACTGCCGCTTCCCTCGTTCTGCAATTCATAGGTGGGCAGCATGCCGCGCAGGTAGGTGCCTGACAAAAGCCCGATGCCGACCACACCATACACCGTGCCATCGGGAAGTATCAGCGGCTGGGAGTAGGAAAACACGCTGCGCGGGTCATCAGGGAGGCAGAATGGAAAGCGCGTCCAGTGACCATAATCATCCGCCGAAAGCAGAGTTTTGGCGTTCCGCGCGGTTTGATAGGGAAGATAGAGAAAGTCTGATGCTTCGCGCTGATATTCAAAGGCAGGCTGCCAAGCGCTGGCAGTGTAAAGCCCTGTGGATTGCACAAGCGTTGCCGGGGCAAACTCCAGCGAAAGGTCAGCATTGCGGTCGGAATATGGCCCATCCGGGTCGAGGTCGCGCACATAAATACCGGGGAAGCGCGTCCCGTCCGCGCAGTCATCCAAATCACGGCTGCAGAAAATAACATAGATGCCGCTGAGTTTTTTTGCGCGCATTTCGAACACCAGCTCCGACGAAATGGCGCGCAGAAGCGGCTCGGATGCGGCACTGCCGGAATCCAGCGTATCCAGCGAAATCGTACCGTCCGCCAAGAGCGCTTCGGTCTGACTGTTGATGTAGGTGGACAGCGCGGTCAGCTCCTGCGAAGAAACCAGAAAATTCTGCAAATATCCGCTGCGATTTTCCACCTGTTCGCACAGAACTTCCTCCGCATTGTCATCCAGCTGCGACGGCACTTGTCCGACGATAATTGTGCCGATGAGCAGGGTCAATTCAATCACCAGCACGAGCAGCAGAGAAAAGAAGATGGTGAAAAAGACAGAATGCATTTTGCGGCTCTGCGGCGCGGGAGCCATGGCACTTTCACCTCCTTTATTGGCGATGAGGGCGATTATTCGTAGGCTTGCAGCTTCGTCAGCGTCTCCTGATACCAGCTGTCAAAGCATTCGTCCGTGAGGAACTCCGCTTCAGCTTCCTCGGCGCTCATCCCCGCGGCGATTCGCTCGACGACGATGGCACGGTCTGCCGCGGCTTTGTCGCTCAATGCGTATTCCAGCACTTTGCGCGCCGCCTGACCGCCCTCAAACGCCAGTGGTGTGTACAGGCGATTCTCATTGATCGTCGCGACCGCGCCCGTCAGCACCTGCTCGACGACGGGGGAGAGCGTCAGTCCGGCGGCCTTGATGGTATCCATGTTGTTTGCCGCCTTTGTCACCGGCATGTAGCCCGAACCGACGGAGAAGCTGATGTCGTTTTCCGGCAGGGTGAACCACTTGAGGAACTCCACGCTCGCGCGCACTTTCGCTTCATCGGCCGCCGTGACGACCATGCCGGCGCCCTGCTGGACAGCAAACGATTCGCCATCCGCAAACTTCGGGCAGGGGAGCACTTTCAGCGTGATGTCATGGCTTTCGGTGTCGCTGGTTATGACACGGGAGGGGAAGAACGTGCCGCTGGAGGATGAACCGACGTAGCACAGCAGGTTGCCCGTCTTGATATCGTCGCTGCGGAAGCGCCCGGCAGCGCTGAAATAGCCCTTGATGAACGGAACGTAGTAGCTGTCCCAGAGCTTGCGGATGATATCGCGGTCGAAATGCAGCGTAAGACGCCCATCGCCATCCACCTCGAAGATGGTGCAGCCCAGCTCCTGCGCGCCGATGAGCAGATAATTCGCCATTGCGTCGCGCCCGAAGAGGGCCTTGCCGTCATCAGGCGTGGCGGTCTGCGCGTCTGTCCAGTTGTAGTAGCGCTCGGCGACGGCAAGCAGACCCTCGATGGTGAGCATCTCGCTTTCCTGCGTGCCGGTCGCCTCGGCGAAAGGCTGCCAGTCCGTTTCATTCAGGAAAAGCAGTTCGGTAGACTTGGCAACCGGGAAGATTTTGATGCTCCCAGTCTGCCCGAAGTCGCCTTCGGTGAGATAATTATCGACATATGCGGCGCGTTCGTCTGCTGTCAGATAGCTGCTGACATCAACGACCAGCCCCAGCTTGTCCAGTGCGTAGGCGGTGTCGGCGTAGGCGGAGAAGATGTTCGGCATCGCTGCCGCGCCGACTTTTCCCTCGGCGGACTGCATGACGCTGGCTTCCAGCTCGTTCACGCTGCCTTGGCTGTACGCCTCAACAATGATGCCCTTTTCCCTGCCAACCGTTTCGTTGAAGGTTTTGACGAGCGTATTGAAACTCTCCAGCAATGTACCGTTGTAGTATGTCCAGACCGTAATGCTGATGGGCTGCGGTGCAGCGCTATCCGATGAACATCCCGTGCAGAGCAGCAGGACGATGATGCAGAGCAAAGCCAACAGGTATTTCAAATTCTTTTTCATCATGTGAAAAACTCCTCTCGCCGGCGAATTCCGACGGGAATCAGTATAGCGCGTTTTCGCAGGAAATGCAAGGCTTTGCACGTCTAAGCGAGCGGATTTTCGGAAAAACTTACATTATAAATGAAAAAATGCGCCGGAGGAAAGTCCTTCGGCGCAGGGCAATTGCATCAACCTTTTATTCTGCTGATGAGACGCTCCGTGACGATCCGCATGTCCTCCGTCGTGCCAATCGTTACGCGCAGATACGACTGCAGGTTCGGCGTGCTAAAGTGGCGGACAAGGATGCCGTCGTCGCGCAGAAGCTGCTGAATCGGCGCGGCGTCATTTTCCGATGCCTTAACGAAGAGGAAGTTTGTGCGGCTCTTGAGGACGGGAATGCCCGCGTCCGCTAATGCTTGGCGGCAGATATCGCGGTCATGGCAGATGGTGGCGACGATGCGCGCAGTGTATGCCGTATCCAGCTCGGCTTCGCGCGCGGCGGCTTGTGCCAAACGGTCAACCGGGTAGCTGTTGAAGCTGTCGCGGATGCGCTTCATGGCAGCCATCAGGCGCGGATGCCCCAGCGCATAGCCGACGCGCATTCCCGCCAGAGCGTGACTCTTGCTGAACGTGCGGGTAATTATTACGTTGTCAAATTCGCGCAGGAGCGGTACGGAGACTTCCTCCGCGAACGCCGCGTATGCCTCGTCAATCAGCAGCACTTCGCCGCAGTCGCGCGTGTACGCCGCCAAATCTCGCAGCACATCCAGTGGGAGCGCTATGCCGGTCGGGGCGTTCGGGTTCGCCAAGGCAATGGGGCAGGCAAGGCGCAGACCATCCACATCCACCGAAAAATCGGGCTTCATCGGCACAGAAGCGACTTTTGCGCCGTACAAATTCGCATAAACCGGGTAAAACGAGTACGTCACCGCCGGAATGGCGACGGTTTTGCCCGCGAAAAACGCCGCAAACGCAAACGCCAGCACTTCGTCCGAGCCGTTGCCGCAGAACACCCAGTCTGCCGGAACCCCCTCGACGGCACTGATGGCTTCGCGCAAGGCAGTCGCATCCATGTCCGGGTACAGGCGCAGGGACGCGGCATCGAACGAGCGCAGCACCTCAGCCACGCGCGGCGACGGCGGATACGGATTCTCGTTCGTGTTGAGTTTGATAAACTTGCGGTTTTTCGGCTGCTCACCTGCAACGTAGGGAGTCAGGCGCAGCGCTAATTCGCTCTCATACATACTCATGTCCTCCTGACCGGCACGCCCTCGCGCGCCAGATATTCCTTCAAGTCGCTGATTTTCAGGATGCCGAAGTGGAACAGCGTCGCGGCGAGGGCAGCATCAGCGTGCCCGACGGTCAGCGCGTCGCGGAAGTGCTCCATCTTGCCCGCACCGCCGCTGGCAATCACCGGCACGCCGACTTCATCCGCAATAGCGCGCGTCACATCGAGTGCGAAACCGTTGCCCACGCCGTCACAGTCCATGCTCGTCAGCAGAATTTCACCCGCGCCGCGCTTCACGCCCTCTGCCGCCCATTCCAGTGCGTCCAGCCCTGCGTTCTCGCGCCCGCCGCGAACGTACACGTCCCAGCCGCCGCCAGCGCGCGATTTTACATCCATTGCCAGCACGATGCACTGACTGCCGAACCGCAGCGCGCTCTCGGTGATGAAATCCGGGTTGCGCACGGCGGGCGAGTTGATGCTCACCTTGTCCGCGCCCAGCCGCAGCAGCGCGCGAATCTGATCGATGTCGCTGATGCCGCCGCCGACTGTGAATGGGATGAACACCTGCTCCGCCACACGCGACACCACGTCCAGCATCGTGCCGCGCTTCTCGTAGGATGCGTTGATGTCCAGCAGTACCAGTTCGTCCGCGCCTGCCTCATTGTAGCGCACCGCGGCTTCCACCGGGTCGCCCGCGTCGCGGATATCCACGAAGTTCACGCCCTTGACCACCCGACCGTCGCGGATGTCCAGACAGGGGATGATTCGCTTGGTCAGCATGATTTGTCCCCCTTCCACTGCGCAAATCGCCGGAGCATATTCAGCCCGACTTCACCTGATTTTTCCGGGTGAAACTGCGTTGCCATCACGTTTCCACGCTGTATGGCGGCGGTGAAAGTCTGCCCGTAAGTGCAGGTGGCGGTCGTCCATTCCGGTGACACATCCGCCATACAGTAGCTGTGGACGAAATAGACAAACGGCGACTGTCCGCCGTCAAAGAGGACGCACGGGCGTGTGTCGAGCGTATTCCACCCCATATGGGGGGATTTTTAGCCCCGCGTCGCGGAATTTCGTGATTGTGCCGGGGAACAGCCCCAGACCATCGTAGAAGCCATTTTCCTCGCTGTGCTGGAAGATCTGCATTCCAAGACAAATGCCGAGGATAGGTACGCCTGCATCGGCGGCGGAGAGAATGGCGCGGTCGAGATGGAGCGCACGGATGCGGGTCATGGCATCGGAAAACGCGCCGACGCCGGGGAGGATGATGTGGTCGGCGGTGGAAAGGGCGGAGGGGGTGTCGGTGATGAAGCAGGGGACGGCAAGAAATTCGAGCGCCTTTTGGACGCTGCGGAGATTGCCCATGCCGTAGTCGAGGATGGCAATCATGGGGGAAAACACCTCCTTGAGGGAAAAATTCGGAAGGGGGAAGGGGAAAAAAAGCAACACGCGGAAGAATTATGGTAGTGAAACCAACTCAATCGCGCGAAAGGGGTCAAGGGGAAAATTTCCCCTTGCAGGGTCAAGGGACAGCGTCCCTTGTGGGGTTTGGGGCAACGCCCCAACTGTTTTTCGGGCGCTCAATTCAAAGAGAACAGCCCACAAAGGCGCAGGCAGCGAAGCGTCCCTGCCAGTAACTTCGCGCTTCCTTAGAAGCGCCCCCAAGCTGCTCTTTCGACTATTGATGCTGTGTCGCGCCAGATGGGCGCGACCAAATGGCTGGTCTTTCAAGCATAGCTGCTTTTTTCTGAAAGCAGGGAATTTCGCCTCTGCGGAGGCAACCAAAGGGCATGAAAACAGACGAATGTCTGCGGTCGCCCTTTGGGAAACCTTCGGGTCGCACCCATGTTTATTGGCTTTTACCGGGACAGAACCAAACAAATCAACACATTAGCGTATTAAAGCAAAAACCTCTGGAAAAAGGCAGGGATTCCTCTCTGCCTTTCCAAATACCTTAGCGATACAGCACTTCGTGGCGCTTCGGGCCGTTGGAAACCATCTTAATCGGCACACCGCACGCATTCTCGATGAACTCCACATACTTGCGGCAGTTCTCCGGCAGCTCGTCATACGACTTCACGCCGCGGATGTCGCACTTCCAGCCGGGCAGCTTCACATACACCGGCTTGCAGCGCATCAGCGTCGGGGTTGCCGGGAATTCCGTAATCTGCTTGCCGTCCACTTCATAGGCGACGCACACCGGAATCTCGTCCAGATAGCCTAGCACGTCCAGATTCGTCAGCACAACTTGCGTCGCGCCCTGCACCATCACGCCATAGCGCGTCGCCACCGCGTCGAACCAGCCGACATCGCGCGCGCGGCCTGTCGTTGCGCCGAATTCGCCTGCGTCACCGCCGCGGCGGCGCAACTCGTCACCCGCAGCACCTTCCAGTTTCGAGACGAACGCACCAGCACCCACGCAGGACGAATACGCCTTCGTGACGCACACAATGTCCGTCATGTCGCGCGGAGAAACGCCCGCACCCACGCAGCCGTAGCCCGCCAGCGGCGAGGAAGACGTCGTGTAAGGATAAATGCCGTGGTCGGGATCGCGCAGAGAGCCAAGCTGACCTTCCAGCAGGATGGTCTTGCCCTCCTTGTTCGCCTGATAGAGGAAGTGCGTCGTGTCCGCGACCATCGGGCGAATCTTCTCCGCCAAACCCTGCAGATACGGCACCAGCTCGTTCACATCAATCGGCGGCTGATGATACAGGTGCTCCAGCAGCACATTCTTCTTCACCAGCGCGATTTCCAGCCGCTTGCGCAGCAGCTCTTCGTCGTACAGCTGGCAGACCTGAATGCCCACCTTGGCATATTTATCAGAATAGAACGGCGCAATGCCGCTTTTGGTGGAGCCGAACGCACTCTTGCCCAGGCGCTCTTCCTCCAGCTTGTCAAATGCAATGTGATAGGGCATCATCACTTGGCAGCGGTCGGAAATCATCAGCTTAGGCATCGGCACGCCGCGGGACGTGAGAGATTCCAGCTCACTCAGCAGCGCCTCGATGTTCAGCGCCACGCCCGGTCCGATGACGTTGACCACATTTTGATGGAAAACGCCGGACGGCAGCAGATGCAGCGCAAATTTGCCGTATTCATTGATGATGGTGTGACCCGCATTCGCGCCGCCTTGGAAGCGGACGACCACGTCGCTTTCTTCCGCAAGCAGGTCGGTCACCTTGCCCTTGCCTTCGTCGCCCCAGTTAGCGCCTACAATGGTACGAACCATTTGGAACATCCTCCTTGAGCGGCAGACAGAAACCTCTGCCGCAATTTTCGGCATTACGTCTTATTATGCAGCATGTGTCAGCCGATGTCAAGCGAAAAACAAAAGAAAGCCGAGCAAAATGTTCTTTTCAACGAAATTCCGAATGTTCGGCTTTTGATTTTCTCATCGGATTTTCATGACACGGCGGAAAAAGTATGCTATAATGAGAAAAACTCGCTGTGCAAAGGGGGAAAATGCGGTGGAGAACTTGATTCCGCGCTGGTATCGGGAACTGGAACTGTTTCGCGGCGTAAAGCCGCTGCTGGTGCTGGAAGGGTGCGTGATGGATCAGGTGCGCGTGCCGGTGACGGGTTCGGTGGCGGAGGATACGCTGCTGCCGCTGAGCGCGTTCCTGAATGCGTATTTGTCCGATGCCGGGTATGAGCAAGTAGTGTTCTATTCCAATCTGGTGGGGCTGATGAACCCGTATGCGCCGGAGATGCTGGATAATTTCGCGAAAACGAATCAGGCGGAAGTCGTCAGCGGGGCGATTCCGGCGGAGTTCAAGGGGAACGACGCGAATACCGCGCCGAACATCATCCGCCGCGCCATGATGCAGGGCAAGCACGCGACCGCCGTCGTGATGGAGATGGCGAGCCGCTATATCGTCACGCCTGACCGCCTCGACCAAATGGAGGTCAACAGCTTTAATCTCCTGCTGCAAGCGTCGCTGTCCGCCGCGACCGTCCGCACGGCGCAGGGAAAGCTGCCGAATCTGCTGATTTTGCTGGTCAACAAGCTCAACGACCTGCCCGCGTGGTTTTATCTGGACAACCCCGTTTGCAAGACGATTACGCTGGAAGCGCCCGATCGCGATGAGCGGATGCGGTTCCTGAGCGGCAGCGCGTGGCCGTCGTTCTTCGATGCGGCAGTGTACCGCACGGACATGCCCTATTATCAGCAGCATCCGGACGATTTGCGCAAGCTGCGGGAAAAGTTCGTTGGGCTGACCGAAGGCATGAGCTTCACCGAGCTTGATGCGCTCCGCCGTATGAGCCGCAGCCAGTGCGCGCCAATTCGCGACCTGTGCAGCATTGTGGATTTGTACAAGTACGGCATCCATGAAAATCCGTGGGCGAAATTGTCGATGGAGAGCCTCAAAACGGCGAAAACGGACTTCCAGAAGCGCATCAAGGGGCAGGACACGGCGCTGGAACGTTCGCTGGATGTCATCAAGCGCGCTGTGACGGGGCTGAACGGCGCGAATTCCTCCGGCACGGGCAAGCCCAAGGGCGTGCTGTTCTTCGCCGGGCCGACCGGCACGGGCAAGACCGAAACCGCCAAGGCACTCGCAGAAAAGATTTTCGGCGACGAATCCGCCTGCGTCCGCTTTGACATGAGCGAATACGGGCAGAGCCATTCCGACCAGAAGCTGCTCGGCGCACCGCCCGGCTATGTCGGCTACGAGGCGGGCGGGCAGCTGACCAACGCCGTGAAGAAGAACCCGTTCTGCATTCTGCTGTTTGACGAAATCGAGAAGGCGCATCCGTCGATTTTCGACAAGTTCCTGCAAATTCTGGAGGACGGGCGATTGACCGACGGGCAGGGTCACACGGTTTATTTCTCTGAGACGATTATCATCTTTACCAGCAATCTGGGTATGTACGTCAAGGATGCGCTGGGGCAGCGGCACCAAAACGTGTCGTATGACATGCCGTATGACGAGGTGACGCGCCGCCTGCGCGAAGCCATCGGGGACTACTTCAAGCTGGAGCTGGGACGTCCCGAAATCCTCAACCGCATCGGCGAGAACATCGTCATCTTCGACTTCATCCGCCAGGAGGCAGGGCAGGCGATTCTCCGCGCGCAGGTGGATAAGCTCATCCGCCGCCTGAAGGAGCAGAAGAACCTGACGCTCGTCATCCCGGATACGAGCTACCAGCAGCTGTCCGACGCGGCGCTGGCGGATTTGACCAACGGCGGGCGCGGCATCGGCAATCAGGTGGAGGCGCTGCTGATCAACCCGCTTTCGCGCTACCTGTTTGACAGCGGCATCATCGAGAACGCGACGGTGACGGTGGATGCTTTCGAGACGACCGCCCAGCCGCCCGCGCTCCGCTGCACCACAACCAAGGAGGAAAGCACATGACAGGCTATTCACCGCGCCGCCGCGGGTCGATACTCAGCGACATGGCGGACATTGCGCAGGACTTGTGGGCGAGTGTTCCCGAAACCGTTCCGGCGGAAAAACCGACCGCTGTTCGGGACAAACCGACCGCGCCCCAAGCACCGCAAACCGTGCAGAATCCCGCGAAATCCGACGATTCAGCACCCAAAGCCACCTATGCGGACGAAAAATCGCTGCCCTTTACCGAACTGTGGAAAGTGGCGGATGAACCCATCGACTGGACGGAAGTGCTGTCCTCCCCAATACCGACTGACGGTCTGGTTTCGGCGGAAAAGTGGGCACTCTACCGCCAATATGCCGATAAAGTGCTCTCTGGCGACACGGCGGCATACCTTGGCGTGCTGAAAGCCGTTGACCCGATGGGCGACCTTGCGCCCTACACGTCGTCGCTCTCCGTTGCGACGCGCGACGCGGACGTGATGCTGGCAACGTTTGCCGTCCGGGACGATCTGCTGGACAGCGACGGCGAACACTATTTGTGCGGCTTGTCGCTGCGGATCGCGCGGGACTTGTTCGCGACGCTGCCCGTGACGCACGTCATCGTGACCGCGACACAGAAGGAGCAGCCCATCAAGCGCGTCGATTTCCCGCGCAGCGCCATGCAGAACGCGCGCTTCCAGTTTGTTGACCCGGTGACGTTTGTGGGACAGCTGGGGACGCATGAGCAAGTATAATGCCCTCTGGGACTATGTGCGTTCTCAGTCTGCGCCGCTGCTGACGCTTTCCTTCGACGAAATTCAGCCAATAGCGGGTATCCCAATTGACCATTCCTTTCTGCAATATAAGAAGGAACTGACGGCATACGGCTGGCAAGTCCAGAAAATCTCCATGAAGGGGCAAACGGTTTGCTTTGCCAAAATAGATTCCTGATACCCGCATTTCAGCCCGCTGGCGCAAGAAACGTCAGCGGGCTTTTTTCTCCCCAAATTCGCGAAAAAACAGCCCTCTGCTTCGACGCTTTTGCCCGCTTGATTGCCGTATTATGATTCCCTACGGCAAGGGAGGGGACAGGCATGACCGAAGTGCTGACACGGGAGAAGAAGGCGGCATGGACAGCGTGGCGGAGCGCATACAAAAGCGGCACGGGGCGGAATCCTGCGGCAGACGGGCAGAATCCTGCTGGGCGCTGCGCCGGGGTTCGCACTCGCGTTCTCGGACATATGCGGCGTGTCGGCGGGCGCGTGGGCAGCGTACGGCATGGCGGCAGCGTCGTGCGGGCTGGTGACGTACCCGGTGTCACTGGGCATCGCGGCGGCGTTTTTGATGCGGATGCTCTGGGGACTGACGACGCGCTGGGAGCTGCTCATCGGCGCGGTGCTGGTGCTGCTCTCGCCGCATGTGCTTAGGCAGAGAAACGGCGCGTTCCCGCTGATTGCGACGGGCTTGGCGCTGCTGCCGGGGGCAATCATCGGCGTGTGGCAGGGGTCGGCGGCGACGCTGCTCTTTGGCATCGGCACTATTCTGCTGGGAACGCTCTCCGCGCCGGTCATGCGCCGCGCGATTGAGAGCATCCGCGGCGGAAGAAGTTTCGAGACGCTTGAAAGCCGCCTGTCGGTCGGGTATCTGCTGCTGATGCTGCTGTGCGGCGGCGCGCGGATGATGCTGCCGTATGTAAACCTTGGCGTGACGGCGGCGGGGCTGATGACGATGGCGGCAGCGGTGTATCTGGGGGTGTGCCCCGGTTGCGTGATGGGGCTGATGGCGGGCGTGACGCTGGCTTTGCAGGGACTTCCGCTGAGCGTGACGGTCGCGCTGTCGCTGGGCGGTTTCCTCGCTGGCATGGGGCAGATGACCGGGCGGCGGATGGTGCCGTGCGTACTGTTTGCGCTGGGAACGGGCGGAATGCTGGCGTACACGGGAACAATCGCGTGGGGAGCCTTGGGTGCGGCGGCCGCTGCTCCGCTCATCATGGGCGTGCTGCCGCGGGAGGCAGACGAGTATCTCCGTCAGCAGACGCGGCGGTTTCATCCGCTGCCCGATGCGCCGGGGGATGCGTATGCTGCCTATGCCCTCCGCCGCTGGGAAAAGACGGTCGGCGATATGGCGCGCGCTGTGCCGTCGCCCGTGGGACTGGGCGAAAAGCGCACGCCGCAGTGGTGGGAAGAGCATCTGTGCGCCTCCTGCCCGGAGCGGGCAGTGTGCGGGTGCATGAACACAGAATTGGGACAGAGCCGCGCCGAATACATCTGGAAAGCGCACGAGGCGTCGGACGAGGTGTGGGCACAGCGGCTTGAATCACTTCGGGGATTGGGGTGCGCACGGCTGTATCAGCTGATGGACAGCATGAATCTGCTGCGCGCTGAGAACGCGGACGAGCAGCGCATTATCCGGCGAGCGTGTCAGCAGCGGGACATGCTGGTGACGCATCTCACTGCGCTTTCGGGCAGCGCAAGGCATCTGGCGGCGCTGTCCAGCGGCGAAAGCTGGTGGGATGAGCAGTACGCGCGCAAGCTCCGCCACGCCTTGGCGGAGGAGGAAGCAATGGCGCGCCTGTCGTTCGTGCGGCAGGTGGATGGGCACTTGCAGGTAGCCTATGAACTGCACGGCGCAGGCAGCGCGGATGAGCAGGCGGCGCAGCTGTGCGGCATCACAAGCCGATGCCTTGGCAAGCCGATGACGATTGCCGAGCGCGAGCGGGCGCATGTCCGCCTGACGGAAATGCCACTGATGATGGTGGAGGCGGGTGCGGCGAGCCGGTGCATCGCAGGCGCGGATATTTGCGGCGATACGTTTTCGCTGGGGCAGTTGCAGGACGGGCGGTTCGTGGCGGCGCTGTCAGACGGCATGGGGCACGGGAATCAGGCGGCGCTGGAATCGCGTCAGGCGGTGGAGCTGCTGCGGATGTGTCTGGATGCCGGGTATGACCGGGCGCAGACGCTTACGGCGGTCAACGGCATGATGCTGCTGGCGGGGCAGGGGGAGCGGTTCACGACGGTGGATTTGTTCCTGTTGGACTTGTGGACGGGCAAGGCGTCGCTGGACAAGCTCGGCGCGGCGGGCAGCTACCTGATGCAGGCGGAAGGCTTGTCGCTGTTGGGCGGCGACGCGCTGCCGCTGGGGATACTGGAGAACGTCGAAAGCGGGGAAAAGCTGATGCAGCTGCATCAGGGGGACACGCTGATTCTGCTCTCCGATGGCGTGGAGGATGCCTATGAAAATCGGCAGTCCATGGAAGAGGCGATTCGCGACGCCTTGACGCTCGAAACTGCGCAGGATGCCGCAAACGCGATTTTGACCGGTGCGCAGTCTGGCGACACCGCCCCTGCCGACGACCAGACTGTGCTGGTGCTGCGCTTGATTCGCGCGCGGGCGGATGCGAAGATTGAGGAAATGTATCAATAGCATGAAGTGCTTTTCCATAAATCGGCTGACAAACATAATGAACGAACATACTAAACCTGCTAACATGGGTGCGAACGAGAAGCAATCCAGAGAATGAAGAAAACGAAAGGCTTTACAATGCCGCATCAAATCAGTATAATAGACGCCGAAAGGATGATGCGGATGTGGAAGAAGAACCGCTGGATGCGTCCGGAACGGGTAATGGCGCTGGGATTTCTCGCGCTGATTCTGCTGGGCGGCGTGCTGCTGTCGCTGCCGTGCGCCGCGCAGAATGGACGAAGCATCGGATTGGGCAATGGTTTGTTTACGGCGACGAGCGCGGTCTGCGTGACGGGGCTTGTAGCCGTCGATACTGGAACGACTTTTTCGCTCTTTGGGCAGCTGACGCTGCTTTTGCTCATCCAGATTGGCGGGCTGGGCTTCATGGCGTTCGCGACGCTGACGATGGTGCTGCTGGGACGCAAAATCGGTCTGCGCGACCGGATGCTCCTGCGCGAATCCATGAATACAAGCGGATTGTCGGGGCTGGTGCGCCTGACGCGCTGGTACTTGACGGCGGCGCTGGTCATCGAGGGCGGCGGCGCGGTACTGCTTGCAATTCGCTTCGTGCCGCTGCTGGGCTGGGGGAAGGGCGTGTACTTCAGCATCTTCCACGCCGTCAGCGCGTTCTGCAACGCGGGCTTTGACCTTTTCGGACATTTCTCCAGCCTGACCGCGTTTCAAAATGAACCGCTGGTGCTGCTGACCATCAGCACGCTGATTGTGCTGGGCGGTACGGGGTTCGCTGTGCTGGGCGAGGTCACCCGTCAGCGCTTCCAGTGGCGAGAATTGTCGCTCCACAGCCGATTGGTGCTGGGCATGACGGGCGTGCTGCTTCTGATGGGGATGACGTTCTTCTGCCTGACCGAGTGGCGCAATCCGGCGACGCTTGGCGGCATTTCCGGCGCGGGAAATAAACTCGTAAACGCCCTCATGCAGTCCACAACGATGCGCACGGCAGGCTTCAACTCGGTTGACCTCGCGTCCATGCGACAGTCCAGCAAGCTGATGAGCATCATCCTGATGTTCATCGGCGCGTCGCCCGCGTCCACTGGCGGCGGCGTGAAAACGACAACCGTTGCGGTGCTGGCGCTGACGGTCTGGTCGGTCATCCGCGGCGACGCGGACGTGCAGCTGGCGCGTCGCCGCGTTCCGCCGGGACTGATTCGCCGTGCGCTGGCAATTGTGAGCATCTCGCTGGCAATGGCGCTGGGCGGAACGATGCTGCTGACGCTGCTGGAAGGCGACGGGCAACCGTTCCTCGACATGATGTTTGAGGCGTTCTCCGCGATGGCGACGGTTGGCGTGTCCAGCGCTGGAACGCCGAACTTGACGGCGGGCAGCAAAACCGTGCTGGCACTGATGATGTTCTTCGGGCGTGTCGGTCCGCTGACGATGGCAAGCGCGCTGGCGAGCCGGCAGAATCGCAATGCGTCAAAGATTCGCTACCCGGAGGAAGAGATTACGATTGGGTGACAATTCAGACGCGAAAACGCACTTTTCGATCAGAAATGCTGGAAAAATCGGGGATTTTTTGCTATACTGACTGTAATCCCGATGAAGAACGAAAGGAGCGAGAAATATGACGAAGAAGCCGATTATTCCTGTGCTGGCGATGCTGCTGACGCTGGTCGTCTTGGTGCACGCCGCAGTGCTGCTGGTGCAGCAGGAAACGGCGTGGTGGCTGGTGATGGATGCGGCGTGCGGCGTCATCGGCCTTGGCATGGGCGCGATGTGGCTGATTTGCCGGAAGCGCGGCGCAACAAAAACTGCATGGAAAATTTTACTTGGACTGATTATCGTGCAGATGCTGACGACAGTTGCGCTGCAATTTGTCCCGATTGAGCGGAATCGGCATCAGCTGCTTTTCTGGGGATTCATGTCCGCCATCCAGTGCGCACTTGTGAACGACATGCGAGAAAATTCGCCAGCGTCTGTGCCGCTGAGCATGAGCCATTCGATGATGCTCCTGAACAAAATCATATTCGGCGTGGAAACTGCTGTGCTGATTTTTGCCGTGGGGATGCTGATTTGCTATGGTGAAAGGAGCTTCTATCAGGCGATGGAACTGATGGGGCTGTGCGTGATGGTCATGGCTCAATCAATTCTGGGAATGAAGCAGAATGAAGCGGCGGAAGCCCTGAAGCGCAACGAGGACGTGGAAAATCAGCAGAAGTTGACGCAGGCGGGACACGAATGAGGGAAGTGTCATGCAGGAATGCCCCATCAGGCGCATACACTGTCCTGCACGCCGTCCCCTCAATCAACACGCGGGCGCTGTATGCAGTCGCGCTCAACTCAATCGCGAAAAGGGAGTCCAGAGGGTCGAAGACCCTTTGGCGGGTGCAGGGCAGAGCCCTGCCGGAGTCCAGAGGCAGAGCCTCTGGCGCCTCCTTCAGAAAGGAATTGTTATGAAGAAACAGAAGCAGTCGTTTGTGGTGCTGGGCTTGGGGCGCTTCGGGTCGAGCGTGGCGAGGAGCTTGTGCGAATTGGGACATGAGGTGCTCGCGGTTGATCGAGACGAGAAGCTGGTAGAGGCCATCGCGCCCGACGTGACGCAGGCGGTTCAGGCGAATGCCGTGGATGAGGATGCGCTTGCGGAACTCGGCGTGCAGAACTTCGATGCCGCCATCGTCGCCATTGGCACGGATATCCGCGCCAGCATTCTCGCAACGGTTTTGCTCAAGGAAGCCGGCGTCCCCAAAATCCTCGCGAAGGCCGTCGATGACCTCCATGCCCGCGTCCTCTATAAGGTCGGCGCTGACCGCGTTATCTTCCCGGAGCGCGATATGGGGCAGCGCGTCGCCCGTTCGCTCGTCGCCCCCAATATCCTCGACCTGATGGCGCTTTCCGACGACGACCAGATTGCCGAACTAACCCTCCCGACGGACTGGGCGGACAAAACTATCGTCGAACTCAACATCCGCCGGAACTTTGGGGTAAGCGTGCTGGGCATCCACCGCGGCGGCAAATTCCTTACTTCACCCGGCGCAGAAACAATGCTGATGGCGGGCGATGTGCTGCTGGTGATGGGCAAAAAGGAAGCGATTTCCGCTGTGCAATAAGGAGGAAGCAACATGAAAACGCGCCCGGAAGCGGACTTTTCCTCGCCCCTGTGTCAGCCGTACGAGGTGCGGCAAGGGGAACACGGCGTGCTGCTGATGCACGGGTTTGCGGGCTCGGCGGCGCATATGCGGCCCCTTGCGGAAGGAATTGTGCAGCAGGGCTTTGGTGTGCGCACCATCAACCTGCCCGGTCACGCGACGACGCTGGAGGACATGCGCCGCTGTTCGTGGCAGGATTGGCTGAACGCGGCGAAGGAAGCCTTCCGGGAAATGAAAGAGCAGTACCGCTTCGTCAGCGTGACCGGGCTGAGCATGGGCGGCTGCCTGACACTGATGATTGCCGAGCAGAGCGACCCGACTGCCATTGCGCCGATTTCCGCGCCGATGGGGGTGCTGAACCGCTGGTTCCCGCTGGCACGATTCGCCGCGCCGTTTTTGCCGGAAATCAGCTGGCAGGCACGCAAGGACGACGCACTCACTCCCGACTACGACTTGGGGTATACCGGATTTCCGACGAAAAGCGCGGTGGATTTGCGCCGCATTATCCACGAGGCCCGCAATAACCTCTGCGCGGTCACCTGCCCGGTGCTGTGCGTGCAGAGCAGCGGCGATCAGGTCATCACGCCTGACAGCGCGGATGTGATTCTGCAGGGGGTGCGAAGCAAAACGAAGGGCGTGCTGCGCTTGGAGAGCGTGCCGCATGTGTGTACCATCAGCCGGGAAGGCACGCGCATTGCACAGGCGCTGGGAACATTCTTCCGAAAAGCGGAAGAATCCGAGCGCGCATAAGTGATACTATTACCAGATTCACCTGCGCCATCTGCTTGCGCATTTTCATCTGGAAATAGTATGAAAAGCCGCTGGAAGTGCGAAAATGCACTTTACACAGCGGCTTTTTCTTTCGCCTCGATTTTACATAATCGCCGTTTGGAAGTTTACATTCCTCCGGTAGAATACATCTTGTTCAGAAGAACAAGACGAAGAACCAGGAGGAAAACAATCATGAAGAAGTTCCTTTCAATCCTCTGCGCGCTGGTGTTGTGCCTGAGCTGTGCAACGGCCATGGCGGAGGGCGAAAGCCATCCGAAGTATGTGTTCATGTTCATCGGCGACGGCATGGGCAACCCGCAGGTGACTGCGACCCAGTACTATCTGGGCAGCATCGAAAACCCGGACAGCAAGTTCCCGGTTCCGGCGGATTTGTCTTTCACCAAGTTCCCGTACCTCGGTCTGGTGACCACCTACGACAGCTCTTCCTTCTGCCCGGACTCCGCTTCGACCGCTACGTCGATGGCTTCCGGCAAGAAGACGCTCTCCGGCGTCATCAATTATGATGAAACGCTGACCAACCCCTTCTCCATGGCGGTGAGCCACATCATGAACAACAAGGCTGGCCTGTCCTATACCTCCTACGCGCATACCGGCCTGCAGATTCCGGTGTACGCCTATGGGGTGGGCGCGGAAAAGTTCTCTGGCCTGTATGACAACACGGGCATCTTCACCCGTACGATGGATGCGATGGGGCTGACCGCGGACGCGGAGTAATACTATTTCCAGATTCAACTGCGCCATCTGCTTGCGCCTTTTCCCTTCTGGCGTCCGCTCATTCCACTAGCGTAGCGCTGCTACGCTGCGTTTCATTCACGTTAGCCAGAATGAAAAATTCGCGGCGCATCTTGGCGCATTTTCATCTGGAAATAGTATAAATCGAAGCAAACCAAAGGGCAGGGGATGATGAAACATCTCCTGCCCTGTCTATATGGGGGAATTTGAAATGGGAAAAACACTGATGCGCTGGAAAAACAAGCAGAATTGGCTGATGTGCCTCGTCATGCTGATTTTCTGCGGCTTGCTCTGCCTGCTGCCAGATGGATGGCATCGTTCGTGACCGTCATCGTGCTGACGGTGCTGATTGACGTGCTGGTGGCGGGGTTCAGCCGCCGCTGCCTGACGGCGATTCTCGGTTCGGTTGCCGGGACGGTCGTCACCTGCCTGAGCGCGTGGGGGCTAACGATTCTGCTCAAGCTCGACGGCGGCGATTTGCCCTATGTTGTGCCGCTGCTGAGCCAATCCGCCATGCAGGTTGATACGCGCAGCCTGTATATCGGCATGATGCTCCTCGCTAATTCGGGTGCGCTGATGGATTTGTCGATGGAGGAAGTGCACCGCCACAAGCCGGACATCAGCCGCCGGGCGCTGATGAAGTCGGGACTGTTGGTCGGGCGAAGCGTGTTAGGCACAATGACGACGACATTGATGCTGGCATATTCCGGCAATTATCTGTCGATGCTGATGTACTTCGCAGGGCAGGGAACGCCGCTGATGGACATCATCAACCTGAAATATGTCGCTTCGCAGCTGCTCAACACGCTTGTCGGGTCGTTCGGCTTGGCAGCGGCGGCACCGCTGACGGCGCTGATTGCCACGGGCATGTATCTGCAAAAGCCGAAACCGGCTGAATTACGCGCTGGGTAATACGCGCGTATACCGCACGTCCCGCACGGGTTCACCGCCGATTTTGTAATCGACCGCGTCATCCGTGCGCAGAAAGCCATGCTTGCGGTAGAAGCCGTCGGCGATTTCGTTGCCGTCAATCGCCCAGAGGTAGAATTTCTCATAGCCGTCCAGCTGCATCAGCCGGATGACTTCCTCCAGCAGCTTGCCGCCGATGCCTTGACGCATCGTGTCCGGCAGCAGATAGAGCGACACAATCTCGCACCAGTCGCCGTAATCCTCGTCGCGCCCGCGGCCGTAGATGCAGCAGCCGACAGGCTTATCGTCGTCATAGACCATCAGCCCATACAGCTGCCCGCTGGACAGCCATGAGCGGATGGATGGCACCCAATATTCATCGGGCAGACGATCCAGATAATGCTGGGCGATATGTCCCCGATAGGTTTTACGCCAGCTGGTAGCATAAATGTGGCTGATAAGCCCCGCCTGATCAGCGGTTGCGTCCCGAAAAGTCAGCATCGCCATGCACCTCCTTCAAATAAAACGGATGAATTGACGAATTTCCTGCCTTATTATCCCGCAAGAATGCAAAAAAGTCAAGGGGAACAGAGACGAAGCGTGTCGATAGCATAAAAAAGAGGCTGGATGCAAGCATCCAACCTCTTTGCTTTTCTTGACGATTGCAAGAAGGCGAAACGTAATTCCGAAGAATTACTTGATTTCGCATTCGCCGCCGACTTCCTTGAACTGGGCAGCCAACTTGTCGGCGTCTTCCTTGGACAGGCCTTCCTTGACGGTCTTCGGGCCAGCCGCAACGGCTTCGACGAAGTCCTTGGCTTCCTTCAGGCCCAGACCGCACACTTCGCGGACGAGCTTCAGAACCTTCAGCTTCGCAGCGGCGTCGAAGGACTTCAGCACCACGTCGAACTCGGTCTTTTCTTCCGCAGCGGGAGCAGCGGCGCCAGCAGCGGGGCCAGCAACAACAGCGGTCGCAGCAGCGGACACGCCGAACTTTTCTTCCATAGCCTTGACCAGATCGGCCAGTTCCAGCACCGTCATGGATTCGACGGCAGCAATGATCTCCTCATGAGTCATGTTGATTCAGCCTCCTATATCGGTTGATATCGTAATGAAAACTTGTCGTTGTTCAGACCGCAGGGGCGTAAAGCCTCATGCGGCATCGGCGCGGATTATTCCTCGCCATTCTTCTGCTTGCGGATTGCATCCACCACGCGGACGAAGGACGCCACGGTGTTGGTCATGCAGCCAAGCAGCTTTGCCAGCAGCACTTCGCGGCTGGGCAGGGTCGCCAGATGCTTCACAGCAGCCACGTCGAGGGTTTCCGTACCCAGCACGCCGCCGGTGATCTTCAGGCTCTCCAGCTTGTTCTTTTCGATGTAGTCGTTGATGATCTTCGGGCCGGACACAGCGTCCTTCATGGAGAACACGAAAGCGTTCGGGCCGTTGAGCAGATCGTCAAGACCGGTAATGCCCACCTCATTCAGCGCGCGCAGAACCAGACGGTTCTTCAGGACGCAGTACGCGGCGTCATTCTCACGGCACTGCTTGCGGATTTCAGTCACCTGCTCCACAGTCAGTCCGCTGTAGCTGCAAATCACCACAGACTGGGCATTCTTCAGCTTTTCGACGATGTCAGCAACAGCTGCCACCTTCTCCGGCTTCACCTCATGCACCTTGCTCATTTCTTGCACCTCCTTAACGGTTTGGGAGTAAAAGAAAACCCTTGCAACAGGTGCAAGGGATGAGCAAATTTCATGCTATATCCTTCACACCTCGGCAGGCGGAGCGAACTCCTTTACATCCTTGCGGATACCGGCTGTCTACGGCACAGGTTTCTTCAAAACCTTGTTTATTATAGCAGGGCAATCCCGTTCTGTCAAGCCTTCTGCGAAAAAAATCTGCACAAGCGGCGAATTTCCGCATAGACTGCGATGGGGGAGGAATGCGCATGTGTGACAAGACGTATAACGTGCTGAAATGGATGGCGCAGCTGCTGCTGCCCGCGATGGGGACGCTGTATTTTGCGCTGGCGAGTATCTGGCGCCTGCCATACGGTGAGCAGGTCGTCGGCACCATCACTGCGGTGGATACGTTTCTCGGTGTGATTCTGGGAATTACCACCGCACAGTATAAGCAAAAGCAAAAACCGACGCGGCGTGAGTAAGCAATATAATGAAGAAACCCGCCTGTCCAGCACGACAAGCGGGTCAATTTTTGCGGAAAAAGTCAACTCCGAAGGTGCGCACACCGAAGGTTTCCAAAGGGCGATCGGAAAGCCCTTTGGTCGCGCCCGCAGGCGCGATTCCCCCTGCTCCATAAAAAACAAGCATGAAAAAGCGATTTGCCGGATGCACTAAAAACGCATTCCCCTGCGCTTTGCAACCGAAGCGCTTATTCGCACTCAATGCCATCCGAATACAGCACCAGCTGCGGCTGCTCTTCGTTCGCGGGCAGATACCGCCAGCATTCCTCTCCCCCGGAGGTGTCTACCAGAATGCTCCACACCGCGCCGTTGTCAAAGCACAGCGTCACATCCCCGATAGAATCCACCATCACCGTGCGGACGATGAAGCGGTTTTCGATGCCCGTCAGCACGTCGTTCAGCTCCACAATGCGGTCATCGAGCCGGTTCGCGCCCAACTCGTCACAGCGGTAGTCATCCGGAATGACATCCTCCTCCAACCCCTGCTTGCGCCACAAATCCCACATGGCTTCCGACGGCTGGAAATAGTCACTTCGCGCCAAGGAAACCCGCCCATCCTGCACCAGACGATAGTAGCATTGCAAGTGCAGGGATTGTTCCTCCTGCACCTCGGTCGTCAGCGCGCGCGGCGCAAACGACAGGCAAAGCAAATCCGCCGTGCGGGAGAGGTTGATGAGGGTGCAGCCGACCAAATCATTGAGCTTCTTCTGGACAAAAAGCATGTCCGTGTTGTTCATATTAGTCCCTTCCAATTTTCCACTGGGGATTTACTTTCCGCCGAAAGCGTCCAGCACCGCCTGCGCCATGCCACCCTTTTCGCAGTGCGCCGTGTGGCGAATCGGCAGGGAACGCAGTGCCTTCACCTGCTGCGGCACGGGCATCCCCGAACGCGCTTCCAATTCATCCGAGCAGGCAAATGCATCCAGTCCGGCGACGGCGTTCTTTCCGGCGACGGCGGTCAGCACATCGGCGGCGAACTTGTAGGGGCTGGCGGTGGACACGATGACCGTCGGGGTCAAATCGCCCGACGTCTCGCGGTACTGGCGCAGAACGCGGCTCGCAACGGCGGTGTGCGTGTCCATCAGGTAGTGATGCTGCTCGAACACGCGGGCGATTTCCTCCGCGCAGTCGCGGTCATCAGCGTACCCGGCGGCAAAGACGCTCAGCAGCCACTCCTGCCGCTGCTGACCAACGGCGTAGGACTGGCTCGTGCGCAGCTGCTGCATCCAGCGTGCAATCAGCGCGCCGTCGCGGTCGGCGCATTCAAACAGCAGACGCTCCAAATTCGAGGAAATCAGGATATCCATCGAGGGGGAGGTCGTCTTGAAGAACTGCCGGCGCGTGTCGTAAACGCCGCCAAGGAAGAAATCCGTCAGCACGTTGTTGCGGTTGGAGGCGCAGATGAGCTTCTTGACCGGCAGCCCCATGCTCCGTGCGTAGTAGCCCGCGAGGATATTGCCGAAATTGCCCGTCGGCACGACGAAATTCACCTCGTCGCCCAGCGCAATCGCGCCCGCGTTCAGTAAATCGGCATAGGCGGAGAAATAATAGACAATCTGCGGCACGAGGCGGCCGAAGTTAATCGAGTTGGCGGAAGAAAGCACCTTGCCGCGCGCGTTCACCTGCTGGTGGAAATCCTCGGAGGAGAACAGCGCCTTCACGCCGGACTGCGCATCGTCGAAATTGCCGTTCAGGGCGATGACGTGCGTGTTTTCGCCGCCGGTGGTGGTCATTTGCAGCTTCTGCACGTCGCTGACGCCGTCGGTCGGGTAAAAGACGGTGCAGGATGTTCCCGGCACGTCCTTGAAGCCTTCGAGTGCCGCCTTGCCCGTGTCGCCGCTGGTTGCGACGAGGATTGCCACTTCGCGGTTTTCACCGTTCTTCTTGGCGGAGAGCGTCGTCAGGTGCGGCAGCAGCTGCAATGCCATGTCCTTGAACGCGAGCGTCGGCCCGTGGAAAAGTTCCAACACATGGGTATTGCTGTCGAGCTTCTTCGTGGGCGCAATCGCGGCGTCATCGAACTTGGCGGCTTCGTAGGCGCTGGCAATTGCGTCTGCCAGTTCCTGCGCATTGAAATCATCAAGATAGCCACGGAGGATGGTCAGCGCGCGGGCGCGGTAGTCGAGCTTGGTCAGCGCGGCAATGTCCGCCAGCGTCATCTGCGGGAACACCGCCGGGACATACAGACCGCCATCGGGCGCAAGACCGCGCAGGATGGCTTGGGACGCCGTGACGCAGGCGCCGCCGCGGGTGGAAATGAATGACATGGAAATCACGCTCCTATCCGCAGGGCGATGCCTGCTGGGTTGAGGGCAAGAAGGGGCTCTTGCCGAGTTTCTGCTTGCGGTTGCTGGGTTCCCTACCTATTATAATAGGTGATAATGTTGCAGGGGGGGTCGCTTCTGCGGGAACGACAAGGGACAATGAAAACAGGAGAAGCCTGCACTCGCCCCCCTTGCCCTTGACCCCTGCGCGCAAAATACCAAAAGGGCGGCGGCTTACATGCTCCGCCGCCCTCGTGGGCTGTTCCAATTAGATGATGTAGCCCTTGCAGAAGTCGGGCAGCGCTTCGGGATCGGCGCTGACGGACAGCACGAACGTCACATCATGCTTCTGCGCGTACTTTTCGAGGCTGTCGAAGAACCACTTCGCGTCGGCGAGGTCAATCTTGATCAGCTTGAGGAACGCGTCGATGAAGACGGTCTTGACGTCGTAGTTGCTGGCGAGCATGCCGCCGAGGAAGCCGAGGAACATTTCCGCGCTGGAAACGCTGTACTCTTCGACGTTGACGAAACGAACCGCACGGTCCACTTCGTACATATAGCTGTCGTTCTTGTCGAGGAAAACGACGTTGCCGGAGCTGGTCTTGACCGCGTTGTTGGTCATGTCAATCAGCCGCTTGGTCTTGCCGGAGCCCTTCTTGCCTGCGATAATCTGAATCATGGGTAAACGCCTCCTTGTGAGTGAGAGTTTCGTATCTCTATTATAAACCATTTTGCGCCCGGATGCAATGCCTCTGATGAAATTCCTTTGTATTCGGGAGAAAAATTCACCGCTTTTACGGTGACGTGTCCTCCTCATTGCCGGGTGCATCTGTATCATTCGCCATGAGGGTTAATAAATCCTGCTTCTTCAGCGGCGGAAGTTCACGTTTTTCGTGACCGGGGATGGACGTGTCGAGCTTGCAGACTCCGGCGCAGTCGCACCACTGGCAGGCGTTCCAGTCTCTGATGACGGCGGGGGACGGGGTGATTTCGCCGCTGCGGATGCGGTCGGCCAGCTCCGCCGCCATCTTCTTGGCGTGGGCAAGCAGTGCTGCCATTTCCTCCGACGTGTAGCCATCAGACGAGGAAGCGACGCTGCTATCCGCATTAAAGATTTTCGTGAACGAATATCCCGGATTGGAATCCAGCGCTTCCACCACGTCCACATCCGCCAGCACAATGCCTTTCAGGTGCAGCTTTTTCGCAATCGCCTTTTCCGCGGATTCCTTTACATCCGCCGTATCTACCATCGGGTCTTGAATCGTGAAGTAGAATGCGCCCGCCGGATTGCCGTCCAGCCCCTCGCACGCGGCTTGCAGATACAGCAGCAGCTGCAATTGAAGCCCGTACCATAGGCGCGTCGGGTCAATGTCGCGGTGGCTGCTCTTGTAGTCGGATACGAGCAGATACACGCCCTCGTCGCCCTCCCAGCGGTCGATGCGGTCGATTTTGCCGCGCAGGGCGATTTTCCGTCCATCATGCAGCGTCAGCACCACCGGGGGCAGCCCGTCCTCCTCGCCAAACACAACTTCCTCGCCGACGGTGCGGAAGCGGCTGTGCTGCGCGTGATGCGTGAACATCCACGCGGCGCGGTGCACCGTTCGGCGGTACTTCTCACCCTGCAGGCGCAGGGACGGCGTTTCATTCAGCGGACCATCTGCCCACGCGGTCGTCAGCGGCAGCAGCACCGTATCCATCAGCGCGTGGATTTTTTCGTCCGGCAAATCCGGAAAATCCGGCTCCTTCAGCGCAAGGGCGGCGTACCCCTCCATCGCGGCATGGTAGAAATCGCCCACATCCGCCGGGTCGAACTCGTACTCGCGGCGGATGACGGGCTTCAAGCCGTAGTTCACAAAGTGCCGATATGGGCACTGCGCGAAGCCCTCCAAACGGCTGATGGACACCTTGTCCTGCGTGAAGAGCCGCCGCGTGTGGTCGCGGGAGAGGAAAATCGCCGTGCCGTGGCGGTTCAGCGCATCCAGCACGGCCTGACAGCGGCTGTGCCACTCCGGGTCGAAATACAGCCAGCGCAGGACGTTTGCCCATTGCTCCGGAAGCGGCGTGTCGGTGTCGACAGCTTGCCGCAGGTGGTGCGGCAGTGCATCCAGCGCCATGGCGGGGGCGAGCGGTGCGACGTCGTTTGCCAGCACGCCGCCGGATACCACCATATGTGGGAACAGCTGCGTCATGTCCTCCAGCAGCCCCGCCGGACGAAAAGCCGCCGTCCTGCCCGCCCTGCGAACAGGTGACGGTCAGAAAGCGCCGGGGGAGGGATAGTGTACGGTAGAAGTCCGACTGTCGCAAGGCGCACGTCTCCTGCTGCGTAAGACCAATCGCGCGCTGCGCCAAGTCGCACAGCGTGCGCCGCTCCGTCTCGGACAGGAGCGAATCCGCCGTACTGCCCAGCGCGCCGTCCTGCATTCCCATGACGAGCAGCGCATCAATCCGCCCGGTCATCAAATGCCCCGCTTCGCCGATCATCACCGTGTCCGGCTGCGGCGGCAGGGACGAAATCGACGCGCCTGTCAAACCTGATTCCACGAACCGTGCCAAATCCCGCTGATTTGCCTTTTGCGTGCTCAGCAGCGCGTACAGCTGATCAAGCAGCGTCATCAGGATTGTCCATACCTGCCGATTCTGCGTTGCTTCCGCCGCCATCCCGCGCGAAAGCAGCGCTTCCTCGCGCGCCATCAGGCGGTCATACGCATTGGTATCCTCCAAGAAGCGGAAAATTGCCTCGACGGAATCCCCCGCTGTTTTTGCGCGGCGGAGCGCATCCCGAAGGGCCTCCACAGGCGAAATCAGCCGGACACGCAGTTCGTCCATATCCGCCGCGTCGTCGCCATAAGGGAACGGACGCAGCCACTTGCCGCGGTTGATGCCGTGCGTGATGGCGTAGTTCTCCAGCGAATCGGCTTCGTCGCGGGTCAGGGAAGAAAAGCCGCTTTTCGCCACTTGCAGCACATCCGCGCGGAGAAATCCGCCGGAGATGCAACGCAGTGCGCCGACGAGCATCCGACTCAAGCCGTGCCGCGCCGCACTGTCCTTCCGCGCCTGATAGCAGGGAATCCCCGCGCTTTGCAGCGTGACGGCGAGGATGCCGGCCATACTCTGCGCATCCGCCAGCGCGACCGCCATATACTGCCACGGAATGCCGCGCTCGTGCCAGCTTTGCAGCGTCTGCGCGGCGAAAGCGGCTTCGGCATACGGGTTTGCGGCGGCATGGAGCGTCAGGGCGGACGCATCGCCGGGGTACACCGCGCCGTCACGGGCGAACAGGTGCGCTTCGAGGTGGCGGAGCTTCGTCGCGCTCATCGGGTTCGCTTGGCAGCCACTTCCACTGCACGGGAATGCCGCGCTGACGCAGCCATCCGGTCAGCTCCGCCGCACTCCTGCGCTGGGAGGTGAAAACGTGCCCGTCGCTTGCAGTGTCCTTGTCCATCGTGAACGCAACGACCATGCGGGTGCATTCCGGCGCAGCGGTCGCCAGCAGGACGCACAGCGGCGTTGGCAGCATGTCAAACTGGTAGACAAACACGGCGGCATCGCGCATCAGCCCGCTTTCCGGCAGCCGTTCCACCAGCTCAAACTGCTGCGTCGGCTCATCCTGAAAGCGCTCGGCAATCAGCACGTCATACGTCTGCCAAAGCAGCAGCAAATCATGCGCCTTTGCCTTCAGTGCGCCGGATGGCAGCTCCTCCGCATAGGCGGCAAATTCTTCGCTTGACAGCCCCGTGCGCTGGAAGTCCATCAGCAGCGTGGACAGCTTCTCCGGCAGCCCGGGTGACAGCGCGACGCGGCGATAATAGTGCAGTTCCTCCTGCTTCAGGGAAAGCGCCTGCGCCAGTGCCATCCGTCGCCCGCTTTCGTCCAGCGCGGCTTTGGGCGAATGGCCAGCGCTCTCCCGGATGCGCCGCCCCAGCCTGCGCGGCGACAGTACATCCAAATCCAGCAGCCCCGGCAAATTCAGCTGCTCCACCAGTTCCCGCTCGGCTTGCAGCGTGTACTGCTCCGGCACGAGCAGCAGGACGCGCTGACCAGCTTCACGGCATTGGCGGATTTCTTCAAACAGGCGGGACTGCGTCTGCCCGGCGCGTGCGCCCCAGATTTCGACGGTGGTCATAAAATCCCCCTTACAAAGCGGCAAATGCGGTCAAATAGCGAATCGCCTCCGTATCATGGCGGCGGTTAAAACCATGTGCCCCGCCGTCAATCAAGTGCAGCTCCGCGTTCGCATACGCTTCCGCCGCTTTTTCGCATAGTCCGGCTTGACGATGCCGTCCGCCGTGCCGTGGACAATCATCACCCGTCCGGTGTACGGCGTGATTTCGCGGAAAACGTCCATGTGCATGACGGCTTCGGGATAGCAGCGCCCCAGCGGCATCGGCCCGCAGTGAATCTTCTCCGGCAGATTTTGAGGGTCGAAGTGCGCCATCATCATGTGCCCCGCGCGCGCGTCGTCGGGGATGCAGAAGGCCGGGTAGAACAGCACGAGCCTGTCCACTGCATCCGGATGCTTCGCAGCGGTCAGCGCGGACACCATCCCGCCCTGCGAACAGCCCATCAGCAGCAGCGTATCGCTGGTATAGGGAAGCGACTGCGCATAGCGAATGACAGCTTCCAAATCCTGCACCTCGGTCAGCACCGACATGTCCGTCGTCGCGCCGTCACTCCGCCCCAAGGGCGGAACGCTGCCGCCGCAGAAGTCGAAACAGTACGCACAGTAACCAATTTTCGCCAGCAACCTCGTGTACTGCCGGACGGTCTGCTGATTTGCCATAAAACCGTGGCAGACAATGGCAATCGGGAGTTTTCGCTATTCGGACGGTACTCTGTGCCGCGGATGGTCAAATCACCGCGCATACAGGAGAACGTCCGACGACGGATGGTGGAGGAAGAAAACAGCATCGAAATCGCCTCACGGAAGATTGTTTCTTCTATTGTAGCATAGTCGCGCGAAAATGAAAAGATGGAAAACAAGACTTGAAGCGGCAGGGAGAAGCGTGTTATAATGGAGCGAACCCACAGAGAATGAAGGAGTACATACACGATGAGCAATTTCCGCCGACCGAAGCACCTGACCACCCGCAGAATGCAGGAAACGCGTCCGAATCCGCCGAAGGAGCAGGCGAAAGCGCAGCGTCCGGCGCGCGAAATCCGCTGGAACTGTCCCGTCGCGGCAAAATGCGGCGGATGCCAGCTGACCCGCCTGTCCTACGCGGAGCAGCTGCAATGGAAGCAGCAGCGCGTGGCGGAACTGCTGGACGGAATCTGCGAAGTCCGCCCGATTCTGGGCATGGACGACCCGTTCCACTACCGCAACAAGGTTCATGCCGTGCTGGCTGTGGACAAGGCGGGCAAGCCCATCAGCGGCGTGTACGCCATGGGGACGCACCGCGTCGTGCCCGTGCGGCACTGCCTGATTGAGGATCGCCGCGCCGACCGCATCATCCAGACCATCGTCGCGATGCTGCCTGCCTACAAGCTGCGCATCTACAACGAGTACACGCACCGCGGCTTCCTCCGCCATATCCTCATCCGCACGGGGCATGTGACAGGGCAGATTATGGTCGTGCTGGTCGCGACGAGCCTTGAATTTCCGGGAAAAAAGGCGTTTGTGCAGGAGCTGATTCAGCGCCACCCGGAAATCACGACCGTGGTGCTGAACTGCAATCAGCGCGAAACCAGCATGGTGCTGGGCACGAAGGAAATCACCCTCTATGGCGAGGGTTACATGGAGGATGAACTGTGCGGCAAGCGCTTCCGCATCAGTCCGCAGAGCTTTTATCAGGTGAACGCGAAGCAATGCGAAGTCCTCTACCGAACGGCGATTGACGCGGCGCAGCTGACAGGCGCAGAAACCCTGCTGGACGCCTACTGCGGTACGGGTACGATTGGCTTGTGCGCGTCGGACGGCTGCAAGCAGCTCATCGGCGTGGAGTTGAATGCCGATGCCATCCGCGATGCGAAGGAGAACGCCCGCCGCAACGGCGTGGAGAACGCGCGCTTCCTCTGCGACGACGCAGGGCGCTTCATGCAGAAGCTCGCCAAGGAGGGAAACGCGCCAGACGTAGTGATGATGGATCCGCCCCGCGCCGGCAGCGACCAGAAGTTCCTGCAAAGTCTGCTGATGCTGAAACCAAAGCGGGTTGTGTACGTTTCCTGCAACCCGGAAACCCTCGCAAGGGACTTGCGCGTGCTGGTGGACGGCGGATATCAGGCGGAATGGGCAACGCCGGTGGATGTTTCCGGGGACGGAACATGTGGAGACGGTATGTTTATTGTCCAAACTTCAAAGCAAGGAACATATCGAGATCGAAGTGAAGATGGACGAGCTGGATTTGACTTCGGCAGAGAGTAAAGCAACCTACGAGGAAATCCGGGAATACGTTTTCGAGCATACCGGACTGAAGGTCAGCCACCTCTATATCGCACAGGTGAAGCAGAAGTACGGCATCATTGAGCGCGAGAACTACAATAAACCGAAATCCGAGGATACCAGGCAGCCACAATGCCCGCCGGAGAAGGAAAAGGCAATTACGGAGGCATTAAAGCACTTCGGGATGATTTAAGGTAACACACATAGAACAATTGATTTTCTGCTAGTTTTACTGTCTGCTCTAAACTGAAATTTACTGACGATAGCATAATTTCAATTGAAATCAAATCTGAAAGTGTCTTGGAAGCTAGGTAAACCACCTAAGTTCATAGATTAGCATAAAGCCATCAACATTGGCACTGCAAGGTGTCAGCGCTGATGGCTTTTTGCTTTGCTCTGATCCGGTTCCGATATTGTACAGTCACACGACCGATTGAAATGGAGAAACATAGTCGGAAGTAATTTTAAGCGCTCTCTATCAATTACAAAAAGTCATTACTTTTATATAGATTTTTAACTTGCTAAAAGTAATGATTTCGTGCTATAATGACGATGACAGATTTCGTCGAAAAGAGGTGGTTTTGTGGCAAAAAGGAGGGCATCTTCCAATGTGAATCCTGATTATGAAGCGATTACAAGTTTTCAGAAAGGTCAGGCATCACGCATTTTTAAGGAAGTGAAAGAACGGGATAAGGTTCTGATCGTCAACAAGCAAAACAAGCCGCAAAACGTTGTTATCTCATACGAGCGGTATTTACGGCTCAGAGAAGAAGGAGCAGATATCTGATGAACATTAACGAACAAGCAAATTTCATATGGAGTATCGCAGACCTGCTCCGTGGTGATTTTAAGCAAAGCGAATACGGCAAGGTAATTCTGCCATTTACTGTCCTGCGCCGTTTTGACTGCGTGCTGGCCCCTTCCAAAGCAAGAATTCTGGAAGCAAATAAAACGCTGACTGTCAGCAATAAACGACCTATTTTTAAGCGTACGACCGGTCACGACTACTACAACATCAGCCAGTTTGATTTTGAAAAGCTGATGGATGACAGTAATGCCATAGAAGCGAACCTGCGTGATTACATAAATGGTTTCTCCGAGGATGTCCGTGAGATCATGGATAACTTTGAAATCTTCGGTGTAATTGACAAGCTTTCCCGTGCAAACCTGCTGTACTTGGTTGTACAGCGGTTTGCCGAGATCGATATGAGCGACACCCAGATTGACAATCTGGAAATGGGCTATATGTTTGAAGAACTGATCCGCCGGTTCTCTGAACAATCGAACGAGACTGCCGGTGAGCACTTTACGCCTCGTGAGGTCATTGAGCTGATGGTGGAAGTACTGCTTGATCCTGATATGGACGAAATCGCCACCACCGATGGCAAGGTTATCACCATTCTTGATCCTGCCTGCGGTACGGGCGGTATGCTCTCTGTGGCTCAGAATAAGATGCAGGCATTGAACGCCACTACCAGAGTGATCCCCTTTGGTCAAGAATTGAATCCCGAAACATATGCCACCTGTTGCTCTGACATGATCCTTAAGGGGAAACACCAATAGCCGAATTGTTCTGGGCAACAGCTTTAATGAAGATGGTTTTCAGGGACAGACCTTCGACTATATGCTGAGCAATCCGCCCTTTGGCGTGGAATGGAAGAAAGTTGAAAAATTTATCAAGGACGAAGCTAAAAACAAAGGCTATAGTGGTCGTTTTGGCGCTGGTTTGCCCCGTATTTCTGATGGCTCTTTCTTGTTCCTACAGCATCTGATCTCCAAAATGAATGCTCCGGAGAATGGCGGCAGCCGCATCGGGATCGTCTTTAATGGGTCTCCCATGTTTTCCGGCGATGCTGGCAGTGGTGAAAGCGAGATCCGCCGCTGGATCATCGAAAACGATCTGTTGGAGGCCATTATTGGCCTGCCTGACCAGCTGTTCTATAACACCGGAATTACCACATACATTTGGATTCTCACCAATCGTAAAGAGATTCGCAGAAAGGGCAAGGTGCGTCTGATCAACGGTGCCGGTTTCTATGAGAAGATGCGTAAAGGACTGGGCAATAAACGAAATATGATCAGCCCGGAAAACCGAGCAGAAATTGTTCGTCTGTACAGCACCTATGAACCGGACGAAAATTACATGGATTTGGACAATGATGATTTTGGCTATCGGAAAATCGTTGTAGAGCGTCCTTTGCTGAACGAGGATGGTACCCCAGTCATCGACCGTAAGGGCAACAAAAAAGCGGACGCCTCCCTTCGTGACTACGAGATGGTGCCGCTGAAGGAAGACATCCACGAATATTTCCGCCGTGAGGTGCTACCGTTTGTTCCTGATGCCTGGATTGACGAGAGCAAGACTAAGATCGGCTATGAAATTCCCTTTACCCGCTATTTCTATAAGTTCACTCCGCTGCGTGACAGCTCCGTAATTATGGAAGAAATCAAGGTTTTGGAGGGACGTATCCAAGCGAGTTTAGCGGAGGTCTTAGAAAGATGAAGCAGTATATGAGCTATAAAAGCTGTCGCATACGGTGGATCGGTCAGATTCCTTCTGAGTGGAAAGTCAGCAAGGTAAAATATCTTGCATTAGAGAACAACTCAATTTTTATGGATGGTGACTGGATTAATAGCGAAATTATAGAGAGTGAAGGAATTAGATATTTGACAACAGGCAATGTTGGTGCCGGCGAATATAAAGAACAAGGTGACAGCTTTATTTCTGAGAAATCATTTTCAAGACTAAATTGTTTGACAGTACTACCAGGCGATGTTTTGATTTCGAGACTTAACGAGCCAATTGCACGTGCCTGTATTGTACCCGATACATATGATAAATATGTTGTTGCTGTAGATAACGTTGTCTTGCGCCCTGACATTGAATGGAACAAGCAGTATCTTGTTTACTGCATGAATACCTCACGTTATGCAGAAGAAGCGAAATTACTGGCTGCAGGAACTACTATGCAGCGAATTAGCAGAACTAAACTCGGTACGCTCGGATTGCCTAAGCCGCCATTAACGACACAAGATAAAATTGTGTCCTACCTAAACGAAGTAATTAAGAAGATCGACGTTTGTATCGAGAATAAGCTGCATCTGTCTGAATTATTACAGGAAAGCCGAACCTCTATAATATGTTCAGCTATAACAAATGGCATAAATACTACTTGCCAACTGAAAGATAGCGGTATTGAATGGCTTGGGTATATCCCCTCTCATTGGTCGGTTGTCCCTGCAAAAGCATTGTTTGCACAGAGCAAAGAAACCCGCCATGAAACAGATGTTCAGCTGACTGCCAGCCAAAAGTATGGCATTATCTCTCAAGAAGATTATATGGAGAAGCAAAAGCTATAAAAATTGTTTTTGGCCGATAAAGGACTGGAAAACTGGAAGCACGTTGAACCCAACGATTTCATAATCAGTCTGCGCAGCTTTCAAGGCGGGCTGGAGATCAGCTATATTCCAGGGTGCATCACATGGCATTACATCGTTCTGAAGCCTAAAGCGGGTGTAGAACCGGAGTATTTCAAGTGGTTGTTTAAGTCTCCACGATATATTCAGGCATTGCAGCGCACGGCAAACTTTATCCGTGATGGTCAAGATTTGAGATTTTCGAACTTTGTGCAGGTTCCTCTCCCCTTGATTCCAATGGATGAGCAGAAAGAGATTGCTGACTATTTGAATAAGAAAACCGCACGAATTGACAGCATCATTGCTGATGTTACCGAGCAGATTGAAAAGCTAAAGGAATACCGTCAAAGCATTATCTCCGAGGTGGTAACTGGAAAGGTGGCAGTAGGATGAGTAATTATTACTTTTTGTGGCTTTGTACCGAGCAGTGGGAACTCATTTATTATGTTGCTTTCATTGTTTTGACTATTGGTCTTGTGATTTTTGCAGCAAAAACATATTTTTTTCAAACCAAACAGTCTACAAAGCTTTTTTGCAAAAGCATTGAAAAACCTGCTGCAAGCGGTAATAGCAATCTATATATCGAAGTGTATAACTACGGTAATTCTGTGGCACAGAATATCGGTGTGAAAATTCAAAGTGTAGATTTTGGCACGATTCCTTTTCTGAAGCCTGGTGAGGATTATTTGATTCCAGTTGCCTATTTCATCCACGCATCAGATCAAAAAATTGCATTTGCTGAAAGAATAAAAGTGACTGGAGATACAACGACAATTCCCGTCGTTCTAACAATGGGGAAAACTTCGTCCGAGTTTGATGTGGATATTACAATTCAGAAAAATGCTATCAAGCTTAATGAGTCAGATTCTCGCTATTTTGAAAAGATAGGCAAGACACTTGAAGCAATCGAAAAACAGCAAGAAAAAATGACCGGCGAAATTAAAAAGGTTGGAGAAAACATTAAGAACAAAAAATAAGGGGGTGGTCAGTAATGGCAATCGAAACCAAGGAAATTACATTCGAGCGAGAAATCGAGTACAGCCTGCTTGACCACGGCGGATACATCAAGGGCAATCCTCGTGACTATAATCGGGAGTTTGCCGTTGATACGAAGCTGCTGTTCCGTTTTCTCCAAGAGAGCCAGCCGGCGGAATGGGCCAAACTATGCAAGAAGCATGGCGATGACGTAGAAACCGGCTTTCTAAAAAAGCTGTACCGGGATTTGGATACCCATGGTATGCTGTACGTTTTTCGCCACGGCATCGTGGATGCTCCGGCAAAGCTCTCCATGTGTTTCTTTAAACCTGCCAGCGGTATGAATCAGACCAGTCAGGCACTTTATGAGAAAAATATTCTCTCCATTACCCGGCAGGTACATTACAGTCTGAAAAACGAAAACTCTATTGATGTCGTATTATTTATCAACGGCTTGCCAGTGGCAACTTTGGAATTGAAAAATCCGGCGACCGGTCAGACCGTCGAAAATGCAAAGCATCAGTACATGAAAGATCGTGATCCTCGAGAGCTGCTACTTTCTTTCAAATCCCGGTGCCTGGTTCACTTTGCTGTAGATACCGACGAAGTATGGATGACCACCAAGCTGGACGGTATCAATACATACTTTCTGCCATTCAACAAAGGCAATAATAGTGGCAAGGGAAATCCGTTGGCAGTGGAACATACCGCACTTCCTATTTGTGGGACGAAGTGCTGCAGAAGGACAGCTTGCTGGATATCGTTCAGCGATTTATCCATCTTCAGGAGGACAAAAAGAATCCCAAGAAGTCCGTAATGATCTTCCCACGCTATCATCAGTTGGATGTTGTTCGCAAATTGGTTGCCGATGTATACGAGCATGGCACCGGACGTAACTACTTGATTCAGCACAGCGCAGGCAGCGGTAAATCCAATTCCATCTCCTGGCTGGCACACCACCTGTCCAATCTGCACGATAAAAATGATAAAGTAATATTCAACAGCATTATCGTGATTACTGACCGTCTGGTGCTGGACAAGCAGCTACAGGATACAATCTATCAGTTTGAACACGTGGAAGGCGTTGTAGTTAAGATTGACAATAATGCCTCTCAGCTGGCGGACGCTCTGAACACAGGCAAGAAGATTATCATCACCACACTTCAGAAGTTTCCATTCATTCTTGAAAAAGTGGACGATCTGAGTGGAAAACGGTTTGCCATCATCGTTGATGAGGCGCATTCTTCACAGACCGGCGAAGCCAGCAAAAAGATGAAAGCAATTCTGGGCGATACAGAAGGGCTGACCGAAGAAGAACAGCTTCAGAAGGTTGCCGACGAAGAAGCCAAAGAGGAGCATAAACAGTCTGATAGCGAGGATGAGATCACCAAGGAAATGGCCACTCACGGCCGTTTGACAAATTTGTCCTTCTTTGCATTTACCGCAACACCCAAGGCAAAGACTCTGGAAATGTTCGGTACGCCTGATGCAAACGGAATTCCTCGGGCGTTCCATATCTACTCTATGAAGCAAGCAATTCAGGAGGGTTTTTATCCTAGATGTCTTGAAAAAACTATGTGGCCTATGACACCTACTTTAAGATAGGCAAGAAGATTGCGGATGATCCTCGCTATGAAAAGAGTAAGGCAAACAAGGCTCTGGGCAAATTCCTGAGCCTGCATCCGCATAATTTAGCACAAAAAACGCAGATCATTGTAGAGCATTTCCGTACCGTCACCAAGAACAAGATTCGCGGCAAGGCTAAGGCCATGGTTGTCACTGGGTCCCGTTTGCACGCCGTTCGCTACTATCAGGAGTTCCAGCGGTATATCAAGAAGATGGGCTATGAAAACGAGCTTGGAATCCTGATTGCTTTCTCTGGTACTGTGCGTGACGGCGGCGAGGAATACACCGAAGTCAGTCTAAATGGTATTAAGGAAAGTGAATTGCCAGAGAAGTTCCACGGCGGTGAATACCAGGTGCTGTTGGTAGCAGAAAAATACCAGACCGGCTTTGATGAGCCGCTGCTGCATACCATGTTTGTGGATAAAAAGCTCAGCGGCGTAAAGGCTGTACAGACCCTTTCACGCCTGAATCGAACCTGCTTTGGTAAAGAAGATACTTTTGTGCTGGACTTTGTAAATTCAGCAGAAGATATCCGTGCGGCATTTGCCCCGTATTACGAGGAAACTACCATCGAAGAAACCACTGACGCAAATATTGTGTATGAACTAAAATCCAAACTGGACGAATTCCGAGTCTACTGGGCAAGTGAGATTGAATCTTTGCAAAGGTATTTTTCAAGCCCGGCAAAAAACAGGGCAATATGGACTTTGGCATCCTCAATAGCTTCCTCGACCCTGCTGTGGATCGATACAAAGGATTGGATGAAAACGAGCAGGAAGAATTCAAATCTACACTGACTAAGTTTGTCCGCGCCTATACATTCCTAACAAATATTATCCGGCTGGATGATGCAGACCTCCATAAATTCCACGCCTATGCCAAGTTCCTGCAAAATAAGCTGCCGAAGCGTGAGGGTGGTGGACAGGTGTTTCTGGACGATGAAGTTGCATTGCAATATTATCGAGTTCAGAAAATTTTCGAAGGTTCCATAGCATTGGAGCAGAGCGATCCTCTGCCCAATAAAATTCATCCCGGCAAACCAAAGCTGGAAGAAGAAAAGGCACCGCTATCTGAGTTGATCGATAAGATTAATGAGAAGTTCGGCACTGAGTTCACCAACATTGATAAGGTTCTGGAGCAGATTGTTTCTGACATGGATGCCAACGAAGAATTGCGTATCCAAGCGCGCAACAATTCTCAAGAGCATTTCCGCTTCCCGTTTAACGACGCTTTTATGGATGTTGTCATTGGACGTATGGCACAGAATCAACAGTTCTGCGAAAGAGTTCTGGACGATGCAAAATTCGGTGATACAGTTCGAGAAGATCTTCTAATCGGCGTTGTGTATGATCGCTTAAGGCGACCGACAGATGCCCAGCTGTAAAAATTATTGCCAAAACACAGATGCGCATCTTGAGAATTGCAGCGCGGATGCGATCACGTAACGCACGAATTCTCTCAGAATACTTATGAGTGCGTTATAATAAAACGCTACAGGTTTCATCAGATTGTTGGATGAAATCTGTAGCGTTTTTGCGTTTTCTGAGCAGGTGTTCCAAGCTGCATTTTTGCAGTTTGCATATGCGCCTGCGAAGAAATGAGGGATTGCAAAGGGAATATTCCTTTTGCCGCTGGGTTTCCAATAGGGGCGCGAGCATCCCTGTTGGCACACGATTTTCCGCAGGAAAGTCTAGTGTGTTATACCTTTGCTTCCGGCCGACGCGGGAAAGGGGTTGGCTTCGCCATCTGCTGCACGGGCAGATAGCGGTTGACAGACACTTTTCTGCGGCAGTAGGACAGGCGGATTTTGTGACACCAAGGTGACACAAATGCAGGATTTTTGGAAAGCAAAATCCGACTGGCCGGAGAAGGAAGCAGAGGTATATATAAGCTCTCGTCCCGCCGCAGCGACGTTCCCCGTTTCAGCGTTTCTTCCGTTTTCCCTTGCCATGGGTCATGGTCGTTTTCCCGCGTTGGCTGATGGGGCTTTTCAGGTACTTGGACTTTTTAAGTCCGCTGATGATTGAGACAAATTCTTCCTTTGTAAGTGTGTCATAATCAAGCCCAATCGTTGCCATGAACGCACGGATTTGTTTTTCCTCGGAGCTTCCCTCAAAGTTCATTGCCTCCCGTAACTGGTTCTGCATATTTTCTGCAAAGGAGACTTCATCCGCAGTCATGGTATCGGGGGGCGGTGTTCCCTCCGAATGTCACGGAGAATGCCTTTCAGGTCATCCGCAATCAGGCTTCCGAAATATTCATCTTCCCGAATCTGTGCCACTTCCAACGTCCGCAGATGCAGGTCATTTTTTCTCGCCGCCATTTTTTTTATCAACGCCATCTGCCGGACGGCTTCCAGCACGGCGTTCATATCGTTGACGCGCATATCTGCGATCCGGTCAACGTAAATCTCAGCATCCAGCATAAAGCGCTGGAAATCCTTGTGGCAGATCAGCTCCGACAGCAGCCGGTGGTTGAACTTGCCTGTTCTTAATACATCAATCGAAGCATCACTCAAATGCAGCTCATGCAAAGCTGTGTTTGGGTGATTTTTCGTTTCCGTCCGCCCCATCAGATAGTCGCAGGAAACACCGTAATAGTCAGCCAGCACCAAGATGCTGTACGGGCTGATGTCCTTGCCGTTATCTGACTCATATTTGCCAAGTGCGGATTTCGAGATGCCCACCTCGGCGGCAAGCTGCTCCAACGTCAGCTTTTGTGCTGTTCGTAAATCCTTCAAACGTTCCCCGATTGTCAGCTTAACCTGCATACACCAGCCTCCTTTGCAGCTTTTTCTGTATTATATCATGCTTTTTTTCGCTTT
>VOFK01001213.1_pt1:0-260000 | contig 263530 bp, 223 predicted proteins | sample 5384121 | NCBI WGS metagenome assembly VOFK01 (sample SAMN12384730, study PRJNA508395) | human gut metagenome | isolation source: healthy gut J | host: Homo sapiens | reverse complement strand
GCGAAGTTGTTGACCCCACACTGTCGAGAAAAGCTTCTAGTGAGAGAGCTACCGCCCGTACCGTAAACCGACACAGGTATGCGGGGAGAGAATCCTAAGGTGCGCGGGAGAACCCTCGTTAAGGAACTCGGCAAAATGTACCCGTAACTTCGGGATAAGGGTAGCCACTGTTGTGAAGTCCCATGCGGATGGAGCATAGAGTGGTCGCAGAGAAGAGGCCCAAGCGACTGTTTACCATAAACACAGGTGCCTGCTAAAGCGAAAGCTGACGTATAGGTGCTGACACCTGCCCAGTGCCGGAAGGTTAAGGAAGGATGTTCGGAGTAATCCAAAGCATTCGACTGAAGCCCCGGTGAACGGCGGCCGTAACTATAACGGTCCTAAGGTAGCGAAATTCCTTGTCGGGTAAGTTCCGACCCGCACGAAAAGGTGTAACGATTTGGGCACTGTCTCAACGAGGGACCCCGGTGAAATTGAAATACCTGTGAAGATGCAGGTTACCCGCGACTGGACAGAAAGACCCCATGGAGCTTTACTGTAACCTGACATTGGGTTTTGATACATTACGTACAGGATAGGTGGGAGGCTTGGAAAGCTGGACGCTAGTCTGGCTGGAGCCGACGTTGGGATACCACCCTTGATGTATTGAAATTCTAACCGCGAGAGTAACGAAATCCGGGACAGTGTCAGGCGGGCAGTTTGACTGGGGCGGTCGCCTCCGAAAGAGTAACGGAGGCGCCCAAAGGTTCCCTCAGCGCGGCCGGAAATCGCGCGAAGAGTGTAAAGGCAGAAGGGAGCTTGACTGCGAGTCAAACACGACGAGCAGGTACGAAAGTAGGGCTTAGTGATCCGGTGGTACCGCGTGGAAGGGCCATCGCTCAACGGATAAAAGCTACCCTGGGGATAACAGGCTAATCTCTCCCAAGAGTCCATATCGACGGGGAGGTTTGGCACCTCGATGTCGGCTCATCACATCCTGGGGCTGAAGTCGGTCCCAAGGGTTGGGCTGTTCGCCCATTAAAGTGGTACGTGAGCTGGGTTCAGAACGTCGTGAGACAGTTCGGTCCCTATCCATCGCGGGCGCAAGAGATTTGAAGGGGGCTGCTCCTAGTACGAGAGGACCGGAGTGGACGAACCGCTGGTGTACCAATTATCCCGCCAGGGGTACAGTTGGGTAGCTACGTTCGGAAAGGATAAACGCTGAAAGCATCTAAGCGTGAAACCAGCCTTAAGATGAGATCTCTCATAGAGCAATCTAGTAAGACACCTTAAAGAAGATGAGGTTGATAGGTCGGGAGTGTAAGTACAGCAATGTATTGAGCGGACCGATACTAATATGTCGAGGGCTTGACTTAAGTGACGCCCTGACAGAGGCAAGCGCAAGCGAAGCCAATGGCAGGAAAGGTTGAACTTATATCGAAAAAGCGACCTGAGGGGAGCGTTTTCGATGAAAGTGAATCGCCGAAAAGAAGTAAAAACACACAGCAAACTCAAAAGTTTGTACTCTTCTATATAGTTTTGAAGGCTTAAAGACCTTCAAGGATATCGTAAAATTTCTTCCCTGTTCAGTCAGGAATTTTGCGTTAGCCTGCGGCACTATTGTTAGCGTCGCAAAAAGCTGCTCCTAAACAATAGGCGCAAGCGTCAATCCGGTGGCGATAGCTAAGGGGACCCACCTGTTCTCATCCCGAACACAGTAGTTAAGCCCTTAAACGTCGAAAGTACTTGGCTGGAAGCGGCCTGGGAGGATAGAAAGCTGCCGGTTAAAAAATAACCATACCATACGGTATGGTTATTTTTTTATGTATAGAAGTTTTCTATAGGCTCCATTGTAATTTTCTAAGTACTTTTATTTGCTGTTTAAGATAAAAAACGTTACAATAATAATGTATAAAACTTTACACTGGAGGTATACCATATGGAACTGACTGAAGTCACGAAATTTCGCCGGGCAGTATTAACCGGTTTAGCACGCTTTACCTGGCAAGGGACTTTACCAGAGCATATTTATGATATACTTTATAGCGTTGTAACAGAAGACAGTCCTCGTGTTCGTTGCTGTGTGCATAAGGAACGGGCTGTACTGAAAAATCGCATCAATATGGCACTGGGGCTTACGGTTGGATTGAATATTGTCGAGGCATCAAAAATTGCGTTAACAGAGCCTGTTAATAAAGCGCTGCCTATTATTGATGTCTTGCCGGAAGCTTGTGACCAATGTCCAATTGATAAATTTTTGGTCACTGACGCTTGCCGGCACTGTGTAGCCCATAAATGCATGAATAAATGTCCTAAGAAGGCTATCACTATCCATCAAAATCGAGCATATATAGATAAAACAAAATGCATTGAATGTGGTATGTGTAAAAAAGTTTGTCCTTATGGAGCTATTATTGAGATCAGTCGGCCGTGTGAGAGATCCTGTGCTCTTAATGCTATCCATGCGGGTGCAGACAGAAAAGCAAAGATTGATACTTCTAAATGTGTGGAGTGCGGTTCCTGTCGCAGTGCTTGTCCGTTTGGCGCCATTGATGAACGCAGTAATATTGTGCAGATCATTCAGGCTATTAGAGCAGGGCAGCGAGTACATGCTTTACTGGCACCTTCGTTTATTGGTCAGATGGGTTTTAAAGTGACTCCGCCGCAAATTGTGGCAGCATTAAAAAAGATGGGATTCGCCGCGATTGAAGAAGTTGCAGTCGGAGCTGATATGACGGCTTTACACGAAACGAAAGAATTTATGGAAAAAGTTCCGGCACGCCAAAAATATATGACTAATTCCTGTTGTCCGGCTTTTGTTGCACTGATACAAAAACATTTGCCAAATGAGGCGGATAAAGTATCTACTACTGTTTCACCAATGGTTGCTTGCGGACGCTATGTAAAATCTGAATATCCTGAAGCTGTTACAGTTTTTATCGGTCCATGCATAGCTAAGAAAGGTGAAGCAAGGAAGTTTAGTGATGCTATTGATTATGTGCTGACGTTTGAAGAACTTGCTTGTATGATGGCGGGTGCTGAAATAGATCCGGCAACGCTTGCTTCAGAAAGCTATATAAACCAAGCTTCTGGGTTTGGGATTAGTTTCCCATTGCTGAAAGGGAGTCCAGGGTGCATTGAACCATACCTTGGAAGAGTTAGAGGAAACTCAGGTCCAAGCTCATTATGCCAGTGGACTTGAGGCTTGTTTAGACGATATGAAAAAACTGGCATCAGGTAAATTACCATGTCAGTATTTTGAAGGTATGGCTTGCGTTAACGGCTGTATAGACGGTCCTGGAGCTTTGGCAGAATCAGGATTGGTCAGTGTGCTTATTAAAAAATATGCTTCAGAATCACAGCATAAAACAGTGCATGGAGATACCACTGCTGTTAAAGCTGTAAAAAAAGTAGATATGGAAGTCCGTTGATACTATGTGTGGAAGGCAACGATAAAAAAATCCTTACCTAAAAAGGTAAGGATTTTTTTATTAATCATTGCGCATTAAACCTAAGGAATCAAGTAATTTAAAAGTCAAGCTCATTAAAATCGCAACCAGTGTGGCAAGCACCATACCCTGAACGCTGATCGTTCCAAAGGTAAGCTTGGCTCCGCTGAGACCAACTATCATAATTACAGAGGACATTACGAGATTAGCAGACTTACTGTAATCGACCTTGCTTTCAACAAGAACCCTGATACCGGATGCGGCAATAACGCCGAACAGCAGAATGCAGACACCGCCCATGACTGGTACTGGGATGCTGCGAATAAGTTCGGATAGTTTACCGACAAAGGAAAGACAAATTGCCATTACTGCAGCACCACCGATGACCCACACGCTATAAACTTTGGTTATAGCCATAACGCCGATATTTTCACCGTAAGTAGTATTGGGTGTAGCACCGAAGAAGCCGGACAGAACGTTGGAACAGCCATCAGCAAAAAGGGAGCGTGCGAGACCGGGATCTTTGATCAGATTACGTTCTACTACATTGCCTGTAACTACTAAATGACCGATATGTTCGGCCAGTACTACTAAGGCCGCCGGAGCAATAATCAGGATAGCGTTGAGATTAAAGGTTGGCTGATAAAAGTGCGGCATTTGGAACCATGGAGCTGCTGCTACAGGAGCTAAGTCTACCAGGCCCATGAAGAATGAAAAGATGTAACCGCAGATAACACCAAATAAAATTGGAATAATAGCCATAAAGCCTTTAAAAGCAACAGAACCGATAATTGTTACGGCTAAGGTAAACATGGAAACGGCAATATTTCTGAAATCTATTACGTCACCGGTAAGACCTGCCATACCTGCTGCGGTAGGAGCAAGCTCCAGTCCGATAACAGCGATGATAGCACCCATGCAGGCTGGTGGGAAAATGATGTCTATCCAGCCTGTACCAGTATATTTGATGATAAGTGAGAATAAAATAAAGATAAGACCGAAAACGATAAAACCAGATTGAGCGTCAGAATAACTGGAAGTACTTAAAATAACCATTACAGGGGAAATAAAAGCGAAACTGGAACCAAGATAAGAAGGTATTTTACCCTTAGTGAGAAACAGATAGAGTAATGTACCAATACCGTTCATAAACAGGCAGGTAGTAGGATTTACGTTGAAGAGAAATGGGACGAGGACAGTTGCGCCAAACATTGCAAACAGATGTTGAATACTGAGTGGAATGTTGAGCAGAAGCGGCGGGCGTTCCTCTACTTGGATGACTTTGCGTTCCATGATGATGACCTCTTTTCTAAGTTTAAATGCTTATATAATTGTAAAATTTTTTTTGTAAATTGGCAATAGCAGTGACGATTTTGTGATGGAAAAGTAACATCTAGGTGAAGAATACTGAAAAACATAGTTTTGCCACATATTCAATGCTATAATGAAGGCATAATGAATTGGGAGGTTTTACTATGAAAAAAATAAAAACACTGGCAGCTGCAGCAGTTGTTGCCGTAAGTTTATTCTCAATGCAGGGGGACGCTATGGCAGCCGAAGCTAATACGATATCTGTCAGAGGTATTGCTAAGCAGGAAGTAGCACCTGATATGGCTTATCTAACACTTGGAATCAGTGTTAAGGGCGATACGGCTGAGTCTGTGCGCACTCAGGCGGCAGAAGCAAGTCAGAAAGTACGTCGGGCTTTGTTAGGGATGGCGATCAGTGAAAACAATATCCAAAGCTCAAGCTATAATTTGTATCCTGACTATGAAAACGTCAACGGTAAAAATAAGCAAAAAGGCTATGCTTTGAATACTACTTTACGGATCAAGGTTGACGATTTGAAAAAACTTGGTGATATTATTGATAAAACAGTCCAGGAAGGTGTGACGAATGTTAATCAGGTAAGCTTTGCTTTAAGTGAAGAAAGCAATGTGCAGCGTCAGCTTTTAGCGGCTGCTGTTGATAACGCCCGTGCTAAGGCTGCTATCGTAGCTAATGCCGGCGGCCGTAATCTTGGTGAAATGCTTAGTGCAGATATCAGTGATTATAACGGTGAGACCATGGTTGCGGCTGGAACGAATTATAAACGTTCTTTAGCGGCCGATGTGGCAGCTCCTACACAACTGATGCCGGGAACTTTAAAAATTGACGCCAGTGTTGAAGTGACTTTTAAACTTAACTAACTAAATAAATAAAAGCCTGCCGCTTAAAGCAGCAGGCTTTTATTTATTTAGTTTTATTTTTAGGTAATTCATAGACTTCCAAAGCATGCAGCAATGCAGACGAGCCGGGTTTGTATTCGTTGCACATATGTTGCCAGGCAGCGAAGTTTTCCAGTTCTTTGCCCCAGTAAAAACAATCATCTTCGCTATAGCAGGCGGCAACAAGAGAAGCTTTTGCATCGACAGGGGTTTTTCCCATATCATCCGTAAAGACAATAAAAACTTTTTCGTCTTCGAAATCCATTCCATAAATAACAATATTTTCTTCCTCTGTTGCCGATTCCCAGCAACCAAGCTGTTCAAATTCTTTTGCTAACCCAGCCATGATATTACCTCGCTTTTTTATTTCTACAATCATCTTATTTATAGAATAGCCCATTTTTCAGTATTTGTCTATGTATGTTACTGATAAAAATGCCTGCAAAGTTCGGCGCAGTATAGTATAATAAACCAAAGAGTACAAATGAAAGGTGCGAAGCAATAGCCATGGAAAAGCGCAAAGCAAGCGAAATAATGCAGGTCGAATTTATTTGCCCTAAGTGCGGCAAACATCTGGCCTGGGCTGTCCGGACAGCTAGTATGAGCTGCCCTAGTTGCGGCAAATGGGTAACAGATAAAAACAGAAAACAAACACCGGCCGATGCTTTGATGCCTATTGACAGCGATCAACTGGTACTTTTTTAGATTTTTGAAAGAGGGGACATGAAAGTATGCAAAAAATCTGGCAGGAAGCAGAAGCGCTGCAGACCGAATTAGTCGAACGCCGTCGTGATCTACACCGTCATCCGGAAACTGGCTGGACGGAATTCAGAACGGCTTCAATAGTAATTAAGGAGCTACAGGCTCTGGGGTATGAAGTTTATATGGGCGATGACGCCTTAGTTGAAGAGGAAATGATGGGGCTGCCCGTAACAGAAGTGCTGGAACAGGCTATGGTACGTGCTGTCAGTGAAGGTGCCGATGCAGACTTAGTTGAAAAGATGCGGGGTGGTAAAACCGGTGTCGTGGGTGTGATGAAATTTTCCCGACCTGGTAAAATAGTAGCTTTTCGTTTCGACATGGACTGTAATGATGTCGAAGAGTGTGATACTGCTGATCACCGGCCTTTAGAAAGCGGCTTTCAGTCATTACATGCAAAAGAAATGCATGCTTGTGGACATGACGGCCATGTTACTATTGGATTGGGTTTGGCCAAACTGATATCGGAATATAAGGAAGAAATGGCAGGTACGATTAAACTTATTTTTCAGCCTGCTGAAGAAGGTGTACGTGGTGCTCGCGCTATGGTAGCCAAAGGTATTGTCGATGATGTCGATTATATGTTCGGCGGGCATATCGGCTTCAAAGCCACAAAATCTGATTCTCTGGTCTGCCTGACAGGAGGTTTTCTGGCAACTACAAAGCTGGATGCCAGTTTCAAAGGTGAATCAAGCCATGCTGGTGCAGCGCCTGAAAGAGGACGGAATGCCCTTTTAGCAGCTGCTGCATCATGTATTGCGCTGCACTCTATTTCCCGTCATGGGCAGGGGGCATCCAGGATTAATGTAGGTGTCTTGCAGGCTGGAACCGGACGTAATGTTCTTCCTGATGTCGGGCTTATAAAGATGGAAACTCGCGGTGCCAATACAGAAATTAACGAATTTATGGTAACTGAAGCCCGTCGTATGATCAAAGCTTCTGCCGATATGTATAATGTCGACGTAACTGTAAGTGAAGCGGGAGGTGCGCCAGCCTGTGTGGCTGACCATGAATTGGGAGCCGAAATCAAGGCGCTTGCTGAAGCTTGTGGACAGTATGGTCAAGTCGTTGATTATATGGATTTAGGTGGCAGTGAAGATTGTTCTTATTTTATGGAAAGAGTACAGCAGAACGGCGGACGTGCAGCTTACCTGATGTATGGTACTGAAATTGCAGCCGGACATCATAACAGCTGCTTTGATTTTGATGAAAAGTGCCTTTATAAAGCGGTGGCCATGCTTACGGAGCTTGCTATTGCCTATACTAACAAATAAGAAAGGGCTCGCATAGCGGGCTCTTTTAATATAGGTAAGATTTTTATCGTGATTAAGTTATTAAAATAACACGCATTTGTCACAAAGGTTTGCTATAATATAAAAAGTACGAACCTATGAGAGGAGTTGTGATCATGAAATTACAACGCACATTTATTTTAACTTTAGTTTGCTTATTTACACTGGGATTAGGGATCGTCAGTGCGACAGAGCCGGAAAAAATTTATCCTAGTCCGGTACGTGACGTGATGGCCACTACCGGTGAAATAATTGCTGTTGACGGTGATAAAGTGACAGTAAAAGGCGATGGCAATTATCCTGTAGCCACAGTTATCGTAACGGATAAGACATTGCTTATCGATGGTAAAGACGGAGATCTGAAAGGTGATCGCGCCCTGAAAAAAGGCCGTAAAGTAACAGCTTATTATTCCAGTAAAATGACCCGCAGCTATCCGCCTCAAGCGGAAGGATTTGCTATTGTTTTTGGGAAAAACAATGAAAAACAAGGTAAGTATATGCATGTTGAAAAAGTTACTCCAAGTGAAAACGGAGAATCTGTGCGTTTGCTTAATTCAAACCGCGATATCATCGTAACGGTCAGCAAAGATGTTTATGAAGATTATCAGAATATCAAAGAAGGTGACCGTATCATGGCATGGTACAGTATCATGACCATGAGCCTGCCAGGTCAGACCAATGCTACCAAGGTAATTGTATTACCTTAAATAGTACAGTTTCAATGGGAAAGAGGGTTCATTGATGAAAATTTTTATGGATACCGCTGATGTCGACGAAATTGTCGGTATGGCGGAGTTGGGTATCGTTTATGGTGTTACTACTAATCCCAGCTTGATTGCTAAGAGCGGTCGTACACAGGCTGAAGTAATTCCTGAAATCTGCAAATTGGTAACGGGTCCTGTCAGTGCTGAAGTAATCAGCACCGAATGTGCTGGTATGGTGCGTGAAGCGCGTCAGCTTGCCCAGATAGCCGATAATATTGTTGTTAAGATACCATGTATTGCCGAAGGCTTAAAAGCAGTAAGAATACTTAGTGCCGAAGGTATCAAAACTAATGTCACACTGGTTTTCAGCTTGTCGCAGGCAATCCTGGCTGCCAATGCCGGAGCCTCTTATGTCAGTCCTTTTATTGGCCGATTAGATGATATTGGTGAAGACGGCGTGCAGCTTGTTGCCAATATGGTGAAAATATTTAAGCAGTATGGCTTGAAGACAGAAATCATTGCGGCCAGTATCCGCAATCTTGACCATGTAAATCAGGTTATGCTGGCAGGTGCGCAGATTGCAACAATTCCTACCAATGTGCTGGAACAAATGTTGCTGCATCCGCTGACAGACAAGGGCCTGGAAAAATTTTTGCAAGACTATAAAAACAGTTTGTGATAACTGCTGGGGAAATTTATACTTATGAAAAAATTTTTAGGAAATCTTTTAGCCGCATGTATGTGCGGCTTTCTTGTAAATGTTCCTGTGACAGGTTTTACTCAGGCTGTCTGGCCTGAACAGGGCGTTCCTGATTATCAGGAACTGCGGGCTAAGGTGAAAGCTGAGGGCCCGAAGTTACTGTTTTCTGACAGTCCGGAAATGGTTTATGAGACTGGTATTTTATATCGTGACACACTGCAAGGTGAAGGTCGGTTGTTTTTTCATCATGTCAATGGTACAAGTAAATTGAAGAAGCTTGCGATCATTGTTAAAAATAACGGGCTGCGACCTGTAAATTTTTTGCAGTGACACGCAGTGGTATAGACGGTCCCAGTCATGACTACCAGGCGGTTGGCAAAAAATCTCAGGAATATTATTTCGAGGAACAAAAATCAAAAAACAGTACGCTTGGCTTTGGTAAAACGCTGGAGCTTTTAAGTGGCGAAGGAATGTTGTTGCCCACCGATCAATTGTTGACCGGTACTATCGACTTTTTTAGTGACCGACCGGTTGAAGTAACAGTGTTGATGTGCGATCCGAAAACAGATATTGAACTTTTTTCTGCTTTGGCCAAACAGCTGCCGATTGATGAGCATCCGCTGCGTGGTACTTTTGTCAAAGCTGATCTAAACTATAAACTTCAGCATTCTATTGATACTGAAGCTGGCGTCGGTTATGCTCTGCTTTTGGCAGACAGCCAGACTGGTGAATATCTGCGCGGTACTGATGCAACTACCGGCCTGCCTGCTGAAAATTATGGTAATTACGGGGTAATTTATAATATTGATTATAAATTAAAAGGCGATAAACCCTATGAACTTTGGCTCAATCCCTGGGGTGGGATGTTCGCTGGCGTAGGGGTTAGAGCAGGGCGGCCAAAGGAAAATCATTAATATTCCAGAGAGCCCAGCCTTTGGCCGTTTAGGAGAAGAAGGATTTTGCATAGCCAGGCTTGAACCAAATAGTGAAGGTCGCTTCACTTGGTCACCGCCTGGTGCATCAAATTTGCCGATCAGGCTTTTCTGGTTACCTTCGGATTATGAAGCACCATACCTACATGATTGAGAATAAGCTAAAAGCGCAATGTTTATAACATTGCGCTTTTTTATATTTTAAATGATATCGTTTATCCAAGCTGCCGGTGAAATCGGCAGCTTTTTTTAGTAAAAGTAGTTTTTGCAAGACTTCTCAAACTAAAATATACAGCAAAAGTAAAAATGTCTTGCGGGGGGGGACGAATGTGATATTATATCAAAAATAACTTATAAACATAATATTAAATATAAAGGTTAATAAATTACAAAAAAGAGAATAATTTAAAATATCAAGAATAAAAAACAAAGTTTGTTACAGTAAATAACTGAAAAATTTACAATGGCAGCAAAAAATTTGGGGAAATTTTTTTATATGTTGCAACTTTTATTTCAAGAAAGGTGAGAGGGTTATGAAAAAAACACAGTTTAACAACAAAAAACAAGATTTATTGCAGAAAAAAGTAATGTATTCATTGCTGGCTGCCGGTTTCTTTTGCAGTATAGGCATTGCTAGTACTGCAGTAGCGGCTGTTGCCAGTGAAAAAGTCATCAATGGGGATATGCCGTCAGGTCTGGAAACGAATACAGAATATGTCAATATTACTGGCGGCAGCCGTATCACAGGTACAGTTAAAGTTATCAATGATGCCGATAATCAGACTGGTGCCCATGGCAGTGCTTTAAGTATACGTACCGATGAAGCTATTATTATTGACGGTGACGGACATGTAGAAATTCGCACTTATAATGATAATTCTTATGCACATACCAATGCAGTCAGACTGCATAACGATGGTGCCAGCCTCCTAATAGACAAAGCAGGTTATAACGTTACCATGGCTTTGGATGCTGCTGGCGGGCAAAGTACTAAATATGATGAAGTAGCTGGGATCTATGTTGCCAACAATAATCAGAACGTTGTTATAAATGCGGATAATATCAATTTTGAAAACAATGGCTATAATCGCGGCTACGGCATTTGGACAGGAGCTTCAGCTACAAATTCTCAGATAACTATTAATGGTAATACAAATTTCTCGGATTCGGCTTCTGCGACAGAAGCCTATGCTATTCGTCACGATCATGGCAGCACTGTTATCAACGGCGATACAAATATAAATATGGTCGGTGCCGGTGGTTCTGGATTACGTGCTATCAATGGTACGGTTGAATTCAATGGTAATACGGTTATCAATTTAAGCGGTGATGTGGCATATATAGATCGTTATGTGCCAGCATTCGGCATTTGGAACGGCGCTACCCCCTATGGCGTTACTCCAACTACCGGCGCACATGTTAAGCTTACCGGTAACACTCAGATCAATACAACCGGAGCTGGCAGCGCTGCAGTAGTAACTGAACTGGCAGGCGGTACTACAGAATTTTTTGGTAGTACTAAAATAACTACTGCCGGTGACAGCGGAAAATGGGGACGAGGAAGCGGTAGTGATATAGGAGCGCATGGCGTTTATAATAAAGCCGGCACTACAAATTTCCACGGTAACCTGTTTATAGATACTACAGGGCAGGACGCAACGGCAATTCATGCGCTTAGCGGACAGGTTAATCTTAATCATTACAGTGACGGCACAGAGGCACTGGCTGTTATTACTACAGCTAAAGATAATGCCCATGGTATTTATAATAATAAAGCTGTTGTAAATGCTGAATCGCATGTTAATATTTTTACTGCTGGTGCCGCGGCGTCGGCAGTTAAAGTGGATGGTGCAAGTACGACAACATTGAATGGACGCAACTACCTTACAACATCTGGTGATAAGGCACACGGCATCGAAGTATATGCTGCCGCATCATCTAAAGGCAGTGAAGAAAAAGCAGCCCAAGTGAAGGTTGGTAGTGATTCTACCGTTTATACTCAAGGGAATCAGTCACATGGTGTTTATACCGATATGCTGGATGCGGAGATTTCTTTAGGTGATGATATTAGCGTAACTACTAAAGGCAGTGGCTCACATGGTATTTATGCCTCCCGTGGTGTTATTGAAACAGGAGACGGATTACGGCTCAGTGCACAGGGAACAGGTTCTCATGCTGCCTATGCCGACTCTGCCGACGGCAGTATCAAATTTAACGGCGGAGCTGATATCAGTGCAGCAGATCCGGACAGTTATGCTGTTTATGCTGATAAGAGTGGGAAAATAGAAGGGATTACCGCTGACAGCAGATTTACTGTTCTTGGTAATATGCTTGCTGATAACAGCGGCAGTATAGAACTGTTTATGGCGGCGAACTCGCTGTTCACAGGTAAGTCGGAAACAGAAAATTCCGGCATTATAGACCTTGATATGACCGACAGCATGTGGCGTATGACAGGATCGTCTTCACTGACAAATTTTACTAACAATAAATCAGTAGTGGATATGACGAAAGACGGAGGTGTGTTCAGCAGTCTCACTACTGAAAATCTCAGTGGTAATGGCGGTTATTTTGTTTTGGATATTGATGGAACGACCAATGTCAATAACAGCGATCGTATTTATGTGACCGATACTTTTGATGGTACGCATGCGATCGCCTTAAATGAAATCACCGGTCTTTATACAGGTACAGAGGCTGAAAATACGGTACTGGCAAGCGTAAAAAACAATAACGGGATATTTACTGCAGTTGATGGAGAAGGTACACTGTACTATCAGCGTTACGAGCTGGATAAAAAAGATAATACGTATGACTCTAATTATACTACTGACTGGTATTTAAAAGCTGTGACGACCGTTGATCCTGAAGAAAAGCCGACACCGGGTGTAGATGGTGCGGTATCAGCCGGATCCTTAGCTTATTATACATGGCTTGATCATGATCAGTTGATGAAAAGGTTGGGAGACTTACGTCATAATGGCGTGGATGAAAAAGGTGTTTGGCTCAGGGTCAAGGGCGCAAAAATAGGGCGCAGCGGTAATTTTGGCTTCAAAAATAAATATACTCATTATGAATTAGGCTACGATGAAGTAATGAAGGAAAAGCAAAATTATACGCGGTACGGCGGTGTATCTATTAGCTATGCTGATGGTGATGCCAGTTACTCCCGCGGCAGTGGTGATAATCACAGTCGGGCTATGAATTTTTATGTTACTGAAATGGGTAATAAAGGACATTATCTGGATGTAGTATTAAGGTTCCACCATATTGATACCAATTTTAAAATGTTTGATGAAAACGGTAAAAAAATACGCGGTGATATGCACAATGTCGGTATTTCGTTGAGCAGTGAATATGGCCGTAAGAAAATGATTGATGATAAAGGTTGGTATATAGAACCACAGGGGCAGCTGACCATTGGTTATTTAGGCGGTGATAACTATACTACCAGTAATGGCATAAGCAGTACGCCAGGGCGGAATTCGCAGTGCTTTAGGGCGCATAGGTTTTAACTTGGGCAAGGATATCGATGAGAAAACGAATATTTATTTAAAAGCCAATCTGCTGCATGAATTCGGCGGCGGTTACCACGCTGCGATGGCTGATAACAGCGGCAGCCGGATAAAGATAGACCGCAGTTTTAAAGATACATGGTTTGAGTATGGTATTGGAGCGGCTATCCAGACAGGCACGAATAATCATGTTTATCTGGACTTTGAACGCAGTGCCGGCGGCGATTTCAAAAAAGATTGGAGCTGGAATGTTGGTGCACGCTGGACTTTCTAACAATTTGTTAAAATAATATCTGCTTTTCGGCAGAACATTGCAACCCTCTGCTCTGTTTGGAAATATTCCCCGAGCCAGGGCTGTTATTTAATAACGGCCCTGGCTTTGTTTATAAAAACGTAACTGAGAAACGATGCGGAAGTTTTCAGAGAAAAATTCAGTAATGAAACGGTTCCTTTAGTTGTATTTATTAGGAATATGCCGTTTATGCAGGACGTAAGCACAAATATTATTGCAGCTATAGTTGTTTTAAACAGAGTAAGTGTTAGATAATAAAAACATCCAGCTCCTTTTAAGAAGCCGGATGTTTTTTATTTAAATCCAAGTATTTTACCAAGATTATAGACAATGAAAGCGACGATCCAGGAGGTGATTATCTGGTAGGACATGATATAAAATGTCTCCGTCGTAGAATTCATTTCGCGTCTGATTGCGGCGAGAGCTGCTATGCAGGGGGGATAAAGCAGAGAAAAAGTTAGGAAGCTTAGAGCAGTCAGCGGTGTAAAGATACTTTGCAGCGCTGTACCGGGTATATCGCCGTCTCCTCCCATCAGGACAGATAGAGTACTGATGACAACTTCTTTGGCTGTTAGACCGGTAACAAGTGCCGTTGCAGCACGCCAGTCGCCGAATCCAAGCGGAGCAAAGAATGGTGCAATAAAACTGCCTATACCGGCCAGCATACTGTTTTCGGGATTGTCTACCATATAGAATCTGGTGTCAAAGCTTTGCAGCAGCCAGATGACGATGCTGGCAACGAAGATAACAGTAAAGGCTTTGTATAAGAAGTCTTTGGCCTTGCTCCACATATGCAGCATGATATTGCGGGCTGTTGGCAGACGATAGGCGGGCAGCTCCATAACAAAAGGAACGGGCTGACCGTTATAAACAAAGGTTTTTAAAAGCAGTCCTGAAGCGATTGCAATGAAGATTCCCAATAAATACAAGAACATCATAACCGCGGCTTTGTTATCGGCAAAAAAGGCTGATATAAAAACACCGTAGATCGGCAGTTTAGCACTGCAGGACATAAATGGTGTGAGAATCATGGTCATTTTGCGGTCACGTTCGCTGGCAAGGGTACGTGTGGCCATAATGGCCGGGACGCTGCAGCCGAATCCTATCAGCATAGGAACGAATGAAGAACCGGATAGGCCAATTTTTCTCAGCAGTTTGTCCATAACAAAGGCAATCCGGGCCATATAACCACTGTCTTCAAGCATGGATAGAAAGAAAAAAAGTGTAACAATAGTTGGCAGGAAGGAAAGGACGCTCCCTACACCTGTAAAAATACCGTCAATAATGAGGGAATGGATAGGTGCACTGAGGCCGATTGCAGTAAGACCCAGATCGGCGGCTTCAGTAACGGAACTGATGCCGATTTCGAGCCAGTCGCTTAATGCGGCGCCGATAACATCGAAGGTGAGCCAAAAAATGGTGAAGATAGTCAGCAGGAAAATAGGTATTGCAAAATATTTATGGGTCAGATAATGGTCGATTTTGACTGACCTGATCTGAGCAATTGTTTCCTGTGGTTTATGGACGGCGTAGGAACATAATTCTTCAATATAAGTGTAGCGCATATCGGCCAGCGCCGCTTCTTTATCTGTATCTAAAGCTATTTCCAAGTCTTTGGTGACATGGTCAATAATATCCAGCTCGTTGGCTGTCAGTTCAAGCTCTTTTACCAGTGGTTCATCGCCTTCAATGAGTTTTGTTGCCGAAAATCGCAGCGGCAGTCCTTTGCTGCGGACTTTGGCTTCGATCAGGTGGGCGATAGAATGAATTGCCATATGAGTGACGCCTGAACAAAAGTCGAGTCGTTCAGGCATTTTTTTATCATGAGCGGTTTTCTGGGCGCGTGAAAGCAGTTCGTCAACGCCGGCACCTGAATTGGCTGTGATTGGGACGACCGGTACGGTAAGGCGGTCTTCTATTTTTTTGATATCGATAGAACCGCCGCTGGCCGTAAGTTCATCCATCATATTCAGGGCCATGATCATCGGGGTGTTGAGTTCGATGAGCTGCAGGGAAAGATAGAGACTGCGTTCAATATTGGTAGCGTCGATAACGTTGATGATGATATCAGGTTTGCTGCGTAAAAGCAGGTCACGGGTCACGATTTCTTCCGAGGTATAGGGCGACAGCGAATAAATGCCCGGCAGATCAATGACGGTGACATCTTTATTGTTCAGCAGGCGGCCTTCTTTTTTCTGGACCGTGACGCCGGGAAAGTTGCCGACGTGCTGATTGCTGCCGGTCAGATAGTTGAAAAGTGTGCTTTTGCCGCAGTTTTGGTTGCCGACGAGGGCGAAGGTAAGGCTCATGGTTCCTCCGGTGCAACGGTGATCTTATTGGCGTCATCCAGCCTTAGAGTGAGCTCATAGCCACGCAGAAAAATTTCGATCGGGTCGCCTAAGGGGGCTTTTTTACGTACCATGACTTTGGTTTTGGGGGTCAGTCCCATATCTAAAAAACGGCGGCGCAGGATTCCTTCACCGCCGACAGTAGTGATAGTTGCTTTTTGACCAATGGCAAGTTTGTCTAATGTTAGTGTTTGCATATGGACCTCGATAGATGTTTTATTATTGAAGCTGCTTGTGTTGGAGCGGTTAACTGCTGCCTAAATTATACGTCGCCTGCTTCCCGGTTGTCAATGAAGCTGATTCCTTTATGAATTATCTGATTTGTTTAAGTACTATTTTATGAAAAAAACTTATCGATATTGATTTCGCAATTTGCAAAAACAGTTACTGTCCGGACTGGTAAAAATGCTGTTTGTGCAGGTGAAAAAACAGTGAAAATGCTTGACAATGATTTAATTGGGTGTATAATTCTAATTAAGAATAAGTTTCGATAGGAGAGGTATATATGACTAAGAGAAATACTATCCAAAGGCAGTTAGTTATAGCTGCCGTAAGATTTTTAGCAGATCACCCCACTGCCGAAGAAGTGTATGACCGTATTACTATGGAATATCCTGATATAAGCAAAGGCACTGTGTACAGAAATCTTAATTCGCTGGTAGAAAGCGGCCTGTTGGGCAAGGTTTCCGTACTAAGCGGCGCTGATCGTTTTGACCATATCCTGACCAGGCATTATCACATAAAATGTACTCATTGCGGTATGTTTATGAATGTTGAGGATATGGACTATATAGAAGGGCTGGACGAAAAAGTAGGCGAAGTCACCGGTTTTAAAATGGAAGACCATGACATCGTGTTTAACGGCGTCTGTCCTGAATGTCAAAAGCTGGAAGCCAAGGAGAAGAACTAAGAACGTACGCCCGCAACGGGTTGTATATAAAAAAATTATTGTTTTAAAGGAGGAGTTTCCAATGGAATTTAAAGGAAGTAAAACAGAAGCTAATTTGCATACCGCGTTCGCAGGTGAGTCTGAAGCGAGAAATAAATACACTTATTATGCTGGTATCGCTAAAAAAGAAGGCTATAATCAGATCGCTTCTATTTTTGAAGAAACTGCAGGTAACGAGAAAGAGCATGCTAAGATCTGGTTCAAAATTTTAATGAGCGGCGGTATTCCGCATGCCAGCCTGCCCGATACTATGGCTAACCTGAAAGACGCTGCAGCCGGTGAACATTATGAATGGACCGACATGTATGCAGGTTTTGCAAAGGAAGCAAGAGAAGAAGGCTTTGATAAAATCGCTTTCCTTTTTGAAGAAGTTGCCAAAATCGAGAAAGAGCATGAAGAAAGATATCTGGCACTGCTCGCCAATATCGAAAATGACAGAGTATTCAAACGTGAAGAAAAACAGGTTTGGATCTGCAGCAACTGTGGCAGAATTGTTGTTGCTGAAAAAGCTCCGGAAAAATGCCCGGTCTGCGACCATCCGCAGGGCTATTTTGAACTGAGAAGCACCAATTACTGATACTAAAAAGATTTAAACTTCCGCAAGCTAAAGCTTGCGGAAGTTTTTTTTATATAATTTCTTATATATTAGTAAAAAAATGTTGTAATTTCACAAAAATGAGGTTATAATGGTGAAAAGTGGAGCAAAGTGGAGGAAGGAGTGTCTCAAAATGTTAATGGGCGAGTTTCAACATAACCTTGATGCAAAGGGACGCCTTTTTATGCCTGTAAAGCTCCGCGAGGCTTTGGGAACAAAGTTTGTTTTAACAAAAGGGCTGGACGGCTGCTTATTTGTTTATGATCTTGAGCAATGGCGGCTTTTAGAAGCAAAGCTCAATTCTTTACCGATGACCCGTAAGGGTGCCCGTGATTTTAACCGTTTCTTTTTTGGCGGTGCTGCCGAAGGTGAGTGCGATAAACAGGGACGGGTACTTTTACCTGTTAATCTGCGCGAGTTTGCAGGACTGGATAAAAATGCCGTTATTGTCGGCGTTGGCAACAGGGCTGAGATCTGGGACGCAGAACGCTGGAACGCATATAACGAAGAAAATGCCGAAGATGTGGGCGAATTAGCGGAACAGTTGGCAGATCTTGATTTAGGAATCTAAGGACAGGCGGCCATGATAATGGAATTTGTACATAAAAGTGTATTGCTGGAAGAGAGCATCAACTGGCTTATAACTGACAAAGATGGAATTTATGTGGACTGCACCATGGGTGGTGCGGGACATTCCAAAGGGTTTGCCATGCAGCTCAGTTCGCGGGGCACGCTGGTCGCTATTGATCAGGACGATGACGCGATTGCAGCTGCAAGTGTTAGATTGCAGGGACTGCCTTGTAAAATAAAAATCGCTAAGTCAAATTTTAAGAATTTCGACGATGTTTTAGATGGCTTGGATATTGATAAGATTGACGGAATTTTTTTTGATCTTGGTGTATCTTCTTATCAACTGGACACACCGGAGCGTGGATTTTCGTATATGCATGATGGTCCTTTGGATATGAGGATGGATAAAGAAAGTAAAAAAGATGCTTATTATATAGTTAACCGTTACAAAGAAGAAGAACTGGCGGATATTATTTACCGTTATGGTGAAGAACGCTGGAGTAAAAGAATAGCTCAGTTTATCGTTAAGGAACGGTCTGAAAAGCCTATTAAAACTACCTTTGAACTTGTGAATGTGATCAAAAAGGCAATTCCCAAGGGAGCGCGGCAGGATGGTCCGCATCCTGCAAAACGTACGTTTCAGGCAATCCGTATTGAAGTGAATGATGAATTGAATATTTTGGAAAATGTTGTAACGCAGGCGGTCGAACGTTTGAAAAGCGGCGGGCGTATAGGAGTGATTACATTTCATTCTTTAGAAGATAGGATAGTGAAACAAACACTGGCACAGCTGGCGAAAGGGTGTATATGTCCGCCGCAGCTTCCAGTTTGTGTTTGCGGCAGAAAGCCGCTTGTAAAAAAAGTGGGGAATATAGTTCCCAGCGATGCGGAAATAGAGGCGAATCCGCGTTCGCGCAGCGCACGGTTACGTTATGCGATCAAACGCTGATTTGGAGGGTGGAGCATGTTAGCACGTAAGTATGATAACTACGCATGGGAAGAAATTGAATATGAGAGACCTGTAGAGCGGGTTCGCAAAGTCAAAAAAGTTGACTATAAACTTGTGCGTCGCCGTGCTGCCGTGTTAGTACTGCTCGTGATGGTGGCTTATTTTGCTGCGGTCGCACGCAGCGAAAGCCTGGTCCGTACAGGTGATGAGCTTGTTGCATTGAAGCAGCAGGAAGCTACGTTGCTTTTAAAAAATTCGGAAATAAAAATTGAAGTTGAGCAGCTGAAGGGGCCGGAAAGAGTCACCAGTATAGCTGAAAAACAATTGGGTATGACAGTTGCCCGTAATAATATCTATGTGAAGGCTGATAGCCGTAAAGTTGCTTATGACGGCTATGCTTATGCAAAATAATCGTTTCATAGCCTTCTTATTAAAAATATGCTATAATATATGAAGATTTTAGAAGGCAGCCTGTATATAGGCTGCCCTTTCACTTTTGGAGGTATGCTATATGCAAAAGCTGTTAGAAGAAATCGTTGCTGTACTGCCTGAAGTACAGGTTGTTGGTGACTGCGATAAAATCATTAAGGATATAACTGCTGATTCGCGCGAAGTGAGAGAAGGCAGTTTGTTTATATGTCTGAAAGGGGCACATGTGGATGGGCATAAATACTTGGAGCAGGCTGCTGCATCTGGTGCCGGTGCAGCTTTGGTTGAGGATGTTCCAGAGGTATGTCCTGATGGATTGACGCTTTTAAAGGTGGCTGATACCCGATTGGGAATGGAAGTTATCGCTCCCTTTTTCTATGATTATCCAGGTAAAACTATGCGGATGATAGGGGTAACGGGAACGAATGGTAAAACCACTACTACCAATATTGTGCGTGCTATTTTACGTAAGGCCGGATTTAAGGTTGGGCTTATAGGAACTATCAATATAATGATCGAGGACGAGGCTATTGTAGCTCATAATACTACTCCAGACGTAGTAGATCTGCAGCGTGCTTTATACAGAATGAAAGAAGCCGGATGCGAGTATGTGGTCATGGAGGTTTCGTCGCATGCACTGGCACTTAATCGTGTTGCCGGCTGTGAATATGACACTGCTGCTTTAACCAACATAACGCAGGATCATTTGGATTTTCATAAAACACTGGAAAACTATCGCGATGCGAAAGGGCTGTTGTTTGAACATTTGCATGAAGGTAAAAAAGAGAATAAAACAGCAGTTTTTAATATGGATGATGCAAGTTCGCCGATTTTATGCGACCGCACAAAAACAAGAATACTGACTTATGGCGAAGGACGTAATAATGATATTTATCCGTTGTTTTTTAAAGTTGAGGCTAAACAAATGCGGTTACAGCTGCATACGCCGGTGGGCGAGATGGATCTGCTTTTAAAAATTACGGGTGAATTTAATGTTTACAATGTTATGGCGGCTGTGGCTATTGCGTTGGCAGAACAAATTGATAAAAAAACTATTGTTGATGTTTTAAATGGTTTCGACGGTGTTCCTGGACGTTTCCAGTTAGTGGAAGCAGGACAGCCGTATACTGTTATTGTTGATTATGCTCATACTCCTGATGGTTTGGAAAATGTGCTGAAAACTGCTCGTAGTATTACGGAAGGCAAACTGTGGGTAGTATTTGGCTGCGGTGGTGACCGTGACAATAAAAAAAGGCCTATTATGGGAAGGATCGCTTTGGAGCTGGCAGATAGGGTCGTAGTTACTTCTGATAATCCGCGTACTGAGGATCCGGCAGTTATCATTGACGAGATTGCAGAGGCGCTGAAGGATGTTCCGGAAGGGAAGAGTGTGGAATTGATTGCAGAGCGCAGAGACGCTATTTATCATGCCTTGTCTGAGGCTGCTGCGAATGATGTAATTATGATCGCCGGTAAAGGCCATGAAAACTATCAAATTCTGGCAGATAAAACTATTCACTTTGATGATCGTGAAGTAGTGCAGGAATACTGGAAGAAAAGGTGATTGTATGTTGAGCTTGCAGGAAATAATAACGGCAACAGGTGGACATTGTGAAAATATGCAGGAGCTTATTTTCACAGGGATTACGACTGATTCGCGGATTGAAAGCAGTGGTGAATTGTTTCGTAGCTTTGTGTGGTGAGCGTTTTGACGGTCATGCTTATTGTAAAATGGCGTTGGAACATGGAGCGGCGGCAGTGCTGGTGTCAAAGCCTGTGCCTGAACTGCCCTCTGAAACTGTAATTATTACTGTTGAGGATACGCTGCTTGCTTATCAGCAGATAGCGCATGCATACAGAATGAGTAATAAAAATTTAAAGGTGGTTGCTGTTACTGGTTCTAATGGTAAAACTTCTACTAAGGATATGATTGCTGCCTGCTTGTCGACTAAGTTTAAGGTGATCAAAACTCAGGAAAATTTTAATAATGAAATTGGTTTGCCAAAAACATTGCTGAGCGTTAAGGCTGATACAGAGATTGCTGTTGTCGAAATGGGAATGCGCGGCTTGGGTCAGATTAGGGAATTATGCGATATTGCAAAACCTGATGTAGCAGTTGTGACTAATGTTGGTGAAACACATATGGAGCTTCTGGGAAGTATGGAAAATATTGCCAGAGCAAAAAGTGAGCTAGTTGAAGATCTGACACAGGAACAATTGGCGGTGCTGAATGCTGATAATGAATATGTTGCAGCAATGGCGGATAAAACTAAGGCACAGGTTGTTACTTATGGGTATTCAGGTAAAGCTACTTTCCGCGGTGATAATGTGGTAACAACTGCTCATGGGAGTGTATTTACCTGCATTGACAGCAGATCAGGAGAACGTACGGAAGTGAATATGCCATTTATTGGTGAACACAATGTACAAAATGCTTTGGCAGCGATTGCAGTGGGTGCTGCTTTTGGTGTAAAATTAAATAATAGTGCTAAAGCTTTAATGACAGCAAAACTGACAGGCAGCCGTCAGGAAATAGTGCATATAGGTACTATGACGGTAATCAATGATGCCTATAATGCCAGCCCTGCTTCAATGGAAGCAGCGTTAAAAACTTTACATGAAGCAAAGAAAGCTGCCCACGGCGCCCGTACGATTGCAGTGTTGGCTGATATGCTGGAGCTGGGTGATATTTCTTTCGATTCTCATCGCAGAGTTGGTCAGTTTGCTGTTCGCGAAAAGACGGATATGGTAATCGCTTATGGTGATGAAGCAAAAGCTATTGCCGCGGCAGTTGAAGCTTTGGGAGGCAAAGCATATTGGTGTGCTGGCCGAGATGAAGCGGCCAAGCTTTTGGATAGCCTTCTGCAGTCGCATGACATAGTGCTTTTAAAAGGTTCGCATTCGATGCAGGTGGATTCTCTTTTGGAGTTAGTTTTAAAAAATAAACAGCTATAGCTATAAGGTTTGGAGATTGATAGAAAATGGATTACAGCCTTTGGGGAGCATTGGCGACATCTTTTGTGATCTGCGCAGCCAGTGGACCTGTGCTGATACCGCTGCTTCATAAATTGAAATTTGGTCAGAGCATTCGTGACTGCGGGCCGCAGGCACATCAAAAAAAGAGTGGCACACCGACAATGGGCGGGTTGATGATACTGACTGCAGTTCTGGTTGCAGTGCTGGTATGGTGCAAGCTGACGCCGGCAGTTTTGATTGCATTGCTTCTGACTTTTGGGCATGCGCTGATTGGTTTTGTTGACGATTATATTAAAGTGGTAATGAAACGTAATCTTGGGCTTACAGCTAAACAGAAACTGTTTTTACAATTCTTGCTGGCTGGTGCCTATGTTTATTATCTTGAATTGCAGCCGCATGTAAATTTGGGGTTGAATATTCCAGGAACCTCATTGTCAGTTCCCTTGGGAAGCCTATATTACGTACTGGCGTTTTTGCTTCTGGTAGGTACTACGAATGCTGTCAATCTTACTGATGGGTTAGATGGCCTGGCTGCATCCGTAACAGTACCGGTAACGTTGGCTTATGCTTATATTGCTTATCAGTCAGGCAGTATGGACCTCAGTATTTTTGCTTTGACATTGACGGGTGCTTGTTTGGGCTTTTTACTGTTCAATCGTTATCCGGCTAAAGTTTTTATGGGCGATACAGGTTCTTTGGCACTGGGCGGAGGAATTGCTGCGTTGGCCCTGTTGACACGGACAGAGCTGTTGCTGATTATTCTTGGCGGGATTTATGTTATGGAAGCAGCTTCGGTTATTATTCAGGTCGGTTATTTTAAGAAAACAGGCGGTAAGCGTATTTTTCGTATGACGCCTATTCATCATCATTTTGAATTGGGCGGGTGGAAAGAAACAAAGATTGTGCAAGTTTTTGCGGGCAGTAGTTTGCTGCTTGGTTTAATCGGTATCGGGTTATGGTGTTTGGGGAACGGAGGCGGCTGCTAATGACAAAGACGGTTTTAGTATACGGTACTGGCATCAGTGGCTGCGGAGCTGCTGACGCTTTGGCGAAACAAGGCTGCAGGGTGCTTCTATATAGCGATAAGGAAACAAAGATAGATAATGCTTTGCTGGAACTGCTGAAAAAGCAAGGTGGTGGCCTGTACTGCGGCAATGGGGAAACTTTGCTGCAGGAAGTAGAACAGATAGTTTTATCGCCTGGTATTCCTTTGGCTAATCCTTTGACTGATATGGCCGTGCAGATGGGAATAGAGGTCATAAGTGAAGTAGAAGCGGCATACCGCAGTTATCATGGGCATATTATAGGAATTACGGGTACGAATGGAAAAACAACAACTACTACTTTAGTAGGAGAAATGCTGAAAACTTTGCCTGTGCCAACGGCCGTTGGCGGTAATATTGGACAGGCATTGTCTAAGGAAGTTGAGAATTTAGGAGCTGACGCCTGGCTTGCAGCGGAACTGTCTAGTTTTCAGCTGGAAGGTGTGCGTGAGTTTCGCCCAGATGTAGCAGTAATTTTGAATCTGACTCCCGATCATTTAGATCGCCACCATACGATGGAAGCTTATGGTGCGGCGAAGTGTAATATATTTAAAAAACAGCGTGAGAATGATATCGTGATTTTAAATTATGATGATCCTATTATACGCGGCTGGGGCGAATTGGCCCCTTCAAGGGTTTGCTGGTTCAGCCGCAGGGAACAGCTTAATCGGGGCGTATATTTAAACGGAGGTAATTTTACTATTGCCTGGGACAGACAGCTTTATACTGTTTGTCATAAAAAAGACTTGCGTGTATTTGGCGGTCATAATGAAGAAAATGTACTGGCGGCTATTGCGGCATGTTTTTTTGCCGGGGTCACTATTGAAAATATGCGCAGGGTTTTGCTGGATTTCACAGGTGTTGAGCACCGTTTGGAGTATGTGATGACAGTTAACGGTGTACCATATTATAATGATTCGAAAGCAACTAATCCTGATTCGACAATAAAAGCTTTGGAAGCTTTTGACGGGCATATAATTTTGCTGGCAGGCGGACATGATAAAATGACATCTTTGGAACCGATGATGAAATTAGTGCAGGCCAAGGCAGATGTGCTGATTTTATTGGGTGAAGCGAAAGAACGTTTTTATGAAGCCGCCGCAGCAGCAGGCGTAGGCGATATCAGAAAAGTAGAGACAATGGATGAGGCTGTTGAGCTGGCGTATAAGCTGGCTGCTGCGCCACAGGTAGTATTACTGTCACCTGCCTGTTCTTCGTATGATATGTTTGAAAATTTCCCTGCACGCGGCCGTTATTTTAAAAATTTGGTTGCGGCATTGCCAAAGTAAAGGCTAGGAGGAAAAACTGTGAAAGTTATACTTTCTGGCGGCGGTACCGGCGGGCATATTTATCCGGCGCTGACTATTGCCGATCAAATCAAGGCTATCCGTCCTGATGTGGAAATTACCTTTGTCGGGACAAGGCAAGGTTTGGAAAAAGATATTATTCCACGTTACGGTTATAATTTGGAATTTATTGATGTTGCAGGTTTTAAACGCAGTTTAAGTTTAGACACATTGCGTTCAGGCATAAAACTGCTGCATGGGCTTAAAGATGCCTACAGCCTGCTTGATAAGTTGAAGCCGGATTTAGTTATTGGTACTGGCGGTTATGTTTGTGGTCCAATCGTGTTTTTAGCTTCTTTAAAAGGTATTCCCACATGTATTCAGGAACAGAACGCAATGCCTGGTGTAACTAATAAAATTCTGGCGCGTTATGTGAGAAAGGTTTTTTTAGGTTATAGTGAGGCCGAAAAATATTTTGGCGGTTCGTCAAAAAAGATTTTTACAGGGAATCCTATTCGCAGCGAGATCATGCAGAAAAAACGTAAGGATGCTGTTGCTGAGCTTGGGCTTGATGCAAACAAAAAAACTATTCTTGTATCAGGTGGAAGCCGAGGGGCCCGCAGCATCAATAATGCCATGCAGTATGTAGAGCGCGAGCTGTCGGGACGCTCAGATGTGCAGGTGCTGCATGCTACCGGTGAAGTTAATTATGAATATTATATGGCTGAAATGAGGAAGGCCGGATCATTGGACGATAACATTATGATCAGGCCATATCTGCATAATATGCCGGTTGCTTTGGCAGCTGCCGATCTGGCTGTATTTCGGGCCGGAGCTATCGGTTTGGCAGAGTTGACAGCAAAGGGTGTTCCTGCTGTGCTTGTACCATATCCTTACGCTACAGCCAATCACCAGGAATTTAACGCTAAGGCCGTAGAGGCGGCCGGAGCAGCTAAGGTTATTTTGGATAAAGAACTGACAGGCGAAAAATTGTTGGAAGAGATAGAAAAATTACTGATCAACGATAACCAACTGCAGGCTATGAAAAAAGCTGCAAAAAGTTTGGGAAGACCTGAGGCGGCGGCAGAAATCGCGCAGCAGGCGTTGAACTTAGTAAGAAAATGACGGAGGAGGGCTTTTAGTGCTTAAAGGTCTGCAAAACATTCATTTTATCGGTATTGGAGGAGCCGGAATGAGTGCTATTGCGCATGTTTTGCTCAAACGCGGTTATCAGGTATCAGGTTCTGATCTTAATGCCGGTCATATGGGAGCTAAGCTTGCTCAAGAGGGCGCTTTGGTTTACATGGGTCATGCCGAATGTCAGGTCGACGATGTCGACGCCGTAGTTATATCCAGTGCTATCCATCAAAATAACCCCGAACTGATGGAAGCGAAAAAACGTAATTTACCTATTCTGCACAGATCAGATGTGCTGGCAGAGATTCTTAATCATGCTGATGGGGTGGCTGTGGCAGGTGCTCACGGCAAAACTACTACCAGTGCAATGATTTCCTGTATTGCTGCTGCATCGGATATCGATCCGACCATTATTATTGGCGGTGAGGTTGGCAGCTTGGGCGGTAACGCCCGTAATGGGGCAGGACCATATGTGGTAGCTGAGGCTGATGAAAGCGACGGTTCTTTTTTAAAGTTTTATCCTAAGTATGCCATTGTTACAAATATTGAAAACGATCATATGGACCATTATGGCAGCGAAGAAAATATTTATCTGGCTTTTACAGAGTTTTTGTCTAATGTCAAAGACGGCGGTGCAGCAATTTTATGTATGGACAGTCCAAAACTGCGCAAGCTGGCATCAGAAACGACAACTCCTGTTATCAGCTATGGCCTGGAGCATGAAGACGCTCGTTATCAGGCGAGAAACATCCGATACAGTGTCAATGGGACCTGTTATGATTTATATGTAAAAGGAGTTTTCGTCAGCATCGTGGAGCTGATCGTACCAGGACAGCATAATGTGCTTAATTCTTTGGGAGCAATAGCGACGGCACAGGCAATGGGGATACCGATGCAGCAGATTTTACCTGCATTGAAGAAATTCAGCGGTGCTAGAAGACGTTTTGAAACAAAAGGCCGCATTGATGGGATCTGGGTTGTTGACGATTATGCGCATCATCCGACGGAAATCGGTGTTACGTTAAAAGCGGCCAGGCAGACCCAGCCTAAAAGGTTGATTTGTGCTTTTCAGCCGCACCGTTATACCCGCACAAAATTATTATTTGATGAATTCAGCCGATGCTTTGCTGATTGCGATCAGCTGATATTGACGGATATTTATTCTGCAGGTGAATTCCCAATTGATGGTGTAAGTGGGGCTTCACTGGCAGAAGCTGTGACTGAGGCGACACAGCAGCAGGTTACGTTTATTCCTACTTTGCCGAAGTTAGAGGAGTACTTGTTTAAAATTGCCGAGCCGGGAGATTTGATTATGACTGTTGGCGCCGGCGATATTTTTAAGGTCGGTGAAGAGCTTGTTAACGAGCTTGAGAGAGGTAGATAATGATGAATAAAAACGATGTTGTTGCAGTAATAATGGGAGGCCCGTCGGCTGAACGAGAAATTTCTCTGGTTACTGGTGCCGCTATTGCTGGGGCTCTGCGTGAAAAAGGCTACAATGTTGCCGAAATAGATCTGGAACCGAAAAAACTGGCACTGCAATTGGAAGAATGCAGTGCAAAAGTAGTTTTTAATGCTGTACATGGAATGTATGGTGAAGATGGTCGGCTGCAGACTTTACTGGAGATGCTGGAAATTCCCTATACTGGTTCAGGTATGCTTGCAAGTGCGTTGGGCATGGATAAAGCGGCATCTAAACGCATCATGCAGGCCGCAGGTATTGCTACTCCTAAATCGTTGATTTTTGTAAAGGGAGAAACGCATGATTTTTGCGGTGAGATTCTATCTGCTTTTAAAAAGATGCCTGTTGTTGTTAAACCGGCGACACAGGGATCCAGTATTGGTGTTGAGATCGTAAAAAATGATACTGATATTAATTCTGCTATGGAGAAGGCTTTTACTTATTCCCGTGAGGTTGTTGTGGAAGAGTTTATTCAGGGCAAAGAGCTTACTGTTGCCATTATGCAGGATGGGGGCATGGCTGTTGCATTGCCTGTTATCAATATCGTACCGCATTCCGGGGTTTATGATTTTCATTCTAAATATACCAAAGGTGAAACTGAATATTTAGTTCCGGCGCCGCTTGATAAAGAAACGACAAGGCATGTGCAGGAACTGGCTGTTGCAACCTACAAGGTTTTGGGATGCAGTGGTGTTGCGCGTGTGGATGTGATGCTTGATGAAGCAGGTAAAGGCTATGTACTGGAGGCTAATACAGTTCCAGGAATGACTGCTACCAGCCTGGTGCCGAAAGCAGCAGCTGCTGTGGGGATATCTTTCCCTGACTTGTGTGAGAAGATTCTTTTGTCGGCATCTTTGAACGATAAATAGTAAGATCGATACTGCTGATATTGACGAAGTGAGGTGAGAAAGGTGCAGTCGACACGTGAACGTTTGCGAAAAGAGCGGAGAAGGCGTCGGGTGCGCCTTTTGCGTTTCATCTGTTTTTGCATAATATGTGCTGCTTTGCTGGCTGCTGGCTGGCATTGGGTTCGTCAGCCGGGTTTTGCTTTTGGCAGTATTAATGTCGAAGGCAGTGATAAGGTTACGGCTAAAGATATTCTGCAGATCTCTGGTGTGCAGGAGCCTGTTAATTTGTTTGTGATATCACCGTGGCAGGTACAGAAGGCGCTGACTCATGACGTAAGATTCGAGAAGGCTGATGTTTCTTACAGTTGGCCTGGTGTGATGCGCGTGAAGATCACAGAACGGCGCCCGGCAGTATATTTGGCCTGCTCTTATAACGGATATGCAAAGGTAGATTATACCGGCGTGGTGATGGAAGTCAGTGATGGAATCAAGGATGCCAACGCTCCTGTATTATCAGGTATTGTTACAGGTAATATTTACTTTGGAGACAGAATCGGTGAAAAGCAGGTTTTACTGATTTTGGAATTTTTGAGTCAATTGGATCGTGATACTGTGGCGCATATTTCCGAAATTGCTGTAGACCAGCAGAATAATGTTAAGTTCTATCTGCAATATGGTTATCCGATTTTATTGGGTGATGTTTATAAGATTATGGATAAACTTAATTTATTTGTTACTGTTTTTAATGAAATAAAAGCAAAAAACATACAAGCTGAATTTATTGACTTGACATTTACGAAGCCATATATTAAATTGAAACAGTAACATAGCAAGAATTACACGGAGGATAAAATGTTTGCGAACAAACATGCAAAAATTTTAATTGCACTGGTTTGCGCCGTACTCGGTTTTATGTTGGCTACACAGTTTAAAACTACAGAACGACAAAAAACTATTAATATTCAGCGTGCCGAGGATTTGTCTGACCGTTTGAAAGCAGTAGAAAAAGAACGAGATGAATTATCTAAAGAAATGGAAAAGCTGCAGGCAAAAGCAGGTGACGAGGTTGTTGCCAGAGAAATAGTTCGGTTAAAAGCTTTTGCAGGTGATTTGGAAATGCACGGTAAGGGTATCAAACTGGTTTTGGATGACAGTAAGATTGCCAGCAAACCTGGAGAAAATCCTAACTTGTATATTATTCATGATGATGATTTATTAAGAGTTATCAATGAGCTGCGTGCCGCAGGCGCTGAGGCTATTGCCATCAACGGCGAAAGGATTGTTGCGATGAGCGAGATCCGCTGTGCGGGTCCGACTTTATCGGTAAATAACAATCGTTCGGCACCGCCTTATGAGATAAAAGCTATTGGGAATCCTAACAATTTAGAAAGTGCGCTCAAATTGCGCGGCGGCGTTCTGGAAAACTTCAAATTTTGGGGTATCCAGGCCGATTTAAGTCAGTCTGATGATATCGTTATTCCGGCTTTTAAAGGCCGTAAAAGTTTTGAGTATGCCAAAATAGCAGAAGGGCAAGCTTCCGATGCAGAGAAGGAGGCGGCAGAAAAATGATTTTTTATGTTCTTGCTGGTTTGGCGGTAGGCATCTGTGCCGGATTGTATTTCCCGGTTTATATACCGCCTGAATATGGTAAAATGCTTTCTGTAGCTTTGATGGCGGCATTGGATACTGCTTTCGGCGGGATTCGTTCCAGCATGGAAGGGTCTTATGATAATACGGTCTTTATTACGGGATTTTTTACTAACGCTGTGCTGGCGGCTTTTTTGTGCTACGTTGGTATGATTCTTGGTATCGACTTGTATCTGGTTGGTATCCTGATTTTTGGGATGCGCATTTTCCAAAATCTGGCGGCGATCAGACATCTGTTTTTGAAAAAATAAAAAAATTTTTATAAAAAGCAGGAAAAAAGACTATTAATGTTGAATGTAAAATGTCAATGGTTTTGATTTTTCATTTTGACCCAAATACATAAGGGGGAGCACAATACGATGTTTGAAGAATTTGAAGAGAAAAGTTTTGAAAATTTAGCCAATATAAAAGTTATCGGTGTCGGCGGCGGCGGTAACAATGCTGTCAACCGGATGATTTCAGCCGGTGTTCAGGGTGTGGAATTTATTTCCGTAAACTGTGATGCCCAGGCTTTGTTGCTTTCGAAAGCTCCCAACCGTATTCAGATCGGCGAAAAACTGACCAAAGGTCTTGGGGCCGGTGCCAATCCTGAAGTCGGTGAAAAAGCGGCCGAGGAGTCCAGAGATCAGTTGCTGGAATCTCTGCGCGGTGCTGACATGGTTTTTGTAACAGCAGGTATGGGCGGCGGTACAGGTACCGGCGCTGCGCATGTTGTGGCTGAGTGTGCCAAAGAAGTTGGCGCTTTGACAGTCGGAGTAGTTACCAAACCGTTTTCTTTTGAAGGCAAACGTCGCATGACGCAGGCTGAAAACGGTATAGTTAATTTGAAAGATAAAGTTGATACTTTGATCACCATACCTAATGATCGTTTGCTGCAGGTAATTGATCGTCGTACTTCGATGCTTGATGCTTTCCGTATTGCTGATGACGTACTGCGTCAAGGTGTGCAGGGTATTTCTGACCTGATTGGAGTTCCGGGACTTATCAATGCCGACTTTGCTGACGTGAAAACTATCATGTCTGATGCAGGGTCTGCTTTAATGGGTATCGGTACGGCCAAAGGTGAGGGCGGAGCCCGTGCAGCAGCTGAAGCTGCAATCAAGAGTCCGCTTTTGGAAGCTTCTATTGAAGGGGCACGTGGTGTACTCTTTAATATTACTGGTGGTAAAGATTTATCACTGTTCGATGTTACTGAAGCATCTAATATTATTACTGAAGCTGTTGATGCTGAAGCTAATATCATTTTTGGTGCTGTTATTAATGAAGAGTTGGAAGATGAGATCCGTGTTACGGTTATTGCTACCGGTTTTGAGCGTAGAAATCCTGCTGTCGGAGCGCGTGGCGCTTCCCGTCCAAGTTATAACAACAGCTATGCACAGCAGCACAGCAGTGAAAAACAACAGGCTGCTGCTCCTGCGCAGCCGGGACAAGCTCCTTCGTATGGTTCTGGTGTTATCAAACCGCCAACCTCCGATACTGAAATTCCGCCTTGGATTCGCGGTTAAACTTACAAATGCGAACTCCCTTTGCTTATGCAAAGGGAGTTTTTCTATATCTTGGGCATATATGATAGAAATGTGGATGAAAAACACAAGATATTGTTTGAATAAACTGAAAGTTATGATATAATAAAAGCGCTGATATAAATAAAGCTGTAAAAGGAAGTGACGTTATGAAGTGCCCGTTTTGCTCTTATCGTGACAGTCGAGTTGTTGATTCCCGTGCTGTGGATGATGGCGTTTCTATTCGGCGTCGTCGAGAATGTCCTGATTGTGGACGCAGGTTCACTACTTATGAAAAATATGAGGAAACTCCTTTGATGGTAAGTAAAAAAGATGGACGTCGGGAGTTGTTCGACGCTAAAAAACTTTTGAGTGGATTGATCAAAGCTTTTGAAAAGCGGCCTATTTCTTATGAGAAAATCCAGGAAATTGCTGAGCATATCGAACGGGAACTGAGGATGCGCGGAGAAGCAGAGATCAGGAGCGAAGTTATCGGCGAAGCGGTAATGAATCATTTAGAGAAAACTGACCAGATCGCTTATGTACGGTTTGCTTCTGTTTATAGGCAGTTTGCTGACGTTAATAATTTTATGCAGGAATTACAACGTATTATGAAAAACAATGAAAGTATTGATCGGAGTGATAAGGAATGATGATCCGTAAGCGTGACGGCAGGGTTGTGGAGTTTGATGAAACAAAAATCACGGATGCTATTTTTGAAGCGGCTAAATCAGTAGGCGGCGCCGACAGGCAGCTGGCAATGGAATTGACTTTGAATGTTTTAAAAGCCTTAAAAAATGAAAATAAGCAGACTGTTGATGTTGAACATATTCAAGATATTGTAGAAAAAGTACTGATTGAAAGCGGACATGCCCGTACGGCTAAATCATATATTCTGTACAGAGCTAGAAGAACTGGTATGCGCAGCTCTCGCAGTGAGCTGATGGACACTGTGGCAGAGATATTAAAGGAAACTGACCGCGATAATGCTAATATTTCTAACTCTCCTTCTGCAAAAATGCTTCAGATAGCATCGGCTGCCAGTCGGGAATTTTATCTGAATCGGTTGATCCCTGAAGAAATGGCTACGGCTCACAAGCGAGGTGATATCCATATCCATGATCTTGATTTTTATGGAAAAACATTAAATTGCCTCAATATTCCATTAGGTCGGTTGCTGGCCAAAGGTTTTAATAATGGACATGGGTTTATCCGTCCTCCCAGACGTCCAGGTTCTGCGACAGCTTTAGCGGCAATTATTCTGCAAAGCTCTCAGAATGATATGTTCGGTGGACAGTCTTTTTGGTTATTTTGATACTGATATAGCGCCTTTTATGGAAGGTGCTTCTGAGGAAGAAGTATTTCAGGCGATGGAAGCGCTTGTTTATAATTTGAACAGTATGCACTCCAGGGCTGGTGCGCAGGTACCGTTTTCGAGTTTAAATCTGGGTCTTGATACTTCTGAAAATGGTCGCAAGGTGACGCGTAATTTATTGAATGCATATGCTAAAGGTCTTGGACGCGGGGAGAATCCTATTTTTCCGAATGTTATTTTCCGTGTTAAACGCGGTATAAATCTGGACAAAGGTGATCCTAACTATGATTTATTCCAGCTGGCTATTTCAGTTGCAGCCAAGCGTTTGAATCCGACTTTTAGTTTTATGGATACTAGCTTTAATAAACCTTATGGCGGGGATGTAGCTTATATGGGCTGCCGTACACGTGTTATTGCTAATCGTCGCGGGCCTGAAATTACAGAAGGCCGCGGTAATTTGTCCTTCACTACAATTAATTTGCCGCGTTTGGCAATTAAGTCTGAGCGCAACATAGACACCTTTTACCGACTGTTGGATGATTTGCTGGATCTTGTACGAGATCAGCTTTATCATCGCTATCAAGTGCAGGCAAATCTTAAAGTCCGTGATCTACCGTTTTTAATGGGGCAGGGATTATATTTGGACAGTGATAAACTGGCCAGTGACGACAGGATTGAAGAGGCTATCAAGCATGGTACTTTGGGCGTTGGTTTCATTGGCTTGGCTGAGACACTGACTTCTTTGCTGGGGTGCCATCATGCACAAAGTGAGGAAGCACAAAAGCTTGGTGAAGATATCATTGGTCATATGCGTGAAAAAGTGGATGCTATGAGCGATAAATATGATTTGAATTACAGCTTTATTGCAACTCCTGCCGAAGGTTTGTCAGGGCGCTTTATTCGTATGGACCGCAAGGAATATGGTATTATTCCCGGTGTTACGGATAAAGCTTATTACACTAATTCCTTTCATGTACCGGTATCTTATCCGATCAGTGCTTTTGAGAAAATGCGCTTAGAAGGTGCATATCATAAATTTACAAACGGTGGCCATATAAGTTATGTTGAGTTTGCCTCGTCTCCTGTCCATAATCTAGGGGCAGTGGAAGATGTTCTTAGACATATGCTGGAATGTGACTGTGGTTATGTAGGTATTAATTTCCCGATTGATTATTGTGAAGAATGCGGCTACACTGGTATCATTGACAGTGATTATTGTCCTGTTTGCGAAAGGACTCTGACCCAAAAATATTGTCGGGAAACCTGTTGTACTGAATAGGAGGCGTCTATTGTGCTTAAAGTTGCCGCTATTTTAGAAGAGTCTATTGTGGATGGTCCGGGGATCAGGTCTGTGATTTTTTTTCAGGGCTGCCCGCGGCATTGCGAAGGCTGCCATAATCCTGATCTGTTACCTTTTGAGGGAGGTACGGAGTATTCTCCGCAGCAGCTGGCCGACGAAGTTTTTCCAAAGCTGACGCCGCTGCACAGAGGTATTACTTTAAGCGGCGGGGATCCGTTGGCGCAGGCGGACGACATTTTAGAGTTTCTGAAGCTGGTGCGTAGAGAAAACCCAAAACTTACAATTTGGTGTTACACTGGTTATTGGTATGACGAGGTAAAGGATTCTCCTGTTTTGCAGGAAATAGATGTTTTGGTTGACGGGCCTTTTATTTTGGCGCAGCGTAATCTTGATCTGCCGTTTCGCGGGTCAGATAACCAGCGTTTAATCGACCTGACAGCGACTAGAAAGTCAGGTAGCATAGTTGAAGTTAATTTATAAGGCATATTGGAGGGGTCGAGATGCTGCTAAAGTTATTACAGGATGGTTTTGGAAGCGCTATGGATTTGAATTGTGCGGAAAAAATTCTTTATGGTGCGAATTGGGCTTATAATATGAAGCTGCCCGGTGAGGCCTTAAAACTTGCTGCCGGGTTTGGCGGTGGTATGGGGGTAGAAAGCAGCTGTGGCGTTATAACCGGCGGCGTTATGGTATTGAGCAGCCTGTATGTAAGCCGTAACGGGCATGAAAGCGGCCGTATCAAAGCGTTGGAAAAGGAATTTATTGAAACCTTTACGAAGGAAATGGGAACAATAGACTGTTCTGATCTCAAAGCGAAATATCGTAATGATGAAATAAAATGTAATCTGGTTATTTTTAAGGCCGGTGAAATTTTAGACCGTATAGTTGAACGTGAAGGCCTGAATTAAATATAAAAACTCCGCCAGCCTCTGCTGGCGGAGTTTTTACTTATTTAAAGTTTTTATTTTTAAAGTTTGATAATATAAGGTGTCAGATCGATCTTATTTTTTTGCAGGCCTGTTGCTAAAAGAAATTCCTGCGTAGCATTCAAATCTTCGATATCAGAAGTTTTTATTTCAGGATCGAAGTCATACCATGGGGCCATGGTTACAACGTCTTCAGGGGCAAGCCCTGTTGCCTGAGCGGTAAAATCGTATGCCTTAGCTTGCTCCTGATTCATATAGTCAATATTTTTACGATGAGCTGAAAGATAACGTTTAAGAATATCAGGATTGTTTTTTACTAAATCTCCGCGTGCGGCGATGACGATCGTGGCGTCAACAAGGCCTTCCCCGCTGATTATGATGTGGGCGCCTGCTTTTTGAGCACGCAGAACATCTGAGCCTGCTACGAGTGCGGCATCGACATTTCCGTTCAGCATAGCGTTGACAGAGGGAGGAATATCCATGGAGAGTAGTTCCACACTATCTGGCTTTAGATTGTTTTTGGCCAAAGCGGCAACAAGTATCTGGTGCAGGATTGTTCCTTTAGGACCGGCAACTTTCTTTCCTGTCAGGTCTGATACTGTTGTGATATTCGGATCTTTGGCCATGATGGTGAAGGCTTTGGGTGCGCGGCTGTAGATACCGACAATTTTTAGATCAACTCCGTTGGAAGCTGCCAAAATAGCAGAAGTGCCGCCGAGGGCACTGCAGATATCAAGACTTCCAGCTGCCAGTGCTTCAGTTTGTTTGGCACCGGAATTGATTTCAGGATAAGAAATTTTAGTATCAGTTTTTGCAAATTCTTTGCTGACAGTTTGCAGATTTTTGTCAATAATCGAAGGAATGTTCAATGGCGATTTAACATAGGTAATCTTAAGTTCTTTGGGTTCGTTGGAATTGGAAACATAAGATTTGCTGTCACTGCAGCCGGATGCAGCAAGCATAACAGCCGCCATACAACAGCAGGCTGTTATTTTTTTGATGATTTTACTGGAAAGCATTTCTATTACCACCTTATCTGATTAATTTTCTATTGCGCTCAGTATTTGCAGGCGTAGTTGCTGGAAAGAAAGAGATGCTTGCTGACGAGGATATTCCATATCAATGCGTTGGTCTATTTTTATCCTGCCCTCCTGCATGACTAAAATACGCTGCCCTAACAGTAGTGCTTCTTCAACGTCATGGGTGACGAAAATAACGCTTTTTTTCTGTTGTTGAAATAAGTTTAAAAGCATTTGCTGAAGACTACGGCGTGTAAAGTAATCTAAAGCGCTGAACGGTTCATCCATCAAAATAAGATCAGGATTTTGAAACAGAGTACGTCCTAAAGCTGTGCGCTGTGCCATACCTCCAGAAAGTTGCGCCGGAAAAGAATGTTGGAATGCTTTAAGACCCAAGAGTTCTAAAAGCTTTTCGTCTGGCGCTGCCGGCAGGCTGGGATCATTTTTAGCGGCAAAAGCTATGTTGGCATTGACAGTCAGCCAGGGCATCAGCCGTGGTTCCTGAAAAACAAAGCCTATTTTGGCAGCTTTGCCATAATCGATGGTTCCAGAAGTGGCAGGTTCCAAGCCGGATAATAACCTCAGTAATGTTGTTTTACCGCAGCCGCTTTTTCCGACGATACAGGTGAAACTGTTTTCAGAGAAAGTTAAATCAACAGTGTTAAGTGCTATAATAAGCTTTCCGGAAATGGTATAGGTTTTAGTGAGTGCGGTTATATTAAGCAGCATATTTATCACCTGTTTCTGTGTTCCAGGGAAGTATTTTATTAGTCAGTGCTAAGAACAGCCAGTCGATAAGACTGCCGACGATGCCAATGGCGAATAAACCTACTAATACGATATCCGGACGTGACATTTGTTCAGCGTCTAAAATCATATAACCGATCCCGGACGAAGCAGCTATTAACTCGGCGCCGATAAGAGCCCGCCAGCTGTAACCCAGCGAAAGCTGCAAACCTACGGCAATAGCGGGAAGCGCTGCAGGCAACTGGATAAGCCTTGCCTGTTGCCAGGCAGTGAAATGCAGTGAACGGCCGACTTCCAGCAACTTACGGTCGCAGCCTTTAATACCACTGTAGGTGTTCAGAAAAAGCGGAAAGAAGGACGCCAGAAAAATAATGACTAATTTAGAGCCTTCGTCAATGCCAAACCAGAGGATTATCAGCGGTATTGCAGCCAAAGGCGGCACATGACGCAGGAATTCCAGGATAGGCCAGCAATAGGACTGAAAAGAGTTGCTGCGTCCGCACAGGATACCCAAAGGTAAAGCGACAACGACTGAACAGAGGAAGCCACCGGCTACTCTCTGCAGGCTTATCAGTAAATGCTGCCACAGCATACCGCTGCGGATCAGTTCTCCTGCTGTAATGGCTGTTGCAGCTGGACTTGGCAGCAGATAAGAGCTGAAGATCTGTAATTTACTTATAATATACCAAAGTAAAACTAATAAAAACGGTAAAAGTATTCCGTTTTTCCATGTGCGCATAAATTTCTCCTAATAAATACCTATTGTTGATTTTACTTTAAGACAAATTGACCTGCTTGTCAATATTTATGGATAGAAGGAGAGAGAGATTATAGTTCTAGCAGAGTTGAATATCAAACTGAGCTGCAAAAACGTCCAAAGTACTGTTGCGCTAAAGTTGTTATGTCTTGTGGGGGGGTACTGCTGTGCTATAATAATTGTATAAATAGAAAAAATAAGTATGTTAAGAGAGGTAGTAATATGATTTATCAAAAACTGACCACCGGTATGGGTCAATGCCTGCTGCTGATCAGAAAACATGCTGACAGGGATGGTTTTGAATTATGGCGTCGGAAGGAACGGTGCTGGTGTTATTTTAATAATGTCGGGGCTGAATATTTTAAAGAATTTTTTGATATGCGTGGAGAATTGACAGATATCAGTGAAGCTGAAGCTTTGGAATTGATAAAAGAATTACGTGAATGATAGAAAACTGGCATCAGTACCTGATGCCAGTTTTCTATTTTATTTAGTATTTTTTAATATATTGATTACGTTATCAAGGATGTTTGTTTGATAATTTTCAATATTGCCGGAATCACAGGCTGCAGCTAAATCGGGATCTATGGGAAGTTCAGCCAGAATTTTAAGTCCATAAGCATCAGCGGCGGCTTGTAAGTGACTGGGACCAAAAATATGATATTTTTTACCATTGTCTGGGCATTGGAAATAAGAATAATTTTCGATCAGTCCCAAAATAGGAATTTGCATCATGGCTGCCATTTTTACAGCTTTACCGACGATCATAGAAACTAATTCCTGAGGAGATGTAACGATGATGATAGCGTCGACGGGAAGTGACTGAAAAACAGTGAGCGGAACATCACCGGTACCTGGAGGCATGTCGATGAACATATATTCTATGTCCGTCCAGATAACGTCGCTCCAGAATTGTTTAACAGTACCGGCAATAATCGGGCCGCGCCAAACGACAGGATCAGTTTCATTATTCAAGAGAAGATTAGTAGAGATGATTTCAATACCACTTGTTGTCTGCATTGGCAGCAGGCCAATTTCTGTAGCATTGGCTTTTCCGTGCAGTCCGAAGGCTTTAGGAATTGATGGGCCGGTGATATCGGCATCTAAAACAGCAGTTTTCTTACCCGCTTTCTGCATGGCTGCAGCCAAAAGCGAAGTGACGATAGATTTTCCGACACCTCCTTTACCGCTGACAATACCAATAACTTTTTTTACAGTACTCATTTCATGGAGTGGAGCGGAAAAATTTATTGCAGTATTAGCATGGTCGCAACTTTCGCAGGATGTTTTGTCACAGCCAGTATCAGAGCATTGACGGTTTTGTTCGGACATGGGATACGCCTCCGGTAGATTATTATTTGTTTTGCAAAAGTTCTCCGCGCTGCAATAGACGGCAGGAAGCGCGGACACAGTTTTGATTATGGCCGTCGCAAAGGCGGAATTCCCCGCCTTCGATCGATAATTCCTTGCCGTTAATAAGAGCATCCGCTAATTTATAACGTGCTTCTTCGTAGATTTTTTGAACAGTGGTCCTGGCTACATTCATTGCCATTGCGCAGGTTTCCTGTGTGCAGTTTTCCAGATCCATGAGCCTGATCGTTTCGTATTCATCAATAGTCATGGTTATTTTCCCCTGCGGTTTGCTGCCGGAGGGAGCAAAAGTTTTATTGAGCGGCATACAGCAGATCTTGCGCCATTTAATAGGTCTCGACATAGTAGAAGCCTCCTTTCTTCAAGGGGTTTATTATTGTGAATATCATAACGTTATTACTGTCTTATGTCAATAAAAGCAGTCGGCAAAGTGATTTTCAAAAACGTGTGTTTATGTTATAATTTACCATATCAAAGGCATGGTGAAAAATTTGGATACAAAAGAGATTTGGAAGTTTTCAAAAAGCTTTGTAAAGCGTGAAGGTATATTATTGCTGGCCTGTGTTCTGGCTGTTGCTTCTTCGCTTGCAGTTGTTCCTAAGGCAGAGTATATAGATTGGCGTGTTTTAGTTTTATTATATTGCCTGATGTTAGTTGTAGGCGGGTTTAAAAAGCGTCGCGTACTTGATAACTGTGCCGTACGGCTTTTGCAGAGATGTATTTCGCTGCGTCAGATAACTGCCGCACTGCTGCTGATAACTTTTATCAGTTCAATGCTTGTAACAAATGATGTGGCTTTAATAACTTTTGTCCCTTTGACTTTGATTATAGGCAAAGAAGCAGGAGTTGATGTTGGAAAAATAATTGTTTGGCAGACATTGGCAGCTAATCTTGGCAGTATGCTGACACCGATGGGAAATCCGCAAAATTTGTTTTTATATGCCCGTTATAATTTTGATATTATTGCTTTTTTCAAGGTCACATGGATACCGACATGTTTAGCAGTGGCTTTGCTGGCAGTATTTTTAATGCGCCAGCAGGACAGGCAGTTAAAAGTAAGCTTGACCTCTGTGAATGTAGAACGTGGCTGGGGGCTGATATTTTTAAATTTACTGTTTTTGCTGTGTGTGGTGACGGTCTTTCACTGGTTTGATCATTGGTTGCTGCTGATGATAACGGTAACGGTAATGCTGGTGCTTGATCGTGGCTTATTCAGGCAAATTGATTATTCTCTTTTGTTCACGTTTGCCGGTTTTTTTATCTTTATTGGTAATTTAACACAATTTGATTTTTTAAATATTATCCGAGACAGTTTTTTTGGAAGTGCGACCGGTACATATTTTTCTGCAATTGCTGTCAGCCAGTTTATCAGCAATGTCCCTGCTGCAATGCTGCTGGCTGCGTTTTCTCAGCAGCGTGAAGCTTTGCTGCTTGGGGTCAATGTCGGCGGACTGGGAACTCTGATCGCTTCGATGGCGAGTGTGATATCTTACAAGCTGTTTGCAGAGGCGTACCCTGCGCAGGTAAGACATTATTTGCTGATGTTTCTGTACTATAATGTGATAGGTCTGTTTTTATTAGTGCCGGCGGTATACTTTTTAATGCTGTATTGAGAGGGTTGTTTATGCAGAGATGGATCATGCATGTGGATATGGATGCGTTTTTTGCATCCGTCGAACAATTTGATAATCCTGATCTGATGGGACTGCCGGTAATTGTCGGGGGACAGTCTGATCGTGGCGTTGTATCTACTTGCTCTTATGAAGCACGTGTGTATGGTGTACACTCGGCAATGCCTATGATAGAAGCCAGGCGTTTATGCCCTCAGGCAGTCTTTTTGCCGGGAAGAATGAAGCGGTATCAGGAAGTATCACGGCAGATAATGAATATTTTTGACAGCTTTTCTCCTTTGGTTGAACAGCTTTCGGTGGACGAAGCGTTTTTGGATATTTCAGGAATGGAGCTATTGGCTGGTTCTGAACGTGATATCGGTTTTAAAGTAAAAAGATCGATAAAAGAAAAAACTGGTTTAACTGCTTCAGTTGGTATCGCTCCCAATAAATTTTTGGCCAAACTGGCTTCGGATATGCAGAAGCCGGATGGTTTGGTTGTGATAAGGGCAGAAGAGGCTGAAGGCATGTTAAAGCCAATGTCGGTGCGGCGTATTTTTGGAATTGGGCGCAGTGCTGAAAAAAGTCTGCTGCAGTTTGGCATAGCGACTATTGGGCAAATTGCAGATGCTGATTTGGGTATTTTGCATAAAGCTCTGGGGAATAATGCTGCTGTGGTAAAACAACTGGCACATGGTTTGGATGACAGACCTGTTGTTAATGATTATGCTGCTAAATCTATTGGGAAAGAATGTACTTTTGAAAAAGATCTTCATACGGAAGATGAGCGGCGTCATGCCGTTCTTGATCTATGCGGACGTGTTGGTTGGCGGCTGCGGCGCAGTGGCGTTGTTGGCTATACTGTAACTTTAAAGGTGAAGTTTGCGTCGTTCAAAATCATTACCCGCAGTATTACAGCTGAAGGTCCTGTTGCTTATGATGAAGAAATTTTTGCGTTGGCGCAGAAGCTGATGCAGTCTGTAAAATGGATCGAAGGCGTAAGGTTATTAGGCGTCAGCGTAGCGCATTTAGAACCTGCCGATGCGGTGCCTGTACTAAATTTTGCCGAAGATGAGCGATTGGGTAAACGTAATCAGGCGGTCGATATATTAAAAGCTAAATTTGGTGAAGATATTATAAAACGCGGTTTTTAAAACCGCGTTTTATAATATGATGATAAACGGCATATGTTTTAAAATACAAAATATATTGTTAAATAAATTAGAAAACAACAAAATGTAGTAGATGTTACATAAAAGTTTATTGACATATGCCGAAAATCTACTATAATCATATATAAAAGAGCCGACGACAATCAACTGCCGGCAATAAAAAACAATAAAGGAAGTGTAAATGATGCAAGAAAATTTATTGAAAGAATATGGTTTATATATTAATGGCGAATGGCGGCCGGCTTCAGATGGAGCTACGTTTAGTTCTACAGATCCTGCGACTGGCGAACATTTGGCGGTATGTGCTGAAGCAACTAAGGTGGATGTAGATAATGCAGTAAAAGCGGCGCAGAAAGCTTTTGAAACATGGAAAGATACCACTGCACAGCAAAGAGCTGAGATTTTAAATAAAATAGCTGATATTATTGACGCAAATGCCGTACACTTGGCAAAGGTTGAATCTATGGATAACGGTAAACCTTTCCGTGAGACTTCTGGAATCGATATTCCAATGTCTGCTGATCATTTCCGTTATTTTGCCGCTGCGATCAGAACGCAGGAAGGTACTGCGACCATGCTGGATAATAATACGATGAGTTTGGTGCTGCACGAGCCTCTGGGAGTTGTGGGACAAATTATTCCCTGGAATTTCCCCTTTTTGATGGCCGCGTGGAAATTAGCTCCGGCGTTGGCTGCAGGCGATACTATTGTCATTAAACCTTCCAGCCAGACATCGCTTAGTATTCTTGAACTGGCAAGATTGCTTGAAGGCGTACTGCCGAAAGGGGTTCTGAATATTATTACCGGTAAAGGATCAAAATCTGGTAACGACATTCTTGAACATCCTGGTTTTGCTAAGCTGGCATTTACCGGTTCTACTGAAGTCGGGCGTTCTGTTGCCGAGGCTGCCGCTGAGAAATTGATTCCTGCTACTTTGGAACTGGGTGGCAAATCAGCTAATATTTTCTTCCCCGACTGCAACTGGAACCTGGCTATGGAAGGTTTACTGCTGGGGATTCTTTTCAATCAGGGACAGGTTTGCTGTGCTGGATCACGCGTTTTTGTACATGAAGCTATCTACGATAAATTTGTAGAAGAAGCTGTTAAACGTTTTGAAAAAGTAAAAGTAGGTCTGCCTCTTGATAAAGGCGTACAAATGGGTGCACAAATTGATGCAAATCAGGTCAAAAAGATTTTGAGCTACATTGATATTGCCAAACAGGAAGGTGCTACTATAGCCTGCGGTGGCTATAAATTGACTGATAATGGGTTAGAGAAGGGTAATTTTGTTGCTCCGACTCTGATTACTAATGTTACTAATAATATGCGTGTTGCTCAGGAGGAAATTTTTGGACCTGTTGCCGTAGTGATTAAATTTAAGGACGAAGCGGATGTTATCCGTATGGCAAACGAGAGTGTCTATGGTCTGGGCGGTGCTGTCTGGACTCAGGATATCAATCGTGCTATGCGCGTGGCTAAAGCTGTACAGACTGGTAGAATTTGGGTCAATACCTATAATGCTATTCCGGCAGGGGCGCCTTTTGGAGGATATAAACAATCTGGTATAGGGCGAGAAACTCATAAGGTGATGCTGGATCATTACAGCCAGACCAAAAATATTATGATTAATCTTTCAGAAAATACTTTAGGTTTATATGAATAAAGCGTGATAAAAAAAACGACTGCATAGCAGTCGTTTTTTTTATTTGGTTTTAAGATTTTAAAAAGCTGATGTAACAAAACTTTCCATATCACCGGCACTTAATGCGCCGATATGGCTGTCAACGACATTGCTATCAGCATCAATGATATAACTTGTTGGTATGGCCTGAACGGCATAGGCTGAAGCAGCTGAACCGTTCGTATCAAGTGCAACGGGGAAACTGAAAGCATGGTTTTCCATAAATGCAGTTACATCAGGTTTTGTGCCGTCTATGTTGACGATAACAAAATGAACTTTATCTCCATATTTAGCATACATTCTTTGGATATCAGGCATTTCTCCAACACAGGGAGGGCACCAAGTAGCCCAAAAATTAAGAAAAACAGGCTTACCTTTTAGAGAAGCAAGGGAAACAGTCTGTCCATTCATATCTGTTACAGTAAAAGGCGGAGCTGCGTTAGTTTCTGCTTTGGCAATATGCGGGAGGTCGAAAAAATGTACGCCACTTACAGCGACGGCAGTAAGTAAGATTACGCCTAAGAGAACTTTTTTGAGTGTGCTCATAACAGTACCTCGCTTTGTAAAATTTTAGAATATCATAATAAACTTTATTTTAGTATAACAAAGTTTATACTTGTAACGTTTGTTATACTAATTTTATAAATGGTTACAAAAGTTAATTATTTGTTGCTTCGGCAACATTAGTATCTGCTTTTTTCACTTTAGATCCAAGCGAGATTGCGTTTACAGGACAAGTATCGATGCACTCGCCGCAGTTAATACATTCACGATCTCCCACCTTTGCGCAGTCCATTTTACATTTGCGTATACAGGCATCGCAGCCAATGCATTTGACATTATCTACCTGGATCCCAAAATAAGAAAGTTTATTAAATAAACTATAAAAGGCTCCTAAAGGGCAGATAAAGCGGCAGAAAGGTCGATAGATGACGATGCTGGCAATAACAGTGACGAGCAGTAGAAATAATTTCCAGTTAAAAAGCATACCAAGATTTTGTTTGAGGAAGGGATTGGTGCTTAAAAGCGGTAATGCTGCTTCCAAAGTACCGGCAGGACAAATATATTTACAAAAGGCTGGTGCGCCAACACCAACGACATAGAAAAAAATTACTGGCAAAATAATAACGAAAAGCAAACCAATAATGTATTTAAGCTTTGTCAAAGTCCGCGTTGCTTTATTTTTAGTAAACTTTGGCGACGGAATTTTATAAAGTAGTTCCTGTATGAATCCAAATGGACAGAGCCAGCCGCAGACAGTCCGCCCAAACAGTAGCCCAAAGAGAAGCATAAGTCCTAAAACATAGAACGGAAAGCGTAGGAGCACTCCTGATAAAGAGCTTTGTAACGCTCCTAAAGGGCAGGCTCCTAAAGCACCTGGGCAAGAATAACAGTTAAGCCCGGGGACGCAAATACTTTTACTTGGACCCTGCCAGATTCGACCATTAAGGAATCCCGGCAGATTGCCATTATAAAGAAATGCGGTAAGGATTTGAATGAGGGTTCGTTTAGCCAATGCCGATACACTCCAGACAGATCATAGCTGCTTTACGAAGCACGCTAAGATATTGTTGTTGCCAAATGCCGATGCTTAAAAAAATCAGAGCTATCAGCCATAGATATTTTTTCATAAGCAGTACCAGACTTTCTTCAATATGTACAAAAGATATTATATTTAATATGATAGCAGAAAGAAAGCTTGAAAACAAATGAAAAAAATATGTCGTAGACAAAAAGCTTTTTTATAGTTACAATTAAAAGGTAGTGATCTTAAAATTGGAGGATGGTAGTATGGTAAGTGTAAAGAAAATTGTAATGGTGACCCTTGTAGCTGTAACGATGCTTGGACTTGGCGGTTTGTTCCCCCATGCAGAGGCTTCAAAACTGGACGAAGTTCAAAGTAGGGGCTGTCTTTTGGTTGGAACTACAGGCGATTATAAACCGATGAGTTATTTAAATCGGGAGACAGGAAGATATGAAGGCTTTGATACAGAAGCAAGCGAACTTCTGGCACAATCGCTTGGGGTACAGGTGAAGTTTATACCAACTACCTGGAGCACGTTGACTGCCGATACTTTAGCTGGTAAATTTGATATTGCAATGTGCGGTATCACCCGCACTTTGGCAAGAGAACAAAAAATGGCGCAAAGCAATGGTTATCTGGTATTTGGTAAAACTATTCTGTGTCGTAAGGACGATGCTAAAAAATTTAAAACACTGGCGGATATGAATAAAAAAGATGTGCGTGTAATGGTTAATCCGGGAGGTACTAATGAAAAATTTGCCCTTGCTAATCTGCCTGACTGTACATTGATCGTACATCAGCAAAATGCAGAGATCCCAGGTTTGATTGCGGAAGGAAAAGCAGATATTATGATTACAGAGACGATGGAAGCACGCCGTTATGTGCGTGATAATGCAAAACTTGCGGCTCCTTTGATCGAGGAACCATTTACAAAAAACAACTTTGGCATACTGATGCAGCAAGGTGATCAGATTTTTCTTAACTATGTGAATATGTGGATGGAAGAAATGGAGTTGAATGGAACATTTGCCCGTTTAGACGCTAAGTATATAAAATAATAAATGTAAAAAGCCTGCCTTAACAGGCAGGCTTTTTACATTTATTTCAATTTTACAGATTTGTATTCCCAGAAACTTTAGCATATAATAAAACGTAAGAATTAAGAAGGAGGAACTGCAATGCTGATACAAAGGTTTGCAGCTGTTGCGCTGGGCATTATGATGGGGACGAGCTTGCTTTTTGCAGACAGGAACTGTACTGGCTGCAAAAAGCGAAGCTTATTATACAACGCAGAAAATTTCTGATTATAAAAAAGGTGAATTTGCAGTTTTAGCTGATGATGATGTGAATTTTCGTTCGGGGCCTTCAACTACTGCTGATGTTTTAGCATGCCTGCCAAGACATTCACTTTTGCGTTTGAGCGGTAGTAAAAGCGGGGAGTGGCAAAAAGTTGAATGGAATGGTAAAAATGGTTATATTTTTGCCGAGTATCTGGAAAAGCCAGAGACTGAAGAATTGATCGATGAAGATAATTCGTTGGGGGATTGGCATTTGGGTCAGATTTTTGACAGTTCAGCGGCAAAATCGTTGGGAAAAGTAAAAAAAGAAAGTAAAGATGGGAGCAGTCAGGTTTATGATTTTCAGCAGCTGCAGGTTAAAGCCAGACGTGGTAATAAGAAAATCGTTGAGCTTATGACAGCTTCTCCTGTAATCTATACAATGCGTGGTATTGGTACAGGTGACGACGGTGCCCGTGTTATAGGCCAGTATGGGATTCCGGCAAGGGTCGTTTATTTGAAAGATGATAAAGACGGCGCTGTGATTATGTATGGTTATAATTTTCCCAAAAACAGTAAAATCGGGAAAAGTTTAGATTTTTATATTAGCAGTGATGGTGATGTGTGTAGAATTGTTTTGAGTGGCGAAGAGTGAATTTGTATAAATATTAAAATAACAGGAATTTTCTGTGAATTTATTAAAAGTGTAAACTGATTGACAAAATTGAAAATTTGAAAAAATTTTTTAGCGATTTTTGAAAAACTTGTTGACGCTTGTTAAACATGATGCTAAACTTACAACAATTAAATAACGACCACAAAACCGTAGAGGCGGAGATCAAGTCAAAAAATGCGCTTACAGAGAGTTCGGGGAGCTGGGAACCGGATAGAAATGCAGTTTGATAAATGGACCGCTGAGGGTGCAGTCAAATCGGCTTGCCGAAAGTACTCTGCAACGCAACGCCTGCGTTAAGGGCGAGGGGTGTGTTGGCACTCTGCTTTAAGTGCACGATTTATTTTCGTGAATCAAGGTGGTACCGCAGGTATATGTTTTTTCAACCTGTCCTTGTTATAACAAGGGCAGGTTTTTTATTTATTTTAACGATGAAGGAGTGAAAACAGTGCTTAATCTTACGCTGGAAGAAGTTAAAGCCTATCAAAAAGACTATACAGCAGTTCCAGTTGCGAAAGAATGTCTGGCTGACATGACAACGCCGCTGGCATTTTTAGCAGCTGTAAAAAACAGCAGCAACGATTATTTTCTGCTGGAAAGTTTGGAGGGCGGTGAGCGCTGGGGACGTTATTCTTTTGTCGGCTATGATCCAATCGTCAAACTGAGAGCTAAAGATAAAGTTGTAGAAGTTATTAACGGTGCTAAAGTAAAATTCAAGACCAAGGATCCTGTAAATTGTATTAAAGAGGTGCTGGCAGAATATAGGGTTCCTAAAATCGGAGGGATACCGCCTTTGACAGGAGGTTTTGTAGGCTATTTTGGTTATGACTTTGTTCAGTATTGTGAGCCGAGTCTGCAATTTGACCCGACAAAAGCGACAGATTTTCCTGATTTTGATTTGATGTTGTTTGATAAAATAGTAGCGTTTGATCACTTAAAACAGAAACTTTTTATTATTGTGAATGTACGCACAGATAATTTAGAGGTGAATTATGCAAAAGCTGAGCGGGAAATTACGGCCGTTGAAGCGCTTTTGTCTAGCTCGGTTGCTCAGAGGCCATTTATAGCGGCCAAACTTGGTGAAGTAAAATCTAATCAAAGTAAGGATCTATATGCAGCTAATGTGCAGAAATGCAAAAAATATATCAAGAATGGCGATGTATTTCAAATAGTTTATTCACAGAAATTTACAGCAGACTACGATCAGGATCTTTTTAATGCTTATCGTATCTTGCGGACGACGAACCCATCTCAATATATGGTGTTGATGAAAAATGATGATGTTGAAATCGCAGGAAGTTCGCCGGAAACTCTTGTGAAGGTGAATGGACACGAGATTACGACGATGCCGATTGCAGGTACAAGACCAAGAGGGGCGACAGAAGAACTGGACCAGGCATTGGAAAAAGAACTTTTGGCTGATGCCAAAGAAATAGCCGAACATAATATGCTGGTAGATTTAGGCCGAAATGACGTGGGACGCGTAAGTGAATTTGGCACTGTTAAAGTACTTGATTATCTGGAAATTAAAAAATTTTCTCATGTGATGCATATAACCAGCCGTGTTACTGGACGATTGAGAGCAGATAAAGATTGCCTGGATGCTTTGCAGTCCGTATTTCCAGCCGGAACTTTAAGCGGTGCTCCGAAGATCAGGGCCTGCCAGATTATTGATGAGCTGGAACCTCAGCGTCGAGGAATTTACGGCGGTGGTATGGGCTATATAGATTTTGGCGGTAATATGGATATTTGTATCACGATAAGGACTATGGTAAAACGTGCTGGTAAAGTTTATATACAGGCCGGCGGTGGGATTGTAGCCGATTCTGTGATTGACAATGAGTTCGCAGAAACAGTAAATAAAGCAGGGGCCTGTATGAAGGCGCTGCGAGAAACAGCAAAAGAATAATAAGGAGCAAAGTAATGGTAATTATTATTGATAATTATGACAGTTTTACATTTAATCTGTTTCAGTTTATTGGGATGCTGACTGATGAGGTTAAAGTATATCGTAACGATCAAATAACTGTGGAAGCTATAGAAGCTTTGCAGCCTTCGCATATTATTCTGTCACCAGGACCTGGTTTTCCTGAAAATGCAGGAATATGCGAAACTGTTTTAGAAAAGTTGCAGGGGAAGATGCCGATCTTAGGTGTGTGTCTGGGCCATCAGGCGATCGGTGAAGTGTTCGGCGGGAAAATTGTGCATGCCCGTGAGCTGGTACATGGCAAACAGAGTATGATCGAAATAGACAAGAACAGCAGATTATTTGAAGGGTTGCCACAGACAATACTTGCCGCACGGTACCATTCTCTGATAATTGATAAGTATTCCAAGCCCGAATGCCTGGAGGTCATAGCGACTACGAACGATGGAGAGATTATGGCTGTGAAACATTGCGATTATGATATTTATGGCGTCCAGTTTCATCCAGAGTCTATTATGACACCTGACGGATTAAGTATTTTAAAGAATTTTTTAGCAATATAGTAAGGAGTGAAAATAATGATCAATGAAGCAATAAATAAATTAGCAGAAAAACAAAATCTTACTGGAGCAGAGACCATAGGTGCTTTTGGGGAAATAATGAGCGGTGAAGCTACTAATGCTCAAATTGCGGCGTTTATTACGGCTATGCGTATGAAAGGTGAAACTATTGAAGAAATAACGGCATGTGCAAAGGTTTTGCGTGAGAAATGCACACATATCGATCCGGGTAAAGATGTACTGGATATTGTAGGTACTGGAGGCGATTGTGCGAATACCTTTAATATCTCTACAACAAGTTCTTTTGTGATTGCGGCGGCAGGGGTTCCTGTAGCAAAACACGGTAATCGCAGCGTTTCCAGCAAAAGCGGAGCTGCAGATGTTTTGGAAGAACTGGGTGTGAAAATAGATCTTTCGGCTGAACGTAATAAAGAGCTGCTGCAGGAAATCGATTTATGTTTTTTGTTTGCGCAGGCGTATCATGCTTCAATGAGATTTGCCGGTCCTGTGCGTAAAGAGCTTGGAATCCGCACGGTTTTCAATATTATTGGCCCCTTGGCAAATCCAGCTTTTGCCAGTCTGCAGCTTTTGGGAGTTTACAAAAAAGAGTTGGTAGAACCTTTAGCGAAAGTACTTGCTAACTTGGGTGTTAAGCGTGGCATTGTTGTTTACGGCAATGATGGGATTGATGAAGTAACTGTTTCTTCAACGAATACGATAGCAGAGATTAATGATGGTGAAATCACGACTTATACACTTGACCCACAGGCTTTTGGGTTTACCCCATGCAAAAAAAGTGATCTTATGGGCGGTGATGCAAAAATCAATGCAGGTATAACCTATGATATTTTGAGTGGTAAGGAACAAGGCGCAAAACGTGATGCAGTAGTTTTAAATTCTGGGTTGAGTTTGTATTTGGGAGGCAAAGGTTCAATTAAAGAATGTATTGAACTTGCCAGGATAACGCTTGACAATGGTAAAGCATTGCAGAAATTACAGCAGCTGATCGTTCTGAGCAATGGTTGAGGTGGATGATGATTTTAGATGAAATTGCAGCGGCTACACGGCTCAGAGTAGAGCAACTGCAAAGAATAAAAGATTTAAATAAAATTAGATCTGACGCTGAGAGTTTACCTAAAAATAACCGTGGGTTTCGTACTCGTTTGTCGAGAGATGGGATGAATTTTATTACTGAGGTCAAGAAGGCTTCACCCTCTAAAGGTATTATTAGCAAAGAGTTTGACTATCTGCGACTGGCCAGAGATTATGAAGCTGCAGGTGCAGCGGCGATTTCGTGTTTAACAGAACCGCAGTTTTTTTTAGGTAAAGACGAGTATTTACAGGCGATCAGTACTGCAGTGAAATTACCGGTTTTACGCAAAGATTTTATAATCAGTGAATATCAGATTTATGAAGCGAAAACTATTGGTGCTGATGCTGTACTACTGATTTGTGCACTGTTGGAAACGTCCATGATCAGAGAATTTTTAGATATTGCCGCCAGTGTGGGTTTGGATGTTTTAGTCGAAGCACATGATGAGTCAGAAGTGGAGTCTGCACTGAATGCGGGAGCAGAAATCATCGGCGTCAATAACCGTAATTTGAAAGATTTCAGTGTTGATTTACAGAATAGCCTGCGTTTGAGGTCGCTTGTACCACGAGATAAAATATTTGTTTCTGAAAGCGGGATCATGTGTGCAGCAGACATCAAACTGCTGCGTGCCGCTGGTGTAAATGGTTTTTTGATTGGTGAAATGCTGATGAGAAGCAATAATATTACTTTAGATTTACAGCGGCTTTCAGGTGAGATAAATGACTAAAGTTAAAATATGCGGGTTAAAACGTAAAGAAGATATTGAATTTGCCAACATACTGTTGCCGGAATATGCCGGGTTCGTTTTTGCGGCCAGTCCAAGGCAGGTTTCGGCCGAGCAAGCTGCAAAACTGCGGGCAGAATTGGATTTGAGGGTTCGGACTGTAGGTGTTTTTGTAAAAGAAGATATTAATTTTATCAAAAGGCTGGCGGCAGAACGCATTATTGATGTGGTGCAGCTGCACGGTGACGAAAGTCAGGAGTATTGCAGGGAGCTGCGCCGTAAAATAAATTTGCCTGTGATAAAAGTTCTTCGCGTGAGAAATATAGAGAGTTTTGAGAGTACGATTGATTATGAATGTGATTATCTGCTGCTTGATACTTATACAAAGACTGCCTATGGCGGCAGCGGTCAGCGCTTTGACTTGGAGATTTTAAAAAATATTAAATTGCAGCGTCCGTTTTTTCTTGCTGGTGGCTTGGATGCGAAAAATGTACATGAGGCTTTAGAAGCAAAACCATATGCGGTTGATGTGAGCGGCGGGGTGGAAACTGACGGCAGCAAAGATTTTGAAAAAATGCGTGCATTTATTGCCGCAGTGAAAGGGAGCAGAGAAAATGACTAAAGGAAGATATGGCAGGCATGGAGGACAATATATTCCGGAAACCCTGATGAATGCGGTTTTGGAATTAGAGCGTGCATATGATTATTATAAAAACGAACCGCAGTTTATGGAGGAATTGCAGGCTTTATATCGCGAATATGCTAACAGGCCTTCATTATTATATTTCGCTGAAAAAATGACTCGTGATTTAGGTGGAGCTAAAATATATTTAAAACGTGAAGATTTGAATCACACCGGATCTCATAAAATCAATAATGTTTTAGGGCAGGTGCTGCTGGCTAAAAAAATGGGGAAAAAACGTGTGATTGCTGAAACTGGGGCGGGGCAGCATGGTGTAGCTACGGCTACAGCAGCAGCTTTGATGGATATGGAATGTGTTGTTTATATGGGAAAGGAAGACACAGAGCGGCAGGCATTGAATGTTTTTCGCATGGAGCTGCTGGGAGCAAAGGTAGTGCCGGTTGAAACTGGCACGATGACTTTGAAAGATGCTGTCAATGAAGCCTTGCGTTCGTGGACTGCGAATGTTAATGATACGTACTATGTTTTAGGCAGTGTGATGGGGCCGCATCCTTATCCGGAAATAGTTCGTGATTTTCAGCGTGTAATAGGAAAAGAAGTAAAAGAACAGATGCTGGCTAAAGAGGGGCGTTTACCCGATATTGTGATGGCCTGTGTCGGCGGCGGTTCTAATGCGATGGGTTTATTTTATGATTTTATTTCTGAGACGGATGTTCAGCTCATTGGCGTTGAAGCTGCAGGGCGCGGCATTGAAACGGAAGAGACTGCGGCTACGATTAATCGTGGTAGCCTGGGAATTTTCACGGGATGAAATCGTATTTTATGCAGGATAAGTATGGTCAGATAGCACCGGTGTATTCAATTTCAGCTGGACTTGATTATCCGGGGATCGGACCTGAACATGCACATTTATATGATACCGGACGTGCCAGCTATGTAGCCATTACAGACACTGAAGCAGTACGGGCATTCAGTTATTTATCTGAAACGGAAGGAATTATCCCTGCTATCGAAAGTGCGCATGCGCTGGCTTATGCGATGAAGGTTGCGCCTGAAATGTCAAAGGAGAAAATCATTGTCGTCAATTTGTCTGGACGTGGAGATAAAGATGTAGCGGCGATTGCCAGATATATGGGGGTAGATTTACATGAGTAAAATAAGGCAGGCTTTTAAAAATAAAAAGAAATGCTTCATCCCGTTTATTACAGGAGGAGATCCCAATCTTGAAGTTAGCAAAGAACTGATATTGGCAATGGCCGCAGCAGGTGCCGATATTATTGAAATAGGCATACCTTTTTCTGATCCTGTTGCAGAAGGAGAAGTTATTCAGCGGGGCAATGTCAGAGCGTTAAATGCAGGTACTACTACGGATAAGCTTTTTGATATGCTTGCAGAAGTACGAAATGTCACTCAGGTACCGCTGGTATTTTTAACTTATGTCAATCCGATTTTTATTTACGGAACTGAGCGGTTTATGGAAAAATGCCGTCAGCTGGAAATTGATGGCGTTATCGTACCTGATTTGCCTTATGAAGAAAAAATGAACTGCTTTCTAATTGCAGGAAATACGATGTTGATCTTATTTCACTGATAGCTCCAACGTCTGATGACCGTATTCAAATGATCGCCAGAGAGGCCATGGGGTATATTTATGTTGTTTCTTCATTGGGAGTTACAGGTATCCGCAGTAATATAACTACAGATATTGGAGCGATAGTCAAACGTATTCGTGAAGTCACCGATACTCCTGTTGCAGTAGGGTTTGGGATCGCTACGCTGGAACAAGCTGAAAAAATGGCTGGGCTAAGTGATGGAGCGATAGTTGGCAGCGCGATTGTGAAGATTGTTGAGCAATATGGAAAAGATGCCGCAGGGCCGGTAAAAAAATATGTTGAAGAGATGGTTGCTGCAGTGAGAAAAGCGTAAAGAAAAGAATCTGCCAAGAGCGAAAAGCTTGCGGCAGTTTTTTATGAAAAGAGTACAAATTTTTTATAAAGGTTACTGCAGTAAGTGGTATTGCCGACTGACTTTTGCTATAATATTAAATTATGATATTTCTCAGATAAAATTAGTTAGGAGGCTTCAAAATTGCAGCAAAGTCAAAGTAAACAGCAGGTAGGAGGCATATTAGGATTTATAGAGCGTATCGGTAATAAAATACCGGATATTACGATTCTTTTCATCAGTGCCTTTATTTTGGTTTGTGTAGTGTCGGCAGTTTTAGCGCAGATACATTTCAATTATGTGCATCCGGCGACCGGCAGGCCTATCGAAATAACTAATATGCTCAGCGGTAAGGCGCTAGTTGATTTAATGAGTAAAATGGTCACTAATTATGCAAATTTCCCACCGCTAAGTATGGTTATCGTAGCAACACTTGGTATTGGTATTGCCGATGGGTCTGGTTACATTAATACAGGGTTGAAAAAGATACTTTCTATAACACCTAAAGTTCTGATCACACCGGTAGTTATTCTGGTAGGGATGCTCAGTCATTTGGGGCCCGACTCTGGTTATGTCATCATTATCCCGATAGCCGCTTATATGTTTTATGCAGTAGGTAAGCATCCTTTAGCAGGTATTGCTGCTTCTTTTGCAGGTATTGCCGGCGCGTTTGCTGCCAACTATACGCCTTCGGCTATTGATCCTGTTATTCAGGGGTTTACTCAAAGTGCGGCCCAGATTATTGATCCGGGATATCAGGTAAACGTATTATGCAACTATTTTTATGCGTTTGCTACGTTTATAGTTATTGGTGCTTGCTGGTGGGTAACGGAAAAGATTACTAACCCATGGCTTTGGAAGGCTTGTCCGCTTGATGACGATCTGGACTTGGGCAACGAAAATAACAGCTCGATTACGCCTTCGGAGAACAGGGCTTTTAAAATAGCTACAGCAGTATTGCTGTTGATGTTGACCGGGCTTGCCGCAGCACTGTATCCGGCAGATTCTATCCTGCGTGCTCCTGATGGCGTTATTGCCAGCTTTAAGGCTCCGATAATGCAGTCGATAGTGTCGCTGATTTTTATTTTTGCAGCTTTGGTTGGTTTAGTATATGGTATTGCCTGCGGTAAATTCAAATCGCCTAAAGATGTTACGGCGGCAATGGAAGAGATTACGAAAACTTTAGTGCAGCTGATCGTATTTTATTTTTTTGCTGCTCAATTCCTATATGCGTTTGGCGCATCGAACATGGGAGCACTGATTGCTGTATCCGGTGCAGAATTCTTATCATTGAATTTACCGCCGCAGGTAACTGTTTTCGGTATTATTGTTTTTGTTGCTCTGCTTAATCTTATAATTACCTCTGCTTCAGCAAAATGGGCTATTCTGGCTCCGATATTTGTGCCGATGCTGATGGCGGTAGGAATTGCGCCTGAACTGACACAAGTTGCTTTCCGAGTCAGTGATTCTGCGGTCAATGTTGTAACACCAATGTTTGCTTTTTATCCTTTAATAATTCTGTATTGCCAGAAATATGTAAAAAATGCTGGTATTGGTACATTAAGTTCCATGATGCTGCCGTATACTATAGCATTATTGGTTTCTCTTACCTTTATGTTATACTTATTTTGGTGGCTGGATATACCACTGGGGTTCCAGGCAGATTATGTTTATCCGAGACGGTTTTAACGATCAGTAAGGGGGCAGAAGAATGCAGACACGTTTATTAGAACGTTTTTTACGTTATGTAGCAGTAACAAGTCAAAGCGATGCTTCTCAGGCAGTAGTTCCTTCTACAGAAGGTCAGAGAAGTTTAGCTGAATTATTAAAAAAAGATCTTGACGAACTGGGCTTAGTTAATCTTGAGATCAGTGAATATTCTGTTCTTACAGGTAAACTTCCGGCTAATTTACCAGCCGGAAGCGGTGAACAAGTTCCGGCGGTTGGTTTTGTTGCTCATTTAGACACTGTGGATGTTAATCTTTCAGCTGATATCAAACCGCAGGTGGTACGGTCTTATAGCGGCGGGGATATTTGTCTGAATGAAAAAAAGGGGATTTATCTTCGCGAGGCAGAACATCCAGAATTATTAAAATATAAAGGTCAGGATATAGTTTGCACTGATGGTACAAGTGTATTGGGCGCTGATAACAAGGCTGCCATAGCAAATGTAGTGGTTGCATTGGAAACTTTGGTGCAAAATAAAGACCTGCAGCACGGAGATATCTATGTAGCCTTTGTGCCTGATGAAGAATGTGGATTGCGCGGAGCAAAGAAAATGGATTTCAGTAAATTTCCGGTAGCTTTTGCTTATACTATTGACTGTTGTGAATTGGGCGAAGTTGTTTATGAAACTTTCAATGCCGGCAGTGCGGTAGTAAAAATCAAAGGTGTAAGTGCACATCCTATGTCGGCGAAAGGGGTAATGGTAAATCCAACTCTGGTTGCTGTTGACTTGATAAACAGCTTTGACAGGATGCAGACACCGGAGCATACAGAAGGAACGGAAGGTTACATCTGGGCGAAGTCTATTATTTCCAATCAAAGCGAGGCCGTAGTTCAGCTGGATATACGCGATCATAATAAAAATACCTATGAGGCTAGAAAACATCTGATAAAAACAAATGTTGAATCTTTGCAGAAGCTATATCCTCGTGCAGAAATAGTATGTACTATAACGGATACTTATGGAAATATTGCAGATGCTGTCAATGATGAGAATAGAAAATGTATAGATTATATTTATACGGCGATGTCAGAGCTGGGAATAAAACCAAATACTATTGCCATGCGCGGTGGTACTGATGGTTCCTATATTTCTACGCAGGGAATTTTAACGCCAAACTATTTTACCGGAGGACATAATTTCCATTCTAACTGTGAATTTTTACCACTGCTGGCATTAGAAAAATCCTGTCAGATGACATTGAAGCTGATTGAATTGATTGCTAAAGGTTAAGTTATTCAGAATGCCTTCCCTTAAAGATTTTAAGGGAAGGCATTCTGAGTTTCACAAAGAAATAACCAACTGGAAGACAGGAATATGTTATAATTTGTATGATAAAGTAATGATGTGGGAGGCAATATGAACATTGGTGCGCGTTTGGAAGCGATTGGAAGATTAGTTCCTCAGAACGTAAGCATAGCAGATATAGGAACAGATCATGCATATCTGCCGACATGGCTGGCAGAGCGTGGAGTGATTATCAAAGCAGTTGCTGGTGATATTACTGAGGGTCCCTGTGCTGCTGCACGTAATACAGTTGCTATGTATGGCATGAATGATAAAGTAGAAGTAAGGATGGGTAATGGTTTAAGCATTATAGAGCCTGGTGAAACAGATGTTATTATAATTGCGGGTATGGGTGCCGGTACAATGATTGAAATCCTTGAAGCTTCCAGGGACACTGCAAAGGAAGCCAGAAAACTGATATTGCAGCCGATGGCTGGAGCATCCTCTTTAAGGCGTTGGGCCAATGCCAACGGCTGGCGTATTGATGATGAAGTTCTTGTTGAAGAAGGGCGGCATCTTTATGAAATCATTGTTCTGGAACGTGGCGCTGAGGCTGCTTTCACCGCCTTGGAATGTGAAATAGGGCCACGCTTGCTGGAACAAAGGCCGCCGCTTTTCAAAAAACATTTTGCTAAAGTATGCGGTCAATATCAAAAGATGCTGCTGAATATGTGCCGCAGTGCAGAAGCAAGGCAAAGTGAAAAATATCAGGAAATATACACTTTATTGCAGGAACTGGAGGGATTAGGCGATGGAAGCTACGGTAAATGATATCATTAAAGTAATGGATGGCATAGCTCCGCCTAATTTAGCAGAACCTTGGGATAATGTTGGATTGTTGGTTGGGCGCAGTAGTAATACGGTAAAAAAACTTATGGTTGCTTTGGATGTATCACCTGAAGTAGTAGAGCAGGCCGTTGAACATAAAGTACAAATGCTTGTAACACATCATCCGGTTATTTTTGATCCAATAAAAAAGATGACCGACAGGAGCTGGCAGCATAAATTACTTCTAGATTGTGCTGAAAATAAAATTGCTGTTTATAGTGCACATACCAGCCTTGATAGTGTATTGGGCGGTGTTAATGATGTTTTGGCAGAGAAAATTGGGTTGCTGCATACTGAAGTTTTAGTTCCTGCTGCCGGTGGAGAAGCAGGTTTAGGACGGGTTGGATGTTTACATGAGCCGATGACTCTGCAGGAGTTCAGTGAAAAAATTAAAACCGTCTTAAAGTTAGACAATATAATTGCAGGTGACGCTGGACGCAGGGTAAGCAAGGTTGCTGTATGTGGTGGAGCAGGTGCTGAATTCATTGATGAGGCACTGGCTGCCGGAGCAGATACCTTTGTGACTGGAGATGTGAAATATCATACTGCACAGAACGCAGTATACAGCGGCTTGAATATAATTGATGCTACACATCAGGGAACTGAATTACCTATGATAAATACGCTTGCTGACAGAATTGCACTGCGTCTAACGTCAAGCGGATTCAATGCTCAGGTTTTGGTAGCGAAGGAAAGCAAAATTTTGCAATACCTGTAACCGGTATGCTTTAGAGGATGGTGACAAATATGATCAGTGATTTTAAGGCTGGCACTAAAGTGTGTCAAGCTGTATTGCTGCGTGTGCAGAAAATTGGTAATTCGTCTAATGGCGGTGTGTTTGCGCGCGGTTTACTGGAAGATAACAGCGGCAAAATGCCGTTTATTGTTTTTGAAGCTGGCATTGTAGATAAGATGAGGTCTATGGAAGGTCCTAAAGTAATGATGGTTGGCGGCATGGTAGATATTAATAAATTTTCTAATGATATGACGCTGCAGCTGGTTTTACAACGGATGGAAGAGATTATGCCAGAAGATGATATTACCCATTTGCTGCCTAATGGTGATTTTGATCATCAGGAATATGAAAATAAGCTGCAAAAACTTATCAAAGGAGTTATGACCCCGGGAATAAGATTGATTTTGGAAAATATTTTCAGCGGGACTTTATATGATAAATTTTTGATCAATCCGGCGGGAATGCGTTTACATCATGCTTATATCGGAGGTTTGCTGCAGCATTCTGTTGATGTTGCCGGTATTGCTCAGTCGTTGGCAGATCGTATTGGTGGCGTGGATAAGGATTTGATCGTTGCAGGAGCATTGCTGCATGATATTGGCAAGATTAGAGAAATTTCTTCGGATATAGGTTTTCCATATACGATGGAAGGAAGATTGCTGGGGCATGTGTCTATGTCGGCGGTGATGGTGCAGGAGGCAGCTGGCAAGGCAAAAGTAACAGGACCTAAGCTGCAGCAGCTGTTGCATATTGTTTTATCACACCATGGTGAACAGGAAAAAGGTTCGCCGGTTGCATGTGCAACGAAAGAAAGCTTTATTGTGCATTATGCTGATGAAATTGATGCGATTATGAATCAGTTCAGTAAAAATGAAGGAAAAAATCCTTGGGAATACAATAAAATGCTGCAGCGTTTTTTATTGCATGAAGCTTGACTAAATAATCTCTATGTGTTAAATTAACAAACGATATGAGTGCGAAAGATGATCGCGGTGATGCTTAGGCGTTAACGAGGAAAGTCCGAGCTCCACAGGGCAGAATGCCGGATAACGTCCGGCGAGGGTGACCTCAGGGATAGTGCCACAGAAATGTGTACCGCCTGCTATGCAGGTAAGGGTGGAACGGTGCGGTAAGAGCGCACCAGCGGTCGGGTAACCGGCCGGCTAGGTAAACCCCATTCGGAGCAAGACCAAATAGGGGAGGGATGAAGCGGCCCGCTGAACCTTCCGGGTTGTGTCGCTGGAGCCTGCGAGTAATTACAGGCCTAGATAAATGATCATCACCGCTTTGCGGAACAGAACTCGGCTTATTGAGCACTCGTATTCTTGGATATTAAGCTGCCTGTTTCAGGCAGCTTTTCTTTTTTCTAAAAATTCACATAATCACTTCATTTTAATTTCAAAATAGTGATATAATATAAAAGTATTCTAAATTGACGGTGAGGGTAAATTAATGAAACATATTTCTTTTGTCGTGCCTGTTTTTAATGAAGAGGCCAATCTCAGGGAATTTTACCAACGGCTGACAGATATTATGTCGGCACTGCCATACGAATACGATCTTACTTTTGTTGACGATGGTTCTAAAGACAGCAGTGCTGTGATTTTGGCGGAATTGGTCCGCAATGATGAGCGCGTACAGGCTTATTTGCTTTCTCGTAATTACGGACATCAGCTGGCACTGACCTGCGGGTTGGATTATGCTGATGGTGATGCTGTTATTACAATGGATGGAGATTTGCAGCATCCGCCTGAATTAGTTCCGGACTTACTGAGGCTGTGGGAAGATGGAAATGAAATTGTCCAGACGATCCGCCTAAGTACAGAGAATGTTTCGTTTATGAAACGTTTTTCGTCAGCAGTTTACTACAAACTCATCAATATCATGTCTAAAGTGGAAATCACTCCCGGAGGCAGCGATTTCAGGCTTATGGACCAAAAAGCTGTGGAGGCTTTTCGTCTGTATCGTGAAAGAGCGCGCTTTATCAGAGGGCTTATCAATACCTTAGGATTTAAGGTCGCTAAGGTTGAATTTGTGGCTCCGCCGCGTTTTGCGGGACAATCAAAGTACAGTCTGCGTAAAATGCTGCATTTTGCATTGGATGGGATTACTTCTTTTTCAAATCTGCCATTGCGCTGGGCCTTTTACTGCGGCGTGTTCTGCGGGCTTTGCAGCCTGATGGTTTTGGGGCATGTTTTCTATGTTAAATATGTTATTGACGATGCTGTACCAGGTTGGGCGACAATGACCGCCAGTGTCTTGTTTTTGGGAGGTATTCAATTAGTAGGCATTGGTATTTTGGGAGAGTATATCGGACGTGTTTTTGAAGAAGTTAAGCAGAGACCGCTGTATCTTGTAGGACGTCATCTCGGGAAAAAGTAAGATAGTTTTACAATATTGTAAGTTTATGTTATAATTATTTACAGTTGAGAAAGGATGTGCGGTGCTTGCTGAAAAAAAAGCTGTTATGTGTAGTATTGACAATGATGTTTTGTTTTATGAACATTGCGACTGCTTTGGCGTCTTTTGAACGTGGTGACGAAGGGCAAGAAGTCATTGATATTCAAAAACGTCTGGTAGAATTACAATATAAAGTATCTAATGTTGACGGTAAATTTGGTCCTGAAACAGAAGCTGCTGTAAAGCAGTTCCAAACAGATAAAAGTTTGGAGGTAGACGGAATTATCGGCAATGATACTTATCGTGCATTGATGCAGAAAGACATGCCTCCTAATCGTTCCGGTCGCAGTGCTGCAGTGCGTAATGTCATTCGAGCAGCATACAGCGTTCTGGGAACGCCTTATGTTTTTGGCGGTACCAGTACTTATGGCTTTGATTGTTCAGGTTTTACTCAATATGCTTTTGCACGTGCAGGAATCAGCATTCCCCGTATGGCTGACAGCCAGTTATATTATGGCCGTCAGATTTCCATGAGCGAACTGCGTCCGGGAGATTTGATTTTCTTTTCTACCTATGAACCAGGTGCTTCTCATTGCGGTATTTATCTTGGCGATGGCAAATTTATCCATGCCGGCACCAGCACAGGCGTGGTTGTGGCTGATGCGTTCACAGGTTACTGGGGCGAACGTTATTACGGAGCCTGCCGCGTTTTATAAAAATATAACTTTCAGCAGACAAGTTTTCTTGTCTGCTTTTTTTATGAGAAAAACGAGACTGAAAATGTATTTATTTGTCATAAATCTGTTTAAGTTGTAATATTTTTGTGAAAGCAGTATAAAAACAGGCTTTTTAAAGAAAACTATTGTATAATAATAAGCAAGAATAGTTATGAGGTGATTAGTATGGATATTCAAAAAGTTTTAATTGCCGACGACGAAAAGCATATTCGCGAGATTCTTAAGATGTATTGCGAAAAAGAAGGCTTTGATGTTATCGAAGCAGCTGATGGTGCCGAGGCGATTTTAAAAGTACAATCTGAGAAGCCGGATATTCTTATTTTGGATATTATGATGCCAGTCATGGACGGTTTGGAGGTTTGCAAGCAAGTACGCAAAATGTCTGATCTACCTATTATTATGCTGACGGCTAAAGATGAAGATGATGATCGTATTTTAGGGTTGGAGATCGGTGCGGATGATTATATTACGAAGCCTTTTAATAGCCGTGAGGTAGTTGCCCGTATAAAAGCGGTTCTGCGACGTGCTGGAGCCCAGGAAAAACAGGAAGGTCGTTCGCGGGTAGAATATGACGGGTTGACAATTGATATGGAAGAGTATCAGGTGGTTGCTTTTGGTCAGAAAATGACCTTTACTGCTAAAGAAATGGAATTACTCTGGTGCTTGGCAACCAATCCTGGTAAGGCTTTTTCTCGAAACCAGCTGTTGGAAACCATTTGGGGTTATTCTTATTATGGTGATACACGAACTGTGGATACTCACATCAAACGTATTCGCCAAAAACTAAACATTCCAGAAAATTCTAAATGGGATATTACCACTATTTGGGGTGTTGGTTATAAATTTGAGGTGAAGAGTGAATAAGTCTTTAAGTACCCGGCTTATGTACAGCTTCATGGCTTTGATCGTAGTTATTGTAGTCGGCGTGACAGCGGGTATTTCTTACCTTATCGCCGACTATTTTTTTAAGATTAAAGAGCAGGAGCTGGCGCAAAAAGGTAATGAAATGGCTGAAACCATTGAATATTTTATGCTGCGTGATACTGATCGAACAACGCTGCACCGCTATATAGTTGCTGTAGACAGGCTGGTTGGAGCACGTATTTGGCTTTTTGACAATAAATATGATCTTTTGGCTGCTTCTTTGGTTAATACTGATGAAGATGCAGATGGTAACAAATTGATCCGCAATTATAATTCGAAAGAGGGAACCGAGCTCTTAGGAAAAGAGATAAAAGGCGGCAATTTATCTACTAAAGTACGCAGTATCTTGAAAGATGTTTACAGTGGTAAATCGGTAAAATCACAGATTTTCCATCCGTATTATAAAGAACAGGTTATGCTGGTTGGTGTGCCGTATGGTAAACAGGATGGGGCACATGGAGCTATTTTGCTGGCAGAGCCGCTGAGCGGTTTCGATAGTTTTCTGCGTGATATATATATATATACTTCGATCGTAGGTGTACTGGCGCTTATTTTAAGCTTATTTATGGTCAGGAGATTATCACGTTCTATTATCAGGCCTTTGATATCAATGAAAGACAGTGCGGCTGCTATAGCTTCCGGCGACTATACACGTAAGGTAGAAGTAAATGGCGAAGATGAGGTGGCTGCTTTAGGCAGGGCTTTGAATGCACTTGGTAATGACCTCAGTGCTTTTGTTGATAAGACAGAGCGAACTGAAAAAATCCGCCGTGATTTCGTTGCTAATGTTTCGCATGAATTAAGGACTCCTATAACTATTATTCGTGGTTATAATGAGGCTATCAGCGATGGTACTATTACAGATAAAGAAATGATCCAGCGCTACCGTGCTTTGATAAATGAAGAAACTATCAGGTTAGAACGCATGATCAGGGAACTTCTCAATATAAGTCGTTTTCAGGCCAGTGATGAGCTGACGACAGGAATAGAGCCTTTACCGTTAGCAGAAATTGTGCGAAATGTCACAGAAAAGCTGATGGTTAAATCGGTTAAACGACATGTGACATTGGTTATTCATGCAGATGAAAATATCGCTGTAGTAGGTAATGGCGACCAACTTGTACAGCTTATTATGATCTTGGGTGACAATGCTCTGAAATATTCTCCGGATAATGGCACTATTTCTTTTACTGCAGTAAGGCAAGAAGATGGCAGTGTGCTGCTTTCAGTGGCAGATCAGGGACCGGGTATTCCAGAAGAGGATCTGCCGTTTATTTGGGAACGATTTTATAAAGTGGATAAATCTCATTGCCGTAATGTACCTGGAACAGGGCTTGGACTTGCGATTGCCAAGGAAATTATCCGTGTTCACGGGGCTAAAGCACAGGTGTTTAGTATTCCGCGTGTCGGTACACGATTTGAAGTTACCTTTCCGAAGGAGAAAGTCGTTTTATGTTAAAAATTTTTTGCCCGGATTTTCGTTTTGACAGTATTGCGTCGATTCCGGTTGAATGGCTGAAAAAGCAACAGGTAGAAAGAGTTATTTTAGATGTTGATAATACTTTACTGCCGCGTGATGAAGTACAGCTAGATGCAGATGTACTGAATTGGCTGGAATTACTTCGCAAAAATGAAATTGAAATAGTGTTGCTTTCTAATAATGGTGGAGAAAGACTGCGGAAAATCAGCGAAGCTGCTCAGATTGAAGCAGTAAGCTGGGCAGTAAAGCCAATGCCTTGGGGGTTTAAAAGAGCTCTTAAACGTTTTGGTAGGCAGCAAGGTAAAGTGTTAGTCATTGGTGATCAGCTTTTAACTGATGTGTTGGGAGCAAAACGGATGGGGTTTACTGTGCTTTGGGTACGTTCGTTACAGGGGAAGGAATTTCCAATGACAAGAATTACAAGGCAAATAGAAAAAATGCTGGTGCGCAGGTTAGATGCACAGGGGCTTATTGCCGGAGGAAAGAAAATGAAAGTTGCATTGATCCAAATGGAAATAGCAGAGAAAAACACGCCTGGGAATATTGTACATGGGCTTGACTTACTGCAGGAGGCTGCTGCTAACAGCGACATTGCCGTATTGCCTGAAATTTGGACCACAGGGTATTCTTTAGGACGAATTGAAGAAGAAGCCGAAACTATAGATGGGAGTACGATTGCTGCAGTACGAAAGATTGCCAATAATCATCACTGTGCAGTAGTTGCAGGGTCTATTCCTTTGCGTCATAAAGATGGAAAAATTTATAACAATACCGTAGTTATTGATAAACATGGCAGTGTTGTAGCGTCTTACAGCAAAGTACATCTTTTTGGTTTATTTAATGAAGAACGTTTTTTTGCTGCTGGTGATAATTTTGATACTTATGAGTTGAACGGAGTTATTTGTGGTTCTACTATTTGTTATGATCTGCGATTTCCTGAATTGTACAGGCATTTATCACTTCAGGGAGCAAAAATAATTTTTGTGCCTGCAGAATGGCCGTCGGCCCGGGGGGATATTTGGACTTTACTGTCACAGGCCCGCGGGGCAGAAAATCATAACTATATTGTTGCTGTTAATTGTGTCGGTAATTTTAAAGGGGCTCCTTTTTACGGACATTCGATGGTAGTAGATCCTATGGGAAAAATTATAGCTGAAGGTGGCAGTGCAGAGGAAATCATTTATTGTGACATTGATTTAGCTTATATAGACAAGGTGCGTGCAAGGCTTAATGCATTGGCTGATGTGCGTAAGGAGCTTATATGATGATAAAAAAGCTGCTTGGAACAATACTTTTATGTGCGGGACTTGTTGTACAAAAGCCTGCCTGTACAGGCTGCGGTACTTGAACCCAGAGAATGCCCAAAGGATTTGAAATACCTATTGGGTATGTATTATGGGAATGGTGAGCAGTTCGTTATAAGGGAACGCAATGGCGAATTGGAACTTTTATACCGTACGACCCGTGAAGATTATAAATTTGCAAACAGCAATCAGTTTCCGCTGAAAAAGGAACGCTTTGATTCATATACTCTTCTGGAAGCGGGACCGATGAACAATACTGAAACCAGTGTGCGTTTTGAACGTGATCCTGATGGTTATGGCATTACGTGTAAAATAGGCGGCAATCGTTACAGTAGGGCCTTTTTTGGGCCAGATAGAGAAAAGCCTTTTCGTATTCCGCAGCCGTCTGATTGGCAGGGGTTAAAAAAGGCTGCATCAGAAGCGGCTATACCTTCAGCATTGACGACTGGCAAGCAGGCGGAGTTAGTCGATGTTACAAAAGCTATAACAGGTATAAAGCTTGATTTGCGTTATGCAGGAACCAATAATTGCTTTGGAATGTCTATTGTTGATGTCAAGAAGGCTTATCTTGATAGAGTGGCTGCTGTGGCCTTAGGACGAGTTCAGAAAAGACTTGCTGATTATGGTTATGGCCTTGTTATTTGGGAAGCCTACAGACCGTGGTCTGTATCCAAGCTTGCCTATGACGCGTTCCCAGATGATAAAAAACAAATGCTGCCAACTCCGGAGCAGGGGTTTTCTCATAATACAGGCAGAGCTGTTGACGTAAGCCTTTATTATCTTGAAACAGGTGAACCAGTGGAAATGATCAGTGATTTTGATGAACCGTCCATCAGACAATATAGCAAGTTTACAGGCGGGACAGAGTTAGAACGTTACCAGCGTGATTTGCTGCATCAGCTGATGAGCTTGGAAGGCTTTTCTGTCAGCGACATGGAATGGTGGCATTTTGAATATGAACCGGATACTGTTTACAGTCATTTAAATGTACCGCTGCAGGGATTGAACTAAAGCTTTACAGAAAATTTAGATATGCTATAATATAAAAGCTAAAAAAAATTAAGAGGTGAACCAGCATGAACGTTTACGATTGTGCAAATGAATTGGCCAAAGCTATGCGCGAAAGTCAGGAATACAAAAAAATTAAAAGAAGCTAAAGCTGCTCTTGAGCAAGATCCAAAAGGCAAAGAGATGGCTGAGGAATTTTTAAAATTGAGCCAGGAAATAGAATTAGCGAAATATCAGGGACAGGAAGTTCCGGAAGAAAAAAATGAAAAATTACAAAAGCTTACTGGCATTTTAGGGTTAAATACAGTTGCTATGGAGTATCTGCATGCCTTTATGCGTTTTCAAATGATGATGGGTGATATTTCAAAATCTATCGGAGACGTAGTGAAGGAAGTTGCTGGTGAATAAAGAGTTTTTGGATTTAGCTGAACAACTGAAAAGTTCTGTTTCCTGTACTGTGCGTTTGAATGAGCTGATGAGTGGGCATACATCTTTTAAGATTGGCGGACCAGCTGATATTCTGGTTTTGCCGGAGTCCATTGAACAATTACGGGAAGTTTTGAAAGTGGTCAAGGAAACTGTTGTTCCTCTTACTTTACTTGGCAATGGATCAAATGTTTTAGTGCGCGATAAGGGCATCCGTGGTATTGTTATAAAGCTGGGGAATATGCTGCGGCATTTTTATGAAGCAGAGGACTTGTTGGTCTTTGGATCTGGTTACTCACTGGCATTAGCTTCATACAAAGCGATGGAATGCGGAAAGACCGGAATGGAATTCGCTGTAGGTATTCCTGGAAGTATTGGCGGTGCCGTGTATATGAATGCTGGCGCCTATGATGGTGAGATGCAGAATATTGTCAATTGTGTAAAGGTTATGGATTTACAGGGAAATGAACGTGTTCTTACTGCTGAAGAGCTGAACTTTGGTTATCGAAAAACCAGTTTACAGAACAGTGGACTTATTGTTACAGAAGTAACTTTAAAAATGCCTTCCGGTAATAAAGATGAAATCAAGTCTAAAATGGATGATTTCAGTCACCGGCGTATTAGTAAACAGCCGTTAGAAATGCCAAGTGCAGGCAGTATGTTTAAACGACCACCAGGATATTTTGCCGGGACTCTGATTGATCAGGCCGGGCTAAAGGGTTATACGGTAGGTGGCGCCCAGATTTCTACTAAGCATGCTGGATTTGTTGTTAATGTTGGTGGTGCTACAGCTGCTGATGTTTTACAGCTTATTAAGGACGTACAGACCAAAATAAAAGCTGGTGTTGGTGTTGAATTGCAGCCAGAAGTTTTGGTAATCGGTGAAGAATAAGAATTGCTTACTCTCAAAAGCTCCGATATTTGATATCGGAGCTTTTTTACTGTCACAGAATGTTCAATTGAAAAGCATGGGAACGCTATGATATAATAACAGCATTGCAGGGAAAGAAGGATTTTAGATTAATGAATAATGAAAAAGACAATGTGTATGATTTAGTAGAAGATTTTTATGCCCATGATGAAGGCTGGAACACATTGCTCAGACAAGAATATGCCGAAGGCTTTTTACGAATGGAAGCATGGAAAGGCAAAAAAAACAGTGATTTATATCGTAGTTGGGATAATTTAACGATGCTGTGTTTATATCTTGGCAGTGCTGAAACGTTTCTGGGAGATATGAATGCGGATGATTTTATTGATTGTATAGCTTGGTGCGGCAGAAATATTTCAGAGTTTACTCCTGATTATAAGAATACACAAGATTTTTTAGAAACATGTGACGGGTTGTTTAAATATTTGAAAGGTAAAAATGCCATTTCTAATGATACGGTACCTGCTACTGCTGCTGAAATATTGCTGCAAGAAGGTAAAATGAATATAATTTTACCGGATGGAAGCTTTGATGAAGCAAATGCAGAAAGAGCGTGGAATGCGACTCCGGATATACCTGCTAAAATATTTTTAAATATTGGAGAGCGCCTGCAGGAATTGCTTGAGGTACTGCATAGGTTTTTTGAGAGAGAATATTTTCGTTTGGACCTCGATAGAGCTGCGTTTTTATATTATGGTATTTTAATGGGCTATGAAGATGAAAAAAAAGATAGTATTGAAGAAACCAGTGAATGCTTTTGGGATTATTTTTTGTTTGACTATCATTTGCTGCGTAGTGATAAAAGACCTTTGGAATTCTTTTATGAACGGACTTGCCTGCCTGAGAGTGACGATTACGACGAAGAGTTTGCCAAACGTAACCGTGATGTTTTAGAAGAATTATGCAAAGCAAGGCTGGCTATATTCAAAATTGACAGTTATACAGATGACGGTGCTTTTTATTGTACAGACTGGCTGAGTGGAGAAAAATATACGTTAAGTCTGCCGCTGGAAGAATCGGAAGATTTAAATGACGCTATTTTGCTGGGCCATATTTTTTATAATGAAAGTATGATAATGAATTATGTAAGCTGTCTTAAAATAGGCAAAGTAGCGCAGAAACGTCTGTTTAATACACTGAAGTCGTGTAAGGAATGGTATAATATTCAGGATCCTGCGGCGGATTGGGAAGCATTTATAGCCAGAAATCCGATGCTGCTTCGGCATATGGTATTTTTATATTCTGCTTTTGTAAATCTGAATAATTTTAACTATGAAACTGAGCATAAAAACTATCTTCCTACGGAAATAGATTATAAGGACAGAGTTATTCTGAGAATCAGACAGATGATGGAGCCATATCATTTTGCTGAACGCGATATTAAATTGGTCATACAGTTGTGGTCTGATTTTAAGGTTAAGTTCTGCAGAGAAGTAAGAATGCCTGATATTTGGGCTGCAGGAGCTATTTTTGATTTTATCAAGACAAATGGTGTCTACAATTATGATGATGAAAAAATTGCTGAGTTGTGCCACAATGTTCCTTTGGACGTAATGAGGCGTATGGCAAAGGAAATATGGGTAACTTTGGGGATAGAAAAACACGATCCACGTTACATCAACGAAGAAGGAATTTTGCTGATGGCGCTTTCCTAACGTGAAAAAGGAGTTTTGCTATGAAATGTAGTTTTTGCGGAAAAGAATTAGAACGTGGCACGCAGGAGTGTCCATATTGTCATTGTAGTATTGAAGCCGAAGTACAGGTTCTGCGCCCTGAAGAAAGAGATACCTTTGATGGCGTTACTATTGAGCAGGATGGTAATGCAGAAGGAGGAACCCGCGTAGAAGATATGCGCACAGAGCGTAGAGCTTATGAACAAAATAACGGCGGTCCGCAGATCCGTGTTCATAGTTTTGGTTGCGGAAGCGGTATTTTGATGACGCTGTTGATTTTAGGCGGCATTTTAGCGATCTTTTTCTTTTTGCTGCCTACATTTTTGATTTTTGCTGCTATTGGAGCAGTAGTAGTATTCATTATGCGGCTTTTTATGTAAAAAAATTTAAAAAATGTGTTCAGAGTTGAGTCTAAAAACTAAATTTATTTAATTTATTTTAGAGAAAAGAAACTCCGCCTGTTATTTAAACAAGCGGAGTTTCTTTTTGTTATTTTCCAAGTAAAGTTTTTAATTCTTGTAGTTTTTCTGCAAATTTGTGCAGTGTTACGGTTACCGGCAAAGGGGTCGTTAAATCGACACCGGCTGTTTTTAACAGGTTCAGAGAATAGTCACTGCCGCCGGAAGCAAGGAAGTGCAAATATTTTTCTACTGCCTTAGGTTTATTTTCGAGTATTGCCGAGGCAAAGGCGGTGGCTGCACTGTAACCGGTTGCATATTTATATACATAAAATGGGGTATAGAAATGAGGGATACGTGACCATTCACTGGATAATTCTGCGTCTACAGTAAGAGCAGGGCCATAATAACGTTTGTTGCTGTCCAACCAATAGGTTTCCAGCATTTCAGCCTGCAGTGTACGGCCCTCGTTGATTTCATTATGGATGAACTTTTCAAACTCAGCAAATTGTACCTGACGGTAAACGGTAGTACGTACGGCTTCGAGAAATTGGTTGAGAAGATAGATTTTCTGTTCTGGAGAAGCTGTTTTTAAGGTATGCTCTAAAAGTAAGATTTCATTTGTGGTAGAGGCGACTTCGGCGCAGAAAATAGAATAATCACTGTTGATATATGTTTGGGACTTATTGCTGAAATAGCTATGCAGTGCATGTCCCATTTCATGAGCAAGAGTAGATATACTGTTATAGCGGGGCTGATAATTCAGCAGAACATAAGGATGTACTCCGTAGATTCCCCATGAATAAGCTCCGCTTCGTTTACCTTTGTTTTCGTAAATATCGATCCACTGTTTATCGAAACCCTCTTGTAAGGCGGCCTGATAATCATAGCCCAAAGGGGAGAGCGCTGCTGTTACTTTGACCTTTGCCTCATCAAAATCACAGGCAAAGCTGTCGGCGGCATTGCTGATTGGCTGGTAAATATCATAAGCGTGAAATTCATCCAATCCAAGTATTTCTTTTTTTAGGGCTATATACTCATGTAAAGGTTTTAAATTTTCGTGAACGGTCTCAATCAGACCTTCATATAAACTTGGCGGTATATTATCTTCAGAGAGACAGGCTTCTAAAGTATCATGATATTTATGGGCAGTTGCATAAAACGCACTGACACGGCAATTGCTGGAAAGCGTATTGGCGAGCGTATTGCGGTATTTATGGTAAGTAGTCATTAAGCCTTTGAAAGAATTACGGCGCAGTAATCTGTCAGTGCTGGTCATATTGAGCAAATAATTGCCTTCGCTGACAGTTACATCCAGTCCTTCTGAATTTTTGACCAGAGGAAATTGCATATCAGCACTGACTAAGCTGCGGAAAATAGCAGCTGGGCCTGAAGTTGCCAGCTGGCTCAATGAAAGCAGTTCTTCCTGCTCTTTGGGAAGAACATGTTTGGATAATCGCAGTAAATTATTAAGATAAAATTGATAATCACTAAAATCAGAGTCAGATAATAGATCGTTTAATTTTTCCTGACTTAATGATAAAAGCTCCGGCTCAACAAAGGAAACAGCATTGCTGAAAGCGGCGGCTAAAGCTTCGGCTTCGCCCACCAGAGCCTGAAATTTCTGATTGGCATTATCAGTATCCTGCTGAAGTCTTGCATAGGCATATAATTTACTGATAATTATGGAAAGTTTTTCCTGTTCCCGCAATACCGTTTTTAAAGTCTGACAGTCATGCAGTTGGCCTTTATATTGACTAAAAGCGTCAACATCCTTTTTAAATTGCTGACTTGCTGTTTTCCAAGATTCCTGATCGGGATAAATATCATTGATGTTCCATTGAAAACGGCTGTCTATACTACTGCGCGACACTAAACTGCCATGCTCGGGTTCGTTATTTTTAGTCATAAATTAAATTCACTCCTTGCAAAATCTAAAATACTTTATTATTATAACACAGACAGCATATGAAAGGTTAGAGGCGTGATTTTATGAAAAGTATTTTAGTAGCTATTAACAGTAAATATGTTCATACAGCATTGGGACTGCGTTATGTAAACGAATTCTGCAGAAAAAACGCAATAGAAGTAACGCTTATCGAAGAGACCATACAAACTCCGCTTTTGGCGGTATTGGCAGAGATAACAAGAGCCAAGCCAGAAGTTGTGGGATTTTCTGTGCATATTTGGAATAAAACTTATGTCTACAGCTTGATAGAGTTAGTCAGAAAAGTACTGCCTGCAGCGAAAATAGTTGTTGGCGGTCCTGAGGTGGCTTTTGAGCCAGAAAGAATTTTTAACGAAAAAAGTGAAATAGATTTTATTGTACAGGGTGAAGGAGAAATTTGCTTTTCTGAATTGTTAAAAGCATTAAAAAATGCTGACGATAAGGTGCCGGCGCACATTGCTTATCGTGATAAAAATGGTGCTGTGCAAATTAATGGCGGTGTAACAGTTGTTGAAGATCTGGCAGAGTTGGGGTTTCCATACCCTGATTTGGAAACTATAGTTGCTGAAAATAAAATAGTTTATTATGAATGTACACGGGGCTGTCCTTTCCAGTGTTCCTACTGTTTATCTGGTATTTCTCATTCTGTTCGCAGACGTCCGCTCGAAAAAGTACTGTTGGATTTAGAACACTTTATGGAAGAGAAAGTGCCACTGGTAAAATTTGTTGACCGTACATATAATTTGGATGAAGCATATTTTCTGCCTATCATGCATTACTTATCCATGGCTGATACAGAGACGACCTTTCATTTTGAAATTAAAGCTGATTTGCTTTCAGAAAACACATTGAAATTCTTGGAAACAGTACCAGAAGGCCGTTTTCAGTTCGAAATTGGTGTTCAAAGCACAAATACAAAAACATTGGAAGCCATCGGCAGGGAAAATAACTGGAAGAAATTAGCAGATAATGTCGGACGGCTTTTGCAAAACAATAATATCCATCTGCACCTCGACTTAATTGCTGGCTTACCATATGAAGGACTAAAAGAGTTTATAAAATCATTTAACGATGTTTATGGACTGAGACCGCATATGCTGCAGTTAGGATTTTTAAAAGTGCTGCAGGGGACGGTTATGCAAAGTCAGGCTCAAGAACACGGTTTGCTGTATATGAGTGAACCGCCTTATGAGGTTGTTCAGACTAAGTATATGGGATATGAAGAATTACGCTTTCTTAAAGTTTTGGAAGATGTTTTTGAAAATACCTACAATACAGGTAAGTTTAATAACGTTTTAGCATATCTTATAAAGGCAAATAATGGAACTGCATTTGATTTTTATCGCAAGCTGACAGAATGGTGGGAAAGCAGAGGCTTGTATCCTCAGGGACATAATGCTCGCGGTGTAACAAAATTGTTGTGGGAATTTACATGTGACTGTTATCCTTCCGAAAAAACAAATGTAAAAGAAATATTAAGATTTGATGTATTTGTTTCTCAGCCTAACTGGCTTCCCAGCTGGATGGGATGGAAAACAGCTGAATTAAATGAACGTGCTATGGCCTTTTGGCGGGATAAAGACGAGGTTCGTCAATATTTGCCGGATTATATTTTTTCAACCTGGAGGCAGATACGTAAGAATTATCCTATTGAAGCGTTTGACTATAATGTGTATTCTGGAGTTGCGGAAAGAGTGGTTTTTATGGCGGATTACAGCAACGGTAAATGTATCGTTAAACCATTGATCAGTAAGTACTTACAAAATAATTAAAAAAACATAAAAAAGTTGTCAAAAAGGTGTTGACAGAAGTAACGGGGAATGCTATTATATACAAGTCGCCGAAATGCGGCGGCAGGCAGAACCTTGAAAACTGAACAATAACCAAAAACGAATGTGCGGGCGAGCGTTTCTTGAAAGAGAAGCGTTTGCCAAGTCAAAAAATAATTTCTTAACAACAAATCGAAAGAGCCAATCGGCTTTCTCAATAAAACTTTATTGGAGAGTTTGATCCTGGCTCAGGACGAACGCTGGCGGCGTGCCTAACACATGCAAGTCGAACGGAGAATTTTATTTCGGTAGAATTCTTAGTGGCGAACGGGTGAGTAACGCGTAGGCAACCTGCCCTTTAGACGGGGACAACATTCCGAAAGGAGTGCTAATACCGGATGTGATCATCTTGCCGCATGGCAGGATGAAGAAAGATGGCCTCTACAAGTAAGCTATCGCTAAAGGATGGGCCTGCGTCTGATTAGCTAGTTGGTAGTGTAACGGACTACCAAGGCGATGATCAGTAGCCGGTCTGAGAGGATGAACGGCCACATTGGGACTGAGACACGGCCCAAACTCCTACGGGAGGCAGCAGTGGGGAATCTTCCGCAATGGACGAAAGTCTGACGGAGCAACGCCGCGTGAGTGATGAAGGATTTCGGTCTGTAAAGCTCTGTTGTTTATGACGAACGTGCAGTGTGTGAACAATGCATTGCAATGACGGTAGTAAACGAGGCAGCCACGGCTAACTACGTGCCAGCAGCCGCGGTAATACGTAGGTGGCGAGCGTTGTCCGGAATTATTGGGCGTAAAGAGCATGTAGGCGGCTTAATAAGTCGAGCGTGAAAATGCGGGGCTCAACCCCGTATGGCGCTGGAAACTGTTAGGCTTGAGTGCAGGAGAGGAAAGGGGAATTCCCAGTGTAGCGGTGAAATGCGTAGATATTGGGAGGAACACCAGTGGCGAAGGCGCCTTTCTGGACTGTGTCTGACGCTGAGATGCGAAAGCCAGGGTAGCGAACGGGATTAGATACCCCGGTAGTCCTGGCCGTAAACGATGGGTACTAGGTGTAGGAGGTATCGACCCCTTCTGTGCCGGAGTTAACGCAATAAGTACCCCGCCTGGGGAGTACGGCCGCAAGGTTGAAACTCAAAGGAATTGACGGGGCCCGCACAAGCGGTGGAGTATGTGGTTTAATTCGACGCAACGCGAAGAACCTTACCAAGGCTTGACATTGATTGAACGCTCTAGAGATAGAGATTTCCCTTCGGGGACAAGAAAACAGGTGGTGCATGGCTGTCGTCAGCTCGTGTCGTGAGATGTTGGGTTAAGTCCCGCAACGAGCGCAACCCCTATCCTATGTTACCAGCAAGTAAAGTTGGGGACTCATGGGAGACTGCCAGGGACAACCTGGAGGAAGGCGGGGATGACGTCAAGTCATCATGCCCCTTATGTCTTGGGCTACACACGTACTACAATGGTCGGAAACAGAGGGAAGCGAAGCCGCGAGGCAGAGCAAACCCCAGAAACCCGATCTCAGTTCGGATCGCAGGCTGCAACCCGCCTGCGTGAAGTCGGAATCGCTAGTAATCGCAGGTCAGCATACTGCGGTGAATACGTTCCCGGGCCTTGTACACACCGCCCGTCACACCACGAAAGTTGGTAACACCCGAAGCCGGTGAGGTAACCTATAAGGAGCCAGCCGTCTAAGGTGGGGCCGATGATTGGGGTGAAGTCGTAACAAGGTAGCCGTATCGGAAGGTGCGGCTGGATCACCTCCTTTCTATGGAGACATGAGATAGTAAGATATCTCGTAGACTTCAAGTCGACGCACATTCGTTGGTTAATGTTTAGTTTTGAAGGCTTAGCCTTCTTTTTTGAACCTTGAAAACCATATAGAAGAGACAAACAGTTTATTATGAAAATGATGAGTGAGTAGTAATAGACACAAACCTCTAATCAAAATGCTATATTTGATGAGAGTTAACGAGAAAAGTCTAGGAACGTAAGTTTCTTAGCAGCTGAAAAGTCAAGCTACTAAGGGCATACGGTGGATGCCTAGGCGCCAAGAGCCGAAGAAGGACGCGGTAAGCTGCGAAAAGCCACGGGGAACTGCAAGCAAGTATTGATCCGTGGATATCCGAATGGGGAAACCCGGCCATCGTCATGGATGGTCACCCGCAAGGGAGGGAACCTGGGGAACTGAAACATCTAAGTACCCGGAGGAAGAGAAATCAAACGAGATGCCCACAGTAGCGGCGAGCGAAGAGGGCAGAGCCCAAACCGAGAAGCTCCGGCTTTTCGGGGTTGAGGACCGGCAGAATCGAAGTCAGGCCTAGTTGAATTACCTGGAAAGGTAAGCGAGAGAGGGTAAAAGCCCCGTAGACGAAAGGCAGAGCAGAGAGGCCGAGATCCAGAGTACCACGAAGCACGAGGAATTTTGTGGGAAGCAGGGGGGGACCACCCTCCAAGGCTAAAAAACTACTTGGCGACCGATAGCGCATAGTACCGTGAGGGAAAGGTGAAAAAAGAACCCCGGGAGGGGGAGTGAAATAGTACCTGAAACCGTATGTCTACAAGCAGTCGAAGCGAAAGCGACGGCGTGCCTATTGAAGAATGAACCAACGAGTTATCTGCACTAGCGAGGTTAAGTGGAAGACACGGAGCCGCAGCGAAAGCGAGTCTTAAGAGGGCGCTAGTTAGTGTAGGTAGACCCGAAACCGCAGTGATCTACCCATGTCCAGGTTGAAGCGCAGGTAAAATTGCGTGGAGGACCGAACCGGTGAGCGTTGAAAAGCTTTCGGATGAGATGTGGGTAGGGGTGAAATTCAATCGAACGCGGAGATAGCTGGTTCTCCCCGAAATAGCTTTTTAGGGCTAGCCTGAGGTAGTAAGTATAGGCGGTAGAGCACTGATCGGGCTAGGGGCCGTAAAGGTTACCGAACCCTGTCAAACTCCGAATGGATATACTGTAGAGCCTTTGGAGTCAGACTACGAGTGATAAGATCCGTGGTCAAAAGGGAAACAGCCCAGACCACCAGCTAAGGTCCCCAATGTCGTACTAAGTGGAAAAGGATGTGGGGTTTCATAAACAACCAGGATGTTGGCTCAGAAGCAGCCACCATTTAAAGAGTGCGTAATAGCTCACTGGTCGAGAGACCCTGCGCCGAAGATTCCCGGGGCTAAAGTACGAAACCGAAGCTGTGGCTGTATACGTAAAGTATACGGGGTAGGGGAGCGTTCCCATAGGGTAGAAGTCGAACTGGAAGGTTCGGTGGACTTGTGGGAAGTGAGAATGTTGGTATGAGTAGCGAAAAGAAAGGTGAGAATCCTTTCCACCGAAAGCATAAGGATTCCTGAGCAACGATCGTCGTCTCAGGGTAAGTCGGGACCCAATCCGAGGCAGAGAGCGTAGGAGATGGACAACTGGTTGATATTCCAGTACCGGTAGTAATTGTTTGAGCAATGGAGTGACACAGAAGGGCAGGCAAGCATGCGAATGGAAGAGCATGTGTAAGCGTGTAGGGTGGTGCATAGGCAAATCCGTGTGCACTGAAAGCCTGAGGCGTGATGCGGAGTGAGCAGAGATGCGAGCGAAGTTGTTGACCCCACACTGTCGAGAAAAAGCTTCTAGTGAGAGAGCTACCGCCCGTACCGTAAACCGACACAGGTATGCGGGGAGAGAATCCTAAGGTGCGCGGGAGAACCCTCGTTAAGGAACTCGGCAAAATGTACCCGTAACTTCGGGATAAGGGGTAGCCACTGTTGTGAAGTCCCATGCGGATGGAGCATAGAGTGGTCGCAGAGAAGAGGCCCAAGCGACTGTTTACCATAAACACAGGTGCCTGCTAAAGCGAAAGCTGACGTATAGGTGCTGACACCTGCCCAGTGCCGGAAGGTTAAGGAAGGATGTTCGGAGTAATCCAAAGCATTCGACTGAAGCCCCGGTGAACGGCGGCCGTAACTATAACGGTCCTAAGGTAGCGAAATTCCTTGTCGGGTAAGTTCCGACCCGCACGAAAGGTGTAACGATTTGGGCACTGTCTCAACGAGGGACCCGGTGAAATTGAAATACCTGTGAAGATGCAGGTTACCCGCGACTGGACAGAAAGACCCCATGGAGCTTTACTGTAACCTGACATTGGGTTTTGATACATTACGTACAGGATAGGTGGGAGGCTTGGAAAGCTGGACGCTGTCTGGCTGGAGCCGACGTTGGGATACCACCCTTGATGTATTGAAATTCTAACCGCGAGAGTAACGAAATCCGGGACAGTGTCAGGCGGGCAGTTTGACTGGGGCGGTCGCCTCCGAAAGAGTAACGGAGGCGCCCAAAAGGTTCCCTCAGCGCGGCCGGAAATCGCGCGAAGAGTGTAAAGGCAGAAGGGAGCTTGACTGCGAGTCAAACACGACGAGCAGGTACGAAAGTAGGGGCTTAGTGATCCGGTGGTACCGAGAGTGGAAGGGCCATCGCTCAACGGATAAAAGCTACCCTGGGGATAACAGGCTAATCTCTCCCAAGAGTCCATATCGACGGGGAGGTTTGGCACACCTCGATGTCGGCTCATCACATCCTGGGGCTGAAGTCGGTCCCAAGGGTTGGGCTGTTCGCCCATTAAAGTGGTACGTGAGCTGGGTTCAGAACGTCGTGAGACAGTTCGGTCCCTATCCATCGCGGGCGCAAGAGATTTGAAGGGGCTGCTCCTAGTACGAGAGGACCGGAGTGGACGAACCGCTGGTGTACCAATTATCCCGCCAGGGGTACAGTTGGGTAGCTACGTTCGGAAAGGATAAACGCTGAAAGCATCTAAGCGTGAAACCAGCCTTAAGATGAGATCTCTCATAGAGCAATCTAGTAAGACACCTTAAAGAAGATGAGGTTGATAGGTCGGGGAGTGTAAGTACAGCAATGTATTGAGCGGACCGATACTAATATGTCGAGGGCTTGACTTAAGTGACGCCCCCCGACAGAGGCAAGCGCAGGCGAAGCCAATGGCAGGAAAGGTTGAACTTATATCGAAAAAAGCGACCTGAGGGGAGCGTTTTCGATGAAAAAAAGTGAATCGCCGAAAAGAAAGTAAAAACACACAGCAAACTCAGAAGTTTGTACTCTTCTATATAGTTTTGAAGGCTTAGAGACCTTCTGAAACAATCCGGTGGCGATAGCTAAGGGGATCCACCTGTTCTCATCCCGAATACAGTAGTTAAGCCCTTAAACGTCGAAAGTACTTGGCTGGAAGCGGCCTGGGAGGATAGAAAGCTGCCGGTTAGAAAATAACCATACCATACGGTATGGTTATTTTTTTATGTGATGAAAATACTATCCGGCCAGGCCTTGCCCTGGGACACATGGCAGGCAAAAGCGGAAGTTGCATGCCTGTGTACTGGAAAACTGTCTGTTTTAAAATAAGCATTATATATGATTCTTGAAATGACATAGTTTGCAAATACTAAAAAGCTTATTCAAAGTACCAATATTTTAGATTATTATGAAAAATTACAAAAATGTAAAAATGATACATTAAGTTTACAAAAATAAATATCTTTTACTAAAAATATAAAGTTTTTATTGACAATCGAAATGTCGGATAGTAAGCTATAAAAGCACTTTGTTCTTTATAAATGAACTTTATTATGTGGGGGAAGATATTATGATGAAGATGAGTAATTTTAGATGGAAAGTTGCCTGGTTGATTTTTATCGTCAGTTTTGTTTCATATATGGATAGAGTAAATCTGTCTGTTGCTACTCCTGTTATTATGAAAGAATATGGTTTTGATAAAATAGATATGGGACTTATTCAATCATTTTTCTTTGCCGGTTATGCTTTGATGCAGGTTCCAGGTGGTATGATGGCTGAAAAGTTTGGACACCGGATTACAGGAAGTCTGGCTGTAATTTGGTGGTCTGTATTTACTGCTTTGACTGCTGTGGCAAAGGGAAAATTTTCTTTTGCTGCAGTAAGATTTTTGTTCGGTATGGGTGAAGGGCCTATTTATCCTGCTTTTGCGATTGCTATTTTCAGATGGTTTAATAAAAAGGAAAAAGGCAACGCCAGCTCATTTTTGTTGAACGGTTCTTTTTTGGGGCCAGTAATAGGGCCGGCTTTGACTGTTGCATTGATGTCTACAGTTGGTTGGAAAATGGTTTTTTTGATTTTTGGCATTGTGGGGATCTTAATGGCTTGGGTATGGCATAAATATGTTCCTGAAAATCCTGCAGAAAGCCCCTATGTTAATGAAGCTGAATTAGCTCATATTAACGAAGGACGTACTGATGTTCCAATTGTAAAAAAAGCTGCTCCGTGGGGTAAATTATTTACTTCTGTACAGTTTTGGGCTATTGGTGTGCAGTATTTCATCACCGATTATATTATGTTCGTATTTTTGGCATGGCTGCCGCTTTATTTAATGGAGGCACACGGTTTCTCACTTGCAAAAATGGGCATATGGGCAGCAATGCCGTGGCTGACTTTGATTATCATTACCTTCAGCAGCGGTTATTTCTGTGATAAAGCTATTGCCAAAGGTGCTTCACAATATTGGATACGTACTTTATGTGGTTCTGCTGGAATTATAATTTGTTCCCTGGCTTTGTATATTGCTACAAGAACCGCTGATCCTATGCAAAACGTAATGTGGCTATCTTTATCACTGGGGTCGCTGGGATTGACTTTCAATGCCTCCTGGGCCTGTGCGATCAATTTAGGGGGAGAGTTTGCCGGTTCTATTTCCGGGTGGATGAACTTCTGGGGAAATATTGGTGGCGTCATAGCTCCAACTTTAACTGCCTGGATCGCGACCAGCTACGGTTGGGATGCTGCACTGATCGCAACAGCATTATCGGGTATTGTTGGCGTATTGGCGTGGTTCTTAGTCCGTCCTGATAAAGCTATTGTATAATCAATTCTACTGTAAAGTACTTGCAAAGATGAGTAAACTTTGCTATAATGCCTAAGTAATCAAATAACAGACAGTTCGTGACCATCCTGTCTCAAAATAAAACTACGGGTGTTCTGCTTAAAGCAGAACTGTTTTAACATGGATGGGACGAAAATTTTGATTTTCGTCCTTTTTTATGTAGTTCCGTTCTTGGTCACAGCAAGAAAGGAGCATAGTAATATGAAAAATCTCACTAAAACGCAAAAATTGACTATTTCCGCCTTGTGTATGGCTTTATATCTGGTTGTTATGATGTGTACGCAAAGCTTTGCCTTCGGACAGTACCAGGTACGCATTGCGACGGCTTTATATGGTTTGAGCGCTATCTTTCCTTTCCTGATAATTCCATTTGGTTTGGTAAATGTATTGGCAAATACTCTGATGGGTGGTTTGGGACCTTTGGATATGTTAGGCGGCGGTTTGGTTGGTATTATGACAAGTCTGACAATAGTTTATGCTAAACGCCATGATTTAGGTAATTGGGCTGTGATGCTGGCAATTACTTTAATACCGGGGTTAGGAGTGCCGGTCTGGCTTTCTGTATTGCTGGATCTGCCTTACTGGCTGTTGGCGTCTACTGTTTTAGTAGGCCAGTTTATCTCCGGTGTCGTGGGTATGGTATTGGTGACAGCTTTAGAACGCTGTGAAATATTTAATTTTGCTTCAGCAAAAAAATAAGGAGGATTTATGACTTCTGGAAGAGACCAAAAAGAATTGACAGGCGTGAGCCTTTTAGGCAATAAAACTAAGTATCCTACGGACTATGCTCCTGAAGTACTGGAAGCTTTTATTAATAAACATCCCGGCAATGATTATTTTGTAAAATTTAACTGCCCGGAATTTACAAGCCTGTGCCCGATGACAGGACAGCCGGATTTTGCTGCGATCTATATTTCCTATGTGCCTGATCAGAAACTTGTAGAAAGTAAATCGTTAAAGCTGTATTTATTCAGCTTTCGCAATCATGGCGATTTTCACGAAGATTGCGTAAATATTATTATGAAAGACCTGATCAAGCTGATGGAACCGAAATATATAGAAGTTTGGGGTAAATTTACTCCGCGCGGAGGTTTGGCGATCGACCCATATGCCAACTATGGCAAACCGGGCACAGAGTGGGAAGCAGCTGCTAAAAAACGTTTGATGATGCATGATATGTATCCTGAAAATGTAAGTTATCGTTAGTAAGATTTTACTTTAAAGCCGAGGACTGTTCTTCGGCTTTTTATTTTTTGTTTGAAATTTAATAAATAAATTATGATTTGTTGCTGTTTTTAACACAACACCACTTTTTTTCTTTTATACCTTGTGCTACAATAGACTAAATGAAGATTTCTGAAAATTTATTTTTAGAGCTGGTGGGACTAAAAATGGACCACGAGGGACAAAATACGCTGGGAGATCACTATGGACAGTATTATTAATTTACAGAAAAAAATCGTTCCCGAGCTTACAAATCTTTTAGTTCAGAGATACCAGATATTAAGGCAGGTGAGCCATGAGTATCCTATCGGACGCAGGGCTTTGGCTGCCAGGCTGGGGTTGAGTGAAAGAGTATTGCGGGCACAGGTCGATTTTTTGAAAAACGGTGGTTTACTGGCATTTTCTTCTGCCGGAATGTCGGTGACTGAAGAGGGCGCGGATATTCTGAAAGAGCTTGCTGATTATGTCCGTAAATTGCAGGATCTGAACTCTTTGGAACAGTTTTTATGTGAACGCCTGGATATTGGGCGTGTAGTCATCATTCCAGGAGACTCTGACCAGGAAGAGGTGGTCAAACGTGAAATCGGCCGTGCTGCGGCGAGGATTCTTGGAAATCTGCTGAATGACGGCAAAGAACATATCGTTGCCGTAAGCGGTGGTACAACTATGGCTGCCCTGGCTGCTAATGTAAGCGGCAATGAGCCTAAAACAGTTGTAGTACCAGCCCGCGGCGGTTTGGGTGATAATGTTGAATTACAGGCTAATACTATAGCCACAGTCCTGGCTCAGCGGCTGGGAGCATCTTACAGGCAGCTGTATGTCCCGGACAGCGTCAGTGAAGAGATACTGAATAGTATTTTAGCAGAGGATATTGGGGTCAAATCTGTGGTTGATATTATCAAACAGGCCGATATCCTGGTGCATGGTGTAGGACAGGCTTCAGTAATGGCACGGCACCGCAGGCTGCCGCCGGAATTCATAAAAAAACTGCTGGATGACGGCGCCGTAGGCGAAGCGTTCGGGCAGTACTGCGCTTTAGATGGCAGACAGATCTATATGACAAACAACGCCGGACTGATGCTGCAGGATCTGCCAAAGATCGGAACTGTTATCGGCGTAGCCGGAGGACGGTCTAAAGCAGCAGCTATCTTGTCAGTAATCAGGGCGTCGCGTCAGGATATACTGATAACTGATGAAGCAGCAGCTCACGACATAGTGAGAATGTTGGAAAATGATTAAGGTTACAAGGCACATTAGTGCAAACATATAATTTGCTCAAAGCATAAAAGGAGGATTTTTATCATGACAAAAATTGGTATTAATGGTTTTGGCCGTATCGGCCGCGAGGTTTTCCGTGTTGCTTTTACTAATCCGGAGGTAGAAGTAGTTGCCGTTAACGACTTGACTGATGCTGCAACTTTGGCTCATCTTTTGAAATATGACTCTGTACATGGCACTTTCCCGCATGAAGTTTCTGTTGACGGTGATAATATCGTTGTTGACGGTAAAAAAATCAAAGTTATCGCTCAAACAGATCCTGCTAAGCTGCCTTGGGGTGAATTGGGAGTTGAGATCGTAGTTGAATCTACTGGACGCTTTACTGAAGGTGAAAAAGCAAAAGCGCACTTGACTGCCGGCGCTAAAAAAGTAATTATTTCCGCACCTGCTAAAGGCGAGGATATCACTATCGTTATGGGTGTTAATGAGAAAAAATACAACGCTGCGGAGCATCATATCATTTCAAATGCTTCCTGCACTACTAACTGCCTGGCTCCGTTTACCAAAGTGCTTTTGGAAAACTTTGGTATTGAAAGCGGTTTGATGACTACTGTCCATTCCTATACAAATGATCAGAAAATCCTTGATTTACCGCATAAGGATCTGCGTCGTGCCCGTGCTGCGGCGATGTCCATTATTCCTACTACTACCGGAGCTGCGAAAGCAGTTTCTCTGGTGCTTCCTGAAGTCAAAGGCAAATTGAATGGCTTTGCTATGCGTGTGCCGACACCAAATGTTTCCATTACTGATTTGACTGTTGTTTTGGAAAAAGATACTACTGTTGAAGAAATAAATGCCGCTTTGAAAAAAGCAGCTGAGGGTGAATTAAAAGGCATTATGGGTTATAATGAGCTGCCTTTGGTTTCCAGAGATTACAATGGCTGTCCGTTGAGTTCTATCGTTGATGGTTTGTCTACGATGATGGTCGGCAAAAGAATGGCGAAAGTTGTCAGCTGGTATGATAACGAATGGGGTTATTCCAATCGTGTGGTAGATCTTGCTGCCTACATTGCTAAACAAGGCCTGTAATTAAAGGAGTATATCATTCTAATGGATAAAAAAAACCTGTGTGATTTAGACGTTGCTGGTCAAAAAGTTCTGGTACGTGTCGACTATAATGTGCCGATGGACGAAACCGGTAAGATTACCGATGATACCAGAATTCGTGCTTCGTTAGAAACTATCAAATATTTACTGGAGCATAAAGCTGCGGTCATTTTGATGGCGCATTTAGGCCGTCCTAAAGGACAAGTTAATATAAAATACAGTCTGGCGCCTGTTGCCAAGCATTTGGCAAAGCTGCTGAATATGCCTGTTGCTTTTGCAGGTGACTGCATCGGTGAAGAAGCTGAAAAAGCAGTACAGAAGCTTAAACCCGGTAAGATTTTGATGCTGGAAAACCTGCGCTTCCATAAAGAAGAAGAAAAAAATGATATGGATTTTGCCGAAAAACTGGCATCTTTAGCAGATCTGTATGTTAATGACGGCTTTGGTGTTTCTCATAGAGCCCATGCTTCGGTGGAAGGGGTTACGCATTTTCTGCCTTCAGCAGCAGGCTTTTTACTGGAAAAAGAAATTCGCTTTGTCGGACAGGCTGTGGAAAATCCACTGCATCCCTTTGTTGCTATCATTGGCGGTGCCAAGGTTTCCGACAAGATCGGCGTGATCGAAAATCTTTTGGAAAAAGTCGATACCCTGCTGATCGGCGGCGGTATGGCCAATACTTTTTTAGCTGCTCAAGGGCATAAAATGGGCAAATCTTTAGTTGAAGATGATAAGATCGCTTTAGCAAAAGAACTGCTGGCTAAGGCCAAAGCACGTAAAGTAAAATTGCTGCTGCCGGTAGATCTGGTAATGGCAGAGACGTTTGCTGCCGATGCCAGCCATAAAGTTGAAAAAGTAGCTAAGCTGGATCAAAAATATATGGCTTTGGATATTGGCCCTGCGACCAGCACTTTGTATCAGGATGCGCTGCAGGATGCTAAAATGATCGTGTGGAACGGGCCCATGGGTGTTTTTGAAATGGATGCCTTCTGCAAAGGGACTGAAGCTGTCGCTCAGGCTGTTGCTAAAAGTAGAGCTATGAGCATTGTCGGCGGCGGTGATTCTGTGGCTGCCATTGAAAAGCTGGGGCTGGCTAAAAAAATTACGCATATCTCCACTGGCGGAGGCGCTTCGCTGGAATATCTGGAAGGCAAGGTCCTGCCAGGTGTTGCGGCTTTAGATGATGTACGCCGTAAAATTGTGGCCGGCAACTGGAAAATGCATAAAAATGTGGATGAAGCAGTTGAACTGGCTGAAGATATCGTCAGTGATACTAATGGGACACTGAACGAAGTAGTTGTTTTTCCGCCGTTTACAGCACTGGAAAGCGTTGCTGAAGCCATTGACGGTAAACATGTAGGCTACGGAGCTCAGGACCTGCATTGGGAAGATGAAGGCGCTTATACAGGTGCTGTTTCCGGTAAAATGATTGCTGATATCTGCGCTGAATATGTTTTGATCGGTCATTCTGAACGCCGCACCATGTTCGGTGATAATGAAGTGGCTGTTGCTAAAAAGATGCGAGCTGCATACAGAAATGGTTTGAAACCGATGTTATGCGTAGGTGAAAATGCCCAGGAGCGCGCAGAAGGAAAGACTTCACGTAAAATCAGCATGCAGCTGAAAAGTGCCTTAAAGGGCATTACTCCTGATGAAGCGGAAGTTTTGGTTGTTGCCTATGAACCATTGTGGGCTATTGGCAGCGGTCAGGCTGCAACTGCTAAAGATGCTCAGGAAGTATGCCTGCTGATCAGAAATAAGCTGGAAAAACTATTTTCTGCAGATATCGCGCGTAAGGTTCGTGTTTTATATGGCGGCAGCGTTAATGCTAAAAATGCCGCAGATTTTGCAATCAGCGGTATCGACGGAGTTCTTGTAGGTGGGGCGAGCCTGGATGCGCAAGCGTTTTCTGCTATCGCACGCAGTATATAAGGGGTGACGAAAATGGCAAAACAGCCGCTATTGCTGATGATTTTAGATGGCTGGGGTATTGCTCCGGCAGGGCAGTATAATGCAGCTGCTTTGGCAAAGACACCTAATTTGGATGCTTTGTTCGACAAATATCCGCATACGCGCTTATCCTGTTCTGGTGCAGCCGTAGGCCTGCCAGACGGGCAGATGGGTAATTCCGAAGTCGGTCACTTGAATATCGGGGCAGGACGTATTGTCTATCAGGAGCTGACAAGGATCACTAAAGCCATAAAAGACGGTGACTTTTTTGAAAACACTGTTTTGAGTAAAGCTATGCAGACCGTAAAAGCCAACGGCAGTGCGCTGCACCTGCTGGGTCTTGTTTCTGACGGTGGAGTGCACAGTCATATCAGTCATTTGTTTGCTCTATTAGAAATGGCTAAACGGCAGGGCCTGAACAAGGTTTATGTACATGCTTTTTTAGACGGACGCGATGTTGGACCGCAGACTGCCGATGTTTATCTGGCAGAACTTGACGCGGAGATGAAGCGTATCGGCGTGGGTAAAATCGCTACAGTAGCAGGGCGTTATTACGCTATGGACCGCGATAAACGCTGGGAACGTGTGCAGAAAGCTTATGACGCTATGGTTTTGCATGACGGCACTGTTTGTACTGATGCGGTCAGCGGTGTGCGTGCTTCTTATGCGGGCGGGGTCACTGATGAATTTGTAGTTCCGTTCATAGCTGCACCTGAAGCAGATTCTTGCGTCAAAGCCGGTGACGGCATGATTTTTTTCAATTTCCGTCCCGACAGGGCAAGGCAGCTGACCAGAGCATTTGTAGATGAAGAATTTCCTTATTTTGCGCGTCCTCAGACAGCCCGTCCGGTAAATTTTGTTTGTATGACGCAGTATGACGAAACTATAAAAGCTCCCGTTGCCTTTGCTCCGGAAACGCTGGAAGATACGCTGGGCAAAGTACTGGCTGACCACAAGCTTCAGCAGCTGCGGATCGCCGAAACGGAAAAATATGCTCATGTGACCTTTTTCTTTAATGGCGGCGAGGAAGAACCGAATATCGGTGAAGACAGAGTTCTGATTCCGTCACCGAAAGTGGCTACCTATGATCTGCAGCCGGAAATGAGCGCCGAGCTTGTGACAGATAAGCTGGCAGAGCTTCTGGATACAGATAAGTACGACATGATAATATTGAATTTTGCCAATCCCGATATGGTAGGGCATACAGGCGTGCTGAATGCTGCTGTCAAGGCAATGGAAACTGTCGATGCCTGTGTAGGGCGTATTGTTGAAAAGGTATTGTCACTGCATGGAACAGCCTGTATTACGGCTGATCATGGCAATCTGGAAAAGATGCTTGACGAAACGACAGGGCAGCCTTATACGGCTCACACAACGAATCAGGTTCCTTTTTTGGTAGTCAGTGATGAAAAACATACTTTACACGAAGGCATTTTGGCTGATATTGCGCCGACGCTGCTGGAACTGCTGAAAATCAAGCAGCCTGCTGCGATGACAGGGAAAAGTCTGTTAACAGATAAAAATAAATGATGAGGTGAAGTTAGAGTGGCAATGATTACTGAAGTATATGCAAGAGAAATTTTGGATTCCCGCGGCAATCCGACTATCGAAGTAGAGGTTTGCCTGGAAGACGGTTCCGTTGGACGCGCTGCTGTTCCTTCAGGAGCGTCTACCGGCGCGCATGAAGCGGTAGAGCTGCGTGACGATGATAAAAACCGCTATCTGGGCAAAGGCGTGACTAAAGCAGTCGATAATGTCAACGACGTTATTGCTGAAGCTTTGATTGGACTGGAAGCAACCCGTCAGGTAGAAATAGACGAGATGCTGATCCGTTTGGACGGGACCCCAAATAAAGGAAAATTAGGCGCCAACGCTATTTTAGGTGTCTCCATGGCTGTAGCAAAGGCTGCCGCTGCTTCTGTAGGGTTGCCGCTGTATCTGTATCTGGGCGGTGTTTACGCACAGGAGCTGCCGGTACCGATGATGAATATCCTGAACGGCGGCCAGCATGCTGATAATAACGTCGATATTCAGGAATTTATGATCATGCCGGTCGGTGCTGCAAGCTTCAGCGAGGCTTTGCGCATGAACGCTGAAATCTATCATGGTTTAAAGGCCCTGCTGAACGCTAAAGGACTGGGAACAGGCCTGGGTGATGAAGGTGGTTTTGCGCCGAATCTGAAATCCAATGAAGAGGCGATCGAAGTCATCCTTGAAGCAGTGAAAAAAGCAGGCTATAAACCGGGCGAAGATATCATGATCGCTTTAGACGTTGCTGCCAGCGAATTTTATAAAGATGGAAAATATCAGATGGAAGGCGAAGGTTTGGTAAAAACCTCCAATCAAATGGTAGATTATCTGGCTGCTTTGTGCGAAAAATACCCGATCGTTTCAATCGAAGACGGTTTGGCGGAAGACGACTGGAAGGGCTGGAAAGCGCTTACGAAGAAATTAGGCACGAAAGTTCAGCTGGTTGGCGACGATCTGTTTGTTACCAATGAAGAACGTTTGCTTGAAGGTATCAAAAATGATACTGCTAACGCTATTTTGATCAAAGTCAATCAGATAGGTACTTTGACAGAGACCTTCAATGCTATTGAAACTGCTAAACGGGCAGGCTATACCTGCATTATTTCGCATCGCAGCGGTGAAACCGAAGATACTACATTGGCAGATATTGCCGTTGCTGTCAATGCCGGACAGATCAAAACAGGTGCTCCGGCACGTACTGACCGCGTGGCCAAATACAACCAGCTGCTCCGTATCGAGGAAGACCTCGGCGGCGCTGCCAAGTATAAAGGCAAAGCTGTATTTTACAACATCAATAAATAATCGGAGTAACGGTTATTTTTTTGAAGCAGGGCAGATACCGGACGCGTATTTGCCCTGCTTTTTACTAAATTTTGTACAATTTTTTATATTTTACCGTTGTAAGCTGTATAACATTATGATAGAATAGTTAGGTACTAAGTAAAAGAGGAGGTAAGCTTTGTGATTGCAACTGTCTTAATGGTATTAGACGTAATCGTCTGTATCGCCTTGATAGCGTCTGTGTTAATGCAGTCCGGGAAGGGCTCAGGCTTGTCAGATGCGTTCGGCGGAGGCGGTGGTGGTGCCTTCTTCGGCAAGGGTAATGATGTTGATACTTTAATGGCTAAAGTTACGATTGGTTTGGGTACTGCTTTTGGTATCATCACGCTTGCTCTGGCAAAAATCAACGGTTAATTTGGTTAAAAAGAACGCTCTGCGTTCTTAATTTTTAAAAACTCAAAAGAAACAGAAAGGGGATCAATGTTTTGAGTACTTATTTAATTTTATCCATAGTCGTCGGTCTTGTTGCCCTCGGCGTGGCAGTAATGCTCAGTAACGCTATCAGCGCTGCTAATGCCGGTACTGCCCGTATGAAGGAGATCGCTGGCTATATCCATGAAGGTGCAATGGCATTCCTGTACAGAGAATACAAATATCTTGCTATCTTCATCGTTGTTGTTGCTGCAATTATTGCTACATTCTTATCAGTAAGCACTGCGCTCTGCTTTATCGGCGGTGCTGTATTCTCCATCTGCGCAGGTTATCTGGGTATGAACGTGGCTACTAAAGCTAACGTTCGTACAGCTGAAGCTGCCCGTCACGGCATGAGCGAAGCTCTGAAAATCGCTTTCTCCGGCGGCGCTGTAATGGGCCTGGGCGTTGTAGGCCTTGGTATTGCCGGCCTGGCTGTAGCTTATTTTGTTTTTGACCGTAACATTGATATTGTTACCGGTTTTGGTCTGGGCGCAAGCTCGATCGCATTGTTTGCCCGTGTTGGCGGCGGTATTTATACTAAAGCTGCTGACGTTGGCGCTGACCTTGTTGGTAAAGTTGAAGCCGGTATTCCGGAAGACGATCCGCGTAACCCTGCTACTATTGCTGATAACGTAGGCGATAACGTAGGCGACGTTGCCGGTATGGGTGCCGACTTGTTTGAATCCTATGTAGGCGCAATTATCTCCGCCTTGACTCTGGGTGCAGTTGCATATCCCGGCGGTGAAGGTGTCGAATTTGTTTTCATGCTGGCTGTTGCCGGTATCCTTGCTTCTATCATCGGTGTTATGTTTGCCCGTTCCAGCAAATCTCAAAACCCTCAGGCTGCACTGAACAGCGGTACTTACATCGGCGGTGCTATCGTTATCGCTGCTGCTGCTTATCTTTCTAACAGCCTGTTTGGTTCTCTGGATGCATTCTGGGCTATTGCAGCAGGTCTGCTTGTTGGTATGATCATTGGCAAGATCACCGAGATCTATACCTCTGCTGATTTCGGGAGTGTTAAGAAAATCGCTCAACAATCCGAAACCGGTCCGGCAACCACTATTATTGCCGGTTTGGCAGTTGGTATGTATTCTACTTTCTGGCCTATGCTTTTCATCTGCATCGGCGTAATCGTATCCTTCTTTGTAATGGGCGGCGCTACTAACGGCGGCATGGGACTGTTCGGTATCTCTCTGGCTGCTGTAGGTATGCTCTCCACCACCGGTTTGACCGTTGCTGTTGACGCTTACGGCCCGATCGCCGACAATGCCGGCGGTATTGCTGAAATGTCCGAGCTTCCTCCTGAAGTTCGTGAAATCACTGATAAACTTGACTCAGTTGGCAACACTACTGCTGCTATCGGCAAAGGCTTTGCTATCGGTTCTGCTGCACTTACTGCACTGGCTCTGTTCTCTGCTTATGCGCATACCGTTAACCTCACTACCATTGACTTGCTCAACCCTGTAACTTTGGTTGGCCTGTTCATCGGCGCAACTCTGCCGTTCGTTTTTGGCGCTATGACCATGGAATCTGTTGGTAAAGCCGCTTACGAAATGATCGAAGAAGTTCGTCGTCAATTCCGTGAGATCCCTGGTTTGCTGGAAGGCAAAGCTAAAGCTGACTATCGTAAATGCGTAGATATCTCTACTGCTGCTGCCTTGCACGAAATGATTCTGCCGGGCGTTCTGGCAATCGTTGCTCCGCTGCTGATCGGTTTCCTCTTTGGTACCGAAGCATTGGGTGGTATGATTGGTGGCTCTTTGGCAGCCGGCGTGCTGGTAGCTATTTTGATGGCTAACGCAGGCGGTGCCTGGGATAATGCTAAAAAATACATCGAATCCGGTGTTCATGGCGGTAAAGGCAGTGAAGCTCACAAAGCAGCTGTTACCGGCGACACCGTAGGCGATCCGTTCAAAGATACTTCCGGACCTGCAATGAACATCCTCATCAAATTGATGACTATCGTTTCCTTGGTATTTGCTCCGGTTCTGGCTGCTCATGGCGGCATTCTTCTGAACTTCTTTAAATAAGAATTGTAAGTTGTTTGTAAAATCCCACATCTTCGGATGTGGGATTTTTTTTCATATGGTATAATAATATAGTATAAGTAAGATTAGGAGCGTAATTACAGTGCAGTCATTCAGTGGTAATGAAGAATTTTTTTCTTTCAAGGCGGCAAACAGGGTATAGTATTGGTTCACGGTTATACGGGAGCTCCGGGAGAGATGCGCCTGCTGGGAGAATATCTGCATCAGCAGGGGCTGACAGTACTGGGCGTGCGTTTAGCAGGGCATGGTACTACGCCGCAGGATCTGAACGAGACCAAATGGCAGGACTGGTATAAGGCTGTAAGCGATGGTGTGTATCGCCTGCAGGCTGGCTGCGATAGAGTTTCAATAGTGGGACTGTCCATGGGAGGACTGCTGACTATTAAAGCTGCGGCTGAATTACCGGTAGCGAAAGCGGCTATCCTGGCAGCGCCGATTTACGTTTGTGACAGAAGGGCTCCTTATCTGCCGTTACTGCGTTTTTTTATCCGTTACCTGAAAAAACGTCAGCGCCAGTATCAGGTGCCGGCAAGCTACAGCGTTTGTTATCATATGATGCCGGTCAAGCCGCTGAGCAGCCTGTTTGAGCTGGTCGATTTGTGCAAAAAAAAGTATTTGCAGTCAATAAAAATACCCTGCCTGGTGATGCAGTCAAAAGTAGAGCATACGGTAAAACCTGCCAGCGCTCAATATATTTATGATCATCTGGGCACAGCTGATAAAAAACTTGTTTGGTATCATCATTCCGGACATATACTGACCCTTGATAATGAACGGGATGATGTTTTTCAAAAAATTTATGAATTTTTGATGGAGTAAGAAAATGCAGGAAAAAGAATATACCTGGTGCTTTGCCTGCGGCAAAGATAATCCTATCGGTTTAAAAATGGAATTTACAATGGATGCCGAGGAATGTGTGGCTTATTTTACACCCAGACAGGAGCATCAAAGCTATGACGGGAGAATGCATGGCGGTCTGATCAGCGTCTTACTGGACGAGATCATGGGCCATTACCTGTTCGTCACAGAAGGAAAACCTGCCTATACGGCAAAAATGGAACTGCGTTACCGGCAGCCCGTTATGATTGGTGAAACGGTAAAAATGTGTAGGCCGGAGTTTGAAACAAAAAAAGGCCGTCTGGTAGAAATGCAGGGCCAAATAATTACGAAAGATGGCATCGTAGCTGCTGAAGCAGTGGCAAAAATGATGCTTGAGGAAGATAATGCAAGCGAAAAGCAGTAAAACAACAATATTAGATTTTATGCGGAGCAGCTCGTATGCACCGCAGACAGCAGAAGCACTGATCGAAACGATCCCCATTAGCGGAAATCTTGATCACTTCTGGAAAGACATGCTGGAACTGGAAGAAAACGGTGAGATTATTAAAACCCGTTTCGGGACCTACGGCCTGCCTGAAAAAATGGGCTTGGTCGTTGGCAGATTCCAGCTGACCAGCAAGGGATTTGGGTTCGTGATACCTGATAACAAAGGCGAACGTCCCGATGTATTCATTCCACCCCGAGCTTTAGGCGGTGCAATGAACAATGACCGTGTAATGGCACGTGTGGAAAGCTCCAGCGGCGGCAATAAGCCGGAGGGAGAGATAATTCGTATCATAACTCATGCGAATAATAAGATTGTCGGTATTTTTCATCAAAGCGGCGATTTTGGCTTTGTAACACCCGACGATAAACGTATCGGGCAGGATATTTATATTATGAAAAGACATTTCGGTGGGGCCAAGACCAACCAGAAGGTAGTGGCAGAAATCACCGAATGGCCGGTTGAACGGCGCAACGCCGAAGGCAAGATCATTGAGATTTTGGGCAACGTAGGCGATGTGGGGCTGGAGATCCTTTCGATCATCAAGCAGAATGATCTGCCGCTGGAATTTCCGCCGCAGGTCATCGAAGCCTCGAAACGTGTGCCTAAAAGCATCAAGCAAAGCGAATTGGAAGGCAGACGTGACTTGCGCGATCTGCCGATCGTGACTGTTGACGGTGACGATGCTAAAGATCTGGACGATGCTGTTTATGTGAAACAGCTTGGCAAAGATGAATTTTTATTGGGTGTACATATCGCCGATGTCAGCTATTATGTAAAAGAAAACGCTGTTTTGGATAAAGAAGCACGTGAGCGCGGCACCAGTGTCTATCTGGTAGACAGGGTGCTGCCGATGCTGCCCGAGCGTTTATCCAACGGTATTTGCAGTCTTAATGCAGGCGAAGACCGCTTAACGATGTCCTGTGAGATGCATATCGACCGTAAGGGCCGCATTTTAAGCTACGAGATATTCCCATCGGTCATTCATGTCCGCCACCGTCTCAGCTACCGTATCGTGCGTGAGATACTGGTGAACGGTGACGAAGGACTGGCGCAGAAGTACGAAGATGTAGTACCAATGCTGAAAATGATGGAAGAGCTGTGCCTGGTGCTGCGTAAAAAGCGTACGACACGCGGTGCTATTGACTTTGATCTGCCGGAACAAAAGGTCATTCTGGACGAACAGGGCCGACCGGTGGAGATCGTGCAGCGGATCCGCAGCATAGCTGAATCTATTATCGAAGAATTTATGCTGGCAGCCAACGAAACTGTTGCGCGCCATATGTTTAACCAAAAGTGGCCGTTTATCTACCGTGTCCACGACTTGCCCAACGAAGAAAAAATGAAAGACCTGGCCAAGCTTCTGGCCAACTTTAACGTTAAGCTCAAGGTCAGCGAAGAAACGAAACCGGGCGAAGTGCAGAAAGCTTTGGCGGAAATGGCTGGCAAGCCTGAGGAACGGCTGGTATCGACAGTAGCTTTACGTTCGCTGAAACAGGCTGTTTATCAGACCGAGAATATTGGGCACTTTGGCTTGGCGGCAGAGTATTACACGCATTTCACATCGCCGATCAGGCGTTATCCTGACTTGATAGTGCATCGTCTGCTGCATGAATGGGTGAGCGACCCGGCAATGAATGCCCAAAAAAGCGAAAAGCTGGAACTGAACCTTGACGCGATCGCCGAACATTCCTCGATCCGTGAACGTGCGGCTGCAGAAGCAGAACGTGCTACGGTCGATTTGAAAAAAGCGGAATATATGGCCGGCCATATCGGCGAAGAATTCGACGGAGTTATTTCCGGCGTCACTGCCTTCGGAATGTTTATCGAACTGGAGAACGGTGTTGAAGGGCTGGTACATATTTCCAGCCTGATGGACGATTATTATGAGTTCTATGAAGACAGATACGCCCTGCTGGGCTCGCATACACGGAAGGTCTACCGTTTGGGTGACCCGGTGCGGATCGAGGTCTTACAGGTCAATATTGCCGACAGGAACATCGACTTTATTATGGCCGGTGAGAACGATGCTGTGCGCGACAGGATCAAGGCCCAGCTTTTAGGGCAGCGCAGCCATGCTTCGGCACGCAGCGCGATAGAAAAAAGCGGCGGCAAAAAACAGGGTAAAAGCGGCAGTCGCAAAAAGCCGCTGGAGAAACGCGGCAAAGGCGGCGTTGGCGGCAATAAATATGTCAATCACGCGAAAAGCAAGAAAAAAGGCCGCAAGAAAAAATAACCACAACCAGGTGAACAATAATGGCAGAAAAGAAAATCAAAATCATCGCGGAAAACAGAAAAGCCAGACATGATTTTACGATCCATGAAACCTACGAAGCCGGTATTGAGCTGACAGGTACGGAAGTAAAATCACTGCGGGCAGGCAAAGCCAATATGAAAGACAGCTACGCCCAGATCACCAAAACGGCCGAGGTCTATGTTTATAACCTGCATATCAGCCCTTATGATCAGGGTAACCGTTTCAACCATGAGCCTTTGCGCAACCGCAGGCTGCTGCTGCACCGCGAGGAAATACGCCGCCTGATCGGCAAGGTCAAAGAAAAAGGCTACGCTTTGGTGCCTTTAAAAATGTATTTTACTCACGGGCTGGTAAAAATGGAGCTGGCGCTGGCGACTGGCAAAAAGCTGTATGATAAACGGCAGGACCTGGCTAATAAAGACGCCAGGCGGGAAATGGAACGCGCAATGAAAGAGCGTAACCGTTAAAAGTTGCATATTCTTCACAGGACGCCGCTTGCAAGTAGCAGGCGCCTGTGTTAGAATAATTAGAGCCTTACAGGCCATATTTATAACCGGGGATGTACTGGTTTCGACGGGGGTAGGTGTGGTATGATAAGCGAGCCGTGGTTCCGTTAGCACGTTAAACGGCGGACGTTTAAAGTAAACGCAAAAACTGATTACGCTTTAGCAGCTTAATGCTAACGTCTTTCCGATCCTCCTCCCATGGGAACGGAAAAGACGCAAACAGTGGGATACCCGTAAGCCAATTCTCGGAGGCGGACAGGGGAAACTCATCGAGATAGCGACCGCGAAGCCTGCCGCTTGGCGTCAAGGAAGCAAAATCTAAATTAGCGGCTGCGCTCGGAGAAAGTCATATTGCAATATTTTCGGACAGGGGTTCGACTCCCCTCATCTCCACCAATTGCACTAATTTAAAACTTATCATAAAATACGACCCTGGCGACAAGCCGAAGGTCGTATTTTTTTATGCCGTGACAGTTGTAAAAACAACGGTAAATATTTGAGTGTAACTAATGTTTTTAAAAGTATCATTTGTAAAATTTAAAATTATTTAAAATATACTAAATGTTGGAAAAGTTTTACTATAGTTGACTTTATTATATAAAATGCTATAATTGTATTAAGAAAATAGGAGGTGTTTTATGAAATTATCTAAAAAGTTATTTACAGCAGGAATTGTCGCTGCACTGACCTTGAGCATTGCTGCATCGGCTTTGGCGGCAGAATTGACTGTTAAAACGAAAAAAATCAACGAAGGCCAGGTGAAAATAGCCACACCGGTCATCACCGGATCTGAAGGCGGCGCAAAGATGGATACGCTGCTGACGCAAATGACTACCAAAAATACTGTAGCTGAGATCTATAAATATTTATCCAGCGACAGCCAGAAAATCACTTTAGACAACTATCTTGATTTCACTAACGGTTCTCCTGATCCTGTCAAAGAAGGCTTTGCACTTGTAAAAGGCAGCGCTTTCCTTGTAAATGCAGGCTTTGATAAAGAACAAAAGGCACTGGGTAAAACACAGGCTGCTGAAAAATACAGATTGGATATCGACTATACTGCTTATACAGTCGATTCCGAAATTTTATCGTTGGAACAATACGCCAGCGCTTATACCGGCGGTGCGCATGACAACGAATCTATCACAACGCTGACCGTTAACCCGAAAACAGGCAGGATCTATACCCTGGGCGATATGTTCGTTCCCGGCAGCGACTATAAAGCACGTTTGGAAATGCTGATCGCTATCCAGCAAAAAGGCGATAACAGATTGCTCGAACAAATGAAAAAACCAACCGTTGCTTATCAAAAAGTTATTATTTCCGGTAACGAAAAATTCTATCTGAATTCTGATCTTGATAACTGGGGCATTTATGTTGTTTACAACCCGGGTGAAGTTGCACCGATGGCAGCCGGTATCCAAAAATACTATCTGCCTATCGATACGATCTCAGATATTATCAGCTATCAACTGAAATAAAAGAACATAAAAACAGACACGCTTATGCGTGTCTGTTTTTATGTTCTTTTATTTAGCTTTAGGCAGCTGAGTCAGCAGCTGCAGTTGACTGCCGTCATCAAAGCTGACGCTGCTGATGGTGACCTGCCATTTTACAGTCTTCAGATCACTGCGCAGCAAGCGGACAGTTTCCGGTTTGAACTGGTTAAGGCTGAACAGTTTTTTCAAACTGCTGCTGCCCTGCGGGGCCAAAGTCAGGTAATCGTTGAAACGGCAGCGCTGGAGCAGCATACCGTCGTTATCGAAAACCTCGACAGATCCCTGCAGTCCGGTAATAGTTTTGGCAGAGATATTATTTAAGGTAAACGTGTTTTGCATGGTATAAGAAGGGAACCAGCCGCCGCTGGAATCGATAGAGATAGTTCCGGGGACGGAGGTAACTGCGGCGTCAAGCTCGGCCTGGACCTTGCTGTTAAGCTGTTTGAGCTTTGCGGCAGTAGCCTGTTCGCGCTCTTTCAGCAGCTCCTTGAGGTTGGTGATTTCCGTCAGGCGCCAGCTGCCGTCGTCCAATTCGTACATTTTGACATGCAGGATAAAATTATGTTCTAATTGTTTATCGTACAGCTTGACGGCAACATCGGCAGTTTTGCCGACCTGCTCGCTACTTTCGACACCTTCGTAGCGCATCGTGCCGAAGCCGGTACGTTCCTTAAGCTGCTCGGCCAGCTGCTGACCTTCTGTTTTCGGGCTAGGTGCAGGAGTTGGTGCTGGGGCAGTGTCGTCGATATCACTGGTTTCCTCTGTATTGTCTTCGATCGAACCCGTTTCCACATAATGCTTGGTCTGCTCGGTCATGATTGGGACAACTACAGTTTTCAGGCTTTGAACGATACCGAGTAAAAATGGATTGGCCTCTTTGGGATCACCAAAGGCATAATAGACTACATCGTCATACGCGTGGGCATACAGTGAATTCAAATCAACATGCTTTTCGAATTTTGTCAGATCATGCTGTTGTACAGCCTCGTGGATCTGAGTAAATGTATATTGCGGCGTACGCATCCAGTAAAAAAAATACAAGGCAGCGCCGATAACGATCAAAGCGGCAGTGATAAGTATATATTTTTTATTGTTTTCACTCATGGCAAACTCCTTATTAATGCTGGTATAATCATTTTAAAGATAATAACAGGGCTTGTCAATTAAATAAAAACAATAGTCAGCCTGCTGAAAAACTTAACGGCGCTGCCAATAAGGGCAAGCGCCGTTAAAAATATTTTAGTTTTTAAAGTCTTCCGGCTTTACCAAACCGCGCTCCAAAAGGAAGGTGCGGGCAACCTCTGCCCGGTCACGGCCTTTTTCGACCACTTCATAGTTCAGCTTTTGCATCGTAGCGTCGTCACGGGCTGCAAATTCCGGCGAACAGCCGAAACGCAGATTATGACTGACACGGGTCAGATCGGTCATCGTCTTGAGATGGTATTTAGCGGCGGTCGCCTGTGTTACCGCTAAAACGTAAGTATTGTTAAAACCGAAGCTTTCCAGCAGCTCGATCTGATGCGTGTCCCGCATCTGCTGTTTCACCAGCGTATACATCTCATCAGGTGTAAAACCGGGGCGCAGCTTATTTTTCAAAATCGTGCTGTAACCGGTGCCGGTATATTCGGGATACAGGTCGATCTCTCCTGAACGCAGGGCCTCAAAAGCGATCATCGTGCCGCCTAAAGCCAGCTTGCGTTCAACCTTAAGGTCGGTTTTAGCTTCGATCAGGTCGGACAGCATATTACCGATGATCACGCTTTCCGTCGCGTCCTTAGAGCCGATGCGGAGATCATGCTTATTTAAAAACTCGTGGCTCAGCAGATAGCCGCTGCTGATAATAACGATCATACCGGCAACTGCCAGGATGCGTTTATGATGCTGCTTGGTACGTTCCAGGCTTTCCTTGGACATTTTTTTTGAAGCCGGGCGCAGTGAAACAGGTGTGACCGCAGTTTCGACCTTGCTCATCAAAAAATCCATTAAAAGCGCCAGACAGCAGGCAGGGATCGCACCGGCCAGAATCATATTCGGGTTGTCGGTCTGGATACCGCTGATAACCAGCGTGCCAAGACCTCCGGCGCCGATATAAGCCGCAATCGTCATCAGCCCTACCGCAGTAACGCTGGAAATACGTATACCTGCCATGATCACAGGCAGAGCAAGCGGCAGGCGCACCTTAAACAACACCTGCATATCCGTCATACCGATACCCTTTGCCGCTTCCAGCGTGTCGGCGCTGATATTGCGCAGACCGGTACAGGTATTTTTCAAAATGGGCAGCAGTGAATACAAAACTACCATTGCTACAGCAGTAACTGCGCCGATACCCATATAAGGGACCAGAAAACCTAACAGCGCCAGACTGGGAATAGCCTGGGCCAGATTAGCAAAACCCATTACCGGCCGCAGCAAACGCTCGCGCTCGGAAATGTAAATGCCCAATGGTACGCCGATACAAACGGCTATGGCGACCGAAAGCAAAGTCAGCTGGATATGGCTGAGCAGTAAAAGTCCTATATATTGCTGCTGGTCCTGTACATATGCTAATAATCCACTCATGCTTCGCCCTCCTCAAAGTCAATAAATTGCTGACTCATCGTCGTGACGAGGCTGGAATTAGTGATAAGTCCCAGCAGCCGCTTATTTTCATCTACAACAGGAACATTGGAAATATTATTGCTGTTGACCTTTTTAAGCAGGGCCACAATGTTCTCGTTGGGGTCGGCTGTCGCCTGTGCTGGTTTCATTACCGTATACACCGGCTCGCTCTTATCCGGCGCCGCATGAATAGAACGGGCGCGGATGATCCCCAATAAATGTTCGTTTTCATCAACGACCAAAAGGCTGTCGACGTTTTCGATACGCATTTTCTCGATACATTTCAGCATCGGCACATCGGGGTAGGTGATCTTCGGCGTGCGTATCATAATATCTTTGGCCTTGATCAGTTCGGGGCTGCTCCAAATGCGCTTAGAACCTACAAACTCGCTGACAAAACCGTCGGCGGGGTTCTTCAGGATATTTTCCGGGGTATCATATTGCAGTATATCGCCGGAATGTAAAATACAGATACGGTCAGCGATCTTCACCGCTTCGTCCATATCATGGGTAACAAAGACAATAGTCTTGCGCAGCTTCGCCTGCAGATTGACAAGCTCGTCCTGCAGCTGGCTGCGTGTGATAGGATCTAATGCCGAAAACGGCTCGTCCATCAAAATTATTCCGGGGTCCATGGCAAAAGCACGGGCTACGCCGATACGCTGCTGCTGGCCGCCGGAGAGATGATTAGGGTACCGGTCAAGAAATTCCTGCGGCAGTCCTACCATTTCCATCAGTTTTACTGTACGTTCAACGATCTCATCCTGCGGCAGCTTGGCCAGATGCGGAACGATCTCGATATTTTCGCGTACCGTCATATGTACGAACAGGCCTGTCTGTTGGATAACGTAACCCATATTTCTGCGCAGTTCGATCGGGTCCTGTGCAATAATATCCGTTCCGTTGATCAGTATCTGTCCTGACGTAGGGTCGATCAGACGGTTGATCATCTTCAGCAGCGTAGTTTTACCGCATCCGGAAGGTCCGATAAGTACGACCAGTTCACCTTCGTTGATCGAAAGATTGATATTTTCTAAAACATTGTGCTGTTTGTAAGCTTTACTTACATTGATAAATTGAATCAATAGGGTTGCCTCCTTGTCTATGTTTTGAAATTATGCCTGCGTCTAAAGTGAAGTTCCACTTGATGCTCATCTCCTTTCATATATAGTAAATTCATATATTCGCTGTAAGCTGTGAATATTCCTGCAAGGTAATATAATAACAGAAAATTTAATTTATTATCCTTATTAATAAGAAAAATAAATATTAAGCTATAGCGATAATAGTATCGCAATAAGTGATAGAATTTATGGACCGCTGCCGCAGATACAAAAAACGTGTTATAATAACAGCAAAAGCAAAGGAGTGAGAGTATGATTTTTATATGTTATCCCAAATGCAGCACTTGCCGGAAAGCCGAAAAATACTTACAGGATCATAAAATCGAATACACAAAACGCGATATTAAAACAGATAATCCTACTGCTGGCGAGCTGCGCTCCTGGCAGAAAAACAGCGGTCTGCCGCTGAAAAAGTTTTTTAATACCAGCGGCCTGCAATATAAAGCACTGGGCCTGAAGGATAAGCTGCCGCAGCTGAACGAAGAAGAACAGCTGCAGCTGTTGGCTGCTGACGGAATGCTGGTCAAACGCCCGCTTTTGCTGACGGACGGTAACGTACTGGTCGGTTTTAAAGAAACGGAATGGGCAGAAAAGCTGCTGTAAAAGCTATACCTTTCATAGATTAAAAAGATCTGACAGGAGAATATAATTTATAGAAAATAGTTTGTAAACTATAGATAATATTTTGAAAGTATAAAAAGTTTAGAGAAAACAGTGCAAGTGTAACTTCTGCAACACAAAAGCGGTTGAAAAAATGTAAAAAAACCTGTATAATCAGGGTAGAGAAAGCAAAGATGAACTCCGATAAGCCGATGGCGGCACATATCGGAGTTTTTTGTTTATCTGCAGTTTTTTGTACGGATAGCTGTATCAGGATTCTGACGCTTTTTTATGCAGGGCGTTGAGCCCCCGGCATTTTTTAATACATAAGTTTAAAGCAAAGGGTGTGAAATTATGGAAGCGGACAAAAAAACAACAACCGAAGAATTAGGATTCTTCAAAAAGTATGGCTTTTATCTGGCACTTGCTGTTCTGGCGGTGATAGTTATGCTGCCAAACCCGGAAGGACTTTCCGTAGCAGGCCAGAGAATGATCGGCATTATGGTTTTTTCGGTCATAGTCTGGGCGACAACGGCGATCTCGTACCCGGTCAGCGCCGGCGTCATTATGACGTTGATGGCGCTGTTGATCGGCTTTTCCCCCAACCCCGAAACAGGTAAACTGTTCGGTACGGCGGCAGGGCTCGGTATCGGGCTGAAGGGCTTTGCTTCAACAGCGTTCTGTTTGGTAGCGGCAGCCATGTTCCTGGCCGTAGCCATGACTAAAACAGGGCTTGATAAACGTATCGCGCTGGTGATCCTTTCCAAGCTGGGCGCAAAATCGAACCGCGTCGTTATCGGCGTCATCCTCTGCGGCTTTATCCTCAGCTTTTTTGTGCCCAGTACTACGGCGCGCGTAGCCTGCCTCGTACCGATCGTTATGGGTATGATCAAAGCGTTTGACGTACCGCTGAAAAGTAAATTCGCAGGTATGCTGATGATTACTGTAGCTCAGGTCGACAGCGTCTGGAACGTCGGCATCAAAACCGCCGCCGCGCAGAATATGGTGGCCGTAAACTTTATCAGCAGCCAGCTGGGAGTCGATATTTCCTGGCTAGACTGGTTTGTCGCCGCAGCTCCGTTCTCATTGCTGATGTCCATTTGCCTGTATAAGCTGATGATGCACCTGATGCCGCCGGAAATCGACGAAATCAAAGGCGGTAAAGAAACAGTTGCCAGGCTGCTGAAAGAAATGGGTAAGGTCAGTGTCGATGAAATGAAGCTGCTGGTTATCTCCATCTTCCTGCTGATCTTCTGGACTACCGAAAAGAAACTGCACCCGATCGACACATCGACAACGACTATGGTCGCCGTTACCTTGCTGCTGCTGCCCAAGATCGGCGTTATGAGCTGGAACGACGTTGTTCATAAAGTAAACTGGGGCACAGTACTTTTATTTGGCGTCGGTATTTCACTGGGCACTGCCTTACTTTCTACTAAAGCCGCTACCTGGATGGCCAATGAGATCGTAGTTGGCTTCGGGCTCGAAAACTCGACCACGATCATGGTCCTGGCGATCATGTCCCTGTTCCTCATAGTTATCCATATGGGCTTTGCCAGTGCGACAGGCCTTGCTGCAGCGATCATACCTATCATCATTTCCGTCCTGCAGCATCTTAAGACCCCTGGCGTCAACATCGTCGGTATGACGATGATCCTGCAATATGTCGTCAGCTTCGGTTTTATACTGCCGGTCAACGCGCCGCAGAATATGATCGCCTACGGCACCGACACCTTTGAGGTACATGACTTTGTCAGGGCAGGTATCCCGCTTACGATCATTGCTTTTGCGCTGATCATGATTCTGGGCGCAACCTACTGGAAATGGCTGGGACTGGTCTAAGATACAGTTGTTTTGCAGATTATAAAGATAAAAAACATATGTAAATAAAGTAAACGGTACTCTTTTCAGAGTACCGTTTTTTTGCTGACTCTCGCATAGAGCAGCACTTGTTTGCCGTATATGCTTCTGACAAATAAAGTACAGGGATACCTGCTTTTGCCAAAGTGCGAAAATAAACTGTTAGAAAAAGATTATTGGTTAATTAAAGTAATCTTAATTAAATTTTTATCGTTTGCTTGTGTGTTCATTCGAGCCTAGAATAGTGGCTATGTTAGATGCTTCTAACAGCATTATATATTTGGAGATGGATCAAGATGAGAACACAAAGCAATTATATGGGAAAAGCAAAGCTGCAGAAAAAAGTTTTAACAACTATTATGACAGGATTTTTATTTGCCGGTATCAGCAACACAGCGCTGGCAGACAATGTTTCTGTGCCGGACAGTAAAAACGACGGGCAGACCATTGGCGCAGGCAATACAGCCGCAGGCGATGGCTGGAGCGTAGAAGTAGGCAGTGACAATAATAAATCAGTCTATAGTGTCGGCGATAAAAACGCCATCAGCCTGCGCGATAATGCTACTATTCATATCAAAAAAAACGCCGTTGTCACCAACGCAGCCAACAGGAACATTGGCAATTTTGGCACCGGCGCCAATACTATCGAAGTCCGTTCCGGTTCTAAGATCACTGTTGACGGCACAGTGCAAAAGTATGGTCCGCAGAATATGGGCGAAGCGATCAACGTGCATGGCGGCGGCAATACGATCGTTGTCAACGGTTCAGTCATTGCTGAAAAAAGCGCGGCTATCTGGTTTCAGGACTGGACAGGCACCGGCAATGACAGCAGGAACAGCGTCATCAATAATGGCCTGATCCAGCGCACAGACGGCGGCAACGTCATCGGCACTTCCGGCGGTAACGGCATCGACTTTACCAACAACGGTACCGTCAACGGCAGCCTGTTTTTTGCCAAAGGCGATGATAACCTGACTTTTATGCCCGGCTCCAATGTTACAGGCAATATTGATGGCGGCGGCGGTAAAAATAAGCTGAACTTAGATGGCGGTAATGATAAAGTAGGGGGAACACTGAACGGAGCTATCAAAAATTTTACGAGCCTGACTAAAAAAGGTACCGGCCTGTGGGAGATAACCGGCCCAATGCAGGGCTTTGACACAGTAGACGTACAGCAGGGCACACTTGGTTTAAGCGGCAACAATGACGGCTTCACAGGCAAGATCACAGTCAGGAAGGACGCCTCTTTAAGCGCCAAAGCTGAAAGCCTGCCGGTCAATCATCCGGTCAACGGCAATGTGGGGAATATCGACCTGACCAACGGCGGGACGCTGATTTTTGAACAGGATGATAATGGCAGCTATCAGGGGCAGATAATCGGCGACGGCTCGGTGATAAAAACAGGCAGCGGCATCGTGGCATTGCGGCCGGATGCCGGCGCCAATACCTACAGCGGTGTCACTACCATTGATGGAGGCGGGCTGGCGATTTCCTCGCAGGACGCCTTGGGCACTAACAGCGATTTGACCATCAATAACGGCAGCCTGACCGTAGAAGCCGATCTGACTATCGATAAACGAATCAATCTTGCCTCGGCAGAAGCTAACAAAACGGCGGTCATTGACACCAACGGACATAATGTGACTGCGGCAGGCGTGCTGAACGGCGTCGTTGACAGTGGTACTTTTATTAAAATCGGCGCCGGTACGCTGACTGCGGCCAATAACGACAACAGCTTTGCCGGAAACGTCGAAGTTGCCGGGGGAGCGCTGCAGATAGACGGCAGCGGCAGCAAAAACTTTACCGGCAAGATCCACGTACTGCACGAGGCCTTTCTGCAGGGCTCCGGCAAAGTAGCCGGCGACGTAGTCAACGCAGGCTGGCTGGCGCCGGGCAGCTATAACGATAAGTTCGGCACCTTTACCGTTGGCGGCAACTATACAGGCCAGCCAGGCGGCAAGCTCAGTATCTATTCCGTTCTGGGCGGCGATGCTTCGCCTACAAGCAAGCTGGTAGTCGAAGGCGATACCGAAGGCTCACCTACCAATATCAGGGTCATCAATCAAAACGGCAGCGGCGGCTATACCGATAAAGGGATCCTTATTGTCGACGTCCAGGGCAAGTCTGACCCCAACGCCTTCACACTGGCCTATGACTATAAGCAGCCGGACGGTACCGCTGCTGTCGCCGCCGGCAAATACCTCTATCACCTGCAATATAATCAGGAAGACGGCGACTGGTATTTAAAAACACTGCTGAACAAAGACGACACACCCGTCGTCAACCCTTCCGTACCCCTTTATGAAGCCTATCCGGAGATCATGCTGGGCTATATGAAAGTCAATACCCTGGAAGAACGTGTCGGCAACCGTAAGTGGCATCATAGAGGACGGCGAACCGCAGCAGCATTTACAGTATCAGGAAGGCACCTGGTTCAAGACCGAAGGACTGAGCGGTAAATATAAAGCCGACCGCAGCACCGCTGCCCCGGACAGCAGCTATGATGTCGATTCGTGGAAAATGCAGATGGGCTACGACAAAATAATCTCACGTCAGGATGCGGCAACAACAGTTGTCGGCGGTTTGAACCTGCAAATGGGGCAGGCGCGGGCCAGGATCAAATCAGCAGTGGGTAACGGCAAAATCAAAAGCGACGGCAAAGGCCTGGGCGGTACTATGACCTGGTATAAAGACAACGGCGTTTACGTCGATACACAGGCGCAGGCCGTCTGGTTCGACAGCGATATCTCCTCCAGCTCCTCGGCTGCAGCGCAGCAGATCGAAGGCAACAAAGGCTTTGGTTACGGTCTGAGTGTGGAAACAGGCAAACGGATCGCCCTGAAACGCCCGCATTGGTCATGGACACCGCAAATGCAGCTTGCTTACAGCAATGTTGATTTCGATTCCTTCAGCGACGTCAACGGACTGGCAGTAAAACGCGGCAGCGCCGACAGTCTGCAGGGACGGCTTGGCGCAGCACTGAACTATGAAAAAAGCTTTAAAAACGAAAATGACGAAAATTACCGCAGTGTAAAAGCCTATGGACTGCTCAATGTATATCATGAATTTCACGACGGTACTAACGTTTTGATCGCCGGCGACAACTTTGCCAGCAAAAATGACCCTACCTGGCTGGGACTGGCAGTAGGAGGAACTTATAACTATGGCAGAAATTCGCAGTACTCTCTGTACGGCGAGCTGGGCATCAGCACCAGCGCCAAAAACTTCGGCGACAGCCATGTACTTCGTGGTGAAGTCGGTTTCAGATATCGTTTTTAAATATAACTGCCTGCTGAAAACAGGCAAAAATAAAAGACGCAGCTATAAAAGCTGCGTCTTTTTATGTTATGCACCGTTAAGCTGGCACAATGACGTCACAATCAAATGTCGATCCCCAAAGCCTCTTTAACGAGCAGGCCGATAACAAAGGAGAAAGCGGCAACGCTAAGGCTGATAAGCGCCATCTCCCAGAAACGCTTTTTAAAATCCAGGTCCTTGGCGACCGAAATATAATAAGTAAACACCAGGATTATCAGCACCACAGTCACCAGCATCGTGCCCAAAGCGTGCAGATAATGCTCGTCATCAAAAACAAGATAGGGCAGTACCAGCAGCGCCACGGTAATGCAGTAAGCAATGCCGGTATAAACGCAGGACTTAAAAGCATCCTCGCGTCCTTCGCTGCGGGCCGAAAGAAATTCAGACGAAGCCATCGACAAAGTTGCCGAAACCCCGGTGATCAGCCCCGATAACGCGATCAGCTTGGTATTCTGCAGCGCTAAAGTCAGGCCTGCCAAAGTACCAGTCAGCTCGACCAGAGCATCGTTCAGCCCCAATACCATCGAGCCCACATACTGCAGGCGTTCTTCATCCAAGATCGCCAGCAGCTTCTGCTCGTGCCGCTCTTCGTCCTCGGCTATCTTCTGTGCCTGCGGTATCTCTGCGGCAATATCCTCATAATTATAGGCGGCATCGCCCTCATTGCCCTCCATCAGCTTTAGGGCAAAGGTATAACCAAAGATCACCGACAGAAAAGTATACCACCAGACCTTCCATTGTATGGGCTGCACCTTTTCTTTAGTAAAAGTCTCCCAGATCTGGTAGTGGCGGTGCTCCTCATTGGCTATTTTCAGCAGCGTCGCCTTGTTCTCCGGGTTTTTTACAAAGCCTGCGACCTTGGTATAAATATGGTACTCCGTCAGCTCGTTCTGCTGCATTTGCAGCACCCGTTTTTTGATCTCCGGGCTCAAAGGTTTTATCTCAGGCATCCTAATCAACTCCGTATAAATTTATTCATTGAATAACATTATACTGCAATCAGCTGCAGTTGACAAAGTAGGCGGACGATTTGCAGATAAAAAATCTAAATATATTAATAAAAACACCTGCAGAAGCTTAAAAGCTGTGCCGGATGTAAGCTGATGATGCTTTCGCTGTCCGTAAATATTCAAGTTCATAACCGAAAAAACAGACAGGCTGAAATCATAGTTTCAGACTGTCTGTTTTCTTATTGACCTGCCGCCAGGGTAAACTTCTTTTCCAGATGCTCGATCAGCTCACGTACCCGGCGCTTGCTGTTCACCAGATCAAACAAATCAGGCTCGTGACAGTCTGCCCGGTGCTCCTGCGTGCGCCGCCGTGCCAGCAGCAGCCTTTTTTGAGCGTCATGAACAGCTTCGTCCATATCGTGCAGCCGCGGAAAATAACGCTCTCCGGCCAGCTTTTTGATGCAGACCGTAAACAGGCCCGCCTCCAAAGCTCCATAACGCTCGACCCACAGCTGCAGCCAAAATTCCTCCTGGGCAGCGCCGGCAAGCGGTGAATGCAGCCCGGCTGCCTTAAACGTCACCAAAGCACGCTGCATAAAAACATAAGGCCGTTCCATCAGCGCAGCCCCTCCTGCACAAGGCCGAAAGCCCGGCGCAGAGTATCCAGCGCCGCCTTTTTAGAGCAGTACACGCTCTGGCTGGTCACGCCCAGTGCTGCCGCAACCTCACGCTGGCTTTTGCCCCGCAGAAACACCTCGCTGATCACAAGCCGCTGCATCTGCGGCAGCCGTGCCACCAGCTCCAGCACGCAGGCACTGCGCTCGTCCCTGCTGACGCTCTCCTTATAACATTCGCTGGCCAGGGCGTCCAGGCTCGTGCAGCCCTCCTCGTCCAAAGTCGCCAGCTCCGCATCAAACAAATCCTTCTTCTTCTGCACCTGGATATTTAGTTGACGGCGGATCGTATATTTTACATGCGTCGCAAAAAAACGGAAATTGTGCTGCTTAAAGCTTTTGATAGCGTCATTCACAGCCATCAAAGCCAGGATCTCCGTATCGTCCTGCTCCAGATAATGCACATAATAACTGTTATATTTAAACGCCCTCACCATCGGCGTAAAACCCAGCAAAAGGCTGTTGACCGCCCTGCTGTCGCCGCGCTGTGCCTGCGGCACCAAAACAGCAAAATCAAGCTTCTGTATATTTGACTCATACTCCATCTGTGATCTATCTCCCCTCAGTACCGGCCGCGCCGGTTTTTAAATCTAAAGCAGCCAAAGCAAAATCCTTGGCCGTCAGCCCTTCCAGACACTCGCTGCATACTTCGCCGCAGCAGTCCACAGCCAGATACTCGTCACCTTCAAAAATAGGATTGCCGCATAAACTGCAGGTATATACCTCCAGCAGCTCCGCATTCTCCGGTGCCGCCAGCCAGTCGTTTTCTGCAGCGGCCAAACGCTTCTCACTGCTCCTGCAGTCATAATCCATCATTGCCGCCGCCTTTCACAAATACCGATAAATTCAAAATGATACGCCTCCTTAGATCGTTAAAACACCGCCGTCACTTTACTGTACTTTCTTAGTAAGCACTACTGATACAAACTTGATTAACACTTAAACATAAGAGCCTGTAAAACCTTAGAGAGAGGTAGAAACTTATTAAGAAAAAGAAAATACTAAAAGAAAAAGACGGTTTTGTTTTACACTTACTAAATACATAGCCAAAAATCAAAAAATCAGGTTCGCGTGAAAAAAATAAATTTATTTTTTTTCGGCAGCAAGCCTGATTTTTTCTAAAAAAGATATGTACTTAGTAAGTGTAAGCAGTAGAACGGCGGTCCCTGTACCTGCTGCTGCTTTCGATATCAGGAAAGGAGGGACAGCAATGCTGGCAGAACAGTCGCAGATTATCTCACTTACGCAGCTTGCCGTTGTGGCAGGCTGCAGCCGCGATCATATCACGCAGCTCTACCTGCACTGGACGGCAGGCCGCTACGGGCAGGTCTATGACGACTACCACCTCAATATCGACGCCGACGGCACAGTCTACCGCACCAGCAGCAGCCTGTCGCAGTACAAAAGCCACACCTGGCGCCGCAACAGCGGCAGTATCGCCGTCGCCCTGTGCTGCGGGCTGGGGGCGCAGGCCAACCACGGCTATGATGCCGACCTGGGGCAGTTTGCCCCTACGGCAGTGCAGACCGATAAAATGGCGCAGACAGTGGCGCTGCTCGTAACGGCGCTGGGCCTGCAGCTTACTATCGATACCGTAATGACCCACTGCGAAGCAGCGCTGCTGGATGGCTACGGCCCTTACAGCGGCGACGCCGAAACACGCTGGGACTTGTGGTATATGCGCGATTCACCCGGCGACGGACAGATGAAGCCGGGTGGGGACATACTGCGCGGCAAAGCTCGCTGGTATTTAGAACACAGTAAAATTTAAAAAACAAAAGGAGTATAGAAAATGAGCACGACTAAAACAGCAACATCCTACAAACTATCCCTGGGCGTCGAAAACGGCGTCAATGCGCTGGGGGCAGCGCAGGTCAAATCCGTATCTGTCGGCAGCGTCAAGCTGGACGCCGACGACAAATGCCTTGCTGTGGCCAATGCCATGAACGAGCTGATGAGCCACGAAGTGGTCAACGTCTACGTTACGGAAAAGGCCGAGCTGGCTCAGGCGGAATGATATTGTAGATCATCCGCCTGGCAGTAAATGTTTTTTGACTTTTTGATTTAAAGTTTAGATTTTTTTATTAGCTCTTTCTCTTAGAAGAAAGGGGATACGTTTCTTTTAGCGGCATAAGTTTTTGCTATGCAGCTTTCTTCAAGAAGCAAGCTGCATAGCAAAACTCTAAAAACAAAGTCTAAAAATACGAAAAACAGCAAAAAAATAACCCTGCTTCAAAAAAAACGCATATAACCCGATTTTAAAGCAAAATCCCTGAAAAAACACAAAAAAATAAAGTAGGCCGAAAACCTACAAAAAAGGAGCACACACCATGGAAAAAACCTTAGAACTCATCTTCACCAAAAGCGACGGAGCTAAAAAAACCTTAAGCATCGCCGACCCTCGCGAAGGACTCACCCTTGCCGAAGCCAAAACGGCAGCCGACAAGATCATAGCCGCCAACGTACTGACCAGCGGCGGCCTGGAACTGACAGAATTTACTGAAGCCCGCATCAAAACAGTTACTATTGATGTGCTTGCTTAGTGGAAGCCCAGGAATTATTTACAGCGATAGGCAATTTTGGCTTCCCGATAGTATTGAGCTGGTACCTGCTGCTGCGTATGGAACAGCGGCTGGACAAGCTGGGCGACTGCCTGCACGAGCTGAGCAGCGCCATTGTCAAGGAACAGAAAAAAACGGAATAAAGGCTTGAACACAGCTATAGCGCGACGTGCGATAGCCGGAACCATAAAAAATGATAAAAAAGATAAGGCGATGCAAACCTAAAGGTAAGCGTCGCCTTATCTTTTATGTTTTGTATTATACACCTGAAAATTATCAGTTGCAAGACCATTGAACAAATTTTTTAAAAAAGCGAACAAAAATGTCTTGCGGGGGGGGACGAACGTGGTAATATAGTAAATAGTTAAAAATATTAACTGTAATAGGAAAATTTGAATCAAAAGATAATAGTTTTATTTTATTAGCGTTACTGCTAAGCTTGGCAATTGCTTGAGAATTAATAAAATGAAATGAAAGCTCTGCTGCAGTAAATTATCAGGTCAGCAAATTTTACTGCAGGTTATGAAGCTAACAGGAATGATAGCTAATAGGCAATCACAATTACAACACTATGGAAATAGGTTGTCTAATGAAGTGATAAAGCGAAAAAGAAAGGTGTGAAAAAGATGGAAGGAATGGATCCTTTAAGGATTGGGGAGACTATCAAGATCAAAAGGATACAAAAAAAGGATTACTCAAACTAAATCTTGCCAAGAAGCTTAAGATATCTCAAACGCATCTGAGCAATGCTGAAAACGGCAGAGTGATGCTGAGTTTGAAAGCACTGTTAAAGCTGCGAGATATTTTTGAATGTACTTTGGATGAATTGGTTGATTCTGACCGATTTGAGAAAAAGAAGGAACGGGTAAAAAGATACAAACTCGTACGCTGCAGCGAGTAGCTTTAGGGAGATGTTTAAGATGCATATCGAAAGCTGGGAGGAATCGATACACAAAGATAACAGGGCAGGATTAGGAGGGCTGACAGTCAAGTGTCCGATCTGCGGCCGTGAATTTGGCTGCAATAAAACATATCATGTCTATACAGCTTTGGTAGGAAGAAAGCGGCAATATTACTGCAGCTATTCCTGTTATAAACAAAGGCCTAATCCAAAGGAAAAAAGATGAATGGGAGGAAATGTATCATGGAAAAGATGGATTTAAGTAAAAAGGTGTTGGCGTCTTTACTGACAATGTCGTGTGTATATCTGGGGGGGACATCCGCGCTCCCGATGGCAGAGGCGGCAGAAAATGACCCCAATAATACGGTCGGACAAGTTATTACTGTCGGTGGCAGCCTGACTGGCGGTGATATTTTTAATTTTACGTCTGAGAACACTGCAAATTCTACAGCATTGCGATTTTATGGAGAGAATCTTGATATTCCTATGACTGGCAGCGGCGTTTATACGATCAACGGTAATGGTGGGATAATCAGTCAGGCTTATGGCATGGTTTTCGGCAGCAGTGAAGATGTTGAGACCGGAGGCTGGGGTGGCCCATCCAAAAGTTTTGTAAGAGCAACGGGTATTATAAACGGTGACTGGCAGCTTAATATCAAGTCTGATGCAGGAGAATCCAGAGGTATTATTATTGATGGAGGAACTAAATATATAAATCCCGGGTCTTTTGATTCTATTAACGATGCTAGTGATATAACTTTCAATGGCAAGGTGAATATTGATATTGAAGGTCAGGGTATAAATTCTATTTACTTAAATGGCGGAGCTAAAGGCACTTTTAAGGACGATGTGAATATAAAAGGTACTAGTAATGGCAACAATGCGCTGTATGGTATCTATCTTAATAACTATACAGATAACATGGGAAGTGTTTCTTTTGAGAAAGATTTGAAGTTGCAACTCTATCATAACAGTACTCAACAGGGCAGTAATCTTGGTTACGGCATCAATGTGTTCGGCAAACATAATACGCTTACAGTCCAAGGCAAAACTACCATTGATATTGGTTCAGCAGGACAAATAAGTTATGCCATTCAGGTAAACGGCCAGAATTCGTCTGCTATCTTTAGTGATACTGAGATTACAATGACGGGAGGTTCTACACAGCGCGGGGTAAATGCTGCTTATGGCAGTATTGATTTTACAGGCGATACCAAGATTACCTTGAACAATCATTCTGCGAGTAGTGGAACAATGAAAGCTACGGCAGTAAATGCACAGGACAGCGGTGTCGTAAATATTAATAGTGCTAAAGATAAAACAGTACAGGTCAAGGGACATTTTGTTTCAACATCTAAGGGTGTTATTAATGCTGTTTTTAATAATGCGAATTCCTGGTGGGAAGGCGATGCCCAGCTGAATGTCAGTGGCAATGCGATCAATTTAGAGTTGGCTAATGGTGCAGTTTGGTATCCCGGCTGCGCTAGTACTATTTATAACAAAGGTATGAATTTGAATCTGCATGACGGTGGCATTGTTGATATGACGAAGACTGCTGATCAATATGCTGATTTAACTATTGGCAGTGTTAATGGTACTGGTGGTTTGTTCAGGTTGGAAACAGATGTTGTGAATATGCAAAGTGACAAGGTAAATATTCTTGCCAGTACAGATGCAGGCACGCACAGCATCGATATTATTGATGTTAACGAAGTGACGATGGATCAGATTGCTGCTGATGCAGGTAAAGGGCTTTTGCTGGCAACTGCGCCGGATGCGATTAAATTTACGGCTAACGAACGTGAACAATCGTTATTTTATGTGAAGTATAACTTAAAAGACGAAGTGCTTGGCACCGGGATGACAGAATGGAAACTGGATGGTTTTGAAATAGTGCCAGTAGAACCGGATAATCCGGATAACCCTGACATTAAACCTACTACCAGCGTGGATACCATACTTTCTGCTAATGCGCTGAACTACCACACCTGGCGTACGGAAAACGACAAGCTGCTCCAACGCATGGGCGAGCTGAGACATAATGGCGAGGAAGAACAGGGAGCCTGGTTTCGCGTGAAGGGCAGCAAGATCAGCCGTGATAGTAAGTTTGGTTTTGAGAACAAATACACTGCTTATGAGCTGGGCTACGATCAGGTAACTAAACGTACTGCCGACAAAACACGTTATCAGGGCGTTGGTTTAAGCTATACTGACGGCAGCAGCAGCTACAGCCGTGGCAGCGGTGACAACAGCAGCAAGTCGATCAGCTTCTACAGCACTGATATCGGCAGAAATGGTCATTATCTGGATTTAGTATTTAAAATCAGCAATATGGATAATGATTTTACAGTTTATGATACCAACCGCAACAAGATCACTGGTGATTTTAATAATACCGGCGTATCGCTGAGCGCCGAATACGGCCGCAAAAATGATTTACAAAACAGCTGGTATATCGAGCCGCAGGCCCAGTTTACTTTAGGCTATCTGGGTGGCGATAACTACACTGCCAGCAATGGTATCAATGTAGATCAAAGTGGCATCAAAAGCGCCGTAGGCCGCATCGGTTTCAATATCGGTAAGGAAGTGGGCAATAAAGGTGTAGTTTATGTTAAAGCCAACCTGCTGCACGAGTTTGGCGGCGGTTACGATGTGACCATGACTGACAGCACAGGCCGGGTGAAAGTTAGTGACAGCTTTGACGATACCTGGTTCGAGTACGGTCTCGGTGCGGCAGTGACAATGGGTTCTAACAGCCAGCTTTATGTGGATGTAGAACGCAGCAGCGGCAGTGATTTTAAGAAAGACTGGACCTGGAATGCCGGTGTAAGGTGGAATTTCTAAAGACTAGCCCTTATTTGGGTTAGTCTCCAATAAGGAAGGATGAAATTTATGAACAATAAGGATTTAAGCAAGAAGGTGTTGGCGTCTTTGCTGACAATGTCGTGTGTATATCTGGGGGGGGACATCCGTGCTGCCTCTGGTTGAAGCTGCGGCATTGGTAACCAGTGCCGATCAAAATATAACTTTGCCTGCAGATGGAGATAAGAGGCAGGAATTTATTGATCTGAATAAGCCTTACAGCGGCGAGAAGCAGATCGTTTATTTGCTGAATGCGCAGGGTGATCCTGAACGCAAGGCGATTTTCAGCGGTGCAGGGACTGTTATCAAAATGCAGGGAATAAATAGTAAGCAGGTCACGGCATTGACTGCTTATGACGGGGCGAACGTGGAGTTTAACGCCGATAGTACTGATTTGAGTGCTAGCAGTAGCAAAGCAGGAGTGAGCGCGATCGCTGTGGTTAATACGTCGGGAGATAATTATGGTAGCGTGATCAGATTCAACAGTGCAGAAACGAGGATCAACGCCGATGCTGTCGGCACGGCTACTGGTGTGTATACGGAAAAGTACAGTGCGACGCAGTTCAGCGCAAATACCGTCAGCAATATTAACGCCGTATCACAAAAGAATGATGCTTATGCTTTGCTCAACGGAGGCAAAACGATTATCAACGGCACTGTAAATTTAAGAGCTGCAACTGATATCGGCGATGCTATGGGTCTTGTTGGGCGTTATGAAACTGACGGCTTTGAGTTTCAGCGTGTTGGCGGCAGTGTGACGACTGATGCCAACAGTGCTGTAAATATCGAGGCTGAATCGGCACAGGGCAGAACGGTGGGGGTATTGGCAGAGAGGGGCGGTTGGGTAACGTTTAACGGTGCTTTGAATGTTACAGCCAAGGCTGCCGCTAATGACGGCTTTGGCGTTTGGGCCAATAAAGCAAACAGTAAGATGATGATTGATGGACAGACGGATATTAAGGTAGACCGAGGGGCCAACGACAGTGATTTTAAGCTTGTCAGGGCTTTGCACGCTGTGCAGGGCGGCACGATAGAGGTCAATAGCAGCGGTAAGAGTAATCTGGTTACTGTCGACGGCGATTTGTATGCCGATGGTAAGGGTTATACTGATGGCAGCGCTATGTCGCTTGAGATAGTTGTCAATCCCTGGACACATTGGGAGCAGGATACGGATTTACGTTATATGCAGGGTAATAAACCGACGGTTTTGAGTGCTGATGTGCCAACTGACGGAAGTTCTTATATCAATTTTGTGATGGATAAGGCCGGTTCGTATTTATACGGAGCTGCCAACGGCAATGTGTATATTACGGCCAAGAAGGATACTGAATGGCAGGTGACCGGTGACAGTGACTTTATGGCGCTTAATGTTAACGAGGGCCTGATCGATCTTTCGCACCAGGAGCATTATTATAAGACGTCGAATCCGTATCAAAAAATGTCTATAGATACTTTGTCGGGAAATAACGGTAATTTTGTTATCAATACAGATATTTTGAATGATGCCGGTGTGACAGTGGTGAAAGTCGGAACGGAGATCTATCATGGCGGTACGCTTAACGGTAATACGTACAGTTACACTGCTGCTGATGGCAGTGACCAAACGATAAATTTAAGTGATCCTGTCATTTATACACGTTATGGTGACTTTATTCATGCCGAAAACAGTGCAGGAGCTATGACGCATACGGTGTATGTTGATGATGATGCTTTTAAAAATGAGGCTGATGTGACTGGAAAATACTTGAAATTTGCCCGCGTAACTGATGATGTGACCTTTAACGCAGGTACAAAGCAGGTTTCGGAGCTGTTTTCGTATAAGCCTGTACTGTTACAGACGCAGGAAGAAGATAAGGCAGCTAACAGTGAATTAGTATCCAAAGATGAATTTGATAATTTGCAATGGGTGGATTCTACCAACCGTGACTGGTGGATAACAGGCTATAACAAAGTGACTGCCGATGATCCCAAGGTGCCGGTGGCCGCTTTGGCAGCAGGGTTTGCCGGTTGGCGTTACTGGAATGAAAACGACACCTTACTTAAACGAATGGGCGAGCTGCGTTATTCTACTGACGCTGGTGGAGACTGGATCCGTATTATCCGCAGTAAGCATAATCGTGGGGGAGAATATGGTTTCAGCAATCATATGACAACAGTACAACTGGGGTACGATAAACGCGAAGTACGCACAAACGGTATTTGGCGTAAAGGTATTGCTTTGAGCCGTGGTGTGGGCAAAAAGCTCATATAATAAAGGCAATGGCGAAAACAGCAACAATAGTTTGGCATTATATGGTACATGGCTGGGCAACAAGGGGCACTATTTGGATCTTATAGCCAAGGGTAGCAGGCTGCATAGCGACCACGAAACTTACGGCGAGTTTGCGGACAGCGGCAGCGGCAAAAACTGGGCGACAAGTATAAGCGCTGAATACGGGCGTAAAAAACAGCTTAACGAAGCTGGCTGGTTTGTTGAACCGCAGGCCCAACTGACTTATGGGCATTTATGGGGCGATTCATATACTACTAAAAATGGTATTGAAGTTGAAACAGATTCGATAAACAGTTTAGTGGGGCGGCTCGGTTTCGTATTGAGTCGTGAATTTGACAGAAATACGGTCAAGGCTTCCCGTTATTATGCTAAGGCTTCGCTGCTGCACGAATTTTTTGGTGATGACAGTGTTACTTTACGTGACAGTAAAAATGACGACAGGCTGACTTTTAACGACAGTCAGGGTGGTACTTGGTTGGAGGTTGGTATTGGTACGGACGTGCTGTTGAGTGAACGGACTAATTTTTATTTTGATATTGAAAAAACTTTCGGCGGTACGGTAAAAACACCTTACCGTATTGAAGGCGGTTTCAGGTGGGAGTTTTAACTGTTGTTATACATAAGTCATAAAAATCAGCTGTGAAAAGGAGAGTGTTGAATATGAAAAAGTTTTTAGTTATGTTAGTGATGCTGGTGGGGGTATTTGCTATGACTGGCTGCGGTAGCAGCAGTCTTGTCGGCAATATCATTAAAGACGAGGGTTCTTTGGTTAAGATCATGGATGAATTTAAAAATCTGGATGGACTAAAAGGTAAAGAGATACTTATTTTTCAAGATGTTAATATGTATACCGGTGAAACAGGAAACAGAGTTGTTATTAATATTTTAAAACCGGGTACTGATGATGAAGTGGATAACTATGAGTATCGCGGCGGGTGGAGTAAGGCAAGGCCCGTACAGCTTTCCGGCAGTGGCAAAGCTATCGACAATTGTATACCTTTAGAGCAGCTTGATTTTGCCAAGATTCCTCAAGTTTATAAAAGCATGGAAGCCCAAATAAAAGATATCGAAGGCGCTAAAATAGATGATTATATGAGTTTCAGATTTTGGCAGGGTAAGTGGGATATTTCTGTATCTGCTAAAAGTCCAAGGGCTAAGTATTTTGCAGATTTTGACTTAGATGGAAATTTGAAAAAATTTAAGAAAAACTGAACCATTTCAATATTAGGATTGCTTTCATGGTGAGAAAAATGCTATATTGACATAGTACTTTTGAAATTAATAAACTAAGGAGATGATTATTGGTGCGTTATGAAATTATGCAGCCGGGCGCTTTTGCCTTTTTAAAGGTACAGCTGGAAGCAGGCGAGAGTATTAAAGCGGAATCTGATGCTATGATGGCGATGTCAGGTAATATCAAAGTTGAAGGTAAAATGGAGGGCGGGATGCTGGGCGGCCTGGCACGTAAATTTTTAAGCGGCGAAAGCTTGTTTTTTCAGCATCTGACAGCACAGGGGCAAGCTGGGGAGGCTGTTTTAGCCCCGCCGATACCGGGAGATGTTTCAGCCTATGAGTTGACAGGTAATACCTTATGTATTACTTCTGGCGGTTTTTTAGCGGCGGAAGAGAGTGTAAAAATAGAGACTAAGATGCAGAATCTGGGTAAAGGTCTTTTTTCCGGCGCCGGGTTATTTGTCGTTAAAGCTTCAGGTACGGGAACCTTATTCTTCAATTCGTTCGGGGCTATCTATCCGTTAGAATTGCAGGTGGGCGAAGAGATGGTTGTTGATACAGGTCATTTGGTAGCTTGGGATGCTGATATGAATTATAAGGTAACGAAAGCAAGTTCCGGGATCATGTCCAGCCTGACTTCAGGTGAGATGTTGGTATGTAAGTTTACCGGGCCGGGAAAAGTTTATACACAAAGCCGTAATCCTGGTAGTTTTGGCTGCTGGGTTGGTGGTATTATTCCATCACAGGGCTAATAAAATTACAATCAAAGCACAGACCATTTTGGTCTGTGCTTTTTACTATGAAAAAACAGAAAACGGCTTGACGATAATTTTCAGAAAACTTATAATAGATATAGAATATATTATTAGATAATGATTATCGAAAAAATGGAGGTTGAGGAGAAATGGCAAAATATAAATGCAGTGTCTGCGGTTATATTTATGACGAAGAAAAAGAGGGGCAGCCACTGCTTGACAGTAAATGCCCGGTCTGTGGAATGACGATGGTATTAATGGAGGAAAACGACAGCGAAGCTGCTGCTTCTACTGCTCTGGAAGCAGATGCAGCTCCGGAGGAGCTGGCTTATGATCCGGCATACGCCCGTTGTGACGCCAGTTGCCGTTATATGGACGATATCCATGAAATGGCTGTAACAGGTAAGTCGATCATCGGTGCTATGGGTACGCCGATGCCGATGCCTGGCTGGGACGATATCCTGCTGCTGGGTAATCAGCTGAATCCGCCGCCGCTCAATGATCATGACGCGGTTGATACGACGACTGTGATTGGTAAAAATGCCAAAAAGCCGTTGATTTTGACTAATCCGATTTTTGTTTCACATATGTCTTTCGGAGCTTTGTCAAAAGAGACTAAAGTGGCTTTAGCCAGGGGCAGCGCTTTGGCAGGTGCGGCGATGTGCAGTGGTGAAGGCGGTATTCTGCCGGAAGAAATGGCAGCGGCGCATAAATATATTTTTGAATATATCCCCAATTTATACAGTGTGACACGGGAAAATCTGCGTAATGCCGATGCGATCGAGATCAAGATCGGCCAGGGTACGAAGCCCGGTATGGGCGGGCATCTTCCCGGCAGCAAAGTGACACCGGAAATCGCGGCGATCAGGAATAAACCTTTGGGTGAAGATGTTATCAGCCCGTCCAAGTTTCCTGATATCAATACGAAAGAGGATTTGAAAGCATTGGTGACGAAGCTGCGCGAGGAATCTGACGGCAGGCCTATAGGTATCAAGATCGCAGCCGGTAAGCTAGAACGTGATTTGGAGTTTTGCGTTTTTGCAGAGCCTGATTTTATTACGATCGACGGACGCGGCGGCGCTACAGGCGCCAGCCCGAAGCTGGTTCGTGATGCGACCAGTGTTCCGACCGTTTATGCTTTGTATCGTGCCCGCAAGTATCTTGATGCTGTGGGAGCTGATGATATTGCGCTGGTGATCACCGGCGGGCTGCGGGTATCGTCTGATTTCGCCAAGGCTTTGGCTATGGGTGCGGATGCTGTGGCAGTAGCATCGGCTGCTTTGATTGCGGCAGCCTGCCAGCAGTATCGTATCTGTGGTACGGGTAAATGTCCTGTAGGTATCGCTACGCAGGATCAGGAGCTGCGCTCCAGATTTAAGATCGAAGCATCGGCGCAGAGGGTAGCAAACTTTTTGAACTGTTCTCTGGCAGAGCTGAAAACATATGCCCGTATCACTGGTCATAAGAATCTGCATGATTTGAATGCAGGTGATTTGTGTACGATCAATCGTGAGATTTCTGACTATACCAATATTCCTCATGCCTGATATTTAAATATGTTGTGGAAGCTTCCCCCGTATGCATTGGCATGCGGGGTTTCTTTTTGGCATCAATGCTGAAATTTATAATATGAACTTTTTGCAAACTTTAACTGTAAATGCTTGACTTAAAGTTGACTCTAGCCTGTAAAATCGAATTAAAGGCAAAGGCGTTATGGTAAAATACCAAACGCTGCTTTGGGTAAAATAAAAGATGAGGAGGTATAGTATGAAAAAAATTGTTGTGGTGCTGATGTCGATGCTGGCAATGCTGGTGGCGGCTTGCGGCGGCAGTAATGCCGAAGCTATTTCTACTGATAATGGAGGGAAAATTATGCAGAGTGAAAATAAAACTAACAGCAGTAAGGCTTTGGTCGTGTATTATTCGCGGTCAGGTAATACCGAGGCTCTTGCCAGAATGATCGGTAATGAAACAGGTGCGGATATGTTCAGGGTGACTACTGTCACGCCATATCCTGAAGCTTATAGGGAAACTACTGAAGTTGCCAGAGCCGAACGTGATAATAACGCGCGTCCTGCAATTAACGGACGTGTAGAAAATATGGCGGATTACGATGTCGTTTATATCGGCGTGCCTAACTGGTGGAGCACGATGCCGATGCCGATGTTCACTTTTTTAGAGCAGTATGATTTGTCCGGCAAAACTATCGTACCGTTCGTTACTCATGGCGGCGGTGGCGTAGCTAATTGTGTCAGCGATCTAAAGAAAGCTGTTCCCGGAGCTACAGTGCTGGATGCATTGGTAGTCAGCGGCGGCAGCGCGCAAAATGCCCAGAGCGATGTCAGTGCCTGGCTGAAACGCTTGGGTTTAGTAAAATAAAATATCATTTCCTGACAGTAAAAACAGAGAGTGCTTTTTGAGCCCTCTCTGTTTTGTTATATCCATATTTAAATATATTCTTTTTTCAGGTATTCTAAAAATTTTTCAGAGGCTTTGGAAAAGGTTTGATATTTTTTCCAGACAATATCAAGCCCAACTTCAAGTGTTGGTTCTAATGGGCGAAAGCAAAGCGGGCTGTCGTCATATGATTTGATGATTCTGTCGATGCTTAATGCATAGCCGACCCCTTCTTCTACCATAAGGGAAGCGTTATATAAAAGATTATAGGTAGCGACGATATTCAGATTGTCGTAATTTCCTCCCATCCAGCCGGCTATCTCATTTTTGACCATGGCCTGGTTGGAAATAATCAGCGGCAGGCCCAGCAAATCATGAGGCTTGATAGTTTTATTTTCAGCTAAAGGGCTGGCTTTGGTCATCCATAAACCCCAGATATCAGTGATCGGTAATTTTATAAAATCGTATTTCTTAAGGTCAGCCGGTTCGATAAACAAGCCAAAATCAAGCAGTCCGCTGTCCAGACGTTCGGAAACGTCTTCGGCCTGGCCGCTGAAGATATGAAAATGTATATGGTCATATTCTTGGCGTATTTTACTGATTATTTTAGCCAGCATCCGCATACCTTCAGTTTCTGCACAGCCAATATAAATATCACCTGTAATGTTTTCAGCAGAGGCGTTGATTTCAGCTTTGGTTTTTTCCATTAGAGCAACGATTTCTTCTGCTCTTTTGCGCAGGATCATACCATCTTCCGTCAGCGTTATTTTGCGGTTCCCGCGGATAAAAAGCTGTTTGCCAAGCTCTGCTTCCAGTTCTTTGAGCTGCCTTGAAAGCGGTGGCTGTGTCATATGTAAAAATTCGGCTGCACCGCTGATACTTTCTTCGCGGGCTACGGCAAGGAAATACTGCAGGGTTCTGATATCCATAAAATTTCACCTCCGATATAAGTATTATAATAGTTTTTGATATACCTTTCAAGTATGGCAAAGTATTTAATATATGTATTTGATATTCTTGGATTCTGTTTTTATAATTAAGACAAAGGAGCCGGGTAAGCAGAATTATCATTGAAGCTGAAAGGCTCTGTTTTGAAACTTATTGTAAATGGATCAATGATTTTAAGGAGTTGAGAAGTATGAAAAAGAAAGTTTTGGCTGACCGTTATTTGAAAATGTTTAAGAGTATCGCTTTAGGGGTGATTTTATCGACGGCTGGTACAAGCGCTGTGTTTGCTGCTGACAGGCCTGCTGATGCTGATAATTTTTACAGGAGTGATAAGGTGGAGGTCCAGAAAGTCACTTTTAAAAATCAGTACAAGATGAATATTGCCGGTAATTTGTATCTGCCGAAAGATATGGACAAAAGTAAAAAACATGCTGCTATCATAGTAGGGCATCCAATGGGGGCAGTAAAAGAGCAAAGCGCTGATCTTTACGCTGTTAAGATGGCAGAACGCGGTTTTGTAACTATGTCTGTCGATCTGGCGTTTTGGGGCGGCAGTGACGGCCAGCCACGCAATGCCGTTGCGCCTGAGCTTTATGCTGAAACCTTCAGCGCGGCGGTAGATTACCTGGGTACAGGGCCTTTTGCTGATCGAGAAAAGATTGGCGCGATCGGGATCTGCGGCAGCGGCAGTTTTGCTATCAGCGCCGCTAAAATCGATCCCCGCCTGAAAGCCGTTGCAACTATTAGTATGTATGATATGGGTGCAGCTAACCGCAATGGACTTAATCATTCTCTGACGCTTGCACAAAGAAAACAGATCATTGCTGATGCGGCGGAGCAGCGTTATGTGGAATTCCAGGGTGGCGCAACTAAATACACAAGCGGGACCGTACATGAGATCACGGAAAAGTCCAATCCTATTGAACGCGAATTCTATGATTTTTACCGTACGCCAAGAGGAGAATTTACTCCTGCAGGTTCTTCGCCGCTTTTAACGACACATCCGACGCTTTCCAGTAATACTAAATTTATGAATTTTTATCCCTTCAATGATATTGAAACAATTTCTCCGCGTCCGCTGCTCTTTATTACCGGTGATCAGGCACATTCCAAAGAGTTTAGCGAAGATGCATATAAACGTGCGGCTGAACCGAAAGAACTGTATTATGTTGCCGGTGCAGGCCACGTAGATCTTTATGACAGGGTAGAGCTTATTCCGTTTGATAAGCTCGAAAGCTTCTTCAAGGCTAATTTAAAATAATTTACTGCAGCAAAAGCTGCAGATCTGATTTTCTGAAAGTTTTGTTTTTGTGGATTCTCGGGATGCTGGGGGTCCACATTTTTGTTAACAGGAGAGGTTATGAAAGAAAAAAATAATTTGCTGATCTTTATTTTGACGATAGGTGTTTTTGGTATCATCAATACAGAAATGGGTGTGCTGGGTATTTTGCCGCTTCTGGCAGAAAAATTTAGTATCAGTATCGCACAGGCCGGTTTGCTGGTCAGTTTGTTTGCTTTGGCAGTGGCTGCAGCCGGTCCGGTGATGCCGCTGCTTTTTGCGGGCATCGACAGGAAGCGGGTGATGCTTCTGGTATTGAGCGTATTTGTTTTGGGTAATCTTATTTCTGTCTTTACTGATAATTTCGCAGTTATGCTGCTGGCAAGAGTTGTGCCGGCGATTTTCCATCCGGTTTATTGTTCGCTTGCTTTTTCTGTTGCGGCTGCTTCAGTCAGCCCGGAAGCAGCTCCCCGGGCTGTTGCTAAGGTCATTGTGGGAGTGCCGGGATGGTACTGGGAGTACCGGTCAGCAGCTTTATTGCCGGCAGTTTTTCGTTAACGGCTGCTATGGCGGGTTTTACCGTAGTCAATACAGCGGCGTTGATTGCGACCTGGTTGTATATACCATCGCTGCCTGTGGCAGCAAGGCTTTCGTATGGGCAGCAGCTGCGTGTTTTAAAGAAGCCGGTATTATGGTTTTCTATTGCAGCCGTTGTGTTTATGAATGGAGCTGTCTTTGGAGTTTTTGGATATTTTTCAGGCTATCTGACCAATATCACTGCTTTTTCGTGGAATACGGTAAGCCTGATTTTACTTGTTTATGGTTTGATGAATATCGTCGGGAATTTTATTGCCGGCCGTATGCTTAGTGCAGGCGCGTCTGCCGATAAGCTGGTCATAATATTTCCGGTCACATTGGGGATTGTCTATGCTGCATTCTTCTGGAGCGGTACCTCGGCGCCGGCTATGGCTTTGATCACGCTGCTTTGGGGAGTTTTGGGAGGTATGAATGCGAATATCAACCAGTATTGGATTACTACTGCGGCCCCGGAGGCACCTGATTTTGCCAACGGTCTTTTTTTGACTGCCGCTAATTTGGGGACTGCTTTAGGGTCGGCAGTCTGCGGGATGGTGATTGCACATATGGGAATGCAGTATATGATGTGGGGCGGCATCGTATTTCTTATTTTATGTTTGGCAATGATTATCCCCAGAGTATATAGATCAGATGAGTATGTTTGCCTGGGAGAAAGCAAATAGTTGTGCTGTAAAAATAAAAAGCCGGCATTCTTCGCAGGAAAGTTCAAACTTTTTGTAAATTTATCCATTCAGGGACTAAAATAGCAGCTTTACCACTTGACTTGGAGCGGACTTTAACCTGTATAATAAAGCATAGAAGTTTTCCAGGCTATGAATAATATTTAGTATAAAAACTGAGCTTCGGGAGGAGACTGTTCTTTTGAGTGTAATTCTGTTTATTTCCTTGATCGATTTTGTTTTGAGTTCTTTGGCGTGGGTTTATTACAGTCATGCATTTTCTTTTATGAGGTCGGCGCCGTTTATCGCTTTATATGTGCTGCTGATGCTTAATACTGTTGGCAGCCGTGTTTTGCCTGAAAGTTTGCCATTGCCGCTGTTAAAGCTTTCGGCCTGGCTGAGCGGTTATTGGATCGCGTTTTTGTACTATTCGCTGCTGTTGATGGTTGTGCATGGTATCGTATATGCAGTTTTGCGTATTTTTTCATTCAAGCTGCCGTTTATGCAGTTTGCCGCTGCGGGCGCAATAGTTCTGGCAATTTTTGTTGCCTGGGGCAGCTGGCGTGCGTTTAGCCCTGTTGTACGTACGGAAACCGTTGTTACCGATAAGCTGTCGTCTGATAAGCAGTATAAAATAGTGCTTGTCAGCGATATCCATTTGGGACGCGAGCTTGGCTATGATTACAGTAAGGGCTTAGTAGAGCTGGTCAATGCGCAGAAGCCCGATTTAGTACTGATTGCCGGTGACATTATGGATGAGCGGCTGCAATATATCATCGAGGAGGATTCACTGGCCCCGTTAAAGGAGCTTCAGGCACCATTAGGGGTATATGGAGCTTATGGAAACCATGATTATCTTGATCGGCCTGACGAGCTGAGAGCTTTGCTGGCAGGCAATAATATCAGTATACTGACTGATGAGAGTACAGTGGTTGATGATAAATTGAAAATTACCGGTTTGCATGATTATCGTGTTTCAACAAGTATTGTTCCGTTGCAGGCTCTGAGCGTCGATAACGATAAGTATTATAGTATCCTGATCGATCATCAGCCGCGGCGGATGGATGCTGCCGCTGAGGCCGGTTATGATATGTATCTGGCTGGGCATACCCATACAGGGCAGATGTTCCCGAACAGGCTGGTTACGCAGCGGATGTATAAGCTGGATTATGGTTTGGCCCGATTTGGTGACCTGACTGCTGTTGTCAGCAATGGCTACGGATTTTGGGGACCGCCGGTGCGGACGGAGCTGAAACCGGAAATAGTTGTTATAAATTTACAGGGGAAATAAATAAAAAACCTTCGGCACAGCCGAAGGTTTTTTTGTTTGTTTTTAAAGGATTTCTTCACGTACTAATTGATTGATCATTTTTTGCTTGCCTAAGACCCAAAGCAGGTCGCCTTTTTCAAAAACAAGCGAAACATTAGGATTGGTCATAGTGTAACTGCCGCGTTCCAGGCCGATGACAAGGCAGTGCCAGTCATCACGGATATTGGTGTCCTTAAGCGATTTACCAAGGATAGGCGAGTGCTTGTCGATAGTGATAGCGCACGATAAGAATACCGAAACGTTTTCTTTATCGTTGTCTTCACGCAGCATAAATTCGCGCATCGTGATAGGTTCTTCCACCAGAGTCATACACAGACGCTGAGTATTGATGGCGGTGTCGAACAGTTTGAATTGAGAATCAGTACCGATCATCAACAAAGTAGAATCCTTTTGCAGAATGTGATGCCCCCCGGGCATATCAATGACTTCTTCAGGAGTTGAAACCTGCAGGATGTTGCAGCCATAAAGCTCACGGAATGCAAGCTGGGTCAGCGTTTGACCTATCATAGGTGAGTCTTCGCAGATTTTATAGCGTGCAAGCTGTAATTCTTCATCGAACCAGCCGTAAAGATGTTCTTCGCCAGCTTCAGCAAGAGCTTCACGATGTTTGAGCATATGGCGCTCGTTCAGATTGACAAGAAAACGTGATTCCATACGCAGATATTCGCCCATCAGCCAGTCGGATGAGGAGATGAAATAAGCAGCGCCTGCTGTTGCCAGCGCAGCCAGCAGTGACTGCAGACCAAGTAGTTTGGCAAAAACAAAGTAGAGGAATGCTGCTGCGATCAGGATTTTTAAAAATAACAGCAGTGTTAAAGGGATGTGATTAGAACGTTTCTTAAACCATAAAGTTGAGAAAAGCTCAGGATGGTTGGTTTTATTGACAAGAACTGCCCGCAGGAACGGCGCCATAACGACCAGAGTCAGCAGCGCTGTCAGCAGATTGCTGTAGGGAGCTGACATTTTTCCTGACAGGTAAGGCTGCAGATAATAATAAGAGCCTAAAGCGACAGCTGAGAGCATAGTCGTAAAAATCAAAATGCGGATAAAATACTCACGCAGAAAATCGCGCCAGTCACTGTCTTTACCGTCGTTATCAGGATTTTCTTCCGTATAGCGGTCAAGCCATTCCAGAGTTCTTTGCGGCAATAGTTTTTTAGTGAACTGATAAGCAGGTTCTGCTGCCATAACGAAAAACGGGGTAGTAAAGGTTGTCATTACAGAAACAGCAACAATTATTGGATATAAAAAGTCGCTGATAACTCCGAGGCTCATGCCCAGAGATGCGATGATAAAGGAAAATTCACCGATCTGAGCAAGGCTGAAACCGCAGTGCATAGAAGTATTGAGGTTTTGGCCTGAAAGCAGTACACCGGCGCCTGAAAGCAGCAGCTTGCCGACTAAGGTAACAATAACGAGTACGATGATAGGTACCGCGTATTCCAGCAGTAAAGCAGGGTCAACAAGCATACCTACTGATACAAAGAAGACAGCTCCAAACAGATCTTTGACCGGTTTGACGAGATGTTCTATTTTTTCGGCACTTGGTGCTTCGGCGATAAGAGAACCCATAATAAAAGCGCCTAAGGCTGCCGAGAAGCCCATGTGGGTAGCAAGTACTACCATACCAAGGCAAAGGCCGATAGAAGCAACCAGCAGAGTTTCATCGTTCATCAGGCGCTCAGCCCGTTTAAAGAAGGACGGGACCAGATACATACCAAGAACGAACCATAAGACCAGGAAGAACAGCAGGCGCATGACGCTTTCGATCAGCTCGAGCGTGGAAATGTCGGCGCTGGCAGCGGCTAAAGTTGAAAGCAATACCATCATAATGATGCCGACGATGTCCTCAACTATCAGAATACCAAAAACCATTTCTGTAAAGCGCTGACCTTTGAGCTTGAGGTCTTCAAAGGCTTTGATGATGATGGTAGTTGACGACATGGCCAGCATACCGCCTAAGAACAGGCTGTCCATATGATCCCAGCCCAGCATATGGCCTGTGAAATAGCCAACGATCAGCATCCCGCCTATTTCAACGAAGGTAGCTATAAAAGCTGTGCTGCCTACGCTTTTCAGCTTATAAAAGCTGAATTCGAGACCCAGTGCAAATAAAAGAAAAATAACGCCTATTTCAGACCAGGCGTTGATATTAGCGGTGTCTGATACAGTGGGGAAAAAGTTGAAATGCGGTCCGGTAATAAAACCGGCAATAATATAACCAAGTACTAAAGGTTGATTGAGTTTTTTGAACAGGATCGTCGTAATACCTGCAACTAAGAGGATCATCGCTAAATCAGCGACTATCGGCGGTAAATGAGCCATAGGCAGTCACCTTCTTTCATAAATTTATTATACGGATACCATTTTATTCAAAGCTTTGCGGACAAATTTAACAAAATGTTGTATAATATTAAAGCTGTTATATTACACAGCTCTTTCTATATTATACAATATTTCCGGTGACAAAAAAGTGAATTTTAATACAAAATTTGCATATGGAGGTTTTAATTATGTACAAAAATCTAGTTCTTGTAGATGGTGAAATCATGCCGGCAGAAGAGGCGGCAGTTTCGGTACACGACAGGGGGCACCAGTTTGGCGACGGTGTATTTGAGATAGTGCCTGTTTATAATGGCCGTTGTTTTGCTTTATTACCTCATATGGATAATTTATTCGAATCTGTTATTAAGGTGAAAATACCTGCCGTTTACACGATTGAAGAATTGATTGAATTCCATGAAGCGCTGATAGCTGAAAGTGGTATTGAAAATGGAGAGATCTATACTCAAATTACTCGCGGGACTGCCGATTATGGGCTGGCGTTTCCGGAAATGTCGGTGCCGCAGCTGACAATGACGATCGTGGAAACTGATCGGGAAGTATTGGCGGCAAAACGTGAGAGCGGCGTCAATATTATCACGACTGAGGATAATCGCTGGCAGTTCTGTAACGTTAATACCTTAAACAGGCTGCCTGAAGTTCTGGCACGTCAAAAAGCACGTGAAAGCAACGCTTTTGACACTCTTTTTATTCGTGAGAACGGTAAGATCACTGAAAGCACTGAAAGCAGCTTTATGGTGATCAAAGATGAAATGATTTGGACACATCCTGATAATAACCTGGTTCATAAAAATATTACCCGCAAGCTGATCAAGGAACGTCTGGCACCTGATATTGATATGCAGGTTATCGAAAAAGCTTTTGATATGGAGTTTGTCCTGAAAGCAGAAGAAGCATTTTTATGCGGCCCTCGCTGCGAGATTATGCCGGTTACTAAAATAGACCGCAAATTCATCGGCAGCGGTGGTGTAGGTAGTCGTGCCGCAGCTGCAGGCTGCGTTTAAAGCTTTTGTAGAACGTGAATGTCCGGCAAAATAGGAGAATAGAATGAAAAATAATAACTGGGTAAGAGGGGCGATGCTGCTGGCCGTAGGTCTGGTCCTGCAGGCATTGCGTTTAGTGATCCCTATGCCGCCTATGTGGACTGTTTTTGTCGTCGGTACATTGGTGAATATGGTTTTGGTGCTGGCGGCCCGTACCGTTGGTTTATGGCCGTCTGTAATGATCGCGGTGCTGTTGCCGGTAATGGCGTATTTTCAAGGGCAGCTGCCGCTTCCGTTTTTGATACCGGTAGTGGCTGTAGGCAACTTGGTGATGGTATATCTGTGTGCCCGCTTCTGGGGAAAGGGGATCATCATCGCCGCGCCTCTTTTTAAAACATTTATTTTATATTGCAGCAGTTTGTTCGTTTTGTGGCTGGTTGCAGTACCTGAAAAGCTGGCGTTATTCATTTTGTTTATTATGGGCTGGCCGCAGATGATCACAGGCATTTTAGGGCTTGTACTTGCATATAAGCTGCATAAACGTATTTTCCCCGACACTGCCGAATAGAATCAGCTTGTGGCTTGCTGAAGTTAATGTTTTAAAGCATTTAAAAATCGATTTTAAGAAGCGGCAAAATGCAGCTGGTTGTTTACTAAAAAAGTTTGAATAAATGCTTGACAATTATATATAGATACGGTATTATTGTTATTGTTCCGTTACGGAACATTGAGTCGCCGAAGTGGCGGAATTGGCAGACGCACTTGACTCAAAATCAAGCGTGGTTACCCCACGTGCCGGTTCGAGTCCGGCCTTCGGCACCATATTACAAAAAAGAAACACTCTAGTTTAAACTAGAGTGTTATTTTTGCGTGGATATTTTTAATACAAAGCAGACTCAATGTATTTGGAAGATAATTGAATAGCTATCAAGAATAGCTTAGTTTAGAGGCAATGCCAAGGCAAATAAGAAAAGCAATGAAATAGATGATCGCTGCTTTACGCCTTGTTTTGGGTTCAAGTACGCTGAGAGGTAATACCCAATGTGGTTTTATAAGGCCAATACCCAATAAAACTAAAGATAACACTGTGAATGCGAAAAAGATTGTATCCATGTCATCAGCTCCTTCTTGAAAATAAATGCTGCTGTGGAAAATCTATCGTTATAATAACAAAGATGCAAAAGGCTTCATCGTATAATAAAGAAGCAGAGCGAGTAGTGGCATCATCTTCTACTATTAGAATATCACGTTCATCTTTGACAGACAAGGGGGATATAATATAAGCTGCTATATTTTTATAAAAGGGATAACTATAAATTTTATAAATATTAAAAAATCACAGCTGTTTATTGATTTTGTTTATAAAAGTTATTATAAAGAAGCTGTTTTGGCGGCAGAAAAGAAATTGTTCAAAAGGATAATTTTTGATATAAAAATTTTAAAAATTTAATTTAATAAAAGTGCGTCTTTATAGAATCAGTGGTATATTAAAAATAGCTAAAAAGCCTATATTAATGGTGTTTTAGCGTTTGTTGAAAGGGACATAAAAATGAAAGAGAAAGACTTGCTTGACTTAGGATATAAGAAATATGAAGGCGAAACTTATGACGTTTATTTTAATAAAGATGTTTGTAAGCATTCCGGTAATTGTGTGAAAGCAAACCATACGGTATTTCAATTAAAGCGGAAACCGTGGGTTCTACCGGTTGCTACCGAGCAGGAGTCAGTTATAACTGCGATTAAAGGCTGTCCTTCGGGAGCTTTGAAATATAAGCTGAAAAATTCTGATGAGATCGAGCCGTGAATATGAGGAGGAAGAACAATGTTTGACTATAGACTGGAAGAAGATGCCAGCAGGTTTGCGGTATTTTATGAAAATGAAGAAATCGGAGAGATTTCCTTCGTAAAAACAGGAGAGCATCTTTTGATTATTGATCATACCTATGTAGATGCTAAATGGAAGGGACATGCAATTGGTAATGCTCTGGTGCAGAAGGTTGTAGATTTTGCAGTCGCTGACAACCGGAAAATCATTCCGCTGTGCCCTTTCGCCAAAAAAGTATTTGACAGAACGCCAGAATATGAAGCAGTGTATTCTAAATAAAAATTTGTTATATCCTATAAAAAAAGCATCAGCAGGTTGATCATCATCTGCCGATGCTTTTTTGTTTAGTAATCGTGAGACTGGTATTTGATTATGTGCAAATTTTATGTGCTATAATCAGAATAACTTCTAAGAGGTGTTCCGTAAATAATTACAAGGGAGGATTGGAGATGGTCAATAAGACTTTGGAAAAAATGGAAAGGTCTGAACTGATACAGCTGATCGAAATCTATTCTAAAAACTGGCTGGCTATGGATGGCGTTTGGTTTCAGTCAGTAGAACGTAAATTTGGTATGGCAGAGGCCATGGAGCATGACTGTAATATTTGGGAGGCTTTTACAAAAATTGAGGCACAAAAAATCAAAGAGTTTTTAAAGTTGTCATCCAGACCTGGCATAGATGGGCTGAAAAGAGCTTTACAGCTGAGATTATATGCCAATATCAATGAAGATGAGATAATTGTCGATGGGAATACTTTGATTTACAGAACGTTAGACTGCAGAGTGCAGAATGCGAGAAAGCGTAAGGGGATGGAATTTCATCCCTGCAAGGCAGTCGGTATTATTGAATATACTGGTTTTGCCAAGACCATTGATGACCGGTTTGAGTGCGAAGCGCTTAGCTGTTATCCGGAAATAACTGATGAGACCTGTAATTGTTCGTGGAAATTTATTTTAAAAGATAACTGATGATTTTATATGAAGTTTAAACAGTGGTTTTGTAAATAAACTGCTTCTCTGAGATAGTTTATTGCTCTATCCTTTTAATTTTCTGTTTAGTATAATTAAAGAGGATAAAAGAAATGAAAGAGGGTAGAGAAAATGGATCTGTCCGTTTTACACAAACTTACATATGGTATGTACGCTGTTGGAACTCTTGATGGGATAAGACCTGCCGGCTGTATAGTAAATACGGTGATTCAGGTTACAAGCGATAATCCTGTTATTGCTGTGAGTATGAACAAAAATAATTTTACTTATGAGGCCATAAAAAAGAGCGGGCGTTTCAGTATTTCGATTTTATCTGAAGCGGTTGAACGTAATGTTATTGCAGAGCTTGGATTTGCCTGTGGGCGCAAAATGGATAAATTCTGCGGTAAAAATTTTGCCTGCGGTGTGTTGGATGGTTTACCGATAGTGAAAGAGCACGCCTGCGGCTATATGGTTTGTGATGTTATTGCCATGCATGATGCCGAGACTCACTGCGTGATTATGGCGCGTTTAACTAAGACTTTGGGTGGAACTGATGAACCGCCTATGACTTATGAATATTATCATAATGTTATCAAGGGAAAAGCTCCCAAAAATGCTCCGACTTATCAGGTTGAAGTGCCGAAATCAGAAAAGCAGGCTCAGCTGCGTTATATTTGTGAGGTATGCGGTTATATCTATGAAGGTGACATTACCAAAGAAGCGGATGATTATGTCTGTCCTGTCTGTAAGCAGCCGAAAAGCCGTTTTAAAAGGATGTAAGGTCTAAATAAAAAAGCTACGCCTTAAAAGGCGTAGCTTTTTTATAATATTTACAGGCGAAAATCACGTTCGCCGTTTTCGATATCTGTCAAATGCTGTATAACCAGTTCACGTACTTTGGGATTGGGGATATTGGCCAGTTCATTTTGAATGAGCTTTTCGCCAAGCTCTTTAGTATGTGGCTTAGCATAGTCGGTCAAATATTCTTTGAGTGTCATCAGTGCGTTTGGATGACAGCAGTTTTGTATCTGACCGCTTTTGCATAAACTCATAAAACGGTCGCCAGTACGACCCTGACGATAGCAGGCTGTACAGAAACTGGGCAGATAACCGATTTCCATCAGCCAGGCTACTACTTCATCCAGGCTGCGGGTATCGCTGACATCGAATTGTGCTGAGTTTTCAGCTTCCGGTTCAGGTGCGGCATAACCGCCGACACTGGTGCGCGAACCGCCGCTGATTTGTGAGATTCCCAGATGCAGCACACGTTCGCGTGATTTTTGACTTTCGCGGGTAGAAACGATCATACCTGTATAGGGAACAGAAATACGGATGCAGGCTACAAGCTTGGCAAAAATATCATCGTTGATGCTGTTATTAAAGGCGTTGGGATCGATATCGTCAGCAGGGCAGATACGCGGAACGCTGATAGTGTGCGGGCCAACTCCGTGCACTGCTTCCAGATGTTCGGCATGCATTAAAAGACCGGTAAATTCATAACGATAAAGTTCAAGCCCAAAGAGTACGCCAAGTCCCACATCATCGATGCCGCCCTGCATAGCTCTGTCCATGGCTTCCGTATGGTAGGCATAGTTGCTTTTAGGTCCCGTAGGATGTAATCGTTCATAGCTTTCTTTGTGGTAGGTTTCCTGAAAAAGTATATATGTGCCAATACCGGCTTCGTGCAGTTTACGATAATTTTCGACACTGGTTGCGGCAATATTGACATTAACGCGGCGAATGGCGCCGTTTTTGTGTTTGATGCTGTAAATAGTTTTGATGCTTTCCAGAATATAATCCAGTGGATTATTTACCGGGTCTTCACCTGCTTCCAAAGCCAGGCGCTTATGTCCCATATCCTGAAGTGCGATAACTTCGCTGCGGATTTCATCTTGAGTGAGTTTTTTTCGGGTGATGTTTTTGTTTACACTGTGATAAGGGCAATAAACGCAGCCGTTAATACAGTAGTTTGAAAGATATAACGGCGCAAACATAACGATGCGGTTGCCGTAAAAATCTTTTTTGATCTGTTCGGCCAAAGTAAAAATTTCCTGATTTTTTTCATCAAGCTCACAGTCTAAAAGCACGGCAGCTTCGCGGTGTGAAAGTCCCTTTGCGTTCCTTTGCTTTAGCAATAATACTGTCGATAAGCGACGCATTATTTTTGTTTGCTGAGGCATAGGCAAGGGTTTCCAGGATTTCATCATGAGCAATGAACTCACTGGCTTGCATTGATTTGACATTATACATTTGTCTACCTTCTTTCTTTCGGGGCAGGAATCCTTTCCCGTCAGTGATTTCCCTTATATATAAATATTTAAAAGGGCTGTTCTTGCGGAGCTTTTGCGTATAAAGCCTTGACGCTTACTCCTTTGAGCATACCTATTTTGCCGGAAAGCGTACTGATAACGTCGGCCGGGGCATCAAGAACGATACTGATAATATTAATGCCTTTTTGTTTATATGGCAGTCCCATACGTCCAATAATATATTCGTTATGGGCATGCAGTAAAATATTAAGCTGTTCTACTGCGGCAGTATTTTCAACGATTATTCCCAGCAAGACGACACGTTTCTGCATACAAGCACCTGCTTTCAAGACAAAATAACTGATTTATTAGTATTATATCATAAAATATCTGTAATTATTATTAACGAACAAGAGGTTATAACTAAAAGATAAAAAATAATTGCGAAAATTAACACAAACAGAATAAAAGTGCTATAATATATGAAGTAAGATTAAAGCAATGGTATCAAAAGTTACAAAAAATATTGCTCTAATTATTTTATTACATGGCGTTGATTTTTGAAAGCCAGTGAAGATTTTTATGTCAGGCAATAGCTGCAGGTAAGTAAAGTGCCGCTGCCGCCAATAATACAAGGATAGGGGATGACTATCGGTATAGGAGTTTTGTTATTTACATCGTCAATCTGACCGGCATAATTAGATTTGTTGAATCTTTTTGAATTGTTGTAAATCGTGCTCAAGCTGTTTAGACATATGTTTTCTATAAAATTTCATTAAGTGTTTTTATAATTTTATTTTAGCAAATAAAAAAGGTGACCGTCAATGAGAGCCGAACCCTCTCGTTGACGGTCAAATGATTGGAAAAAGATTAAAGGAAGACTAATGTCCCAAGCAAATGTCTCGTTTGCTTTGACTGAATTATAACAATAAAAAAAGATGAATGTTGTTGCTGAGGCAACACGAATAAATTTAGAAAATAATATCATAATAAAGTAATTAAAGTAAGTTTGAATAAACAAGAAACACAAATTATAATAAAAACAAATCAAGGGCATATTAAATAGGAAGAAACTTATTTGTTTTATTTAGATGATTGAGAGTAAGAGAGAAGGAGGACAGCTATGAAAGCGGCAATGCAGAATCTTTTGAGTTTACCCTTGTTCAAAGGGTTAGCCAGCGATGAATTAGACACTATTCTTGGTAAAGTAAATGCCCTTGTTAAGCATTTTGAAAAATCGGACTATATTTATTTGGCCGGTGATGCGGTTGAGAGTATTGGCATTGTTGTAGCGGGTACTGTACAAATGATCAAGGAAGATATTATGGGAGATAAGTCCATTATCACAACAATGGGGTCTGGTTCCATTTTTGCCGAAAACTTCCTGGGGCATGACAAACAGGACGAGAAAACTAATGTTAGCTACTTTGCTGCCAGTGACAGCGAGGTGCTGATGGTTCCCTTTGGGAAGGTTCTGACCGATCTGAGTAATAATGATCCCTGCCGTAACAAATTGCTGACAAACATGATTTCAATAATGGCCAGCAACAATGCACAGTTGATTGAAAAAACGGAGATCTTGTGTAAAAAAACTCTGCGCGGCAAGATTATGACTTATCTGGAACAGGAAGCTAAACGTAACGGTTCTACTGAATTTGAAATACCTTTTAACAGAACGGATATGGCCAATTATTTGGATGCTGACCGCAGTGCTTTGACTCGTGAACTGGCCAGAATGAAAGATTGCGGATTGATTGATTTTGATAAAAGAAATTTTAAAATTTTAAAGTTTGAATAGCTTTAATGCACTTATATTATAACAAAATATTATTATTTTACTATTTAACTGCTAAAAAGCCGAAACCTTGCATGGTTTCGGCTTTTGCACCGTTTATTACAAATTTTAAAAATATAGTGTTGCCTGGGCAACATCATTTTGCATTTACCATTGCTATAATGTAAATTAATAAAGGGATTGCTAAACTTGTAGTTCCTTTGCGATCTTTATATGTTGTCCGACAATTCGAACAGCATATAGAAAATTTAAAAAGGAGGAATTTATTATGTCCCAAGCAGTAAAATGTTTAATTCTGTTGGCTGTGGTTGCATTGCTTTTTGTTACTGAACTTATCCCTCTCGCAATCACTGCTACTGCCGGCGCAATCGCGTGCGGCCTGTTAGGCTTCATCCCTGCTAAACAAGTCTTTTCCGGTTTGTCTAACTCTACGGTAATTTTGTTTGCAGGTATGTTCATCGTTGGCGCAGCAATGTTCTATACAGGTTTGGCCCAAAAAATCGGTAATACTGTAGTTCATTTCTGTGGTACTGGCGAAAACAGCCTGATGTTTGGTTTAATGATAGTTGGTACTTTGTTGTCTTCAGTACTTTCCAATACTGGTACAGCAGCTTGCCTGCTTCCGGTTGCTTTGGGTATCTGTGCTGCTGCAAAGATTCCTGCTTCCCGTCAGTTGATGCCTTTGGCGTTCGCTTGCGGTTGGGGCGGTATCATTACGATGGTAGGCACACCGCCTAACATTATTGCTACCGGTGCTTTGACTTCTGCTGGTTTGGAAGGATTTGGTTTCTTTGAATTTGCATGGATCGGTATTCCTGTATCTATCGCAGGTATGCTCTATATGATGTTCATTGGTAAACATTTACTCCCGAAAGTTGAATTGGATGCTGACCAGGAAATCGAACAAGAAGTTGAAGCTACTACTACTTCTTCTTCCAAACAAATCATTTCCGGCGTTATCCTGCTCGTAGTTGTTTTGGTAATGGCTTTGGATATCAAAGGCGTTTCCCTGGAAATGGCAGCTATCATCGGTGCATTGGTTTGCGTACTGACTGGTTGCTTGACTGAAAAACAAGCTTACGCTTCTATCGACTGGGTAACCATCTTCCTGTTCGCAGGTATGATGCCTGTATCCACTGCAATGGATAAAACCGGCGCTGGTAAATTGATCGCTGAATGGACCGTAGGTCTGATGGGCGGTTCTCCGTCTCCGTTGATAGTTACCGCAGTTCTGTTTATCCTGTCTTGCGGTTTGACCCAATTTATGTCCAACACTGCATCCGCAGCTCTGCTGTGCCCGATTGGTGTTGCGATTGCTAAACAACTTGGCGCCGATCCGAAAGCAGTTATCATGGCTATCGCAGTTGCAGCATCCTGTGCATTCGCAACTCCGGTAGGTACTCCTCCGAATACTTTGGTTCTTGGTCCTGGCGGTTATAAATTCATGGACTATGTTAAAGCAGGTACCGGCCTTGTTGTCGTCTGCTTCGTAGTATCCCTGGTTGTAATTCCTGTTATTTGGCCGTTCTTCCCTGGCAAATAAGCTAAGAACTCTCAACATAGGATCCCTATCTGAAAAACCTGTCGATTTTATCGGCAGGTTTTTTGTTTTTGACTCAAATGTAATTTTTCTTGTTATAATATAAATATAGATCGTTAGTAATGGAGTTGTAGAAATGAAAATAAAACCGGAAGAAACAATTCAAATCCAGGGGCCTTATGGCGAAATAAATGGTATACTAACCCCCTGTATCGAAGAAAATACTGCCGCGCCGGTGCTGGTTTTGGCACATGGATTCCGAGGTTCAATGGATGGCGGCGGCAGAGCGGCTGTTTTAGCTGAAATGGCTTCCGAATGCTGTAATGTCATACGTTTTAATTTTAATGGCAGTCAAATCCTTTCCAAGCAGGTTGAAGAATTGGAAGCGGTGCTTGCTTATGTACGAATTAAATTTTCAGCCGGAAAAATATTTTTACTGGGTAGAAGTCTTGGCGGAGCAGCGGCATTAGTTGCCGCTTCACGATCTGCTGATATTACAGGACTGGTATTGTGGGCTGCGCCGAACGATTTACAGGCGACCTTCAGAAATGCCTTGGGTGCTGAAGCCTATAATGCGTTGTCTGCAGGTCAGACTCTGTATTTAAATGATGAACGGGGTGAATTGACCTTAACACCTGATTTTATTACAGATTTTGCCAAATATGATCTGCAGGGGATTTTACGTAACTGGCGTAAGCGTCCTCTGCTGATCCTTCATGGAGAAAAAGATGAAACAGTAGCTGTTGATCAGGCACGTTTGACATTTGCTTTAGCTGGAGTTCCAAAAAAGCTGGTTATCATTAACGGCGGTGACCACAGTTTTACTAATCACGGAAATAAGGCTGCGGCAGAGGTTGTTGGCTGGCTGAAAGACAGGCTGTGATGATTAATTATTGTGGTACTGTATGAAAACTTGGCGAGGTATTTTCGAGCCTAGTGAGAATACGTACCCTTGTGGTATAATATTGGTAGCTATAAAACAGGAGGATATGATTTTGAAAAAATTATTAATATTATATTTATTGGTTTTCAGCAGTTTTAGCGTAGTAGCCTGCGGCAGTGAAACTAAGAGCGAGCCGGATGCGGTGCCGATGAAGCCAGCAACTGCTGTTTTTGAAACGTCAATGGGTGATTTTGAAGTGAAATTGGCAACAGATCTGGCTCCTAAAACTTGTGAGAATTTTATCAACCTGGCGAAAAAAGGGTTTTATAATGGAGTTACCTTTCATCGTGTTATTGATAATTTTATGATCCAGGGCGGTGATCCTACTGGTACTGGTACAGGCGGACCTGGATATACCATTAAAGATGAATTCAGCAGTAAACTGACACACGAAGGTGCAGGTGTTTTATCGATGGCCAACGCCGGTCCGAATACAGGCGGCAGCCAGTTCTTTATTACTTTGCGTGCCTGTCCTTGGCTTGATGGCAAGCATGCTGTTTTTGGTAAAGTTACCAAGGGTATGAACGTTGTTTATAAAATCGGAAAAGTAAAGACTGATGGCAATGATAAACCGTTGGAGCCGGTAACTATTAAGAATATTGTTATAAAAGAGGGGTAAGGAGAGAAAGGAGCACGAATTTGTCCTTTTTACAGAGCGAACGTATCATTGAAGTACAGGATCAACAGGAAATGGTTGGTATTTTAGGGCGAAATGACGAGCTGCTGCGGGTAATCAAGGAACATTATGAGAGTGTTATTGTTGCGCGCGGCAATGTGATCGTTTTCAGCGGTGAAGACAATGAAGTGGGGCAGATTGAAACCCTGTTCAAAGAGCTGCTTTTTTTGTATCGTCAGGGTATGCCTCTGACTACACATGATGTCAGATACAGTATTGGGATGATTGCAGAGGGCAGGCTGGAAAGTCTGCACCGTATGTATGCCGATACGATAATCGTTACCAACCGTGGCCGTCAGGTAAAGGCGAAAACACTGGGACAATGGGATTATGTAGAAACCATTAAACGCAGTAATGTCACTATTGGGATAGGTCCTGCAGGTACAGGCAAAACTTATCTGGCTGTCGCTTTAGCTGTGAAGGCTTTAAAGAATAAAGAGGTTGAACGGATCGTTCTGACTCGTCCTGCTGTAGAAGCCGGTGAAAAACTTGGCTTTTTGCCAGGTGATATGCAGGATAAGGTCGATCCTTATCTGAGACCGTTGTATGACGCGTTATATGACATGCTGGGCAGCGAGACTTTTCAGAAATATGTTGCCAGAGGGACGATAGAAGTTGCTCCTTTAGCTTATATGCGCGGACGAACTTTGAATGATTCGTTTATTATTCTGGACGAAGCGCAGAATACAACACCGGAGCAAATGAAGATGTTTCTGACCCGTTTTGGTTTTGGGTCGAAAATGGTCATTACTGGTGATATTACACAGATTGATTTACCAAACGGTAAAAACAGCGGGTTGAAACAGGCGGCCTATGTTCTGCAGAAAACTCCGGGGGTAGGTATTATTCGTTTTGGAGAAGCTGACGTCGTTCGTCACGAGATCGTGGCCGCTATTATCAGGGCATATGAGAATTATGACAGCAGACGCCAGAAACAGCGGGAGGCAGACAATGATAATAACGCTGGAAAATGACCAGGATAAATTACAGATCAGTGAAGAGCTGGAGCAGCTGCTGACTGCGGGATTGAATGTAGTAGCCAGGCTGCACAGTCTGTCTGAGAGGACAGAAGTTGATATTACTATTGTTGATGATGAAGAAATACATATGCTGAATCGCGATTATCGTAATGTCGACAGGCCTACAGATGTACTTTCTTTTGCACTTGATGAAGAAAGTGAAGAGGAACCGGAGCTTTTAGGTGGGCCTGAAGAACATCTTTTGGGAGATATCATTATCAGCGCTGAAACTGCTTCCAGACAGGCGGAAGAATTTGGACATGGCTTGGAACGTGAAATCGTTTATTTGGCGGTACACGGCCTGCTGCACCTTCTGGGATATGATCATATGACAGATGAGGATAAAGCAGTTATGCGGGCTAAAGAGGAAGAAGCTTTACGGGAAATCAGACTTTCGGAAGAATTTCTGGTTCATTAAAAGGAGCAGTTATGGAGACGAAGTTATTAGCGGCAGCGCAGGCGGCACGTGATAATGCTTACGCGCCTTATTCTAAATTCAAAGTTGGGGCGGCGGTCGAAACTGTTGACGGAGAAATTTTTACCGGCTGCAATATAGAAAATGCTTCGTATGGGTTGACTTGCTGTGCAGAACGTAATGCTGTTTTTGCAGCTGTGTGCAGCGGCGTACGCAGGTTTAAAACTTTGTGCGTAGTTGCCGATACAGATGAGCCGGTGGCACCATGCGGCGCTTGCCGTCAGGTGCTGGCAGAGTTTCCTTTTGAAAAAATAATCCTGGCAAATTGCAAGGGACAGACAAAAACAATGTCTGTGGCAGAACTGCTGCCATATGGTTTTGGCTCTGAGTCCCTGAATATAAAAAATAAATGTAAGTGAAAGCAAAGGAGCGATTAGTATAAATAAGCAGGATGGCAAGCATTATTCTGGTTTTGCGGCTATTGTAGGCCGGCCTAATGTAGGCAAATCAACGTTGACGAATGGATTGATCGGGGAGAAAATTGCAATTATGAGTGACCGTCCTCAGACAACGCGTAATAAGATCATGTGTATTATGAATACTGACAATGCTCAGATCATGTTCTTGGATACTCCCGGTATCCATAAGCCGCAGCATAAGCTGGGGCAATATATGGTACGGGCTGCAGAAAGTACGCTGCACGAGGTAGATGTGGTTTTGTTTGTTGTTGATGTTTCGGAAAAGCGCGGTGCCGGAGAGGATTATATTCTGGAGCAGCTGCGCAAGGTCAAAACTCCGGTGATTCTTGTTGCCAATAAAATCGATAAACTGGCAGACAAAGGTAAGCTTTTCGGCATTATTGAAAGCTATACTAAAGATTTTACCTTTGCGGCAGTAGTGCCTGTTTCTGCTTTGCAGGATACTGAATTCCCGGGTTTAGTAAATGAGATCACCAAGTATTTGCCGGAAGGTCCGGCATATTTCCCGGACGATATGATAACCGACCAGCCGGAACGGATAATTGCTGCGGAAATGATTCGTGAAAAGGTACTGCGGTCAACTCGTGATGAGGTGCCACATTCTATTGCTGTGGAGATTGATGAATTCAAGGTACGTGATAATGATGATATTTATATTCGTGCCAATATTTTTGTGGAACGTGAATCCCAAAAAGGTATCGTGATTGGGGCTAAGGGCAGCTTGCTGAAAAGATCGGCGAGCAGGCCCGGAAGGATATTGAATCACTGCTCGGCAATAAGGTTTTTCTTGATCTGTGGGTTAAAGTAAAACCTGATTGGCGCAATAAGGATAAGGCTTTGAAGCAATTCGGCTATGAAGGCTGATTTATTGACTGAAAATACAGTAGTATGGTATGCTTATGCTAATAACAATTTATGAAGTTTATATAAGTAAGGAGAGATGACCTATCGACGGCGACCCCGCTATGACATGCTTATTTGAGCTGTCTATTGCATTATTGATCACTTTATTGAACGGCTTTTTTGTTATGGCTGAATATTCTTTAGTCAGAATCAGAAAAAGCAGGCTGGATGAATTGATCCGGCAGGGAAAAAGCAGAGCTAACACAGTTTTAAAAATGAGCGAAAAGCTTGATACCTACCTGAGTGCGACTCAGCTTGGTATTACTGCTTCGTCTTTGCTTTTGGGCTGGTTTGGCGGCCCGCTTCTCGCTGAAATGTTCCGCGGTATGTTTGGTGTAAGTGCCGGCACCTGGTATGATCATTCGCTGGTTTTTGCCTGTGCGTTTCTTATCATCGTTTTTCTGCATGTTGTTTTCGGCGAACTGGTGCCTCGCACTATCGCCTTAGGTAAGGTCGAGCAGGTAGCGATGGCGGTCGCTTATCCGTTGGTTTTTTTTCATTACCTTTTATATCCGCTGGTTGTGCTTTTTAATCGAATCTCCCATGCTGTATTGTGCCTTTTAGGCGTTGATCCTGTCCCTGATGAAGATATCTCGCGCAGTGAAGATGAGCTGCGGATGATAGTCAGTGCCAGCGAACGCGGCGGTAAGCTGGATCATATGGAAAGCCGTCTGATTGATAATGTTTTTGATTTCGCCGACCGCGTGGCTCGTGAAGTCATGGTGCCGCGTCAGGATATGATTTGTTTGTATACTGATGATACGCTGCAGGAAAATCTGCAGGCTGTGCGTGAAAGCCGGCATACACGTTATCCTTTATGTATGGAAGACAAAGATCATGTTTTGGGCGTTATTCATGTGCGTGATTTGATGGATCTGGACGATGACGACGATCCGGCTTTTGATCTGCGGACACGAATGCGCAATATTGTCGTTGTTCCCGAAGGAATGTCAACGGCTAAAGTGCTGCAGATGATGCAGCATAAGCGTATCCAGATTGCTGTAGTTGCTGATGAATATGGCGGTACGGCTGGTCTGGTTACAATGGAAGATCTCCTGGAGGAAATTGTCGGTGATATTCAGGATGAGCATGATGGCGAAGAAGCAGAAGATATTTTGCGCTTAGGCGATGACAGCTATGAGTTCGACGGCCTTGTTTTACTGGACGAGATTTCTGAACTTTTAAATATTGAATTTGACGAACCGGAGGAAGATACCATTGGCGGTTTTGTCTTCGGACTTTTAGGGCGTAAGCCTGAAGAAGGTGACAGAGTCGTTACCGGCGGCTGGCGCTTTGAGGTTACTGAAGCAGAAGGCTTTAGAGTAACACGGGTCAAAGCTACCAGGTTACAGGAAGATGGTACTGCGGTACAAGCTGATGAGTAATACTGCATATCAGGACGAAGTAATTATTTTAAAAGTAAAGGATTGGCAGACTGCGGATAAATACGCAGTCTGTTTTTCGCGTGCCCATGGTAAAATACCTTTTTTAGCGTACGGTGCCCGTTATGCGAGGACTACTGGCGGACGGCTGATACAGCCTTTTGCGATGCTCGATATGCAGCTATATTCTGGTAAACGTCTGGACAGTATGAAAAGCTGTGAATTGATTGCTTTGCCGCAGCAAATGGACATCAAACAGATGGCTTATGCTTCGGTGATTGCTGAAGTGACAGAAGCTCTGACGGAAGCACATGAGCCGCAGGAAGATATTTATGAGCTGCTTGTAGGAGCAGTACAAATACTTTCCAGGAATAACCCGCGTCTGGTCGCGTTGTCGGCTATTTGCAAGCTGCTTGTTTTAACAGGATTTGCTCCTGTTTATGACGCCTGTGTCAACTGTACTGAAGCTGTTGAAGGAGATGCTTTTTTTAGTGTCGTTCAGGGCGGCCTTATTTGCGAAGCCTGTCACGGAGGGGAAGAGTTGCCCTTTAGCAGCGGCGCTCAGAAGCTGCTGCAGGAGCTGATTGCGCTGGATTTCAATGATCCACAGCCTTTTACTGTGCGCGGCGGCGATTTGATGCAGCTGGAACAGATACTTTATCGGTTTATTGTTTACCAGATCGACAAGCCTTTGAAAAGTTTAAGCTTTTTAGCGCAGTTAGGATTGTAAAAGCATTGACAAAGGACGTCTGATTTGATATATTTTCTTTTAAGCGATGAAAGGGATAAGTAGTTTTCTGTTTTAGCGAGCCGGGATGGTGTAAGCCGGCAGATGAGAAAACAAAGGCACCCGGGAGCTGCAATTTTATAAACATCGAGGCGGACCGTATGAGCGGTCAAGCAGGGTGGAACCGCGGAGTGATTTATGTCTCCGTCCCTGTAACTTAATTGTTACAGGGACGGAGACTTTTGTTTTTGTCGTTGTAACAAATAAAATAGGAGGCAGAACATGAATTTTCAAACAATTATTTTGAAGCTCCAGAAATTCTGGGCAGACCAAAACTGCATCATGGGCCAGCCCTATGACGTCGAAAAAGGTGCGGGAACTATGAATCCGTCAACTTTTCTGCGCGTTTTAGGACCGGAACCATGGCGTGTGGCTTATGTAGAGCCATCTCGACGTCCGGCTGACGGGCGTTATGGGGATAACCCCAATCGGTTGTTCCAGCATCATCAATATCAGGTAATTATTAAACCGTCTCCGGATAATATTCAGGAGCTTTATCTCCAGAGCCTGGCCGAACTGGGTATCCGTCAGGAAGAACATGATATCCGTTTTGTTGAGGATAACTGGGAATCACCGACTTTAGGTGCTTGGGGACTTGGCTGGGAGGTTTGGCTGGATGGTATGGAAATTACCCAGTTCACCTATTTTCAGCAGGTCGGCAGTATCGACGTGAAACCTGTTACTGTTGAAATCACGTATGGTTTAGAGCGACTGGCTATGTATATCCAGGGTGTGGAAAATGTTTTTGATATTGAATGGGTGGATGGAGTCACTTATGGTGACGTTTTCCATACTAACGAAGTAGAACAGTCTTTTTACAATTTTCAAGTAGCTGATACAGCACTGCTGTTTGATCTGTTTGATAAATATGAAGCTGAGGCAAAACGCGTTATTGAGGCCGGATATATCCGTCCTGCTTATGATTATGTATTGAAATGTTCTCATACTTTTAACCTTTTGGATTCCCGCGGCGCCATCAGCGTCAGCGAAAGAACGGCTTTCATTGGCCGTGTGCGCGCTATGGCACGTTTGTGCGCAGCTGCTTATGTTGAACAAAGGGAAAAACTTGGCTTCCCGTTATTGAAAGGGGAGAATAAATAATGGAAAAATTATTATTTGAAATCGGTACTGAAGAGATCCCCGCAAAATTTATGCCGGGTATTCTTAAACAATTACAAGAGCTTGCTGCAGATAAAATGCAGGAGCTGCGTATTCCGTTTGAAAATATCAAGGTTTATGGCACGCCTCGCCGGATGACCTTTATTGCTGAAGGTGTAGCAGAAGCTCAGGCAGACAGTACGATTGAGGCTAAAGGGCCGTCTGCAAAAATTGCTTTCGTAAGCGGAGCTCCTTCCAAAGCGGCAATAGGCTTTGCCCGCGGGCAGGGGATAGACGTTAAAGACCTGGAAGTGCGCGGAGAATACGTTTATGCAGTAAAACATTTGGCAGGTCAACCTGTTGTCGATTTACTGCCCGGTTTGCTGCTTGATATCCTGGAGTCTTTATCTTTCCCGAAAAATATGCGCTGGGCCGATTATGATTTTCGGTTCGTGCGTCCTATCCGCTGGCTGGTAGCACTGTTCGGTGAAAAAGTAATACCGGTAGAAATTACCGGCGTAAAATCGGGCAGGTATTCGATGGGACATCGTTTTATGCAGCAATCTATGAAAGAGGCTGTGGAAACTAAAGGCCTGCTGAGCGCGGCTATCAATAAGGTTGGCAATGTAGTGCATTCTGCTGTTATGGGAATGCAGGGAGCTGTTGAGATCCCCAACGCTGATGCATATGTACAGGCACTGGCTGACAACTTTGTGATGGTCGATCAGGATGCCCGCCGTGAATTGATTCGTCAGCAGGTGACAGAACTGGCGGCTGTCGAAGGCGGAATTGCTGAAATTGACGAAGACTTACTGGAAGAAGTCAATTATCTTGTTGAATATCCTACTGCATTATGTGGGAAATTTGAAGAAAAATTCCTGTCGTTACCGAAGGAAGCCATTATCACCCCAATGCGTGAACATCAGCGTTATTTTCCGGTAGTGGATGAAGAAGGCAGGCTGCTCAATAAATTTATTACAGTCCGCAATGGCGGTAAAGAGTTTTTAGATGTTGTCGCACACGGTAATGAACGTGTTTTACGCGCTCGTCTCAGTGATGCTGAATTCTTCTTCAATGAAGACCGCAAACTAAAATTGGAAGACCGTCTGGAAAAATTGAAAACAGTTTCATTCCAGGAAGGTCTGGGCAACATGTATGATAAGAGTGAGCGGTTGGCTAAACTGGCTGAAATGGTTAAGTTTGCCATTAATGTTAAAGTTGACGATACTAACCTCAAACGTACAGCTTTGCTGTCTAAAACAGATCTTGTTGCCGGGATGGTGGTTGAATTTACAGAGCTGCAGGGAGTTATGGGGCGTGAATATGCCAAATTAGACGGCGAACCTGCTGAAGTTGCTGAAGGTATTTATGAACACTATCTGCCGCGTTTTGCCGGTGACGAGCTGCCGAAGGGTACTATTGGACGTATTGTCGGCATCAGTGATAAAATGGATAATATCGTTGCTACTTTCAGCCGCGGACTTGCACCGACAGGCTCGCAGGATCCTTATGCATTGCGTCGTCAGGCTTTGGGTATCATCAATATTCTTATCAGCAGTAACTATCATATGCCCCTGATCAAAATTCTGGCAGGTGCGCTGTATCTGCTCAATATCAAACCGGAAGATACCGGTAAATTGATACCGCAGATTTTAGAATTCTTTAAATTACGTTTGAAAAATATGATGATCGAACAGGGCATCCGTTATGACGTTGTCGATGCTGTTTTTGCCGATGAACGCAACGATGATTTAGTAGATATTTACGCGCGCTGCAAGGCTTTGAATGCGTATGTAGTTCTGCCGGAAGCAGAAGCTGTTATTCAGGCTTCTATCCGTGTCTGCAATCTTTGCAAAAAAATTGAGACTGAAGTTGCTATAAGCAGTGCGCTTTTTGCCGACCCGGCAGAGCAGGAATTGCATGATGTTCTGATTCGTCTTAATAAAGAGCTTATCCCGGACATCGTGACTTATAATTATGCCGGTGCATTAAAACTTGCCGAGCAGGTAGTTGAGCCTGTAAATAAATTCTTTGACAGTGTTATGGTCATGGATGAAAATGTTGATATTAAAAATAATCGTCTGGCCCTTCTTGAGCAGGCGAAAGAGGTTACAAATGCTGTCGGCGATTTGAGCTGTATCGTTCTTTAATCGCACATTTTACGGCAGTTGTTTTGTCAGGCCCTTGGTTACAAACACCAGAGTACATTTAGTACGCGGCGTGTCTGTCATCAGGGGCTTTCCTTGTATTTGCAGTGAGATTCGTGGGCTTGATTGTATTGTTAAGAAATATACTAAGAAGTACATTGTGCAATCTTTACATATATGGCGCAGTCTATGAGATGGATTTTAGTTATAATCTGCTGATTTTACTTTTTCCCAGGTATCATTTAGTGTATACTAATATATATACTCTGTTTTTCCTGTGACGAAAATATTATTTAAAGAGTAAAGGAGGGCCGTACTGAAAATAAGCATATTTTGTAAAATTTAACACAAAAAGTTAAAAAGCGATGAAAAAAGTCCTTGAATGTGGTGTACAAATATGATATAGTATACACTATATTAAGGGCGCAGCCCAAAAAGTATAATATAAAGGAGTGCTACAATCATGAAAAAAGAAGAACAGTTTCTTCTCTGGTTTGAGCAATTAGAAAGAAAAGACGTTGATATCGTTGGCGGCAAATCCTCTTCCCTCGGTGAAATGACTGCTAAGACAGATGTTCCCGTTCCTTACGGTTTTGCTACTACGGCTTACGCTTATAGATACTTCATTAAAGAAAGCGGTCTTGAAGAAAAGATGCGCTCTATTTTGTCTGAATTGACTGACGTTGAAAACAGCGCTTTACTGCGTGATGTCAGCGCTCGTCTGCGTGATGCCATCATGGCTGAGAAAATGCCTCAGGATCTGCAGGACGCTATTGGCGCTGCTTATGTTGAACTTGGTAAAAGAGTCGGCGAAGAGAATCCCTATGTCGCCGTTCGTTCCAGTGCTACAGCTGAAGATTTACCGGATGCAAGCTTTGCTGGTCAGCAGGATACCTATCTGAACGTACAGGGTGCTGAAACCATTATCGCAAAGGTAAAGGAATGCTACGCTTCCTGCTTTACCGACCGTGCTGTTTATTATCGTGAAAAACAAGGCTTTGATCATATAGAAGTTGCTTTGAGTGCCGTTGTACAAATGATGGTTTTCTCTAAAACTTCCGGTGTTATGTTTACTGTTAACGTTGCTACTGGCGATGACAATAATATCCTGATTGAGGCAGCCTTTGGACTGGGTGAATATGTTGTTCAGGGTACTGTTACTCCTGATAATTATACTATTTCCAAACATGACCACAAAATCATTGACCGCTGCGTAAATGAGCAGGACATCATGCTTGTACGCAAAAAAGGCGGCGACTGTGAAGAAGTGCAGGTCCCTGAAGAACTGCGCAAAGTACAGACTTTGACTGACGAGCAGATTTTGGAACTGGCTGATTATGCTAAAAAGATCGAAAAACATTATGGCTGCTATATGGATATGGAATGGGGCGTTGATGAACGTACCAATAAAATCTGGATTCTGCAGGCCCGTCCGGAAACCGTATGGAGCCGCCGCAATAAAGAAGGAGGAGCAAAAGTGCAGGAAAGCAAATCTATGACTACTACTGATCATAAAGTTATCGTGAAAGGTTTGCCTGCAAGCCCGGGTAAAGTTTCTGGCCGCGTACACGTTATTCTTGATCCTTCCCGCATCGATGAATTTAAAGAAGGAGAGATCCTTGTTACTGAGATGACCGCTCCTGACTGGGTACCGGCAATGAAAAAAGCCAAAGCTATCGTCACTGACAGCGGCGGAATGACCTGTCATGCTTCCATCGTTAGCCGCGAGCTGGGTATTCCCTGTATCGTTGGTACTAAGAGCCGTGGTGAAGCTGCTACTGTTACTATTCCTGACGGTATTGATGTAACTATCGATGCTACTCATGGCGTAGTTTATGAAGGCATTATTGAAGAAGCTAAAAAAGAAAATCAGGCAGGCGCTGCTGTAGCGGTTGCTGAATACTTCCCGCCGACTGGCACTAAAGTTTATATGAATTTGGGCGATCCGGAACTGGCTGAGAAATATTCCAGTCTGCCCTGTGATGGTATCGGTTTGATGCGTGAAGAGTTCATCTGGACTACTTATATCCATGAACATCCTTTGTATCTCATTAAAACCGGACATCCTGAAAAAGTTGTCGATCAGCTGGCAGAAGGTATGCGTCAGGTTTGTCAGGCAATGGCTCCCAGACCGGTTACTCTGCGTTTCAGCGATTTCAAATCCAGTGAATATCGTGATTTGAAAGGCGGCGATGAGTTCGAACCTTATGAACCTTCAGCATTATTGGGCTGGCGCGGTGCTTCACGTTATTATGATCCTAAATACATCGAAGCTTTCAAACTGGAATGCCAGGCTGTAGTGAAAGTTCGTGAAGAGTTTGGTCTGAAAAACCTTAATGTTATGATTCCTTTCTGCCGTAATGTAGAGGAATGTGAAAAAGTGGTTAAGATTATGGCTGAATGTGGCTTGGAGCGCGGTAAGGACTTTAAAGTATGGTTGATGGCTGAAATTCCTTCCAATATCATTCTGGCCGATCAGTTCAATAAGTATGTAGACGGTTATTCTATCGGTTCTAACGATTTGACCATGCTGGTGCTTGGCTGTGACCGTGATAATGATACTGTTTCCCATATCTATGATGAACGTAATCTGGCAGTGCGCCGTGCAGTACGTCACCTTATTGAGGTTGCTCACAGCGAAGGCAAAACTGTTTCTATCTGTGGTCAGGCTCCCAGCGTTTATCCTGAATTCTGTGAATTCCTCATTAAGAGCGGTATCGACAGTATTTCCGTAAATCCTGATACTGTTAAATTTACCAAAAAATTAGTTGCTCAAGTAGAGCAGCGTGTTATGCTCGACGCTTTAACAGGTCGCGGCCGTAAAGAAGTCGAAGAACTTGACTGGAAATAATAATTAAGAAAAACCCCGTTGTCTTTTAAGACAGCGGGGTTTGTTTATTAAAAATAGAATTTAGAGTTTTTTAGCTTTGATGGCGATAAGATTCATATATTTCCCTGCACCGGCATTCATTGAAGCTCTATCGTTGATGGCATGTTCCTCATCACATTCCAGCCAGTCCTGCCAGGCTTCCTCCATACACTTCAGCTCTGAGATGCTTTCGATATTGATCGTTTGAGATTGTGAAAGCAGTTCGTGCCACCACTTACAGCTGTGAAAGGTATCAAGATCTTCAGCACCCCAGGAAATGAGCAGTTCGGACGGCAGATTATTGTGATAATCTTTTTTGAAGCCGGGGAAGGCTAAGGCAATGATACCATTTGGTTTGATATAAGGAGCTAGTTTGGTGTCCATAAATTCAGGTGTATTGCCAAAATAATGATATGAATCGACACTGATCACCGCATCAAAATAATTTTCAGCATAGGGAAGGTCAAGGGCATTGGCATGGATTGGTATGATGCGATCTTCAAGCCCGAGCTTTTTGAAGCGCTCAAAATTTTCTGCAGCTGTTATCCAAAGGTCAGTTGCATAGACTTGTACGCCGAATTCTTTTGCTAAAAAGATTGATGTAAGTCCTTTGCCGCAGCCCAAATCAAGTATTTTCATATCTGACGTGAGTTTTATTCCTTCTGTAAGTTCTTCTAAAATTTTTAAGGCATTAGGGCCCATCATATTTTCAAGCAGAAATTGCTTGTCGTATTGTTCGCTTTTAGGATATTTCATTATAGCACCTGCTTTCTCTGTCTTTGTGTTTATTATATTACAGGTTTTACAAAATTACTTCCTGCATTTTTTTTCTGAAAAGAAAAAGAGAACGTCAGGTAATGACGTTCTCAAGGATCAGATTTTCTTTTTAGCAATGATACTGTATATTGTTTTAGATGACAAAAAGTATTCTTCGGCAAGAACAGTAACAGGAATTCCACTTAGATAACGGCAGAATATTTCCTGATTACGTTCAGCAGTTTGTTGTTTTGTACCTTTGGTCGATCCCCAGGGGCGTTTGTTATTGGTTTTACGAGGGATATAGATATATTCACCGTCTATGTATTCCTGAATAGCTGATAAAAGTGGCGGTGGTAATATTTTTTTACCGTTTTGATAGCACATATTGCTTCCTCCCAGATTTATAATTACCGGGATGGCAGCAAAAGCTGTTTTGTTTTAGCGATTGCCTGTCAAATAGCCTTTGCTACCTGACATGACCGCATCGATATTTCTTAAAGGATTGATAAAGCAATCCTCCTTTCAAATAATAGATTCTGGGTTTATCTTATACGATAGCGGCAGATATTGCAAGAAGCAGATTTGTAGGTTTGCTGTAATGCGTGGGAAGTAAAATTCCTGGAAAATATTTTGATTTTGGTTTGACGTACCACTTAATGGATGGTAAAATATTACCAATAGAATATTACCTTTAAAGCGGTCCTGTGAAGACTGTAAGGTAGACTTTTAGGTAACTTGTACTACAAGCCTTCTTTGCCATCTTGCAGGCACAGAAGGCTTTTTTATGTGATTAATAGGAGGTAGGACAATGGCAAAAGCAAACGTATCTCTGGGTGGCAGAGATATCCTTGATCTGGATTCACTTTCCATCGAGGAATATGAAATGATTCTGCAAACTGCGGCAGAAATGAAGAAAATCATGAAACGTGATATCAAAAAGGTGCCGTCACTGCGGGGAAAATCCATTATCAACCTTTTTTATGAACCAAGCACCAGAACAAGAACCTCATTTGAGCTGGCTGGAAAATATCTTGGCGCTGACGTAGTTAATATTACTACTGCCAGCTCCAGCGTTGTAAAAGGTGAATGCCTGCGCGATACTATTCTTACTGTACAATCTATGGCTTGTGACGCAATCGTTATGCGCCATCCGATCGAGGGTGCCGCTGCTTATGCTGCGGAGGTTGCTGATCCTGTTATCATCAACGCCGGTGACGGAGCGCATGCACATCCTTCTCAGGGACTTCTGGATATGTTTACCATTCGTGAACAGGGAAAAGATCTGAAGGGGTTAAAAATGGCGATTTTAGGTGACGTTCTGTATAGTCGCGTTGCCCGTACTAATATCGCTGCCTGGACTAAGATGGGGGCTGATGTACATGTAGCCGGACCAATGACTTTGCTGCCTCACGATATAGAAAGTCTGGGCGTAACCGTACACAAACGTGTTGAAGATGCTATCGAAGGTGCAGATGTTATTGATGTCCTGCGCATTCAGCTGGAACGTCAGAAAAAAGGACTGTTCCCGTCTCCGCGTGAATATGCACGAATCTTTGGCTTGAATGAAAAGCGTCTGGCGCTGGCAAAACCCGATGTTACTGTCCTGCATCCCGGGCCGATGAATCGCGGCCTGGAAATTTCCTGGGAGGTCGGCTACTGCGATAACGCCGCTATTCGTGATGAAGTGCAAAATGGTGTAGCAGTACGTATGGCACTCTTATTCTTGACTTTGACGGGGGGTAAGCAAATTGAAAACATTGATTAAAAACGGTCGTGTCATCGATCCCAGCCAAAATATTGATGCCATTATGGATTTATTGGTGGAAGACGGTGTAATCAAAGAAGTTGCGGCGGAGATTAAAGCTGCTGCCGATGAAGTATATGATGCCGATGGGCTTATAGTGGCGCCTGGTTTGGTTGACGTGCATACACATTTGCGTGAACCGGGCCTGGAAGCTAAGGAAGATATCGTAACAGGTACAATGGCTGCGGCAGCCGGCGGTGTTACGACTATCGCCTGCATGCCGAATACCAAACCCGTTATTGATAACTCTATCATTGTTTCCGGTATTAAGGAACGTGCTGCACGTGAAGGCTATGTTAATGTAGAGGTTATCGGTGCTATCAGCAAAGGCGAAGAAGGTAAAGAGCTGGCTGAAATGATCGATATGTCTGAAAAAGGCGCGATGGCGTTCTCGGATGACGGGCACTTTGTCAACAGTCCGCGTCTGTTTACACTTGCCGCCAAATATATAGGTGCTTTTGATAAAGTTTTGATTTCCCATGCTATCGAACCGGAACTGGGACATGAAGGCTACATGCATGAAGGTGCTGTTTCCGCACGTATCGGAGTGCCCGGTATACCTGCAATAGCAGAAGATATTGCTGTTGCCCGCGACTGTCTTATTGCCGAATATACCGGCGCACATGTACATATTGCGCATGTTGCCAGTAAAGGCGCTGTTGATATCATTCGCGGCTTTAAGAAAAAAGGTGTCAATGTGACCTGTGAAGTTACAGTACATCATCTGACTTTAACTGACGAGGCCTGTGCTACTTACAGCAGTGCTACCAGGGTCTCGCCGCCGCTGCGCAGCATGGATCATGTAGAGGCTTTGCGCGCTGCAGTTAAAGATGGCACGGTAGATGCGATCGTCACTGACCACGCTCCGCATGCTCCTGAAGAAAAAGACGTTGAGTTCCGTTATGCTCCCTGCGGATTTACGGGTTTGGAAACATCCGTTGGTGTAGTTTTAACTGATCTTTATCATACAAACATCTTCACAATTAACGAAATTATTGGTAAAATGAGTACAGAACCTGCGAATATTTTTGCACTAAAAGCTGGAAGTTTAAAAGTTGGTTATCCGGCAGATGTAACTATTATCGACCTTAACAAAGAATGGACTGTTGATAATACGAAATTTTATACACGCGGCAAGGTAACTCCTTTCCAAGGAAAACATTGTAAAGGCAAAGCCGTAGCTACGATGGTAGCAGGTAAATTCGTAATGAGAGATGGTGAAGTATGCAAACGATAGCAAGAAAAGGTAAATTGGTATTAAAAGACGGCAGTGTTTATGAAGGCGAGCTGTATGGTAAACGCAATGCGGTAGGTGAGGTTGTTTTCACTACTGGTATGAGCGGTTATCAGGAAACCTTAACTGATCCGTCGTTTTGCGGGCAGATTGTTGTTATGACTTATCCTTTAGTTGGAAATTATGGTACTAACGATCTTTTTAATCAGGGGCGAAAATCTTTTTTTCAGGGATATGTGATCAGTGAACTGTGTGATCATCCCAGCAACTGGCGCTGCGAAAAAACGCTGGAACAGTTTTTAGATGAACAGGATGTACCTGTACTGACAGGCGTGGATACGCGTGCGATTACCCGTAAACTTCGCAATTATGGTGTACTGCAGGGTGTTATCGTGCCGGCAGAAATGCCGCAGGAGGAAGTGGAAAAGCTGCTGGCTACACCAGAAGTACATGATCAGGTAGCTACAGTAACAACTCCTGAAATTTATACGCTTGGCAACGGCAAATATCATGTTGCGGTCATGGATTTTGGTATCAAACAAAATATTCTTGAATATCTGGCCAGTTTTGACTGCCATTTGACGGTTTTTCCTGCATATACTACAGCAGAGGAGATTTTGGCAGCACGGCCGGACGGTATTTTCTTAGCTAATGGCCCCGGAGATCCGAAGGATTTACAGCCGATCATTGAAGAAGTTAAAAAGCTGATCGGCAAGAAGCCTATTTTCGGCATCTGCTTAGGTCATCAAATTTTAGCTTTGGCTAATGGTGCTGATACCTTTAAAATGAAATTCGGGCATCGTGGCGTCAATCATCCGGTTAAAGACCTTTTGGAAAATAAGGTTCTGATCAGTTCACAAAACCATGGTTATGCTGTTGACGAAAAATCTTTAGCCGGTCTGAATGTGGAAATAACTAATATCTCACTGAATGATGGTACGATTGAAGGTTTGCGTTATCTTGACCATCCTTCTTTCGCAGTTCAGTATCATCCCGAGGCAAGCCCCGGACCAGGCGGCCATGAATATTTATTTAAACGTTTTGTAAAAATGATGGGAGGCCAAAACTGATGCCAAAGCTGCAAAATATCAAAAAAGTTCTTGTTATCGGTTCCGGCCCGATCATTATCGGTCAAGCTGCTGAGTTTGACTATGCCGGTACTCAGGCCTGCCGTTCTCTGAAAGAAGAAGGGCTGGAGGTCGTACTTGTCAATAGTAACCCGGCTACGATTATGACGGACGTGCATATTGCCGACCGTGTTTATATTGAGCCTGTTAATGTTGAATTTTTGGAAAGTGTTATTAAACGCGAGCGTCCTGATTCTTTGCTGGCAACTTTGGGTGGTCAGGTTGGCCTGAATCTTGCAATCGATCTGGAGGAAAAAGGTATTCTGCGCGAATATAACGTGCAGCTTTTAGGTACTCAGATTTATAGTATCAAGAGAGCAGAAGATCGTGAGCTTTTCAAAGAAACTATGGAAAAAATCAATCAGCCGATTCCGGAAAGCGCTATTGTTGAAACGATGGCGGCAGCGAAGGAATTTGCCCGTAAAGTCGGGTTTCCTCTGATCGTTCGGCCAGCATATACTTTGGGCGGCACCGGCGGCGGTATCGCTGAAAGTGAAGATGAACTGGATGAAATCGTTAATAAAGGTTTGAAATACAGTCTTATTGGTCAGGCATTGATTGAACGCAGCGTAGCGGGCTGGAAAGAGATTGAATTTGAAGTGCTGCGTGACGCGGCTGATAACTGCATCACTGTCTGCTCAATGGAAAATCTTGATCCTGTAGGCGTACATACCGGCGATTCTATCGTTGCCGCTCCGGCGCAGACTCTGAGCGATCGCGAAGTACAGCTGCTGCGTCAGGCTTCTATTGATATAGTACGTGAATTGGGTGTGCGCGGCGGCTGTAATGTGCAGCTGGCATTGGATCCCAATTCTGAACGTTATTATGTAATCGAAGTAAATCCGCGTGTCAGCCGTTCTTCGGCTTTGGCTTCTAAAGCTACCGGTTACCCGATCGCAAAGGTTTCCAGTAAAATAGCTATCGGTTATAATCTGGACGAGATTCAAAATGCTGTAACGAAAAAGACAACTGCCTGCTTCGAGCCTTCTATTGATTATGTAGTACTGAAATTCCCGCGCTGGCCTTTTGATAAATTTGTTACAGCCGACCGTACATTAGGCACCCAAATGAAGGCTACCGGCGAAGTTATGGCTATCGAACGCACACTGGAAGCAGCAATGCTGAAAGCGATCCGTTCTTTGGAAATCGGTTTGACTCATCTGGAAATGCCGGAATTAAAAGAACTGAGTGATGAAGAAATTCGTGCTCGCATTTCTAAGATCGATGATGAACGTATCTTTGTTGTTGCCGAAGCACTTCGTCGAGGCGTAAGTCTGGAAGAGATCCATGAGATCACGATGATCGACAGATGGTTCCTGCAGAAAATATTGAATATCGTCAAGATGGAAACTGTTTTAAAAACTGAACCGATGACTAAGGAGATAATGCGTAAAGCTAAACGCATGGGCTTTGCCGATGTGGTTATTGGCGAATATATCGGTAAACAGATGATGGAAGTACGTGCTATGCGTAAGGACTGGGGCATTATCCCAACCTATAAAATGGTTGATACCTGTGCTGCCGAGTTTGAAGCTGAAACACCTTATTATTATTCTACCTATGCTGTTGAAGATGAAGTGCGCGTCAGTGATAAAAAGAAGGTTGCTGTTTTAGGCAGCGGACCGATCCGTATCGGGCAAGGCGTAGAGTTTGACTATTGCTCTGTACATTCCGTATGGGCACTGAAAGAGCTTGGATATGAAACCATCATTATTAACAATAACCCGGAAACTGTAAGTACGGACTTTGATACTTCTGATCGTCTGTATTTTGAACCTTTGACAGTAGAAGATGTTTTGAATATTCTTGATAAAGAACAGCCTGAAGGCGTTATCGTACAGTTTGGCGGCCAAACGGCAATCAATCTGGCTGGACCGCTTGCAGATGCAGGCGTGAAAATACTTGGCTCCAGTGTTGACAGTATTGACAGAGCCGAAGATAGAGAACGTTTTGAACAGCTTTTGACAAACTGCAATATTCCGCGTCCGAAAGGGCATACTGTTTTTGATACGGCAGGCGCTTTAAAAGCTGCAGCTGATGTCGGATATCCGGTTATGGTTCGTCCGTCTTATGTTTTGGGCGGTCGCGCAATGGAAATAGTTTATAATGATGAAGAACTGAAACATTATATGTCCAGTGCTGTTAAGGCTTCACGCGAACATCCGGTACTGGTCGATCATTATCTGCAGGGTACAGAGGTCGAAGTCGATGCTATCTGCGACGGTAATGAAGTGCTGATTCCCGGTATTATGGAGCATATCGAACGTGCAGGTGTGCATTCCGGCGATTCTATCGCTGTTTATCCGCCGCGTAATCTGTCCGAGTCAGTTATCAAAACTATCATTGATTATACTAACCGTATGGCACTTGGACTGGAAGTAAAAGGCATGATCAACATCCAGTATATCGTACGGAATAATGAGGTTTATGTAATTGAAGTAAATCCGCGTTCTTCCCGTACAGTTCCTTTCCTGAGTAAGGTCACCAACGTGCCGATGATCAATGTAGCAACTAAAGCAGCTATGGGTCATTCGCTGCGTGAGCAGGGGTATAAACCAGGCTTGGGCTTCTTCCCGGACTATTATGCAGTTAAAGCCCCTGTGTTCTCCTTCAACAAAATGAGTAATGTCGATATTACATTAGGGCCTGAGATGAAATCTACAGGCGAAGTAATGTGCGTTGATTATCAGTACTCACGTGCTTTGTATAAAGCATGTATTGCTTCCGGTATCAATGTACCGCATGAAGGCTCGATACTGATCACTGTTGCTGATATGGATAAACCTGAAGCGGCAGAAATTGCGGCCGGTTTTGCCGATCTGGGCTATGAAATCATGGCTACCGGAGGTACAGCGGAATATATGAAAGAAAATGGTGTTAAGGTGACCGTAGCGACTAAAGTCAGCGAGGGCAGCCCCAACATTCTTGACGATATCAAAGAAGGCCGGATAAGTATGGTTATCAATACAACTAACCATGGTCGTGATGCTGAGCGTGACGGCTTTAAAATCAGACGTTCTACAGTAGAGCATGCCATTGCCTGCCTGACTTCTATGGACACAGCACGTGAACTGCAGCACGTTATGTCGGCAATGCGCCGCCGCCGTGTGGTCAGCATCGTTGCATTGCAGGATTTAGCCTGGGAGGGATAAGCCCGTGCCAAAAACTATTACGAACGCCACTGTTATTGGTCAGCGTGTTTTAAACGCTACTACAAAATTAATAGAAGTTTATGCTCCCGAGATCGCCAAAACGGCGGTCCCGGGACAATTCGTGAATGTGCAGGTCTGCAAGAATACGGCTCCGTTGCTTCGCCGTCCTTTTGGCGTTGCCGGAGTAAATGCGGATAATGGTACTTTCATTATGATCTACCGCATTATTGGCGAGGCTACTCATATTCTGGCAGAAGTGTGCAGTGGAGATAAGCTGAGTATCGTAGGTCCTTTAGGCCATGGCTTCGCTATGGAGGCTGAACGTCCATTGCTGGTTGGTGGTGGTCTGGGACTGGCGCCGCTGCTGTATTTGGCAGAAGGATTCTGTGCGCAGAACAAGCCCATAGAGATTTTGATGGGAGGGCGTTCGGAAGAAGAACTGTTTTGGACAGATTTGTACGAAGATATTTGCCAAAATATCCATATTACGACAGATGACGGCAGTTGTGGTGTGCAGGGGACAGTAATTGCTCTTTTGCCGCAGCTTTTAGACAGCGGTAAATATGACTGCGTCTATGTCTGCGGGCCTGTGCCGATGATGAAAGCTGTAGCTGAAGTTGCTGACGAAAAAAATATAAAATGTCAGGTTTCTTTGGAAAAGTATATGGCCTGCGGTCTTGGCGCTTGCTTGTCCTGTTCGTGCAGTGGTATAGGCAAGCGGCTTAAGGTTTGTACCGACGGCCCGGTATTTTGGGCCGAGGAGGTGGGTGAATGGTAAAAGCATTGTATGATGGACGGTTGGCGACAAATATTGCCGGCTTGAAAATGAAAACACCGATTACCACAGCTTCCGGTACTTTTGGCTTTGGACTGGAATTTACCGACTTTCTTGATCTTGAAAAAGTAGGGGCTGTTACTGTTAAAGGTACCTCCTTAGAACCGCAGCCGGGGAATAAGGGACAGCGTGCTGTTGAAACTCCGTCAGGGATGCTCAACAGTATCGGACTTGAAAATCCTGGTGTGGATTATTTTTTGGAAACAACGTTGCCGCAACTGCGTCAGTATGACGTACCGGTAATAGTTAATATTTATGCCCATTCCTATGAAGATTACGGCAAGGTTGCCAAAAAACTGGATGTAGAAGGCGTTGACGCTTTAGAAATAAATATTTCCTGCCCAAATGTCAAAGAAGGAGGCCTGGTTTTTGGTACCTGCCCTGACAGTGCAGCTGAAGTAGTTAAAGCGGTAAAAAGCAATACGTCTAAAATGGTGATTACCAAGCTTTCACCCAACGTGACCGATATCGTAGCCATGGCCCAGGCTGTAGAAGCGGCGGGAACTGACGCTATTTCACTGATCAACACCTTGATTGGTATGAAAATAGATATTGACAGGCAAAAGCCGGTTTTAGGCAATGTTATCGGCGGACTTAGCGGTCCGGCTGTACGCCCTGTTGCAGTGCGGATGTGTTATCAGGTTGCTCAGAACGTACATGTGCCTATTATCGGTATGGGCGGCATTATGACAGCAGAAGATGCGATAGAATTTTTTCTGGCAGGTGCCAGCGCAGTTGCTGTAGGAACTGTTAATTTTACCAATCCTTGTATTGCAGAAACTATTTCACATGGGATTTTGGAATATATGGATAAGCATGGCATTAAAAAACTTAAAGATATGATCGGTTTGGCGTTGCCAGAAGGTAAGATCCATCTGAAACGCGCTGTAAAACGTTAAGGGGGTGGCAGGATGAATCATGACGATCGTTTGATCGTAGCTTTGGATTTCCCCACAATGGAACAGGCTAAAGCAGTAGTATTGGAATTAGGAGATAATGTCAGCCATTATAAGGTTGGTATGGAGCTTTATTATGCTGCGGGAAGTGAAATGATACGCTTCCTCAAAGGTCATAATAAGCAGGTGTTTCTTGACTTAAAATTACAGGACATTCCCAATACCGTTGCAGGTGCTTTGGCGGTTCTTACTGGTTTAGGTGCAGATATGATGAATGTACATGCCGTAGGCGGTAAAAAGATGATGCAGGCAGCTGTTAAATCTGTGCGTGAAGCTGCTGCAAAATTGGGACGCCCGGCGCCGAAACTGATTGCTGTTACTATTTTGACCAGTATGGATGATGAGCAGTTTGGTGATCTTAATTATAAGAACACTATTGCAGAGCAGGTTATTGCTTTGGCAAAGCTGGCACAGGAAGCTGGCATGGATGGTGTCGTTGCCTCGCCACAGGAAGCTGCAGGTATTCGAAGTGCCTGTGGTCCCGAGTTTTTGATCGTTACGCCCGGTGTACGTCCGGCTGGTGCGTCTATAGATGACCAAAGCCGTATCGCTACTCCAGTCGGAGCATTTAAAAATGGTTCCAGCCATATCGTAGTAGGGCGTCCTATTACTAAAGCAGAAGATAAAATTGCTGCGGCACAAAGCATCGTAGCAGAAATCAGAGGTGTTTGATATGTTGCAAGAAAAAGAAGTAATGCAGCTTTTAGAAGAAACTGAAGCCGTGCTTCACGGACATTTTTTGTTGACCAGTGGTTTGCACAGCCCTATGTATGTAGAAAAATTCAATGTGCTGCAGCATCCTAAATACACAGAAAAGCTTTGTCAGGAGTTGGCTGAACGTTATGCTGCTGATAATGTAGAATTGGTAGTAGGTCCAATGACAGGCGGTATCCTGCTGGCGCACGAAGTTGGTAAAGCGCTTGATACCCGTGCTATTTTTACCGAACGCGAAAATGGTAAAATGACTTTAAAACGCGGTTTTGAGATTCCAAAAGGAACTCGTGTCCTGATCGTTGAAGATATTGTTACAACTGGCGGCAGTGTTATGGAAGTTCTGGATGTTGTTAAAGAACATGGCGGCATTCCTGTCGGTATTGGGCTTTTGGTTGACCGCAGCGGCGGTAAAGTTGATTTTGGTATTCGTACTGAAGCTTTACTGCATCTTGATGTACCAACATTTAAAGAAGAGGACTGCCCACTTTGTAAAGAAGGTAAGCCTTTTACTAAACGTGGTCGTACCGGAAAATAAATTGTACAGTGTTAATAGTATGAAAATAAAGTCCGATCGCTTATAATAAAGTGATCGGACTTTATTTTCATATGATTTTTGTTATAATAGAGACTGCGTGTAAAAGGGGGAAAAAAGATGCATATTGTAATCAGAGATCATATTTTAGAAGGAGATAATCTTGATGAACTTGCCGCCTGCTTGCTAAGATGGATGCCGCCTTTAGTGCCGTGGATGCTTGATCTGCAAAAGGAAGTAAAAGAGCAGGCGGGTGAATATGGAAGTGAAGGCAAGGCACTGTTAGCTATTGTCAAAGCTAATCCTGATAAATATAAAATAGATTATCAAAGTAAGGACAGTCCTTTTTTATAATTAGTAACCAAGGGAGGTCAGGCATTACAGCTGACTTCCCTTGGTTTTATTTTAGACATATTAAAATAAAAAAGCTGCAGACATCGTCTGCAGCTTACTTTTGCGTGGCAGGGGCAGTAGGAATCGAACCCACAACCAACGGTTTTGGAGACCGCTACTCTACCAGTTGAGCTATACCCCTAAAATGGAGCGGAAAACGAGATTCGAACTCGCGACCCCCTCCTTGGCAAGGAGGTGCTCTACCACTGAGCTATTTCCGCAAATGGCGACCCGGATGGGACTCGAACCCACGACCTCCGCCGTGACAGGGCGGCATTCTAACCAACTGAACCACCGGGCCATTTGTCAGTAGTCCTGACAGATATAAATAATACCATAAAACCATGAATGATGCAAGGATTTTCTGTAATTTTACTAAATTACTTTTCAGCGGCTTTGCAAAATAATCGTTTTAGCGTATAATCATAAGTAATATCAACGATAGCACTGTTTCGTTGAATAACCAAAGTAAATAAGGAGGATGTATCATGCTCAAAACCCCAGATTGGGCTGCAGGAGCCGAATATCTGCGTGAACATGCGCCTGAGCTGATCCCATTGATCGATAGGTTTCCTGTGTGTGAATTGAAACCTGAGCCAAAGGAGAAGTATTTCGGGACATTAGTTACAGGTATTGTTTCACAGCAGTTACCACCTGATGTCAGTCTGCAATTACTGGAAAAACTAGGAAAATTTTTAGGAAATCCACTGCAGCCACAGGCGGTAGTGGAAGTTTCCATTGAAGCCTTGTGCGAACAGGGACTGGTAAAACAGAAAGCCGAATATTTGAAAAGTTTTGCTGAAGCAGCTGTTGCAGGTCAGGTAACTATAGAAAAATTTTCTGAAATGACTGATGCTGAAATAACTAAGCAGCTTGTCCAAATTCGCGGTTTAGGGCAGTGGACTATTGAAATGTTTTTATTGCTTGCCTTGTGCAGGACTGATGTAGTTCCTTCGGCAGATTTTATTTTTAAAAAAGAACTGAAAGAGTTGAAGGGGTTAGATGATATACCCAAACGTGGGCAAATAACTACGCTTACAGAAACATGGCGTCCATGGCGTTCTTTGGGGGTTTGGTATTTGTGGCAGGAAGCAGCATTTAAAGAACAAAATAAAAAAAACATTAAATGAAACAAATGACTCCTGCACCTATGTGTTGGAGTCATTTGTTTTTTGAAAATTAAATATTCATCATCAAAAGCTATGATAGAATATAAATAATAAGAATTGTGAATCCGCTTGTTTAAACAGCAGAAATTTAATTTTATTTTTGTAATTAAGCTAATTTGAATCATGATAATGAAAGTGCTAAATTATAAATTGTAAAATACAGAAAGGACTGATCAAAATGCAAACAAAAAGTATTTTGGCAAAAACAGCAGTAGTCATAAGCCTGTGTGCTTTATGCAGCAGTGTATTTGCGGCTCCAACCAGTAAAGGTCTTACAAAAAGTGAAGAGCTTTATCCTCAGGGCTGGACTGTAGGAGACCAGATAAAGTTTAAAAAAGGTACAACGGCCAGTCTTAATGATAATGGAGCTGTTATCAGCGGTGTACTGGCAAGTGATACCTATTTGCGTCCACAAGGGTGGCAGCGTATTATTAACGATTATTATTTTGTTTCTGCATATACTAACCGCAGCCCGTTTTTCCCGCGTTATTACAGATATTGGAACAATAACAGTACCTACAATATAGCACTTTCCAGTTATGGGCATATCCGTTATAAAGGCGGTACAGCTGTGACCTTCAGCGAACAGGGAACGGTACTTAATGGCACTATAGCTGATGAAACAACTGTTGGCCTTGGTTCAGAAAAATATGGGTTTATAGCCTTTAAAAGCGGCACCATCCTTGATTTTTATAATGATGGTGCAGTAAAAAAGGGGACTTTGGCAGAAGATACTAAACTGCGACCCGTTGGCTGGCAAAATAATGCCGTAGATATGGAGAATGCAGGTTTTGTTGAATTTAAAGGAAAAAGCATAGTCAGCTTTACTCCAGACGGTGAAGTAACAAACTGTACAGTAAAAGAGCCTTTAAAATGGAAAGACAATGGTGTAGAAATTGAATTGCCGGGTGGTTCAATAATCAACTTTACTGAACAGGGTGCGGCAATAGTTAAAGAATAAAAAAGATAAAAATAACAGTAGAATTTAAAATTCTACTGTTATTTTTTTGACTTTTACTGAAAGTTTGTTTAAATAGCTGCCATTATCATTGGTAACCCAATGATTTCTGATTGAAGTCATATAAAGATCGCTGACCGCCTGCAGGTTATTATCCTGTAAATACTGGTAGAGCATAGTGACATGTGGTTTACCGTACGAACAATAAATACCTTCAAAGTAAATTGTTGCATATGATCCTGCAGATTTAAGAAAAAAGTAAGGCGAATCAAAAGGCTGAGAAAATGATTGGTAAAAATACTTGGTATGGGGCCGTTTACCAGCTATAAAAGCAGTCTTATCAAGTATATAACCCGAAACATGATTGTTAAAAGTAACATAATCAGCCAAAGTTGATAAATGCTGAGCCGAGATTTTTGTTCTGATTTTTAAATCAGCATTCTGCGGAACCGGATCGCTTAAAAAAAGATATTCTTCGGCTTCTGCTGTTAAATGAACCGATTCTACAGGTAAAGATTCAGTATTTTCTAAGAAGTTGATTCTGTCATTAAGCTCACTGCGCATTTTTTGAAGATTAAGCAAAAGCTGATCTAATATATTGGCATGTTTGGCAAGTAAGTTTTTGTAATTAGATGTAGATTTATTATTAAGATACTCACCAATTTCCGGTAAAGATATATCTAATTTTCGTAACGCCAAGATGATCTCTAAGGAAAAGAATTGTCGTCGGGCATAATAACGGTAACCGTTATCATCAATAAACTCTGGTTTGATTAGGCCAAGCCTGTCATAAAAAAGCAAGGTTTTGCGATGAATATTACACAAGGAAGCCAGTTCTCCTGTTGTAAATAATTTTTTTTTATTTTTTTCCATAAATTTTCACCAACCTCTTGACTGTCTAATGACTATACATAGTATTATAGCACATATAGTAGTGAAATAAATTTAATATTAAATACTGGTAATCTATAACGAGTAAAAGTTAGTGAGAATCTAACACGGTCCCGCCGCTGTATTAGCAGTGATTAAAACTGCTTGAGTCAGAATTTACCAGCAACTCTATGCCTGCGAGAGACAGTATAGGGAAGATATGGCAGTAAATTTTGTCTGTATCCTCCTTATCTGTTTTCAGAGAAGGAGGAGTTTCTATTTTACGACTATATTTAGAGAAGGGTATCAATGAATTAAAATTTGAAAGGAAGTTGAATTTGATGAAGCAAAGCTTAGAAAAAAATACTCTGATAATTGCATTGATAACTGGCAGTGTCATCTGGGGGGGTACATCAGTGTATGCAGAAGAACCGGAACAGGTTTTTACACTTGATCCAATGGTTGTAACGGCACAAAGAATGGAAACAAGAGATTTAGATACTCCTGCCGCTGTAGAAGTATTAAATCATGAGCAACTAATCGCCACAGGCGGTAATAATTTACAGGAAGCTCTTAAATTTGGGACCGGATTAATGTTTCAATCACAAGGAACGAAAGGTACCTCTCAGGGAACAATGAATAGTAAAATTATTATTCGTGGTGTAGAAAAAGGTACTTTAGTTCTAGTTGATGGTGTGCCTTTAAATCAAAGTGGACGCTATAATTTGGAAGATATTTCTACTGAAATGGTTGAAAAAGTGGAGATAATACGTGGTGGAGGTGCTGTTTTGTATGGTTCTGAAGCTACTGGCGGTGTTATTAATATTATTACAAGAGGGAAAAGACCAAACAAAATAAAAACTTCTTTTGGCAATTATGAACAGCAAAGTCATGCTATAAGTTTACAGGCCAGTAAATTAGGTGTTAGTTATGCTTATGATAAAATAGGAAATATAGATAACATATCTGATCCTAATGGTGGAAGACCAGTTGGAAACTATTATACTATCACACGTGGCGAACATAATAATTTTAATATTCGTTATGATTTTAATGAGAAACTTTATTTTTCACACACATATAATGAGAATAATGCTCATTATGTATATCGCTATAAACCTCAAAACGGGGCTATTAATAAAGATGTAATACATACGATAAAAAATCATATGTCTCAATTACACTATGATGATAAATCAATAAAAGCAGTTTTATATTATAATGACAAAAAACAAAATGCGTTTACTAAAGCTAGAAATTCTAAATCTAAGCCAACAGAATATCTTGAAACAATGAAATCGTTCAGTAATGCAGGTTATCACGATAAAAGTTTGGGATTTGATGTACAAAAAAATTGGATTTTAAATAAAAATACAGCCGTGCTGGGAATTAGTTTTCAAAATGATAAATGTGATTATAAAGAAGATTCTTTGACATTAGCAAACAACAAGTACACTTTTGCAAGCAGAGATTACGAACGTAGTATGTACTCAATATATGGTCAATATAGTCATTATTTGAATCAAGCATCAAATATTATTTTTAGCGTCCGGGAAACATGGACCGGATCAACTAAAGCCGAAGATTTAAATGGTGTTAATTATAGTAAATTTACACCGGAAATAGAGTATATAAATAAAATAAATGATGATACAAGCGTATATGCTAAAGCTGGGCAGTCATTTATGATGCCAACCTTTACGCAGATGTTTGGATCTGGAAATATTGTTGGCAATGCAGATTTAAAACCTCAGCATGGTAACCATTTTGAAATAGGATTCAAAAAAAAACTGATAATCATGCCTGGAGATTAGCTGTTTTTAATTATAAAATCAAAGACAGCATAGAATCAAAATGGATTGATAATAATAATGTAAGATATACAAATGAGGATATAAAAAATACTGGCATTGAATTAAACTGTGTAATAGATATGGGCGAGGGGCTACAGGGAAATTGGGGAATATCTTATAGTAATCCACAAAAATATTCTACGACTACTGAATATGGAGCAACAACAAATGGCAGATGGCGTGATTATTATGGTAAGTTGCAGTTAAATGGTGGGCTTAGTTATAATAAAGAAAAATGGAATAGTGCGTTGAATATTAATTATGTTGGTAAGAGAACAAGAGATGTTGATTCAGAAGAATCAATGAAACCTTATTTGTTTACTAATCTAAATGTAGCTTATAAGCCAGATAAAAATAGTAAAATTTTTCTAAATGTGGATAATCTATTGAATAGAAGGGATATTACTACGGCATCTACATCAACTTTTTATACTTTAGGCAGAAACTTTATGCTTGGATATGAATATAGCTTCTAAAACTTAATTTAATCAGGAGAGATAAATGCGCAGTTTTATTTTAGTCATAATTATGATATTAGGAATAACGGGATGTAGTTTTGACAAAACTGTTTCATTTACTGAAAAAACAGAAGTTAAAACTCAGTATCAGGTGGTTGACGACAAAGGTAATATTTTAGATTTTACAGATACGCCTAAGAGAATCTATGCCACAACGCTTAGCCTTGAAGAAATTCTCACTGATTTGGTTCCATTAGAGAGGATTGCAGCCATTTCAGAACCTGCTGCTGATCCTAAAATATCGTTGATTGCAGATAAAGCTGCGCAGATTCCTCTAAAATTACCGCAAAAGGTAAGTGCAGAGCAAATTCTTGCTATTAAACCTGATCTTGTTATAGTACAGGAAAATTCAAACACTGCATTTATTCAGGCCTTAAAAGATGTTGGACTTAAGGTCTATATTACAAAAATCCCGACTACGCTGGATATGGTACGAAAAAGAATCATAAAACTATCAGAAGCTGTGAATGAAAAGAAACAGGGAAATATAGTTATTAAAGAACTTGACAAAAAAACAACGTTTGTAAAAGAAGTGACTGATACGATACCAGTCAGTGATAAAAAGATATTGATGGGCTATTCACTGCTGGGTGTTTTTGGAAGTGCAGAAGGCTTGTTCAACGACATTTGCATCAATGCCGGTATAACTAATGGAGCTGCTTTGGCGGGCCTTGTCCGTGGAGAACACCTGAGTAAGGAAAAAATACTAGAAGTCGATCCTGACGTTTTGATGTTCTCTGATTATAGTTCAACGCAGGAAGGCGATACAGTGCTTTTCAGGAAAGAAGTTTTATCAGATCCGGCACTGCAAAGCATCAAAGCCATAAAAAATAATAACATAATTATTATTAAAGACCGTTATAGATATGCTGCCTCGCAGTATATCGGTGATGGAATATTAGATATTGCTCAAAAAACATATCCAGAATATTTTAAGAAGAATAAAAAATAAAAAGCGTGACATAAATTTATGTCACGCTTTTATTACCGTTAAATGTTCAAATATCAAGACCGGCAAGATAACTGCCAACTCTGTCCTGTAATTTTTGTACTACCTGCTCGCGCACGATGCTGTAAACATCTGGATTAAGAGTTATGGTATTAGTACCGGCAAACAGCTTGAAATCAGACGTTGAAAAATCAATGAATAAAATCTGTTTAAAGTTCTTTTTTGTTTCCAAGTAAAGTGCCGCAAAATTATATTCAATCAAGCCGTTTTTTTGAGTACAGACTCCAAGGCTGATATTACCCATTTGATCAGAACAGGTATTGAATTTAAACAGAGTAAGCTTAGAATCATTTTCAGGCAAATTTTTTAAAGCGTTAATAGTAGCTTGCGCTAAAAGCAGGGCGTTGTTTTGCAGTAAGCCGTTGATGATTTCCAAGATAGCCTTGTCAGCTGTAAAACTTTCCCCGTGTATTTTATATTGCCAGAAAGCAGTGTTTTGGCTTACCCAGCCTAAATTAAGCAGTACTTCTGAAAATTTACTGTACCAGCCTTTAACGTCATAACGGCCAGCTGCATCTTTAGGATAAGCTTTGTCTGCCGCCAGCTGAGCCAATAAAGTTGAATTCAAAACATCACTTCTTTGCTGTTCGGTTAAATCAGCAGCAAAACTCTGCAGCATTCTATTGTTTATGCAAGCAGCCGAATCAGCGAGCTCCTGCGTATCAGAAGAGCGCCTCGTATGGATGTCCGGCAGTTCTAGAGCATCTATATAATGGTGAGATGCCCTCAAAAATGCATCTTTAAAAATAGAATCATGGACAAAATCAGACATAGATAAGCCTCCTCTAATTTAAAATAGGCAACCTTAATTATGATACTTCTAATTATAAAATACTGCCAATCAGGTGAAATGTCAATTAAATAACATAATAGTATAAATAGCAATGATTATTGACTGGCGGTTGTAAACAGTTTATAATAGACTACGTGCGTAAAATGATGCAATATAATAAAATATTTAAGGTGCGGGTAAATGATACAGATGCAGAACAATAAACCAGTTTGTACTGAAAATATCCTGCATATTACAAGCGGAGAAATGACTGCAAATGCACTACGAGAGCTGCTTCCTCAGGAAGAAATTCTTCCTTTCAACGAAGCTATGTGCGAAGGAGAAGTCCATATCGAAATATTTACAGATGAATTTTATCGATTGAGGGCAGCGGCTTATGGTGTTGAGTTAGAAGACTATCTGCAAAAGTCTCCAGGAAGTTTTATGCAGAACCGCTTGAAGGATTATCCTGTTTTATATTTATATTTCGACTATGATATGTTCTGTACAGTAAATATAATAACTTTACTGGCGTTTTTGGAACAGTCAGGCTATTCAGGCCGGATAAAATTTCATCTTCTGGAAGCGGATGGGAGTGTTGCCATTCTTGATACATGGCCGGTACTTTTAGGTATTTACGAAAAATGCTATTGCAGAGTTTTACTCAAACGGCAGCGGTTTATAACCGGTAATGAGCTTTTTGATAAAGGAATAGAACTTTACCTTGAGTATAAGAAAAGAAACAATCGGATCATCAGATACATAAAAGCACACAGTATGGAAGAACAAAAACATCTGGTACGAGATCTGGTGCTGAAATTTGCCGATTATGGGTTAACCGATATTGCTGCGGCAAGATTTATTACAGCTTGTCGGGATGAAAAGCGGTAGTGTTAAATTTATTATAAACAAAAATTAAGGAGTGTTGTAAACGATGAAAAAACAAATTATGACCTTTATTTTGACGGTTGTCATGGCTTGGGGATCTGCGGTGCAGTATCGGCAGCAGAAGCTGGTAATGTTGTAGGGTATGTAAACGTTCAGCAAGTATTCCAAAGCTATCCTGATATTAAAACTACCATGAGCGCCGTTGATCTGGAACGCCAAAAAGCGCAGCAGGAATTTGAAAGTAAAGCAGCTTCTTTAGATGACAGCGGCAAGCAGGCCTTGGGTGAAAAACTTTCGCAGCAGGTGGCAAAACGTGAACAAGATCTGATGGGACCGATTCAGAAAAAAGTTCAGAAAGCCATTGCAACTGTAGCCAAACGTGCCGGTATCAACAGCGTTGTTGACAGCAGCGCAATGTTATATGGCGGGAAGGATTTGACTGGGGATGTAATCGCTGAAGTTTTAAAATAAAATATGGAATACTTTCATAACCCGCGCAAGATATCTTGTGCGGGTTATTTTTATGCAATAAAAGAATTGCCAACAAAGAAAATTAAATAATAAATATAAATAAAAGATTGCATTGTAGAATTATTTGTAGTATACTTGCAAAATAAATGCATATTGATATTATCAGGTGACGCAGGTCTTAATAGAGAAGTCGGGTGCAAAGCCCGCACGATCCCGTCGCTGTAAAAGTGAGTTCGTCCAAAATATGCCACTGGTATTTGTCTGGGAAGGCTTGGATGAATGATGAACTTGAGTCAGAAGAACTGCCTGATAATTACTTTACTACTGCGTGAGACAGTTAGGTAATGTTGTTGGCTTCTTTTATTTTTAATTAAGCTGTTTAATACCTTTTGCCTTAGCGCAGAAGGTATTTTTTATTTTTGGGGGATTGCAAGTAAAGGTAAATAATGTGCGGTCATAAAGAATGAGTACAGGAAACGCCTTTATTTCAATAATAAAAATGTAGTGAAAGGAAGTTGAGTATGCTAAAAAAGAATTTGAGCAAAAGTGCACTGGTAGTGGCGCTTCTAACTACCACTGTCATCTGGAGGGGCACTACAGCATATGCTGAAGATCCAAATCAGGCTTTTACGCTCGATCCGATGATCGTAACTGCCCAAAGAACAGAAACCAGAGACCTGGACACACCGGCAACTACTAATATCATTACCGAACAAAATATTAAAGAAGCCGGCTATAAGAACGTTTTTGATGCAATAGAGCATCAAGTAGGATTAACAAGCACCGGTTACGGCGATGCCGGTCAAGATTTTGGTTTCAGTTCGGGCCGTACCGTTATTCGCGGCTACGACCGTGGTACCCTGGTTATGGTAGACGGTATTCCCATGAACCTGAAAAACTATAATTCCTTAGACGGTATACCCATAGATATGGTACAGCAAATAGAAATCATTAAAGGTGCTGCCGGAACCCTGTACGGAAGTGAAGCTATGGGCGGCGTAGTAAACGTCATCACCAAACGTCCAGGAGGCAAAACTCAGGTCAAAGTAAAAGGCACTGTAGGCAACTATTATAAAGATTACGGCGTTACCTATGCGGGCGAAAAACTTATCGTAACCGCATCTAAAGAATATTCTAACAAGCTTACCCACAGCAATGCTTATCCGGAAGGTTCGTCTACCGACTGGTGGGTGGGCAAAGGGCAGAAAAACAGAGCAGGGATCTCCGCCGCGCTGACAGATGAGATCGGTTTTACTTTTATCTATCAGGACGGCAATATTACTCGTGGCAGTAATAATGATGCCAAAAAAGTAGGATCAGTCTATAAAAAATATAATTATCGTTATGACGATAAACGTATTACTACAGGACTGACCTACAATGGTAAATATAACGGCATCAAAGCCCTGGTAGGTTATAACTACCGCCGTACTGAAGGCTACGACTTTGCCGCAGCAACACCGGGTCCTGTAAGCTCATCAGCCGATTTATCAAGCTATATCGGCGACGTGCAAAAGACTTGGAATCTGGGTAAAAACACCCTCATAACCGGCTATAGCCTAAGGCGTGAAAACTATGAAAATCTGGTCACCAAAGCCAATAAAGCTCATAGAACCAGTAATGCCATCTACCTTTCGTATAACAACGTGTTCAGCGATAAATTCAGCGCTACCCTGGGGTTACGCGGCGAAATAATCGACGACCCGGTAAAAAGCGAAAATATACTGAACCCGCAGTTTCAAACCCTGTATAAAATAAACGATACTACTTCGTGGTATATAAACATCGGCAAAGCCTTCCAAATGCCAACAGTAGATTCGTACTATGGCAAAAAAGCCGCTGCTGGTACATTAAAGCCTGAAGAAGGCTGGACCTATGAAACAGGTATCAAAAAAATCTACGACAACAAAAGTATCAAACTTGCAGTCTTCCATATGGATTTTGAAAATAAAATAGGCTGGAGTGATAAAGACCCAGGTACCGGTGAACAGTACGCCATCAACAAAGGCGACTTTAGAAACACTGGTATCGAAGCAGAATTTACCCATAATGTAAATGATAAATGGCGCTATTCCTTAGGGATTGGCTATGGCAACCCCGAGGTAAAAGATCCCTCAACCGCCAACCCAAAATGGGTGCAGGATGACGGCAGGATAGATGCATCGGCTTCGGTGTTTTATTCTATCAGCAAGCTGACAAGCGGTCTTACCTATAAATATTTGGGTGACCGTGAATATTACGGCGGGCATGACGTACCGTCAAGAAGCCGACTGACCTGGAATACCTCGTATGATTTGACTAAGAATGATAACATAACCCTGACGATGAATAACCTGCTTGACAAGGATAACTATTCCAACAGATATGGCAACCTTGATTTACCATATAACTGGAAAATAACCTATACCAGAACCTTTTAACAAAAGCAGCAGGCAGTACACAAGCACTGCCTGCTGCTTAGCGTTTTCTTAAAAGTTGAATAAAGACAGCGTACAGCTATTGTATACTGTCTTTCATAAAAAATAGATTGACATATGCAAAAGTAAGTTGTATGATTTAAATACCAAAAAGAAATAGTAATAGTTATCAGGTGCGAATAATCGCATGATAAGCGGTGCAATTCCGCTGCGCTCCCGGCGCTGTAAGGGTTTATGCCCAAGCCAGCAATCAGCCTGATACTCTAGCCGCTGCGAGAGACAGAGAGTTAGAAAAACTGGTATACGCTTGTTATGCAAGTTTTTCTGCCTCCCTGTATCAGCAGGGAGGCAGTTCTTATTTCCAGCAGGTTTAGTCATAGCCTGCAAACTCCACTCAACTCAGACCTTTGAGCGTGGTGCCGCTGGGATGGTGGTATCCATGCTTGCGGTCACGGTACTGGAGTGATAAATGACATGTACATTGAAAACAAAAAATGAAAATTTGGAACTGGGTACTTGTGGGATCAATGATCCGTGGTTTTATAGGGAAGTCCGGTGTGAATCCGGCGCTGTCACGCAACTGTATTAGGGAGCTTCAGCATTGCAGTCCTTTCACAAAGGGATGTTGAAGTGATGATCTTGAGTCAGAGTGCTGACTGGTTCTATCTTTTGAACAGCCTGCGTAGACAGACTGGGAGAAAATTTTGCAGAGATATTTAAGTTTGGCGTTTTGCCAGACAAATATTTCTGCGGACGCTATGATTATGCACTGAAACCAGCAGCGCGGAAATTTTAGTATTTTCGACCAGAAATGCGGAGCAGGCTGTTTTGTAAAAAAACAGACGCTGCACTTTCACCGAATGGACTGGTAGAAAATGCGGCGTTATTTTTTACAAAAGTGGGAGGATTGATTTGCATGAGAAATGAAAGAAACAGCTTGCGGCAAGCTGCCATAACAGCGGGGATTTTAGCTGCTTTGGGCGTTTGTACATTAGGGGGGGGACCAGCCGAGGGTATGGGCGGCAGAGTCTTCTAACAATACAGCGCAAGCCGAAGCTAAAACAGCAGCTGTGCAGGGTGTCCAAGCTGCAGCAGACGAAACTGAGAATGATGGCATGGATTTTACCCTGGAAGGCGTAACGGTTGAGGCGAAGCGCCCTGATTGGGAAGCAAAATTGTCGCCGGGAACGGTAACGGTTATTCGCCCTGATGACTATAAGGGTGAGCAGAAAGACCTGCCCGACTTGTTGAAAATGGTCCCTGGTGTGCATGTACGCGAGGTAAACGGTAAAGGTCAGTATACTACGGTCAGTGTGCGTGGCTCAACGGCTGCACAGGTCGGTGTGTTTGTCGATGGTGTTTTGTTCAATTTAGGCGGCGACGCGGCGGCAGATATTTCTACTATTCCTGTACATAATGTCGAACGGATCGAGGTCTACCGCGGTTACATACCGGCGCGCTTTGGCGGTACCTTTATGGGCGGCGTTATCAATATTGTTACCAAACGCCCTACCAAAGCTAACGTGCAGGCCAGTTTCGGCAAAAGCTCCTTTGGCGGCTACAAGGGTAGTTTACAAATCGACGCTCCTCTGGGGGGGCGGCGCATTGATGGTTAGCATCAATCGCGACCAGAGTGAAGGCGATTTTAAATATAAGAATTTTGATAATGACAGAACCTACAAAGAGCGTTTGCAATATTATTATAAAGATTTGGAAAATACCACTAATAGAATAAATAAGCAAATTAGCTACGATGTTGGCTTTGGAATGGAAGAACCTAGCTTGGGTAAGGTTACATCAATTGATGAGATGGTAACAAGGTGTGCTCCGGGCGGCGATATTTATGAAGTTTTTTGGAAACAGAATCCTGATGACTATGGTGGAAGAGATGTTATGGAGCATGATTGGGAGTTTTATTATGCCAAATATGCTGATCCTAATTACAAAGAAAATTTATATAAAAGCGATCAATACCAATTAGACAAACTTGAAAGTGCTGAACGCTGGCGTAAGGCTAATGATTATAAAAACACCGATGCCATTATCAAATGGCAGGATGACCACTGGCTGGCTAAAGCTACCTGGAAAAATATCAGACGGCATCTGCCGCATCCTATTGATAATAATTACGCCCCACTTTGGACTGTGGATCAGGATTGGGCAGTAAATATGCCTTACGGCAAGCCTAATATGTATTATTTTCGTAATCAGGAGTTAACGGCGAAGGAATTGCTTTTAGGTCGGCGCGATACAGTCGGCAATCTGGAATGGGGCTGGAGTATCAACTATTTAAAAGCAGGATAAAGATTATTATATTGATGATTGGCAGAATTTGGAAAAGGTGCTTGAAGCAACAAACAGTTTAAATACTTTGAGTGCTAATAGTTTGTGGAGCAAATACGACAGCCGTCGATTGGGTGCGAAGATAGACGGAAGCTATAAAGCCGGCGACCGACACTTGATAGAATTTTTGGTCGATGCCTCTAAAGAAAAAATGGATATTGACGGCTGGCGAATGCATGATTTTGAAAATTCCAGCGAAGATACCCGCGGCAGGTGGCGTAATTATTATGAGCAGGAGATTTTTAATGCCCAAGTCCAGGATACGATCACATTAAATAAAAAAGGTGATTTTTGGCTGACGCCCAGCGTTCGTTATAATCGTTCTAAGATTTTAGGGCGCAGCGACCGTTATGACGAAAAGAATGATCCGCAAAATGTAAAATGGTTCCATCAACAGGATGAGCAAACTGATGATAAAGTGACCTGGCAGCTGGCGTTGAAAAAGCAGTTTAACGACCACTTTACGCTGCGGGCGACAGGCGGTACTTACTACCGGCTGCTCAATATGTACGAGATCGCTGGTGACGGCGCCGGAATTTGGCCTATGCCGAACGTAGACGGCACTGACAGCGTGTTCCCTATGCCGGAAGAAGGCAAACAGTGGGATGTAAGTGCTATTTGGGACGGCAAGGCATTGGGAGCCGACACGGCTAAATTCCAGCTGACTTATTTTGGCCGTGATTCTGAAAACCTACTGCAGTTGATGAGTCGGAATTTCTTCTTTTTCTACACTAACGCTGCCAAAGCAAAAGTCAATGGCTTGGAAATACAGGCAGACATGTCTTGGCAGAAATGGGATGTTAATTTACAAGCGACCTATACTAAACCTAAAGACGTGTTCTATGATATGACTAAACTGCCTGGTTATGACTCCAATACCATTGCTGGAAGCTTGACCTACCAGCCCCAATGGGAAGGCACAGCGCGGTTGACATATCGACCAGATACTAACTGGAGTTTGTTTACGCAGCTTAGGTATGTGGACTGGATGGTTACTGACCCGATACCACTGACTACAGGTGCTGTAAAGAGGCAGTCCTCGCTGACGACTATGGATGTGGGCGTAAAATATAAGTTTAATAAATCCTTACAGTTAGCAGTGGGTTGTAATGATGTCTTGAATAAAGCCAATGATATGTATTTAAATATGTATGGTAACGGCGAGATAAGAAATATCCAATATCCGATTCAGGGGCGCACTTATTATGCGACTTTGCAATATACTTACTAAAATAACAGGCAACAGTATGCTGAGGAGGTGAGGCCCATGGGCTAAGGCAGAGCTTTATAAAGAGATACAGGTAACATTATTATTAAAAAGATTTTAAAATTAAAGGAGCGTGTAAAAAATGAGTGAAAATCTATTTGCCTATACGGCTACAAATTCCGGTTATTCCGAAGGTACTGCAGGTGCTATCAATGGTGAACGTGCTGCGGTTGCCACTGCTTTGTCTGCTGTAAAAAATAAGATTGATAATCCTAAGCTTAATGGTGATCCGGCTTTCTTTAATTTTTTTGATAGAAACAGCAGCCGTCTGGTGCTGCGCCAATATAATTATACTTCTACCTCTGAGCCTAACCGGATCATTGATCCGCAGGGAAACTGGGCCGTGCCGCTATACAGCCAGGGGTAGTCTGGTGTTGCCAACCTGCATGGCGTAGCTACCAGCGGTAGATGGCTTTTTGGTACCGGTTATGACCTGTCCAAAATCGCTGTTGTGGATATGGATAGCGATTACACCCAAACTCGTGAATATGCCTTTCCGGCAGATTTTCCTGCTTTTGCCAATCCTTATGCTGACGGCGTTTTCCACGGTGAAGCGCTGACTGTAGTTGGCAGTAAATTGTATGCTTTGTTCTATGTCAATAAAGGCAGTGGTTATGCTACTTATTACGACAGTGTTGTGGCAAGATTTGCTATTAGCGCAAGAGGAACATTAACTTATGATAATGCTTATGTAACAGTCGGTAAAAATTCCTTTACACTTGATTTGTATGATAATAAGCTATATGTCTGCTCGCTGGGCGGAATGCAGAATGCTGGCAGCGGCAATGCTGATACTAATCTGTGCATCGTTGACTTGACAAACTTTACACAAACTGGTGTAACTACCGTCACTATCACAAACCCGACTCAAAAAGGCGACTTCCGCGACATTTCTATTCTGGATGCTAATAATGTTTATATTTTCGCAGGTCATTATGACAGTGGTTTTGCGAATCTGGTAGGCAGCGTTTATCACACCACTTTGGCTAATATTACTACTCCGGCTAACTGGACGGAAGTTGTGGCAGTTAATGACCCAGGCTATTTGTGGGGCATCCATGCTGACGGCAGCCGCTTGTGGTTTGTTAAAGGTACTCCAATCGCTGTTTATGACGGAACTCCCACTACGGCAGTAACAGCAAACAGAACCTTTAGCATTACCGAGATGAGCGATTATACTGGTGGTAACCTCAACTCTGCCTGCTTCATCGCTCCGTCTATCCCGACCACTCGTGGCTTGAATCTGGCTGTTGCTTCCAAGTCTTTGGCATCCCATATTCGCTTGGCCAAAGAAGCCCGCGAACTGGCTGAAAAAGCAAAGAAATAATGAACCCTATATAAATTAAAAGTTGATTTTCTGACAAGCGTGTCTGCATTGCCTGCTTTTGGCGGGTAATGCGGCAGCTTGTTATATTTGCTTAGTGCAGTATTATTAGTGCACTAAGCAAATATATATTAAATAAAGTATGAGTGGAGTGGATAGTGATGTATAGATTTTTTACAGTGGTATTATTAAGTTGTTCTTTACTGCTTCCGGTTTATGCTGCCGAAAAGCAGGAAGAGATACCTGCCGACCCATGGGCTTTTGAGCTTTCTGTGCAGCCTAAAAAGACTGAGGCAGAACTGGAGGCAGAACGTTGGACCCTGCTGATGAGCAGCGAGACCGGCAATTATTTGTTTGAATATGATAGTATCAAGCCTGTCGAAGACACAGAGGGAAATAAAAGTAAAAATGAAAAACAGGTTTTGATGCGTACTGTTTTTAAAGATACTAAAGTTTTAGAACAGTTGAATAAAAACTATGCGGCTAAGCTGGAAACAGGTGAACAAGCAGCTTATTGCGATATGCTGCTTGTTTTTGACCTGCGCAAACAGCTTTATAAAACTGTGCAGACTAAGGTTTATACTGGGGAAGGAAGAATTATTGATGAACGCAGCGGCGCGGGTATATGGAAAAAAGTCCCCGGGCAGAGTTTTGCCGATACTTTGTTGAAATTTTTATTGAAAAATGATAAGCATAACTAGAATAAGGAGCGGTGAGAAGCGTATGAAATTCATTGCGGCAGTTATTTTCAGTTTAAGTGTTTTAATAGCAGCGCAGGGCTTCGCTGCCGAGGAAAGCGGCGCGGAGAAATGAGCTGCTATTTCAGTTGATTTGTACGTTTAAAGGGGGCGTGGGCAATGAAGGTTTTTGTTAATCCGGGGCATGACCCGAACGTTGACAGCGGTGCTGTGAACATTGATTATGATGTACGTGAGGCTGATGTTACCAAACAGGCCGGAGCTTTGCTGGAACGCGGTTTAAAAAGAGCGGGACATGAGGTGATGTTGCTGCAGAGTGATGATCTGGATGCTGTGGTGGCTGCTGCTAACGACTGGCCGGCTGATATTTTTGTTTCACTGCATTGCAATGCTTCACCGGGCCGCAATGCCCGCGGTACAGAAACTTTATATTACAGCGAGCAGGGTCGACTTTTGGGTGAGGCTGTGCAGAAGAAGATTTTGAGTAAGGTGCCGACGATAGACCGTGGCTGCAAAGAGCGCCAGGGGCTGTATGTACTGCGCCGGACTGTTATGACGGCTATTTTGGTGGAGCTGGCTTTTATTGATAATAATGATGATCTTGAACTTTTAGAAAATGATATGCCGGCTTTTGCCGGGGCTATTGCCGCCGGTATCGACGAGTATTTCAGGCAGGCGGAAATATGATGAACGGTAAAGAATTTGCAAAGGCCCAAGCTTCGATCATGAATAAAAAGACTAAACTGGTTCAGCTGAAGGATGACAGGGCCGAAGCTTGTAAAAAAATCAATGAGATAGAGCAGGAGATAGCCAAAACAGAAAATGAGCTGCTGGAGGAAGAAAATAAGTTTATTCTTTTATGCGGACAGAAGTCGCAGCTTATGCGCGAGCGTGCTTTGCAGGTTGGCGCAGAAATAGAGCAGGCAATCAAGCCGCAGCAGCCGGTTGATAAGCTGACGATTTTGTTTTTAGCGGCTAATCCACAGGATACTCAGAAGCTGGCTTTAGACCAGGAGGTCAGGTCGATAACTGAAGCTATCCGCAAGTCGGAAGGACGTGACGGGATCGAGTTTTTTAGCCGCTGGGCGGTACAATCGCTGGATATTTTGCAGGCGATCAATGAAACTGATCCGGAGATAATTCATTTTTCGGGGCATGGCTCTGAAAAGGGAGAAATAGTTCTTGATGATGGCAGCGGTAATATGTCGATGGTTTCTAAAGAAGCTATGGCCGCTGCTGTGGCTTCAGCGTCTAAAAAGGTGAGGATGATTTTTTTTAACGCCTGTTTTTCGCAGAAGGAAGCTCAGGCTGTTGTCGATAAGGTTGAGGCTGCTATTGGAATGAATACCGAGATAGGTGACGAGGCAGCAATAGTTTTTGCGGCGCAGTTTTATTCCAGTATCGGGTTTGGGCAGAATTTACAGCAGGCTTTTGATCAGGCTAAGGCGGCATTGCTTTTAAAGGGGATCGCAGAAGAGAATACACCGGTTTTATATGTACGAAAAGGATTACTGGCTCAGGATATTGTAATGGTTGAAAGCGAAGCTTTAAAAAAAGTGATAATGTGACGATCATGCAGAAAATAAAAAAATTTTTTCGTGATCAGAGGATATTAAGGTGAAAGTTTACTTGACTACAAAAAGCAAGAAGTTTATAATGGTTATATAAGTTATTTAAAAAGCATTACGAATAAGCTAAGAATTTCAGTTCTAATAATTTCATATAGTTAAGAAAACAGGTGTCTGAAAGCTATTGCTTAAAGGACTTAATAGAGAAGCAGGTGTAAGACCTGCGCTGTCCCGCAACTGTAACGGGGAGCAAAGCCGCATTTGTCCATTGGGGAAACCTGAGAAGGCGTGGCCGAGCGATGATCCGAAGCCAGGAGAACTGCCTGTTTTAACATCCGTAATGACTTGCGATGCACAAGGTGGATACATGTGTACTGTTTATTTGATGAAAACAGTACTGTCGCTTTTTTGCTGTGTTTTGCAGCTTGGCGGCTGTGTATCCTGGTGCGTGGTGATGATGTATTTTGACAGGAAACTGACGCATTGGCAGTTTCCTGTTTTGTTTTTGGGATACAAGGCGCAAGTCACTTGAAGGAGGGCGGGCTGTTTTGGCTGCAGCAGCCCAATATGGGTATGAAATTAAAGAAAATTATCAAAGAGATTGAAAACAATGACGAGAGCACTATCACTGTTGATAAAGCGAACTATATTGCTTTATTGCGCGAGGTGAACAGATTAAGGTTTAAGTGCTCGCAAAGAGGGGCGTTGTCTCGCAGTAAAAAAATGAGCAGTAAGGATAACGGTGACGAGCCTGAGGCGGTGCTGGGATGAGGCGTAAAACAAAGCATTTATGCAATTACTGTTTTATGCCGGGTCAGGAGAAAGCGATTTTAAAAACCGGAAAAACTTTGGAACAGTTTGTTGCAGGGTTGGGGCTTGATGGGATCGAGCTTCTGGTTTACAGGAATGTGCCGTATTTTGAGTCGTTTGAGCATTTGGCTGTGGGAGTGCATTTGAATTACTGGCCGATGTGGCTGGCGATGTATCGGAATGATAAGGAAGTATTAAGTCGCTTTTTTACGTCTAAAGATGCGTTGAAGGATTATTATGGTACTACTTATTGTATGGGCTGGCTGCGCAATATAAGGGATAATATCAAGGCGGCGCTGGTCGAAAATCCGGAATATCTGGTATGGCATGTGGCCGAATGTACTTTTGAAGAGGTCTTTACTTTTAAGTTTGAGCACAGCGATATGGATGTCGTGACAGCGGCGGCCGCTGTTTTTAACAGGGTGGCTGACGAGGTTCCCGAAGATGTTCTGGTATTATTTGAAAATTTATGGTGGCCGGGACTGCGGCTGACAGAGCCTGCAGTAGTGCGCGCCTTTTTTGAAAAGATAAAACATAAGAATGTTGGGATCATGCTTGATACCGGGCATTTGATGAATACTAATCCCGAGCTGCAGACTGAAGAGGATGGCATCGAGTATATTTTAAAAACAGTAAAAGCGCTTGGTGAGGACAGAAAGCTGATCAGGGGTCTGCATTTAAACTGTTCTCTTTCCGGAGACTATGTTAAAACTTTTGAACGTGTTTTTTATTCGGAAAGCTCTAATATTGAACGAATGAAGCATGTGATAAAAATAGATCAGCACAGGCCTTTTACAGATAAGGCTGTGCAGAAGCTTTTAAGGTTTATTAAGCCGGATTATGTGGTGCATGAACTTGCTTATAGGGATTTCAGCGATTTTGAAAAAAACATTGAGGTACAGCTTACTGCCTGCGGCAGAAAATTGTCTATCGATGACGAAGGAGATTAACGCGTGATTGCAAAATGTAGGTATGTATTAAAGGCTGCCGTTTTAGTTGTCGGTGCTGCTGCCGTATTGTTTATGGCAGGCTGCGGCAAGTCTTCTGAAATTGAGACTCCGGCTTCCGGACGTGGTGGTTACAGTGTTGTGGATGCAACTAAAACAAGGCTGGATTTTGAGCATAAGCCGCAGCGCATAGTATCATTGGGACTGAGTGCGGATGAGGTGCTGCTGGATATGGTAGAACCTGATCGGATCGCTGCTTTGACATATCTGGCTGATGATGCCGGAATTTCGCCTGCAGCAGATAAAGCTGTACGGGTAAAGGGGCGCGTGCAAAGCGGCAGTCTGGAGTCTGTTTTGGCTCAGAAACCTGACTTGGTTTTGGTGCCAAACTGGACAGATTTGAATTTTGTTGAGCTTTTGCGCGGTGCTGGTGTAAATGTTTATGTTTATAAAACGCCGACTACTGTTAAAGAGATCAAACAGACTATTTGTGAGCTGTCAAATGTTGTTGATGAACGTGTTGCCGGCGGTAAGATCGTGGCAGGTATGGAGAAGGAGCTTGCTTTTGTAAGGGCAAGAGTAGGCAATATTGCTCCTGAAGAACATATCAGTGTGATGGCGCTTTCTTATATGGGGCCATTTGGGGCTAAGGGTACTACCTTTGCCGATATCTGTAATTATGCCGAGGTGAAGGATGTGGTGGCGGAATATGACTTGCCGCCGAATGCTGCTTTTTCTGAGGAAACGCTGATCAGGCTGAATCCTGATTTGCTTGTTATTCCCAGCTGGAAGTATGATAACGAGCAGGACCCGTCTAAGATGCGGGAGGAGATTTTGCAGAACCGAGCTTATCAAAGTGTTAATGCTGTAAAGAATAAAAGGGTCGTGCAGCTGCGTGACACTTATTTATACAGTACGACACATTATATAGTTTATGCAATCAGGGATCTGGCTGAAGCCGCTTATCCTGAAAAATTCAATTGATTTTGGAGGTATACAGAAATGGGTATTTTTGCCGGAGCTATAGATTATTTTCAAAGAGGCGGGGCTTGTATGTGGCCGCTGCTGTTATGTTCGCTTGCCGCTATCGCTATTGGTGTGGAGCGTTATTTATATTATAAAAAGGCGCTTTCGAGTACTGATTTTGTTATGGAGTTTTGTCGCCTGATGAATGATTTTAATATTGTCGGGGCACGTGAGTTTGCCGGTATGAATAAGGGTGATGCGGCAGAGCTGGCGACAGAGACTTTGGATATCAACGAAGATCTTGGTAAAAGGCTGGAGTCGATTGTTTATTCTAAGGCTGACAGGGCCATTGATGGGATGGAGCAGAATCTTGATTATTTGAGCGTTGTTATTGGCCTGGCGCCGATGCTTGGCCTTTTGGGTACTATTACAGGTATGATCAGTTCGTTCAACGCTTTGAATGAAAGGGCGCAGAATCCGATGGCGGTAACTGCCGGTATTGGCGAGGCTTTGATAACGACTGTTTTTGGTTTGTGTATTGCGATCATGGGTATGTGCATCTATGCGTATTTGTCAAGCAAGGTCAAAACTGCTTCGTTGAATATTTACGAGGTCGCCAATGTGTTGATTGATATCGTTCAGGCCAAAAATGGCGGCAGTAAAAACTGAGGGGCGGTGTAGAAGATGCGCAGACGACCTAGAAAACAGAGCTTGCCGCCGCAGCTGATGCTGAGCCCGATGATAGATATGATTTTTCTGCTGCTGGTATTTTTTATCGTCAGTACGATGTATATGAGCGAAATAAAAACCATCCCGATCAGGTTGCCGGTGGCGCAGAATTCAGAGACCGTAAGCAAAAGTAATTTTGCAGTGACGGTAAAAAAAGACGGCGTATTGTATCTGGAAGATAATAAGATCGAGATGAAACAGCTGGTTGCTAACGCAGCTGCTGAAAGTAAACGTGACGCTGCTTTTTCGGTGATTATCCGCGCCGACGGCGAGGCTAATTATAAAACGGTTATCAAGCTGATGGATGAGTTGAAGGGCGCGGGAGTAACACGCTTTGGCTTGGCAACGGATCTGGGTGATGGCAAATGACGGATAGAGGCAGACGCTTAGGCAAGGGTATTGCCATTGCGCTTGCAGTTCATATTGTTGCCGCAGCTCTGCTTGGCATTTTAGGGTATCGTTTTACGCAAAGACCACCGCAGATTTTAGAGGTGACTTTAGGCGGCGGCGGTGGCGGCGGCGGTAAAGGCAGCGCTGCTGCCGAGAAGGGAACTGCTGAGACTGCTGCTTCTGCTGCGGTGCAGCAGCAAAAACAGCAGTCTGCGCCGGTAAAAACAGATGATATAGTTGACAGAAAGCAAAAGCCGCAGACGCAGCAGCAGGAGCAGACCAGACAACCGCAGTCGAGCAAAGTACGTCGAGTGAAGCGGCTCAGAGTAATGTTAAAAGCGGTGAAGCCGGTGGTACTGGTACCGGCGGCGGTGAAGGAACAGGGGCTGGGACTGGGCAGGGCAGCGGTGAAGGCAGCGGCTCGGGTACTGGCAGTGGTTCTGGAAGCGGCAGCGGTGTTCCGGTAACACCGCCGTATTTAGTATCCAGTACGGATCCTCGTTATCCTCCTGCCGCCAGAAATCGAGAGATCGAGGGTACTGTTTATGTAAAAATGCTTGTAAGTTCGGGCGGCAGTGTTGAGAATGCTTTTGTTGCACGCAGCAGCGGCAATGAGGCTCTTGACGGCGCTGCTGTTGAGGCTGTATATAATTGGAGTTTCAGCCCGGCTAAAGATACATATGGCAGTCCTGTACGTTGTTATATTACGATGCCGGTAAATTTTGTACTGCATTAGGATTTGTTGGAGTGGTGAATTTGAAAAGGGTTGGAATTGAAACTGCGATGATGACACGATATGATAATTTTGACAGTACTTTAAACAGCAGAACAATGAATTGTGCCTGCTGCGGTAAAGAGTTTTTTGGCAATAAAAGATTGCATACTTATAAAAGAACGATCAACAAGCTGCGTAAATATTACTGCAGTTATTCTTGTTTCAGGCAGTCGGAGGCTGAGCTTGAAAAAATGAAGGGCAAGCGGAAGAGTGATGACAGGAATATAAAATAATGAGGATGGTGCGTATTATGAAAAAACAGTTTACAGCTTTATTTTTTGCTTTGTTATTGACTTTTAGTCTGGCAGCTGTCTGCTTTGCTGAAGAGAAACAGGCTGAAGCGCCGGTCGATCCTAACGCTACTAATTTAACTGCGGTGTATCCTGTACTTGAGGATGCTGTTCCGGCAGTGCCTGTAAAGCCGGAATCATTAAAAGATGCTAAGGCTGTAACTGAATATATTGCCGCTGTCGATAATTATTTAAAAGCTGTGCAGAAGTATATTGACGGCACTACTAATGATTTAAATAAGATCATCGAGCAGCGGAACAAGGCGATCGCAAGCGCTAATAAAGTAGTTGAGGATTATAACGCTTTTTTTGAGGCTAATAAACAGAAATAAAAGAATATACGGAATAATAACCGTTGATACATTTAATGTATCAACGGTTATTATTCTATTTATAAGTAGTATCTTGTTTAAAAATACTTTTTGACATCAATAATAATACTTATAAGTAGTGCTTAAAAGGCAGGATTTATGCCTTTGTATCAACTGTACACACGAAAAATATTTTGACTGGAAAAATTTACAAATATTGACTGGAAAAATTATGAATGTTAAAATTCAAACTCAATGGGAATAGATATCATAAATAAGAGCTTATTAATAAATAAATATCGATAAATGGTTTGATTTATGATATCAAAGTAAGTGATAAAGGAGCTGTGTTTTGTGAAAAAGTTTGAATTAGGAAGTTTGATGTGTGCAGTTATTTTGGGTACATATTTTTTGTCAGGAACAGTTTATGCAGAAGAAAGTCTGTCAGAATTTGTTTTAGACGGAATCAATGTTACTGCTTTGGGGTATGAAAAGAACAATTTAGACACACCTGCTGACACGGTTATTTATACAGGTGAGCAGTTAAAGGAAACAGGTGCCGGCGATGTGGCGAATGCCTTGAAGTACAAAGGCGGTGTTTATTTTACTAATATGGGGCCGCATGATCAGAACTGGATAACCGGCAGCAGCCAAATCAATTTGCGCGGTATTGATGGCGGTACTTTGGTTTTGATCAATGGAGTGCCGGCTTCATTTAACAATGTTAATCATTTGGATATGCTCAACCTTGATGAGGTGGAAAGAGTTGAAATTGTCAAAGGTGGGGGGGCAGTGCTCTACGGCAGCGAGGCATTAGGCGGAGTTGTTAACATTATAACTAAGGATCAGATGAAAAATTCGCTGCGTGTAGCTGCCGGAAATAAAGGACAGCGTGATTATGCTGCCACCATAGGCATGGGTAAAGCAAGCCTGGCTCTCGGCAGAAATGAATTTGGTTCTACTGGCAATATGACGGAGCGTTTAGGCACTAAAAAAATAAATGGTACTGCTGTTCCCTACTATATTGGATTTGGCGACAGTAAAAAAGATCATCTGGCTTTTAACTATAAATTTGATGACCGGTTTAAATTCAGTTATATGTTCAATAAAAAGAAATATACAACTAATTATAATGATGTAAATGAAAATATTTTACAGCATTTTATGTATGATGACCGTGAACATTATGCACAGATAGCATACAATGATGAAAACGGCTGGGATGCTAAAATTTATTATAATCAGAGACGAATCGAAAATCCTGATTATTATGTAGTGAATCCGACGAATGTAGAGTGGGAGAAAAGTGATCATAAACAGTATGGTCTGGATACGAAAAAAGTTTGGCGCAGCGATAAAGCAACAGGATTGATTGGTATCAGCGCTAAACGTGAAACTTACAAAAACGATAATCAAAAATTTAAAACCTTTGGCGACAGCAGCAGTATATTAAAGGATCCGGCACATTTTGGTACTTATGCGCTTAATAATTATTCTGTTTATGGTTCGTATGATAGAAAACTGAGCCGTGCCACGAATATTATTTTCAGTGCCAGAGAAGATTTAATCAGGTCGGAGGCTGGTGATTATAACGAATTTTTGCCGCAGATACAGGCTATAACCAAATTTGATGAACATAATTCTGTTTATGCCAGCGTTGGAAAATCGTTTAGAATGCCTACTTTTAGAAATCTTTATTATGCCAGCAGTGTAGTTGTTCCTAATCCGGATTTGGAAGCAGAACATGGCTGGAATTATGAAATTGGTTATAAGTATAGTGAAAATGGACGCCGGTTAAATCTTACTGCTTTTTAGAATAGACATTAAAGATCAAATAGTAGCTGTTAAAAATTTGGTGGATAATCAGTCTTATCAAACTAATGCTGCCAAATATCGCAATACCGGTATTGAACTGCGGTATGAACAGGATGTAGATAAACATTTTACTTATAATGTAGGTGCGGTGTTTGCTAAACCTCAGCGTATGTATAAGGAAGGTCAGGCTTGGATAGATACTTTGGGCCGTTATCAGATAAACGGCGGTGTAAATTATGTGAATCGTGATTTTAGTGCGGCCTTAAATCTGAGCTATTGGGGCAATCGTTTTAAAAACGGCGTCAGCAGTGAAAAAATTACTGTAACAGAAATATCTTCGCCGCTTTTAGTGTCTAACTTGCATCTTGGTTATAACGTTGCTAAAAACGTGACGGCTACCTTTGATGTCGATAATTTGTTTAATCGTAAGGATATTGCCAATGTTGGCGGAACGAGCAACAATAATTTGTATTATACGATGGGAAGGACTTTCCGCGTAGGGGTGAATTATAATTTTTAGAAGTTGCAAAGGGAAACATAATTATGTTTCCCTTTTGCTTTTCGGCTATGAGTTGTGTTAAAATAAAATACAACTTATGAGTAGGAAGGTGCCGCTATGTTTATTGGACGCAGTGAAGAATTAGGTCTTTTAGAAAAATTGTATGCAAAAAATTCTTTAAATGTAGTACTTGTGAGCGGTGAATATAAAATCGGTAAAACTGCTTTGCTGCAGGAGTTTTTACAAAAAAAATCTGCTGCTTATTTTGCTGCCCGCAATGCGTTGTCAACTGTAAATTTGGCGGCTTTTTGCCTGGAATTAAAAGAGCAGGGCCTTTGGGGTCCAAAAAATGAATTCCGCAGCTGGGATAGTGTATTAAGCACGTTGTTTTTTAAGGCCACACAGCAGCGGCTGGTTCTGGTAATAGATGATGTACAGTATTTGTTTGATTCTGCACCGGAATTTTTTACGGCATTTGCTAAATATGCTCAAAAATATAAAAAGCAGTTGAGACTATCAGTTATTTTTTCGGGAGCGCCTTTTGCTGAGATGGAGCGGGTATTGCTGAAAAATCAGGAGATGCAGATAAAAAATTACATTAATGCAGTTATAAAATTAGGCGCTATGGATTATTGGGAAGCACAGCCATTTTTGGAAGGCTTTACAGAAGAAGAGAAATTATTTTTATATGGCGCAGCCGGTGGCAATCCCCATTATATGAGTTATTTGGATGCGGAACTGTCTTTTAAGGACAATCTGAAAAAATTGTTTTTTGAACCAGCAGCTCCATTGTATAAGGAACCAATACAGCTCTTAAAACTTGATTTAAGGGAACCTGCTACATATAATACTATCCTTTGTTCTGTTGCCTGCGGGGCAGGGCGGCTGAACGAAATAGCAGCGGCTGCCGATATGGAATGCAACAAGGTTTCAAAATACTTGAATGTACTGTTGACAATGGGAATTTTGCAGCGTGTCAATCCTGCTTTTAGCAGCAGTAACAAAATCAGCTATTATGAAATTGCTAATAATATGTTTGTTTTCTGGTATCAGTTTGTTTTTCCATATATGAGTTCGATTGCGATCGGACGCGGGCATCAGGTTCTGCGCAATAATATTATGCCTAGAATAGACTTATTTGCTGCCCATATTTTTAAAAAGATCTGTTTGCAGTATTGTTATAAATTAAAAAAACGCAATGATTTCATGTGCGATTTTGAGCAAATAAGCCCGTGGTGGCAGGGCAGCGGCAGTAATAAAATTTCAGTTGATTTTATTGCTGACGATACTGATGTTATTTGTCTGATTGATTGTAATTGGAGCAATAAAAAAGCTGACAGTGACGTACTGAAAAAATTGCTCGCTAAAGGTGAACATTTTACAGGTGTTGATAAACGCTTCCTAGTGTTTTCTAAAAAAGGGTTTACAGATGAATGTATGGAAATATCAGCAGGAGATCCGCATCTCAGGCTGATATCCCTAAAATATATGAAATGACTGTTAATGTAATAGAAAATTTATTGATAGGTGTTTATAAAGATGAGTAAGATAATAGCAATAATGCTTCTGCTGTGTTGTGGAATGATGCTGTTTGGCTGTGCTGATGATAATGGCAGGAGAAAGGCAGAGCAGCAAAAAACTATCGTAGTTACGGATAGCGTTGGCCGTAAGGTAGAGCTTCCGTATCCGCTGGAAAGAGTTGCTGTCTGTAATGTTTATAACGCAGAGTTGATTACTGCTGTTGGTGCCATAGATAAAATCGTCGGCGTTGATAATTATATTTTTAAAGATCAGTCTGGCTTCAAAAACAGATTTAATGAAGCACAGGTATTTGGTATCAGTCAAAATGCGATGAATTATGAAAAACTGGCCGAGTTGGCGCCGCAGGCTGTAATTATTACCGGTGAGGGAACATGGCGGGACGCGCAGGAGATGTTGGACAGGTTTGGGATCAAAGTAATTGTCATAAATTCTTATTATACAGATCAGTTTGCTGATAACTGCAGGCTGATCGGCAGAATTTTTGGCAGGGAAGAACAGGCAGAAGAATTAGTAAATTATTTTAACGATAAACTGGCTTATATACAAAAGCAACTTCAAGGCGTCCCCCGCAGAAGTTTGTATTTTGAATATCGGACTCTTGGAAAAACAGCAGTGCCGGGCGATTATTTTTATAAAATGGTTGAATATTCAGGCGCTGATAATATTTTTGCCGCTGCTAAAGGATCGCAGGTTGATCAGGAAGCGATAATCGAGAAAGATCCTCAGTATATTGTCAAAGTAGCAGATGCCAATGCTTATTCTTCTTATCAGCCGCCGACTATAGAGGAAGAGAAAGCAATCAAAAAGGAGCTTGTTTTACGCAGCGGTTGGGCAGGTATTGATGCTGTACGTAATGATCGGATTTTGCTGCTTTCGCATTATTTGCATGGCGGTGCGTCGAAATTGGTTGGTACGATCTATATTGCAAAATTTTTATATCCGGAATATCTGCCAGAGCTGCATCCTGAAGAAGTTTTTAAAACTTGGCTGGAAAAATATCAGCAGCTTCACTATATCAAGGGGCATGCTTATCCGGAGCTGTATTAGGATGCTTTAAAAATATTATCTTTAAATAATGTCCGGTCGATGTGAGAATTTATACATTGATCGGGCATTTTTGTATTGACACTAAAGTTAAAGAGTGTTAAAATGCAATGGAGTTAGCTATAGCTAACTCCATTGCATTTTATTTTATGAATAAAGTTGTTTATATTGATTTAAATATAGAATGTTTTTGGTTGAAAACAGTGAGCTATTTATTTTTAAGGGAGGCAGTTTATTGATGAGAAAAATTGCGATTTATGGCAAGGGCGGTATTGGCAAGTCTACTACTACTTCAAATTTATCGGCGGCATTGGCGCTTAAAGGTTATAAAGTAATGCAGGTAGGTTGTGACCCTAAGTCTGATTCAACTAAGAATTTGATGAAGGGGATGCGTATTCCTACTGTTTTAGAACAGCTTAAAGAAAAGGGGGAAGCTTTAGAATTAAAAGATATTGTTTTTGAAGGCTTTGGTGGCGTCCTGTGTGTAGAAGCAGGAGGTCCGACACCTGGTATAGGCTGTGCAGGACGCGGTATTATTTCAGCTTTTGAAAAGCTGGAGGAGTTGAAGGCTTTTGAAATCTATAAGCCGGATATCGTCATCTATGACGTGCTCGGCGACGTTGTTTGCGGCGGTTTTGCAATGCCTATCAGGGGTGGTTATGCCAGAGAAGTGTTTATTGTTTCTTCAGGCGAGATGATGGCGCTTTATGCGGCTAATAATATTGCTCAGGCGATCAAAAACTTTGGACGCAGAGGTTATGCTCGCTTGAAAGGCATTATTTTGAACGCTAAAAATATTGAGAATGAACAGGAACTGGTGGCCAAGGCTGCCGCTGAGATTGAAACCGAGGTCGTAATGTATGTTCCACGTTCGGGAGATATACAAACAGCTGAAAATCATGGCTGTACGGTTAGCGAATTTGTACAGGCTTCGCCGATGGTCAAGATCTATCAGGAGTTGGCTGATAAAGTTTTAGAAATGAGTGAAGATACTAAGGGGGATGAATAATGAAAAATAAATTGTTGTTGTTGGCAGTAGTCGTTATAGCAGGTGCGCTTTTGTATTATTGCTTTAATACAGGCAGTAAAAGTGAAGATGTGTCGGCTGCTGCCGGTGAAACTTATAAACTTGAGTATACACCTACGCTGAAGACTTATGGTTTTACTGAACCGGTTGTTTTAAAAGCAAAGCCTCAGCGAGTCGTATCTTTAGTGCATACTCCGGTTTTGGCACTGCATGAGATGGGTATTAAGCAGGTTGCTGTGCCCCAGGCGGCGATGCTGGAATGGCCTGCAGATTTGGTGAAGGATGCAAAGCTGCTGAATGTGTCGATGAATTCTAATTTTGATATCGAATCAGTTATTGCTTTGGAACCGGATCTGGTGATAGTAGGTTATCAGTCTAAGGATACTTATGGGAAAATTCTGGATCGTGAAAAAATACCTGTTTATTATGTTGATGCCGGGCATGTTGTATCTTATGAGTCGATCAAGGAATTGACTGACGTACTGATCAAAGCCTTTGGTCAACATAATGCAGGTGCTGAAGCTATTACGGACAGGTTCAACAAATTGGAAGCCAGAATGGCCGAAAAAAGACAGGAAAATAAAGGGCAAAAAGTTATGGTGCTGCAATCAGCCCCGCCGCGTCATTATATACAGGGTAAAGATGGTACTTTAGGCAGTATGCTGAATATGCTGGGGTACGAAAATGTGTATCAGAACAATAAGATGGTATTGATTGATCTGGAGCAGGCTTTATCTTACGAACCGGATTTACTGTTTTGTGTAGGCGGTTCTAAAACTGCGGCAGAGCATCAGCAGGTAATGGAAGAGGATTTTGCCAAAAACCCTGAATACTGGAACAATATTAAGGCGATACGCGAACGTGAGGTTATTTATCTGCCGATAAAATATGTTGCGACAGCAGGGATCAATGTTATTGATAATATAAATGAATTGATCGATATTATTGATGCGAAGAAGCTGAAACAAAATGGGTAAAGAAGTAAATGTCCTGCGGGTAAGTATGGTTTGCCTGGTTTTAGTGGCAGTATTATTATTGCTGGCTGTTGTTGCGCTGGGAGTTGGCAGTGCCGGGTATTCGCTGCAGCAGATCATACAGGCTCTTTTTTATGATGAAAGCGGACCGGTGAGGGTAGTTGTTTATAATTTACGGTTACCGCGTCTGATTATGGCAGTCGAAGTAGGGGCCTGCCTTGCTGTTGCAGGTGCTCTTTTGCAGGCTGTCATGCGTAACCCTCTGGCTGATCCTGGGATTATAGGCGTCTCTGCAGGTGCGGCTACTGCGGCAACGACGATTCTACTGTTGTTTCCGACTTTGGTTTCATCAGTGCCGCTTTTTGCTTTTGGCGGTGCGGCTTTGGCCTGTGTACTTATTTATTTGCTGGCCTGGCGCGATGGGATCGATACTGTCAGAATAATTTTGTCCGGTGTTGCGATAAATACGGTTTTGGGAGCGTATAACTCCTTTTTGCAATTATTGAATTCTGATAATCTTTCCAGTGTTTTATCTTTTATGAACGGCAGTCTTTCGGGACGTTCCTGGGATCATGTTTATATCATTACGGTGTATGCTTTTATTGGTCTTGTTTTAGGCGTATGCTGTATAAAAAATGCCAACATTTTGCAGCTGGGTGACGAAATGGCTCAAAGCCTGGGAGTAAATGTAACTTTTGTACGTATCTTTTTATCTGCGGTGGCTGCTTTTTTGGCAGCTGCGACGGTAGCAGAGGCCGGTATGATCGGTTTTGTAGGGCTGGTTGTCCCGCATATTGCGAGAATGATGGTTGGCTCCGACTATAAAGCACTGCTGCCGGTGAGTATGCTTTTGGGTGCGGTGATTCTTCTGGCGGCAGATACTTTGGGGAGGACACTTATACCTGGGATGGAGATACCTGTAGGTATTGTTATGGCAGTTACCGGCGGACCGTTTTTCTTGTATATGTTAAGAAAGAAGGGCAAAGTAAGTGGAAGTTAAGGGTGAAAAATTAGAGATCGGTTACGATGGGCGTATTGTAGTCAGGGAAATGGATATTACTGTAAAAAAAGGTGAGATCACGACTATCATCGGCCCTAACGGTTCAGGTAAATCTACTCTGCTGAAAGCGCTGACACGATTGCTGCGCTGTAGTATGGGCTGCGTCTATCTGAATCAGGAGGATCTGTACAATATCGACAGTAAAAAACTTGCCAAATGTATTGGTGTTTTGCCGCAGCGCCATTGCGCACCTCCTGATTTTAAAGTCAGAGATTTAGTAGGTTATGGGCGCGTACCCTATCAGAAGTGGTACGAACATAATACGGAAGAAGATGAAAAGATAATAGAGTGGGCCTTGAAAGCAACAGGTACCTGGGCTCTGCGGGATAAATCTATTCAGGAATGCTCGGGCGGGGAATCGCAGCGTGTATGGATAGCTACCGTATTGGCGCAGCAGCCGGAAATTTTGTTTTTGGATGAGCCGACTACATATTTGGACATTGCACATCAGCAGGAAACGATGAAACTTGTAAAAAGGCTGAACCATGAGGCGGGGATCGGCGTAGTGATGGTCCTGCACGATTTAAGTCATGCGCTGGAGATCAGTGACCGGATCATAGTTTTGAAAAATGGCTGTAAGTATGGTGAAGGTCGTCCGCAGGATATTATCACACCTAAAATGATGCGTGAGGTTTACGACGTAGATTGTGATATAGTGCAGATTCCTGGGCGTAAGAAGCCTTTAATTATGTTTAAAGAAATAAGTTGATAAAAGGAGTTTTTTATGGCGATGGATGGAAAAGAGCTGGTTGAAAAACTTGCTAAATTGAGTCAGGTACAAAGCATTAAAGATATACCACAGCTTACTCATGCTTTGTTCCCGGGGACACACTGTCCTCTGATGGGTGCGGCTATGGCTGTTGGTGGCATCAAGGATAGCCTGATCGTTGTGGTTGGTACGGATGAATGCACTTATTACACTAAAAGTATGACCATACATTCTGAAAAATTTGGGGGCATTGGCGGCCGTTGTATTTCAGTCGTTTTGGATGACCATGATGTAACCTTTGGCAGTGCGGAAAAGGTACAGGAAGCTTTTAAAGAAATAATTGAAGAATATCGCCCCCAATGTGTATTTTTGGTAACTACCTGTGTCATTGAAATAATTGGTGATGACTTTGACGCTATTTCAGAAGGTCTCAGTGAGCTTTATGGTATTCCGGTGCTGCCGGTTCATACTGAGCATTTTAAATGTGAGGACCATTTGCCTGGTCTGGAACGAACGATTACTGTTTGTGCTGAAATGATGAAATCGTGTGATTGTGACAACAGTGTCAATTTGCTGGGGCAGAGAATGGGTGATTTTGCTACGACAGAGCTTTATGCCATGTTGCAGAAAGCCGGCGTAAAAAATCGGTTTGCAGCTGCCCTGCGGCTGCTCGGTAGACGATATAAAAAATGCTGCTGCAGCGAAAGTGAATATTGTCGTTAATGATATTGCGCTGCCGCTGGCCCAAAAGATGCAGGAAAAATTTGGTATCCCTTACGTTTACTTCAATAAATTTGTTATTCCCGAAAAAATCTATGAAGCCTATAAAAATCTTTTTGGGTATTTGGAGCTGGAACTGCCGGGAGAATTGGAAGGACTTTATCAAAACGCAAGAGAGAAAATCGAAAAAAACAAGGGTGAATTGGAGGGTATTACTTATATTTACGGGAATACGCCGTATGCAGTTTTTGAAATGAACTGTTTCCTCAGTTCCCTGGGAATGGTGCCTCAGGTGATTCAAACCAACAGATATACAGAAGCAGATGAGCCTTATGCAAAAGAAATATTGCAGTATACAGACCCTTATGTTTGCAAAGCGGCTAATATCGCGCCGCTGCAATATGTGTATGATGTATTGTCTCCTTATTTATATTTGGGACATGAGTTTGGCAACAGGCTGCGTCAAAAAGGTATTGCCATTGTTCACAGCGACAGAGCGAGTGGCATGCTGGGTTTTGAAGTTACAGGATATTTACTGCAGCAGTTAGTCAAGTCTGTTAGGGAAGCCAAAGAATATAGAAAGGAGCTGGGCTTATGAGTTTATGCAGATATTTGCCTGTTCCGTCAGACAGAATGGGTATCATTTGGAGTTTGCTCAGCGTAAAAGACAGCATCATTCTTGAATATGGCCCGGCCGGGACAACTCATTTTAGTATGGGCTTTTATGGAGCTTTAGGAGTAGACTGGCAGCAGAGGCTGTTTACAACACATATGAACGAAGACGATGTGGTCATGGGCGATGTTACCCGTTTGGAAGAAGCTATTGTCGAATTGGATAAAAGCTATGAACCAAAAGTTATTTTTGTCGTGGCATCTTCTATTTCCGCAGTTATTGGTACTGATATAAAAGGCGTTTGTAATTATATGCAGAAAGAAGTTCAGGCTAAGCTGGTTGCATTTGAGCAGGGCGGATTTAGGGGTGATTACAGCATAGGTCTGACTGAAGTTTATAAATTGCTGGTCAATAATCTTCCATGTAAAGAACAGAAAAAGAGAAAGAAAGTGTTTAATATTATTGGCGCGTCAATGGGCAGTTATCGTGCCGCATCGGATGTCTGGGAGCTGCAGAACTTGATGCGTGAAGCCTTTGGTTATGAATTGCATACCTGCCTGTGCCACGAAACATCTGTTGATGAAATCGGTGATATCGGAACAGCTGAAATAAATTTGGTAATGCGTCAGGAAGGTTTACCAGCAGCAGAAGTGCTGAAAAATAAATTTGATATGCCATTTGTTGTCAGTGCTCCTTACGGTTATGCAGCAACTTTAACATGGTTGGAAGAAGTCGGTAAAATTCTGGGACAGCTACCTGACGTTAAAATGTGCGCCAGATTACGTCTTAAAGCACAGAATACAGCGTCTTTAAAAATGTATGCTATGATGATGGGCAGAAAAAAAACACCTCAGGCAGCTGTGATCGGCGAGTATGACCTGGTTAAAGGGTTGAGTGCTTTTCTTCGGTCTGTAGGGATCGATGTTAAGTATAAACTTTGCAGCCATTCTTTAAAAAGTATCGTTGAGCCTGAGTTGGATATTCGATATATATCTGTGGAAAAAGAAAAAATTGATATATTAAAAAAATTGCAGAAGACACTTGTTCTGGCAGACGATGTTTCGCACAGGCTTTGTGATAGCGGTAATGTCGTATTGAGAGTAAGTGCTCCTTTTATTGACGGAGCCCAGATAGCGACACATTTGCCGTTGCTTGGCGAAAAGGGGACAGATTTCTTACTGGAAACTATCGAAGCATATTATCAGACTTTAGCTTAATAATAGAAACTTTAAGTATCCCCTCTAGATATAATACGTGAGGGGATACTTAAAAACAAAAGGTTAGCTAAGGCTAACTTGGCGCGTAAGAAAAATTTTTCTGGACAGGCTAAATGCCGGTAAGTTATGGGCCTGAAAGATTCTATACTATATTTTTATAATAAAAAGGAGGCTGACGCTGTTGTTGTTTTAGTATTCATTATAAGGAAATTTTAGGGGGAGTTCGAATGAAACGGTTTTTAAAATTTTTATGCATGTGCCTCATTATGAGTATGGCGGAATCAGCACATGCCGCATTACCAACAGTAAAAGATACGGTGATTATTTCTGCGGCAGACAGAAAGGACGTTACTCTTGCTGAAATGGCTGAAAACTTTGTTGATTATGATGTAGTTTTTTTTGGTGAATTTCATGATCAGGATGTACTGCATGAGCTGGAATATGAAATGCTGCAGCAACTGTATGCCATTCATGGTGACAAGCTTGTTTTGTCACTGGAAATGTTTGAGGCAGATAACCAGTTCGTTTTAAATGAGTATTTAGCCGGTAGAATTACGGAAGAGGAATTTCTGGCAAAATCGCGTCCCTGGCCAAGATATAAAACAGATTACCGTCAGCTGGTAGAATTTGCAAAAGCACATAAGCTGCCAGTCTTAGCCAGCAATATACCACGTTTTTTAGCAGCGAAATTGGCAAAAGAGGGAACTTTAGCTGCAGTAGCAGAGCTGGATAAGCAATATTTACCGGTCAGGACCTATGCGCCTGCAGGAAAGTATAAAGAGAAATTTGCTGCTTATATGACTAAGGGGCAAACACCGATGCGAATTCCTCAGGAACGGATAGATCAGGTATTTGCCGCACAGTGCATAAAAGATGACAAGATGGCGGAAAGTATTTTTTATTATTGGCAGGATAATCAGGATAAGGTAATTTTTCATATCAACGGCTGCTTTCATTCTGACGGACATTTGGGAACTGTCGAAAAATTGGAAGCATTGAATCCGGCGTTAAAAGTAGGTGTAATTACGCCTAAAGACATGCCGGAATCTAAAAACTATATGGAAACCTATGCTGATGATAAAAAAGACGGCGAATATATTATTTATTTTCCAAGAGTAGAAAAAGAATAATGATCAGAGGAAGGATATTATGATGAAAATAAAAAACAAACAATTTTTCAACAGGAAAATATTGATGACATTAGTTGTTGGCACAAATGTCATTTTGGGGGGGCACAGCGGTATATGCTGAAGAACCACAGAAATTTACTTTAGATGAATATGTGGTAACTGCTACCCGTACAGAATTGAGCAGAAAAGAAGTTCCTCAGAGTGTGGAAGTTATAACAAAAGAGGATATCCAGAATATTGGGGCAACCAATGTTATAGATGCCTTACGTACGGCGACTAACATAGAAATACCGGAAGCTGCGGGTGTAGGGCACACTTTGGGAATCAGAGGCAGCGGGAAAAATGATGTTTTGGTTTTGCTTAACGGGCGTCGTATTCCCGGCGAAGGGTATGGCCAGGTTTCTACTAATACCTATGTGCTGTCACGGCTGAATGTGAACAATATAGAACGAATCGAAGTGCTTCGCGGGCCATCAGGTGCATTATATGGATCAGAGGCCTCAGCTGGTGTTATTAATATTATTACGAAAAAATCTGAAAAAAAATCAATGACTGTAGGTGTAGCTACAAATAGCCGTGAAATGAGTAATTATTACCATTTTGACAGCGGCAAAGACGGTAAGTTAAGTGCTGCTTTTGATGCTAACTTTACTAAAGTCCGCTATTTTAAATGGGATGATGCCAATATGAGTAAATATTTTGGACCGACTCAAAATTATAGCTTGGATGTAGATTATGAAATGGACCAAAACAACAGTTTAAATTTATATCTGAACTATGAGAATACCAATCAGCAGTTCAAAAAATTTACCAGTGCCAGCGGTCCTTTTTCTTATTTAGGTATATATAATGTAGATAGGAAAAGTGCCAGCCTTACTTATAACGGACAGAATGATAACAGTAATTATATGCTAAGCGCAACTTACGGTGAATTAAAAAAAGATGTTACCAGTGCTATGAGCGCAAACAGTGTGGGAAGCTCCAAATTTAATTTTTGGAATATTGAAGCACGTGATACGATCAAGCTAGACAATAATAATCGTTTGACTTTCGGCGGCGAGTTCAGAACTGACGGTCGCAAAGACAGCAGTATTGACGAAAGTTCTGATCAATATTCTTTATTTATACATGACGAATTGAAACTGGGTGAGAAACTATTGCTGATTCCGGCTGTTCGCTATGATCACCATGACAGCTTTGGCAGCGAGACTTCTCCGAATATTGGCGCGACATATTCCTTTACAGAGGGCTCAAGGCTTAAGGCTAATTATGGAGAAGGTTACAGAGCACCGTCTATTTCAGAATTATATGGTACTTATTCCAATCCGAATCTGCGTCCTGAAAAATCAAAGGGCTATGAGTTATCATATGAACAGGAATTTGGCGATGATACTGCAATTAAATTAACATATTTCAAAAACAAAAAGACTGATGCCATTGCTATGGATTACAGTTTAGCGCCTAATTATCAATATATGAATATAGAAAAGTCTTCTTCAGAGGGTGTTGAATTTGAAATCAAGCATGACTTGGGAAATGGTTTTACAGTAATCGGTAATTATGATTATCTGGATGCTATGAACGATAAGACTAATACACGTTTGAATTACAGCGCCCGTAATACTTATACAGCAAAATTGATGTGGACAGAGCCTGTAAAACAGGAATGGAATATTACTGCCTGGAATAAGTGGTATTCTGATTATAGGGCAGACAGTGAAGATCACAGTATCAATACGTTTAATTTTGTCGTTAATAAACGCTGGGGCGATAAATATCGTGCTTATGCCGGAATCGATAATCTTTTTGATAAAAAGATTACCAGTATGCGTTATTCGGGAAGGTTGTGGCGTGTTGGTGCGGAAATGACATTCTAAAAATTTTATGCAGGATTTGAAAAAGCTGCTGCCTTTGGGCAGCAGCTTTCTTTGCTATCAGCAGTGCATTTGTGCTACAATAATAAATTATAGATTAGTAATTGAGCATAAAAGGATAGAGAGGTGTTAGCATGGGACAGCCTAAAATCACAGAGATAGAGGCGCAGCTTGGCGAGTGGGAATTTTTAAAAGAACTGCCGCAGGAAATAGATGGCTTTAAGTTAACAATGGGACAGGGAATAGACGGACAGATCTTAACGATTGCTTCATATAGTAATGAAGCAATGCACAGCAAGCTTGATTTGATTTATACTTCGGAAACCTTTGATTATGTACCTGTAAAAACGATTGGCATGCATACGTTCAGAGATATTCGCTATTTTTGCCGCGACAGGGATAAATTTGCTAAAATGATGCATGAAAAGCTGCCGGAGCTTTTAGCGGACGTGAACAGGGAAAAGAAGCATCAGATGGGAACCTTGATAGAGGAAGCCGGACTTCTGAACTGGGCGTATACCGGCAAGCTGCCGCAGAAAATAGGTGCTTTTGAATTGTATATAACTCCTGACAATCCCATCGATTATATCAATGGTTCAACGCTTTTTATTGATTACAGTGACTTTGAACATGGTAATCAGCTGGTGTTTTTCTATAATAGCTTCCGCGATGAGTTTTTTGCTGAAACGAAAAAACGGTTTATGACAGGAATAACACATGAATTTGATTGCCGAAATTTAAAAGATCTGGAAAATCTGCTGGATAATAATCTGGAACAGGCATTGCAAAAACTTGGCAAAGCGTAACGAATGTAATAAATTTATTGTCTGAAACTCTTGACATCTTGATGTAAATGCCATATAATATGCCTACATGGTTTGAATGGCCCGGTGGTTCAGTTGGTTAGAATGCCGCCCTGTCACGGCGGAGGTCGTGGGTTCGAGTCCCATCCGGGTCGCCATTTTGCCTCGGTAGCTCAGTTGGTAGAGCAAAGGACTGAAAATCCTTGTGTCCACAGTTCGATTCTGTGCTGAGGCACCATTTATGCGGAAATAGCTCAGTGGTAGAGCACCTCCTTGCCAAGGAGGGGGTCGCGAGTTCGAATCTCGTTTTCCGCTCCAGTTAAGGCGACATAGCCAAGCGGTAAGGCAGAGGTCTGCAAAACCTTTATCCCCAGTTCGATTCTGGGTGTCGCCTCCACTTTTTGCCGGGGTGGCGGAACTGGCAGACGCAAGGGACTTAAAATCCCTCGGGGAGTGATCCCCGTACCGGTTCGATTCCGGTCCTCGGCACCATTATTTTTATGGTGAATGCAAGCAGTACAACTACATAGTCAAGCAAGAGATTGACGGAGCGTCCCGCATCGGACGCTTTTTTTATTATTTAATTTTAGGATTTGAAATGAAAGCGGTGAGAAATATGGTGAATAGTTTTGCAGAATTGAAGGTTTGTGCTGAAACGGTTGAGCTGCTTAAGCAAATTGGTATTAAAAAGCCGATGCCTGTTCAGGAACAGGCTATACCGGCCTTATTTGCAGGACGTGATGTTATTGCAAGAGCGCAGACAGGTACTGGTAAAACACTGGCATTTTTAGTACCGATGGTAGAACGTCTGGATGCGGCTAAGCCTTTTGTACAAGCGTTGGTGATTACGCCGACTCGTGAACTGGCGCAGCAGATAGCAGTAGAGCTGAAGAAGTTATTGGGCGGAAGTGAAGTAAAGGTGCTTGCGGTTACCGGCGGCCGTGATTTTGAGGCGCAGAAGCATAAGCTGGACGGCAAAAGCCATGTTTTGATCGGTACGCCGGGGCGTCTTTTTAGATCATATCCGCAAAGGCAATACTAACCTTGGCGGAGTTAAATATCTGGTTTTGGATGAAGTTGATGAAATGCTTAAGCAGGGCTTTATTGATGAAGCTTCGGAGCTTATCGCAATGACTGATCCGGAACGGCAGACTATGCTGTGCAGTGCTACCTTATCAGAGGAAGTGCAGAAGCTTGGTAAACGTATTACCCGTAATTGTGCTTTTGATCGATATTGATCCTAATAAAGCAACGGTTGAAAATATCAAACAGATCTGCATCAAAACTACGGACGAATATCGTAATAAGGCTGTTGCTTCATTAATAGACCGTTACAATCCTTATCTGATGATTGTTTTTTGCTTCAGCAAAGAACGCACAAAAGAATTGGGTGAGTGGCTGGGAACTCAGGGATATAATGTAGATGTGCTGCATGGTGAGATGTCGCAGGCCAAACGCAAAACAGTAATGAAAGCCTTCCGTGAGGCCAAGCTGCAGGTCCTGGTTGCCAGTGATCTGGCTGCACGTGGGCTGGATATCGAAGGCGTGACTCATGTCGTTAATTATGATATACCGCATGACGTAGACTGGTATGTGCATAGAATAGGACGTACTGGGCGTGCCGGTAACGAGGGGATTGCAGTTACCTTATACACTGCTGAAGAAGGAAAATGGCTCAAAAATATTGAAAACAAGCTTGATGTGAAAATGGAACGGCAGAATTTAGACGGCAAAACGATAGCCCGTCGTGAGCATGCGCCAGTACAGAAAAAACGTAAGGCAGAAGCTGCTAAACCGAAACGCGGTAAAAAAGCTGTCGTGGATAAACGTAAAGCACCTAAGACCGGCTCTAACCGCCGTCAAAATAAGAATAAATAAGTGTGAGAAAGTGAGGGGACTGTTATGCAGGCGATAAACAAAGAAAGAGTAGCCGGACTGTTACAGGGGCTGGCGCAATTTGGCAAAACAGAACACGGAATCACAAGATTGGCTTATACGGCAGAAGACAAAGCAGCGCAGGAATGGCTGCTCAAGCAGATACAGGACTTACAGCTGAAGCTGTCTGTAGATGCTGTTGGTAATGTCTTTTTGCGTCGTGAAGGTAAAAATACTGATTTGGCGCCTGTTGCCATGGGTTCCCATATCGATACTGTCGTGCAGGGCGGTGCCTATGATGGTACTGTAGGTGTTGTAGGTGCTTTAGAAGTACTTTATATGCTGCAGGATGAAGAACTGGAGCGGCCGATTGAGGTCATTATTTTCAGGGCAGAGGAATCAAGCCGTTTTGGCTTTGCTACCATCGGCAGTAAACTGATGGCCGGTGTTGGCGACCCTGATAAATTCTCGGGCGCTGCCAAAGAAGGTGCAGTGACTTTTAAAGAAGCACTGACAGAATGGGGCTGTGACCCTGCTGCCTACAAACAGGCACGTAAAGCAGCAGGCTGCTTTAAAAGTTTTTGGGAAATACATATTGAACAGGGTAAGGTACTGGAAGAAACAGGTGAACGCATTGGTATCGTTCATAATATTGCGGCGCCGACGCGGTTTAAAATCATTGTCGAAGGTATAGCTGATCATTCCGGAGCCACTCCCATGGGTTTTCGTAAAGATGCGCTTGTAAGTGCGGCCAGGCTTGTTATAGCCATTGAAGAAGCTGCAACTAATGAAGCGGAAAGCGGCACGGTAGCTACAGTTGGTGTTTTGGATGTAGAGCCGTCTTCGATCAATGTAGTTCCTGGCAAGGCTACCTTGTGGGTAGATTTGCGCGGAGTAGATGAAGAAAGTATCAACTGTGCCTTGAGCGATATTCGTGATGCGGTTTCAGAAATTGCTAAAAATGACAGTATTACTATCACTATGGATATGCTGACAGCCGATAATCCTGTCGCTTTGTCGGAAGAGCTGGCAGCAAAGCTGGATGTTATCTGTGCGGCGAAAGGTATCGCTTATCGCCATATGAACAGTGGAGCCGGCCACGATGCTATGCACATGGCTAAACTGGCTCCTGCAAGTATGCTGTTTGTCCCTTGTAAAGGCGGCATCAGCCATAACCCGGCAGAATATGCTGACAACGAAGATATTTGTCTGGCGATCGAGATTTTGGCGGAAGCTGTAAAAGAAGAAGCATCTGCTTAAAAAAGTAAACCAAACGATAAAAACAGGCTGAGAAGAAAAATAACTGTAAAATCTGCTGCAAAGCAGTTCTGCTAAGGCAGGGCTGCTTTGCTTTTTTACTTTGTTCGTAATATAATTATAATGATATAGAATTTTCATTTTTCAATTTGAGGAGACGATAACATGGAAGAAGTGCGTGTGCGTTTTGCACCCAGCCCAACGGGTTATTTACATATCGGTGGAGCAAGAACAGCTTTATTTAACTGGCTTTTTGCTAAAAAACATAATGGTAAGCTGGTGCTGCGTATTGAAGATACTGATACTGAACGGTTGAAAGAAGACAGCGTAAGCCAAATACTTACCAGTTTGAAATGGCTTGGGCTGAACTGGGATGAAGGACCTGAAGTAGGCGGTGAAGTGGGTCCATATTACCAATCAGAGCGTCGTGAGATTTACAGCAAGGTTGCCGAACAGCTGTTGGAAGAAGGTAAGGCGTATTATTGCTTCTGTACTTCGGAAATTTTGGAAGCAGAACGCGAGAAACAACGTGCGGCCAAACAGCCGTTCCGTTATGCCCGCACCTGCCGAGATTTGCCTGTCGAGGAAGCAAAGGCCAGAGCAGCTAAGGGTGAGCCTTATTCCGTACGCATTAAAATACCTACGGAAGGAAACCTGACAGTACATGATCTGATCCACGGCGACGTTACTTTTGATTTAACGCAATTTGATGATTTTGTCATCGTTAAAACTAATGGTATGCCGACCTATAATTTTGCTGTGGTCGTTGATGACCATTTAATGCGCATCAGTCACGTGCTGCGTGCCGAAGAACATTTATCCAATACTCCTAAGCAGGTACTGCTTTATGAGGCCTGTGGTTTTGCTGTTCCTAAATTTGGACATATGCCGATGATACTTGCTCCTGACCGCAGTAAGTTAAGTAAACGTCACGGCGCAACTTCTGTTGAAGAATTCCGTGAACAGGGGTATTTACCGGAAGCAATTGTAAATTATCTGACTCTGCTGGGCTGGGCTCCGGGCAACGAAGAAGAAATTTTCTCGCTGCAGGACACTGTGACTCAGTTTGAATTGGAAAAAATGTCGAAAAAGGCAGCCGTTTATGATACGAAAAAACTTACATGGATGAACGGACAATATTTATCAGCATTGCCGCTGGAAGCAGTTCTGCCTGAGGCAAAAATCTTCTTCATCAAATCCGGCCTGGTAGATGAAGCATGGCTGGAGGCAAATAAAGATTATTTTGCCCGTTTGGTAGACGTAGTGCGCGTACGTGTCAAAACACTGCAGGAAGTTGTTGAAGCCGCAGAATACTTCTTTAAAGAGGTAGAAAGCTATGATGAAAAAGGTGTCGGCAAGCATTTTAAACCGGAAGCAGCCGAGCTCTTAACTGTCTGCATCAATGCGCTTGAAGCGTTAGAGACTTTTGATCTTGCCAGTACGGAAGCCGCTTATAATAAGATTGCCGAAGAGCAGGGATTATCACTGGGAAAAGTTGTGCATCCGACACGCTTGGCTCTGACAGGTCGTACTGTAAGCCCGGGCTTATTTGATGTTATGGTGCTGCTGGGGAAAGAAACTACCTTGAGCAGAATGCGCAAGGCTGTTCAATATATCAAGGCCTTAGCTTAAATCAAAAATATTTATTGAAAGAGGTGCGACGCTGATGAGAATACTGGGGATCTTACTGTGCTGCCTGATACTGGGATTAAGTACTGTAGCTTTTGCCGAGCAACCAACAACTGTTTTCAGCAAAGTTGTTGCGACAAAGAATATGCAGGGCGAGATACCGGAGATTGATGGTCTGAGATATACTAATCTTCAAAAAAGTGTTAACGGCATTTTGAACAGCAAAGTCAAAGACTTGCTGGCGCAGGTTGGCGGCAGCGGTACAGTCAGCTATGAAGTGAAGCTGAACCGTCCCAGCTTAGTCGGTATTTTGCTGAAAGCGACTAACGGCGGCCGTACTGCTTATCAGGCTGTAAATTTAGATATGACTACCGGCAATGAGTTCAGCATTCGCGATTTTGTTGGCGAAGGCAATGCCGTACATGAAATTTTAGGCGCTTATGAAGGCGTGTTATTTGCTGATAACGGTATTTATACGCGTACCAGCAGTGGTGCTGCTTACAGTAATTTTGTTTCTTATAGTAAATTGTTTCCGTTGCTGCGCACAGGCGAAGCAGGCCGTTTGCTGACGGTATATGGATTGACTCGTGCTGTTGAGGATAAGGTCGTAACTGTGAAGGCCGGAGAGCTGCTGGCTTTACAGTTGGAATCCAATCGTACAACGGGTTATTCCTGGTTTGTAGAGGGTAATGGTTATGCTGGTCAGTTTTATGAACTGGGACGTTCTTATGTTTTGCCTGGTAATGCTGCCAACAACCGGACCGGAATGCCTGGATTAGAAATAATTGTTTTCGGTGCCCAGGAGCCGGGCGAATACAAGGTGAATATGGAATATAAGCGTGCCTGGGAAAAAGGCAGCGGCTTTGACAAATTCAGCTTTACTGTTAAAGTATTGTGATAACGGAGGTCTGAGATGGAAAAAACTGCCGTTACCGTGAAAATTTTTAATGATGAATATACTTTAAAGACTGATTTGCCGCGTACTGATGTGGATGCGATTGCGGCAATGGTCGATAAAAAAATGCAGAAACTGGCGACAAGCCAGCATTTGGTCACAACTTCCAAAGTCGCTGTATGGGCGGCGTTGGATCTGGCGGGAGAGTTATATACCTTACGTCGTGAATATGAAGCCTTGCTGAAAGCGGCGAAGGATATTTAGAGAAGAGGTTTTTAGTTAATGAAAAAGCAAACCATCGAACTGCTCGCTCCTGCCGGGAGCTGGGAAGCGTTGGAAGCGGCGGTGAATGCCGGTGCTGATGCTGTATATATGGGCGGCAAAGCTTTTGGCGCACGTCAGTATGCCAGTAATTTTGACCGTGAAGAAATTCAGAAGGCTGTTTACTTTGCTCATATGCACCGTGTGCGACTGTATATCACTGTCAACACGCTGGTCGATGACAGTGAGCTGGGCGAATTGGCTGATTATCTGCTGTTTTTGAGTAATGTGGGCATCGACGGTATTATCGTACAGGATCTGGGTGTGATCCGTCTGGCCCGGCAAATAGTGCCGGACCTGCCTTTGCATGCCAGTACGCAGATGACGGTTACTAATTCCGAGGGCGTTAAGCTTGCTGCTGAAGCCGGTATGGAACGTGTTGTTCTGGCGCGCGAGTTGAGTCTGGAAGAAATAAATACGATCTGTCATGGCACAGATACAGAAATAGAAGTTTTTATTCATGGAGCTTTGTGCGTATGTTATTCAGGTCAATGTTTGATGAGCAGCCTGATCGGCGGCCGCAGCGGCAATCGCGGACGTTGCGCCCAGCCGTGCCGTCTGCCTTATAAGCTGGTCAATGAAGCAGGAGAAGATCTGCTGAGCGGCAAAGACGCAGGGCAATATCTTTTGAGTCCTAAGGACTTGAATACTTTGGATATTTTACCGCAGCTGATCGAAGCCGGTGTAACATCCTATAAAATCGAAGGACGTATGAAGCGTCCTGAATATGTAGCCGTAGTTGTCGATGCTTATCGCAGGGCTATCGACAGTTATCTTGGCGGTGATTACCAGGTTCCGGAAGAAGATTTTGCCAATATTGAACAGATCTTTAATCGTGATTTTACAACTGCTTATCTGCTGGAGCGGCCCGGCAGGGAAATGATGAGCGACCGCCGGCCAAACAATCGCGGTGTTTTGGTGGGGCGTGTTGTTAAGCTTGATAAAGCTGCTAACAAAGCGACACTGAAACTTGATAAAGAATTGCATTTGGATGATGGCTTAGAGTTTTGGGTCAGCGTGGGTGGTCGTGTTGGCACTACTGTGACATCACTTTTGCAGAACGGACAGGAAGTAGCTGTGGCTGCCGCAGGTTCGCAGGTCACTATCGATGTGCCGCATGGCATTAAAATGAATGACCGTGTTTTCAGAACCTTTGATAACCGTCTGATGACATATGCCGCACAGTTCTTTGGTGAGAAGGCCAAACGCCGTATCCCTGTAAGTGCTTTAGTAACAGCAAGAGCAGGCAATCCAATGACGGTGCTGCTGACTGATGACGAGGGCAATACAGGCTATGGTGAAACGCAGTTTATTGTAGAAGCTGCCCGCAAGCATGCTTTAAATGAGGAAACTGTGCGTAAACATGTAGATCGCCTGGGTACGACTGAATATGAGCTGTCAGACTTGGTGCTGGAATGTGATGAAAACGTAATGGTGCCGATGAGCGAGATCAACGAGGCTCGCCGTTTAGCTGTCGAAGCTTTAGATACTGCACGTCTGGAGGCTTTTGCACCGATGCGTGTACAACGTCATAAAGTTCCGCGTGATCTGGTTCCTGCAGAAAAAATCAGCCGCAGTAAACATGCGCTTTTGACTGTGCATGCCGATACTGTTGCTAAAGCACAGGCTGCTTTGGCAGGAGGCGCTGATTATATTATTTTTGGCGGGGATATTTTCAGCAGCAGGCAGCTGCCGAGGCAGTCTTATGCCGAAGTTGCCGGTCTTGCTCAAAATTATGGTAAAAAATGGGCCATAGCGACACCGCGTATTGTTAAAGAAGGACAGCTGCCTTATTTTGCAGAGCTGTTTGCCTATTGGCAGCAGTTGAAGCCCGATGCTGTTTATATCAGCAACAACGGCTTGTGGCAGCTGGCGCAGCAATACAGCGGGCTGTCTTTGTGGGCCGATATGTCTTTGAATATTTATAACGATCAGAATTTGGAATTCTGGCGTGAACAGGGCGCCGTGGGAGCAACCCTGTCAGCCGAGCTGACAATGGCGCAGGTAGAACATTTAGCCGCAGTCAGCCCCGTTCCTGTGGAATGTATGGTGCAGGGTCGGATTGAAATGATGGTTTCGGAATACTGTGTAGGCGGCAGCTTTTTAGGTGATCTGCATCAGGGCGCCTGTAAATTTAACTGCCGGGAGCAGTTGTTTTTGAGTGACCGCAAGGATGCGAAGTTTCCTATAGTTACCGATCAGAACTGCCGAATGCATATTTTAAATGCGCATGACCTGTCGATGCTGACCAATATCAAGCATATGGAAAGTATCGGCGTTGGCCGGCTGCGTTTAGACGCGCGTAATTATACTAATGAAGAAACTGCATCATTGGTAACGCTGTATAAGGAAGTGCTGCGAGGTGACCGCGAAGTTGCGGAAAACCTGCCGCATACGACCAGGGGGCATTATTTCCGCGGCGTATTATAAGGAGTAATTATGGCAAGATTTGCTGTTAAGACATTAGAATTTGATAAAGTAAAAGCGCTGCTGGCCAGCAAAACTGCCACCTCGCTGGGGAAGGCGCAGGCTTTAGCGATACGCACAGAAAGTGAGTTCAGTATCGTTAAGCGCTTGCAGGAGGAAACCGCCGAGGCACTGCGCCTGCTGGATGAAGGGAAAAGATTCCCCTTTGGCGGCGCGCATAATATTGTGGCTGCTGTTAAGCATGCCCAATTAGGGGCTGTGCTGGAAGCTGAAACCTTGATGGAGATCGGCAGTACGGCTGCGGCGATCCGTCAGATCAAGACCTTTTTGCAGGAGGAGAGTGAGCTGGCACCGACTTTGGCAGCTTATGCCGAAGCTTTGCAGCCGCTGCCGCGTCTGGAAAAACAACTGGAGAATGCTATTTCTGAAAAAGGCGAGATCAAAGACAGTGCTTCGACAAAGCTTGGCGGCTTACGGACTGGCATTCAGATAGCGAAAAACCGTGTGCGTGAACAGCTGGAAAAAGTCCTGCACGATCCTAATAATCAAAAATATTTCCAGGACGCGCTGGTAACTATGCGCGGAGACAGATATGTCATTCCGATCAAACAGGAATATAAACTCAATTTTCCGGGCGTCGTTCACGACCAGTCCGGCAGTGGAGCAACCCTGTTTATTGAGCCGATGGCCGTTGTCAACCTGAATAATGATATCAAAAAATATATGGCCGAAGAAAAAGAGGAAATAGAACGGATTCTGAGGCAGCTGTCCGGCAGCGTCGGGGCAGACGGTGATCTGCTCACTGCCGGCGTCGAGACTCTTACAAATCTTGACGTTATCTGTGCCCGTGCTTATTTGGCGCAGGCTCAGAAAGCCGTAAGGCCAATGCTGCATTTAGGCGGCAAAGTCGAGATCGTGCAGGGACGTCATCCGCTGCTGGATCAAAGTCAAGTAGTGCCCCTGGATATAGAATTGGGCGGAGATTTTAATACGCTTTTGATCACCGGTCCAAATACCGGCGGTAAAACCGTAGCTCTAAAAGCGGTCGGGCTGTTTGCGTTAATGGCGCAGGCCGGCTTGTTTACCTGCCCGCAGTGCTAAAATGCCGGTTTTCAGAGCTATTTATGCCGATATTGGTGATGAGCAGAGCATTGAGCAGAGCCTGAGTACTTTTTCCGGACATATGACCAATCTGGTAGAGATTTTAAATGAAGTGCGCAGCGGTGATCTGGTACTGGTGGATGAAATCTGTGCCGGTACTGACCCTAACGAAGGTGCTGCCCTGGCTATGGCGATGTTAGAGCATTTGCATGAACAGGGCGTGCTGACAATGATCACGACACACTACAGCGAATTGAAAACATTTGCTTATGGACATACGGGAATGGAAAATGCCAGCGTGGAATTTGATCCTGTCAGTCTGCGGCCGACCTACAGATTGCTGATGGGTGTTCCGGGCAGCAGCAATGCTTTCAATATCAGCAGAAGGCTGGGACTGTCGGAAGAGATTGTTGAAAATGCCGGTAAACTGCTGGATCAGGAACATGTGCATATGGAAGATGTATTGCACGAGCTGGAAGGCGAACGCCGCCAATATGAATCGCAGAACAAAGAAATACAAATGCTGCGTTTGGAAAGTGAGCGGATTAAGCAGGAGCTGCACAAGCAGAAACAGGAGCTTGACCGCCGCAAGAACGAAATGCTGCGTAAAGCCCGTGAACAGGCTGATGAGATTTACCGCAGCAGCCGTAGGGAATCGGAAGCTATTTTAAAAGAGCTGCGCTCAATGAAGGCTGACTTTGATGCGAAAAAACTGGAAGCTGCTGCAGAAGCCGCGCGCAAACAGTTAAATAAACAGTTCAGTGAAGATGCGCCATTGCTGGAAGGTACGCCGTTGTCAAAAGAAACTGCCAAAGTCGGGCAGACTGTCTTTTTACCTTCACTGCGTCAAAATGGTACGATTGTTGCTGTTAACGGCGGCGATGTGACAGTGCAGGTAGGTATATTAAAAACTAACGTGCCTGCTAAAAATTGCCTGCTGGTAAAAGGTAAGACCAAAGTGAGCGAAGATCTGCGGCCTAAAAAACGTAAGGGGTATGCCCATGATATGCTGGTCACACGTACTGCTTCTACCAGACAGGAACTGGATGTTCGTGGTATGACGATCGAAGAAGCGATACCGACCGTAGATAAAGGCATCGACGATGCACTGCTGGCAGGTTTGCCGGAGCTGCGTATCATTCACGGCAAGGGAACAGGTGCTTTACGTGCCGGACTGACTGCCTATTTATCCGCGCACCGTGCGGTCAAAAGACTGGAGCTGGCTTCGCTGCATGAAGGCGGTGCCGGTGCGACGGTAATTTATCTGTAAAAGGCAGTTTTGTGTAAAAATGTAATACAATCAAGAAAATTTTGTAGAAGATATTGACCGAAAGACTAAATAATGTGATAATAGTTAGTGAAAATATATGCTTTATGTGCGCTTGGAATGGATTTTTCCGGGTAGCAAGTTAACAAACGGGGGGAAGTAAATGGCTACACTAGTGAAAAAGTTTGGCGGCAGCTCGGTTGCGACACCTGAGAAGATGCATGGTATCGTTGACCGGATTCTGCGCGAACGTCAACCGGACGACAGAATCGTCTTAGTTGTTTCCGCTATGGGCGACCATACTGATGATTTGCTGACTTTAGCTGCTAAAGTCAATCCCGAAATGCCGAAAAGAGAACTGGATATGCTGCTTGCGACAGGCGAGCAGGTCTCCATTGCCCTGATGGCCAGTGCTTTCTGTGCTAAAGGACAGCCCGCAGTATCCTTTACCGGTGCTCAGGCTGGTATCAAAACGAACGATAAGCATTCTAAAGCCAGTATTTTAGACGTACAAGCCTGTCAGGTCAAGCAGGCTCTGGACGAAGGCAAGATAGTTATCGTTGCCGGGTTCCAGGGCATTACTGACTTGGGACAGATCACAACTTTGGGCCGCGGCGGCAGCGATACTACTGCTGTTGCGATTGCGGCAGGTCTGAAAGCTGATATGTGCGATATCTATACTGACGTGGACGGTGTTTATACCGCTGATCCACGTATCGTACCGGGAGCGCAGAAGCTGAACGAGATCACTTTTGTGGAAATGCTGGAACTGGCCCGCCTGGGTGCAGGCGTTATGCAGCCACGCGCCGTAGAGTATGGTGAGCACAACGGCGTTGCCATCCATGTACGTTCTACCTTTAACGACGTACCCGGAACTATTATTAGGGAGGAATACACAGTGCAAGAGAACTTTGTTATTCGCGGTGTAGCGCACGATACTAATGTCGCAAAAATCGCCGTTCGCGGTGTCAGCGACGAACCGGGCATTGCCTATAAAATCTTCTCGGCTCTGGCTGAAGCCAATATCGATGTCGATATGATCGTTCAAAGCGCAAGCGCTACCGACCATAAAAATGACATCCTGTTTACCGTTACCCAAACCGATATGGTAGAAGCGATGAGCGTTATTGAAAGCCTGAAGGAAACGATGCATTTTGATAAAGCTGACATTGAAGTCAATGTTGCCAAGGTATCTATCGTTGGCGCAGGTATGCTGGGCAGCCCCGGTATTGCCGCAGGTATGTTCGGTGCGCTTGCCAAAGCCAACGTCAATATCGACGTTATTAGTACTTCCGAAATCAGCGTTTCCTGCCTGGTGCCGGAAAAGGACGTTAAAACCGCTGTGAACGCTATCCACGAACATTTCTTCTCGGAAGGCGCAAAATAAAAAGCAAGCAAAGTTACTTATATAAATTAAGGAGGCCTTTTACCAATGATCACTAGTATTGCAGCTAATCATGCTAAAGGAAAATCTGCCCAGGATAAAATTTTCGGCGCTAATGCCGCTGCCGTTGCCGCAGCAGCTAAATACGGTGCTGACAAAGTAACCAATGCCACTATCGGCGCTATTTTAGACGAAGATGAAAAACTTGTTTGTCTGCCGACTATTGAAAAGGTTTACCGTGGTCTTGCGACAAACGAGCTGATCGCCTACGCTCCTATTTCCGGACTGCCTGATTATCTTGAAAAAGTTATTACTGCTGCTTTCGGCACTTCCAGGCCTGAAGGCTATATCGCCGCTGTTGCTACTGCCGGTGGTACAGGCGTTATCCATCATACTATCTGGAACTATATGGACGCAGGTGAAACCGCGCTGACATCCGACTGGTACTGGGGACCGTATAAGGTTTTGTGTCAGGATATGGGACGTAAGCTGGATACCTATAAAATGCTGGATGAAAATAATAAATACAATCTGCCGGCTTTAAAAGCCAAAGTCAACGAGATTTTGGGCAAACAGAAAAGCCTGCTGCTCATGATCAACACTCCGGCTCATAACCCTACTGGCTACAGCCTCAGTGAAGAAGACTTGCAGGGCGTTATCGACATCATCAAAGAAGCGACTGCAGGTACTGATAAAACTGTAACGCTGCTTTTAGACGTAGCATATATTGATTATGCCGGCGAAAAAGAAGAAGTTCGTAAGATCTTCAAAAAGCTTTCCAATCTGCCTGCTAACATTCTCAGTATTGTGGCATACAGTATGTCTAAAGGCTTTACACTTTATGGCCAGCGCACCGGCGCTATGATCGGCGTTTCTTCTTCTAAGGAAATCATTGAAGAATTTGCCGCCATCAACCAATATACAAGCCGTGCGACCTGGTCCAACATCAACCGTCCGGCAATGAAAACTCTGGCTAATATTTACAGTGACCCGGAACTGCTTGCCGCTACCGAAAAAGAGCGTGACGATTATTATCAAATGATCAAAGCACGTGCCGACCTGTTCACAAAAGAAGCCGAAGAATGCGGCTTGCCGATGCTGCCTTATGTAGCAGGCTTCTTCCTGTCCATTCCGGCAAAAAATCCCGATGCTATCTGTGATAAACTGCACGAAGACAATATTTTTGCTGTTCCTTTGGCTGCAGGTGTACGTATTGCCGTTTGCGCAGTACCGCTTAAAAAGATCGCCGGTATGGCTGCAAAAGTACAGGCTGCAATGCAGGCTGTAGAAAAATAAGCATTGATAACAATCAAAGACCGGAGCTAAAAAAGTTCCGGTCTTTTTTCCCATAAGGAGTATTTATGAAAATTAAATTGACATTACCCAACAATATTATCAGAGAGTATCCTGCAGGAACGACGCTGTTGGAAGTCAGCAGAGACTTTGCTGCTAACTATCAAAGCCCGATCGTGGAAGGTATTTTCAATGGCATTGGCACTGATCTGCAAAAGCCTGTTTTTGAAAATGGTACAGTTGATTTTATAACGCTGGATACGGAGGAGGGGATGCGCGTTTATGTGCGCAGCCTGCTGTTCCTTTTTCTGGTAGCTATCAAAGAGCTGCGGCCGGAAGTAAAAATTGAGGCCCGTAATTCCCTGGGCAGCGCTTTATTTTGCGAAATCACTAACGATATCGTACTCAGCAACTACGATTTAAAGGCCTTGGAAGACTATATGAAAGAGCTGGCAGCCAAGTCTGAACCGATCATTTATAAACATATAAATAAAAAAGAAGCTGAAAAAATTTTATGCGAGCGGAACGAAGCTGACCGCTTGGAGCTGCTGCACGCTATTGATGATGATTTACTGCTGACCTGTTATACCTTGAAGGGCCATATGGAATATTTTTTCGGTCCGATGCTGCCGGATTGCGGTTATTTGAAGCTGTTTGAACTGATAAACTACGAAAACGGCATCGTTATCAATTATCCGGAAACGGGTCAGAACGAACTGGATGTTTTTGTTGACAGTCCTAAACTCAATAAAATGTTCCACGAGATGGAAGAATGGTCAACTATGCTGCAATGCAATACTGTTGCCAAGCTGAACCGCATTATAAAAGAGGACCATGCCGGAGTGATCATTCAGGTGGCTGAGGCGCTGCATGAAAAAAAGATCGCCGCCATAGCTGATGAAATCACTGATAAAGGCAAAGACGTACATCTCGTGTTGATTGCCGGTCCTTCTTCCTCGGGGAAAACGACCTTTGCACAGAGATTGAGCATCCAGCTGGTAGTCAATGGTCTCAGACCTGTGCCGATATCAATGGACGATTATTATAAAGAACGTTTGAATACACCGCGCAAAGCGGATGGATCTTATGATTTTGAAAGCGTCGAAGCGATCGATCTGGAATTATTCAACGACCATTTGAAGCGTCTGCTGTCAGGTGAAACAGTTAAAATACCCAAATATAATTTCCGTACCGGCCTGCGCGAATACCGTGGCCGTGAGCTGACTTTGAGCGATAACTCTGTGCTGATCGTCGAAGGTATCCACGGCTTGAACGAACGGATTTCTGCCGTTGTTCCGGCCCGCAATAAACTGAAAGTCTATATCAGTGCCCTGACGCCGATGTCGCTGGATGATTACAACCGTATCCAGACTACCGATATGCGTCTGCTGCGCCGGCTGGTGCGTGATTCGCAGTTCCGTTCGCATGACGCGCTGATGACTTTGAAGCTGTGGGACGATGTACGCCGTGGGGAAGAAAAATATATTTTCCCATTCCAGGAAGAAGCAGATATTATTTTTAATACCACACTGGTGTATGAGTTTGCAGTATTGAAAAAGTATGCCGAGCCTTTGCTGCAAGGCGTACCGGAAACAGAAGCGGTCTATACTAATGCGCAAAGACTGCTTGGACTGCTTAGCCATGTGACACCGCTGGATAAAGAGCTGATTCCCAAAAACTCTATTTTACGTGAATTTGTGGGCGGCAGCGCCTTTAAAGAAGCCCTGTAATTGAATAAAAGCATCACCAACGGCAGCTTTTTAAAAAAGCTGCCGTTTTTAATATGTATCCATAGAGATTTGGTAAAATCCTGTTTTTACTTATCCTTGATATTTTGTAATTTATTAATCCGACAAATGGAGTATTTTTGTTGATTTTTGTTGCCGAAACCATTGATAATACCAGTTAAAGAGGTATATAATTATAAAAAAGCTGCCTTTTATTGAATTAAGTAACAGAAATAAATATGCCTATAGCTGCTTTGCAAATGATTGCTTATACAGGGGATAAAGCGCAGAAACAGCGGGCTTAAAGCAGGTTTGTAACCATTGGGGACTTTGACTTTAAGTTTTGTGGCTACAGGAAGAGACGCTGCTTCCTGACAGGGGGATTTTATATGCAGAAGATGATTTATCATTTAGGGGTCGATATTGGTTCGACTACGATCAAATTTGTGGTCTTAGATGAAAAGGAGCGAATAATTTTTAAAGATTATTTTCGCCATTTGTCAGATCCCAGCACTGCATTTTTACAAGAGATTCAGAAAATTCTCGCTATTATTGACGGCAGGGAATTTTCGTTGATATTGACCGGTTCGGCTGGTTTTGGATTTGCCGAACGTATGGGGGTGCCGCATGTACAAGAGGTTATTGCTTGTCGCGCGGCGCTTCGTTCTTTGCTGCCCGAAGCGGAAACAGCAGTTGAATTAGGCGGTGAGGATGCCAAGATAACCTGGCTGGGCAGTTCGCCGGAACAGCGTATGAACGGTGTCTGTGCCGGCGGCACAGGCGCGTTTATCGACCATATGGCGTCGCTTTTGGGTACTGACGCTGCCGGACTTGGCAGTATGGCAGAAAGCTGCAAGCGTATTTATCCGATCGCCTCACGCTGTGGTGTTTTTGCTAAAACTGATGTGCAGGCCCTGATTAACGACGGTGCTTCTAAAGAAGATATCGCCGGCTCGGTTTTGCAGGCGGTAGTTCATCAGACGATCGGCAATTTGTCGCAGGGACGTCCAATCAGCGGCAAAGTTGCTTTCCTGGGTGGCCCGCTGCACTTTTTACCGCAGCTGCGCAAGCAGTTTATTGCTACTTTAAAATTGCAGGCTGACGCAGCTTTGATAACTGAAGATGCGGATTGCTTCGTCGCTATCGGTGCTGCTTTGGCAGGTAAGGACGGCGAGATTTTTAACGAAGAAAAGCTGCTGCAGGCCCTGGCAAAAGTGAACGATGCGCCGCTGGACGCAGTGGCAAAACTGCCGCCGCTGTTTGCAGATGAAGCTGATTATGAAAAATTCTGCTGCAGACATGCCCAGCATCAGGTAGAGCGTGAAGCTTTGGCTGCATATAACGGTAAATGTTATCTGGGGATCGATTCCGGTTCGACAACTTTAAAAATGGCATTGCTTTCAGAGGACAACAAACTGCTGTGGTCTTATTACAGCGGTAATAACGGCAATCCGGTACAGATCGCCGCTGCTGCCTTAAAGGATCTGTACGGAAAAATGCCTGTCGGGGCTGTGATCGGCGGAGCGGCTGTTACCGGCTACGGTGAAGAAATGATGAAGGTCGCTTTTGGCGCTGACTTCGGCGAAGTTGAGACCGTAGCACATTTACGGGCGGCACAGTTTTTTGCGCCGCAGGTTTCCTTTTTGATCGATATCGGAGGACAGGATATCAAATGCTTTTTTGTGAAAAATGGTATTCCTGACCGCCTGATGCTGAATGAAGCGTGCAGTGCCGGCTGCGGTTCTTTTATCGAAAACTTTGCGCAGGGGCTGGGGCTTGACGCGGGTGAATTTGCCAAGCTGGCTTTAACAGCTAAAGAACCCGTTGATTTGGGCGTACGCTGTACTGTTTTTATGAATTCTAAAGTAAAACAAGCGCAGAAGGACGGTGCGGCCATTGGTGATATTGCAGCCGGGCTGGCTATTTCCGTTGTTAAAAATGCGCTTTATAAAGTTATTCGTCTGCGTGACGCAGGCGAGCTTGGTGATACTATCGTCGTGCAGGGCGGCACCTTCCACAGCGATGCTATTTTGCGTGCTATGGAACAGCTGACAGGCAAAGAAGTCATCAGACCGGATATTGCAGGGCTGATGGGTGCGTTTGGCGCTGCGCTGCTGGCGCACGACCGCTGTCTGGAAAAATCGACATTGGTAGATGCTACAACACTGTCTGCTTTTGACTACCGCAGTAAAAGCTATCGCTGCGGCGGCTGCGGTAATAATTGTTTGGTAACCGCTCACTACTTCCCGGCAGGAGTATTTCATACGGGCAATCGTTGCCCGCGCGGTGCTGGGCTGCCAATGACCAATACCAGCGCGCCTAATATGTATGCATATAAATACCACCGGGTTTTTGATTACGAACCGCTGCCGGTAGAAGCCGCTAAGCGCGGTGTCATCGGCATACCGCGGATTTTGAATATGTACGAGGATTACCCCTTCTGGTTCACGCTCTTTACCCGGCTGGGATATCGGGTCGAGCTGTCGGGGCCGTCGTCAAAGGAATTGTACGAATCGGCCATGGCCTCCATACCTTCCGACTCACTCTGTTATCCGGCCAAGCTGGTGCATGGACATATCCATGATCTGCTGGTAAAAGGGGTCAAAAAGATTTTCTATCCCTGTGTTCCTTACAATGAAAAAGAATGTCAGAAAGCCAATAACTGCTATAACTGCCCGGTCGTAGCAACCTATGCCGAAAGTGTCTACGCCAATATGGAAGAGCTGCGGGCGGCCGATGTTGAGTTTATGCATCCATTCCTGCCGCTGTACCATGATAAACGCCTGGCAGAACGTCTGGCAGAAGTTTTCCGTCAGGAAGGCCTGAAGCATAAGGAACTGGAAGCTGCCGTACAGGCAGCACGTACCGAACAGCTTAGCTATAAGCAGGAAATCAGAGATATGGGGCACAAGCTGCTGCAAAAAGTGCTGGACGGGCATGGGCATGCCGTAGTTTTGGCAGGGCGTCCTTATCACGCAGATCCGGAAATCAACCACGGTTTGCCGGAGATGATCGCCTCCTTTGGTTTAACAGTCATTTCGGAAGATGCGGTTGCCGACCTGCCGGAAAGCCTTAAAGGGCAGTTGCCGGTAGTTGTTGACCAGTGGTCGTGGCATTCCCGGCTTTATCGGGCAGCAGAATTTGTGGCTGCACATAAGGAATTAGAGCTTATTCAGCTCAGTTCCTTCGGCTGCGGGCTTGATGCCATCACCTCAGACGTAGTAAAAGAGATTTTAGAGCGTCATCACAGGCTGTATACCTTACTGAAGGTCGACGAGATCAACCATATCAGTTCCGCACGTATCCGTATCCGTTCTTTGCTGGCGGCCATGCGCGAACGTATTGATAAACATCAGGAAACAGACATACCTGCTTATATACCGCCGTCGTTTTCAAAAACAATGCGGAATACACACGTTATCCTGGCGCCGCAGCTTTCACCAGTGCATTTCCAGTTTATGGAAACTGCTCTGCGCCGTGCCGGATACAAGCTGGAGATCGCGCCGCTGCCGGATCGGGAAGCAGTAGCCTTAGGTCTGAAATATGTCAATAATGATATTTGTTATCCGGCTATCCTGGTTATTGGGCAGATGCTGCGGGCGTTGACGTCAGGAAAATATGACCTGAATAAAACCAGTATCGCTCTGTTCCAATCGGGCGGCGCCTGCCGTGCGACCAACTATATCGCTCTGATGCGCCGCGCTTTGCGTGATGCAGGGCTTGGCAGTATACCTGTTTTTTCGCTGTATGGTGAAAAAAGCGATGGGTTTTCGCTGTCGTGGCATTTGCTGAAGGATATGGTCAAAGGCTTGCTGTATGGCGATTTACTGATGCAGCTGCTGCATCGCGTACGTCCTTATGAGCAGGAAAAGGGCGCGGCCGATGCTTTGTATAAACTGATGTCACAGCTTTGCAAGGACAGCCTGGCAGGCTTGACTGGCTTATCATTTGAACAGACGATCAAACGGGTGACTGCTGCTTTTGATGTGCTGCCGCTGCGTGATAATGTGCGCAAGCCCAAGGTAGGCATCGTCGGCGAAATACTGGTCAAATATCATCCGGTTGCCAACAATAACATCGTCAGCTATCTTGAAGCTGAAGGCGCCGAAGTCATACTGCCGAATATGATGGACTTCTTCCTGTATGCGGCTTATGACGAACAGGTCAAACGCCGTCTGCTGGACGGAACGCTGGGCAATGTGATCAAGTCCAAATTATTTATGAAGTTTTTGGATTATTACCGCAAGCCGCTGAATATAGCGCTGCAAAAGAGTAAACGCTTCAGTGCCTATGAACCTTTATCGGCCTTGATCGCTTTGGCAGAAAAACATCTTTCTACCGGCAATATGGCCGGCGAAGGCTGGCTGCTGACTGCCGAGATGGCCAAGCTGCTGCGCAGCGGCATAGATAATATCGTCTGCCTGCAGCCGTTTGCCTGCCTGCCGAATCATGTTACCGGCAAGGGCATGATCCGCGAGCTTCTGCGCACTGATCCTCAGGCGAATATCATTGCGCTTGATTGTGACGCGGATGCCAGCCAGGTCAATCAAATGAACAGGATCAAGCTGATGCTGGAAATAGCAAAAGAAAAGCTGCAGCAGGCAGAAGAAAAAGCCATAAACGCATAAAATACATAAAAAAGCCGTATGTCTTATGACATACGGCTTTTGTGTATTCAGGTCAACGGTGTTTTTTGAAATAAGCTAAAGCAACATCAGGGAACAGGGCATAAGATAAAACATCGTCGATGTCGGCGTTGGGATAGCCGGCAGCAGCCAGTTTGGCCTTCAGGCTTTCCATTTGCGGCGCAATATCGTCAGCAGGGCGATGATCGATCTGCGGTTCGTCACCGATAGCCAGTTTTGACTTCAGGATCGATCGGCGCAGGTGTGCGGCCATATTTTCCGCGTACAAGGTCTTTGACTTCATTCGGGATCATCTTGTAACGTCCTAAAGTGACGTTCAAAGCAGCCATAGAGCCTACGATCTGGCTGGTAGGTGTCACCAGCGGCGGATAACCAAGCTCGGCGCGTACACGCGGCATTTCTTCCAGTAATTCTGGATATTTATCGGCAGAACCCATTTCCTTCATCTGATTCAGCAGATTCGACAGCATACCGCCGGGGATCTGGAAGGTGAGTACCTTAGGATCGATGGGAATATTGTCGTTCAGGCCAAAATCTTTAACAAGCTGTGTTTTGACGCCGCGGAAATAATCGGCAGCCTTGTGCAGCTTGGTCAGTTCGATACCGGTATCACGTGGCTGGCCCTGCAGGGTAGCGACGATAGCCTCGGTAGAAGGCTGGCCGGTGCTCTGCGCGAACGGAGATAAAGCGGTATCGATCATATCGACGCCGGCTTCGATAGCTTTTAAGTAAGTCATATCGCCCATACCGCTGGTAAAGTGGGTATGGATATCGATCGGCACGGTAAGCTGCGATTTGAGCGTACGTACCAGTTTTTCGGCATTATACGGCGACAGCAGTCCTGCCATATCCTTGATGCAGATCGAATCGGCGCCCATTTGCACCAGCTCCTGGGCAACCTTTAAAAAGTCTTCGTCCTTATGGTAGGGGCTGATAGTATAAACAAAAGCACCCTGTACGTGTGCGCCTGCTTCTTTAGCGGCACGCATCGAGCATTCCATATTGCGGGTGTCGTTTAAAGCGTCAAAAATACGGATAATGGAAACGCCGTTATCGACAGAACGTTTAACGAATTCTTTTACAACATCATCGGCATAATGGCTGTAGCCCAGAATATTCTGACCACGCAGCAGCATCTGGATCGGTGTTTTGGGTAAATGTTTTTTTAAAGTACGCAGGCGTTCCCACGGATCTTCATCTAAAAAGCGCAGGCAGGCGTCAAAAGTAGCGCCGCCCCAGGCCTCCAGGGCATAATAGCCCATATCGTCAAGTTCCTCCAGAACAGGAACCATATCGGTAATACGCATTCTGGTAGCCGCCAGAGACTGATGACCATCGCGCAGAACAGTTTCTACGATTTTAACAGGTGTGGTATTCATAACAAACCTCCTTGTAATAACTAATATCCTTACTGTTATTTTAGCACAGTGCAGTCGAAATTAAAAGATACAAAATACTGCATACACAGGAAAAGTTATTAATTAGAAGGCTTTTTAAATATTTATAATAACAAACATCATAAAATATAATTTGACCTTATAAAAGCACCAAAAAAATTTTTTCGGCAGGTATCTGCATTCGGATTTTATGCACGCAAGAACAGTAAAGTGCTTCTAAAAGTAACATTTGCAGCAGCTTTAAAGCTATTGATAAAGACTGTTTCGGGTGTGTTGAATCGAACTGACATATAATATATAATATATTATTATTGCAATGAATATAAATTTGAAAGTCTAGGGATAGAATTATGATGAAAAGGGAATATTTAAACGAAAATGTATATGAAGCGCTGCAGCGTCGGTTAAAGTTCCTGTTTGAGGAATTTGATAATATCTTTGTATCATTTTCCGGCGGTAAAGACAGTGGTCTGCTGCTCAATCTGGTGCTTGATTTTCAAAAGGAGCATTATCCGGATAAACGCATCGGCGTTTTTCATCAGGATTTTGAAGCGCAGTACAGCGCTACCACAGAATACGTCGAGAGGACCTTTGCGCGGATCGAAAAAGATGTGGAGCCGTATTGGGTCTGCCTGCCGATGGCGACAAGGACGGCACTCAGCAGCTACGAAATGTACTGGTATCCCTGGGACAACACCAAAGAAGATGCCTGGGTCAGGCCGATGCCTCAGCACGAATATGTGATCAACATCAAAAATAACCCGATGACGACCTATCGTTACCGTATGCATCAGGAAGACCTGGCCAAACAATTCGGCAGGTGGTACCGTATCGCGCATGGCGACAAAAAAAAACAGTATGCCTGCTGGGTATTCGCGCTGATGAATCGCTGCAGCGTTACAGCGGTTTTTTGAACCGGAAATACGGTTACAAAGAAACCTGCTGGATCAGCAACCAGTTCAAAAATGTCTGGGTGGCTTCGCCCATATACGACTGGAGCACCAGCGATGTCTGGCACGCCAATTATACGTTTCAATATGATTATAACCGTCTGTACGACCTTTATTATATGGCAGGGCTTAAACCCGACCAAATGCGTGTCGCTTCACCCTTTAACGATTATGCCAAAGACAGCCTCAATCTGTATCGGGTCATCGATCCGCAGATCTGGGTCAAGCTTATCGGCCGTGTACGGGGCGCTAATTTCGGTGCTATTTATGGCAGAACGAAAGCCATGGGTTATAAAAATATCACACTGCCGGCAGGGCATACCTGGGAATCATATACCCGCTTTTTACTGGCAACACTGCCGGCAAGGCTCAGGCAGAGCTATATCAAAAAATTCAAAACCTCGATTGAATTCTGGCATACGGTGGGCGGCGGGCTGGAAGAAGAAACTATCCGCGAACTGGAGGAACACGGATATAATATCCGGCGCAACGGCGTTTCCAATTACACCGTCATGAAAAACTCCCGCATTGTTTTTATCGGCAAAATACCTGACCATACCGATGACATCAAATCTACCAAAGATATCCCCAGCTGGAAGCGGATGTGCTTCTGCATCCTGAAAAACGACCACCTGTGCCGCTTTATGGGCTTTGGTCTGACGCGTCAGCAGCAGAAACTGGTAGATGTTCTGAAGAAAAAATACAGTAAGGTTTGTGATGAAAAATGAAATTCAGCAGTCCTGTTTACAACATAATTTCTGTACCGATCGAAAAATCGAGCCTAATACCTATAATCCGAACTCTGTGGCGCCGCCGGAACTGAAGCTGCTGTATGACAGCATCAAGGAAGACGGTTACACTATGCCCATCGTTTGCTATTATGACAACGAAAAAGATCTGTATATAATCGTCGACGGTTTTCACCGTTACCGCATTATGCTGGACTATCAGGATATTTACGAACGGGAAGGCGGCAAGCTGCCGGTATCGGTCATCGATAAGCCCATCGACTGCCGGATGGCGAGTACGATCAGGCATAACCGGGCCAGGGGTTCCCATGATGTCGACCTCATGAGCAACATCATCAGCGAGCTGCATGAGCTGGGACGTTCGGATGCCTGGATCTCCAAGCATCTGGGTATGGACAAAGATGAAATATTGCGGTTGAAACAAATTACCGGGCTGACAGCTCTCTTTAAAGAAGTAGAGTTCGGCAGAGCCTGGAAAGCGATTGAAAATGACTTGCAGGACGAGTGGGAAGAAGTTGAGAAATAAGTAGCAGCATGGTGTTTCAATATTTAACGAAAAACAGACATTCAGAATGAATGTCTGTTTTTTTATGCATGGATTTATAATGTTGTCTAAAAATATACTTACTATGAAACAGAGCGAGAACGGGCAGCAGGAAGTAAGACGCTCAAAGCGTTCCGTCTAAAATTTTCTGCGCTAACAGCTGACGTTCCGATTCGCAAATATCGACCTTACCTGTTTCGATCGCTTTTTTATAAAAATCGCATTTGTAATTTATTGTTGCAAGTATTTTCTGCATTTGTGCTATTTGTTCTTCTACGATAGCTTTGCGCTCTAAAAATAATTCATAACGCTGCGGTACCGTCGGCATACCTTCGATACACCATTCTATATATTGTTTTATTTCCTTCAAAGGCATACCGGTAGATTTTAAACATTCGATGGTATTAAGAAAAATCAAATCGCGATGGGTAAAGATGCGCTGGCCGTTCGGTTTGCGCTGTACGAAGGGAAGCAGTCCTTCATTATCATAATAACGCAGGGTATGGATAGAAACATTCATTATTTTGGATAATTCGCCGATAGTATAATTCATGATTTACCTCCTTAAAAGAGCCGTGATAAAGCAAACAAGCCAACAGAGTTTTATTTTACAAATAGTTCACAAACAACACCCTTGACCTCGAGCTAGCTCGAGGATTTATGCTGATTATAACAAATGAAAACAAAAAAGTAAATTGCTTTATCAGGTTTAGACAAAAATAAAAAGAGGTGAAGAAATGTTAAAAAGCAAAACTAAAAAAATCATGGCAGCGGCTGCCGGGATGCTGCTGCTGTGCAGTGTCGCCGCTGCGGAAACCGCCGGGCTGCAGACAGTTACGAAAGCCGGCAGTAATGCGACGGTGCAGGCGAACCCTAAAAATTTTACAGGCACAGCCTGGGCCACCAGTCTGTTCAGTGCCCACAGCCCTTCGAAAACTTACGCTGCAGTAGCAAGCTTTACCCCCGGAGCAAGAACTAACTGGCATATCCATTCTACAGGTCAGTCGCTGATCGTCACAGAAGGTTTTGGATATACGCAGGAATGGGGCAGGGAAATAGTTGCCCTGTACCCGGGCGATGTTGTCTGGTGTCCGCCGGGCGTCAAGCATTGGCACGGAGCTTCTTCCAATACATCGATGTCGCATATTGCGGTATCTGAAGTCAGTGACGAAGGCGTTACCTGGCTGGAAACGGTAACTGACAGGCAGTATCCTAAATAAAATGAGGTGAGGAAATGTTAAAAAAAAGTTTATTATTATTGACTTTGGCAGTGTGTATGGCAGGTTTTAACGGCAATAGTGAAGCAGCTGCTGCAAAAGCGCTGACTGCTAAGCAGGCCAGTATCGTTACTGTAGCTGCCTTTACCGCCCAGGGCGACCTGCCTAATCTAAAAACGGCGCTCAACGAGGCTCTGGACAATGGAATGACTGTCAATGAAGTGAAAGAGGTTTTAGTACAAATGTATGCCTATTGCGGTTTTCCGCGCAGTTTGAACGGCATCAATACTTTGATCGCTGTTTTAGATGAACGTAAGGCTGCCGGTATCGTCGATGAAATCGGCCGTGACGCAACACCGGTAGATCCTAAACGTGACCGCTATGCTATTGGTGAAAAAACTCAAACCGAATTGGTAGGCCGCCCCGTGGCAGGCAGAACCTATGATTTTGCCTCCGGTGATCGGCGTCTTTCTGAAAGAACATCTATTTGGCGATATTGAACGTGATATTTTGAACCGCCAGGAAAGAGAACTGGCAACAGTCGGCGCGCTGGCAGGCATCGGTAATGTCAATGCCCAGCTGACTTCGCATATGCGCGTCAGTATGAATACTGGCATAAGCGCAGAGCAGCTGCAGGAAACAGTAAGGCTGCTGGATAAAAAAGCGGGCCCTGCAACAGGCAGCAATGCACAGCGGGTTTTGGACAGTTTATTACTGCAAAAATAAAGAAAGAAGGAACAGGTTATTATGAAATTTACTAAAAAATTACTATTATCTGGTTTGGTGTTAGCGCTAGGCATTGGCTTCAGCGGGGCAGCTTCTGCAGAAGAAAGCAATAAATACGGTTTGGTCTATCAGGGCGCGATAACTAAAAACGTGGCCGGACAGGTAAATATTCATCCGGTAAAGTATAAGCTGCACGGCTTAAAAATTGCCGCTAATGTGTACACTCCGGCAGATTACAGCAGCGATAAAAAATATGCCGCGATAGTAGTAGCGCATCCCAATGGCGGGGTAAAAGAACAGGTAGCGGGGCTTTATGCTCAGCGTTTAGCCGAGCTCGGTTACGTTACGATCACTGCCGATGCTGCCTATCAGGGAGCAAGTGGCGGCACGCCCCGTAATATAGATAAACCCTATTTTCGGACAGAGGATATTCATGGTATGGCAGATTTTATCTCCGCATATGCCGGGGTAGATAAAGACCGTCTGGGAGTTTTAGGCATCTGCGGCGGAGGCGGTTATACTTTGAATGCAGCCAAATCAGACAAACGCTTTAAAGCAGTTGCGACCTTAAGTATGTTCAATTCCGGACAGGTAAGAAGGAACGGCTATATGAACAGCCAGCTGGATACAGTTCAGGAACGTCTGCAGCAGGCTTCTGACGCGCGGGCAGAAGAAATCGCCACCGGTAAAATTGCTTATTCAGGCACAGTTGATTTTGACGCGCTGACGGAAGAAAGCATCAATAAAATAACTAATGACCTTTATCGTGAAGGGATGATGTATTATGGCAAAACTCACAGACATCCCAATTCTACCTTTGCTTATACAACCAGCAGTTTAATGAAACTGATGTCGTGGGATGCGACCGATAATATCGAGCTGATTGACCAGCCGCTGCTGATGATGGCCGGCAGTAAAGCAGATTCGCTGTATATGTCGCAGGAAGCCTTCCAGAAAGCAACCGGCACCCAGGACAAAGAACTGTTTTTAGTAGACGGAGCGACCCATATCCAAACTTATTATCAGCCGCAGTATGTAAATCAGTTTGTTGCCAAATTACAGGATTTTTACGGCGCACATCTGTAACCAGCAGCATTCAGCAGTAAAATAAATTGTATCAGCATGTTGAAGAAAGGAGTTTTTGTATATGCAGGACGTAATACTTTTAACTGGTGCCGGACAAATTGGCCTGGCGATCGCCAGAAGAATGGGTCATGGTAAAAAAATTGTAGTTAGTGATAAAAATATAAACAACGCCCAAACCGTAACTAAAATAATGACTGAGGCCGGATTTGACGCTGTAGCGGTAGAAGCGGATATTTCCTCGCGCAAATCAATTTTAAATATGATAGCTGCAGCGCAGAAATATGGTGAGATCGCAATGCTTATCAATGCTGCCGGGGTTTCACCCAGTCAGGCCTCTGTCGAAACTATTTTAAAAGTGGATCTATACGGTACAGCAGTTTTGTTGGAAGAAGTAGGAAAAGTGATCAAAGCCGGTGGTACTGGTGTTACGATATCCAGCCAGTCTGGGCACAGAATGGCTGCCTTAGGTGCGGAAACAGACGAACAGCTTGCTGTTACATCGGCAGAAGAACTGCTGCAGCTGGAAGTATTAAAGCCGGCCAATATCAAAGACACACTGCATGCGTATCAAATGGCTAAACGCTGTAATGTAAAACGCGTAATGGCAGAAGCTATCAAATGGGGCGTAAAAGGTGCTCGTATAAACTCTATCTCGCCCGGCATTATCGTAACGCCGCTTGCGCTTGATGAATTTAACGGCCCCAGAGGAGAGTTTTATAAAAATATGTTTGCAAAATGCCCGGCAGGCCGCCCCGGAACGGCGGATGAAGTTGCCAACGTAGCCGAATTGCTGCTGAGCCAGCAGGGAGCATTTATCACCGGTGCAGATTTTTTGATTGATGGCGGCGCAACAGCAGCTTATTTCTATGGACCGTTAAAACCAGATAAGTGAGGTGAGAGTGGTGCTTAAAGCAAAAGCGGCTAAAGTTTTAGCGCTGATGGTATTGACGTTTGCCGCAGCAATATCAGTTCAGGCCTTTGAAAAACCAGTTTTAATAGCCGAGCAGGGCAGTTTTGCCGCCGGCGGCACGGTAGTAAGATCTGACGGAAGTTTTAATTACAGGGTTCCGAGCGATCAGTCCGGCCAGTCGCTGCACGGAGATCACGCATATGTTTTTTATCAAAAGCCGGCTAAATCTCATAAATATCCGTTAGTTTTTTTGCATGGTGCCGGGCAATCGGCTAAAACCTGGGAAACTACCCCTGATGGCAGAGATGGGTTTCAAAATATTTTTTTAGGCAAAGGCTACAGCACCTATCTTATTGATCAGCCTCGCCGCGGTAGAGCGGGGCAGTCAACGGCGGCAGAAAATATCAGTGCCGCCACCTATGACCAGTTATGGTTCAGCAATTTCAGGTTGGGGAACTGGCCCGATTTTTTTGAGGGAGTACAGTTTTCAAAAAATCAGGAAGCGTTAAATCAGTTTTTCAGACAAATGACTCCCAATACGGGTGCATTTGATGAAAATATTATCAGTGCTGCTGTAGCTGCAGTATTTGATAAATCTGGACCGGGAATTTTAGTTACCCATTCACAGGGGGGCGGTCCGGGCTGGCTGGCAGCTATAAAAAATCCTGAAATCCGTGCGGTCGTTGCCTATGAACCGGGCAGCGGGTTTATTTTTCCCGCAGGAGAGGTACCTGAACCGCTGGAAACCACAAGTCCTTTCGGAGCTTTAGCGGGAAGGGAAATAGCGTTAGAAGATTTTCAGAAGCTGACTAAAATACCAATAGTCATCTATTATGGTGATAACATTCCTGCTGTGCCTACAGCGGAATGGAACAAGGATAATTGGCGCGTGCGCTTACAGATGGCGCGCTTATTTGCAGATGCTGTCAACCGTCACGGCGGCGACGCTGCCGTGGTTCATTTACCGGAAATAGGAATAAAAGGCAACACGCATTTTCCGTTTTCGGATATGAATAATCAGGAAATAGCAGTGTTACTGGAAAAGTGGCTGCATGAAAAAAAACTGGATATTTAAAGTTAGCTAAAACACGCACAAATAAATTGTGCGTGTTTTATTTTTGCAGTGCCTGCTTTCAAAGCAGGCGTTTTTATTATGGTGATAAACTGTTGCAGGCTTGCACAGGCAGCCGCTGCACGTGAAATTTAGGCAATAGTTTTAGGCAGCTTTTAAAACATGCGGGTAATAATGCCATTATAAAAGCGCAGACGCCGACAGTTTTAAAGCCGCTGGCGTAATGCGCCACAAGACTCGAAAAAGTGATACACAGGCAAAAAGTAAGTGTCTTGCGGGGGGGCACAGATGTGCTATAATGCATATAAAAATTATTAAAACAAATATTTTTGATGCTGAACAAATAAAAACGCTCTTGTTTAAATGTTTTGACCCAAAGTGTGCAAGAGACATAGAAAGTGGAGGTGGAAGATGTACGATGAAAAATGCCTGCTGCGTATCGGCAGCAATATCAAGCTGCTGCGCAGTGTTCGTCAGCTTAATCAGCACCAGCTGGCCGAGCGGCTTGGTATCAGCCAGACGCATCTGAGCAATATTGAGCATAATAACGTGCTGGTGAGCTTGAAACTGCTGGTACGCAGCGCCAATGTTTTGGGCTGCACGCTGGAAACACTGCTGGACAGAAAAGCGGCGGCTGAATGGGCACAGGCACATGATGCCGGGGCTGACGAACAGGCGGCGGGTGCAAAAAGTGAGCGGGTTACTGAAACTGCAGCCGCAGAAACTGACGAACAGGAGCAGTACTCGCTGGAGGAAGTGCGCCTGCTGCTGAAGCTGCTGCAGATACAGCGAAATATTTGCTCTTACAGATAACTGTTTAAGTAAAAATTGACCGGTAACAAGGGAAAGGGATGGAAACAGTGACAAGAAAAAGGTTAGGGAAAAGCGGTGCTTTTGAGTTTATTGCTGATGAATGTCTGTAAAGAGGGCGGTGCTACAGAGTATAATTCTGCAATTACAGGCAATGAAACAGATTATGACAGTATTAAAGAGGTCGATATTGTCAGCGGCGAAGTGAAGTATACCTTTACAGGGGAGAACACAGTTGAGAATAAAGGGAGCAACTCTTTTCAACCAATCAAAGTGAGCGGCAAGACCGTGACGGTAGCTGTTGGTGACAAGCTGACGCTGACAGGCAAGGGTACTGGCGTGAGCCCTTTAAATACCGGTAATATTTTGGCGACTGGTTCGACCGGCAGCCTGACTTTTACCGGCGGGACGCTGGATGTGACAGATCTGACAGAATATCCAAAAAGTAACTATACAATTCATGCTAATAGCGGCGCCAGTATCGTGTTTGACAATGCAGTGACTAATATCGGCGAAGGTAATCTTACACAGTCAAGCATGGGTATAATGGTTACTGGTGCGGCAAGTAAAGTTATTTTTACTGAAAATGCCGACAGTTTGAAGATCAATTCGGCTACGGGGATCTATGTCAATGGCGGCAGTTTCAGTTTTGATAATACTGAGGGCAGTGTACTGATCGAAAATAATCCCGAGGATAGAAAGCGGGATACAGGTGGTCCGGGAATCGAGGTAGCTGGCGGCAGTCTGACGCTGAAAGGCAGGGAAACCGTCATCAAAACTACAGATGCTGATGGCACTGTTGGCGGCGCTGCTGTTTCGGTGACAGAGCGTGATAAAGATAATATATTGAATTTTGAGGCGGATAAGACTATTTTAACAGGCGGTGCTTTTGGCATTTATGTTGATGGCAGTCTTGTAAATCCAGCGGACACCATTAAGACGAATATCAATTTCAGCGGTGAGACCCAGATCACAGCCTATAATAATGATGGTTTAGATGATTATGTTGGTTGTGTTGCTGTATGTGCATATTTTCCTGATGCCAAAATAAATTTTGCCAAGCAGGCAGTTTTAACGGCGGAGACTAATAACAACACTAAAAATGTGGGGGCCGGAGCATGTATTCAAAGCGGTTCATCTTTGACGGCGGAGCAGGGGTTGCAGGTCAACGTCAAAACCGCAGGTGACTATGGGTATGGACTTTTTGCTTCCGGCAGCGGCAGTCTGATTGATGTAACTGGTCTGACGGCTGTTGATGTAGTCAGCGGCAGCGGAGAAATCAGAGGCGTGCAGGGCTTTAGCGGCGCTGAAGTAAAGATGAACGGAGCTGTAAAGGTTGCTGGTAAAAGTGATGGCGGTGCAGTGACAGGACTTTGGAGCTGGAACGGTGGTAAGGTTGAGGTTGTGGAAGATGCGCAGATCAAAGCCGTTTCTGATACCGGGAACGTTATAGGTATCAACAGCAATAATAATGGCGGGATATCGTCTGATCGTGCTTTGACGCAGATCGGCGGTAATACCGTTATAGAAGTTGCCGGTGCTGGCGGCGCTGCAGGTATCAGCTGCTTCAGTAACGGCGATGTTGAGCTTAAGGGAGCAGCGGCTATAAAAGCGACCAGTACTAAAGGTACGTCTATGGGTATCAGTGCTAATACCGGCGGTAAGGTTACAGTAGATAAAGCTGTTACCGTACATGCGCAAAGCGGCAGCGGGTCGGCGTATGGGGTCTATAGTGCAGGTAGTGCGGAAATCGTTTTTAAAGAAACAGCGCAGATCGTTGCCGAGACTGGTGTAAGTAATGCCAAAGAAACTTATGCTGTCGGTCAAGGCGTAGGTGTTTATACTGCTGGCGGCAAAGTTGACTTTCAAAAAGGACTTATTTTGGATAATAAGGGGCAAAGCTATGCTTTGAGAGCATATAAGAGCGGCGCCAGTATTGCCGTCAACAGCGAAGGCAGCGGCAGTGTTTATCTGACCGGCAACATCCAAGCTCATACCAGTGGGCTGCTGGATCTAAATCTGCTGACTGACGACTCTTATTACGAAGGAGCGGCGGCCATTGTAAGTAACGGACAAATCAATATGAAGCTGCGTAACGGTGCTTTTTGGAAAGTGACAGGCAATAGTGATCTGACCAGGCTCGACTTCGGTGATAATGCTGTTATTGATATGGAGCAGGCAGCGGGTTACCAAAAATTACAAACCGGGACGCTGAATGGTGACAGAGGTACTTTTGTGCTGGGAGCCGATATTAGCACGGGGCAAAGCGATACCGTGTCTATCGGCAGCAGTGATGCAAAAGGCACGTATAATATACTGGTCAGCGAAGTCGGCAGAAGGCAGGGTGACGACTTGCATTTGCTGCTGGTAAATGATGCCAGTGGTGAGCATACTTTTATAGCGAGTGATATTTATAGAGGAGGGATCTATGTTTATAAAACAGAGATCTCCAATGAAAATGATGGCGGTATCAAGTGGTATCTTGAGAGTCTGCATAATGAAACGACAGAAGATGCCCGTAGCATCCTGCAAACGGCAGACAGCATGTATTCCAGCTGGGTGTTGAGCAGTGATATGCTGCATGGCCGGCTGGCCGAGCTGAAGGAAACACGGGCAGAACATGGCTTATGGGCTCGTATCAACAACGGCAAACTGCGCGGCGAAGCCTTCAAAAATAATTATCAGACTTATCAGATCGGTTATGACACTGCATTTAAAGACAGAGATGGCGGCAGTATGAATGAGTGGCTCGGTGGTGCTGCGTTTGAATATGCCAAAGGAAATATGAGCTATGGCAACGGCAGCGGCGAACAGCAGACAGCTGCTGTAATGCTGTATGGCAGTAAATACAGCCAGTTGGGCGACAGAGTAGATATCGTGCTCAAGCACGGTCAGATGAAAGGCGATATCGATACCTTTGGTATCGCCGCTGACAGACGCGATTATAAGTCCAGGGCCACGGCTTTGAGCTTGGAATATGGTAAACGATTTCAGCGTGAGCAGGGCGTGTATTTAGAACCACAGGCGCAGCTGCTGGTCAGTCATATCAATGGAGAGGCCGCTGTTACTGATTATGGAATCAGAGTTGAGTCAGAAGGCATTAACAGCGCCGTAGGTCGTATAGGCCTGGAAGTGGGCCAAAAGTATCAGCGCAGCAGTGCTTATATTAAGGCTTCCCTGCTGCATGAATTTGGCGGCAGAGCAGACACAGTGCTGACGTTGGGAGATGAAACCTTGCGCGACTGCAGAGATTACAGCGGCAGCTGGTGGGAACTGAATTTAGGCGGCGAACTGGAGCTGGGCAAAAACAATGACCTGTATATGGATGTGGCGCGTTCTTTCGGCGGTGCTTTTCAAAAAAAGTGGCAGATCAATGCCGGCGTGAGATTTAGCTTTTAAATAAGTAAAAACACAGCTGGTTATATTTTTATCTTGATTTTTAAAATTATAATATTTTTTACTTCCTCGGCAGTGATCACGGCGTGTATCTGGCCTGCGGCCATAAATCGCTTTGGATCACAGGCTTAAGTCGTTTTATGGACCGGCAGGTTTATAAAACGACCTGAGGGAGTTTTTTTTATGCCTTGCGGCAGGGGTGCTTTGAAACCGTGAAATTTAATAAATTAAAATAATAATTTAAAGTTTGCGACAATATTTTTTTGTGAATTCATAAAATATTTGTTTTGGTTATAGCATTATATATTGTTTTTTGTTAAAATAATATATAATTGCTGAAAATATTATTTCAAATGGATTATAAAAGGAGCGTTTGTCTTGATGGGAAAGCAGGTACAGCCTGGGGAAATGAATGCAGTAACTGATTACAGTGCTTTGATCGACAGTGTGGGGATCAATGTCTGTAAGTTGCTTTTGGATGATGAGTTGACGATTTTATGGGGGAATGACAATTTTTATATAAATTCTGGTTTTACCAAAGCAGAATATCAGAAGTTGTTTCCCAGTATCAAAGCATATTATGCAGGGCACGGGGAAGAGTTTCATAAAATCAAAAATGCATTTGCCGCTGCTTCAAAAAAAGCTGGACGCAGGGCCAAGGTCGATTGCCGCAGGCCGCTTAAAAATGGTGGCTGTGCCTGGATCAATACCGACGCTGTGATTACGGGCGAGGTAGTGGACGGCAGTGAGGTTGCTTTGGCAGTTTATTCTGATATCAGCGACCTGACACGGCTGAAAGCTGAACGCGACCAGCTGCTGGAAGAGAAGACCCGTTATTTTGAGTGTGGATGATGGACGAATACGTCGGGAATATTTACATTTCCGATCTGGAAACGTATGAACTGCTGTTTTTGAATAAAACGGCTGCCGCCACTTTACATACTACTAAGGCAGAGGTAACAGGTAAAAAATGCTATGAGGTCATTCAGGGACGGACCAGCCCATGTCCGTTCTGCAATAACGCGCTGCTGACGGAGGACGATGTTTATGCGTGGGAGTTTGATAATCCCAATTTGAAAAAGACTTTTATGATCAGAAACAGAGTTATTAACTGGCAGGGGCGCAGGTCGCGGATCGAGCTGTCGCATGATATGCTGAGCGCCGAATATAAGCTGGCGAAGAAGGATCAGGAGCGGGAAGCGATCTTAAAAACTATTCCCGGCGGTCTGGCCAGGGTCGACGCCAGGGATTGCGAAACGGTGCTTTGGTATGGCGGCAAATTTTTGGAGATGCTGGGCTATACAGCCGGGCAGTTTATACATGAGCTTCATTCCAAATGTTCCTATGTGCATCCTGACGACAGGGAGCGGGCCGCTTCTTTGATGCGTTCTATTTCCAAAACGGGCGAATATACTGTGTCTGAGTTTAAGTTTGTGACCCGCAGCGGCGAGGTAAGGAATTTGGCGGTTACGTTCTGTTATGTGAGCGGTGAGGACAGCTGGGATGGCATTCCGTCTATTTACAGTGTGGGCATCGATATCACTGAGGAGCGCAGGGAGCAGGAGCGGCAGCGCCGGGCTTTAGAGGATGCGTATCAGTCTCTGCATGTGGCAAATCTGGCTAAAAGCAATTTTTTGTCGTCGATGTCGCATGATATCAGGACGCCGATGAATGCGATCATTGGTATGACGGCGATTGCCAGGGCGAACCTGCATGAACCGGAGAAGGTGAACGGCTGTCTGGGGAAGATCAATGTTTCCAGTATGCATTTGCTGCGTTTGATCAACGAGGTGCTGGATATGTCGAAGATCGAAAGCGGCAAGGTGGATCTGGTGCTGGAGGATGTCAGCCTGCCGGACGTTGTGGATAATATCGTCAGTATCTGTCGGCCGATGATGGTGGAGAAACAGCAGGAGTTCAAGGTCAATATCTTTAATGTACGCAATGAGCATGTGATAACTGATGGAGACCGTTTGCAGCAGGTATTTATGAACCTGCTTTCCAATGCGATCAAATATACGCCTGAGGGCGGTAAGATCAGTCTGACGATCAATGAATTAAAATCGGAGCTGCCAACAAAGGGTAATTACGAATTTATTTTTACTGATAACGGGATCGGGATGCCGGATGAGTATATGCAGCATATTTTTGAACCGTTTGCCCGCGCTAAAGATGAAAGTATCAGTAAGATACAGGGTACGGGACTGGGTCTGGCGATCACTCAGAACATCGTGCAGATGATGAACGGCACGATCGAGGTGCAGAGCCGCCCCGGTGCTGGCAGTATATTTACTGTGTCTGTACCATTGGAGCTGCAGCTGAAAGAGGAGCAGGAGCATGAGGAGCTGAACGGGCTGCCGGTATTGGTAGTGGACGACGAGCTGGCGGTGTGCGAAAGTGCGGCGATGCTGCTGCAGGAGCTTGGAATGCGCGGCAGCTGGGTATTGTCTGGTGCTGAAGCAGTAGAACGGGTAGTGGAAGCGCACGAACGGTGTGATGATTTTTATGCCGTTATTTTGGACTGGAAAATGCCGGATATGGATGGTTTGGAGACTGTCCGCGTTATTCGGAAACGTGTAGGGGCCAAGGTGCCGATCATCATTATTTCAGCATATGATTATTCCAATATCGAAAAAGAATTTATTGATGCAGGGGCCGATGCTTTTATCAGCAAGCCGTTATTTAAGTCTAAGATGCTGCATGTCCTGCAGCTGTTTTGTGATACCTGTAAAGATACTTGTGACGGCGAGGCTGTTCCGGAGCTGCATAAGGAACTGGCAGGGAAAAGGGTGCTGCTGGTTGAGGATAACGAGCTGAACCGTGAGATTGCTGTCGAGCTTCTGGAAATGCAGGGGTTGCAGGTTGAGTCGGCCGAGAATGGCAAGTCGGCAGTGGAGCTGTTTGTAAGATCGGCACCGGGGTATTATGATGTGGTGCTGATGGATATTCAGATGCCGGTCATGGACGGCTACGAGGCTACAGCTGCGATTCGTGCTCTGCCACGTCAGGATGCGGTCAGGATACCTATTCTGGCGTTGACGGCAAACGCATTTGTTACTGATGTCGGCAAGGCGAAAAATGCCGGTATGAACGACCATATCACGAAACCGATCAATTTGGAGGTCTTGTTTGCTACCCTGTATAAATGGCTGGTGTAGCGGTGATCAGCAGCCAGGGAGGACCGTTGTAAAGGTTATGGCAGTGAGAAATAAAAAGACCGTTCAGGTTTAACCTGAACGGTCTTTTATTTATGCTGGATCAGTCGTTTAAAAGCTGCGCTTTCAAGCGGTGGTATTCGCGCGGGAAGTAAGGTGTGAGCTGTGCTTCGCGGTGGTCGTAGCCATAAGCGCGCCGGGTGATGCTGACAATGGGAGGCGCCTGGATACGTTTGGCAACTGCCAGTGTGTGCATCAGTTTCCACCAGTGTTCCAGATCGGCGATAAAACTGCGTGCGTCCGGGAAGGCTTCGCTGATGATGTCTGCTTCACAGCCAAGATGTTCCGCCAGTGTCCCTTCGCTGTACCAGAGCAGGATCTCGGCAGGCGATGTTTTGCGCCACTGTTCGAGAAAGCTGCGGAACAGTTTATCGTGATAGGGATAGACTAGCGGGTCGCCGCCGGTGCCTACTGTCTGTTCGGAGGAAAGCTCGGCACTGGGACGGATCGTGAAGATCGCTTCCGGCAGTACCTGACGCTGAAATACTTTGTCGTTCAGGTAGCGTCCCAGTTCGTAAACATGGTGCTTCCACAGGTCGCCGATAGGCGCCAGCGCGCCGCAGATGTCGCCGTAAAAGGTGGCGTAGCCGACGGTGAGCTCGGTTTTATTGGAGTTGCAGGAGAAGGCGCCGCCAAAGGCAGCAGCCAGGCCTGCTACGACGCGGGAGCCGCGGTCTCGTGATTGAATATTTTCGTAAATCAGCGGCGAGATTGTAAGTTGAAAATCTCGGTGCTGATGATAACTGTGGATAGGTGTCTGTGTAAGCTGTTCGCTGGTATGCAGGCAGCTTTCGGTGATAGGGATAACGGTATAGTTGGCCCCCAGTGACTGAGCTGTCTGTTCGGCGATCGTCTGTGTCATGGGCGAGTTGTAGCGGCTGGGCATATTGACCAGCAGAACGTTGTCAGGACCCAGAATGTCGACAAACAGGGTGGCGGTGACGGCACTGTCGATGCCGCCGGAAAGTCCGATGGTCATTTTGCCGATGCCTGCCTGTTCAAGGAAACGCTGGCAGCCATAGCGGAGGCTATGATAAACCTCATCGATCTCACTGCGGGGATCAGAGGTGATACCGCTGGTGTCGATAGCTTTGGCTTTGCTGTCCCAGCCGGCGCAGAGCGTTGCTTCTGCATACATGGGCGCATCGGTGAGCAGCCAGCCGTCAGAGCCGTAAACACAGCTGCAGCCGTCAAAGGTGAAGATGTTTTTGCCGTTGTTCTGGATACCTACATTATTGCAGTAGATGAGCGGGATGCCGGCTTTTTGCGCGGCGCTGCCGAAAAGCCGGTGCCGTTTGCTGTTTTTGTTGATGCTGAAGGGGGAGCAGGAGATGTTGCATAAAAGTTCGGCGCCATGCTGCGCCAGCAGCTGAGGCACATCTAAAAAGTAGTTTTCGGTCCAGCCGTCTTCGCACAGCATCAGGCCCAGTTTGACGGTTTCGCCGTGGGCGGTGACAGTGAGCGGCTGGTGCAGCCCGGCAACCTGTTTGTCCAGTTCCAGAGCCAGCTGCCGTAAGCCGTAAAAATGACGGTTGTCATCAAATTCGCGGTAGTTGGGCAGGGCATTTTTTACGATAAAATCATAGGGCAGGGTGCCGTTAGTCAGCAGCTTGCCGTGCTGCGCGGCAAAGGCGGCGTTGTATTTGCGGGCGCGTCCGTCTTCATTGCGTTTGCTGTTATCGACGGCGATATTGCCGAAGATTACGCACAGCTCGCCGCAGTTTTCCGTAGCGGCGATGATCTCGTCGCCGTAAGCGGCGCAGTCTTCGATGAAAGCTGTTTGCTCCCACAGGTCGCCTAAAAAGTAGCCCGGTACTGCCAGCTCTGGCAGCAGCAGGATGTCGATGCCGTTTTGGCAGGCCATATCCATATGGTGCAGGATCTTTTTAGTGTTGAGGTCCGGTCGCCCGGCAATGATTTCTATTTGCCCGCAGGCTATTTTAAGTGCCACAGTACACCTCTTTTAAAGTTTGCTGAAAGCTTTTTGTATTTGCGTTTAAAAACCTATGATGTTATTATAGCAGAAGGAAGGCGGTTATGCCACTTCCAGAGGAGGCAGGAAGTTATGAAACAGAAAAAAACCAATGCGGCGCGCAGGCTTGATGAACTGAAGATCGCGTACCGCCTGATGGAATATACTGTGGACGAGGAGCATCTGGACGCTGTGCATGTAGCGGCCGAGGTTGGAATGCCAGCAGCCCAGGTTTTTAAAACGCTGGTAGTGCGCGGTGATAAAACAGGAGTTATTTTTGCCTGTATACCGGGTGACGGCGAGCTGGACCTGAAGGCTTTGGCTAAAGCCAGCGGTAATAAGCGGGCCGAGCTGGTGCCTTTAAAAGAGGTACTGCCGCTGACTGGTTATATTCGCGGCGGCTGTTCGCCATTGGGGGCTAAAAAGAATTATCCTGTATATATGGATGCCAGCAGCAACAGCTGGGACGAGATAGCTGTCAGCGCCGGTGTGCGCGGTATGCAGATCGTAGCAGCTCCGGCTGATTTACAGCAGGCAACACGGGCTGTTGTGGCGTCTTTGACTTTCTAAATACATAGAAAATACTTGTTTGGAAAATACAAATGTGGTATGATTTCTCCGTAGTGAATTAATGAAAGTGAGGTTCCTGCAATGTTATTTGTAAGTACCCGCGGCAAAACTGACCTGGTATGCTCGGCGCATGCTATTACCCGTGGTCTGGCTGACGACGGCGGTCTGTTCGTACCGCAGAAATTCCCGGAACTTTCGCTGGGCGAGATTGTGTCCATGCGCAGTATGACTTATAAAGAACGGGCTGTGGCGATTTTATCGCTGTTTTTGACCGATTATACTAAAGAAGAATTATTTGAATGTGCTGATGCTGCTTATTCGCAGACTAAATTCGGCGCTGAACCTGTGCCTTTGCGTAAGGTGAATGAAAGTACGGATGTGCTCGAGTTATGGCATGGCCCGACTTCGGCCTTTAAGGATATGGCGCTGCAGATCCTGCCGCATCTTTTGACGAAAGCGATAGCCAAGACAGGCGAGAGCAATAAAGTGGTTATTTTGGTGGCTACTTCAGGCGATACCGGCAAGGCGGCATTGGAAGGCTTTGCTAATGTAAAGGATACCGAGATCATCGTTTTCTATCCTGAAGACGGCGTAAGCGCGATCCAGAAACGCCAGATGCTGACGCAGGCCGGTGATAACGTACGCGTTATCGGCATCCAGGGCAATTTTGACGATGCTCAGCGCGGCGTCAAAGAGCTTTTTGGCGATACTGCGCTGGAAGAGGAGCTGCAGAGAAAGGGCTATGTGTTCAGCTCGGCCAATTCGATCAACTGGGGGCGTCTGGTACCGCAGATCGTGTATTATTTCAGCGCTTACAGCGATGCTGTGGCCAATGGCCGTATCAAAGCGGGTGAAAAGATCAATTTTGCGGTGCCGACCGGCAATTTCGGTGATATCCTGGCCGGCTATTATGCCAAGCTTATGGGGCTGCCGGTGGCAAAGTTTATCTGCGCTTCCAACAGCAATAATGTTCTGAGCGATTTTATCAATACCGGTATTTATGACAGACGCCGCGAGTTTTATAAAACTGTTTCGCCGTCGATGGATATTCTGGTTTCAAGCAATTTGGAGCGTTTGTTGTACAGCATTACTGAAGACGATGCCGCAAAGGTGTCGGAATGGATGCAGCAGCTGACGGCCAATGGAACTTATAATGTCGGAGAAAAGGTCAACAACAGGATTCTGGAAGAATTCTTTGGAGCCTGGGTCGATGAGCTGGAAACGAAGGAAACCATCGGGCGCGTTTTCAATGATAATGAATATTTGATGGACCCGCATACTGCGGTAGCCTGGCGGGCCTGCGAAAAGTATCGCCTGGTATCCAGCGATGATACATATTGTATCGTGCTTTCTACGGCCAGTCCGTATAAATTCAGTGATGTGGTGCTGGAAGCTGCCGGCAGTGAGGAGGACGCTAAACTGGAGCCGTTTGACGGTTTGCGTAAGCTGCATGCTCTGAGCGGCTTGCCTATACCGGAGCCAATGCTGGCGATGGAGAAAATGCCGATCCTGCATCAGGAAGTGATCGAATCTGCCGATATGAAAAAAGCGGTGGAGACGGCACTGAAACTGTGATGTACACAGCTTTGATAACAGAATTAAGCGCTTACTGCTTCGGCAGTAGGCGTTTTTTATTTAGTAAAGTTTGATATAAAATGTATGATTATTACTTTTTTTATTTAATATTGAAGGAAAAAGCAGGGATTTTGAGGTAAATTCTCGAATAATTACTGTTATAAAAATTTGTAGAGGTTAGGAGCTGAAGAAAATGCCATATTTGTTTTTTACTTTATTTATCAGTGTTATTGTGGCTGTGTTTGCAGTGCAGAATGCTGTTAGCGTGTCGCTTAATTTTGCTGTATGGACGATGCAGACGAATTTAGTGATCGTTATTCTGGGTTCGGCCCTGCTGGGTGCTTTGGCAACCTTGTTTTTTACCCTGATGATGAAGGCGAAGCATTATCTGCAAGATAAAAAAGACCCGCGAAGAGATGGCGGCCCTGCAAAAGGACAATGCCAAGCTGCGTGAGGAGGTTGCGATGCTGATGCATACGCAGAAATTACATAAAGAAGCTGCTGCTAAGGCTGAACCGGCAGTAACGGCGGCAGACGAATGAGGAAACGAAAGATTTGGCAGTTGCAGAAGTGTGACAGAGAATATGCTGCAGGCATAGCTGCCGATCTGGGGGTTTCGCCTGTGGTGGTCAGCGTGTTGCTGAACCGAGGCGTCAGGGAAAAAGAAGAGATCAGAGAATTTTTGTTCGGCAGCGAACAGCCGTTTCATGAGCCTTTGCTGATGAAGGATATGCAGAAGGCCGCCGAGCGTATTTTAGAGGCTGTAAAAAACGGTGAACAGATCACTGTTTATGGCGATTATGACGTTGACGGTATCAGCGCCAGTTCATTGCTGTATTTGTATTTGCAGGGGCTTGGCGCCAAGGTCAACACGTATATCCCCAAAAGAAAAAATGAAGGCTACGGACTGAACAACGAAGCGCTGGCGTCTTTGGCCGAAGCAGGTACGACGCTTTTGGTGACAGTTGACTGCGGTATCAGCGGCGTAGACGAGGTGGCTGCTGCCCCGGCAGGGCTGGAGATCATCATTACCGATCATCACACGCCGCCGGATGTTTTGCCGGCGGCTTACGCGATCGTTAATCCGCATCAGCGCGACTGCAGATATCCGTTTAAGTATCTTTCCGGCGTGGGCGTGGCTTTTAAGCTGTGTCAGGCGCTGCATCAGATGCAGCATTTGACGGAGCCCTTATGGTCGGAGCTGACCGAGCTTGTGGCTTTGGGCACGGTAGCCGATATCGTGCCGCTGCGCGGCGAAAACCGCGCGCTGGTGAAGCTGGGGCTGGCGGCGATGGAAAATACCAGGATCGTAGGCTTACAGAAGCTTATTGAACATAGTGGCTGTCCGCAGCAGAATATTTCGGCTGAGAACATCGGCTTTATTCTGGCGCCGCGGCTGAACGCTGTAGGCCGTTTGGAGCACGCTCAGTCGGCAGTAGAGCTTTTGGTTACTGACGATGATGCTAAAGCAGATATGGTTGCCGAACAGCTGAATGCTGAAAATGCTTTGCGTCAGGAGATCAGCCGCAAGATATTTATTGAGGCTGAAGCTATGCTGGCACAGCAGGAGCGGATCGAAACGGCGATCGTGCTGGCTAAAGAGGGCTGGCATGCCGGCGTGATCGGTATCGTGGCTTCAAGGCTGGTGGATAAATATCATTTGCCGACGATTTTGATCAGTATTGACGGCGAGGCTGCTAAAGGCAGCTGCCGCAGTATCCCGGCCCTGGATCTGTACAGTGCTTTGAACGAGTGCAGCGAATTGCTGCTGCAGTTTGGCGGTCATCATCAGGCGGCTGGTCTGACGCTGCGCGCGGCCAGGGTAGAGTCTTTTAAAAAGCGTTTTCTGGGTGTGGTCAGGGGGCGGTTGGAACCTGCTGATTATCAGCCGCGCCTGAAGATAGAGTGTCTGCTGGATAAAAACGAGGAGGTTTCGCTGCAGCTGGTCAGGGAACTGGCGATGCTGGAACCGCTGGGCTGTGATAACCAGCCGCCGTTGTTTGCCTTTAAGGATGCGGTGGTGCATTATCCCAAGGCTTTCGGACGTGATAATAACCATCTGCGTTTTTATACCGATTACGGCAAGTACAATTATCACAGTATTATGTGGAACGGTGCGGCTGATTTGGCCTGCCTGTATAATAACGCGGTTGTCGATCTGGCGTTTATGCCGAAGCTGAACGTCTGGAAGGATAAGGAAAGCGTGAATCTGCAGGTGGTTGATTTTGACCAGGCGCTGCAGGTCTATGATTATCGTAACTGCAATGTCAGCAAGGAAACCGTACTGAAAAATATTTTACAAACAAGCAAAAAAACAGTAATATATGTAAATAACACCGACTTTGCGCCGGGATCTGTAAGTATGATGCCGGACGTGCAGGTGCTTGCTTATGGTGAGCAGGCCGATGCGACGGCAGAGAATATTATTTTTTATGATTTCCCGCAGCGGGAGATATTTATAAACGGTGCTTTGCCTGTGCCTGATAGAAGCGGTAAACGGCTGCTGCTTTTATATACCAGGGCTGAGGCTGATAAACAGTGCGCAGAGCTGGAAAAGCTTTATCCGGGACGAAGCCGGCTGGTACACGCTTATAAGGAACTGGCCTGTACGCTGCGCCAGCAGGCCGTTATCGACAGGGCTGATTTGCTCCGGTCGGCCACCGATATTTCGGAGGAGGCCTTGAAGGTGTTTGAGGAGCTGGATTTTATCCGTGATGAGCATGGTAAGATCAGTTTTGGTAGTTTGCAGAAAAATGATTTGCAGAATTCGCCGACGTTCAGGGGATTGCAGGAAGAGGGACGGGCGGCTTTTGCAAGCTGTCAGAGAAATATACAGATCAGTCCGGAGGAGATCATTGGGCTGTGGCAGGGAAACAGATTCAATAAATAAGGAAGTGCTAAGATGCCTGAAACAGGAAATGTTGTTTGTGTGGAGGATTTTTTTGCGACGATCGAAAGCTATTTGAATAAGGAACAGGTGGAGTTTGTACGTAAGGCTTATGACGTGGCTGCTGAGGCTCATGCCAGCCAGCGCCGCAAGTCGGGCGAGCCTTATATCATTCATCCGCTTGGGGTAGCTACGATCTTATCGCAGCTCCAGCTGGACGAACTGACCTTGGCGGCAGCTTTTTTGCATGATGTGGTGGAAGATACTGATATCAGCCTGGATTCCCTGAAAGAGAGCTTCGGGCAGAAGGTAGCCGATCTGGTGGACGGCGTTACGAAGTTAGGCAAGATCGAGTATATTTCCAAGGAAGAGCAGCAGATCGAAAACTACCGTAAGATGTTTCTGGCGATGGCCAAGGATATCCGCGTAGTTATGATAAAACTGGCCGACAGGCTGCATAATATGCGGACGATGAAATTTATGCCGGTGCATAAGCAGCAGTCTATTTCGCGCGAAACGATGGAAATCTATGCGCCTTTGGCTCACCGTTTGGGTATTTATACCATTAAGTGGGAGCTGGAGGATCTGGCGTTCCGTTATATGGAGCCGGAGATCTATTATGATCTGGTCGAGCAGGTCAAGGTTAAACGCCGCGAGCGTGAGGCAATGGTCCATTCTGCTATGGGTGAGATCAAAGAGCATCTTGATTCGATGAATATTACGTGCGAGATCCAGGGGCGGCCCAAGAATTTTTACAGTATCCATAAAAAGATGCTGCGCGACCATAAGGAACTGAGTGAGATTTATGATCTGCTGGCGATCCGTGTGCTGGTAGACAGCGTTAAGGACTGCTACGGCACTCTGGGCGTTGTGCACAGCATGTGGCGTCCTATACCTGGGCGCTTTAAGGATTATGTTGCTGTACCGAAGTCGAATATGTACCAGTCGCTGCATACTACGGTGCTGTATGGCAACGGGCAGCCGCTGGAGATCCAGATCAGGACTTTTGAGATGCACCGCATTTCTGAATATGGTATCGCGGCCCATTGGCGTTATAAGGAAAGCGGCGGCAGCAAGCCTGCTCCGTCTGCCGGCGGTGATAAAACTTTTGATGCCAAGCTGTCATGGCTGCGTCAGCTGCTGGAATGGCATCAGGATATGAGCGATTCCCGTGATTTCGTGAATACGGTAAAGATGGATGTTTTTGCCGATGAGGTGTTTGTATTTACGCCGCGCGGCGACGTTATTGATTTGCCGGTAGGTGCTGTGCCGATTGATTTTGCGTACCGTATCCATACGGATGTTGGCAACCGCTGTGTCGGCGCTAAGGTAAACGGACGTATCGTACCGCTTGATTATAAGCTCAGCAACGGCGATATCGTCGAGGTCATTACCTCGAAGCAGGCAGCAGGCCCCAGCCGTGACTGGCTGAATATCGTCGGTTCTTCTGACAGCCGTAACAAGATCAAATCCTGGTTCAAGAAGGAGCGGCGTGAGGAGAATATCATCAAAGGCCGCGAAATGCTGGAAAAGGAATGCAAACGTCTGGGTTATGACACCAAGATTTTGCTGAAAAGTGATAAACTGAAGGACGTCAGCGCCCAGCTGCGTTTAGAGAACGAAGAAAATTTGATGGCGACTATCGGTTATGGCGGGATCACGCTTAACAGTGTGATGTCTAAGCTGGTAGAGCTGTATAAGAAAGAGCAGAAGCTGACGACAACGAAAGACCTGTCGCAGCTGCTGGCCGAGTTGAAGCCGCGCCGTTCTAAGGCTAAGTCCAGTCATGGCATTTTAGTCAAGGGCGAAGAGGGCATTATGGTCAAACTGGCGCGCTGCTGTAATCCGATTCCGGGCGATCCGGTTATCGGGTATATCACCCGCGGCAGCGGTATTTCGGTGCATCGCAGGGACTGCCCCAATGTAATGAGCAATAATCCTGAGGAGCAGAACCGTTTGATAGAGGTAGCCTGGGATATTGCGACAGATTCTCTGTATAAGGTCAATATCATTATCTCTGCCGGCGACAGGCCCGGTATGATGGCTGATATTATGATGGTGATGAGCGAATCGAAGCTGAATATCAATGCGCTGAATTGCCGTATCGATAAGCATAAGATGGCGAATATCAGTATGGGTATTGATATCAGTAATCTGGAACAGCTGGATAATATTATGAATAAAATAAAACGCATGAAAGGCGTTTACAGTGTGGAAAGAATGATTTCCAACGGACAGGGAGGCTGACGTGAGAGCAGTTGTACAGCGTGTAGACAGCGCTGCTGTCGAGGTAGAAGGCGCCATGGTAGGCAGTGTTGGCAAGGGCCTTTTAGTACTGCTGGGGGTCGAGAAGGAAGATACAGACAGGGATTTGGAGTATTTGCTTGATAAGGTAGCTGGTCTGCGCATTTTTGAGGACGAACAGGAAAAAATGAACCTGTCGGTAGCAGATGTGGGCGGCGGGCTTCTAGTAGTTTCACAGTTTACTTTGTACGGCGATTGCCGCAAGGGTAAACGGCCGTCATTTGATAAGGCGGCGGGTGCTGAAATGGCCAATGCTTATTATGAAAAATTTGTGGCCGGTGCACGGGCGAAGGGGCTTAGCGTCGGCACCGGGAAGTTTCAGGCGCATATGCTTGTGAGCCTTGTAAATAATGGCCCGGTAACGATTTTATTAGACAGTAAAAAGAATTTTTAGGAGGTTCGACATGAAGGTTTTAAAAATGGAAGTTGGTATGCTTGGTACTAACTGCTATATAGCGGTCAACGAAGCTACCGGTCACGGTGTTGTTGTTGATCCGGGCGGAGACGGTGACAGGATCGTTGCCGCGATCCAAAAAGAAGGTATCACTATTGATGCGATTTTTGTCACACATGGTCACAGCGACCATATCATGGGTTTGGACGAGGTGCGTAAGGCTACCGGAGCCAGAGTTTATATCAGTGAGGAAGATGCGGAGATGCTGACGAATGCGACCAGCAATCTTTCGGCATATATGGGTATGGACGCAGCTTTTGCGCCTGCTGATAAAATTTTTAAGGATGGGGAAACTGTTACCGAAGCCGGACTTGATTTTAAAGTGCTGGCAACTCCCGGTCATACCCGCGGCGGCGTTTGCCTTGTCTGCGGTGATGTGGTGTTCTGCGGCGATACGGTGTTTGCCGAGTCTATCGGCCGTACTGATCTGCCGGGTGGCTCTTACAAACAGATTTTGAATTCTATCAAAGATAAAATCCTGGTTTTGCCTGACGAAACAAAGCTTTTGCCGGGACATGGACCTGCAACTACAGTGGGATGGGAGAGGCGCAGAAATCCGTTTCTGCAATAAGTAAGCAAAAAAATGATCAAAAGTATCAAGCTGCTGAGAAACAGTACAACTTTTAAATTGGCAGTAGCGGCGGGCGTATCCTTTATTTTATACGAGCTCGCTACGTTTCTGTTCCCTATTCTTTTAGCGATAGGTCTGGCGTTTGCCCTGTACCCGGTGTCGAATATGTTTTCCAAGATCACCGTGGGACAGGGTACTATCCATTTGTCGCGTGTGGTGGCGATCATCCTGGCCTTTATGGCTTTTGGCATGTTTATGTTTTTTGCCGTTACTTTTATTTTGCTGCCTTTGTTCGGGCAGATCAATGATCTGGTGGCGAAGCTGCCTGATTATACGACAAAAGTCGAGTCTACTAATATGGGACTGGTTACTGAAGGATCCGTCACAGTATCCACGGCTGCCATACAATTTTGAAACTTTGATCGACGATGCGATGACCTGGGTTATGGGTTTTATGGGAGGTATTCTCCGGAATTTGTTTAAATCGACGATGGACATTATTGCCAATCTGGTTGGTTTGATCGTCGTTCCGTTTTTAGCTTTTTACTTTTTGAAGGACTGGCGTGAGCTGCGTCTGATGATGATCAATTTGTTTACTTATGATACGCAGCCGAAGGTGGCGCATATTTTGGATGAGATCGGCAGAACGCTGAGCGCATATATCCAAGGGCTTGGTAAACTGAGCCTGATCGCGGGTGCGTGTATTACTGTGGGCGTGGCGATACTGGGTATCCAGTTCCCGCTGGTTTTTGGTTTCCTGGCGGTCATGGCCGAGACTGTGCCGGTGGTTGGTCCCTTGATGGGTGCTGTGCCGGCGGTATTTATCGCGTATTCGCAAAATACTTCTTCGGCTTTTTCGGTAGCGCTGTTTTATCTGGTCTTTTATCAGATCGACGGCAATATCCTGATGCCCCGGATCATGGGCAGTAAAATCGACCTGCATCCCGTAGTTTTGATTTTGAGCCTGCTGATCGGTGCCAAGCTGTACGGTATTTTGGGTATGCTCTTTGCCGTGCCGGTGGCTGCTGTATACCGGGTCTTGTATAAAGAATTATGGCATAGTTCTGACGAACCTCGGCCAACAGAAACTGAGCAGTAAAAACAATGATGATTAGTGATTATAGATTAGAGCAGAATTTACCTTATGATTTAACGCGGCCTGTCGCTGAGATGGCCGCGTTCTTTGACATTTTACCGCAGTCTGACAGTACTGATGTGCTTAAAATCGTGCAGGAAGCTGATGGCTGCGTGGCGATTTTGCAGACGGAAGACGGCACCAGAAGAGTAAGCAGGCCATTTACAATTTTACAGGATGTACGGGGCGAATGGGTGCGCTGCGCTAAGCTGGCGGTGCTTGATGTGCTGGGACAGGCTGTGAGGCGCGGTCTGGTGATGCCGTGGGGAATTTTGACAGGCGTACGTCCGGGAAAACTTGCCCATAAGCTTTTAGACAGCGGGTTAAGCTGTGACGAGCTTCCGCAGTATCTGGAGCGTCATTACCTGCTGCCTCACGGACAGGCGCAGCTGCTGACAGAGATTTGCCTGCGGCAAAGACAGCTTTTGCCGGCTGCGGAAAAACAGGTCGGCATTTATATCGGTATTCCTTTTTGCCCTACGCGCTGTTCTTATTGTTCTTTTCCATCGGGAATTGTGCCGCTTGAGGAAGAATTACAGCAAAAGTTTTTAAATTTCATTGAACAAGATATGCTTACTGTGGTACAATTATTAAGTATGTATAGCCTAAATGTTACTGCTGTTTACATTGGCGGCGGTACGCCGACCAGCCTTAGTGAAACGGCGTTTGCACGGCTCATCGCGCTGACGGCGCGGCATTTGCTTTTGCCTGGGGTGCGCGAGTTTACAGTGGAAGCAGGACGGCCTGATTGTTTCAGTGCCGAAAAGCTGAAAGTTATGGAAGCCTGCGGAGTGAACAGGATCAGCGTCAATCCGCAGACTTTGCACGACAAAACTTTAAAAGCAATTGGCCGCAGTCATACGGTGCAGGATTTTTATCGGTCCTATGACCTGGTACGGCACAGCGGCATCAAAACCGTCAATACCGATCTGATCATCGGGTTGCCGGGGGAAACGGCTGATGATGTGCGGGCTTCGCTTGACGGCATCAGGGCTTTGGCTCCTGATAATCTGACAGTGCATACCTTAACGCTCAAAAAAAGCGCCCCGATATTTGGTGCGCAGTTCAGCAGTCTGACGGCTGAGGATGCAGAGGCGCTTGTAGCTTACGGCGGCGAAACTGCTGCAGCAATGGGGATGCTGCCTTATTATTTATACCGCCAGCATTACATGCTGGGTAATCTTGCTAATATAGGCTATGCTGCTTCAGGCAGTGCCAGCCTTTATAATATTCAGATGATGGAAGAGCGTCACGTTGTGCTTGGAATCGGGCCGGCGTCTGCGACTAAAGTGCCGCAGGCAGACGGGCATCATCTTAAAAAGCTCAATATGCCCAAAGATATCGGGACATATACGGGTAATCTGCCGCAGCTGGCGCATAAACGCAGCCTGCTTTTTGCGGATGAGGAGGAATAGATGTGTTGACCACAGCACCGAGAGGCACGAAAGATATCCTGCCGCGCGATGTGGAAGCATGGCGTTATCTGGAACGCACTATGCGTGAGATTTGTGCCCAATATGGTTATCTGGAAATCAGGACGCCTGTTTTTGAGCATACCGAGCTGTTTTTGCGCGGTATCGGTGAAACGACAGACGTTGTTGAAAAAGAAATGTACACTTTTACTGACCGAGGTGAACGCAGTCTGACGCTGCGCCCTGAAAATACGGCTTCTGCCGTCCGGTCGTATGTAGAAAATAAAATGTATGCCGATCCGGCGCCGACAAAGCTGTTTTATATCGGGCCGATGTTCAGGTACGACAGGCCGCAGGCCGGGCGTTACCGGCAGTTCCATCAGTTTGGCGTGGAAGCGCTGGGCGTAGAGGGGCCTAATATCGATGCCGAGATCATTTTACTGGCGGTACAGATTTTGCAGACTTTGGGTTTAAAAGATTTGAAGCTGAAAGTAAATTCTATCGGCTGCCCGAAATGCAGACCACTGCACAGAGAGAAGCTGCAGGAATATTTCCGGCCGCATCTTGGCGAGATGTGCAAGGATTGTCAGTCGCGTTTCGACCGCAATCCATTACGTTTACTGGACTGCAAAAATCCGCACGATCAGGAGCTGGCTGCTGGTGCGCCAAGCCTGGAGGAATGTCTGTGCGAGGAATGCAAAACACATTTTGAAGGCTTGAAAGAGCTTCTGACTGCTGCCGGAGTCGATTATGTAGTCGACCATAATCTGGTGCGCGGCCTTGATTACTATACTAAGACTGCCTTTGAGATCCAATATGCTCCCCTGGGAGCGCAAAGCGCTGTCTGCGGCGGTGGCCGTTATGACGGCCTGATCGAGGAGATAGGCGGGCCGGCAACACCGGGTATTGGATTTGCGATGGGTATGGAGCGTGTGCTGCTGGCAATCGAAAGCCAGAATCTGCTGCCGCAGTTCGATAACAGTATAGATGTCTTTGTAGTTTGCCCGGGCAGTGCAAACTTTACGCTGGCTTTTAAGGAAGCGATCGCTTTGCGCCGTGAAGGGCTGAAGGTGGAATTTGACTTTTTGGGCCGCAGTATGAAAGCCCAGATGAAGCAGGCTAACAGATTGGCTGCCAAATATGTGTTGATTTTAGGTGAAGACGAGGTAGCGCGCGGTTGTGCCGTATTAAGAAATATGTCGACCAGCGAGCAGACTGAGATCCCTATCCAAGATATTACATCAATTTTAAAAACAGAGGTGCAAAGTCATGAGTGATTCTTTAAAACGCAGTCATAGCTGCGGTTTGCTGACTAAAGAGGCAGCAGGCGAACAAGTAGTTTTATGCGGTTGGGTTGCCAAACGCCGCGATCACGGCGGGTTGATTTTCGTCGATCTGCGCGATCGCAGCGGTATCGTTCAAATTGTCGTTGACCCTGACGATGCAGGCAATAGCTTTACGACTGCTGAAGCTATTCGCAGCGAATACGTTATCAAAGTAGCAGGTAAAGTGCGTCTTCGCGATGCAGCTACCGTTAACCCGAATCTTGCTACCGGCGAGATCGAAGTGGTTGCCGCTGATTTGGAAGTACTCAATGCTGCTAAAACTCCGCCGTTTTACATTCAGGACGATATCGATACGGATGAGAACCTGCGCTTGAAATACCGTTATTTGGATTTGCGCCGTCCGGAAATGCAGAAGAATTTGATTTTGCGTCATAAAGTTACTAAATTGATGCGTGATTATATGGATAAAAACGGTTTCTGTGAAATCGAAACGCCGATGCTGACTAAAAGCACTCCTGAAGGCGCGCGTGACTATCTGGTGCCGAGCCGCGTCAATCCTGGTAAATTCTATGCTTTACCGCAATCACCGCAGATTTTTAAACAGATCTTGATGGTTGCCGGTATGGAGCGTTATTTCCAGATCGCACGCTGCTTCCGCGATGAAGATCTGCGTGCTGACCGTCAGCCGGAATTTACTCAGTTGGATATTGAAATGTCTTTCGTAGACGCTGAGGATATTATGGAAATGATGGAAGGCCTGATGGCGTATGTATTTGAAGGCGCTATGGGTAAAAAGATCCAGCTGCCGATGCAGCGTTTGACCTGGGACGAAGCTATGGACCGTTTTGGCAGCGATAAGCCGGACCTGCGTTTTGGTATGGAACTTGTCAATATGTCTGAAGCAGTTAAAGATTCTGACTTTAAAGTGTTCAATGCTATCGTAGAAGACGGCGGTGTCGTTAAAGCGATCAACGTTAAAGGCTATGCCGCTATCCCGCGTCGTGAGCTGGACGGTCTGGTTGAATTCGTTGGTATTTATGGTGCCAAAGGTCTGGCGTGGATGCAGATTCAGGAAGATGGCAGTGTCAAATCGCCAATCGCTAAATTCTTCAGTGAAGCACATTTGGCAAATATCCTGAAAACTGCAGCGGCTGAACCGGGCGATCTGATTTTGTTCGTTGCTGATAAACCGGCTGTAGTTGCTCAGGCTTTAGGTGCTCTGCGTCTGGAAATGGCTAAACGCCGCGAACTGATCGACGAAGATATGCTGGCATTTGCCTGGGTCGTAGATTTCCCGATGTTTGAATATAACGATGAAGAAAAACGCTATGTGGCAATGCATCATCCGTTTACGGCTCCACGTAACGAAGATCTTGCTATGCTGGCTACCGATCCTGGTAAAGTATATGCCAAAGCTTACGATATGGTACTTAATGGTACAGAAATCGGCGGCGGTTCCATCCGTATCCATCGTCGTGATGTCCAAAACGAAGTTTTCAAGGCTATCGGTCTTACCGAAGAGCAGGCAAAAGAGAAATTCGGCTTTATGATGGATGCTTTTGAATATGGTGCTCCTCCGCACGGCGGTTTGGCCTTTGGTCTTGACCGTTTGATCATGATTATGGCTAAACGTGATTCTATCCGCGACGTTATTGCTTTCCCGAAAACACAGAGTGCAAGCTGTCTGATGACTCAGGCTCCGAACGATGTTGACGAGAAACAGCTGCGTGAATTGCATATTCGTGCAACATTAGTCAAAAAAGACAAATAATAAGAGTCAGACTCTGTAAAAAAGGACTGCTGCGGCAGTCCTTTTTTTATAGTAAACTGATTCTGGTAAAAGTGTTTTACTTAAAGACGAACCGGTTGTGAAAAAAAGAAAAAATATCTCTTTAAAAACAGAGAAAACCGCTTTATACCTTGTGATTTTAAACAAATTTTGGTATAGTATAGATGTAGTAAGAAATGCTCTTACTGCATTAAAAACGCTTTTTACCCTGCGATGTTCGTTACGTGTACCTCTTAGTTTTGAGCCAACACTCTTACCTAGGGAGCCTGACTGAGCTCCGCCTTTTAAAAAACTGCCCCCTTGAGGGGACTTTTGCGACTGGCGGGAAGGCACCCACCTGCACTTGCAGGTTCAAAACATGAGGCTGGACGGCATTGTGGGGCAAAATATTTTTGGGGGTAAAAATGGATCTGTCACGTGTTGCGATGGTTATCGGTAAAAACAAGCTGCCTGTTTTAGGGCAGGCCCGTATTGCAGTCGTTGGGTTAGGCGGCGTGGGTTCATATGTTGCCGAGTCATTATGCCGCAGCGGGGTAGGTCATTTATTATTAATAGATGCCGATAAAGTGGCGGCAAGTAATATCAACCGTCAGTTACCGGCTCTTACCAGTACCTTCGGCAGGTTCAAAACCGAGGTTGTCAGACAAAGATTGCTGGATATCAATCCGGATTGTGAAATAGAAACGGTCAGTAAATTTTATGAACCTGGCGCTTTTGCCGAGTTTTTTTCCGGCAGCTTTACTTTTATCGCCGATGCGATCGATTCAACGCCGTCAAAGGTCGATCTTTTATTAGAATGTGTGCAGCGCGATATTCCTGTCATTTCTTCGATGGGCACAGGCAATAAGCTGGATCCGACGTATCTTGCAGTGGAGGACATCAGCGGTACTTCTGTCTGCCCGCTGGCAAGGTCGGTAAGGAAACAGCTGCGTGCGGCAGGTGTCAAAAAAGGTGTAACTGTAGTTTATTCCAAAGAACCGGTACAGCGTGCTGAAGCAGGCGAGGTTCCGGGAAGCATGGTATTTGTTCCGGCGTCGGCAGGATTGCTGATGGCATCGTATATCGTACGTCAGATTATTGCAGAAAATAGCTAACCGGCCTTTAGAGCCGGTATTTTTATCAGATCCTGGAGGTGGATGATGGATAGTTTGTTTGCACAGCCGCAGAAAAAACCTTTGGCTGATCGGATGCGGCCTACAAGGCTCAGCGATTTTGTCGGGCAGGAAACTGCAGTAGGCGAGCGCAGTCCTCTGCGCCGAATGATCGAAAAGGATCAGTTGCAGTCGGTGTTGTTTTACGGACCACCGGGTACTGGTAAAACAACTTTGGCACAGGTCATTGCCCATATGACAGGGGATGAATTTGTTGCTATCAATGCCGTTTCATCCGGTGTACCTGAGCTGCGAAAGCTGATTGCTAAGGCGCAGGAGCTGCAGCGCGGCGGGATGGGGCGCACTATCGTGTTCATCGACGAGATCCATCGCTTTAATAAAGCTCAGCAGGACGTATTGCTGCCTTATGTGGAAAACGGTACTATCATTTTGATCGGTGCGACTACTGAAAATCCTTTTTTCGAAATCAATTCACCGCTTTTGTCAAGGATGAAGGTTATTCGGCTGGAACATTTAACGGCAGACGGTATCAAAAAGATTTTAGAGCGTGCGCTGACAGATAAGGAAAAGGGTTATGGATCAGAGGGTATTACTGTAACTGCCGAGGCTTTGGAAGCTTTGGCGGATTTTGCCGGTGGTGATGCGCGGGTGGCTCTTAATTTGCTGGAACAGGCTGAATTTATGCTGCCGGACGGCAGTAAGGAAATTACGATGGATGTATTGCGCAGCGTGGCAGGTAATGCTTTGCAGCGCTATGATAAAAAAGGTGATTATCATTACGATATCGTTTCGGCTTTTATTAAAAGTATGCGCGGCAGTGATGCCGACGCTGCTCTGCACTATTTGGCCCGTATGCTGGAAGGTGGAGAGGACGTAAGGTTTATTGCGCGCCGGATCGTTATCTGTGCGGCTGAAGATGTAGGCAACGCTGATCCGCAGGCCTTGGTAGTAGCAAATGCTGCGGCGCAGGCGGCGCATTTTGTCGGGCTGCCTGAAGCTCAGATACCTTTGGCTCAGGCCGTTTGCTATATAGCTAACGCTCCTAAAAGCAACAGCTGTTATATGGGTATTTTCAATGCTCGTCAGGAAGTCAGGTCAATCAATACCAGAGTTCCGAAGCACTTGCGTGATGCGCATTATCCTGGTGCTAAGCAGTTTGGCCACGGGCTTGGATATAAGTATCCGCACGATTACCCAGGTGGCTGGGTTGAGCAGCAGTATCTGCCGGATGAACTGGTAGGTCATAAATATTATTATCCGAAAGATATTGGTGAAGAAAGCAGACTGCTTAAAAAAAAGAATGAAAAAGATTAATGTGAGCTGCTGATAATAATAAAACCCCCGTACTTTTTAGTACGGGGGTTTTGTATTGGCCGATATCATGGCTGACGTGGAGTGGGGACGTTGCTGACAACAGGTTTTTGGTTGCCGGTATTATTTTCGCTGCCGTCTAAGATTTCCTGAACACGTTTTTTCATGCTAGGCTTCTGCGGTTCAACGTCGCCTACGTTTTCACGGATACGGTCTTTTTTGCTGGGGGGTTTAGGCGGTTCTCCGGGAACGGAGGTGGCGCCTTTTTTATCTTTGTCTTTGTCCTTATCTTTATCCTTGTCTTTATCTTTGTCCTTATCATCATTCTTGATATCTGGTTCAGGCGGTATTACTACGCCTGCCGGGCGGACAAAGTTAGCAACGGGAACGTTTGCAAGAGCGTTAACCATGAATTCATGCCAGATGCTGAGCGGTGCGCCGCTGCCATACATATAATCAAGCGGACGGCCGTTATCATCGCCGATCCATACGGCAGCCGACAGATTGGGGGTGAAGCCTACAAACCAGGCATCCTTATAATCGTCGGTAGTACCGGTTTTACCGGCTGCCGGGCGGCCTATGCCTGCACCGCCTGCAGTACCGTCAACAAAGACGTCGCGCATGATATCGACAGTTTGATAAGCGGCTTTAGCATCAACTACAGTTTTGGTTTCCTGCTTATGTTCAAAAATAACTTTACCGTTACGGTCAACTATTTTGATAATAGCAGTTGGAGCGTTGTATTTGCCGCTGTTACCGATCGTGCCATAGGCAGCTGCCATTTCCAGCGGCGTAGTACCTTTGCTCAGGCCGCCTAAAGCCATGGAAAGATTGATGTCAGTATAATGTCCGTCTTCAATAAGTGTAGTGATACCAAGGTTTTTTGCCATTTGGAAAACCTTTTCAGGACCGACCTGCTGAGCTACTAGAATGGTAGGGATGTTGTAGGATTTTTTCAAGGCTGTTCTCAGGCTTACTTTGCCATGCCATTGCAGGTCAGAGTTTTTCGGTTTCCAGCCGGGCGCAAATTCATATTCCTTGTCTTCAACTACCGTGGCAGCGGTAAGACCGTTGTCCATAGCGGTAAGGTAAACGAAGGGTTTGAAAGCGGAACCTGGTTGGCGCACTGCAAGCACAGCACGGTTGAATTTGTCCTGGCCGCGTCCGCCGATCATGGCTTTGATATAACCGTTAGTAGGGTCTACGGCTACTAAGGCGACTTGCGGCTGTGTAAGCTGATAGTCGTCTTTGTAGTAATCAGGTAGATATTTTAAAGATTCGGCAGCGGCTGCCTGCATATCCAGATCCAGAGTAGTGTAGATTTTCAGTCCGCCTTTATAAAGCGCATCGGCGCCGAATTCTTCTATAATGTGCTGACTGCAGTAATCAATAAAGTAGGAAAGGTTATCTTTCTGCTGGTTTTTGTGATTGTTCAGCTGCAGTTTCTCTGCTTTGGCTTTGGCTGCCTGTGCTTCCGTAATGTAACCGTATTTGGCCATTTGGTCTAAAACGACTTCCTGACGTGCTTTACTGTCTTTGGGATTTTCAAAAGGATTATAATAGTTAGGGCTTTTAGGAATAGCTGCCAGAGTAGCGGCTTCTGCCAGATCAATGTCCTGAACATGCTTGCCGAAGTAATAGAGAGAAGCGCTTTCGATACCGTAGGTTCCTTGTCCAAAATAGATACGGTTCAGGTACATATCAAGAATCTCATCTTTGGTATAGCGTTCTTCCAATTGTTTAGCAATAAAAGCTTCTTTTATCTTGCGGGTAATGGTACGCTCCTGGGAGAGAAAAGCGTTTTTGGCCAGCTGCTGGGTAATAGTACTGCCACCCTGCACCTCGCCGCCGCGCAGGTTTGTCCATAAAGCGCGGGCTGTACCACGGAAGTCGATACCGCCGTGTTCATAGAATCTGTTATCTTCGATAGCGATAAAAGCCTGCTGCAGGTGCTTCGGTATTTTATCGAAAGCAACTGGCAGACGGCGTTCTTCCGAAGCCGTGGTCGAGATGACGCGGCCGTTAATATCAAAAAACTGCGAAGCGGCATCGGGAATAAGCGATTCTTCCATATCTTTGGGTGCGAAGAAACCTGCAAGTCCCCAGAATGCTGCGGCGCCTAAAATAGCAAGCGCAACGAAGGCGATGATTATAAATTTAATTATTTTTCCCATACATAAACCTCGGTTCTCTTAATCATTTTCCTTTAAACCAGCTTTATACTAACAAAGCTATTTTTATCTAACGGCTATTATATCATATTTTTATACGAATTTGTGATAAAAAACTTTTATATTAAATGTAATAAAAATGAAAACAGCTTCCGCCGCTTGCAGCAGAAGCTGTTTGATGTTACCAGATATTAAGCAGATGCTGCATTGCCAGGCTGACAACCGCTATGCAGAACCAGCAGATAAGACCGAGCAGGATCGGTTTGCCGCCGGTTTTGATCAGTTTGACTAAATTAGTGTTGAGACCTATAGCTGCCATTGCCATGGCAATCATAAATTTACCGATGGCCGGCAAAAACTGGAAAAAGTCAAAGTGGGAACCAGCAAAGGTGTTGATAATTGACGCACCTAAAAAGTAGATGATGAACATCGGGAAGATAGAGGAGATTTTTACTTCCGATGTTGTAGCTTTACGTTTGGAGGTAAGATAGGCCAGTCCCAGACAAATAGGAATGATGGCTAAGGTGCGGGTCAGTTTGACGATAGTTGCATAATTCAGCGCGGTGTCGCTGCCGCTGGCGCTGGCCCAGGTTTGTCCTGCAGCAACTACAGATGAGGTATCGTTGATTGCCGTGCCGGCCCACATGCCAAAGCCCATATCGTTAAAGCCGAGTATAGCGCCCAAGGTGGGGAAGAGGAAGGCGGCAATAACGTTAAAAAGGAAGATAACGGAAATCGACTGGGCAATGTCTTCGTCTGACGCTTTGATAACAGGTGCCGCTGCAGCAATTGCCGAGCCGCCGCAGATAGAAGAACCTACGCCTACCAAAGTTGCGATATCGTGATCGATTTTCATTATTCTGCTGACTGCATAAGACACGACCAAGGCAGTGCCGATCGTTGAGATAATTATCAGCAGAGATTGTGACCCTACCCGGAAAATTTCAAAAAGATTCATGCCGAAGCCGAGTAAAATAATCGCGTATTGCAGGATCTTTTTGGAAGTGAAGGTGATGCCGCCCTGGAAAATATCTGAGCGGGGGATACCGGCCATCAGCAGACCCAGGATAATGGCGAAAACTGGGGCGCCTATAATAGGGAACAATTTACCTAAATATGCAGCTGGTACTGCAATAGCAAAACATAATGCCAAACCATGTAATTTATTATTTAAAAAATTCATTGTAAAACTCCTTCCCGAGAATGTAGTGTACTGTAATTTTAAAACAACTAGATCTTGTAAGTAAAATGAATAATCTTGATTGTTATAATCAGAAAACGTAATGAGGTCAAAGGTTCTAAAATTTACCGTACACAAAGGAAAGAGATAAATTGCCCTGATTGAATTGAAATGCTGCTGTTATTATACCTTGCTGCCGGAAAGCCTCCATTCCTTATAGAAAAACCAGCAGAAATGCAGTGTGACATAAAAAACAAAGAAGGATGCGACTATACATTCAAAATAATACAAATATTGGAAGAATTCATGCAGAACAACACCGAGCCGTGCGTAGTAATCCAGTGATAAACGCAGGGCAGAGGCAGTGATGACGAATGGGAAGGTGAAGGCTGCATAACTGGGATAGAACGGCAGACGTAAAAGGCGGGGCATCAGGCTGAGGATAAAGAAGAACAGCCCTTGAGCAGCTATCTGCATGACAGTAATCAGCAGGAAGTTTTTATCGGGAACTACTGCAAAGTATCCTGCCAGACTCAGGCTCATAGGTGCCGTGTAGATACAGATCAGTGGCTTGGCAGCTTCAGGTATCGGGTGATGGAGATAACGGTAGGTGACCAGTGCCAGCAAAAGCATATAGGCGACGAAGCCAAACCAGAAGATATAATATCCTAATGTGAAATATCCGAAAGCGGGGGCGGTAACTGAAGCGACGACGATACCGACATACGCAATGAAGAAGGTTGGAAAAACGTTTTTCAGTTCCAGATTAAGCATAAAATTTTTGGAGAACCAGATGATTAAAATGGCGTGGGCAGCAACTGCCGCCAGCCAGATTGCTTCGCAGAGAAAAGGCGCAAAATCTTTAATATAGACACATAGCTGCATCGTAGTCATAAAAAAAGTGGCAGCAACACTGCCTAAAATAGGATTGCCGGTCATATCGGCGTGGACAAGCTTGGGATAACGCAGTATTTTTATAAGCAGCATTGCCAAAAGGATTGCAGCGAGAATACCGCAGGTATATTTCATCAGCGGAGAATAAGGCTGCAGCAGATTACCAAGTGCCGCTAAACCAAGAGATACTCCGGCCGTAGGAATTGGAATGGATTTTATCATTTTTAGAAAGCCTCCCTTTTAGAAAAGAAAAAGATAAATACTTGATGCCTAAAAACATTGTATAAATATCATAATACAAGTATAATGATTAGTAAAATGAATTGTTTTTATAATTATCATTAAGAAAAATAATGAGGTTACTATGTGGGAAGAACTGAAAACTTTTATTGAAGTTGTAGAACAACAAAGCTTTACTAAAGCGGCGCAGAAATTAAATATTTCTCAGCCTACGGTGAGTTTGCATATCCGCAGATTAGAAGAGTGTTTCAACGCCGTGTTGATTCGCAGGTCTAAAAAACAAAAACAGCTTAGCGTGACTTATGCGGGCATGATTGTTTATGATGCGGCTAAGCAGATGAAAAGTCTGTGGCAGTTTACAGAAATTACGGTTAAAGAGCTGGGCAGCGAGATAAAAGGACGCTTGGCTATAGGAGCCAGTCTGACGATAGGCGAATATTTTCTGCCGGAATTTCTGGGCAGATTTATGAAACGTTATCCGCAGTTGGACATAGAAGTGAAGATCGATAATACTGTTCATATTTGCGAACTGCTGCAAAGCAATAAGATAGATGTAGGTTTAGTTGAAGGAGAAACCGGTGATAAGAAATTCCATAAAGAAGAGTTCTATATTGATCGGCTTGTTTTGATAGGGCCGATAGGAAGTCCCAAAAAGATGCAGCGACGGGATCTGGAAACAGTAACGTGGATAACGCGCGAACAGGGATCGGGCACAAGGGTGCAGTGGGAAGAGTTTTTAGAGAAAAATAGTGTATTGCCGGCCAAGACGATCATTTTCAATACTAATTTTGCCGTAAAGGAAGCGGTAAGAAATGATTTAGGATATGCGCTGCTTTCTGAACATATTGCAAAACAGGCGGCAGCTGCCGGCGAAGTAGAGCTGATTGAAACGCAGGAGGAAGCAGGACGTAAATTCGTGTGTCTGACCTTGGCTTCTGAAACGATGAGCAGGAATGTGCAGACTTTAGTGGATAATTTAAAGCGTGATTTTGTAAAGTGATTTTACAGGCGTCAAAAATAAATTTAAAATAGGGCTTGCTTTTTCTGTAGAAATTTAATAAAATAATAGTGCACCCCTAAACACGGGTGAATTTTTTGTAAGTAGCCGTTAAAAAAGATGAAAAAAACGTAGTTGACAATATCGAAAAGATGTAATATACTATACAAGTCGTCAAAAACGGCAGGCAGAACCTTAAAACTGAACAATAGCCAAAAACGAATGTGCGGGCGAGCGTTTCTTGAAAGAGGAGCGTTTGCCAAGTCAAAAATAATTTC